>OKWS01000010.1_pt1 | contig 188227 bp, 156 predicted proteins | sample 1607061 | NCBI WGS metagenome assembly OKWS01 (sample SAMN07501040, study PRJEB24779) | human gut metagenome | isolation source: stool | host: human infant | place: USA: Pittsburgh, PA | reverse complement strand
GGAATAGCTCAGTTGGTAGAGCACGACCTTGCCAAGGTCGGGGTCGCGAGTTCGAGTCTCGTTTCCCGCTCCAAATTTCTTCCTTTATCCAGTTTATCCACAGTGCAAAATCGCGCCGGGGATGATTTTCATTGCCTATCCAAAAATACTGTAAACAGAGTTATCCACAGGCTGTCGTTTGGCTGACGGCGCGATAAATGCTTCACTTTGTAAATAGTATTATTGTATCTAATTGAAATTTAACATTTAAATTTCATTTCAAACTGTTAATTCGATCACTTGACGTACGTCTGCCCGTTGAAACGCAATGTGTTTTTGTTTTTATTCACAGCCTGTGAATGAATCAGGCGTCGCGCGGTAATCCTTTCTCGACCACCCTGACCAGGCGTAATTTCTGCGGCAACTGCACTTCGACAACGTTGGCGTTTCGCTTTTCGATCTGCTGCGCAACCGCCCATTCAATGTGTTCATCGAGAAGTGGGTGCTCACCTCGGCGACTTTCCAGCGCGACCAGATTGGCTTCATTCCACGGGGCATTACCGAGCGCGACGGCGATATTGCGTAACCAGCGTAAGTGACCGATACGGCGTATCGCCGATCCCTCAGTGACTTTCAGGAACCAGGCTTCGCTCCAGGCGAACAGCTCAATCAGCTGCGGCGCATGTAGCGCTTTACGCGGGCTGAAGTCCTCTTCATCGGTGAGCTGCGAAAAACGGTTCCACGGACATATCAACTGGCAATCATCGCAGCCGTAAATACGGTTGCCGATAAGCGGACGAAATTCTTCCGGGATGGCGCCTTCCAACTCGATGGTCAGATAGGAGATGCAGCGCCGCGCGTCGACGGTATAGGGCTCGACGATGGCGCCGGTCGGGCAGATAGTCATACAGGCGACACAACGTCCGCACTCTTCGGCAACTGGCTGGTCTACAGGCAGTGGCAGATCGATAAGCAACTCGCCCAGGAAGAAAAACGATCCGGCGTCGCGGCTTAAGATAAGTGAGTGCTTACCTGTCCAGCCAAGCCCCGCTTTTTCAGCGATGGGCCGCTCCAGGATAGGCGCGGAATCGACAAACGGTCTAAAATTGAGCGAAGCACACTGTTCCTGAATCATCTCGCCGAGTTTTTTCAGGCGGTTACGTAGCAGCTTATGATAATCACGCCCCAGGGCATAACGGCTGACGTAACCCAGCGTGGGATCTTTCAGAGTGGTGGCGAAAGCAGCATTGGCGGGCAGGTAGTTCATGCGCACGCTAATCACGCGTAGCGTACCGGGCAGCAGTTCATGCGGCCGGGCGCGCATCATGCCGTGGCGAGCCATCCATTCCATTTCGCCATGGTATTGTTTATCCAGCCATGCCTGTAGTTTAGGTTCGCTGGCGCTGAGATCGGTATCGGTAATACCGACCTGCTGGAAGCCAAGCTCGGTGCCCCATTGTTTGATTTGCTGCGCTAACTGATTGAGATCGAGGGGCTGTGACATGATGGACCATACAATGACGAAAAACCCTAACAGTATACCACACATCGTATGGCCAGCGGAGACGCTGCGCCAGGCGGAAAGAGAGGCGGCGGATAGTCTCGGGCTGACGCTTTTTGAATTGATGCGGCGTGCCGGCGAGGCGGCGTTTCAACTGGCCCGAAGCCTTTATCCCGCCAGCCAGCACTGGTTGATTCTTTGCGGCCACGGCAATAACGGCGGAGACGGCTACGTCGTCGCGCGGCTGGCGCAGGCGCAGGGCATCGCGGTAACGCTACTGGCGTTGGAAAGCGATAAGCCGCTGCCGGAAGAGGCGCAGGCCGCGCGGGAAGAGTGGCTCAATGCCGGCGGCGTCATCCACGCCGCCGATAGCGCCTGGCCGGATGATATCTCATTGATTATTGACGGGCTGCTCGGCACCGGCCTGCATAGCGCGCCGCGCGCTAACGTCGCCGGGCTGATTGAACTGGCGAATGCCTATCCCGCGCCGGTTATTGCGCTTGATATCCCCTCCGGGCTGAACGCGCAAACCGGCGCGACGCCTGGCGCGGCGATCCACGCCGCCCATACCCTGACGTTTATCGCGCTAAAACCCGGACTGCTGACCGGCAACGCCCGCGACGTCGTCGGGCGCTTACATCATCATGCGCTCGGGCTGGAGCGCTGGCTTGCCGGGCAAAACACCGCTATTCGCCGTTTTTCCGCAGCGCAACTGGCAGGCTGGTTGCCGCCGCGTCGCCCGACGTCGCATAAAGGCTCGCATGGTCGGCTGGTGATTATCGGCGGCGATCGCGGCACCGCTGGCGCCATTCGTATGGCGGGTGAGGCCGCGCTGCGTGCCGGCGCGGGTTTAGTACGCGTGCTGACCAGGGCGGAAAATATCGCCGGCATTGTGACTGCCAGGCCGGAATTGATGGTCCATGAGCTGAACGGTGACTCTCTTGCCGAGAGCCTGGAGTGGGCGGATGTCGTGGCGATTGGTCCCGGTCTTGGGCAAAGCGAGTGGGGGAAAGCGGCGCTGCGGCAGGTAGAGAATTTTCGCAAACCGATGGTCTGGGATGCCGACGCGTTGAACCTGCTGGCAATCAATCCCGATAAACGTCACAATCGCGTGTTAACCCCGCATCCTGGCGAAGCCGCCCGTTTATTGAATATCAGCGTGGCAGAAGTTGAAAGCGATCGCTTACATTCTGTACAGCGTCTGGTAAAACGGTATGGCGGCGTGGTGGTGCTAAAAGGCGCAGGAACCGTCGTGGCGAATAACGCGGGGGAAATCGGTATCATTGATGCCGGTAATCCCGGAATGGCCAGCGGCGGGATGGGCGATGTGCTCACCGGCATTATCGCCGCGCTGTTGGGACAGGGGCTGACCCCATATGATGCCGCTTGCGCAGGCTGCGTGGCGCACGGCGAAGCCGCAGACCGGCTGGCCGCCAGAGATGGCGCCCGCGGGATGCTGGCGACCGATCTTTTTTGCACGCTGAGGCGTGTTGTTAACCCGGATGTGATTGACCTAGACCATGATTAACCGTGTGATTCCTTTACCCGACGAGCAGGCGACATTAGACCTTGGCAACCGCGTAGCGCAGGCCTGTAGCGGCGCGACGGTTATCTATCTGTATGGCGATTTAGGCGCGGGTAAAACCACCTTCAGCCGCGGTTTTCTGCAGGCCCTTGGCCACCGCGGCAATGTCAAAAGCCCAACGTATACGCTGGTGGAGCCTTACACCCTCGACAATCTGATGGTGTATCACTTCGACCTCTACCGGCTGGCGGATCCTGAGGAGCTCGAATTTATGGGGATCCGCGATTACTTCGCTAACGATGCCATCTGCCTGGTAGAATGGCCGCAACAAGGCGCGGGTGTACTGCCTGACCCGGATGTCGAAATTCACCTGAATTATCAGGCGCAAGGGCGTGAGGCGCGCGTAACGGCGGTCTCTTCATTGGGTGAGTCTTTATTGGCGCGTTTAGCCATTTAGCCTAAAGGATGACGGGATGAAGTATCGTATAACCAGTTGGCTGGCCGCCGCTCTGATGCTGCTCGGCACTCAGGCATCCGCGGCAAGTTTATCCGATATCCAGGTCTCAAACGGCGATCGGCAGGCCCGCATCACGCTAAGTTTTGTCGGCGATCCTGAATATTCTTTCACCCCGCAAGGTAAGCGGGCGGTGGCGTTGGATATCAAACAAACCGGCGTACTTCAGGGGCTGCCGCTGCAGTTTAGCGGTAATAATCTGGTCAAGAGCATTCGTTCCGGCTCGCCTCAGGATACGCAATCGCTGCGTCTGTTGGTCGATCTGACGGAAGATGGTAAAACGCGGGCGGTGAAGCAGCAAAATGGCGCCAACTATACCGTCGTCTTTACCATTAACGCCGATGTGCCGCCGCCACCTCCTCCGCCAGTGATAGCGAAACGGGTCGAAGCGCCGGTAGTGGCGTCGCGTCCGAGCACGCCGCCGCGCAATCCGTTTAAAAACTCTGGCAGCGACAGAACCACGGTGGTGACCAGCAGTCAGCCGGCGATGACCAACAACCAGACCATCAGCCGTCCGGCGGCGCGTACCGTCTCTTCTGACGATAAAATTATTATCGCCATTGACGCCGGTCACGGCGGCCAGGATCCTGGCGCCATCGGACCGGGCGGCACCAAAGAGAAAAACGTCACGATTGCTATCGCCCATAAACTCCGGGCGTTGCTCAACGACGATCCGCAGTTTAAACCGGTGCTAACCCGCAACGGCGACTACTTCATCTCGGTTATGGGGCGTTCGGACGTGGCGCGCAAACAAAACGCCAATTTCCTTGTCTCTATCCATGCCGATGCGGCCCCGAACCGCGACGCGACCGGCGCATCGGTGTGGGTGCTCTCTAACCGCCGCGCGAATAGTGAGATGGCCGGCTGGCTAGAACAGCATGAGAAACAATCCGAACTTTTGGGCGGTGCGGGCGACGTGCTGGCGAATAGTCAGTCGGATCCTTATCTGAGCCAGGCGGTGCTGGATTTACAGTTCGGCCATTCCCAGCGCGTCGGTTATGATGTGGCGACGGATGTACTAAGCCAGCTGCAGCGGGTCGGTAATCTCCATAAACGCCGCCCGGAGCATGCCAGCCTTGGCGTTCTGCGCTCGCCGGATATTCCGTCGATCCTCGTCGAAACCGGCTTTATTAGTAATAACGGCGAAGAGCGCCTGCTGGGTAGCGATGATTACCAACAGCAGATTGCAGAGGCGATTTATAAAGGGCTGCGTAACTATTATATGCAGCACCCGCTGCAATCAGCGCCGCGCGGCACGGCTGCGCAAACCGCCAGCGCCAGTTCGCCTGGCGGGACGTTGATTAACTAAGGAGAAGGTCATGCCGATTCAGGTTCTACCGCCGCAGCTCGCCAACCAGATTGCCGCTGGCGAGGTGGTGGAACGTCCGGCGTCGGTAGTGAAGGAGCTGGTTGAGAACAGCCTTGATGCCGGCGCAACCCGTATCGACATTGATATCGAACGCGGGGGCGCGAAGCTTATCCGTATTCGCGATAACGGCTGTGGGATCAAAAAAGATGAGCTGGCGCTGGCGCTGGCTCGTCACGCCACCAGTAAAATCGCCTCGCTGGATGACCTTGAGGCGATCATCAGCCTTGGCTTTCGCGGCGAAGCGTTGGCCAGTATCAGTTCCGTCGCCCGCCTGACGCTGACTTCGCGTACCGCGGAGCAGCACGAGGCATGGCAGGCTTATGCTGAAGGGCGCGACCAGGCAGTGACGGTGAAACCGGCGGCGCATCCGATAGGCACCACGCTGGAAGTCCTGGATCTGTTTTACAACACCCCTGCGCGGCGCAAGTTCATGCGCACCGAAAAAACCGAGTTTAATCATATTGATGAAATCGTCCGCCGCATCGCGCTGGCGCGTTTCGATGTAACGATTAATCTCAGCCATAACGGCAAAATGATGCGCCAGTATCGCGCAGTGGCGGAAGGCGGCCCGCGTGAACGCCGCCTCGGCTCGATTTGCGGCGCGGCGTTTCTGGAACACGCGTTGGCCATTGAGTGGCAGCATGGCGATCTGACGCTGCGCGGCTGGGTTGCCGATCCGTTGCATACCAATCCGGCATTAGCGGAAATCCAGTACTGCTACGTCAACGGGCGTATGATGCGCGACCGGCTGATCAACCATGCCATTCGCCAGGCCTGTGAAGACAAGCTGGGCGCTGACCAGCAGCCGGCGTTTGTGCTGTATCTGGAGATTGACCCGCATCAGGTTGATGTCAACGTGCATCCGGCGAAGCACGAAGTACGTTTCCATCAATCGCGGCTGGTGCATGATTTTATCTACCAAGGCGTACTGAGCGTGCTGCAGCAGCAACTGGATGCGCCGTTGGCGGAAGAAGACGAAGCGCCCGCGTCGCGGCCGGTGCCGGAAAATCGCGTAGCGGCGGGCGCTAACCATTTCGCTCGCCCATCGCCTGCCCGGGAACCGGCGGCGGGTTATGATACCCGCGTGCTGCGGGAACCTGCCGCCGGCGGCGGCTATAGCGCAGGCGGCGCCAACTGGCCCCACGCGCAGCCGGGCTATCAAAAACAGCAGGGGGCGCTTTACCGTCAACTGCTGCAAACCCCGGCGGCGGAAAAGCCACCCGTTGCGCCGGCGCCTGCGGAAAGCCTGGCAGCCCATAGCCAAAGCTTTGGCCGGGTGCTGACTATTATCGGCAGCGATTGCGCGCTGCTCGAGCGCGGCGGCACATTGGCGTTGCTGGCGCTGCCGGTGGCGGAGCGCTGGCTGCGTCAGGCGCAGCTAACGCCGGGCGCGGAAGCGGTTTGCGCGCAGCCGCTGCTGATCCCGCTGCGTCTTAAAGTGAGTGAAGCAGAACGTAAGGCGCTGGAAAAGGCGCAGCCGGCGCTGGCGCAATTGGGTATCGATTTACAAGCAGATGCTCAGCACGTGACGGTTCGCGCGGTGCCTTTACCCTTAAGACAACAAAATTTACAAATCTTGATTCCTGAACTGATAGGCTACCTGGCGCAGCTAACGGCATTCGACGTCGGCGACATTGCCCAGTGGACGGCGCGTAATCTGACGAGCGAGCACGCGCAGTGGAGTATGGCGCAGGCGATTTCCGTGCTGGCGGACGTTGAGCGTTTATGTCCGCAGCTGATTAAAGCGCCGCCGGGTGGTCTGTTACAACCTGTTGATTTACATTCGGCGATGACAGCCCTGAAAGATGAGTGATGTAACTGAGGCGAGCCTGCCTAAGGCAATTTTTTTAATGGGGCCGACGGCCTCCGGTAAAACCGCATTAGCTATCGCCTTGCGTAAAGTTTTGCCCGTAGAGTTGATTAGCGTCGATTCCGCCCTCATCTATCGAGGAATGGATATCGGCACGGCCAAACCCGATGCCGCGGAGCTTAGCGCTGCGCCGCATCGGTTGCTGGATATCCTTGATCCGGCAGAGTCGTACTCGGCGGCGGATTTTCGCCGCGATGCGTTGGCGGAAATGGCGGATATCGTCGCCGCCGGGCGCATCCCGCTGCTGGTCGGCGGAACAATGTTGTACTTCAAAGCGTTGTTGGAAGGGTTATCGCCGCTGCCTTCGGCGGATCCCGCAGTCAGGGCCAGAATTGAGCAACAAGCAGCAGAGCAGGGGTGGCACGCATTGCACCGGCAGTTACAGGACATCGATCCCGTGGCCGCCGCGCGTATTCATCCAAATGATCCGCAAAGACTTTCCCGAGCACTGGAAGTTTTTTTCATTTCGGGTAAAACTTTAACGGAACTGACGCAAACGTCAGGAGAGGCTCTGCCGTATCAGGTGCATCAGTTCGCCATCGCCCCGGCGAGCCGTGAACTGCTACATCAACGCATTGAGCAGCGTTTTCATCAGATGTTGGCTTCAGGTTTTGAAGCAGAAGTGCGGGCGCTATTTGCCCGTGGAGATTTGCATACGGATATGCCTTCCATTCGTTGTGTCGGATACCGCCAGATGTGGTCATACCTTGAAGGCGAGGTCCCGTATGATGAAATGGTTTATCGAGGTGTTTGCGCGACGAGACAGTTAGCTAAACGTCAGGTCACCTGGCTGCGTGGTTGGGAAGATGTTCACTGGTTAGACAGTGAGCAACCTGAACAAGCGCTCAACAAAGTATTACAGGTTGTTGGTGCTAGCCAGAACTGAACGTGTACAATTGAATGGTATCGTGCGTAATTTTTTTTAAGAATCGTAAGGTTCTGAGTACAAAACAAGCATACATATAAGGAAAAGAGAGAATGGCTAAGGGGCAATCTTTACAAGATCCGTTCCTGAACGCTTTGCGTCGGGAACGTGTTCCGGTTTCTATTTATTTGGTGAATGGTATTAAGCTGCAAGGGCAAATTGAGTCTTTCGATCAGTTCGTGATCCTGTTGAAGAACACGGTCAGCCAGATGGTCTATAAGCACGCAATTTCTACTGTTGTTCCGTCCCGTCCGGTGTCTCACCACAGCAATAATGCTGGCGGCGGTGCAAACAACTATCACCACGGTGGTAGCGCGCAAGGTTCTTCTGCGCCGCAGCAAGACAGCGACGACGCCGAATAAGGCTAATGCTGTTTTTCCACGTCGGGGAGCCAGGTTTTCTGCGTTCCCCGCTGGTATTTTATAAGGGGTTTACGCTTGTTTGACCGTTATGATGCCGGTGAGCAGGCGGTACTGGTACACATCTATTTTTCGCAAGACAAAGATATGGAGGATCTCCAGGAGTTTGAATCCCTGGTCTCTTCCGCCGGTGTCGAAGCAATGCAGGTGATTACCGGTAGCCGTAAAGCACCGCACCCGAAGTATTTTGTTGGTGAAGGTAAGGCTGTTGAAATTGCGGAAGCCGTAAAAGCGACCGGCGCCTCGGTCGTGCTGTTCGATCATGCCTTGAGTCCGGCCCAGGAACGTAACCTGGAGCAGCTTTGCGAATGCCGGGTTATCGATCGCACCGGTCTGATTTTAGATATTTTTGCCCAGCGAGCGCGTACCCACGAAGGGAAACTGCAGGTTGAGCTGGCGCAGCTGCGCCATCTGGCCACCCGTCTGGTACGCGGCTGGACCCACCTTGAAAGGCAGAAGGGCGGGATTGGTTTGCGCGGACCGGGTGAAACCCAGCTCGAAACCGACCGTCGATTGCTGCGTAACCGTATTATGCAGATCCTGTCGCGACTGGAAAAAGTAGAAAAGCAGCGCGAGCAAGGTCGGCGGTCACGCGCTAAGGCCGATATCCCTACCGTCTCGCTGGTGGGATATACCAACGCCGGAAAATCAACGCTGTTCAACCAGATAACCGAAGCGGAAGTCTATGCCGCGGACCAACTGTTCGCCACCCTGGACCCGACGCTGCGCCGTATTAACGTCACCGACGTCGGCGAAACGGTACTGGCAGACACCGTAGGCTTTATTCGTCATCTGCCGCACGACCTGGTGGCGGCGTTTAAAGCGACGCTGCAGGAGACGCGTCAGGCGACGCTGCTGCTGCATGTGATTGACGCGGCGGATGTCCGCGTGCAGGAAAATATTGATGCAGTAAATACGGTCCTTGCTGAAATCGAGGCCGATGAAATTCCGTCATTGCTGGTGATGAACAAAATCGATGTGCTTGACGATTTTGAACCGCGCATCGATCGGGATGAAGAGAATAAACCGATTCGGGTCTGGCTCTCCGCCCAGACCGGGATTGGCGTACCACTGCTTTTTCAGGCGTTAACAGAGCGTCTTTCCGGCGAAGTGGCGCAGCATACGCTGCGCTTACCGCCGCAGGAAGGTCGCCTGAGAAGCCGTTTCTATCAGCTTCAGGCGATAGAAAAAGAGTGGATGGAGGATGACGGCAGCGTAAGCCTGCAAGTGCGCATGCCCATCGTGGACTGGCGTCGCCTCTGCAAACAAGAGCCTGCGTTGGTCGACTACGTGGTTTGACCTGGCCTGAAGATATTAACCCCTGTGGGGATATCAAAAACAAATATGGAGCATATACATGGCGTGGAATCAGCCCGGTAATAACGGACAGGACCGCGACCCGTGGGGAAGCAGCAAGAATGGCGGCAACTCTGAGGGAAATGGCAACAAAGGCGGTCGCGATCAGGGGCCGCCCGATCTGGATGATATCTTCCGCAAGTTAAGCAAAAAACTTGGCGGTCTCGGCGGCGGTAAAGGCGGCCAGGGTGGCGGTAATGTGACGCAGGGGCCGCGCGGCCCGATGGGCGGGCGCATTGTCGGCATCGTTGCTGCAGCGGCGGTGATTATCTGGGCAGCCAGCGGTTTCTATACCATCAAGGAAGCGGAACGTGGTGTGGTGACACGCTTTGGCAAGTTCAGCCATCTGGTTGAGCCAGGTCTGAACTGGAAGCCAACCTTTGTCGATAATGTGCAAGCGGTGAACGTCGAGTCGGTTCGTGAGCTGGCCGCATCTGGTGTGATGCTGACTTCCGATGAGAACGTCGTGCGCGTTGAGATGAACGTACAGTACCGGGTGACCGATCCGGAGCGCTACCTGTTTAGCGTGACCAGCGCCGACGATAGTCTGCGTCAGGCCACCGACAGCGCCCTGCGCGGCGTCATCGGTAAGTACACCATGGACCGTATCCTGACCGAAGGTCGTACCGTTATCCGTAGCGATACCCAGCGCGAGCTGGAAGAGACCATTCGTCCGTACAACATGGGGATTACCCTGCTGGACGTCAACTTCCAGACGGCGCGTCCGCCGGAAGAGGTGAAGGCCGCGTTTGATGATGCCATTGCCGCGCGTGAGAACGAGCAGCAGTACATCCGCGAAGCGGAAGCTTATACCAACGAAGTTCAGCCGCGTGCGAACGGTCAGGCGCAGCGTATCCTCGAAGAGGCGCGTGCGTATAAAACCCAGACCGTACTGGAAGCACAGGGTGAAGTCGCTCGCTTTGCGAAGATCCTGCCGGAATATAAAGCCGCGCCGGAAATTACCCGCGAGCGTCTGTATATCGAAACCATGGAAAAAGTGCTGAGCCATACCCGCAAAGTGCTGGTTAATGACAGCAAGGGCGGCAACCTGATGGTTCTGCCGTTGGATCAGATGCTGAAAGGCGCCACTGGCGCGCCGGCAAAGAGCGATAGCAGTGGCGCAAGCGATCTGCTGCGCCTGCCGCCTGCGTCCAGCTCAAGCAGCGCCAGCACCTCATCAACCTCGAGTTCAACCGGGGGTACCATTATGGACCAACGCCGCGCCAACGCGCAGCGTAACGACTACCAGCGTCAGGGGGAATAACGATGCGTAAATCTGTTATCGCGATCATTGTCGTCGTGCTGGTAGTGCTCTACATGTCTGTCTTCGTGGTGAAAGAAGGCGAGCGTGGCATTACGCTGCGCTTTGGCAAAGTTCTGCGCGACGATGAGAACAAGCCGCTGGTGTATGCGCCGGGTCTGCACTTCAAGATCCCGTTTATTGAATCCGTGAAAATGCTGGATGCGCGTATCCAGACCATGGACAACCAGGCCGACCGCTTTGTTACTAAAGAGAAGAAAGACCTGATCGTCGACTCCTATATCAAGTGGCGCATCAGTGACTTCAGTCGTTACTATCTGGCGACCGGCGGCGGCGACGTCTCCCAGGCCGAAGTTCTGCTGAAGCGTAAGTTCTCTGACCGTCTGCGCTCTGAGATTGGTCGTCTGGACGTGAAAGACATCGTGACTGATTCCCGCGGTCGTTTGACCCTGGAAGTGCGTGATGCGCTGAACTCCGGTTCTGCAGGTACGGAAGATGAAGTCTCGACGCCGGCAGCCGATGACGCTATCGCTAAAGCGGCAGAACGGGTAGAAGCTGAAACTAACGGTAAGGTTCAGGTAATCAACCCGAACAGTATGGCGGCGCTGGGTATTGAAGTCGTTGACGTACGTATCAAGCAGATCAACCTGCCGGCTGAAGTGTCTGAAGCGATCTACAACCGTATGCGCGCCGAGCGTGAAGCGGTTGCTCGTCGCCATCGTTCACAAGGTCAGGAAGAAGCGGAAAAACTGCGCGCGACCGCGGACTATGAAGTGACCAAGACCCTGGCGGAAGCCGAGCGTCAAGGACGTATTCTGCGCGGTGAAGGCGATGCCGAGTCGGCAAAACTGTTTGCCGATGCGTTCAGTCAGGATCCAGGCTTCTATGCCTTTATCCGTAGCCTGCGCGCCTATGAGAAGAGCTTCCAGGGTAACCAGGACGTAATGGTCCTCAGCCCGGATAGCGATTTCTTCCGTTACATGAAGTCACCGGATTCCGTGCGTAAATAAGCCGGGCCAGTGTGAAATCAGAAGGCGCCTTGCAAGAGGCGCCTTTTTTCATGCCATAGATTGTGATTTTTCTCTCAGCTAGTGGTTTCATATAGCCTGTGAAATGCCGGAGAATGTGAAGAAAGAAAAGGGTTTTGCGGTAATACTCACCGGCGCCAAACTGGCGGCGGTTTTGTTTTTCTATAAGGGTCATCAATAATGAATGCAACAATTTGGCTGGCACTGGCGCTGGTTTTAGTTCTCGAAGGTCTTGGCCCACTGCTTTATCCCCGCGCCTGGCGCAAGATGGTAGCGACCATGAGCCAACTGCCGGATAATTTATTGCGTCGCTTTGGCGGCGGTCTTGTGGTGGCTGGTATCGTCATCTACTACATGTTGAGGAAATCGATTGGCTGATCAAAAAATCATCGGATTACCCTCATTTTGAGTGCAAAAAGTGCTGTAACTCTGAAAAAGCGATGGTAGAATCCATTTTTAAGCAAACGGTGATTTTGAAAAAATGGGTAACAACGTCGTCGTACTGGGCACCCAATGGGGTGACGAAGGTAAAGGGAAGATCGTCGATCTCCTGACTGAACGGGCTAAATATGTTGTGCGCTACCAGGGTGGCCATAACGCAGGCCATACTCTCGTAATCAACGGTGAAAAAACCGTCCTCCATCTTATTCCATCAGGTATTCTCCGCGAGAATGTAACCAGCATCATCGGTAACGGTGTTGTGCTGTCTCCGGCTGCGCTGATGAAAGAGATGAAAGGTCTGGAAGACCGTGGTATCCCTGTTCGTGAGCGTCTGCTGCTGTCCGAAGCCTGTCCGCTTATTCTTGATTATCACGTTGCGCTGGATGTTGCGCGTGAGAAAGCACGCGGTGCGAAAGCTATCGGTACAACCGGTCGCGGTATCGGCCCGGCTTACGAAGATAAAGTCGCTCGTCGCGGCCTGCGCGTTGGCGACCTGTTTGATAAAGCCACCTTCGCCGACAAACTGAAAGAAGTGATGGAATATCACAACTTCCAGTTGGTGAACTTCTATAAAGCAGAAGCGGTTGACTACCAAAAAGTGCTGGACGATGTGATGGCGATTGCCGACATCCTGACCAGCATGGTCGTTGACGTCTCCGATCTGCTGGATCAGGCGCGTCAGCGCGGCGACTTCGTGATGTTCGAAGGCGCGCAGGGCACGCTGCTGGATATCGACCACGGTACCTATCCGTACGTAACTTCCTCCAACACCACTGCTGGTGGCGTGGCGACCGGCTCCGGCCTGGGCCCGCGTTATGTGGATTACGTTCTGGGTATCATCAAAGCTTACTCTACTCGTGTAGGCGCGGGTCCGTTCCCGACCGAGCTGTTTGATGAAACTGGCGAGTTCCTGTGCAAGCAGGGTAACGAATTCGGCGCCACTACCGGCCGTCGTCGTCGTACCGGCTGGCTGGACGCTGTCGCGGTACGCCGCGCGGTGCAGATTAACTCCCTGTCCGGCTTCTGCCTGACCAAACTGGACGTCCTGGACGGCCTGAAAGAAGTAAAAATCTGCGTCGGCTACCGTATGCCGGACGGCCGTGAAGTGACCACCACTCCGCTGGCCGCCGACAACTGGGAAGGTATCGAGCCTATCTACGAAACCATGCCGGGTTGGTCCGAAACCACTTTCGGCGTGAAAGAGCGCAGCGGTCTGCCGCAGGCAGCGCTGAACTACATCCAGCGTATTGAAGAGCTGACCGGCGTGCCGGTTGATATCATCTCTACCGGTCCTGACCGTACTGAGACTATGATTCTGCGCGACCCGTTCGACGCATAATCATCATCCAGGGGCGCCGTTCGGGCGCCCTTGTTTTTGCTGTTCGCCCGCCCCATTTCAAATAAATTAGCGGCCTGAGCGCTGGCTGGTTTATCATCAATAGAGTTAATACCCGCGGATTCACCGCTTTCCCCTTACCCTGAGGTTGATGTGCAGTTAACGAGTTTCACCGATTACGGATTACGCGCGCTGATTTATATGGCGTCGTTGCCGGATGACCGAATGACCAGTATTTCCGAGGTGACGGATGTCTATGGCGTTTCCCGTAATCATATGGTCAAAATAATCAATCAGTTAAGCCGTGTTGGCTACGTGACGGCCGTGCGGGGAAAGAATGGGGGGATTCGCCTTGGCAAGCCGGCTAAAATGATTCGCGTGGGTGATGTCGTGCGCGATCTTGAGCCGCTATCGCTGGTGAATTGCAGCAGCGAATTTTGCCACATTACTCCCGCTTGCCGCCTGAAACAGGCACTTGCCGAAGCCGCGCAAAGTTTCCTGAAGGAACTGGATAACTACACGCTGGCCGATTTGGTTGAAAAGAATCAACCGCTATATAAATTATTACTGGTGGAAGAAAAGCGCTGAGTGATTCGCGCCGCAGCGTAAAGAGAACTCACAAAGCGGCGGCGTGCGCCACCCAGAGACTTTCATCGGAGATGACAACGGAGGAACCGATATGTCACAAGATCCATTCCAGGAACGCGAAGCTGAGAAGTACGCGAATCCAATCCCGAGCCGGGAATTTATCCTCGAACATTTAACCAAACGCGAAAAACCGGCCAGCCGTGATGAGCTGGCGATTGAGTTAAATATCGAGGGCGAAGAACAAACCGAAGCGCTACGTCGTCGCCTGCGTGCAATGGAACGCGATGGCCAGTTGGTGTTCACTCGCCGTCAGTGCTATGCGCTGCCGGAACGTCTCGATTTAGTCAAAGGCGTCGTTATTGGCCACCGCGACGGCTACGGCTTTTTACGCGTCGAAGGGCGCAAAGACGACCTGTATCTTTCATCTGAGCAGATGAAAATGTGTATTCATGGCGATCAGGTGCTGGCCCAGCCGTTGGGCGCCGATCGTAAGGGGCGTCGCGAAGCGCGCATCGTTCGCGTTCTGGTGCCGAAAACCAGCCAGATCGTCGGCCGTTATTTCACCGATGCCGGTGTAGGCTTCGTGGTGCCGGACGACAGCCGTCTGAGCTTCGATATCCTGATCCCGCCTGAAGAGATCATGGGCGCGCGTATGGGCTACGTGGTAGTGGTCGAGCTGACCCAGCGTCCAACCCGCCGTACCAAAGCGGTCGGCAAAATAGTTGAAGTGCTGGGCGACAACATGGGCACCGGCATGGCCGTTGATATGGCGCTGCGTACCCATGAGATCCCTTACGTCTGGCCGCCGGCGGTGGAAAAACAGGTCTCCGGCCTCAAAGAGCAGGTGCCAGAAGAGGCGAAAGCCGGGCGCGTCGATTTGCGCTCTCTGCCGCTGGTCACTATTGATGGCGAAGATGCCCGCGACTTCGATGACGCGGTGTATTGCGAGAAAAAACGCGGCGGCGGCTGGCGACTGTGGGTGGCTATCGCCGACGTGAGCTACTACGTGCGCCCCGGTACGCCGCTGGACGGCGAAGCGCGCAGCCGCGGGACGTCAGTCTACTTCCCTTCGCAGGTCGTACCGATGCTGCCAGAGGTGCTGTCTAACGGCCTGTGTTCGCTGAACCCACAGGTCGATCGCCTGTGTATGGTCTGCGAAATGACGATCTCGTCAAAAGGCCGCCTGACCGGCTTTAAATTCTATGAAGCGGTGATGAGCTCTCACGCCCGCCTGACCTATACCAAGGTGTGGCATATGCTGCAGGGCGATCAGGAGCTACGCGAGCACTATGCGCCGCTGGTGAAGCATATTGAAGAGCTGCATAACCTCTACAAGGTGCTGGATGGTGCCCGTGAAGAGCGCGGCGGTATCTCATTTGAGAGTGAAGAAGCTAAATTCATCTTCAACGCCGAGCGCCGTATCGAGCGTATTGAACAGACTCAGCGTAATGATGCGCACAAGCTGATTGAAGAGTGCATGATCCTGGCGAACATCTCCGCGGCGCGTTTCGTTGAGAAAGCGCAGGAGCCGGCGCTGTTCCGTATTCACGATAAGCCAAGCACCGAAGCGATTACCGCCTTCCGTACCGTGCTGGCGGAGCTGGGGCTGGAACTACCGGGCGGCAACAAGCCGGAGCCGCGCGATTACGCCGAGCTGTTGACTTCCATCGCCGATCGCCCGGATGCGGAAATGCTGCAGACGATGCTGCTGCGTTCCATGAAGCAGGCGGTCTACGATCCGGAAAACCGCGGCCACTTCGGCCTGGCGCTGCAGTCATACGCCCACTTCACCTCGCCGATCCGTCGTTATCCTGACCTGTCGCTGCATCGCGCTATTAAGTATTTACTGGCGAAAGAGCAGGGACATAAAGGCAATAGCACCGAGACCGGCGGCTGGCACTACAGCATGGAAGAGATGCTGCAGCTGGGCGAGCACTGTTCGATGACCGAGCGCCGCGCCGATGAAGCGACGCGCGAAGTGTCCGACTGGCTGAAGTGCGACTTCATGCAGGATCAGGTGGGCAACACCTTCTCCGGCGTGATCGCAAGCGTCACCGGCTTTGGCTTCTTCGTCCGCCTGAACGATCTGTTTATCGATGGTCTGGTACATGTCTCCTCGCTGGATAATGACTACTATCGCTTCGACCAGGTAGGACAGCGGCTGATTGGCGAGTCCGGCGGCCAGACTTACCGCCTGGGCGACCGCGTGGAAGTGCGCGTCGAAGCGGTCAATATGGATGAGCGTAAGATTGATTTCAGCCTGATTTCCAGTGAACGCGGCCCGCGTAATGTCGGCAAAACCGCACGCGAAAAAGCGAAGAAGGGCGCGCCGGGTAAAAACGGCGGCGGCCGTCGTCGCCAGGTTGGCAAGCAGGTAAACTTCGAGCCGGATAGCGCCTTCCGCAAGGAAAAAGAGAAAGCTAAAGCCAAACCGAAAGGCGAGAAGAAAGCGAAAAAGCCATCGGCGAAAACGCAAAAAATCGCCGCGGCAACCAAAGCCAAGCGCGCGGCGAAAAAGAAGAACGCCGAGTGATTGACGTCCCTTTACCCTGAAGCCTGCTGGCGCGGGGCGGGGTGATGGGGACGGATAACAGAACCTAAAACGAGTACATCAATGAGTGAAATGATTTACGGCATCCATGCGGTGCAGGCACTGCTGGAACGCGCACCTGAGCGTTTTCAGGAAGTTTTTATTCTGAAAGGCCGTGAGGATAAGCGTCTGCTGCCGCTGATTCATGCCCTTGAAGCGCAGGGCGTGGTGATTCAGGTTGCCAGCCGCCAGTTTCTCGATGAGAAAAGCGAAGGCGCGGTGCACCAGGGCATCATTGCCCGCGTGAAGCCGGGACGTCAGTATCAGGAAAACGATCTGCCGGATCTGCTGGCGCAGTTCGAACAACCGTTCCTGCTGATCCTCGACGGCGTCACCGATCCGCACAACCTCGGCGCCTGCCTGCGTAGCGCCGACGCCGCCGGCGTGCATGCGGTGATCGTGCCGCGCGATCGTTCCGCTCAGCTCAACGCTACGGCGAAGAAAGTCGCCTGCGGCGCGGCGGAAAGCGTGCCGCTGATCCGCGTCACTAATCTGGCGCGGACCATGCGTCTGCTGCAGGAAGAAAACGTGTGGATCGTTGGTACCGCCGGCGAAGCCGACCATACGCTGTTCCAGAGCAAAATGACCGGCCCGATGGCGCTGGTGATGGGCGCGGAAGGCGAAGGTATGCGTCGCCTGACCCGCGAACATTGTGATGAACTGATCAGTATCCCGATGGCGGGTAGCGTCTCTTCGCTGAATGTCTCCGTCGCCACCGGTATTTGCCTGTTTGAAGCGGTGCGCCAGCGCAGCTAAGCCGCCGCGGGCGCGGTAGGTTAGTCGTCCAGCGCCCGCAAATGATCGTTCTTATTGAGCGTCATCAGCGCGGCAATACTGACGACGGCCGTCGCCATCACGTAGTACGCCGGAATATCCAGATTACCGGTCTGTTTAATCAGGCCGGTAATAATCAACCCGGCACAGCCGGAGAAGACAGCATTCGAAAGCGAATAGGCTAAACCCAGCCCGGTATAACGCACTCTGGTTGGGAACATCTCCGCCAGCATCGCCGGCCCAGGCCCGGCCAGAATCCCCACCAGGCCACCCGCAATCAGCACCACTATACCTTTCACCAGCAGCGTACTGCTTTCCGCCTGCAATATTTTCAGCAGCGGTAGCGCCAGTACCAGCAGCAATACCGCAGCCGCGACCATCACCCGCCGACGTCCCCACTTATCGCTGAGCATCCCGGCAGGCAAAATGGTGATGGCGAAGCCAATGTTAGAGATCACCGCAATTAGCAGCGCCTGATTAAAACCGGTGTGCAGCGCGGACTGAAGGTATGAGGGCATGATCACCAGGTAGGTATAACCCGCCGCCGACCATACCATCAGCCGGCCAATGCCGGTGAGAATCGCTTTGAGCGTCTGGCGCAAACTGGCGCGGGTTTCCGCGGGCGGCGTAGCCTGCTGCTGGCGTAAAAAGCCCGGCGTCTCTTCCATTTTAACGCGTAGCCACAGCGCGACGATGCCCATCGGTATGGCGAGGAAGAAGGGGATGCGCCAGCCCCAGTCATGCAGCGATTCGGGGCTAAGCATGGCGGAAATCAGAGCGACCACGCCTGCGCCTGCCAGCAGCCCCAGCGCGACGGTAAAAGATTGCCATGCGCCATACAGACCACGCTTACCTTTAGGGGCGAACTCGGTCATCAGCGATACCGCACCTCCGTATTCGCCGCCGGCAAACAATCCCTGAAGAATACGTAATCCGGTCAGAATCAGCGGCGCGGCAATACCGATGCTGGCGTAAACCGGCACCAGTCCGATTGCCGTGGTGGCGAGCGTCATCAGCACCAATACGATAATCAGCGTCGGCTTGCGGCCGATGCGGTCGCCGAGACGGCCAAAAACGATGGCGCCCAGCGGGCGAAAGAAGAACGCTATCGCGAAAGAGGCGTAAGTCAGAATCAGCCCGGTCAGCGGCGCTTCTCCAGTCATTTGGAAAAAATTTTTCGCAATTACGGTCGCCAGAAAGCCATAGACCGCGAACTCGTACCATTCAATAAAGTTACCGATAGAACCGGCGATCAGCGCGCGTTTTTGCGCTGCCGATGTTGTGCTGGCGGTGTGCATAGGAAGCCCCGACTGATACAAAACAGTAACGAATGAATAAATTATTCCATACATTTTTAATGAGAAAATTTTAAATTCTTATGCCTGTGATGGGCTTCACGAAGGCGGAGCGGTTTTTTTGTGAGCGTCTATGCGGCCGACCATACTTACTGTCAGAGCCATTGACGGAGGGAGACATCATGCACTGGCAAACGCATACCGTATTCAATCAACCGACGCCGTTGTGTAACAGTAATCTGTTTTTGTCCGATACCGCGCTTTGTGAGGCAGTGACGCGTGAAGGCGCTGGCTGGGATAGCGATCTGCTCGCCAGCATCGGCCAGCAGTTAGGCACGGCGGAATCGCTGGAGTTGGGGCGTCTGGCCAATAGTAATCCGCCGGAACTGCTACGCTACGACGCCACCGGCGCCCGATTGGATGACGTGCGGTTTCACCCCGCCTGGCATTTGCTAATGCAGGGACTGTGCGCCAACCGGGTGCATAATCTTGCCTGGCAGGAGGATGCCCGCGCGGGTTCGTTTGTTGCCCGTACTGCCCGCTTTATGCTGCATGCCCAGGTGGAGGCGGGAACGTTATGCCCGATAACCATGACCTTCGCCGCAACGCCGCTGCTACAGCGCGCGCTGCCCACCGTCTTTAGCGACTGGCTGCCGCCGTTGCTCAGCGACCGCTATGACCCGCATCTGGCGCCCGGCGATCAGAAGCGTGGGTTGCTGATTGGTATGGGAATGACCGAAAAACAGGGCGGTTCCGATGTGCTCAGTAATACCACCCGGGCGGAAAAAACGGCGGAAGGATTCTATCGGCTGGTGGGGCATAAATGGTTCTTCTCGGTGCCGCAGAGCGATGCGCATTTGGTGCTGGCTCAGGCGTCGGGTGGGCTCTCCTGTTTCTTTGTGCCGCGCTTTTTACCCGATGGCCAACGCAATGGCGTGCGTCTTGAGAGGCTGAAAGATAAATTAGGCAACCGCTCTAACGCCAGTAGCGAAGCCGAATTCTTTGACGCCTGCGGGTGGCTGATAGGCGAAGAAGGCGACGGCGTGCGGCAAATTCTCAAGATGGGCGCGCTGACCCGCTTCGACTGCGCCGCCGGCAGCCATGCCCTGATGCGCCGCGCTTACTCGGTGGCGCTGTATCATGCGCTGCAGCGTCAGGCGTTCGGCAAGAATCTGGCCGATCAGCCGATGATGCGTCAGGTGCTGGGCCAGATGGCGCTGCGTCTTGAAGGACAAACCGCTTTTCTGTTCCGTTTGGCTCGCGCCTGGGATCGGCGCGACGATGCGCATGAAGTGCTATGGGCCCGGTTATTTACCCCAGCCGCCAAATTTGCTATCTGTCGCGCCGGTATACCGTTTGTCGCCGAGGCGATGGAAGCGCTGGGCGGTATCGGTTATTGCGAAGAGAGCGAGCTCCCACGTTTATACCGTGAGATGCCGGTGAATAGTATCTGGGAAGGCTCCGGCAATATTATGTGTCTCGACGTGATGCGGGTGCTTGGCAAGCAGCCGGCGGCGCTAGAAATGCTGGCGGCGGAGTGTGCGGAAGTCAAAGGGCAAAATCGCCATTACGATCGCGCGTGGCGACAGCTTCAGCAACTTTTACGGCGGCCGGTTGAGGCGCAGGGACGAGAAATAGCGCGTCTGGTGTATTGCCTGGGGGCGGGTGCGCAGATGCTGCGCTTTGCGTCGCCGCCGCTGGCCCAGGCATGGTGCCGAATGATGCTGGATACGCGAGGAAGTGTCCGCCTGGACGCTCAACTGCTTGACGATGCGCTGCTGCGAGCAATGGGGCGCGGACGACAGCCGTCTCAGGCGTAGAGAATGGCCTGCACCCGCCAGCTATCCGGCTGCGGCTCTTCATACATCTGAACGATACGATACCAGGAAGCGCCCTGCTCATCGGCTTTTACGGCAATGGCGTGCTCGACATCCTGCTGACTGCCGGAGATATTATTGACGGAAATCAGACCAATTTCGTTCAGGCCGGTGACGCAATCCGCACTGGCGAATTCGGCTGACTGAGCGGAAGTATTGGCCGTCGCGGTGGTCAGCAACAGGCTGGGTAAGGTCAGTGATCGTTTCATCGTCAGCTCCATTTCACGTAATCCCGAGGGCAGTCCGTTTGCTAACGTTCTGCCAAAAAGGCTGGCCGAACGTTATTATGCGCAGGAGAACGTGAATGGACGCAAAGCAGTGTAAAGCTGATTAAAAGCGCATCACGCTGCTATTTATGATACAGAATCGCTTGCGAATACCACTGGCCGGGAACCATGGTGTCATCGATCATGACGATGACGTAGTAATCCGCTTTTGCGGCTTCTGCTTTGGCTTTCAACGCGGTCTCGACATCCATCGGCGAACCGTACATTAGCACGCTGACGGTACCTATCTTTTGCAGGCCCTCAGTCTGATTGCGACGAATCTCCTGCGGATGATCGCTTGCCGGCGGCGGTGCCTCCGGCGTACCCTGCAGGACGCTACATCCGCTTAAGGCGAGAGCCAGTAACCACGGTGTAAACCTACGCATGACCATATCTCGTTTCCTGATAGTGATAGTGTAGTGGTAGCCTGAACATCATTTCTGGGGAATGTTCCCGAATTGTTATCTATCGCGCGATTTTCGAATGAAAATGTTATGAAAGCGTAACCGAGCTCTCAACATTATAATTCACGGCAAAAGCAGAATTTTGGTGGTTGCTTTTTGCGCATTGCGTGATGCCACTATAAAGAAGGAGACGATAAATGATAACACTCGAAATGCGCAATCTGGCGGGCGGTGAAGTGATTCACGCCTGTCCGGCTGGGATGGCGGAGAAACCGCTGCCGGTTATCGTCTTCTATCACGGTTTTACCTCTTCCAAACTGGTCTACAGCTACTTTGCCGTCGCGCTGGCCGAAGCCGGCTTCCGGGTGATTATGCCGGATGCCGCCGAACATGGCGCGCGTTTTCACGGCGATGATGCCGGGCGAATGCTGCGCTTTTGGCCGATCCTGCGACAAAACTTTGTTGAGTTTGCCGCACTGCGGGAAGCGATTATCGCTGAGGGGTGGCTGGAAGACGAGCGGCTGGCGGTGGCCGGCGCATCAATGGGCGGCATGACCGCGCTCGGCATCATGACTCATCATCCTGAACTTAAATGCGTGGCCTGCCTGATGGGCTCGGGCTATTTCAGCACCCTCGCACAGACGCTGTTTCCGTCGCCCGGATTCGATACGGCAAGCCTGGCGGAGTGGGACGTGACTCATCAACTGGCGGCGCTGGCCGACAAGCCGCTGCTGCTGTGGCACGGTGATGCCGATGATGTGGTTCCACCTGGTGACACTTTCCGTCTGCAGCAGGCGTTAACGCAGAGCGGCCTGGCAACTAACCTGACCTGCCACTGGCAAAAGGGCGTGCGTCACCGCATCACCCCGGAAGCGCTGCACGCGACTACCGCCTTTTTTCTACAGCACCTTTAAACGCGGATAACCTGCACGCCCTGATCCTCAAGCTGCTTGAGGATCGTTTCATCGGCCTGCTTACCGGTGATAACCAGGTCGATTTGGCTGGCCTGGCTGAACAGCATCCCGGCGCGTTCGCCGACTTTGCTGCTATCGACCAGTACCGCCAGTTTGCCAACGACGTTAAGCATTTTCTGCTCGGCCATCGCAGTCAACATATCCGTTTTGTACAATCCCTCGGCGGTTAACCCTTTGCCGCTGGTGAACATCCAGTGCCCGGCATACAGGCTGTTTTCGCTACCCTGCGGGCTGAGGGTGATGAAGTGGCTGTGGTTATATTGCCCCCCCATAATGATCACGCTGTCATGCTCCTGATCAATCAGATAGTTGGCCAGCGGCAGGTAGTTGGTGATGATCTGCACCGGTTTGCCGCATAGTTCGCGGCCGAGCAGGAAGGCGGTGGAGCCGCAGTTGATAACAATGCTTTCGCCCGGCGACACCAGCTGCGAGGCGGCGCGGGCAATCCGCACTTTCTCATCATGGTTTTGCGCCTGATGAATGTTCATTGGCGACCATCGTGGGCGCTGTTCGCTGATGGCTTCCGCGCCATTACGGACTTTCTTCAGCTTACCGTTTTCATCCAGCTTATTAATATCGCGTCTTGCTGTCGCCGGAGAGATGCCGAGACGGGAAATTACCTGTTCAACGGTGACGAATCCCGTCTGCGCCAGCAAATCCAGTAAAATTTGATGTCTTTGCGCTTCAGTCATGAGCGAATCCGATTAAAAGTGACAAGCAAAGATGATATTTGAAATCAACGCTAAATACTAATGCGGAAAGGGAATTCCGGCGGGCGCGCCCGCCGGAATACGGTTACAAGAAGGATTTGAACGGCAGGTCCGGCTCAATGGTAAAGCAGTCGTCGAACCCGCGTGGGTAGTGGTACTCGAAATTGTCTTTATCCAGCGGCCAGGTAAATTTACCGCCGACCTGCCAGATAAACGGCTTGAAGCCGTATTTCAGACGATCTTTTTTCATCTCCCACAGTACGCGGATCTCTTGCGGGTCGGCCTGGAAGTTGGACCAGATATCGTGATGGAACGGGATAACCACTTTGGTATTCAGCGATTCCGCCATGCGCAGGATATCGGCGCTGGTCATTTTGTCGGTGATGCCGCGCGGGTTTTCCCCGTAGGAACCGAGGGCGACGTCAATCTGATGCTCGTTGCCGTGCTTCGCGTAGTAGTTGGAGTAGTGGGAGTCGCCGCTATGGTACAGGTTGCCGGCCGGCGTTTTGAACAGATAGTTGACCGCACGTTGGTCCATGCCGTCCGGCAGCACGCCGGCGGCTTTTTGATCGGCTGGCAGGGTAATGAGCGCAGTACGATCGAATGCGTCGAGCGCGTGGATCTCAATATCTTTGATCTTCACCACATCGCCCGGTTTCATGACGATGCAGCGTTCTGCCGGCACGCCCCAACCAATCCACAGGTCAACGCAGGTTTTCGGCCCGATAAACGGCACATCGGCGGCGCAGTTTTGCATCACCGCGGCGGCGACGTTAACGTCGATATGATCGTTGTGATCGTGCGTCGCCAGCACAGCGTCAATTTGACGGATGGCGAAAGGATCGAGCACGAATGGCGTAGTGCGCAGGTTCGGCTGCAGTTTTTTCACCCCGGCCATGCGCTGCATCTGGTGGCCGGTTTTCATCAGCGGATTACCGTGGCTCTGCTTACCGGTGCCGCACCAGAAATCGACGCAAATATTAGCGCCGCCTTCCGATTTAAGCCAAATACCGGTGCATCCCAGCCACCACATGGCAAAGGTGCCCGGCGCAACCTGCTCTTGTTCGATCTCTTCATTCAGCCAGCTGCCCCATTCCGGGAAAGTGCTCAAAATCCAGGATTCACGGGTGATGGTTTGCACTTTACTCATCTATCTCTTCCTCTTTTATTTCAAAAGTAATCAATCGGTGATTTGTTTTGATTGATATTGTCACTGTTTTTTCAGGAATGCAATCGGCTATTTTCGATAAAAAGCGCTGATATCGTTGCGCTAACGCGCTGATAAACCCTGAATTTAATATCATGGATGTATGTATATTGTTGATATTAGTGGTTTGTTTGGTTGTGATATGACGCAGTGGAAAATACACGCATAAAAAATGTGATTATTTGCGTGATGCGTCACATTTAATCAAATTCAATCTTGTTGTGATTGTTTTTGATTATTAGAGTGAGGGCGACGACAACTGCTGAGCGTCATGCGCGTTCAAAGCCTTCCTCTTCTGGAGTGTGTTATGGAGATCCTCTACAACATCTTTACCGTCTTCTTTAATCAGGTAATGACTAATGCCCCGCTGCTGCTGGGTATCGTGACCTGCCTTGGCTATATCTTGTTGCGTAAAAGCGTCAGCGTGATTATCAAAGGCACGATCAAAACCATCATAGGTTTCATGCTGTTACAAGCCGGCTCCGGCATTCTTACCAGCACCTTTAAGCCGGTGGTGGCGAAAATGTCAGAGGTTTATGGCATCAATGGCGCGATTTCCGACACCTACGCCTCAATGATGGCGACCATCGACCGGATGGGTGAAGCCTATAGCTGGGTGGGGTATGCGGTGCTGTTGGCGCTGGCGCTAAATATCTGTTACGTCCTGCTGCGCCGCATTACCGGCATCCGCACTATCATGCTGACTGGCCATATCATGTTTCAGCAGGCGGGGCTGATTGCGGTCTCTTTCTTCATCTTCGGCTACTCCATGTGGACGACCATTATCTGTACCGCGGTACTGGTCTCCCTGTACTGGGGGATCACCTCCAACATGATGTTCAAGCCGACTCAACTGGTTACCGACGGTTGCGGCTTCTCTATCGGACACCAACAGCAGTTTGCCTCGTGGATTGCCTATAAAGTGGCGCCGTATCTGGGGAAAAAAGAGGAGAGCGTCGAAGACCTCAAGCTGCCGGGCTGGCTCAATATCTTCCACGACAACATCGTCTCTACCGCGATTGTGATGACCATTTTCTTTGGCGCCATTCTGCTCTCCTTTGGCATCGACGTTGTACAGGCGATGGCGGGCAAAACCCACTGGACGGTCTATATCCTGCAGACCGGCTTCTCCTTCGCCGTGGCTATTTTCATCATTACCCAGGGCGTGCGTATGTTCGTCGCCGAGCTGTCCGAAGCCTTTAACGGCATCTCTCAGCGCCTGATCCCCGGCGCTGTGCTGGCGATCGACTGCGCCGCTATCTATAGCTTCGCGCCGAATGCCGTGGTCTGGGGCTTTATGTGGGGCACCATCGGCCAACTGATTGCCGTGGGTATTCTCGTCGGCGTTGGTTCCTCCATCCTGATCATCCCGGGCTTTATCCCAATGTTCTTCTCTAACGCGACGATTGGCGTCTTTGCTAACCACTTCGGCGGCTGGCGCGCGGCGCTCAAAATCTGTCTGGTGATGGGCATGATTGAAATCTTCGGCTGCGTGTGGGCGGTGAAGTTGACCGGAATGAGCGCCTGGATGGGCATGGCGGATTGGTCAATCCTGGCGCCGCCGATGATGCAGGGCTTCGCATCGATAGGGCTGGCGTTTATGGCCGTCATTATTCTGATTTCACTGGCTTATATGTTCTTCGCCGGCCGCGCGCTGCGCGCCGAGGAAGACGCGGAAAAACAACTGGCAGAAGCCTCTGCTCAATAAGGAGTTCTGATTATGACCGTACGTATTCTGGCTGTGTGTGGCAACGGGCAAGGTAGTTCCATGATCATGAAAATGAAGGTGGACCAGTTCCTGACGCAATCAAACATCGACCACACGGTGAACAGCTGCGCGGTAGGTGAGTATAAAAGCGAGCTAAACGGCGCGGATATCATTATTGCCTCGACCCACATCGCAGGCGAAATCACCGTCACTGGCAATAAATATGTGGTTGGCGTGCGCAATATGCTGTCGCCTGCGGATTTCGGCCCAAAACTGCTTGAAGTGATCAAAGCCCACTTCCCGCAGGATGTGAAATAAGGAGCCGCCATGAAACTTCATGATTCTCTGGCGCAGAACCACTCCATACGCCTGCAGGCGGAGGCGGAAAGCTGGCAGGAGGCGGTGAAAATCGGCGTCGATCTGCTGGTGGCCGCCGACGTAGTGGAACCGCGTTACTACCAGGCGATCCTCGATGGCGTCGCTCAGCATGGCCCCTATTTTGTTATCGCGCCGGGGCTGGCGATGCCGCACGGCCGTCCGGAAGAGGGGGTTAAGAAAACCGGCTTTGCGCTGGTAACCCTCAAAAAACCGCTAATTTTCAATCACGAAGATAACGACCCGGTCGACATTCTGATCACCATGGCGGCAGTTGACGCCACCACCCACCAGGAGGTGGGCATCATGCAGATCGTTAACCTGTTTGATGACGAAGCCAATTTCGACCGTTTACGCGCCTGCCGCACCGAGCAGGAAGTGCTGGATTTAATTGAAAACGCCACTGCGGCGGCTGTTTAAGAGGGAGTTGATACGATGTCTCAGTTACCAATGTTGCAGGTTGCGCTGGATAACCAAACCCTGTCTCACGCCTATGAGACCACCCGGCTGATCGCCGAAGAGGTGGATATCATTGAAGTCGGCACTATTCTCTGCGTCGGCGAAGGGGTGCGCGCGGTGCGCGATCTGAAAGCGCTGTATCCGCATAAAATCGTGCTGGCGGATGCCAAAATCGCCGATGCCGGTAAAATCCTGTCGCGGATGTGCTTTGAAGCCAACGCCGACTGGGTGACCGTGATCTGCTGCGCCGATATCAACACCGCCAAAGGGGCGCTGGATGTCGCCAAAGAGTTCAATGGCGACGTACAAATTGAACTGACCGGCTTCTGGACCTGGGAGCAGGCGCAGGCGTGGCGTGATGCGGGTATTCAGCAGGTGGTCTATCACCGCAGCCGAGACGCGCAGGCCGCGGGCGTGGCGTGGAGCGAGGCGGATATCAGCGCGATTAAGCGCCTTTCCGATATGGGCTTCAAAGTCACCGTGACCGGCGGACTGGCGCTGGAAGACCTGCCGCTGTTCGCCGGTATCCCTATTCACGTCTTTATTGCCGGGCGCAGCATCCGCGATGCCGCCTCGCCGGTGGAAGCGGCTCGCCAGTTTAAACGCTCTATCGCCCAGCTGTGGGGTTAAGGAGCGGTTATGTTGTCGAAACAAATTCCGCTCGGTATCTATGAAAAAGCGCTCCCCGCCGGGGAGTGCTGGCTGGAGCGGTTACAGCTTGCGAAAGCGCTGGGTTTTGATTTTGTTGAAATGTCGCTTGATGAAACCGATGCCCGTCTCGCCCGGCTGGACTGGAGCCAGGAGCAGCGCCTCGCGCTGGTCAAGGCGGTAGCCGAAACCGGCGTCCGGGTACCATCGATGTGCCTTAGCGCCCATCGTCGTTTTCCGCTCGGCAGCGAAGATGACGCGGTGCGCAAGCAGGGGCTGGATATCATGCGTAAAGCCATTCAACTGGCGCAGGATGTGGGGATTCGGGTGATCCAACTGGCGGGCTACGATGTTTATTATCAGCAGGCGAATGATGAAACGCGCCGCCGTTTTCGTGAAGGCCTGAAAGAGAGCGTCGAGATGGCCAGCCGGGCTCAGGTCACGCTGGCGATGGAAATCATGGACTATCCGCTGATGAACTCGATCAGTAAGGCGCTGGGTTATGCCCACTACCTGAACAATCCGTGGTTCCAGCTTTATCCGGATATTGGCAATTTATCGGCGTGGGATAACGACGTACAGATGGAATTGCAGGCCGGCATGGGGCATATCGTGGCGGTACATGTCAAAGATACGAAGCCCGGCGTCTTTAAAAACGTGCCGTTTGGTGAAGGGATCGTCGATTTTGAACGTTGCTTCAAAACGCTCAAGCAGACGGGCTACTGCGGTCCGTATCTGATTGAGATGTGGAGCGAAACTACCGATGACCCGGCGGCGGAAGTCGCGAAAGCCCGTGACTGGGTGAAGGCGCGGATGGCCCGCGCAGGCCTGACGGAGGCGGCATAATGCAGCAGCTTAAACAGCAGGTATTTGCAGCTAATATGGATCTGCCGCGCTACGGGCTGGTGACCTTTACCTGGGGCAACGTCAGCGCAATCGACCGGCAGCGTGGGCTGGTGGTGATTAAGCCCAGCGGCGTAGCCTACGAGTCAATGACCGTCGATGATATGGTGGTGGTCGATTTGCAGGGCAACGTGGTGGAAGGGCGCTGGCGTCCCTCTTCTGATACCGCTACCCACCTTGCGTTATACCGCCGTTATTCCGGCCTTGGCGGGGTGGTGCATACCCACTCGACGCACGCTACCGCCTGGGCGCAGGCGGGGCTGGCAATCCCGGCGCTCGGCACCACCCACGCGGACTACTTCTTCGGTGATATCCCCTGCACCCGGGCGCTCAGCGCACAGGAGGTGGAAGAGGCCTATGAGCTGAACACCGGGAAGGTGATTATCGAAACGCTGGGCGAGGCCAACCCGTTACATACGCCGGGAATTGTGGTGTATCAGCACGGACCCTTCTCCTGGGGGAAAGATGCCCACGAGGCGGTGCACAATGCGGTGGTGATGGAAGAAGTGGCGCGAATGGCGTGGATCGCCCGCGGCATTAATCCGCAGCTACAGCCCATCGACAGCTGGCTAATGGAGAAACATTTTCTGCGTAAACACGGGCCTGACGCCTACTACGGGCAGAAGTAAGCTACGCGCTCCGGGGCTTTCACCTCAGGGTGAAGCAACTGGTCTGGCCCCGGAGCCGTTTTTAACCCTGACGATAGGCCGATGGCATACAGCGCATGCCGATGAGCGTCAGCAGACAGATAACCGCGCCGGCGTAAAACGTCGATGCGGCGCCGAAGCTTTCCCAGAGTATCCCCGCGCCGGTACTGGCCAGCAGCAGCGCCAGCCCGCTCATCAGGTTGAACATGCCGAATGCCGTACCGCGTAGTTCCGGCGGCGCGGTATGCGCAACCATGGCCGCCAGTAGGCCTTGAGTCATCCCCATGTGAATCCCCCACAGTGCGACGCCGATCAGCAGCGTGCTCCAGTGGCCGCTGAGCGCCAGCACGATATCGGCGAGGATCAGCACCAGCAGCCCCCATTGCAGCAGTTTACTGCGGCTCATGCTGTCAGAGAGCTTACCGAACGGGTAAGCCGTGAGGCTGTAGACCAGGTTCATCGCGACCATGACCAGCGGAATAGTAAACAGCGGGATCTCCATCTGCTGGGCGCGCAGTACCAAAAAGGCTTCGCTGAAGCGGGCGAGGGTGAAAATACTGCCGATCGCCACCACCCACCAGTAAGCGGCAGAGAGCTTTTTCAGGTTTTCGCGCTTCAGCGGGTTGCTACGTTTGTGCGCGATGGCGGATTTCGGCTCCTGCAGGCCAAAGCCCAGTAGAGCAATGGATAGTACGGCGGGAATGACCGCCACCCAGAAGATAGCGTGAAAATCGTTGGCCCAGATGAACATCAGCAGCACCGCCAGCAGCGGGCCGAGAAAGGCGCCGACGGTATCCAGCGCCTGGCGTAACCCGTAGGCAGCGCCACGGATCTCCGGCGGTGTTACGTCGGCGACCAGCGCATCGCGCGGCGCTCCGCGGATACCTTTTCCGACGCGGTCGATCATGCGGGCGCTAAATACCACCCCGGCGCTCGGCGCGAGGGCAAACAGCGGTTTACTCAGCGCCCCCAGCCCGTAGCCAAGCAGCGCCAGCCCTTTGCGTTTGCCAACGTAGTCGCTAATGACGCCGGAGAAGACTTTGAGAATTAAGGCGGTGGCTTCGGCTAGCCCTTCGATAAGACCGATAATAATGACGCTGGCGCCGAGCGTGGTGGCCATAAACAGCGGGAGCAGGCTGTGGATCATCTCGGATGAGACATCCATTAGCAGGCTGACGCCGCCGAGCACCCAAACTCCTTTCGGGATGCGACCTAACGTCGCGAAACGCGGGACCATCAATCACTCCTGATTAACAAACGGTGAATTGATGATTAAATCAGGTTGCGATGACGCTGGTAAGTCAGTTTGGAAAATAATTCTCAATTGCGTTTACATCGGCTATCGCTTCGCCCCTCGTGAGGAGAGGCGAAGCATCGACCTGGGTTAGCGGTAAATAGCGGCGCTGGCATGAATAAGGCCATTGCTCTGCGGTTCGTGAATCAGGATTGGCTGGAAGTACTTCGCTCCCAGGGCATCGCTTTCCTGGTTCAGGGCCTGGTCGGCCTCTTGCTCGCTAGCCATATTATGGTTGATATAAATTACGCCCAGACTCTGCACATCGTCCATGTTGCGAGCCTGACGCCCATCGATTTTGATGGCTGCCAGCGCGTTGGCGCTAAGGAGTAGCGCAGCCATAACGGCGATGATAATGCTTTTCATAGAACGCTCCTTACTGACAGTACGGGTAAAACGCTGGACTCCTCTTGCTGGTGTCTGGCCATTGATTAAATTGTAATCGCTGGCGCGTCGCCTGATAGCGACCTTTTCTGATGCAGTTGTTCAAAAAAATGCCGCGTTCGTTATTGGTTAATTTTAAATCACCCACTTAGCCCAGCTTGGCGCTTAGTGCGAATTATTTGTGCAAATGCGCTTGTGTTCCTGGGGGGGCGCAATTAGAATGACGCGTCAATTTTTCAGCCGCCCTTTAACACGTTCCTTGCCTCCATGGGCCGCGGCTGACCCAGACAGGAGGCTGAATAATCCGTAAGGAGCAATTCGATGCGTCATTACGAAATCGTTTTTATGGTCCATCCTGACCAGAGCGAACAGGTTCCGGGCATGATCGAACGTTACACTGGTGCAATCACTGCAGCAGAAGGTACGATCCACCGTCTGGAAGACTGGGGCCGCCGTCAGCTGGCTTATCCGATCAACAAACTGCACAAAGCTCACTACGTTCTGCTGAACGTTGAAGCGCCGCAGGAAGCGATCGATGAGCTGGAAACTAACTTCCGCTTCAACGACGCCGTTATCCGCAGCATGGTAATGCGTACTAAGCACGCTGTTACCGAAGCATCTCCGATGGTTAAAGCGAAAGACGAGCGCCGTGAGCGTCGTGAAGATTTCGCTAACGAAACCGCAGATGATTCTGAAGCTGGGGATTCTGAAGAGTAATCCTGATGACCAACCGTCTGGTGTTGTCCGGCACCGTGTGCAGGATGCCCCTTCGAAAGGTCAGCCCGTCAGGAATTCCTCATTGCCAGTTCGTGCTTGAGCATCGTTCTGTGCAGGAGGAAGCCGGTTTTCACCGGCAGGCGTGGTGCCAAATGCCCGTTATTATTAGCGGACACGAGAACCAGGCCATTACTCACAGTATAACGGTCGGTAGCGCAGTCACCGTTCAAGGGTTCATTAGTTGCCATAAGGCAAAGAACGGCTTGAGTAAAATGGTTCTGCATGCCGAGCAGATTGAATTGATAGATTCTGGAGACTAGCCATATGGCACGTTATTTCCGTCGTCGCAAGTTCTGCCGTTTCACCGCGGAAGGCGTTCAAGAGATCGACTATAAAGATATCGCTACGCTGAAAAACTACATCACCGAAAGCGGTAAGATTGTCCCAAGCCGTATCACCGGTACCCGTGCAAAATATCAGCGTCAGCTGGCTCGCGCTATCAAACGCGCACGCTACCTGTCCCTGCTGCCGTACACTGATCGTCATCAGTAATCGGTCACGGTCCATTAATACGACTTTGAGAGGATAAGGTAATGCAAGTTATTCTGCTTGATAAAGTAGCAAACCTGGGTAGCCTGGGTGATCAGGTAAACGTTAAAGCGGGCTATGCTCGTAACTTCCTGGTACCACAGGGTAAAGCTGTTCCAGCTACCAAGAAAAACGTTGAGTTCTTCGAAGCGCGCCGCGCTGAACTGGAAGCCAAACTGGCTGACGTTCTGGCCGCTGCTAACGCACGTGCTGAAGCAATCAACGCACTGGGCACCGTTACCATCGCGTCCAAATCTGGCGACGAAGGTAAACTGTTCGGTTCCATCGGTACTCGCGACATCGCTGACGCTGTTTCTGCAGCTGGCGTTGCCGTTGCGAAGAGCGAAGTTCGCCTGCCGAACGGCGTTCTGCGCACCACCGGTGAGCACGAAGTAGACTTCCAGGTTCACAGCGAAGTCTTCGCTAAACTGGTTGTTAACGTTGTAGCTGAGTAATTTTTTACTCAACTCACGTCGATGCGCCGGCCTTGTGCCGGCGTTTTGCTTTTTAGCGCCAGCCTGATTTTTATCTGGTATGGTAGCTATTCTCTCCACTTTCTGGATGATAAAATAAAACACGATTTTATTTCCGGTAAAGTTAATGGACGCTTCCTTTCCGACCCCCTCGATTTTTGCCAATAAAAAAGTAGCTTATGTCTGCGCGACCCTATGCTGTCTGCTGTGGGGCAGTTCTTATCCGGCGATTAAAAACGGCTATGAGCTTCTGCACATCGCCACCGATGATGTTCCCTCAAAAATTGTTTTTGCCGGATATCGCTTCCTGTTTGCGGGCTTATTGTTGCTGCTGTTTGCGCTGGCGCAGCGCAAACCCATCGCCCGGCTCAATGGCCGCCAGTGCGGGCAGCTGGCGATGCTGGGGCTGACGCAGACCGCTATCCAGTACGCCTTCTTCTACGTTGGCCTGGCATTCACCACCGGAGTGAAGGGATCGATTATGAATGCCACCGGGACGTTCTTCAGCGTTCTGCTGGCGCATTTTATCTACCAGAATGACCGGCTCAGCTATAACAAAACTATCGGCTGCGTGCTGGGCTTCGTTGGCGTGATGTTGGTGAACTTCAACACCTCATTGGGCGATTTTAATTTTGTCTGGCAGGGGGATGGATTTGTCGTGCTGGCGGCGTTCATCCTCTCGGCGGCGACGCTCTACGGCAAACGCATCTCGCAAACCGTCGACCCAACGGTGATGACCGGCTGGCAACTGGCCTTCGGCGGCCTGGTGCTGGTGGCGGGCGGGTATTTGACCGGCGGGGAGCTACGGATGCACAGCCTGACCGCAGCGATGATCCTTGGCTATTTAACTCTGCTGTCGTCGATAGCTTTCGCACTATGGAGCGTGCTGCTCAAGCACAACCGCGTCAGTATGATTGCGCCGTTTAACTTTGTTATCCCGGTGGCCGGGACGGTGCTGTCGGCGATCTTTCTTGGCGAGAATATTTTTGAGTGGAAGTACGCGATCGCACTGGTGTTGGTATGCGTAGGGATCCGCTGGGTGAACAAAAACCAGGCGCGTTAGGCCGGGTGTTCGACCCGACCTAAGCGAAGTGTTTATCGCGCGCGCACGAAGCTGCCGTTCGACTGGCGGGTGAACAGCACCTGCTGGCCGTTGCCGGTATCGATAGTAAGGCCGGTGACGACGCCGTTGGCGTTCTGGCGAATTTGCACCGTTTGTCCACTTTGCAAGGTGCTTAATGGTTTGCCGGCGCCTTCGACCTGCGCCATGGCATAGACGTCAGTGGCTGGCAGACCGTGGTCGCGGAACAGCTGCGCCAGCGTTTTGCCGGATTCAATCCGGTAGGTGCGCCACTGCTGTTCAATGCCCGGAGCAGACTGCTGCTGCGCCGGTTGTTGATACGGCTGAGAAGAGGAAGCGGTTTGCGTCTGGTCTGGCTGTTCATCCTGAATGGCTTCAGGCGCCACAGGCGCAACCTGGTCGGCATCGCTGACCGTCGGCGTATTGGTGATTGGCGGAAGCGGCACGGCCTGATTGCCCGAACCTTGCGGCTGAGACTGGGACTGCAGATCGAGATTAGCTTCGCGGCTGGCCTGGGTCGGCGTGCTGTTATCGCCGGAGGGGAGCAGGAAACCAATAATGACCAGCAGGAAGCCGGCGATGATGCCGCGGCGATGCATGGGCGGTAGCGGATCCATGAGACGAAGTTGATCCGGGGCGTGCCAGATCTTCGCCAGGGTAGATGTCAATTCAAAGCGCCCGGGCATGGCTTTCCTCCTGCTCCGCATATTTTTATCCTGCTTATGAGTATAGACGGCTAACGTCCTGAAGGTAGAGGTTAACCTGATATCGCCTATTGTTTCTGTTTCGCTGAGATTTGTCATCATCCGCCGACAAAGTTTTACCCATTCCTCTATGGCTGTTATGCTTTCGAACGCTTTTCTCAAGATGTTTATCACCCAAAAAAGGAACAAAGATGGCAACCCCGACTTTTGACACTATCGAAGCGCAGGCAAGTTACGGTATCGGCTTGCAGGTTGGACAACAACTGAGCGAATCCGGCCTGCAGGGGCTGCTGCCTGAAGCGCTGGTTGCCGGCATTGCCGATGCGCTGGAAGGCAACCAGCCGCAGGTGCCGGTTGAAGCCGTACACCGCGCGCTGCGTGAAATCCACGAACGCGCTGACGCCGTGCGTCGTGAGCGCTTCCAGGCGATGGCCGCCGATGGCCAGAAATACCTCGATGAAAACCGTGAAAAAGAAGGCGTGAACAGCACTGAATCTGGTCTGCAGTTCCGCGTACTGACGCAGGGCGAAGGCCCGATCCCGGCGCGCACCGACCGCGTACGCGTTCACTACACCGGTAAGCTTATCGACGGTACCGTGTTCGATAGCTCCGTGGCCCGCGGCGAACCGGCTGAATTCCCGGTGACCGGCGTGATCGGCGGCTGGATCGAAGCGCTGACCCTGATGCCGGTAGGTTCCAAATGGGAACTGACCATTCCGCACAACCTGGCTTACGGCGAGCGCGGCGCGGGCGCTTCTATCCCGCCATTCAGCACCCTGATCTTTGAAGTTGAGCTGCTGGACATTATTTAAGCACCAGGGGCTTCCTCTCCTGTCAGGGGGAGGGAGCCAATAAAAACAGTGTAAAATCCTTAAGTTATAAATTTATTGGAATTTTGTATTGCATATAAGTTCGTTGAGTGTATTTTTGTGAGCTGTTTCGCGTTACATTGGTGATATAACACTCACTTTAAACATAAAATTAACATTATATCTAAATCATAGTATTCATCCCTCCGATTCTTACCTAATATCGATAAACCCTCTTGCCAGGGTTGCGACAAATGACAGGCCAACAGAGCCTGAACAACACAGACAGGTACAACAGGAAGAAAATCACATGGTAGATCAGGTCAAAGTCGTTGCCGACGAGCAGGAGACGACTGAACAATCGCTACGGCGAAATCTCACTAACCGGCATATTCAGCTTATTGCTATCGGCGGGGCGATCGGCACCGGGCTGTTTATGGGGTCTGGCAAGACCATCAGTCTCGCCGGGCCATCCATTATTTTTGTTTATATGATCATCGGTTTTATGCTGTTTTTCGTCATGCGTGCAATGGGCGAATTACTGCTGTCGAACCTCGAATATAAATCATTCAGTGATTTCGCTTCCGACCTGTTAGGGCCGTGGGCGGGGTATTTTACCGGCTGGACCTACTGGTTCTGTTGGGTGGTCACCGGGATGGCGGACGTTGTCGCCATCACCGCCTACGCGCAGTTCTGGTTCCCCGGGCTTTCTGACTGGGTCGCTTCGTTAGCGGTTATCCTGCTGCTGCTGGGCCTGAACCTCGCAACCGTGAAGATGTTTGGCGAAATGGAGTTCTGGTTCGCGATGATCAAAATCGTCGCCATCGTGGCGCTGATCGTGGTCGGCCTGGTGATGGTGATGATGCACTTTAAATCGCCGACCGGCGTCGAAGCCTCATTCGCGCATCTGTGGAATGACGGCGGCTGGTTCCCGAAAGGCCTCAGCGGTTTCTTTGCCGGCTTCCAGATAGCGGTATTCGCCTTCGTGGGGATTGAGCTGGTGGGTACTACCGCGGCGGAAACCAAAGACCCGGAAAAATCACTGCCGCGGGCGATCAACTCCATCCCGCTGCGTATCATTATGTTCTACGTCTTCGCGCTGATTGTGATTATGTCGGTGACGCCGTGGAGCTCCGTCGTGCCGAGCAAGAGCCCGTTCGTTGAGCTGTTTGTTCTGGTCGGCCTGCCGGCTGCCGCCAGCCTGATCAACTTCGTGGTACTGACTTCCGCCGCCTCTTCCGCTAACAGCGGAGTGTTCTCCACCAGCCGTATGCTGTTCGGTCTGGCGCAGGAAGGCCAGGCGCCGAAAATGTTCGCCAAGCTGTCTAAACGCGCGGTGCCGGCGAAGGGCTTAACCTTCTCCTGCATGTGCCTGCTGGGCGGCGTGGTGATGCTGATGGTCAACCCGAGCGTGATTGCCGCGTTCACTATGATCACCACGGTGTCGGCGATTCTGTTCATGTTCGTCTGGACCATTATCCTCTGCTCTTACCTGGTCTATCGTAAAAAGCGTCCGCAGCTGCACGAGAAGTCCATCTATAAGATGCCGCTGGGTAAAGTGATGTGCTGGGTGTGCATGGCCTTCTTCGTCTTCGTACTGGTGCTGTTGACGCTGGAAGATGATACCCGCGAAGCGCTGATGGTTACCCCGCTGTGGTTTGTTCTGCTGGGCGCGGGCTGGCTGTTTGCCGGTAAAAAACGTCTGGCGAAATAAAAAAGGCCACCCGGAGTGGCCAATAAACTGACAATGTCGAGAGGGCGCCTGCGGGCGCCTTTTTTTATGGTTTTCCGGCGAGGGCACGCGGGAACAACACGTTATTTTCCAGACTGATGTGCTCCATCAGGTCGTCAATCATCTCGTTAATGCCGTTGTACATCGCTTTCCAGGTGGTGCAGGCTTCCGGCGGCGGCGTCACGTTATGGGTGATGTGCTTGATGACTTCCAGCAGTTCGCCCGCTTCGTCGTGCTCGCTTTCCATCACGCTGATAGGACCACCGGCCTGGGTTCCCATCCCCTGCTTGATCATCGGGAACAGGATCTGCTCCTCTTTCATCATGTGGCTGGAGAGTTCCTGGTGCAACATGGTCAGGTATTTGGTTAGCCCTTTTGGCACGTTCGGCTTATCGGCGTGGACGCGTTCAACCTTGGTTGCCTGCAGGATCAGTTCCGGCAGCTGTTCGCGGTGACGATCATGATAGCGAACGATGATGTGGTCGATGATGTCGGCGAACGGCGCGACGCGCCAGTCGCGCTCGATCGGCTGCTCGGCCAGTTTTGCCAGTTCGGCTTCAATCACCGCAACGTCCAGCTCTTTACGCGTTGCCGCGCGATCCAGGGTCTGCTTGCCGCCGCAGCAGTAGTCCATATCGTATTTACGGAACAGCGCGGAGGCGCGCGGGATGCTCAGCGCCAGCTCGCCTAAAGGTTGGTCACGGAAAGCCATAGCAATTACCTCGTCATCAAGAATATAAGATGCATATTAAATGCATCTTTAATCCATGGGAATACCCCTTTAGGATACCAGGCTATTTTTTTGGCTCGACGCGCAGTTCCTGCAGAACCGGTTTTTCCGGGCGGGCGCGAACCGCCGACACCACGCCGAGCACCAGCAGCAGGATCCCGCTCAGCGTCAGCAGCGGCGGCAGGCTCTGGCGGAGCAGGAAGGTGTACAGCAGACCAGCCAGCGTCTCGAAGACGATCAGCGGCCCGAGGATCACCGTCGGCAGGCGCTGGCTGGCAATGTTCCAGCACAGTGCGCCGACCCACGAGCAGAGCACGGCGATCGCCAGCATCAGCGCGATGAATACAGCCGGGCGCGGGCCGAAGGGGAGCGGAAAGTTGAGGTGTTGGCCCTGCAGCCACCAGCAGGCGGCGATGTAACCGACCAGCGAGAGCGGCAGGGTGACCAACGCCTGTGCGGTGGCCCACATCATCGGCGGCTTATCCGGGTTTTCACGCAACCAGCGGGCGTTGCGCAGGGCATACCACGCCCAGCAGACGACGGCGATCAGCGCGAGAACAATGCCCGAACCATAGCGCCACGGGCTGAAATCAGGAAGCCCGTGCTGCAGCTCCGCCACGTTGACGCACACCAGCCCCAGCGCAATACAGATTAGCGCCGGAAATAGCCGCCGCCACGGCAGCTTGCCATCGCGCTGGCTATACAGCAGGTTGGCGCACACCGGCAGTACTACCGGCAGGGTGCCGATAATCATTGTCGATACCGGCGCGCCGGTGCGCTGAATGGCGCTGGCCAGACAGAAGTAATAGATCAGGTTTCCCATCATGGTCAGCGCCAGCGCGGTCCACCAATCTTTAACGCTCAGTTGCCGCAGACGCGCGCGGCCGAGCCACGCCAGCGGCAGGGCGATAAGTCCCAGCGCCAGATAGCGCCCCATCGACTGCAGCACCGCCGGATATTCCGGCACCAGCAAGGGGCCAACGAAAATCAGTCCCCACATTAACCCCGCCAGCAGGGCATACAACACGCCGCTAATCATGATGACATCCATCTTCAGTTTGCTTGCGCCAAGTGTAGGAGGGTACGAGGGAAAGAATATTGTATGAGATTGCGCTTTAGCGCCCGGCGACCTGCTTTTGGTAACGCACCGGTGTGATGCCGTAGCGACGGGTGAAGGCGCGGGTTAAATGTGACTGGTCGGTTAACCCGGCGGCGATGGCCACTTCGGCGGCAGGCATGCCGTGGGTCAGAAACGCCTTGGCGCGCCACAGGCGAATCGCCATCAGCATCTGGTGTGGGGTAACGTGAAAGTGGGCTTTAAACTGGCGCTGGAAGTGATAGGGGCTGAGCGCTGCCACCTGCGCCAGTTCATCAAGGCTGACGGCGCGCATATAGTTATCGTGCAGGTAGTCGCGTACCCGATCGAAACGGTGCGCCGCTTCCGGCGCCATTGGCGCATGGTGAGCCAGCGGGCGGAAGGTATCAACCAGGTCGAGCAGCATTCCTTGCTGCGCCAGCGGATCGTCAGCGTGCCACAGGCCGTAAATCAGTTGGCCGATTTGCCGGGCGCGCTGCGGCTCCTGGCGCACAACCTCGCTGAACCACCAGTGGCGAACGCCGGTGAAGGCTTCCAGCCGATCCGGCTCCAGATAAATCATCCGGTAGCGCCAGCCTTCGGCGGTTTCCGCCTCGCCGGTATGGAGCTCATCCGGATTCATGGTGACGATGGAATTGGCTGAAGCGACGTGCTGGCTGCCGCGATAACGAAAGCGTTCGGCGCCTTGTTCAATCACGCCGATGCCGAAGGCTTCGTGGGTATGCGGTTCAAAGGCATAACGAGAAATATGGGCGTGATAGAGCTCAACGCCGGGAAGTTGTTCGAGATGGCGAAAGCGCGCGCGGTCTTTTTCATCGCTAAATTGTGGTGGTACGCCCTGCATGCCGTGTCTCCCGACGATTCATCCCTTCAATATTAGAGATGAAGCGCCGGGACGCAACCGCAAAAACTGACAGGGAGCGGTTAAATGATGCCTTTTACGCTATCGGCAAGCGACGTGGTCGGGCGGCCAATCAGTTTGCTCAGAGTGCGGCTGTCGTCAAACAGTCCGCCTTTCGACGCGCCGGTATCGGAATCCGCCAGCATATCGGCAAGCCCGGACGGCAGGCCGACGTTTTTCAGCGCGGCGGCGAAATCGGCTTCGCTGAGGTTTTGATAAACCACATTTTTCCCGCTTTGCTTGCTCAGCTCTGCAGCCAGTTCGCTCAGGGTCCAGGCGTTGTCCCCCGCCAGTTCGTAAACTTTCCCGGCATGACCCTCACCGGCAATAACGTGAGCGGCGGCGGCGGCATAATCGGCACGGGTGGCGGAGGCGATTTTACCCTCCCCGGCGGCGCCGATAAACACGCCGTGTTCCAGCGCCGGCGGCGCGCTGGCCAGATAGTTTTCGGTATACCAGCCGTTACGCAGCAGCGCGTAAGGAATACCGGAATCAGCCAGCATTTGTTCGGTTTCGATATGTTCACCGGCCAGGCCCAGCGGTGAGGTGTCGGCATGCAACAGGCTGGTATAGGCGATAAATTTCACCCCAGCGGCTTTGGCGGCGTTAATGACGTTACGGTGCTGGACGGCGCGCTGGCCGACTTCGCTGGAGGAGATTAATAGCAGTTTATCAACCCCTTGCAACGCGGCGGTAAGGGCGGCTTCATCGCCGTACTCGGCCTGCCGCACAGTGACGCCCTGCTGGCTGAGCGCTTGCGCTTTCGCCGGGTTGCGGACAATCGCCACAATCTGGCTGGCGGGGACGGTTTTTAACAGATCATGCAGTACGTGCTGGCCAAGCTGGCCGGTGGCGCCGGTAATCGCGATCATAGGTCTTCTCCTTCGTGTTCATTGGCAGTTGTGGTAAGCTAACACCTTAACTAACTTTTAGTAAGTACGTACAAAAAGGTAAGTATAAAATGGCCGAACCGACGCTGAGCGACAAACTGCGCAACGGGAATCTGTTTGCTGAACAGTGCCCGTCGCGTGATGTGCTAAAACACGTGACCAGCCGCTGGGGCGTGTTGATTCTGGTGGCGCTACGCGAGGGGACCCACCGCTTTAGCGATCTGCGGCGCAAAATGGGCGGCGTCAGCGAAAAGATGCTGGCTCAGTCCTTACAGGCGCTGGAACAGGATGGCTTTATCGACCGCGTTTCGTATCCGGTGGTGCCGCCGCATGTTGAATATAGTCTGACGCCGCTCGGCCTGCAGGTGAGCGAGAAGGTGGCCGCGCTGGCGGACTGGATCGAGCTGAATCTCCCCGCGGTGCTGGCTAACCACGGGGAGTGAAAATGTATCACTCCCTGTAACCCCGGATAGCGGCTGACGCCTAATCCGGGCTACCGGCCAGCTCCGCTTTGTAGCCCCGGTAAGCGCGGGTAGATGTACCCGGATAGCGGCTGACGCCTAATCCGGGCTACCGGCCAGCTCCGCTTTGTAGCCCCGGTAAGCGCAGCGCCACCGGGGAGATATACCCGGATAGCGGCTGGCGCCTTATCCGGGCTACCGGCCAGCTCCGCTTTGTAGCCCCGGTAAGCGCAGCGCCACCGGGGAGATGTACCCGGATAGCGGCTGGCGCCTTATCCGGGCTACAGGCCAGCTTCGCTTTGTAGCCCCGGTAAGCGCAGCGCCACCGGGGAGATGTACCCGGATAGCGGCTGACGCCTTATCCGGGCTACCGGCCAGCTCCGCTTTGTAGCCCCGGTAAGCGCAGCGCCACCGGGGAACAGGCATTACTGACTCAAATCCAGCTGATAAATAGCGAAACCGATATCATCAGTCGCCACCTGCCGCATCGGATACTGTGCTTTCTCTTTGATAAACGCCGCGGCTTTGTCGCCAGGCGAGGTCTCAAAGCGAATATCCAACGGCGTTTTGCTGTGGATCGGCGCCAGTCGCCAGTTGTTATCCGCCGCCGGATGGATCGCGCCATCTTTCTTCGACTGTGCGCCAATCCACGCCGCCAGCACCGAACGGTTTTCGTCCGGGGAGGCAAAAGCGATATGGCTGTCGCCGGTACCGGCGAATTTGCCGCCGTAGGCGCGATAGTTATTGGTGGCGACGAGGAAGGTGGCCTGCGGATCGATAGGCTTACCGTTAAAGGTCAGGTCTTTGATGCGTTCTGACTGCGGGTGAATCATCTGGCACTCGCCGTCGTAGCGCGCCGGTTGGCTGACGTCGATCTGGTAATTGACGCCGTCAATCACGTCGAAGTTATAGGTGCGGAACCCGTCCCAGTTAATCAGCGACTGTGGTTTGCTGCTGGCGGGGTCAATCTGGTTAAACTGCCCGGCGGAGCATTCGAGCCACTCCTTGACCTCTTTACCGCTTACCTTCATCACCACCAGCGTGTTCGGGTAGAGATAGAGGTCGGCGGCGTTACGGAAGGTGAGCTGGCCTTTTTCCACTTCGACAAAGCTTGCCGGATCGTTTTTACGCCCACCGACTTTGAACGGCGCGGCGGCGGAAAGCACCGGCAGCTTCGCCAGATCCGGATCGCCCTGGATGTAGTGTTCGACATAGGCCTTTTGCGCCATGTTGACCACCTGCACCGTCGGGTCGTCCTGTACCAGCGCCAGGTAGCTATACATGTTGTCGGCGGACTTGCCGATAGGCTTGCTGACGAATTCGCGAGTGGCGTCGTGATCGGCTTTCAGCACCGCCACCATTTTACTATCTTCCGCCGCCAGCGATTTTTTCGCTACCGCGTCGTAAATAGGTCGCGCTTCGGCTTTAGCCTGCGTCACTTGCCATTTACCGCTGTCGTTATTCAGCACCAAATCGACCACCCCGAGATGATCGCCCCACATTCCCGGCATCACCGCCGGAATACCATTCAGCGTACCTTTGGCGATATCCGCGCCTTTAATGGTGGCGAAGTCTTTACCGGGGAACACCGCGTGAGCGTGGCCGAACATAATGGCGTCAACGCCGGGTACCTGGCTTAAGTAGTAGACCGAGTTTTCCGCCATTGCCTGATAGGGGTCGGCGGAGAGGCCGGAATGCGCAACCACGACTACCACATCAGCGCCTTTCGCGCGCATCTCCGGTACGTACTTACGCGCGGTTTCAGTGATGTCGTTGACCTTCACCTTGCCGCTGAGGTTAGCTTTATCCCAGGTCATGATCTGCGGCGGCACAAAACCGATATAGCCGATGCGCAGGGTATGGGGTTGACCATCGCTATCCTGAACCTCGGTATCCTGAATCAGGTAGGGCGTAAACATCGGTTTGCCGGTTTTGAGATCGATAATGTTGGCGTTAACGTAGGGGAATTTCGCCCCGGCCAGCGCCTTGTGCAGGAAGTCGAGACCGTAGTTGAATTCATGGTTTCCCAGATTGCCGACGGCGTAATTCAGGGTGTTCATCGCCTTATAAACCGGATGCACATCCCCCTCTTTAAGTCCTTTTGCCGCCATATAGTCGCCCAGTGGGCTACCCTGAATAACATCGCCGTTATCCACCAGCACGCTGTTTTTCGCTTCCGCGCGGGCTTTTTCAATCAGGCTGGCGGTTCTGACCAGGCCGAATTTTTCCGTCGCGGCATCTTTGTAGTAATCGAAATCCATCATATTGCTGTGCAGATCGGTGGTTTCCATGATCCGCAGGTCGACCGTCGCCGCGTTGACGCTGGCCGCCACCAGCGTGGCCAGCAGCGTTGCGCTAAACTTAATCATCAGAGGCGTCCTTTTTTATGAGCAATGGCACAAAAGAAAATGTATTTACATTCTGTTGCTTACAGAATTGTGAATTCTGCCAGAAAAGCGTGAATGGAAACCGCTAGTGTTATCACAGATAGCGGAACTGGTGATGATGCGATATAAATAAAACAACGAGTTAACGCCACTGTAACCAGAAGAGGTGGAGAATGTTAGAACAAGTATGTCAGCTTGCACGGACCGCGGGCGATGCCATCATGGATGTCTACGATGGGAACCAGCCGATGGATGTGAGCAGCAAAAAGGATGATTCTCCGGTTACCGCGGCGGATATCGCCGCGCATAAAGTCATTGTCAGCGGCCTGCAGGCGCTGGATGCAGCAATCCCGATCCTCTCTGAAGAGGATCCGCCGGCTTGGGAAGTGCGGCAGCACTGGCAGCGCTACTGGCTGGTCGATCCGCTGGACGGCACCAAAGAGTTTATCAAGCGCAACGGCGAATTCACCGTTAATATCGCGCTGATTGAAAACGGCAAACCGACGCTGGGCGTGGTGTACGCGCCGGTGATGAAAGTGATGTACAGCGCGCAAAATGGCAAGGCGTGGAAAGAAGAGTGCGGTGTGCGCAAGCAGATTCAGGTTCGCGATGCTCGCCCGCCGCTGGTGGTGATTAGCCGCTCCCATGGTAACGATCCGGAGCTGCAGGAGTATCTGGAGCAACTGGGCGAGCACCAGACCACCTCAATCGGTTCGTCGCTGAAATTCTGCCTGGTGGCGGAAGGCCAGGCGCAGCTCTATCCGCGCTTTGGGCCGACCAGCACCTGGGACACCGCCGCCGGTCATGCGGTCGCGGTAGCCGCCGGGGCGCACGTTCACGACTGGCAGGGTAAAACCCTCGACTACACGCCGCGTGAATCCTTCCTCAACCCCGGCTTCCGCGTCTCTATTTATTAAGCAGCTTATGCAGCAGGTCGACAACCTGCTGCACCTCTTGCTGGGTCAGCGCGCCGTCTTTTGCCCACTGAACACGCCCGTCTTTATCTAACACCACAATTGCCGAACTGCCTTCATCGAGCTGCCAGGCTTTGCGCGCGAGGCCGTTGCTGTCGACGATAAACTGCGACCACGGATAGAGCTGCTTATTGCTCTCAATACTGCTGCGCACGAACATCCCGGAGCCGGGGATAGCGTCGTCGGTATTGACGATGGTAGTGGTCTGATAGCGGTCGTGCGGCAGGCCAGCCGCCTTAATCGCCTCAATCAAATTGGCATTTTTCTCTTTTGCCGAGGTACGCCCGGCAATATGCTGGATAACGCGCACTTTTCCCGCCAGCTGCGAGCTATTCCAGTTTTTGTAGCTAAACTTATCGTTATTCAGTATTAGTTCTCCGCGATCGGCGATGCCTACCGGCGCGACGCGCTGACCGTCGACAAAATTATGCGCCGAAGCCATTAACGGCAACAGGAGGGCGGAAACCGCCAGCAACTTACGTAGGGTCATGAGATATCCTTTTTTATATGCAGGTGATCCGACCACTTGGTCTTGTTTAATGATAAGTGCGATTCGTCGCCATTACCCGCAAGCGTGATGCCAGTTTGCGTGCCAACGCACACATTCGATCAAAAACGGAAACTTATACTAACAACTACGTATGCCTGAAACGAAAATTCTGAATTATTGTCATCAAAGGGTAAAAAAACTTCTACAGACTGGGTGTCTTCGGAAATCTGGACTATAGTTTTAGGGCATTAAAATTTGCGCTCCCGATACGCGGGCTAACTGTGGCACCGCAGGAGCGTAACCCTGGCAGGAGACAACAATGAAAATTTTCCAACGCTACAATCCGCTGCAAGTGGCGAAGTACGTGAAGATCCTGTTTCGTGGACGGTTGTACATCAAGGACGTTGGCGCTTTTGAATTTGATAAGGGAAAAATCCTTATCCCGAAGGTTAAGGACAAGCTGCATTTCTCAGTGATGTCCGAAGTCAATCGTCAGGTTATGCGTCTGCAAACTGAGACCGCATAACGTGGTATGACGGCACGAAAAAAGACGGCTCCCGATGGGAGCCGTTGATGTTTTCAGGGCCGCTTACGCCGCGCCTTTCTCTTTTTTCGCCGCTTCTTCGATATCAGGCAGTTTCGGTACCAGTACCGTTGGTTTGTTGTCGATGCGGGTGACCAGCAGCTGGTCGATACGGTAGTTATCGATATCCACCACTTCAAACTTGTAACCGGAGAACTTCACCGCATCGGTGCGTTTCGGGATCTTACGCAGCATGAACATCATAAAGCCGCCGATGGTCTCGTAATTATCTGACTGCGGGAACTCATCGATATCCAGCACGCGCATCACGTCGTCGATCGGCGTCCCGCCGTCAATCAGCCAGGAGTTCTCATCGCGGGCGACGATTTGCTCTTCCAGCCCCTGGCCGACCAGGTCGCCCATCAGGGTAGTCATGACGTCGTTGAGGGTGATAATCCCCACCACCAGCGCGTATTCGTTCATGATCACCGCGAAGTCTTCGCCGGCGGTTTTAAAGCTTTCCAGCGCTTCAGAGAGGGTCAGGGTATCCGGCACGATCAGCGTATTGCGGATCTGCACGCCGCCGGTTAACACCAGGCTCTGGTTTGCCAGCACGCGGTTCAGCAGGTCTTTTGAATCGACGTAACCGATGATGTGATCGATATCCTCGTTACATACCAGGAACTTGGAGTGCGGATGTTCTGCCACTTTATTCTTCAGGCTCTGCTCGTCTTCGTGCAGATCGAACCAAATCACGTTTTCACGCGGCGTCATCGAAGAGGGGACGGTACGGGATTCCAGCTCAAAGACGTTTTCAATTAATTCGTGTTCCTGTTTACGCAGTACCCCGGCCAGCGCGCCAGCTTCCACCACCGCGTAAATATCATCAGAGGTGATGTCGTCTTTACGCACCATTGGGATTTTAAACAGGCGGAAGATGTTGTTCGCCATGCCGTTAAACAGCCACACCAGCGGGCGGAAGACCAGTAAACAGAAGCGCATCGGGTTGATGATGCGCAAAGCCACGGCTTCTGGCGCAATCATACCGATGCGTTTCGGCGTCAGGTCAGCAAACAGGATGAACAGGCTGGTGACCAGGGTGAAGGAGAAAATAAAGCTCAGCTGCTCGGAAAGCTCCGGCGACATGTAGCGGCTCAGTACGCTGTGGAAAGCAGGCGAAAAGGCGGCATCGCCGACGATACCACCGAGAATGGCCACGGCGTTAAGGCCGATCTGCACGACGGTGAAGAAGGTGCCAGGGTTTTCCTGCATTTTGAGAACGCGCTGCGCGTTCACATTGCCTTCATCAGCCAGCAATTTGAGTTTGATTTTACGTGATGCGGCCAGTGAGATTTCAGAGATCGAAAAAAATGCACTGACGGCAATAAGGAAAAGTATTACTAAAATACTGTTTAACATATCTTTTCTGACCGTTGAGGCCAGATCCTCGGAAGGGAAGTGGATAACTCTTTTAATGTGGAATACATAAAAAACCGGTCCGAAGGCGCTGGACCGGCTATGACACAGCGTAGTATAGCGTAAATGTCTGTAAAGCCACCAGAGCGATAATTATTCTCGCCAGCGGCCTTACTCTTCAGGATTACGCCTGTGGGGGGAGGCAAACGCCAATCCCGCCGATACCGCAGTAGCCGTACGGATTTTTGTGCAGGTACTGCTGGTGATCGTCTTCGGCATAGTAGAACGGTTTCGCCGTGGCGATTTCGGTGGTGATCTCGCGGGTATCGTTGGCGTCGCGCATCGCTGCCTGGTAACGCAGCATGCTGGCCTGCGCCGCTTCAAGCTGCTCCGGCGTCAGCGGGTAGATAGCCGAACGGTATTGCGTGCCGTGGTCGTTACCCTGCTGCATCCCTTGCGCCGGATCGTGGTTCTCCCAGAAAACCTGCAGCAGTTGTTCATAGCTGATGACCTGCGGGTCATACACCACGCGCACCGCTTCCGCGTGCCCGGTGTCGCCGCTGCAGACTTCGCGATAGGTTGGATTTGGCGTGTAGCCGCCGGTATAGCCCGCCGCGGTGCTGTAGACCCCCGGCAATTGCCAGAACAGACGCTCGACGCCCCAGAAGCAGCCCATCGCGAACAGCGCGACCTCCATTCCTTCAGGAACATTGGTCATTGAGTGGCCGTTAACGGCGTGGAGCGTTGCTACCGGCATCGGCGTGTTGCGCCCCGGTAGTGCATCCGCCTGGGCGACAAGATGCGTTTTATCAAATAGACTCACGGTTGGCCTCGCAATTTGTGGTTAAGGTTGTAACGTCGCGTATCTTTTTAGACAATAAACACGCTCAATACGTCTAAATTTAAACATAAGAATTATTTGGGTTACCGTCACTTTTTCAACCCTTAGTTGTTAGGGTTTTGTTAAGCCGTGGAGCGGCACTTGCGTTTCCTTCGGGGGGAAACAAGGATATTCAGGAGAACACGTGCAACAAATCCGCCAGATATGCGTTACCAGCCTTTTGCTGGTCAGCGGGGTCGCCAGCGCAGCGAATGTGCGTTTGCAGGTTGAGGGGTTATCCGGGGAACTGGAAAAAAACGTCCGCGCCCAACTATCCACGATCCAGAGCGATGAGGTCACGCCGGACCGTCGCTTTCGCGCGCGCGTCGATGACGCCATCCGCGAGGGCCTGAAAGCGCTGGGTTATTATGAACCCACTATCGATTTCGATCTGCGTCCGCCGCCCAAAAAAGGGCGTCAGGTACTGATTGCCAAAGTAACTCCCGGCGAGCCGGTGCGCATTGGCGGTACCGCGGTTATCCTGCGCGGCGGCGCGCGCACCGACCACGATTATCTGGACCTGCTGAAAACGCGTCCGGCAATTGGCACGGTACTTAATCACAGCGATTATGACGGCTTCAAAAGCTCGCTCACCAAGGTGGCGCTGCGTAAAGGCTATTTCGATAGCGAGTTCAATAAAAGCCAGCTCGGCGTGTCGCTCGACCGCCATCAGGCTTTCTGGGATATAGATTACAACAGCGGCGAGCGCTACCGCTTTGGTCCGGTAAGTTTTACCGGTTCGCAGATCCGCGAAGAGTACCTGCAAAGCCTGGTGCCCTTTAAACAGGGTGATTATTACACCTCGCAGGATTTGGCGGAGCTGAACCGCCGACTGGCCGCGACCGGCTGGTTTAACTCGGTGGTCGTCGCGCCGCAGTTTGATAAATCACGTAAAACCAAGGTGCTGCCTCTGCAGGGCGTCGTTTCGCCACGCAAAGAGAACACCGTGGAAACCGGGGTCGGCTATTCGACAGACGTCGGGCCGCGCGTGAAAGCGACGTGGAAAAAGCCGTGGATGAACTCCTACGGCCACAGCCTGAGCTCCAGCATCAGCCTCTCCGCGCCGGAACAGCAGTTCGATTTCAGCTACAAAGTCCCGCTGTTAAAAAGCCCGCTTGAGCAGTATTACCTGATGCAGGGCGGTTTTAAGCGTACCGACCTTAACGATACCAAGGCCGACTCCACCACCCTGGCGCTGTCGCGCTATTGGGAGATGTCGAGTGGCTGGCAGCGCGCCATTAATTTGCGCTGGAGTCTGGACCACTTTACCCAGGCTAACGTCACCAATACCACCATGCTGCTTTATCCCGGCGTCTCGGTGAACCGCACCCGCTCCCGCGGCGGCCTGATGCCGACCTGGGGCGATTCCCAGCGCTATTCGGTGGACTACTCCAACACCATGTGGGGCTCGGACATTAACTTTATCGTCATGCAGGCGCAGGACGTGTGGATCCGCACCCTCTATGACCGCCACCGCTTCGTGGTGCGCGGCAACCTTGGCTGGATTGAAGCCGATGACTTCAGCAAAGTCCCGCCGGACCTGCGTTTCTTCGCTGGTGGCGACCGCAGCATTCGTGGTTATAAATACAAGTCGATCTCGCCGAAAGACGACGACGGCAAGCTGATCGGTGCGTCAAAGCTGGCGACAGGCTCGCTGGAGTATCAATACAACGTCACCGGAAAATGGTGGGGGGCGATGTTTATTGACAGCGGCGAAGCGGTGAGCGACATCCGTAAAAGCGATTTTAAAACCGGCGCGGGCGTCGGCGTGCGCTGGCAATCGCCGGTCGGGCCGATCAAGCTGGATATCGCCAGACCTATCGGCGACAAAGAAGAACACGGTTTACAGTTTTATATCGGTCTGGGGCCTGAATTATGAGTTTATGGAAGAAGATAAGCCTCGGCGTATTACTCTTTTTAGTGTTGCTGATTGGCGCGGTCGGCTTTTTAGTCGGCACTACTACCGGTTTGCATCTGGTACTGAAAGCGGCGGACCGCTGGGTGCCGGGGCTGGAGATCGGCAAGGTTACCGGCGGCTGGCGTGACCTGACCTTACAGAACGTGCGCTTCGAACAGCCGGGCGTGGCGGTGACGGCCGGCCAGTTCCATCTCGGTGTCAAGCTGCGCTGCCTGTGGGATAGCAGCCTGTGCGTAAACGATATCTCGCTGCGTGATATCTACGTCGCTATCGATACCAAAAAGATGCCGCCTTCGGCGCCGGTAGAGGAAGAAGATTCCGGCCCGCTGAACCTCTCGACGCCATACCCCATTACCCTCAGCCGCGTGGCGCTGCATAACGTCAATGTCAAAATCGACGACACCGCCGTTTCGCTGCGCGATTTCTCCACCGGCCTGAACTGGCAGGAGAAAAACCTGACTCTGACGCCGACTTCGCTCCAGGGCTTGCTCATCGCCCTGCCGAAGGTGGCGAAAGTGGCGCAGGAGCAGGTGGTGGAGCCGAAAATTGACCATCCGAAACCGGAAGAGAAGCCGCTTGGCGAGACGATGAAAGATCTGTTCTCGCAGCCGGTGCTACCGGAGATGGTCGATGTGCATCTGCCGCTGAACCTTAATATTCAGGAGTTCCGCGGCGAACAGCTGCGCCTGACCGGCGACACCGATATGACCGTCTACAACCTGCTGCTGAAGGTGAGCAGCATCGACGGGCAGATGAAACTTGATGCGCTGGACGTCGATTCCGACCAGGGCAAGGTTACCGCTTCCGGCACCGCGCAACTGCAGGATAACTGGCCGGTCGACATCACCCTCGACAGCACGCTGAACATCGACCCGCTGAAAGGCGAGAAGGTAAAGCTGAAAGTTGGCGGCGAACTGCGTAAAAAACTGCAGGTCGGCGTTGATTTAGCCGGCTCGGTGGCCATGACCCTGCGCGCCGAAGCGCAGCTGGCGGAAGCCGGTCTGCCGCTGAATATGGAAGTGAAGAGTAAGCAGCTGTACTGGCCGTTTACCGGCGAGAAACAGTTCCAGGCGGATGATCTGCATCTGAAATTCAGCGGCAAAATGACCGACTACACCATGGCGTTTAGTACCGCGGTGAAAGGACAGTCGCTGCCGCCGGCTAAAATTACCCTTAATGCTAAAGGCAATGAACAGCAGGTGAACCTGGATAAGCTGACCGTAGCGGCGCTGGAGGGGAAAACCGAACTGAAAGCGTTGCTCGACTGGCAGCAGGCGATCAGCTGGCGCGGCGAATTGACCCTCGATGGCATTAATACCGCCAAAGAGGTGCCGGACTGGCCGTCGAAGCTGAACGGGATTATCAAAACCCAGGGTAGCCTGTATGGCAGCAGCTGGCAGATGGCGGTTCCTGAGCTGAAAATTACCGGCAACGTGAAACAGAATAAAGTGGATGTCCACGGTTCGCTGCAGGGTAACAGCTATATGCAGTGGAAAGTGCCTGGACTGCATCTGGCGCTTGGCCCAAACAGCGCCGATGTGAAAGGCGAGCTGGGGGTGAAAGACCTCAATCTCGACGCCACCATCGATGCGCCGCATCTCGATAACGCGTTGCCGGGGCTCGGCGGTACGGCGAAAGGTCTGCTGAAGGTGCGCGGCACCATCGATGCGCCGCAGCTGCTGGCGGATATCACCGCCCGCGCTTTACGCTGGCAGGAATTGACGGTAGCTCAGGTCAACGTCAAAGGCGACGTCAAATCCAGCGACCAGATTGGCGGTAATCTTGACGTACGCGTCGATCGTATCAGCCAGCCGGGCGTTAACGTCAGCCTGGTGCAGTTGAATGCCAAAGGGACCGAGAAGCAGCACGATTTACAGCTGCGCGTACAGGGCGAGCCGGTGTCGGGCCAGTTGACGCTGGCGGGCAGCTTCGATCGTAAAGAGGAGCGCTGGAAGGGCACCCTGAGCAATACCCGTTTCCAGACGCCGGTTGGGCCGGTGGCGCTGACGCGCAACATTGCGCTGGATTACCGTAATCAGGAACAGAAAATCAGCATCGGGCCACATTGCTGGAGCAACCCGAATGCCGAGCTGTGCGTACCGCAGACCATCGATGCCGGCGCCAGCGGGCGCGCGGTGGTCAATCTCAACCGTTTCGATCTGGCGATGCTGAAGCCGTTTATGCCGGAGGCGACCCAGGCAAGCGGCGTGTTTAGCGGTAACGCCGATGTGAGCTGGGACACCACCAAAGAGGGGCTACCGCAGGGCAAAGTCACCCTCAGCGGGCGCAACGTCAAAGTCACCCAGACGGTCAACGACGCACCGCTGCCGGTGGCTTTCGATACGCTTAACCTCAGCGCCGACCTGCATAACAACCGGGCGCAGTTGGGCTGGCTGATACGCCTGACCAACAACGGCCAGCTTGATGGCCAGGTGGAGGTGACCGACCCGCAGGGGCGGCGTAACCTGGGCGGCAACGTCAACATTAGCAACTTCTCGCTGGCGATGATTAACCCGATCTTCGCTCGCGGCGAGAAAGCAGAAGGCAAGCTTAATGCCCGTCTGCGTCTGGGCGGCAACTTACAGAGCCCGCAACTGTTTGGTCAGATGCAGTTGAGCGGCGTTGATATCGACGGCAACTTTATGCCGTTTGATATGCAGCCGAGCCAGCTGGCGATGAACTTCAATGGAACGCGTTCGACCCTGCAGGGGACGGTGAATACCAAACAGGGGCAGATTGCGCTGAGCGGCAACGCCGACTGGACGCAAATCGACAACTGGCGCGCGCAGATTGCGGCGAAGGGTAGCCGGGTGCGCATTACCGTGCCGCCGATGGTCCGCCTGGATGTCTCTCCGGATGTGGTGTTTACCGCCACGCCAAGCCTGTTTAACCTCGATGGCCGCGTTGACGTACCTTGGGCGCGTATTGTGGTGAACGAGGTGCCGGAGAGCGCGGTGGGCGTCTCTTCTGATGAGGTGATGCTGGATAAAGATCTGAAGCCGATTAAGCCGCAGAGCGCCGGTATTCCGATCAACAGCAACCTGACGATTCACGTCGGCAACAACGTGCGTCTGGACGCTTTCGGCCTGAAAGCGCGTCTGACCGGCGATCTGAAAGTGGCGCAGGATAAGCAGGGGCTGGGGCTCAATGGCCAGATCAATATTCCGGAAGGTCGTTTCCACGCTTATGGTCAGGATCTGATCGTGCGTAAAGGCGAGCTGCTGTTCTCCGGGCCGCCGGATCAGCCGCTGCTCAATATCGAAGCGATTCGTAACCCGGAAGCCACCGAAGACGACGTGATCGCCGGCGTTCGCGTCACCGGTTCTGCCGATCAGCCGAAGGCCGAGATCTTCTCCGACCCGGCAATGTCGCAGCAGGAAGCGCTTTCTTATCTGTTACGCGGTCAGGGTTTAGGCAGCGAACAGAGCGATAGTGCGGCAATGACCTCAATGCTTATTGGAATGGGGGTTGCACAAAGTGGTCAGGTTGTGGGTAAAATCGGCGAGACGTTTGGCGTAAGCAATTTGGCGCTGGATACCCAGGGGGTAGGCGACTCCTCCCAGGTGGTGGTCAGCGGCTATGTGCTGCCAGGTCTTCAGGTAAAATACGGCGTCGGCATCTTCGACTCTTTGGCGACGCTTACCCTGCGTTATCGCCTGATGCCTAAGCTATATATGGAAGCGGTGTCTGGCGTAGACCAGGCTCTCGATTTGCTCTATCAGTTTGAGTTTTAGCAATGCGAATATTTGTTTACGGCAGTTTACGACGCAAACAAGGCAACAGCCACTGGATGACCAACGCCCAGTTGCTGGGCGCTCATAGTGTCGACGATTATCAGCTGTACAGCCTGGGCCACTATCCAGGCGCGGTGCCGGGCGAGGGCACAGTACATGGTGAAGTGTATCGTATCGACGCATCGACGCTGGCCGAGCTGGATGCGCTGCGCACCAAGGGCGGTGAATACGCGCGCCATCTGATCCAAACGCCTTACGGCAGCGCGTGGATGTATGTCTACCAGCGCTCCGTCGAGGGGTTTGCGCAGATTGAGAGCGGAAACTGGTTGGACAGAGACCAGTAATTGAAAACGGCAACGCCACCTTCGGGTGGCGTTGTTTTTTGGCCGTCTGAAACCAGAACAGGCCCATACAAAAACACCGCCCGGAGGCGGTGTTTTTTATGCTGGATAAACAGAATTACTTCTGTTTAGCGCGCTCGAAGGAAGCAACGATTTCAGCTTTAGCCGCTTCAGCGTTGTCCCAACCGTCGACTTTAACCCACTTGCCTTTTTCCAGATCTTTGTAGTGCTCGAAGAAGTGAGTGATCTGGGCTTTCAGCAGTTCCGGCAGGTCGTTCACATCTTTGATGTGATCGTATTCTTTGCTCAGCTTGGTGTGCGGTACCGCAACCAGCTTGGCATCTTCACCGGATTCGTCGGTCATTTTCAGTACGCCAACCGGACGGCAGCGGATAACTGAGCCTGGTTGCAGCGGGTACGGAGTCGGGACCAGCACGTCAACCGGGTCGCCGTCCAGGGACAGGGTGTGGTTGATGTAGCCGTAGTTGCACGGATAGAACATCGCAGTGGACATGAAACGGTCAACGAACAGTGCGCCGCTCTCTTTGTCAACTTCGTATTTGATTGGGTCTGCGTTAGCTGGGATTTCGATAACGACGTAGATGTCTTCCGGCAGCTCTTTGCCCGCAGGTACGTTGAGTAAGCTCATGTCTGTTTCCTTTAAAAATGTTTGGCAAACAAGTGCCCGGTATTATAGCCAACTCACATCGAATGTCTTCGCTTCTTTTTGCCAGACTATGGGGGGAAGCGTCTGAATTTCTCCTCATCAGATAACCCTAAAATCCATAAAGATAGCTACATTCTGAATAATTTTGTGTAACCGTTTTCAATGTTGCGAGCGGCGGTTATCCAGAAGGCAAATTTTCGTCATTAGCGCAGGGCATGCCGTTGGGCGGGAAGCCTTATCGCCGCTCAGCTCAGACAAATCGCACCAATTAACATTTTATTTACTTTTTCGAAGTGTGATGTAACGCATTCAGTTACATAACGGATTGTCTATAGTTTGTTCGCAGGTGAGCATTTAACCAACAATAACCCTACGAGGAACATCTTATGTGGAAGCGCTTACTTCTCGTCACCGCGGTTTCGGCAGCTATGTCGTCTATGGCGATGGCCGCCAACCTGACCGTAGGATTTTCCCAGGTCGGCTCTGAATCGGGCTGGCGGGCGGCCGAAACGAATGTTGCTAAGGAAGAAGCGGCGAAGCGTGGTATCACCCTGAAGATTGCCGATGGTCAGCAAAAACAGGAAAACCAGATTAAAGCCGTGCGCTCATTCATTGCCCAGGGCGTGGACGCGATCTTTATCGCGCCGGTGGTGGCGACCGGCTGGGAGCCGGTGCTAAAAGAAGCGAAAGAGGCCAATATCCCGGTGTTCCTCCTCGACCGTTCGATCGACGTTAAAGATAAGTCGCTGTATATGACCACCGTCACCGCCAACAACGTGCTGGAAGGCCAACTGATTGGCGACTGGTTGGTGAAAACCGTCGATGGCAAGCCGTGTAACGTCGTGGAGCTCCAGGGCACCGTGGGCGCCAGCGTCGCTATCGATCGTAAGAAAGGCTTCGCCGAGGCGATTGCCAAAGCCCCCAACATCAAGATTATCCGCTCGCAGTCCGGCGACTTCACCCGCAGTAAGGGGAAAGAGGTGATGGAGAGCTTTATCAAAGCGGAGAATAACGGCAAGAACATCTGCATGGTCTACGCCCATAACGATGACATGGTCATCGGCGCGATTCAGGCCATCAAAGAGGCCGGGCTGAAGCCGGGCAAAGATATCCTCACCGGTTCTATCGACGGCGTGCCGGATATTTATAAAGCGATGATTGCCGGCGAGGCGAATGCCAGCGTCGAGCTGACGCCGAATATGGCCGGTCCGGCGTTTGATGCGCTGGAAAAATACAAAAAAGACGGCACCCTGCCTGAGAAGCTGACCATCACCAAATCGACCCTCTACCTGCCGGATACGGCAAAAGAAGAGTTAGAGAAGAAGAAAAATATGGGCTACTAAGCCTTCATGAAAATGCCGGGGGCATTACGCTTGCCCGGCCTACATTGTGCTCTTTTGTAGGCCGGATAAGCGTAGCGCCATCCGGCGTGATGCAGGGGGAATCATGACCACCGACCAATATCAGGAAATCCTCCGCACCGAAGGATTAAGCAAATTCTTTCCCGGCGTCAAAGCGCTGGATAACGTTAATTTCAGCCTACGGCGCGGCGAAATCATGGCCCTGTTGGGCGAAAACGGCGCCGGAAAATCGACGCTGATTAAAGCGCTCACCGGTGTGTACCATGCCGAACGCGGGGCGATTTGGCTGGAAGGGCAGCAGATATCGCCGAAAAACACCGCCCACGCTCAGCAGTTGGGTATCGGCACCGTTTACCAGGAAGTTAACCTGCTGCCGAATATGTCGGTGGCGGATAACCTGTTTATTGGCCGCGAACCGAAGCGCTTTGGCCTGCTGCGGCGCAAAGAGATGGAAAAGCGCGCCACCGCGCTGATGGCCTCCTATGGATTCTCGCTCGACGTGCGCGAACCGCTGAACCGTTTTTCGGTGGCGATGCAGCAAATCGTCGCCATCTGCCGGGCCATCGACCTGTCGGCGAAAGTCTTGATCCTCGATGAACCGACCGCCAGCCTGGACACTCAGGAAGTGGAGATGTTGTTCACCCTGATGCGCCAGCTGCGCGATAACGGCGTCAGCCTGATTTTTGTGACCCACTTTCTCGACCAGGTCTATGCCGTCAGTGACCGTATTACCGTGCTGCGCAATGGCAGTTTCGTCGGCTGTCGGGAGACCCGCGAGCTGCCGCAAATCGACCTGGTCAAAATGATGCTGGGGCGCGAGCTGGACCATCAGGCGCTGCAGCGCGCCGGGCGCACGCTGCTTAGCGATAAGCCGGTGGCGGCATTTGAAGATTTTGGCAAGAAGGGCACGATTGCGCCGTTTACTCTGCAGGTGCGGCCGGGCGAGATCGTCGGCCTGGCCGGGCTGTTGGGATCCGGGCGCACCGAAACGGCGGAGGTCATTTTTGGCATCAAGCCTGCCGACAGCGGTAAAGCGTGGATCAAGGGCAAGCCGCAAACGCTGCGCTCGCCGCATCAGGCTTCCTGCCTCGGCATTGGCTTCTGTCCGGAAGATCGTAAAACCGACGGCATCATCGCCGCTGCTTCGGTGCGGGAAAATATCGTGCTGGCGCTGCAGGCGCAGCGCGGCTGGCTGCGGCCGATCCCGCGCCGTGAACAGCATGAGATCGCCGAACGCTTTATTCGCCAGCTAGGCATTCGCACTCCCAGCGCTGAACAACCGATCGAATTTCTCTCCGGCGGCAACCAGCAGAAGGTATTGCTGTCGCGCTGGCTGCTGACCAAACCCCAGTTCCTGATCCTCGATGAGCCGACGCGCGGTATCGATGTCGGCGCCCACGCCGAGATTATTCGCCTGATAGAAACCCTCTGCGCCGATGGCCTGGCGCTGCTGGTTATCTCCTCCGAACTGGAAGAGCTGGTGGGCTACGCCGACCGGGTGATCATTATGCGCGATCGCCAGCAGGTGGCGGAAATCCCGCTTGCCGAGCTATCGGTCCCGGCGATCATGAACGCGATTGCGGCATAAGGAGCCCAGCATGATGCCCAGAACCGTACCACAAAGCGGACAGCCAAAACGGCGCTTTAGCTGGCCGAAAGGGATGCCGCAAATTATCGCTCTCCTGCTGGTATTAGCGGTGGATAGCCTGGTGGCGCCGCATTTCTTCCAGGTGCTGCTGCAGGATGGGCGGCTGTTTGGTAGCCCGATTGACATTCTCAACCGCGCGGCGCCGGTGGCGCTGCTGGCGATTGGCATGACGCTGGTCATCGCCACCGGCGGCATCGATCTGTCGGTCGGTGCGGTGATGGCTATCGCCGGGGCGACCGCCGCCTCAATGACCGTCGCCGGGCACAGCCTGCCGGTGGTGCTGCTCGCCGCATTGGGCGCAGGCGCGCTGGCCGGCCTGTGGAACGGCATTTTGGTGGCCGTGCTGAAGATCCAGCCTTTTGTGGCCACGCTTATCCTGATGGTCGCCGGGCGCGGCGTCGCGCAGCTGATTACCTCCGGGCAGATAGTCACCTTTGATTCACCGGCGCTTTCCTGGCTCGGCAGCGGCTCCCTGTTGCTGCTGCCGACGCCGGTGATTATTGCCGTCGCAACGCTACTGTTGTTCTGGCTGTTTACCCGCCGGACCGCGCTCGGCATGTTTATTGAGGCGGTGGGGATCAATATCCGTGCGGCAAAAAATGCCGGGGTGAATACCCGCATCGTGGTGATGCTGGCCTATGTACTAAGCGGTATTTGCGCGGCGATTGCCGGCATTATCGTCGCGGCGGATATCCGCGGCGCCGACGCCAACAACGCCGGATTGTGGCTGGAGCTGGACGCCATCCTGGCGGTGGTGATCGGCGGCGGTTCGCTGATGGGCGGGCGCTTCAATCTGCTGCTGTCGGTGGTGGGGGCGTTGATTATCCAGGGGATGAACACCGGGATTTTACTCTCCGGTTTCCCGCCGGAGCTCAACCAGGTGGTGAAAGCGGTGGTGGTGCTGTGCGTACTGATCGTTCAGTCGCCGCGCTTTATCGGTCTACTGAAAGGGGTACGCGGCCGTGATAAAACGTAATTTACCTTTGATGATCACCCTCGCGGTATTCGTGCTGGGCTATCTCTACTGCCTGACCCAGTTTCCGGGTTTTGCTTCGACGCGGGTGATTTGCAATATCCTGACCGATAACGCTTTCCTTGGGATCATCGCCGTCGGCATGACCTTCGTGATCCTCAGCGGCGGTATCGATCTGTCGGTCGGGTCGGTGATTGCCTTCACCGGCGTGTTTCTTGCCAAAGCGATCGGCTTTTGGGGGATCTCGCCGCTGCTGGCCTTTCCGCTGGTACTGGCCATGGGCTGCGCCTTCGGCGCGTTTATGGGATTGCTGATCGATGCGCTGAAAATTCCGGCATTTATCATCACCCTCGCCGGTATGTTTTTCCTGCGCGGCGTGAGCTATCTGGTCTCGGAAGAGTCGATTCCTATTAACCATCCGCTGTATGACACTCTGTCCGGGCTGGCGTGGACCATCCCCGGCGGCGGCCGCCTGAGCGCGATGGGGCTGCTGATGCTGCTGGTGGTAGTGCTGGGAATTTTCCTCGCCCATCGTACCCGCTTTGGCAACCAGGTCTACGCTATCGGCGGCAACGCCACGTCGGCCAATTTGATGGGCATTTCGACGCGTAGCACCACCATTCGCATCTATATGTTGTCGACCGGTCTGGCGACGCTTGCCGGCATCGTCTTCTCTATCTACACCCAGGCGGGCTACGCGCTGGCGGGCGTCGGCGTGGAACTGGATGCTATCGCTTCGGTGGTGATAGGCGGCACGCTGCTTAGCGGTGGCGTCGGAACGGTCCTGGGGACGCTGTTCGGCGTGGCGATTCAGGGGCTTATTCAGACCTACATCAACTTTGACGGTACGCTCAGTTCATGGTGGACGAAGATTGCCATCGGCATCCTGCTGTTTATCTTCATTGCGCTGCAGCGCGGGCTGACGGTGCTGTGGGAAAATCGCCAGAATGCGGCGGTGACTCGCGTGGGTGGGGCGGTGAATCGCTGACAGGGAACTCCCTTCCCGCAGGGCGGGAAGGGAAGGTAGAAATTAAGCGTCCGGGAACTCTTTAATGAAGTTCTCGACGTCTTCTACCATGTGGTCGTTGCCGACGAAGAACGAACGGCGCTGGTGCAGGCTTTCCGGGATGATATCGAGAATACGCTCTTTACCATCGCTGGCTTTGCCGCCCGCCTGTTCCGCCAGCATCGCCATCGGGTTGCATTCGTACAGTAAACGCAGTTTCCCTTGCGGGTGGCTGGCGGTGCTCGGATACAGGTAGATGCCGCCTTTCAGCAGGTTACGGTGGAAGTCGGCCACCAGAGAACCGATATAGCGCGAGGTGTACGGGCGCTGGGTCTCTTTATCTTCTTCCTGACAGTACTTGATGTATTTCTTCACGCCCATCGGGAACTTGATGTAGTTACCTTCGTTGATGGAGTAGGTTTTGCCTTTCTCCGGGAAGCGCATCCGCTCCTGGCTCAGGCAGAAGACGCCGAGTGACGGGTCGTAGGTAAAGGCGTGCACGCCGCAGCCGGTGGTGTAGACCAGCATGGTGGAGGAGCCGTAAACCACATAACCTGCGGCAACCTGTTTGTTACCCGGCTGCAGGAAGTCTTCTTCGGTGACCGGCGTACCGACCGGCGTGACGCGGCGGTAGATAGAGAAGATAGTCCCCACGGAGACGTTAACGTCAATGTTGGAGGAGCCATCCAGCGGATCCATCAGCACAACGTATTTGGCGTGTTCGCACCCTTCGAAGACCACGATTTCATCTTCTTCTTCCGAGGCGATACCGGCGACGATATCACGTGCGCGCAGTGCAGCTTTTAATTTTTCATTCGCGAACAGGTCCAGCTTCTGCTGAACTTCACCCTGAACGTTTTCCGCACCGCTGGCACCCAGGATATCGACCAGACCGGCCTTATTGATATCGCGGTGGATGATCTTGGCGCCCAATTTTATTGCCGACAACAAAGCAGTCAGCTCACCGGTAGCGTGGGAGAACTCGTGCTGCTTTTCGACAATAAATTCACCTAACGTTTTCATAACTCGTTCCCTGCATTTTTATGTTGAGTAAAACGAACGCAACAATCTTAACAAATAATAAAAAAACTGCGCACAGGTGAATCGCGCCAGCAAATGCAGAATTGCCTGAAATGCATTTCTCAGGGGACCTACATATGGGTAAAATGCGGGTCAGATTAATGAGGGAAGTAACGAATGCGCATTCATATTTTAGGAATCTGTGGCACGTTTATGGGGGGGCTGGCAATGCTGGCACGTTCCCTCGGGCATCAAGTAACCGGCTCGGATGCTAATGTTTATCCGCCAATGAGCACCCTGCTGGAAAATCAGGGCATCGATCTGATTCAGGGGTACGACGCCAGCCAACTGGACCCACAGCCGGACCTGGTGATTATCGGCAACGCTATGACCCGCGGTAATCCGTGCGTCGAAGCGGTACTGGAAAACAACATTCCGTACATGTCCGGCCCGCAGTGGCTGCACGACTTCGTTCTGCGCGACCGCTGGGTGCTGGCCGTCGCCGGTACTCACGGTAAAACCACCACCGCCGGGATGGCGACGTGGATCCTCGAAGCCTGTGGCTATAAGCCGGGCTTCGTTATCGGCGGCGTACCGGGGAACTTCGATGTTTCCGCACGCCTGGGCGACAGCCCATTCTTCGTGATTGAAGCCGACGAATATGACTGCGCCTTCTTCGACAAGCGTTCCAAGTTCGTTCACTACTGCCCGCGCACGCTGATCCTCAATAACCTTGAGTTTGACCACGCGGATATCTTTGACGACCTGAAAGCGATTCAGAAACAGTTCCACCACCTGGTGCGCATCGTGCCGGGCAAAGGCAAAATTATTCTGCCGGAGAGCGACATCAACCTGAAACAGGTGATGGCGATGGGCTGCTGGAGCGAACAGGAGCTGGTGGGCGAGCAGGGCCACTGGCAGGCGAAGAAACTTAACGCCGATGCCTCGCAGTGGGAAGTAATGCTCGACGGTGAAAAAGTTGGCGAAGTGAACTGGGCGCTGGTCGGCGAGCATAATATGCACAACGGCCTGATGGCGATTGCCGCGGCGCGTCATGTCGGCGTGGTGCCGGCGGATGCCGCTAACGCGCTGGGCAGCTTTATCAACGCCCGCCGCCGCCTTGAGCTACGCGGCGAAGCCAACGGCGTGACCGTCTACGATGATTTTGCCCACCATCCGACGGCCATTCTCGCGACGCTGCAGGCGCTGCGCGGCAAAGTAGGCGGCACAGCGCGTATTCTGGCGGTGCTGGAGCCGCGCTCCAACACCATGAAAATGGGCGTCTGTAAAGACGATCTGGCGCCGTCTCTCGGCCGCGCCGATGAAGTCTTCCTGCTACAGCCGCAGCATATCCCGTGGCAGGTGGCGGAAGTGGCGGAAGCCTGCGTACAGCCGGCGCACTGGAGCGCCGACGTCGATACGCTGGTGGACATGATCGTGAAAACCGCGCATCCGGGTGACCATATTCTGGTGATGAGCAACGGCGGCTTCGGCGGCATTCATCAGAAGCTGCTGGATAAACTGGCGCAAAAAGCGGTCGCGGCAGAATAAGCGCGAACGCTTCCGGTTACTGCCCTCCGCGTGAGGGCAGTTTTGTTTTTGCCACCAGGGATTGTGTGATGCTGACCTGTGAAAGAGTACTTTCTACCGACTCGCCCCATTTCGCCGCGCTTGACGCGCTGTACGCCCGCGCCTTTCCGTGGCACGAACAGCGCGAAAGCGACGCTAAACTTCAGGCGCTGAGCAACCCGCACTATGCGTTGGAAGCGTGGTTTGATGACGGGGGATTTATTGGCCTGAGCGGCTGCTGGCAGTTTGCCGGTTATAGCTATATCGAACATCTGGCGATTGACGACACCCTGCGTTCGCGCGGTTATGGCAAACAGCTGCTGGCGCAGATCCTGACGCGCGCGCCGCTGACCATTCTGGAAATCGATCCGCTCACCAGCGAAATCGCCCATAAACGGCTGCGTTTTTATCAGTCGATGGGATTCCATGCCAATGCCTGGGCGCACCGCCATCCGACCTATCATCAAGGGATCGACGATCATGAACTGCTGGTGTTGAGCTATCCGCAGCCGATCGATGCGGCGCAGTATCAGCAGTTTGCCCGCGATTTAGGGCGAGAGGTGATGGGGTAGCCCGGATAAGGCGCAACGCGCCGCCATCCGGGAGATGGCGGTTAGCGTGGGGACTAGCCTTCGTTTTCGGCCAGTTCGCGCAGATACTGGAAGATCAGGCGCGCGGATTTCGGCGGCTTGTTGCCTTCTTTCTCTTTCTTGGCATTACGGATCAGTGAGCGCAGCTGCTGACGGTCAGCGTCTGGCCACAGGTTCAATACTTCTGCGACCGCATCATCGCCATTATCAATCAGGCGATCGCGGATTTGTTCCAGCTTATGGAACAGCGCAACCTGCTGGTTGTGACGGTTCTTCAGCTTATCCAGCGCCTGGCGAATCGGATCGACGTCGCGGTTACGCAGCATTTTACCAATCAGCTGCAGCTGGCGGCGGCGGCCTTCTTTCTTGATACGCTGGGCGAGTTCAATGGCGTCGCGCAGGTCGGTATCGAGCGGCAGCTTATCCAGCGCGTTCTTACCAAGGTCTACCATTTCCGCGCCAAGACGCTTCAGTTCTTCCGCATCGCGCTTAATTTCACTCTTGCTGACCCAGATAATTTCATCATCTTCATCTTCAACGTCATCACCGGGCACGTCGTCGAGCCAGTCTTCGGGCTGCTTTGTCATCTCAGGCTCCTTAAAAAAGAGGCTAATGTTACCAGTTAAGGCGCGCACTGAAAAACGGTTCTCTGTTAGACTTCAGTTAACTCCTTCTTACATTATGGCATTAGCAATGAAAGTCATCTCTCAAGTTGCACAGCAGCGTAAGACGCTGGAAGAAGCCGTTAGTACGGCACTGGAACTGGCGGCAGGCAAATCCGACGGTGCGGAAGTCTCCGTCAGCAAGACCACCGGCATCGGCGTCAGCACCCGCTACGGTGAGGTGGAGAATGTTGAATTCAATAGCGACGGCGCGCTGGGCATCACCGTTTATCATCAAAACCGTAAAGGCAGCGCCTCGTCGACCGATCTGAGCCCTGACGCTATCGCCCGTACCGTGCAGGCGGCGCTGGATATCGCGCGTTACACCTCGCCGGACCCGTTTGCCGGCGTGGCGGATAAAGAACTGCTGGCCTTTGACGCCCCGGATCTGGACCTGTTCCATCCGGCAGAGGTCTCTCCGGATGAAGCCATCGAGCTGGCCGCCCGCGCCGAGCAGGCCGCCTTGCAGGCCGACAAACGTATTACCAATACCGAAGGCGGCAGCTTCAACAGCCACTATGGGATTAAAGTTTTTGGTAATAGCTACGGCATGCTCCAGAGCTACTGCTCTACCCGCCACTCGCTCTCCAGCTGCGTGATTGCCGAAGAAAACGGCGATATGGAACGCGACTACGCCTACACCATTGGCCGCGCCCTTGGCGATTTACAGACCCCGGAGTGGGTCGGCAACGAATGCGCCCGCCGCACTTTGTCGCGCCTGGCGCCGCGTAAGCTGTCGACGATGAAAGCGCCGGTTATCTTCGCCAACGAAGTGGCCACCGGGCTGTTTGGCCACCTGGTTGGGGCGATCGCCGGCGGCGCGGTCTACCGTAAATCGACCTTCCTGCTCGACTCCCTCGGCAAACAGATCCTGCCGGAGTGGCTGACCATCGAAGAACACCCGCATCTGCTGAAGGGGCTGGCCTCCACGCCGTTCGACAGCGAAGGCGTGCGCACCGAACGTCGCGACATTATCAAAGACGGCGTGCTGACCCAGTGGCTGCTGACTAACTACTCCGCGCGCAAGCTGGGTATGAAAAGCACCGGCCACGCCGGCGGTATCCATAACTGGCGCATCAACGGCCGCGGCCTGAGTTTTGCAAAGATGCTTAAAGAGATGGGCACCGGGCTTGTGGTCACCGAATTGATGGGGCAGGGTGTCAGTGGCGTGACCGGCGACTACTCGCGCGGCGCATCCGGTTTCTGGGTAGAAAACGGCGAAATTCAGTATCCGGTCAGTGAGATCACCATCGCCGGAAATCTGAAAGAAATGTGGCGTAATATTGTCACCGTCGGCGACGATATCGAAACGCGCAGCAATATTCAGTGTGGTTCCGTGCTGCTGCCGGAGATGAAAATCGCCGGTCAATGACCTGTGTGCCGGGCGCGTCCTGCCGCGCCCGTTTGATATCTTCATAATAAAAAGGAAGTGAGCAATGCGTAAAAAACTGTTAGCGATGCTGGCCGTCTCTGCTTTTGCGCTCGGTTCGGCATCGGCGTTCGCCGACCTTGGCGAAGACATGGACACCCTTGCGGAAAACCTGCAGGTGGTACAAAAAACCTCTGACATTGGCGAGCTGAAAGCGGCGCTGAATAAGATGCGCACCGCTGCGGTTGACGCGCAGAAAGAGACGCCGCCAAAACTGGAAGGCAAAGCGGCCGATAGCCCGGAGATGAAAGATTTCCGCCACGGTCTGGAAACGCTGGTCGGCCAGATCGACGGCGCGCTGAAGTTAGCTGACGCTGGTAAGCTGAAAGAGGCGCAGGCTGCCGCGGAGGACTTCAAAACTACCCGCAATACTTACCATAAGAAGTATCGCTAATCGCCATTTTCGGGAGGCGTCAGCCGATGTCTCCCGCCTAAAAGCCTACCTGTATCACATTTTTCCCTTTTCTTTTTCCGGTCTTTCTGCGGTCGTTTTCCGCTAAACCTCGCTCATAGTTGTGATGCGCATCACGTCATATCGCCTGTTTTTACATTTATCCGGCGAATATGTGGAGTCGATCACCTAAGCCTTCTCCCTTTCCACTTCGAAGTGGAAAACAACTCGCTACAAACTCCTGACCCCCGGCGCTACTTTGGATTCCAGAGACATCAGCGGGGTAACACAAGTGAATAACGGAGCGGTAATAAACGACGTAGGGGAGCAGGCGGCGCAGACCGAACGCCTGGCTGACAAGATGTTACAGCAGGTATTCGCCCTGTTAAGCCGTCACGACATCGTCCCTAACGACGTTCAGGAGCAAATGCTGACTTCCCACGTGCGGGCCATGGCCCACCGGTCAATCAGCGGCGAACCGCTACCGGAAGTGGATGCCAGTCTGTTCGAAGAAATTTCTGAAGATTCAATGATGCTGGCCCGCGAAGTGGTCGCACAGTTCGGCAACCTGCCTGATGAAGAGGCCTGGTTGTTGTCCGTCCACTTCGAAGTCGCAAAAGAAAACCTGTAAGGAGCAAAACATGGAACAAATCACCGTAGTTATTGGCGACCGTCTGGGTAAAGGACAAAAAGTCGCGGCAGGCGCAGAAAAAGCCGGCGCACGTGCAGTGGTCGTCCCTGGCGTTGCTGCAGATATGAAACTTGGCGACATGATGAAAGCGGAAAACGCCTCTTTCGGCATCTCCTTCTGCGGTAGCGGCGGCGCAGGCGCCATCACCGCGCAGACCAAGTACGGTTACAAAGCAAAATACGGCATGCGTTCTATTGAAGAGGGCGTCACCGCCATCAACGAAGGCTGCAACGTGCTGGGCTTCGGCTTCATGGATAAAGAAGAGCTGGGCGAGCGCCTGGTTGAAGCCTGGAAAAAGAAATACGGCGCATAAGTATGAAAGAGCAATTCACCACCACGGTGAGGGTTGCAGGCAAAGGCGAAAGCAAATCACGGGCCTTCGCCGATGCCCTGAACCATGTGCAGGCTGCGGTGATGAAATCATCATCGCGCATCCTACTGCGTATTGAGCCACAGGACGTGACGGTTGTTCATGCGCGCGAAGCGGTACGAAAAGAGGCGTTTCTGTTCATCTTTTTGCGCCGTGAACGACGGACCTACAGCGTGGAGCTGGACGTCACCGTCAACGTGACCGCCATCGATCTCGATAAAGTGGATTTCGTCACGCAAACCTGATTGTTACCAAAGGGTCAGACTATGTTCCTGATAATTTTAATAAAATCGCTCATCATCGGCGGCCTGGTCGGCGTCGGCGTGGGCGCCGGAGCGGCACGCATGTTTCACGCGCCAACCACGCAAGGGATGGGGGCGTTTCGTACCTTGGGCGAGCTGAATTCCTGCGAAGGCGATCCGGCTTCTCACTTCTCTTTTGGTCTCGGCTTCTTCTTTAACGCCTGGGCCTCTTCCGTTGCAGCAGGCTCCTTCACTCAGGACGTTGACCACCGCATTATCCCGAACTGGGGCGCGGCGGCGTTGATGGTGAAAAATCGTAACGTTGGCGAAACGCTACACGATCCGAAAAAAATGGCCATTGCCTGCGGCATCATCGGCATGATCGTCGTCGCCTTCCTTAACCTGACCGCCTCTTCCGTACCGGAAGCGCTGCAGGTCACCGCCGTTAAGGTATTGGTTCCGGCGGCAAACCTGCTGGTGAACACCGTGATGCCGGTGATTTTCTGGCTGGCGGCTATCGATGCCGGTAAGAAATCAGGCTTCTGGGCGACGATTTTCGGCGGCGCGGCGCAGCTGATTATGGGGAACGCCGTACCGGGTCTGGTACTGGGGATCCTGATCGGTAAAGGCGTGGAAGAGAGCGGCTGGAACCGGGTAACCAAAGTGATGATGATCGCCATTGTCGCGTTGTTCGTCCTCAGCGGCTTCTTCCGCGGCTTCGACATGAAGATGCTCGAATCCTTCCATCTGACCGTGCCGAACTGGCTGGACATGATCCACAACTCACTCAGCGGCAAGTAACGGGAGCCTGATAATGGAACAGAATAAAGGTTTTTGGTATGCCGACTGGTCGTTCCCGATCTTTGTTGGCCTGCTCTCCTCCGGCGTCTTCGCCGGGACGCACATGTACTATCTGTACGGCATCGGCGCCTTTAACGAAGTGGCCTTCGTGGCGATGTTGAAGGCAGGGATTGATACCGGCGCGTACGGCGCGGTGGCGGCATTCGGCGCAAGCTTCCTGTTCGCCCGCATCATCGAAGGTTCGCTGGTGGGGATTCTGGATATCGGCGGCGCCATTCAGACCGGTATCGGCCTCGGCGTACCGGCGCTGCTGCTCGGCGCGGGCTTTGTCTTCCCGGTGGCGAACTTCGCCGCGTCGCTGGCAACCGGCCTGATCCTCGGCCTGGCAGTCGGCTACATCATCATTCTGGCGCGTAAGTTCACCATCAACCAGAGCGATTCCACCTACGGCGCCGACGTAATGATGGGGGCCGGTAACGCCTCCGGCCGCTTCCTCGGTCCCTTGATCATCCTCAGTGCGATGACGGCGTCTATTCCTATCGGAATTGGTTCTTTGGTTGGCGCACTGCTGTTCTACATCTGGCAGAAACCGATCACCGGCGGCGCCATCCTCGGCGCGATGATCCTCGGTTCCATCTTCCCGATTGCGATTAGCTAATCGCCCGATGGCGCCGCGCTTATCGGGCCTGCAAGTCAGCGCGATTTGTAGGCCGGATAAGGCGGCACGCCGCCATCCGGCAACAGATTCACTCTTTCATCAGGAGATAGCTATGTTTGATTTACTCCTGCGCCGTGCGCGCCTCGTCGACGATACCCTGACTGATATCGCCATCCAGGACGGGAAAATCGCGGCGCTGGGCGAGATTAGCGCGCCCTCCAGTAAAACCATCGAGCTGAACGGCAAGGTTTACGTCAGCGCTGGCTGGATTGACTCTCACGTTCACTGCTACCCGAATTCACCAATTTATCACGATGAGCCGGATAGTGTCGGCATCGCCACCGGCGTCACCACCGTGATTGATGCCGGCAGCACCGGCGCCGACGACGTCGATGACTTCTATCAACTGACCCGTAAAGCGGCGACGGAAGTTTATGCGTTGCTCAACATCTCCCGCGTCGGGCTGATTGCGCAGAATGAGCTGGCGAATATGGCTAATATCGACGCCGCCGCGGTGAAGCAGGCGGTGCAACGTCATCCTGATTTTATCGTCGGCCTGAAGGCGCGGATGAGCAGCAGCGTCGTCGGCGAAAACGGCATTACGCCGCTGGCGCGCGCCAAAGCCATTCAGCAGGAAAACGGCGATCTGCCGTTGATGGTGCACATCGGCAATAACCCGCCGAACCTCGATGAAATCGCCGATCTGCTGAGCAGTGGCGACATCATTACCCACTGCTATAACGGCAAGCCGAACCGTATTCTTAATCCTGCCGGCGAGCTGCGCAGCTCCATTACTCGCGCTCTGCAGCGCGGCGTGCGCCTCGATGTCGGCCACGGTACCGCCAGTTTCAGCTTTGAAGTGGCGCGGCGGGCGATTGCGATGGGCATTCTGCCGCACACCATTAGCTCCGATATTTACTGCCGTAACCGTATCGACGGCCCGGTGCGCTCGCTGGCGCTGGTGATGTCGAAATTCCTCGCCATCGGCATGACCCTGCCGCAGGTCATTGACTGCGTGACCGTCAGCGCCGCCGAGGGGCTGCGTCTGACGCGTAAAGGGCGCCTCGAAGAGGGCTTCGATGCCGATTTAACGCTATTTAGCCTGCAGCATCAGCCCACGTTGCTGGTAGATGCCGAAAAAGAGAGCCTGCAGGCTGACAACATTCTGGTGCCGCTGGCCGCGATTCGCGCGGGCAAGGGCTATCTGACCGAACAAGGGAGCGCGGAACATGCCTTCGATTTTTGAGAAATACCATTTAAAACAAGTTATTAACACTTCTGGCCGGATGACGGCGCTGGGCGTTTCCACGCCGCGCCCGGAAGTGGTTGAAGCCGCGATGGCCGGTATGAACCAGTACTTTGAAATGAAAGACCTGGTGAATAAAACCGGCGAGTACATCGCCAAACTGCTGGATGTGGAAGGGGCGACCGTTGTCTCCTGCGCGTCGGCGGGGATTGCCCAGTCGGTCGCGGCGGTGCTGGTGAAAGACAGCGACTGGCTGCTGGAAAACCTGCACGTTACCCCGATTGAAAATAACGAAATCGTGTTGCCGAAGGGCCACAACGTCAACTTCGGCGCGCCGGTTGGCACCATGGTGGCGCTGGGCGGCGGTAAGCTGGTGGAAGCGGGCTACGCCAACGAATGTTCTGCCCAACAGCTGGCGGCGGCGATCACTCCGCGCACCGCGGCGATTCTGTACATCAAATCCCACCATTGTGTGCAAAAAAGCATGCTTAACGTCGCGCAGGCCGCGGAAGTGGCGCGCCAGCATAACTTGCCGCTGATCGTCGATGCGGCGGCGGAAGAAGATTTGCAGTGCTACTACCGCATGGGCGCCGACCTGGTTATCTACAGCGGCGCGAAAGCGATTGAAGGGCCGACCAGCGGGCTGGTCATCGGCAAAACGCAGTACGTCGAGTGGGTTAAGCGCCAGTCGATGGGGATTGGCCGGGCGATGAAAGTGGGTAAAGAGGGCATTCTTGGCCTGACCTGCGCCATTGAACACTACCTGACGGCGACTAAAGAGAGCGGTCAGCAGATGGTGGACAAGATGACGCCGTTTATCGAACAGCTCAACACTCTCAACGGCGTGACCGCGCGGGTGGTGTGGGATAGCGCGGGCCGTGATATCGCCCGCGCCGAAATTAAATTTGATGAAGCGACCACCGGCGTGAATACCGGCGATCTGGTTAACGCGCTGAAGCAGGGCGAATACGCCATTTACTTCCGCGGCTATAAAGCGAATGAAGGCATTATCGAAGCCGATGTCCGCAGCGTGAACGCGCAGCAGCTGGAGGTGGTCGCTCGCCGCATCGCAGAAGTTCTGAATAAGGAGAAAAAAGCATGAAACTGACCCCAAACTTTTACCGTGACCGCGTGTGCCTGAACGTACTGGCGGGCAGCAAAGACAACGCCCGTGAAATTTACGACGCGGCGGAAGGTCACGTACTGGTCGGCGTGCTCTCCAAAAACTATCCGGACGTCGCCAGCGCGGTGGCCGATATGCGTGAATACGCGAAGCTGATTGATAACGCGCTCTCCGTCGGGCTGGGCGCAGGCGATCCAAACCAGTCGGCGATGGTGAGCGAGATTTCTCGCCAGGTGCAGCCGCAGCACGTCAACCAGGTCTTCACCGGCGTGGCTACCAGCCGTGCGCTGCTCGGGCAGAATGAGACCGTGGTGAATGGCCTGGTCTCGCCGACCGGCACGCCGGGAATGGTGAAGATCTCAACCGGCCCGCTGAGCAGCGGCGCGGCGGATGGGATTGTTCCGCTGGAAACCGCCATCGCGCTGTTAAAAGATATGGGCGGCAGCTCAATCAAATACTTCCCGATGGGCGGCCTGAAGCACCGCGCCGAGTTTGAAGCCGTCGCCAAAGCCTGCGCCGCGCACGATTTCTGGCTGGAACCGACCGGCGGTATCGATCTGGAAAACTACAGCGAGATCCTGAAAATCGCGCTGGATGCCGGCGTGAGTAAAATCATCCCGCATATTTACAGCTCGATTATCGATAAAGCCAGCGGCAACACCCGCCCGGCCGATGTGCGCCAGTTGCTGGAGATGACCAAACAGTTAGTGAAGTAGTGCTCTTGCCCCTCACCCTCAAAGGGTGAGGGGCAACTTATCCCACCGAACCATCAAGGAGTTACCATGCCAACCGCTCGTCACCTGCTTGTTGCTTCACTGTCTTTGCTTGCCGCCGGCGCCGCCGCGCAAACCCACTACGCCTGGATTGGCACCTATAATCCTAATGGCGAAGGTCTGTATCGCTTTACCGTCGATGCCAAAACCGGCGCTCTGCGCGATAAGGCGCTGGTGAGCTCGTTGCCGAACGTCGCGCAGTTAACCGTATCGCGCGATGGCAAAACGCTGTATGCCGCCAGTGAAGTCGAAAAAGGCGTGGTGCAGGCGTGGCGAATTGACAAGAACGGCGAGCTGACGGAACTCAACCAGGTTGCCTCCGGCGGCGCCGGGCCGGTGTATCTCTCCCTGACGCCGGAGGGTAAATATCTGTTGGTGGCCAACTATGTTAGCGGCAGCACCGCCGTGCTACCGGTGAAAGAAGATGGTAGCCTGGGCGAGGCGGTGGATGTGCATCAGGATGAAGGTCCGGCCGGCGCCGAACGTCCGGCGGCGGCCGTCGAGGGCAGCTTTGCCATTAGCGATCACAATGGCCCTCACGCCCATATGATCGCCGCGGATCCCAGTGGGAAGTTTGTTTACTCCACCGATCTCGGGCTGGATCGGATCTATCAGTACCGGCTGGATAGCGCCAGCGGTAAGCTGACGCCGAACGATCCGCCGTTTATCGCCGCCTCATCGCCGGGAGCCGGCCCGCGCCACTTCGTCTTTACGCCAAAGGGCGACGGTCTGTGGCTGATTAACGAAGAAGCGTCGACGCTGACCTTCTATCATCTTGATAAGCAAAGCGGCCTGCTGCGCGAAGGCAAAACCGTCTCCGCGCTGCCGAAAGAGTATAAGGGCACCAGCTTTGCTGCGGGCCTGGTGTTGAGCAACGATGGCAAACAGCTATATGTCGCCAACCGCCTGCATAACAGCATTGCCCACTTTAGCGTGCTGGCTGACGGCAGCCTGAGCCACCAGGAGGATATCTGGACGCGTGGGGATTACCCCCGTACGCTGACGCTGGATAATCAGGGGCAGTGGCTGTACGTCATGAACCAGCGTAGCGATAATATTACCCGTTTTAGCGTGGCGCCGAAGGATGGCAAATTAACCTTTGCCCCAGACTACACGCCGGTCGGCAGCCCATCGCAGATGGTGATATCCGCCCAACCCTGAGCCGTAACAACAAGGAACTGACATGCGATTTCCCAACCAACGCTTAGCGCAACTGTTCACCCTGCTGCGAAATGAAACGCTGCCGCAGGATGAACTGGCGCAGCGGCTGTCGGTTTCTACCCGTACCGTGCGCGCCGATATTACCGCGCTGAATGCGCTGTTGGCGCAGTATGGCGCGCAGTTTACGCTCAACCGCGGTAGCGGTTATCAGCTGAAGATTGACGACCGATCGCGTTTTCAGGCGCTGGAGGAGACGGCGCCGAAGACGCAGCACGTGCCGCGTACCGCCCAGGAGCGCATCCACTTTTTGCTGGTGCGTTTCCTGACCTCGGCGTTCTCCATCAAGCTGGAAGATCTGGCCGATGAGTGGTTCGTCAGCCGCGCCACGCTGCAAAATGATATGGTCGAGGTGCGCGAGCGCTTCCAGCGTTATCAGTTGACTCTTGAAACCCGCCCGCGCCACGGCATGAAGCTGTTCGGCAGCGAGGTATCGATTCGCGCCTGCCTGACCGATTTACTGTGGGAGCTGACGCTGCAGGGCGGCATGAATCCGCTGATTAGCGCCGAGGCGCTGGAAGCGGATGTTCCTGCGCAACTGGAGCCGCTGCTGCAGGAGACGCTCACCCGGCATCATATTCGCCTCACCGATGTCGGCGAGCGCTTTATCTGCCTGTACGGCGCGGTTGTGGTACGCCGCGTGAGTGAAGGCTACCCGCTGGCCGATTTTAGCGCTGAAGATGTGGCGCAAAACGTCCGCGACGCGGCGCGCGATTTGGCGGGAGAGCTACAGCGGTTGGCCGGAAAACCCTTCTCGCCCGCCGAGGAAGAGTGGCTGTGCGTGCATATCGCCGCCCGTCAGGTACAGGATGTCGATCCGGAAACCATCAGCGCCGACGATGACGAAGCGCTGGTCAATTACATTCTGCGTTACATCAACAGTCAGTATAACTACAACCTACTGGACGACGCCCAGCTGCACGCCGATCTGCTGACCCACATTAAAACCATGATCACCCGCGTGCGCTATCAGATAATGATCCCCAATCCGCTGCTCGATAACATCAAACAGCACTATCCGATGGCATGGGATATGACACTCGCCGCGGTATCGAGCTGGGGCAAATACACGCCTTATACCATCAGCGAAAACGAAATCGGCTTTCTGGTGCTGCATATTGGCGTCGGGCTGGAACGCCACTACAACATCGGCTACCAGCGCCAGCCGCACGTACTGCTGGTGTGCGATACCAGTAATGCGATGGTGCGGATGATCGAAGCGATCCTGCAGCGTAAATATCCGCAGTTGGCGATCGCCGCTACCATTTCCCAGCGTGAATATGAGCAGCGGGCGGCGATCGATGAGGATTTTGTCATCTCAACGGTACGGATCGGCGAAAAAGACAAACCGGTGGTGACCATCGCGCCGTTCCCCACCGATTACCAGTTAGATCAGATTGGCAAGCTGGTGCTGGTGGATCGTACCCGTCCGTGGATGTTGAATAAATACTTCGATGCCGCCCACTTCCGGGTGATCGATAAGCCGATAGATCAGCAAACGCTGTTCGCCGAGCTGTGTCAGCAGCTGCAGCAGGAAGGCTTCGTCGATGCAGAATTTCATGATTCGGTGGTCGAGCGTGAAGCGATTGTCAGCACCATGCTGGGCGACAGTATTGCGCTGCCGCACGCCCTCGGCCTGTTAGCGAAAAAGACGGTGGTCTATACCGTGATCGCCCCGCAGGGTATCGCCTGGGGCGACGAAACCGCCCATATCATCTTCCTGCTCGCTATCAGCAAGAGCGAGTATGAAGAGGCGATGGCGATCTACGATATTTTCGTGACTTTCCTGCGCGAGCGCGCCATGAGCCGCCTTGCCGCGACCCGTAGCTTCGATGAGTTTAAAACGGTGGCGATGGAGTGCGTCAGCCGGTTTTGAGAGGCTGACGGAGGGGATTAACGCAAATGATGCACGACTTGGTTGCTGCTGCCGCGCCAGATAAGCGCCGGGTCTTTTAAATCCTGCACAAACTTACCGTCGACCAGCACGTTAATCAGGTTCACGACTTCCATCTGCCCGGCGTTCAGTTCGTCAATCTTATAGCCCGTCCAGACCCAGATATCTTTACCGGGGCATTCGGCGCGTACGCGCTGCACCAGATTGAGGATCTCCGCGACGTTTTGCGGATGCAGCGGATCGCCGCCGGAGAGTGAAAGCCCCTGGCGTTTAATGCGGGTATCGTTGAGGTCGGCAATGATGCGGTCGGCCATCCCGGTTGTGAACGGCATACCGGAATTTACCCGCCAGGTGCTTTTGTTGTAGCAGCCGGGGCACTCGTGGACGCAGCCGGAGACAAACAGGGTGCAGCGGGTGCCGGGGCCGTTGACGATGTCGACGGGGTAGTATTGGTGATAATTCATTGTTTCCTCTTCTCATTTGCCGCTGCAGCGTCGTTGGCTGCGCTCGCTCGCCCGGGTCACTTACTCCAGTAAGCTCCCCGGGACTTACTCGTTTGCCGCCTTGCTACAACGCCAACTGATTTGAGGAAACCCACCAGACTGTCTGGGATTCCTTCGTTTGCCGCCTTGCTCTGACGTTAATTGCTTTGCGAAAACGAAGGAGTGCGGCCATTTCCCGGCGTCGCTGCGCTCGGCCGGGCTACGACAGTGGCAGTGGTAGCCCGGATAAGGCGCTGCGCGCCGCTATCCGGGAAAAGCGCATTGATCTTTAACCAATCTGCCCATTGCCCAGGTGCTTCACGCGGCGCTTCACTTCTTCCTGCTTGCCGGCGTTGAACGGACGCGCGTCCGGGCTGCCGAGATAACCGCATACCCGGCGGGTCACCGATACGCGGGCGGCGTCGTGATTGCCGCATTTCGGGCAGGTAAAGCCCTTGCTGGTGCACTCGAACTCGCCGGTATATCCGCACTCGTAGCATTCATCGATCGGCGTATTGGTGCCGTAATACGGTACGTGTTGATAGCTGTAATCCCACACGTCTTCCAGCGCCTTGAGGTTATGCTGGATATTCGGATATTCGCCGTAGCAAATGAAGCCGCCGTTGGCCAGCGGCGGATACGGCGCTTCAAAATCGATCTTGTCGTACGGGTTAACCTTCTTCTCGACGTCGAGATGGAAGCTATTGGTGTAGTAGCCTTTTTCGGTCACGCCCGGTACCACGCCGAATTCGGCGGTATCGAGGCGGCAGAAGCGATCGCACAGGTTTTCGCTCGGCGTGCTGTACAGGCTGAAGCCGTAGCCGGTCTCTTCCTTCCATTGCTCAACGGCGTCGCGCAGACGCTGAACGATGGCGATGCCTTTTTCACGCAGCGCTTTGCTATCGTACATATGCTGATTGTTGTACAGCGCGTTGATGGTCTCGTGAATCCCGATGTAGCCCAGGGAAATGGACGCGCGGCCATTCTTGAAAATTTCCGCGACGTCATCGTCGGCTTTCAGACGCACGCCGCAGGCGCCTTCCATATACAGAATTGGCGCGACGCGGGCTTTCACCCCTTCCAGACGGGCGATACGGGTCATCAGCGCTTTGCGCGCCAGCAGCAGGCGTTCGTCCAGCAGCGCCCAGAAGGCGGCTTCGTCGCCTTTCGCTTCCAGCGCGATACGTGGCAGGTTCAGGCTGATAACGCCGAGGTTGTTGCGCCCATCGTGTACCTGTTCGCCGTTCTCGTTTTCCCACACGCCGAGGAAACTGCGGCAGCCCATCGGCGTTTTAAACGACCCGGTGACTTTCACTACCTGATCGTAGTTGAGAATATCCGGGTACATGCGCTTGCTGGCGCACTCTAAGGCCAGCTGTTTGATGTCATAGTTCGCATCGCCGAACTTATGGTTCAGGCCGTCGCGAATGGCGAAGACCAGTTTCGGGAATACCGCCGTTTTGCGGTTTTTCCCGAGGCCGGCGATGCGGTTGCGCAGAATCGACTGCTGGATCAGGCGCGACTCCCAGCTGGTGCCGAGGCCAAAACCAAAGGTGACGAACGGCGTCTGGCCATTGGCGGTATGCAGCGTGTTGACCTCATACTCCAGCGACTGGAACGCGTCGTAGCACTCTTTCTCGGTACGCGTACGGGCATAGCCTTCGGCATCCGGGATCTGCCACTCTTCGGCAATTTTACGATGCTTTTTGAAGCTCTCGGTGACGAACGGCGCCAGCACTTCATCGATACGGTTAATGGTGGTGCCGCCGTAAATATGGCTGGCGACCTGGGCGATAATCTGCGCCGTGACCGCGGTGGCGGTAGAGATAGACTTCGGCGGCTCAATTTCGGCATTGCCCATTTTAAAGCCGTGCGTCAGCATGCCTTTCAGGTCGATCAGCATGCAGTTGAACATCGGGAAGAACGGCGAATAGTCGAGATCGTGGTAGTGGATCTCGCCGCGCTCGTGCGCCTGCACCACATCGCGAGGCAGCAGGTGCTGACGGGCATAGTGTTTGGCCACGATACCGGCCAGCAGATCGCGCTGGGTCGGGATCACTTTACTGTCTTTGTTGGCGTTCTCGTTGAGCAGCGATGAGTTGGTTTGCTCGACCAGACCACGAATTTCCTGGTTCAGACGGCCGCGCTTTTCACGCTCGATATCGCGATCGTGGCGATATTCGATATAGGCGCGCGCCAGCTGTTTCCACGGGCCGGACATCAACTGGTTTTCCACGGCGGTCTGGATGTCGTTGATATCGACCTGCGCGCGGCCCTGCATTTGCTGGCTAACGACTTCTGCGACGGTGGCGCAATAGTCTGCGTCATCGACTCCCGCTGCTTTAGCTGCACGCAGAATTGCTTCTTTAATGCGCTCTGACTTGAACGGCACTTTACAGCCATCACGTTTCATCACATGCGGTGTCATGATCACTCCATATATAGAACAGGTTATCCACAGAGGCGGAAGGTCTCCCAAAAGCGCGCCACGCTACGACTAGCGGCGTTTGCCTTCGGATCCGGCCCTTTTTATCCACATCTCATCACCGCCCAACAACGACAAGATATGGTGACATAATAGACGATTAATACAATATGTAGGGCCGAGGCGCATTTTAAGTTCTATATGTAGTGATTTGCATCAAAGATGTTTGCGATTTTATTGACCCAGAACAAGGTAAAAAGGTGAGAGTACGGATGATGGGCGCTGGCGTGAAATGTAAATTTAGGCGCTTAAAATATAAGCAAAAATTGGGCCCGATCGCGAAGGGAACGGGCAGAATATTCAGGCAATCAATGTATCGTTAAGCAGATCGACAAGCAGCAGCAGGGCGTAGCGGGCATGCTGCGGGTTGGCGGGCAGGGGAAGCACGGCGCTGGCCATATCCGCCAGCGCGTGCTGTTCCGGGGTCAGAGCGATAATCGTCACCCCTTGCGTACGCGCCTGCAGCGTCGCGCTCTGTAATACGGCATTGGCATCGGCGGTGGCCAGCACCAGCAGCAGGTGATCGTCATTAAGGGTACTGGCAGTCATTCGCATCAGCGCCGCATCCTGGCAGAGATTAATCGCGATACCGGATGGCAGCAACTGGTGCTGAAGCAGCGCCGCCAGCGCCACGTCCTGGGCGCCGAGGGCGAAGCAATGCACCGCGCGGGCGCTCAGCAGGCGCGATTTGCACTTCTCCACCGCCGCTTCGGCGGTGTGGCCGAGCTGACGGGTTAGCGTATCGCCGAGGCTGCTAAGTTTGTCGCGCCAGGCGACGGGCAGGGCGGCGCTATCCGGCGTGAGCCAGCTGGCGCGCCGTTCGCTGGCCTGCGCCAGCTGTTTGCGTAAATCACGAATATCATCACAGCCCACTGAACGGGCGAAGCGGGTGATGGTGGCCGGGCTGACCCCCGCGCTGGCGGCCAGTTCGTCAATCGAGGCGCTGGCGGTAAAGCTAAGATTTTCCAGAATAAAGGCGGCGACGCGCGACTCCTGAGCGCTAAAGCGGATCAATCCGTCCTGTAGTTGACCTACGATATCCATCCTGATGTTCCCTTTGGCAGTACCCGGAATTGAAAATATTTTTCACTTAGTGAATAGCCGTTTTTATAGCACCTGCGCAGAATATTTCCTATGTCTGGCGTCGATGTTTCGCAATGGCATGAGGAAATGATGCGCAAAAATTGAGCCTCGATCACATCGGTGAAAATTATTTTCATATAGCCTTCACTATCACACAATATTAACAATATAGTCGCATAGGTCGTGAAGGCTGAAGCGATAAACACGCAAAGGGGAAGCGCAATGCCACGAATCGTACTCTGTTGTGCCGCAGGCATGTCGACCAGCATGCTGGTGAACAAAATGAAAGCGGAAGCCCAGCAGCGCGCGCTGGCGCTGGAAATCTATGCCGTAGCGGTGGCGGAATTTGAACGCGAACTGCCGAACGCCGACGTCATTCTGCTCGGGCCGCAGGTCAAATACGAAGCCGGCCGCCTGACCGCGCTGGCGGCGCCGCAGGGTAAAGCGGTGGCGGTGATTGATATGGCCGACTACGGCATGATGCGCGGCGCAGCGGTGCTGGATAAAGCGCTGGCCCTGCTCGAACGCTAATTTTCTAATCCCATTTTTATCACCCTCACGTGCGGTCCTGGCGATCGCGCGCGGCGATCTGCATGCCGAAAATGCGAATAGAGGTCACTATGCAAGCACTGAAAATCGCCGTTATCGGCGGCGGCAGCAGCTACACGCCGGAGCTTATTGAAGGGATTATCGTTCGTTATGAACAGCTTCCGGTCACCGAACTGGCGCTGGTGGATGTCGAATCCGGCAGGGAAAAGGTTGAGATCATTGCCGCGCTGACCCGGCGGATGTTGAAACATAAAGGGCTGGATCAGGTGGCGGTCAGCGTCCACTTTACGCTCGATGAGGCGATCCGCGGCGCCAGCTTTGTGCTGACGCAGCTACGCGTCGGGCAACTGGCGGCGCGCGCCGCGGATGAACGGCTGGGTCTCAAATATCATCTATTGGGCCAGGAGACCACCGGCGTCGGCGGGTTCGCCAAGGCGCTACGGACGATCCCGGTGATCCTCGAAGTTGCGCGCAAAGTGGAACAGCTGGCGCCGGAAGCGTTCATTCTTAACTTTACCAACCCGGCGGGGATCGTCACCGAGGCGGTCAGCCGCTACAGCACGGCGAAGATCATCGGCCTGTGCAACGTGCCGATCAACATGCAGCACATGATCGTCGGGATGTTAGGCGCGCAGGAGTCCGAAGTGAAATTGCGCTTTGCCGGGCTCAACCATATGGTCTGGGTGCATAAGGTGCTACAGGGGCGCGAGGATGTCACCGGCAAAGTGATCGATATGCTCTGCGACGGTAAGGCGTTGTCGATGAACAACATTAAAGAACTGCCGTGGCCGGCGGAATTCCTCCGCGCGCTAAAGGCGATTCCGTGCCCTTATCATCGTTATTTCTGGCTGACGCCGGCGATGCTGGCGGAAGAGATCGCCGCAGCGAAAACCAAAGGCACCCGCGCCGAGCAGGTGATGAAGGTCGAGCAGGAGCTGTTTGCGCTGTACGCCGACCCGCAGCTGGAAGAAAAACCAGAGCAGCTGAGCTTTCGCGGCGGCGCTTACTACTCGGAAGTGGCCGTTGAGCTTATCAATGCGATTCACAACAACCTGGGCGCGGAGATGGTGGTAAACACCCGCAACAACGGCGCGATTCACGGCCTGGATGATGATGCGGTGGTGGAAACCAACAGCATTATTGATGCGCAAGGGGCACGGCCGCTGGCGTTCGGCCCGCTGCCGCCGGCGATGAACGGCCTGACGCAGCAGGTGAAGGCCTTTGAACGGCTGACGATTGAAGCCGCGGTACACGGCTGCCGCGAGAGCGCGCTGCTGGCGCTGGTGGCTAACCCGTTGGTCGGTAACGTCACCGATGCCCAGGCGCTGCTGGATGAAGTGTTAACGATAAACCGTCAATGGCTGACGCAATTTAACTGACCGCTATTTCCCTCGGGAGCACACCATGTCGAATACAAGCTGGATTGAACGTTACGTCATGCCGGCGGCGCTGAAAATCGCCGGGCAAAAGCACGTCCTGTCGGTACGCGATGGCATCATTCTGAATATGCCGTTTATGCTGATTGGCTCGTTTTTCCTGATTTTCGCCTACCTGCCGATCCCCGGCTATGCCGACATGATGAGCGGCCTGTTTGGCGAGGTCTGGCGCGATAAAATGCTGTACCCGGTGAAAGCGACGTACGACATTATGGCGCTGATTTCCAGCTTCGGCATCGCCTATCGGCTGGCGGAGAAGTACCGCACCATCGACCCGCTGAGCGCCGGGGCGATGTCGCTGGTGGCCTTTGTGATGACTATCCCGCAGAACACCCTCTTTACCCCGGTACACGGCGCGGCGGAGGTGATTAAAGGGGTGATCCCGGTGAGCATGGTCGGCAGCCAGGGGCTGTTTGTCGCTATTGTCATTTCGCTGCTGTCGACGGAGATTTATCGTTTGGTCGCCAGCCGCAATCTCGTTATCCGCATGCCGGACGGCGTGCCGCCGGCAGTGGCGAAATCTTTCCTCGCCCTGATCCCCGGCTTCTGTGTTCTGGCGGTGGTGCTGGCGCTGCGCCTGGCGGTTGAGGCCTCGCCGTTCGGCGACATCAACAGCATGATCGCCACTTTGATCGGTATTCCGATGCATCACGTCGGCGGTACGCTGCCGGGGATGATTATTTCGGTGATAGTGATCGGTATTTTGTGGACGCTGGGCCTGCACGGCGACGCGATTGTGCTGGTATTTATTCAGCCGGTGTGGCTGTCGAATATGTCAGAGAACCTGACTGCCTTTCAGAACGGCCAGCCGATCCCGCATATCATTACCCAGCAATTTTACGATCTGTGGATTGCGCCCGGCGGCACCGGCGCGCTGCTGGGGCTGGTGATATTTATGTTGCTGCGCAGCCGTAGTCAGCAGATGAAACAGCTGGGGAAAATTGCCGCGCCGGGAGCGTTGTTTAACATCAGCGAGCCGATGGTGTTCGGCATCCCGTTGGTGATGAACCCGTACTTCTTCCTGCCGTTTATTTTAACGCCGGTGCTGCTGGTGATCGTGTCCTATACCGCAATGGCGACCGGGCTGGTGGCGCCGCCGGCCGGAATCGCGCTGCCGTTCACTACGCCGATCTTCATCAGCGGCTATCTGGCGACCGGCGGCCATATTTCCGGCACCATACTGCAGGTCGTGAATTTAACTATTTCGCTGGTGGTTTACTATCCGTTCTTCCGCGCCTGGGATCGGCTGAAGGCCAAAGAGGAGCACGCCTCAGCGCAGCCGCAGGAGAGCGTTATCCTTCCTGACGCTGACCGCGCGTAATCTCCAGCCCCACGAACCGGTAGCCCCGGTGAGCGTAGCGCCACCGGGGAAAAGCTTTACGCCTGCAACCACCATACCGCTTCGAACGGCCGCAGCGTCATTGCCGCCGGGCGGTTGGACGTCTCCGCATAGTTGCCAATCAGCGCCCGCCAGTCGCCAGACATCTCCGGCGGCTGCCACGGCTGGAACTCACGGCTCAGGTTGGCGACCACCACCAGGGTCTGCCCCTGCCACTGGCGGCGATAACACCACTGCGACGGATGGTCCGGCAGCAGATCCTGATAATCCCCCCAGGTCAGCACCGGCGTGGTTTTTCGCAGCGCGATCAGCTGCTGATAGGTGTAAAACACCGATTCCGGATCCGCCAGCGCCGCCTCGACGTTAATCTCGCGATAGTTATCACCCAACGCGATCCAGGGTTTTCCATCGCTGAAACCGCCGTTATCGCCGTCGTGCCACGGCATCGGCGTGCGGCTATTGTCGCGCGATTTGCTGGCCAGAATCGCCAGCAGTTCATCCGGGCTTTGTCCCTGCGCCGCGCGCTCGATAAACATGTTATGGCTTTCCACGTCGCGATAATCGCTGATGTTGCTGAAATGCGGGTTGGTCATGCCAATCTCTTCGCCCTGATAGATATAGGGCGTGCCCTGCATGCCGTGCAGTACCATCGCCAGCATCTTCGCCGCCGGCACCCGGTACTCGCCCTCGTCGCCGAAGCGCGACACGATGCGCGGCTGATCGTGGTTACACCAGAACAGCGCATTCCACGCCCGGTTATGCATCCCTTGCTGCCAGTGGCGGAATAGCGCTTTCAGCGCCACGTAGTCCGGACGGGCGAGGGTCCATTTTTCACCGCCGGGATAATCGACTTTTAAGTGATGAAAATTAAACGTCATCGACAGTTCGCGGCCGTCCAGCGCGGCGTATTGCTGACAGTGCTCAAGCGAAGTGGAAGACATTTCGCCGACGGTCATCAGGCCACGAGGGGTAAAGACATCGCGGCTCATTTCCTGCAGGAACTCGTGAACCCGCGGGCCATCGGTGTAGAAGCGGCGTCCATCGCCAACGGTATCGGAGGGGAAGTCCTGCTCCTTGGAGATAAGATTGATGACATCGAGGCGCAGGCCATCAACGCCGCGATCGGCCCAGAACTCGCAGACTTTTTTCAGCTCGGCGCGTACCGTCGGGTTTTCCCAGTTGAGATCCGCCTGCTCGGTGGCGAAAAGATGCAAATAATACTGTTCGCTTTCCGCATGCCATTGCCAGGCGTTACCGCCGAATTTCGAACGCCAGTTATTCGGCAATGCTCCCGGCTCGCCGTCGCGCCAGATATAGAACTGGCGATACGGGCTCGCCTTATTTAACGACTGGCGGAACCATTCGTGTTCCGTCGAGGTATGGTTAAACACCATATCCAGCACGATGCGGATACCGCGCGCTTTCGCTCCGGCGACCAGTTGGTCGAAATCCTCCAGCGTGCCGTATGAGGGATCGATAGCGATATAGTTCGCCACATCATAGCCGTTGTCCACCTGTGGCGAGACGTAGAACGGCGTCAGCCAGATAGCATCGACGCCGAGCTTTTGCAGGTAGTCGAGACGGGCGGTGACGCCGCGTAAATCGCCGGTACCGCTGCCGGTGGTGTCCTGAAAACTCTTCGGGTAGATTTGATAAATAACGCCGTTTTGCCACCAGCGGGGAAGGGTATTCATATTACGTTCCTGCGAATATAGGGGGCGCAAGCGGCGCCCCGAAAGAAGACGTTAGATAATCTGCAAGGTGCCCTGACGGTACTTGCGTTGATAAACCACGGTGGTGAGGATAATCGGCACTACCACGGCGATGGCCATCGCCGTGGCGTAGACCTGCCAGTAGCTTGGCTGAATTGACAGGATGCCCGGCAGGCCGCCGACGCCGATACCGTTCGCCAGCACGCCGTTCAGGCCGCACAGCAGGCCCGCGAGGCCGGATCCGACCATCGCGCACAGCATCGGGAAGCGGTACTTCAGGTTGATGCCGTACATCGCCGGTTCGGTGACCCCGAGATAGGCGGAGATCGCCGCGGGTACCGATATTTCGCGTTCATTCTGTTTACGGCTGGCAATAATAATGCCGACCACCGCCGACGCCTGAGCAATATTCGACAGCGCAATCAGCGGCCATACCGGCGTGCCGCCCATGCTTTGAATCATCTGCATATCGATAGCGAGGGTGGTCTGATGTACGCCGGTGATCACCAGCGGCGCATAGAGGAAGCCGAACAGCGCGGCGCCGATCGGCGCGAAGCTGCCGGTTAACAAGTGGCGCACCGCGAAGGCCACGCCGTCGCCAATCAGACGACCAAACGGGCCGATAAAAGCGTGAGCGAGGAACACCGCCAGAATCAACGAGCACACCGGCACCACCACCAGATAGAGGTAGTCAGGCACGATGCGCTTGAGACGTGTTTCGATAAAGCCCAGTGCCAACCCCGCCAGCAGAGCCGGGATCACCTGCGCCTGATAGCCGACTTTCGCAATGGTAAACAGGCCGAAGTTCCATACTTCCGGCACCTGCTGGCCGAGCAGGTAGGCGTTCATCAACTGTGGAGAGACCAGCGTGACGCCAAGCACGATCCCGAGGATCGGCGTGCCGCCCATTTTCTTCACCGCTGACCAGCAGATCCCCACCGGCAGATAGAAGAAGATAGCCTCGCCAATCAGCCACAAGAAGTCATAAATCGTTTTCAACGACGGGTGCATTTGCGCCAGCGTCTGGCCGTTGCTCATTGGCAGATCGCCGATGACGTTACGGAAACCGAGGATCAGACCGCCGCTGATCAGCGCCGGCAGAAGCGGGAAAAAGATCTCGGCAAAGTGCGAGATCAACCGTTCATGCCACTTCATATTTTGCCGCGCGGCCTGTTTGGCCTGCTCTTTGTCGGCGGACGCCTGACCGGTGGTGGCCAGCAGCGCCTTATAGTAATCGCCGACTTCGGTGCCGATGACCACCTGGAACTGCCCGGCGTTAGTGAAGCATCCCTTCACCATGCGCAACTGCTCAATCTCTTTCGGTTTGGCGATGGCCGGATCGTTCAGCACAAAGCGCAAACGGGTAATACAGTGGCTGACGGTGGCAATGTTGCCGCGCCCGCCCACCAGTTCGATCAGTTTATCGATGTCCTGCTGGTTTACTTTGCTCATGATGAAGCCTCAAAAACAGAGGGGAGAGATGCCGTTTTTTACCTTGCATGCATCCTAACCGTTCCGTTGGGAATGCAAAATGGGAACGTTCCCGAAACTCGGCGAAGATCACATAAATCGCCCGAACGAGATTAATTCAGGGCAGCGGGAATGACGATTTGGCGGGGTTCGGCGTGGCCGGCGATCTGGTCGATCAGCTGCTGTGCCGCCTGGCGTCCGGCTTCGGCGTAGCCGGGATCGACGGTGAGGATCTCCGGATGCAGAAACTTCATCAGCGGCGTGCTGCCGACGCTGGCGAGTTGTAGCGTGTCGATACGCTGTTCCTGTAGATATTTACTGGCGCCGAGAGCGAGAGTATCGGTGGCGCAGACCAGCGCGCGGGTCTCGGGCGTCAGCACGCTGGCGACGCTTTCATAACCCTGCTTCATCGCCAGCCCCGGCAAAGCAGCGGTTGGCGTGAGCTTCTTTTGCGCGCAGAAATCGAGATACGCCTGATGACGGCGTTCCCCGGTGGTGACGTCGCTGTGCGGCACGCCGAGGAAGCTTATATGCCGGTGCCCGCGCTCATAGAGACGCTGCATCAGTAACTTGATCGCGCCATGATCGTCATAGCACACCGAAGCGAAGCCGGGGGCATCGCGCGCCAGCAGCACCAGCGTTTCGCGCCACGGCGCAAGCATCTCCTCGCTAATACCGGTAAAGCCGAACAGCACCACGCCGTCGATATTGCGCCGGGCGAGCATGCCCAGATGTTCTTCCACCAGTGCCGGAGAAAACTGGCTCTCCATCATGATCGGATCGTAGCCCTGCTGATAAAAGGCGGGCAGCATGGTCTGCACCGCTAAATTTTCCGACAGCGAATCCAGACGCGTGACGATAATCGCCACCACCTTATCGCTCTGACCACGCATGGCGCGGGCGGAGCGGGAAGGGGAGAAACCGTGCTGCTGCATCACCGCTTCCACCCGTTCGCGGGTGCGCTCGCTGACGCCGCTTTCGTTATTCAGCACGCGCGACACCGTCGACTTTCCGACGCCGCTTAAGCGGGCGATATCTTTGATTGTTAGCCGGTTTTGCATACGAGGTTCTCGCCATCGTCCGATTTGAGTGAGTCTAATGCTACTCAACGAATCCTCAATGAGCAAAGACTGGTTGATGTCTGGTTTAGTTGCCGGGCGGTATGATAGCCATAATAGCCACAAATAGTTTCCTGGTCGCGGTATACTCCGCGCCGTCTTGAGTCACTTACCGGAGAATTTTATGGACCCCGATCCCACTCCTCATCCTCGATGGAGCAACCTTTCTTTCCGGTAAGCCTGTTTAGCACTGCTTTACCGGAAAGCGTAAAGCAGTGACGTCCACGATGTCCCTGCCCTATAAAAATAATGCCTGACAGGTAAGGCTTTGCCGCGCCTGTTGGCAACGCTGCGTTCGCTCGCGCGAGCGCGGAGGGACTGTTTATGCTGAAAAATTTTACCCGGCAGCTGTTCGCGCAGCTTAGCCGCCATTTACCACATCGTTTGATCCAGCGAGATCCGCTGCCCGACGCCCGCAATCTGGCCAGCGCGCCGATCCCGGATTCACTCGGCAAGCGCTGCCTGGACGTGGCGGCCATGGATGAGCAGGAGATCTGGCGCGCGTTCGATAGCCACCCTGAAGGGCTGAACGACGTCGAAGTGGCGGCGAAAATCGCCCTGCACGGCGATAACCAAATCCCGGCGCAGAAGCCGTTGCCGTGGTGGGTTCATCTGTGGACCTGCTATCGCAACCCGTTCAACCTGCTGTTGACGGTGCTCGGCATCGTCTCCTATTCCACTGAAGATTTGTTCGCCGCGGGCGTTATCGCGCTGATGGTCGGCATCTCGACGCTGCTTAACTTCATCCAGGAAGCGCGCTCGACCAAAGCGGCGGATGCGCTGAAGGCGATGGTCAGCAATACCGCCACGGTGCTGCGGGTTATCAACGAGCAGGGCGAGAGCCGCTGGCTCGAACTACCCATCGACCAACTGGTGCCGGGCGATATTGTCAGGCTATCGGCGGGAGATATGATCCCGGCGGACCTGCGCATCATTGTGGCGCGCGACCTGTTTGTCGCTCAGGCCTCGCTGACCGGCGAATCGCTGCCGGTTGAAAAAGTCGCGCGCACCCGCGATCCGCTACAAACCAATCCGCTGGAATGCGACACCCTGTGCTTTATGGGGACCAACGTGGTGAGCGGCTCGGCGCAGGCTATCGTCTACGCCACCGGCGGCAACACCTGGTTCGGCCAGCTTGCCGGGCGCGTCAGCGAGCAGGAAAGCGAGCCGAACGCCTTCCAGAAAGGCATCAGCCGGGTCAGCATGCTGCTGATCCGCTTTATGCTGGTGATGGCGCCGGTGGTGCTGTTGATCAACGGCTACACCAAAGGCGACTGGTGGGAAGCGGCGCTGTTCGCGCTGTCGGTGGCGGTCGGCCTGACGCCGGAGATGTTGCCGATGATCGTCACCTCGACGCTGGCGCGCGGGGCGGTGAAGCTGTCAAAACAAAAAGTGATCGTCAAACACCTCGACGCCATTCAAAACTTTGGCGCGATGGATATCCTCTGCACCGATAAAACCGGCACCCTGACCCAGGATAAAATCGTGCTGGAGAACCATACCGATGTTTCCGGTAAATCCAGTGAGAGAGTCCTGCACACCGCCTGGCTCAATAGCCATTATCAGACGGGGCTGAAAAACCTGCTCGACACCGCGGTGCTGGAAGGCGTGGAGCTGGATGCCGCTCGCGGTCTCGCGGAGCGCTGGCAGAAGGTGGATGAGATCCCGTTTGATTTCGAACGCCGCCGCATGTCGGTGGTGGTAAAAGAGCAGGACGACGCGCATCAGCTGATCTGTAAAGGGGCGCTGCAGGAGATCCTCAACGTCTCGACTCAGGTGCGCTACAACGGTGAAATCGTACCGCTGGACGACACCATGCTGCGCCGTATCCGCCGGGTGACCGATACCCTGAACCGTCAGGGGCTGCGGGTGGTGGCGGTGGCGACCAAATACCTGCCGGCGCGGGAAGGCGACTATCAGCGTGCGGATGAATCCGACCTGATCCTCGAAGGCTACATCGCCTTCCTCGATCCGCCGAAAGAGACCACCGCCCCGGCGCTGAAAGCGCTGAAGGCCAGCGGCATTACGGTAAAAATCCTCACCGGCGACAGCGAACTGGTGGCGGCGAAAGTGTGTCATGAAGTGGGGCTGGATGCGGGCGAAGTGGTGATTGGCAGCCAGATTGAAGCCATGAGCGACGACGAACTGGCAGCGCTGGCGAAACGCACCACGCTGTTCGCGCGCCTGGCGCCGCTGCATAAAGAGCGCATCGTGACGCTACTGAAACGAGAAGGCCACGTGGTGGGCTTTATGGGCGACGGTATTAACGACGCCCCGGCGCTACGCGCGGCGGATATTGGCATTTCCGTTGACGGGGCGGTGGATATCGCCCGCGAGGCGGCGGATATCATTCTGCTGGAAAAAAGCCTGATGGTACTGGAGGAAGGGGTTATCGAAGGCCGCCGCACCTTCGCCAACATGCTCAAGTACATCAAAATGACCGCCAGCTCCAACTTCGGCAACGTCTTCAGCGTGCTGGTGGCCAGCGCCTTCCTGCCGTTTCTGCCGATGTTGCCGCTGCACCTGTTGATTCAGAACCTGCTGTACGATGTCTCCCAGGTGGCGATTCCGTTTGATAACGTCGACGATGAGCAGATCCGTAAGCCGCAGCGCTGGAACCCGGCCGATCTCGGGCGTTTTATGGTCTTCTTCGGGCCGATCAGCTCGATTTTCGATATCCTCACCTTTGGCCTGATGTGGTGGGTGTTCCACGCCAACAGCGTCGAGATGCAGACCCTGTTCCAGTCCGGCTGGTTTATTGAAGGGCTGCTGTCGCAGACGCTGATTGTGCATATGATTCGTACCCGCCGCATTCCGTTCGTCCAGAGCCGCGCCGCGTGGCCGCTGTTCGCGATGACGCTGCTGGTGATGGCGGTGGGGATCGCGCTGCCGTTCTCGCCGCTGGCGGGCTACCTGCAGCTGCAGGCGCTGCCGCTCAGCTATTTCCCATGGCTGGTGGCGATTCTGGCGGGTTACATGGTGTTGACCCAGACCGTTAAAGGCTTCTACAGCCGCCGCTACGGCTGGCAGTAGCGGTTTCGCCCCTTTGCCGTTCGGCAGAGGGGCTTACCGGTATTTCTCTTAAATCTCATCAAGTTGTGAAGCCCGTCATCGCCATGTATTGACGCAATTTTGTGCGCATGTTAACCCAATGTTTTGCTTTTTTTGGCCCGTCATAAAAAGGAACATTGATGATTAACACCGTGCGTTACAGTCTGCTGACCAGCGGAATATTACTGAGCAGCATGGCGCTTGCCGCTCCGGCAGGCGATCTGCCGCTGATGCCGTGGCCCGCCCATGTGGAGCGCCCGCAGGCGCAGGGGGCGTTGGCGCTAAATAATCAGCTGACGATCAACGTCAGCGGCGACGATCTGGGTGAGGCGGCCAACCGCTGGCGTGAACGTGTTGCGCGGCAAACCGGCTGGACGCTACAGCCGCAGACGGCGCCGGCAAAAAGCCCAACCATTAACGTGATCGTCAATAAGAAAGTGCCTTTCCTGCCGCAGCCTGATAGCGACGAAAGCTATCAGCTAACCGTTAACGCCGAAGGCGCGACCCTGAAAGCCAATACGCGTTTTGGCGCGCTGCGCGGCATGGAAACGCTGCTACAGCTGGTACAAAACGGCCCTGACGGCACCACCATTCCTTATGTCGCCATTGACGATGCGCCGCGCTTCCCGTGGCGTGGACTGCTGCTGGATTCCGCCCGTCACTTTATGCCGCTGTCGGCGATCAAGCGGCAGATTGATGGTATGGCGGCGGCGAAGCTTAATGTACTGCACTGGCATCTGACCGACGATCAGGGCTGGCGCTTCGCCTCCAGCCGCTATCCGAAGCTGCAGCAGCAGGCCAGCGACGGCCTGTTTTATACCCAGGCGCAGATGAAAGACATTGTGCGCTATGCCGCCGAACGCGGTATTCGCGTGGTGCCGGAAATCGATATGCCGGGCCACGCCTCGGCGATCGCCGTGGCTTATCCGGAGCTGATGAGCGCGCCGGGGCCTTACGCGATGGAGCGCCACTGGGGCGTGCTGAAACCGGTTCTCGACCCAACAAAAGAGGCCACCTACGCGTTTGCCGAGGCGATGGTCAGCGAACTGGCGGCTATCTTCCCCGATCCGTATCTGCATATCGGCGGTGATGAAGTCGATGACAGCCAGTGGCGCGCCAATCCGGCCATTCAGAAATTCCTCAAAGAGAAGGGGCTGGCGGACAGCCACGCGCTACAGGCGTACTTCAACCGGCGGCTGGAGAAACTGCTCGAGAAACATCACCGGCAGATGGTCGGCTGGGATGAGATCTACCACCCTGATTTACCGAAGAGCATTCTGATCCAGTCCTGGCAGGGGCAGGACGCATTAGGCGATGTCGCCAAACACGGCTATCGCGGCATTCTCTCCACCGGTTTTTACCTCGACCAGCCGCAGTACACCGCCTATCACTATCGTAATGAGATTATCCCGCAGGGGCTTAACGGCGTGGATAAGATTACCGATAACGACAGCGCCCAGAGCTGGCAGTTTTCGATGCCGCGCCTGAAGGGCAGCGCGGTTGAGGGCAGCTTTACGCTGGTAAAAGGCGATAGCGGCTGGCGTGGATTTATTGATTTTAAAGGGAAATCACGGCGTGCCGTGCAGGAGATTGAATGGCTCGGCGACAATCAGGTCACGTTCCGCGTCGATACCTGGATGGGCGAGACCCGCCCGGTGCTAACCATTAACGACGACAAGCTCGCAGGCTACTTCCTGCTTGGCAACACCCGTTATCCCATTGACGGCAAGCGGCTGGATGCCGTGCCGCAGGGCATTCAGCCGACGCTGCCCGACGCGCAGCAACAGAAGAATCTGCTCGGCGGCGAGGCGGCGCTGTGGGCGGAAAACGTCGCCGCGCCGGTCATCGATATCAAGCTGTGGCCGCGGGCTTTTGCGGTGGCGGAGCGGCTGTGGTCGGCCGAAGACGTCAAAGACAGCGACAATATGTATCAGCGCCTGCAGGCGATGGACAGTTGGTCAACGGTCTCCGTCGGCCTGCAGCAGCACACTCAGCAGCTGGAGCAGTTCACCCGCCTGGCGAACAGCAGCCATACGCTGGCGTTGCAGATCCTCGCCGAGGCGCTGGAGCCGGCGCATTACTACACCCGTCAACATCTCAAGTTCCAGGCGAACAATTACCATCAATTTGAACCGCTTAACCGGCTGGCCGATGCGCTGCCGGCGGAGAGCGACACCGTACGCAGCCTGAACCAGTGGGCGGAGCGGCTGATCAGCGATGCCGAGGATACTGAGAGCGCCGATGCGCTGCGCCACGTCTTTACCCGCTGGCAGAACAACAGCGGCGATGCGCTGGCGCTGACCGACAATAACTATCAGCTGGCGGCGATTAAACCGGTGGTACAGCAGGTTGATAAGCTGGCGTGCCTCGGGCTGCGCTTGACCGATCTGGTGGCGCGGCAGGGAACGCTGGACGATAAAGAGTACGCCTCAATCCAGGCGCAGCTGGATACGGCGGCGAAAACCCAGGATGAGCTGGTGATTGCGGCGGTCTATCCGCTGGAGAAACTGCTGCGGGCAACGAAGATAAAATAGGGCATTTCCCTCACCCCGCGGATGGCGCAAGCGCCTGGGGTGAGGGCAGAGAAGCGCTTAGCGACGGATCGCGATAGCTTCAATCTCAATCTTCACGTCTTTCGGCAGACGCGCGACTTCTACGCAGGAACGCGCCGGGAAAGTGGCGTTATGCTCGGTGAAGAACGCTTCATACGCGGCATTCACGGTGGCGAAATCGTTCAGATCTTTCACGAAAACGGTGGTTTTCACGATATCGCCCACTTTCATGCCAGCGGCTTCAACGATAGCTTTTACGTTGTCCAGGGACTGACGCGCCTGCGCGGCGACATCTTCCGGCACGCTGCCGGTTTTCGGGTCTACTGGGATCTGGCCGGAAGTGATGATCATGCTACCCAGATCAACACCTTGTACATATGGGCCGATAGCTGCTGGTGCCTTTTCCGTCGCAATAGTTTTGCTCATAATATCTCCAGATGAACTGCAGTAATTAGGTCGTAGCCATTATAGGGAGGGCCGGTATTAATACCAACCGCAATTAGTTGGCCAGCACCACATAATGGGAAAACTCTTTTTCACAGTATTTGCATTTGAGTGCGATGTCATCGGCGCGTTTTTTCACTGCGAAACTCGACGAAACCGGCTCAGCGTGACTGATGCAGTTGCTGTTCGGGCAGACCAGCACGCTGTTGATGCGCTCCGGCAGGCTCGGGCGGGATTTACCCACCACTTCGTAATCATCAATACGGTTAACCGTTGCGTCCGGCGCATACAGCGCCAACTGATTGACCTGCTCATCGGTCAGGAAGGTGTTCTCGATTTTAATCAAATCTTTACGGCCCATCTCGCCGGACGGCAGGTTCAGGCCGATGGTGATGCGCTGGTCGGTTTCGGTCAGCTTGAACAGGGTCAACAACTTGAAGCCGACCTGGGCCGGGATATGGTCGATCACGGTGCCGCGTTTAATGGCTTCTACTTGCAGTTTATTGTCGTGTGTCATCTCTCATTCCCCCTTATTGTGCCAGCTCGCTATTCAATACCAGTGCCAGTAATGCCTGGCGGGCGAAGATGCCGTTGCCGGCCTGCTGGAAGTACCAGGCGTGCGGCGTTTTATCGACGTCGGTGGTGATTTCATCAACGCGCGGCAGCGGGTGCAGCACCTTCATGTTGACGCGGGCGCCTTCGAGATCCGCGGCGCGCAGCACGAACTGCGCCTTCACGTTGGCGTATTCCGATGGGTCCAGGCGCTCTTTCTGTACGCGAGTCATATACAGAATATCGACTTCTGCCATCACTTCGTCGATGGCGCTATGCAGGCTCCAGGCGATGCCTTTTTCATCCAGCATATCGAGAATGTACTGCGGCATCGCCAGCGCGTCCGGGGCGATGAAGTAGAAGCGGTTGCCGTTGAATTTGGCCAGCGCCTGGGTCAGCGAATGTACGGTACGGCCATATTTCAGGTCGCCGACCATCGCGACATTGAGGTTCTCAAGGCGGCCCTGAGTTTCCTGAATGGTGAACAGGTCGAGCAGGGTTTGCGTTGGATGCTGATTGGCGCCGTCGCCGGCGTTGAGAATCGGTACGCCGCCGGAGAATTCGGTTGCCAGACGCGCGGCGCCCTCTTGCGGATGGCGCATCACGATAGCGTCGACGTAGGTGCTGATAACCGAAATGGTGTCGGCCAGGGTTTCGCCTTTCTTGCCGAGCGAGGTGTTGCTGCTGTCGGAGAAGCCGACCACGCTGGCGCCGAGGCGGTGCATGGAGGTTTCAAAAGAGAGGCGAGTACGGGTGGAGGCTTCAAAGAAACAGCTGGCGATAACCTTATGCTTCAGCAGCTCGGGTTGCGGATTGGCTTTCAGCTTTGCGGCTGTCGCCAGCACCAGTTCGAGGTCTTCGCGGCTGAGATCGTTTATGGAAATGATATGTTTTTGATATAGCGGGTTAGCCATGCTTATCTCCTGACGCCTGAGCAAAAAAAAAGCCCCTTAAATAAGGGGCTTCGAGAATTCATTGAGCAACGGAAAGAAAAACGCCAGGCCAGCGCCTGCTTTCAGACGCGGTAAGACACAGCAATGTCGTACGCAATTGACCATATTTCCTCCCGGCAAAACGGCTGGCATTATACGCAGCTTTGATGAGCAATCAAGCGATTAATCCACAATCAGGGAAACGTTTGCCTGCGAAGGCTGCGCCAGCGCAAAAAACCGCGATAAAAATGTGGTCTAGCAGTGGTAAGCAGCGTATAAAACAAAAATGAAAAGCTGTTTTATATTTGAGGGCTACTATGATTATCGGCAATATTCATCATCTGCAATCCTGGCTGCCGGACGCGCTGCGTCAGGCGATTGAGCATGTTAAAGCCCACGTTAGTGCGTCGACGCCGCTCGGCAAACACGACATCGACGGCAATAATCTGTTCTATCTGATTTCTGAAGACAGCACCGAAGCACAGGCCGAGCGTCGCGCCGAGTATCACGCCCGCTATCTGGATATCCAGATTGTGCTGCGCGGTCAGGAAGGGATGACCTTCAGCACCTTACCCGCAGGCGAGCCGCAGACTGACTGGCTGGCGGACAAAGACATCGCCTTCCTCGCCGAGGGAGCGCAGGAGAAAACCGTTATCCTTAACGAGGGGGATTTTGTGGTGTTTTATCCAGGCGAAGTGCATAAACCGCTCTGTGCGGTCGGGGCGCCGGCGAAGGTGCGCAAAGCGGTGGTGAAGGTGTTGATGGCTTAAAACGGGTAGCCCGGATACGCGTAGCGCGCTATCCGGGAACCTACCGTGATTAATGGTTATTTTCCAAGCGTCGCCACCATCACCGCTTTGATGGTGTGCATACGGTTTTCCGCCTGATCGAAGACGATGCTCGCTGGGGATTCAAAGACTTCATCGGTCACTTCCATACCGCCGTGCAGTCCATACTCCGCCGCCATCTGTTTGCCGAGAATGGTCTGGTCATCGTGGAACGCGGGCAGACAATGCAGGAATTTCACCTGCGGGTTGCCGGTTAATTGCAGCATGGCTTTATTCACCTGATAGCCGCGCAGCAGGGCGATACGCTCCGCCCATTTCTCTTTCGCCTCGCCCATCGATACCCACACGTCGGTATAAATGAAATCGGCGCCTTTTACGCCCGCGGCGATATCTTCCGTCAGGGTAATATTGCCGCCGTGCTTTTTCGCCAGCGCAGTGCATTCCGCCACTAAACCCTCTTCCGGCCAGCAGGCTTTCGGCGCCACCAGGCGCAGGTCCAGCCCGGTCAGCGCGGCGGCTTCCAGCATGGAGTTACCCATGTTGTTACGCGCGTCGCCGGCGTAGACCAGCGTCATTTCATTAAATGCCTTACCCGGCAGGTGCTCTTGCATGGTCAGCAGGTCGGCCAGGAGCTGCGTCGGGTGGAATTCATCGGTCAGGCCGTTCCACACCGGCACGCCGGCATACTCCGCCAGGGTTTCCACCAGCTCCTGGCCGTAGCCGCGGTACTGAATACCGTCATACATGCGGCCCAGCACGCGGGCGGTATCTTTCATGGATTCTTTGTGGCCGATTTGGCTTCCGCTGGAACCGAGATAGGTCACGCGGGCGCCCTGGTCGTAAGCGGCAACTTCGAAAGAGCATCGTGTGCGGGTTGAGTCTTTTTCGAAGATGAGCGCGATGTTTTTGCCCTTCAGTTTCTGGGCCTCGATACCGTTTTTCTTATCGGCTTTTAATTGCGCGGCCAGGTCGACAAGGCCGGTAATTTCTGCAGCAGTAAAATCCAGTAATCTCAAGAAATGCTTCTGATATAACGCGGACATAATTCCCTCACCTGGCAAACGCCACTATTGAATTAAAATTCACTTTATATGTATGAATATTCATTTGCAACCCCGAGTTAGAAATCTTTTACACAGAAGGTGGAGGCAATCACGGCGGTATGTGACAATAGGAGTATCTGCCGCACATTATGAGGAACGAGCCATGGCAAACCCGGAACTACTGGAAGAACAGCGTGAGGAAACGCGTCTGATTATCGAAGAGCTGCTGGAAGATGGCAGCGATCCGGACGCGCTGTATACCATTGAGCATCATCTCTCTGCCGACGATTTCGAAACGTTGGAAAAAGTGGCGGTAGAGGCCTTCAAGATGGGTTATGAAGTCACCGAGCCGGAAGAGCTGGAAGTCGAAGAAGGCGAAGTGGTGATCTGCTGCGATATCCTGAGCGAAAGCGCGCTCAACGCCGATCTGATCGATGCCCAGGTTGAACAGCTGATGAACCTGGCGGAAAAATTCAACGTCGAGTACGACGGTTGGGGTACCTACTACGAAGACCCGAACGGCGAAGACGATGACGGCGAAGATGACGAAGATTTAATTGACGAAGACGATAACGGCGTACGCCACTAAGTCGTCAACGGATACGGCGGCGTCTGCCGCCGTATATACCCGTCCTGATTAGGGTATAGCCTGGAGCTTCAATGGATTACCCGCAAATACTTTCCCCGATTTTAGCATTCCTGCACTGCCCAACGCCGCAGGCGTGGATTGACGAAGCCCGTAAACCGGAAAACCTGCCGCTGCTGTTGACCGACCATATGGTATGCGAGCTGAAAGCGGCGCAAAACGCCATGCTGCTGGTACGCCGCTACGTCGCCGATAAAGATGGCGCCGACGAGCTACTGGAATGCCTGAAACCGTACGAAGACTTTACCTATCGCCGTGGGCCGGAGCCGGATTTTGTCGCTCTGCATAAACGGATCAACAAAAGCGCCATGCCGCGAACCAACGACCCGTGGGGCAGCCAGTTGCTCGACAGCATGATTCTGCTTATCAAAGAGGAGCTGCACCACTTCTGGCAGGTGCGTGAGATCATGCTGGCGCGGGATATCCCTTACGTCAAAATCACCGCCAGCAACTATGCCCGCGGTATGCGCCGGGAGGTGCGATCCCATGAGCCGGTGATGCTAATCGATAAGCTGATTTGCGGCGCTTATATCGAAGCGCGCTCCTGCGAGCGATTTGCCGCGCTGGCACCGTGGCTGGATGATGATCTACAGAAGTTTTATCTGTCGTTGCTGCGCTCCGAGGCCCGGCATTATCAGGACTACCTGGATCTGGCGCAGATGATAGCGGGGGGAGATATCAGCGAGCGCGTACGCCAGCTTGGCGAGGCGGAAGCGGCATTGATCCTCCGCCCGGAGCCCGAGTTCCGCTTCCACAGCGGCGTGCCGACGGCGTTGTAGCCCGCGGTATTCGGCCCCTGTAGCCACTAACACCGGCAGTTTCAGTAATCCTGGGGAGAGGGAGAGCGTTGAGAGCTTTAGCTCGCAATAGCACGGGCCGTAGGTCGGGTAAGGCGTTAGCCGCCACCCGACAAAAAACGACACCGCGGGTAGCCCCGATAAGCGCAGCGCTACCGGGGAGGCCCACGGTAGCGAGGCGTTACAGCGTTTTCAACATCCGCACTTCACAATCGACGTGGCCGGTGCAGCCCAGCGGCTCGTCGATATGTTCAAACCCGAGATGCTCATACAAGCCAATCGCCTCTTTCAAAAAAGCGGTGGTTTCCAGATAGCAGCGTTTAAAACCCTGCTCGCGGGCGTAATCCATCGCCATCAGCGCCAGCTTTTTCGCCAGCCCTTTGCCGCGCGCCGAGGTCATAAAGTACATTTTCTGCAGCTCACAGATATCGGACTCGCTACACGAAAGCGGCGCCACGCCGCCGCCGCCGACCACTTCGCCATTCTGCTCAACGACCCAATAAGCGGAGCCAGGTTGGCTATAGAGCTCATAGAGTTCATCCAGATTTGGGTCAGCGACCGTATAGCCTTTGTCGGCGGTCAGACCGTATTCCGCGGAGACCTGGCGGATAACATTGGCAATCGCCGGATTATCAGTGGCCGTGATGCGGCGCAGGGATAGCGTTAGGGTTGCGCTCGTATTCATTTGAAGACTCATTACATAATAATGACGGATGATGTTGTTAATAACACTGCGGGCGGGGAGAGTGCAAGCGAGGATCTTTCATAAAATAACGCCCCTTACCGGATGGGATAAGGGGCGGGAGGATTACAGCGCGGCGATCACTGCCTGCTGTTCAATCAGTTTCGCTTTCGCTTCCGCGTAGCCTTCCAGCTTCTCACGCTCTTTGGCGATAACCGCTTCCGGCGCGCGGGCCACAAAGCCTTCGTTGGACAGCTTGCTTTCGATACGGCCGATTTCCGCTTCGACTTTCGCCACTTCTTTTGCCAGACGCGCCAGCTCGGCTTCTTTGTCGATAAGACCCGCCATCGGGATCAGCAGCTCGGCGCCGTCGATAATCTTGGTCACGGAAACCGGACCTTTATCATCGGCAGGCAGCACGGTGATGCTTTCCAGACGCGCCAGGTTCAGCAGGAAGCTGCGGTTGTCGTTAACACGACGCTCGGCATCTTTGCTACAGCCGCGCAGCAGCAGTTCCAGCGGTTTACCCGGAGCGATGTTCATCTCCGCACGGATGTTACGTACGGCGACGATCGCCTGCTTCAGCCATTCGGTGTCGGCTAGCGCCGCTTCATCAACCTGAGAAGCCTCGTACTGCGGGAACGGTTGCAGCATGATGGTATCGGCGGTGATACCGCAGATTACTTTCACGCGCTGCCAGATGGTCTCGGTGATGAAAGGAATAATCGGGTGCGCCAGGCGCAGCAGACCTTCCAGCACGGTCACCAGAGTATGACGAGTCCCGCGCAGCTCCGCTTCGCTGCCACCGTTCATGACCGGCTTGGTCAGTTCGAGGTACCAGTCGCAGAACTGGTTCCAGGTAAACTCATACAGGATGCCCGCGGCGATATCGAAGCGGAAGTTATCCAGCGCTTCGCGGTACGCTTTCACGGTCTGGTTGAATTCAGCCAGGATCCAGCGGTCGGCCAGGGACAGCACCATCTCGCCGCCGTTGAAACCGCAATCTTGATCTTCGGTATTCATCAGTACGAAGCGGCTGGCGTTCCACAGCTTGTTGCAGAAGTTACGGTAACCTTCCAGACGCTTCATATCCCAGTTGATGTCGCGGCCGGTAGAGGCCAGCGCCGCCAGGGTGAAACGCAGGGCGTCGGTGCCGTGCGGCTCGATGCCGTTCGGGAACTGTTTCTCGGTGCGCTTACGGATTTTTTCCGCCAGCTGCGGCTGCATCATGTTGCCGGTACGTTTCTCCAGCAGCTCCGGAAGGGTGATGCCGTCAACCATATCCAGCGGGTCAATGACGTTACCCTTGGATTTGGACATCTTCTGGCCTTCGTCGTCGCGGATAAGGCCGGTCATGTAGACGGTCTTAAACGGAACCTGCGGCTTGCCATTTTCATCTTTGATGAAGTGCATGGTCATCATGATCATGCGGGCGATCCAGAAGAAGATAATGTCGAAGCCGGACACCATCACGCTGGTCGGGTGGAACTGACGCAGCGCGTCGGTGTTTTCCGGCCAGCCGAGGGTGGAGAAGGTCCACAGCGCGGAAGAGAACCAGGTATCCAGAACGTCTTCATCCTGACGCAGCGCGACGTCGGCGCCGAGATTATTTTCCTGGCGTACTTCGTCTTCGGTGCGGCCAACGTAGACGTTGCCCTGATCGTCGTACCATGCCGGGATGCGGTGACCCCACCACAGCTGACGGGAAATACACCAGTCCTGAATATCGCGCATCCAGGAGAAGTACATGTTTTCGTACTGCTTCGGCACGAACTGAATGTCGCCATTCTCAACGGCTTCAACTGCCGGCTTGGCCAGCACGTCGGCACGCACGTACCACTGGTCGGTCAGCATCGGTTCGATAACCACACCGCCGCGGTCGCCGTAAGGCACGGTCAGGTCGTGCGGTTTGATCTCTTCCAGCAGGCCCAACGCGTCGACAGCGGCAACCATCGCTTTACGCGCGGCAAAACGTTCCATCTTCTGGAATTCAGCCGGGATCTCGTTGGAATAGACGTCGGATTCATTGCCTTTGGTATCGTAGACTTCCGCGCTTTCGCGGATGTCGCCATCAAAGGTCAAAATATTAATCATCGGCAGCTGATGACGGCGGCCAACTTCGTAGTCGTTAAAGTCGTGCGCCGGGGTGATTTTCACGCAGCCGGTGCCTTTTTCCATGTCGGCGTGTTCGTCGCCAACAATTGGAATGCGGCGGTTAACCAGCGGCAGCACCACGAATTTACCGATAAGGTCTTTGTAACGCGGATCTTCCGGGTTAACGGCCACGCCGGTATCGCCCAGCAGGGTTTCCGGACGGGTGGTGGCGACCACCAGGTAATCTTTACCGTCAGCGGTTTTCGCGCCATCGGCCAGCGGATAGCGGATATGCCACATGGAACCTTTCGATTCGCGGTTCTCTACTTCCAGGTCAGAGATGGCGGTGCGCAGTTTCGGGTCCCAGTTGACCAGGCGCTTGCCGCGATAAATCAGGTCTTCTTTGTACAGGCGAACGAAGACTTCTTTTACCGCGTTGGACAGGCCTTCATCCATCGTGAAGCGCTCGCGCTCCCAGTCGACGGAGTTGCCGAGGCGGCGCATCTGGCGGGTAATGGTGCCGCCGGATTCCGCTTTCCACTGCCAGATTTTATCGATGAAGGCATCGCGGCCGTAGTCGTGGCGGGTTTTACCTTCTTCAGCGGCAATCTTACGCTCAACCACCATTTGGGTAGCGATACCCGCGTGGTCGGTACCGGCCTGCCACAGGGTGTTTTTACCCTGCATGCGCTGGTAACGAATCATGGTATCCATGATGGTTTGCTGGAAGGCATGACCCATATGCAAACTGCCGGTGACGTTCGGCGGCGGGATCATGATGCAGAAGCTCTCCTGGCTTTCATCACCATTCGGTTTGAAATAGCCCTGCTTTTCCCAGTGCTCGTAAAGCGGCTGTTCGATATCTTGTGGGTTGTATGTCTTTTCCATTATTTCCAGGTTGCCGTGTTCAGGTTGAAACCAGCCATGCGGTACGCTTTATAGCGTTCGCGCGCCAGTTGTTTCAGAGAATCTTCGTAAGGGACAAAGTCTATCACTTCTGTGAAAGCGGTGGCAAAATCTGCAAAGTTTAGCCGCAGGCTGATAAGAATATCCCGCGGGCTGCTGTTGCGCTTTTGCGGCCAGGCAATTTCTACCGGCGCGCCGCCTCTCGGGCCTTCGCCTGCCAGGTTATGCGGCACAAAGCTCTCCGGCGGCCGCGTCCACAGCGCTTCGTCGAGGCGAATAGCCTGCTGTTCATCTTCACAGGCGATCAATACGCGCTTGCCGTTGCGCCAACGTTCTGCGGCAATTTCACACACCAGCTGTTCGACGGCGCTGAGCTCGTCGACGGTGTCTTCGTTGTCCAGAAGATAGAACGTTGCGTTTTTCATATATGGGGCTTCTTGTTGTGGATTTAAATGCAAAGCCGGGTGGCGCTACGCTTACCCGGCCTACAAACGGCATCTTTCCGTAGGCCCGGTAAGCGTAGCGCCACCGGGCATCAGACGGCAATCACTCTTCGCCGTTAAAACCCGCACGATTGAGCAGGAACTGCGACAGCAGCGCCACCGGGCGGCCAGTCGCGCCTTTGGCCTTCCCGGAACGCCAGGCGGTACCGGCGATGTCGAGGTGCGCCCAGTTGTACTTGCGGGTGAAGCGTGACAGGAAGCAGCCAGCGGTAATCGCGCCGCCAGGACGGCCGCCGATGTTCGCCATATCCGCAAAGTTGGACTCCAGCTGATCCTGGAACTCGTCGGCCAGCGGCAGACGCCATGCGCGGTCGCCGGCCAGTTCGGAGGCGCCGATCAGCTCATGAGCCAGCGGGTTATGGTTCGACATCAGGCCGGTGATGTGATGGCCGAGGGCAATCACGCAGGCGCCGGTCAGCGTCGCCACATCGATAACCGCTTCCGGCTCGAAGCGCTCAACGTAGGTCAGCACATCGCACAATACCAGACGGCCTTCGGCGTCGGTATTCAGCACTTCAACGGTCTGCCCGGACATGGTGGTCAGAACATCGCCCGGGCGATACGCGCGACCGCCAGGCATATTTTCACAGCCTGCCAGCACGCCGATGACGTTTAACGGCAGCTGCAGCTCGGCAACCATTCGCATTACGCCGTAGACCGCCGCCGCGCCGCACATGTCGTACTTCATCTCGTCCATGCCTTCGGCAGGCTTGATGGAGATACCGCCGGAGTCGAAGGTCAGGCCTTTACCGACCAGCACGATAGGACGCGCGTCTTCAGACGGGTTGCCTTTATACTCGATGACCGACATCAGCGACTCGTTCTGCGAGCCGTTGCCGACGGCGAGATAGGAGTTCATCCCCAGCTCGCGCATCTGCTGTTCGCCGATCACGCGGGTGATGACGTTCTTGCTGTAAGTGTCGGCCAACTGGCGCGCCTGGGAAGCAAGGTAAGCCGCGTTACAGATATTCGGCGGCATATTGCCGAGATCTTTCGCCGCTTTGATACCGGCGGCGATCGCCAGGCCATGTTGAATGGCGCGTTCGCCGCTGGTGAGCTCGCGGCGAGTCGGCACGTTAAAGACCATTTTACGCAGCGGGCGACGTGGCTCGCTTTTGTTGGTCTTCAACTGATCGAAGCTGTACAGCGTCTCTTTGGCGGTTTCAACGGCCTGGCGAACTTTCCAGTAGTTGTTGCGCCCTTTAACGTGCAGTTCGGTCAGGAAGCAGACGGCTTCCATCGAGCCAGTGTCATTCAGAGTATTAATGGTTTTCTGAATAACTTGTTTATACTGACGTTCATCCAGTTCGCGCTCTTTACCACAGCCGATGAGCAGAATGCGCTCAGACAGGATGTTCGGCACATGGTGCAGTAACAATGTCTGGCCTGGCTTGCCTTCGAGCTCGCCGCGACGCAGCAGGGCGCTGATGTAACCGTCGCTGATTTTATCGAGTTGTTCGGCGATGGGGGAGAGGCGACGTGGTTCGAAGACGCCGACCACGATACAGGCACTCCGCTGCTTCTCCGGGCTACCGCTTTTTACACTGAACTCCATGCACTATGCTCCTGAATCTTAAAGACAACAGTGGTGGCTACGGCTATACTCGTCGCCTTTCCAGTTGCAGATGCGTTGGCTACGCCTGCTTACCCCTGACGCTGGCTGATGCCGCTTTGGGGCTTCACAGTCCTGCCGCCTTTCTACAACTCGAAATCCATTGAGTATATAATTGCAAGCTTTCGTAACTCATGTCCGCTGTTGCGGTGACTTCGTGTTAATCTTAACGTTATTACGGCCTTGGTTCGTCAGAAAAGATCCTGATACGCAGAACCGATGAGTCATTTAATCTTAGCGATGTTTTCGACGACAAAAGAGAATAAATGACGTTTAAGCCATGAAACAAGCAATTTTCCTGCAATAAGACGGGTTTTTACGGGCGTATTTATAGTGATAATCATAAGATATCTGGTTCGTGAGACGCTGAAAAGCCAGTTGGCGATCCTATTCATCCTGTTACTGATTTTCTTCTGTCAGAAACTCGTCAGGATCCTGGGCGCCGCGGTAGATGGCGATATCCCGACCAACCTGGTGCTCTCGCTGTTAGGGCTGGGCGTACCGGAAATGGCGCAGCTCATTCTGCCCCTGAGTCTTTTCCTCGGGTTGTTGATGACGCTGGGCAAACTGTATACCGAAAGCGAAATTACGGTGATGCACGCCTGCGGCTTAAGTAAAGCCGTATTGATTAAGGCGGCAATGATCCTCGCCCTGTTTACCGGCGCCGTCGCGGCAGTCAACGTGATGTGGGCGGGGCCGTGGTCGTCACGCCATCAGGATGAAGTGCTGGCGGAAGCCAAAGCCAACCCTGGAATGGCGGCGCTGGCTCAGGGCCAGTTCCAGCAGGCCAGCGACGGCAGCGCGGTGCTGTTTATCGAAAACGTGAACGGCAACCGCTTCAACGACGTGTTCCTTGCGCAATTGCGGCCGAAGGGCAACGCGCGTCCTTCCGTTGTGGTGGCAGATTCCGGCGAACTGTCGCAGAAAAAAGACGGATCCCAGGTGGTCACTATGACTCAGGGGACGCGTTTTGAAGGCACGGCGATGCTGCGCGATTTCCGTATTACCGACTTCAAAAACTACCAGGCGGTAATTGGCCATCAAGCGGTAGCTGCCGATCCCAGCGACACCGAACAGATGAATATGCGCACCCTCTGGAAGACCGATACCGCGCGCGCGCGCGCCGAACTGCACTGGCGATTTACGCTGGTGGCGGCGGTGTTCATGATGGCGCTGATGGTTGTCCCGCTTAGCGTGGTGAACCCGCGTCAGGGCCGCGTGCTGTCTATGCTGCCGGCGATGCTGCTGTATCTGGTGTTCTTCCTGCTGCAAACGTCGATCAAATCGAACGCGGGTAAAGGCAAAATGGACCCCGCTATCTGGATGTGGGGCGTGAACCTGCTCTACTTCGCGCTGGCGGTGCTGCTTAACCTGTGGGATACGGTGCCGATGCGTCGTTTCCGTGCCCGGTTTAATAAAGGAGCGGTGTGATGCAGGCGTTTGGCGTACTTGACCGCTATATCGGTAAAACCATTTTCAACACCATCATGATGACGCTGTTCATGCTGGTGTCGCTCTCCGGCATTATTAAGTTTGTCGACCAGCTGAAAAAAGCCGGACAGGGCAGCTATGATGCAATGGGAGCCGGGCTTTATACCATTCTCAGCGTACCAAAAGATGTGCAAATCTTCTTCCCCATGGCGGCGCTGCTTGGCGCGTTGCTGGGGCTGGGGATGCTGGCGCAGCGCAGTGAACTGGTGGTGATGCAAGCTTCCGGTTTTACCCGTATGCAGGTGGCGCTGGCGGTGATGAAAACGGCGATCCCGCTGGTGTTGTTGACCATGGCGATGGGTGAGTGGGTGGCGCCGCAGGGCGAACAGATGGCGCGTAACTATCGTGCGCAGCAGATGTACGGCGGTTCGCTGCTGTCGACCCAGCAGGGTTTGTGGGCGAAAGACGGGCATAATTTTGTCTACATTGAACGTGTAAAGGGCAATGATGAACTAGGCGGCGTGAGCATCTATCAGTTCAACGATAATCGTCGTCTGCAATCTGTCCGTTACGCCGCATCCGCGAAGTTTGATAATGAAGCTAAGATCTGGCGTCTGTCACAGGTGGATGAATCTAATCTGACCGATCCAAAACAGGTCACCGGTACGCAAATGGTGAGCGGCACCTGGAAGACCAAGCTAACGCCGGACAAACTCGGCGTGGTTGCGCTGGATCCGGATGCGCTGTCAATCAGCGGCCTGCATAACTACGTGACCTATCTGAAGTCCAGTGGCCAGGATCCGGGCCGTTACCAGCTCAACATGTGGAGCAAAATCTTCCAGCCGCTGTCGGTGGCCGTGATGATGCTGATGGCGCTGTCGTTCATTTTTGGCCCACTGCGGAGCGTGGCGATGGGCGTGAGAGTGGTTACCGGGATTAGCTTCGGCTTTATCTTCTACGTACTCGACCAGATATTTGGCCCACTGACGTTGGTTTACGGCATACCGCCGATAATCGGCGCGCTGCTGCCAAGCGCAAGTTTCTTCCTGATAAGCCTTTGGCTGATGATGAGAAAAGCGTAGTACAATAGAAGGGTGCGAAAGCGCCCTTTTTTTTCGTCTTTGCATGGAGGCATCGATGTTTGGTAAATCTCTGATATTCATTCTGCAGGTCGCTGCCGGAATCTTGTGGATCCCGGATATTTTTATCATCGCCACCATCTTCTTCGGCGCGTTGCATCCAGAGTGGGCCAGCGGCTGGTTCCTGTTTGAAGGCACGGTTTTTCTGCTTACGCTGGTGTTTTTTATCTGGTCGTTGAAACGAGCGGATGTGCTGAGCCTGACGACGGGGCTGGCGCGTGCGGGCACAGCAGAAGAGCAAAAAGCCGATCGGGTGCTGTTCTGGTTCGATCTCAATGGCACGTTAGCGGGGGTTATACTATCGCTATCGATATTCGCTTTTCTGTTTGCTTTCGTGGTGTTGGACAAAGGTCTGCCGCTATATTTTCATCAGGTTGCGGTGGTCGTCGTGCTGGCGCTGTGCTGGCGTGGCAATCACCGCCTCGAAGCGCGCAAAAGCGCGCGGGGATATGGGGATTATGTTAAGACAACCCCCTGAGGCGACTAAGGCCTAACGCTTACGCTCACCGAGCCAACAAATAACCCGGATGAGGCGCAGCGCGCCGCAATCCGGGGTCGGCTTCCTTGCGCTAACGGCGCCTTCCGCCGAGCAGGCTTCCCAGCATGCCGCGGACGATCTGGTTGGTGACCTGACGTACGGCGCTTTTGGCCGCGGTCTGCACGATACCATCTCGTTTACCGCCGCGCGGGCCGGTAGTGCCGAACAGAATATCTTTTAGTCCACCGAGTAGCCCGTCGTCATCACCGTTTTGTTGACCTTTTACCGGCGGTGCCGACTGCTGCTCTGTGGCGACCTGCACCCCTTTTTGCAGCATTTCGAAGGCCGACTCGCGGTCAATCTCTTCTTCATACTTGCCGTACAGCGCCGAGTGGTTAATCAGGCCATTTCGCTCATCATCGGTGACCGGTCCCATCCGCGAGCAGGGAGCGATAACCATTGCGCGCTCGACGACCGACGGGCTGCCTTTCTCGTCGAGGAAGGAGATCAGCGCTTCGCCGGTACCGAGCTCCTGAATGGCCTGCTCGGTACTGAATGCCGGGTTGGCGCGCATGGTCTGGGCGGCGGTTTTCACCGCTTTTTGATCCTTCGGAGTAAAGGCGCGCAGGGCATGCTGCACGCGGTTGCCCAACTGGCCAAGCACGGCATCCGGGATATCCGACGGATTCTGCGAGACAAAATAGACGCCGACCCCTTTAGAGCGGATAAGACGGATCACCTGCTCGATTTTATCCAGCAGTACCTGCGGCGCATCGTTAAACAGCAGGTGGGCTTCGTCAAAGAAGAACACCAGCTTCGGTTTTTCGAGGTCGCCGGCTTCCGGCAGGCGCTCGTAGAGTTCGGAGAGCATCCACAGCAGGCTGGCGGCGTACAGCTTCGGCATCTGATAAAGTTTTTCGGCGCTGAGGATATTAATCACCCCTTTACCGCTGGCATCGACACGCATCCAGTCCTGAATATCCAGCATCGGTTCGCCGAAGAAGTGCTCTGCGCCTTGCTGCTCCAGGGTCAACAGCCCACGTTGGATAGCGCCTACCGACGCGCTGCTGATATTGCCATACTGATTCTGGAAAGCTTTGGCGTTATCACCGATAAACTGGGTAATGGCGCGAAGATCTTTAAAGTCGAGCAGCAGCAGACCGCGATCGTCAGCGATACGGAAAATAATGTTCAGCACGCCGCTTTGTACTTCATTAAGATTGAGTAAGCGGGCGAGCAGCAGGGGGCCGAGGTCCGACACCGTGGCGCGCACCGGGTGGCCCTTTTCACCAAATATATCCCAAACAACCACCGGGTTGGCGTGCGGCTCCCAGTCGGTAACGCCGATTTTTTCCAGACGCGCCTGAAGTTTCTCAGAGCTCTGGCCTGCCTCCGCGATACCGGTCAGGTCGCCTTTCACATCGGCCATAAAGACCGGCACGCCGATCTCAGAAAACGACTCCGCCAGCTTTTGCAGAGTAACGGTTTTACCGGTGCCGGTGGCGCCGGTAATTAAGCCGTGACGGTTGGCCATTGCCGGCAGCAGATGCAGTTGTTTATCCAGCGTGCGCGCAATCAGCAGGGGTGAGCTCATGATCGATTCCTCCATTTATCCTGCGTCGATTATAGGCAACCTGACAGCAAAAAGAGGGAGGAAATCGATAACTCTCAACGTTTAATCTCACGCGCAGTGGCGTTGAATCAGCGCAATGCTCTGTTCAATCTCGCGGCGAATATCCTCTTCACGCCATGACGCCAGCTGCGGGGCGAAAGGCTCGAAGGCGTAATCGCCACGATATCCGCGGGCTTCGAGATGTTTTACCTGCTGGCAGGTCAGCAGCCTATCTTGTGGTGTCAGCATGATGCGCTCGTCGTCGGTCAACTGTTCGCGCGGGCGGGGATCGTCGACGCCGGAGAGGTGAACCAGGCCTATATCAGTAATGTCCAGCTGGCTGAATTCCTCTTCAGCTTGTGGATAGAGGTGATGGTGGAAAGTATCAATTAACAGTTTAAACGGCACCTGGGCGTCGCGAATGAGTGCCTGAGCCTGCGCCGCCGAGCGCAGCGAACTTTGTGGGAAGCCCAGCGGCTCGACCAGGCCCTGAATGCCATATTGTTCGAACAGCGGCGCCAGCTCGCGCATAGCGGCAAGCGTTTCTTGCGGCGCTACAGCGGTGCCATCGTTTAACGGGCACATCACCAGCGATATGGCGCCAATAGCCTGCGCCTCTTTCAGCAGCGACTCCGTCAGCTGACGTACTTCAGCGCTGTGGCGGTTGAAGGGATAGACGGCGTTGATCGTCAGAATTTCAAGCTGGTATCGGTCGGCCAGCTTGCGCACCTGCTGGTGGGTAAGCGCGTCGGTGACTTTACCGCTGGGTAAATCATTACGCAGCTCGACCTTATGCAGCCCGAGTTCGCTCACCAGACGGAAAAACGCCTCAATGCTAAGCGATGGCGCAATTTTACGATTGATACAGAAACGCTGCAGGGCAATGGCCATTTGACACTCCTGACAAGATGTTGACTGGTTTAGTTCGATTGTCAGATAGTTAAAATGTTTATTTCATCATTGGCAATGGATGAAATGATGGTTATTTGAGCACGATCGCAAAATAGTTGCTGCGCCATTTCATGGTTTACATCAAAGCTAACCGCATAAAATCTCACCTTCTATACTGCTGTGATATGAAATCACATAGAGAGAGGCTTGCTGAAAAATGCGACAGCTATCACCAAAGTGGAATTTCATTTTATCTGTTTATTGAAATATAAATTTCATTTTACTACGGTTATAGCACAGCACAATCAGCGACGGGCCGTAACTTGAACGGCCTTCTACACTATGAGGCGAGAAGATGACTATCACAGGTAACTTTATTGGTGGGAAAACGGTAACCAGCAGCAGCCGGGAAACGATGCCGGTGTACGACCCGGCCACTGGCGATGTGGTTCGCGAAGTCACGCTTTCCACCGCGCAGGAGGTTTCCGACGCAATCCAGGTCGCTCGCGACGCTTTTGACAGCTGGTCCCGTACCACGCCGCTGCGCCGCGCCCGCGTGCTGTTCAATTTTAAAATGCTGCTTGAACAACACGTCGATGAACTGGCGGGAATTATCGTTAGCGAGCACGGCAAAGTGTGGTCCGATGCGTTGGGCGAGCTGACCCGCGGCATGGAAGTGGTTGAGTTCGCTTGCGGTATTCCGCATCTCATTAAAGGTGAGTTTTCTTCCGACGTGGGTACCGGCGTCGACAGCTATTCGCTCATGCAGCCGCTGGGCGTGGTGGCGGGGATAACACCGTTTAATTTCCCGGCTATGGTGCCGATGTGGATGTTCCCCATCGCGCTGGCCTGCGGCAACAGCTTCGTGCTGAAACCACCGGCGCTGGCGCCGACCGCGGCGGTACGCATGGCTGAATTACTGAAAGAAGCCGGTCTGCCGGACGGCGTTTTTAACGTCATTCATTGCAGCAATGAAGATGCCGAGCAGCTTTATACCGACCCGCGTATTGCCGCCGTCAGCTTTGTCGGCTCCTCTGGCGTAGCGGAATATATCTATAAAACCGCCAGCGCTCACGGAAAACGCGTCCAGGCGTTTGGCGCGGCGAAAAACCATGCCATCGTGATGCCGGACGCCGATCTTGATGCGACCGTGAATGCCATCATGGGTGGTGCGTATGGTTCCGCAGGCGAGCGCTGTATGGCCCTGCCGGTAGTGGTGGCCGTCGGTGACGAGACCGCAGATAAGCTCATTGCCCGCCTGAAACCATTAGTCGAGTCGTTGAAAGTGGGACCTGGTTGCCTGCGCGGCAAAGACGAAAACGAAATGGGGCCGGTGGTATCCGAAGCGCATCAGAAAAAAGTACTCGGCTATATTGATAAGGGCGTCAGCGAAGGGGCGTCGTTGGTGGTGGATGGCCGCAGGCTGCGCGTGGCCGGGCATGAGGACGGATATTACGTTGGCGGTACGCTGTTTGACCATGTCACTCCGGAAATGACCATCTGGCGTGAAGAGATTTTTGGCCCGGTGCTGGGGATCGTCCGCGTTGCTGATTACCAAAGCGCGCTGGCGCTGGTTAACAGCCATGAATTTGGTAACGGCAGCGCCGTCTTTACCAGCAATGGCCATACCGCCCGCGAGTTCGTTCATGATGTACAGGCCGGCATGGTTGGCGTCAACGTACCGGTGCCGGTACCAATGGCCTTCCATAGCTTTGGCGGCTGGAAGCGCTCGGTATTTGGCGCGCTGAACGTCCACGGGCCTGACGGCGTTCGCTTCTATACCCGTATGAAAACTGCCACCGTGCGCTGGCCGCAGGGGCAGCAAACCGTATCTGAATTCAGTATGCCGACGTTAGGTTAATCGGCGAAGGAGAACGCTATGTCGTTATTGGCTAAAGCGCAAAAAGAGGGACATATCCAGCACATCACCCCGCAGAGCGCGGGGTGGCAGTATATTGGCTTTGATGTCTGGATGTTAAAACAGGGGCAACCCGTGACCCTGGAAAGCGGTGATCGTGAGCTATGTCTGGTTCTGGTCTCCGGGCTGGCCTCGATCAAAACTCAGCACGCCGATTTTCCCGACCTCGGTAAACGCATGTCGCCATTCGAGCGTACGCCGCCGTGGTCGGTCTATGTGCCGCCGCACGATAAGGTCGAGGTCACTGCAGATTCCGATCTTGAGCTGGCGGTTTGCAGCGCGCCGGGCAAAGGCAGCTTCCCGGCGCGAGTGATACGGCCTGAGGATGTTGGCGTAGAGCATCGCGGTAAAGGGCGTAACCAGCGGCTGGTACATAATATTCTGCCGGATAATGCGCAGGCGGATTGCCTGTTGGTAGTGGAAGTCTACACCGAAGAAGGGGCGACCAGCTCCTGGCCATCGCATAAGCACGATACCGCGCTGCCGGGGCAGGAAACCCAGCTGGAAGAAACCTATTACCACCGTTTCGATCCGCCGCAAGGTTTTGCCTTTCAGCGAGTGTACACCGATGACCGCAGCCTGGATGCCTGTATGGCGCCCTATAACCATGATGTGGTGATGGTGCCGCGCGGCTACCATCCGGTAGCGGCGATCGCCGGTTACAACAGCTATTATCTGAACGTGATGGCGGGGCCGGATCGTAAGTGGCTATTTACCTGGGAAGACGATCACGCCTGGATCAACAGCGATCGCTATTCATAGCGTGCGATATACGAGAAAAGCCGGGGATGTCCCCGGCTTTTTTGTCTATTGATTGCCCCTGTTTACCGCTAGCGCAACGGGCAATCAGGCGCGGTGCTGCTGCGGCTCTTTGCTGCTATTCAATGCCAGCGATACCGCCAGCGTCTGCGCCAGGCACAGCGAGGCCACCTGTGAACGGAAACCATCGACCTGCGCTTCACGCACCACAAAGCACACATCACTGAAGGCGGCAAGCGGGCTTACCTGGCTATCGGTAATGGCGATTTGTCGCGCCTTGCGCTGGGCGCCAAGCTCAACCAGCTCCACCACTTCACGGGCATAAGGCGAGAAGCTCACCGCCACGACCACATCCTTCGGCCCCACCAGACTGAGCTGCTCGGTGAACATCCCGCCGAGGCCGTCGATCAGGAAGGCTTTGCGATCCAGATGGCGCAGTGCGTAGGTCAGGTAAGAGGCGACGCTGAACGAGCGACGCAGACCGATAACATAGATATTTTCCGCATCCGCCAGTAAATCTACCGCCCGGTTGAGGTCTTCGCCGGAGGTCTGCATTGCCAGTTGCTGCAGCGCCTGGGTATTGACCATGCTGAACATGTTGAGGATTTCCGTCGGCGTTTCCGGCGGCGTTGTTTCGTCGTTAGTAGTCTGGCGGAACAGACGTGCGCGCTCGGTGTAGTTGGCGGTCTCTTCCATCAGATGCTGCCTGAACATCTGCTTCATTTCGTTAAAGCCGCTGAAGCCAAAGGCGTTAGCGAAGCGAATCAGCGTTGAGGGCGGAACGTCAGCCTGTTGCGCAATGGAGGCTACAGTATCGAAAGCAACGCTATTACTGTTATCCAGTATATAGCGCGCCACCTGCTTCAGACGTTTGCTGAGCGTGTCGTAGCGCCGTCTGATTTCATCCTGCAGGATGGTCAGTTGGGTCGGATTATTAGCCATAAGTTGCGCTCTGAGAAAATGGAAGGAATATGGCTTCCAGTGTACCAAATGAAGCGAATTTTTCATTTTTTGCGATGAAATACGCGATTCATTTCACGAAGAAACCGCAGGCCCGCCGCTTTCAAGGAAGTGGCGGGCCTGAAGGAGGTTAGCCGCGCGCTTCGCGCCAGTAGCCGATGAGCCGTAGATAGTTGCGTTTCACTTCATCGATTAGCGCGGCGTCATCCAGTTCGCCCTGCATCCAGCGGCGCGAAGGCTGACCAAAGATGGTTCGGCCGACGGCAAAACCCTTGATCATCGGGTGCCCGGCCGCTTCGGCGAAACCTGAACGCAATCGATCCGATGGCGCATCCAGCCCCAGGAGCAGGATGCCCCGGCACCACGGATCTTCGCGCTCGATAAGCGCTGAGATCCGCTCCCACTGGGCGCTGGCCAGCGGCGGCAGCTTCCACCAGTCCGGCTGGATGCCCAACTGATAGAAGTGCTCCAGCATAGTGTGGTAGTGGCGTTCATCTTTGTCCGGTCCGTTCTCCGGCAGGATCACTTCCAATAGCAGCTCGTGCCCGGACTTATTGCAGGCCTGCCAGACTTCCAGCAGCAGCGCATCCTGCTCGGCGCGCAGCGCCGCCGGGTCATCCGGGTGGTAAAAGACCAGGCATTTGACGACGTGCTCAAGCGGCCAGTCGATCAGCTGTGAGCCAATATTACCATGTTCAAGACGTAGCGGACGCGAGCTGGGGAGCTCAATCGGCCGACCGATCCACCAGCCTTTACCGGTAATGGCGTTAAGTGAACGTTGACCATAGGTACCATCGGCGAGGATGCCGCTGCGCCGATCCAGCCCGGCCTCTGTGGCGGCCGCCTCGGCGGCGGCCAACAGCAGCAGTTTGAGTTCGGGAATACAGGCCGGGTCGCGCCCGGTTTCTAATGCCAGATCCGCCAGCTGTTTACGATGGTCAAAGGCGAAGATACACAGTTCCGGCCACGGCTGGCGCCGGCTGGTCACCCGGTGCAAATGATTTAACCGCGCGTCGATATCCGGGCGCGGAACGGCATCGGCCCGCGATAAATAATCATCAAGCTCTACTTTTGTCGGCATCGCCGGCGCGCAGCCGTGGCGCGAAACCACTAAGGCGCCGCAGGCGTTGGCGTAGCGGCAGGCCTGCTCCCAGCCCTCATCGTTAAGCCAGCCGCGCAGTAGCCCGGACATAAAAGCATCGCCGGCACCGAGCACGTTGAGTACTTCGACGCGAACGCCTTGCTGCAACGGCACTTCGTCCCAGCTATCCGGGATGGCGCCCTCCAGCACCACGCAACCCATCGGCCCGCGCTTGCAGACCAGCGTCGCTTTGGTGGCATGGCGAACGTTTTTCAGCGCGGTGAGGGTATCGGTGCTGCCGCCGGCGATATGAAACTCCTCTTCAGTGCCGACGACTAAATCGAACAGGTGCAGAACTTCCTGCAACTGACGGGTCACCGGACCCGACTCAATGAAACGCGTTTCACCGTCGCCCAGCGAAGTAAGCCCCCACAGCACCGGACGGTAATCGATATCCAGCGCGGTACGCAGGCCGTGGCGGCGGGCGTATTCCAGCGCCTTCAGTACCGCATCGCGGGTATTGGCGTGTGAAAGGTGGGTGCCGGTCACCGCCAGAGCGCGTGAAGAGGCGATGTACTCCTCATTGATATCGTCAGGCGTCAGCGCCATATCGGCGCAGTTGTCGCGGTAGAAAATCAGCGGGAAGGTATCCTGATCCTTAATGCCCAGCATCACCAACGCGGTCAGCCGTTCTTTATCCGTGATCAGATATTCGGTATCGACACCTGCGCGGCGGAGGGTTTCACGTAGAAACCGGCCGTTGTGCTCATCGCCCACCCGCGCCAGCATCGCCGATTTTAATCCCTGAATCGCGGTACCAAAGGCGACGTTGCCCGAGGAACCGCCGAGATACTTGGCGAAACTGGCCACATCTTCCAACCTTGCCCCTATCTGCTGGGCGTAGAGATCGACGGCCACCCGGCCAATACAGATGACGTCGAGCCGCTTAACTGCTGCATTCATCGCTAGGGTTTCCTTTTGCAAATCTGCTGCCAGGAGAAGGTCGCATGAGTGACGGTCTGCCGTGAACAGCCTGATGGTTATTAGTTATCTCTAGTTTGAGAAATAAATATTTCATTTTCAAATCTAATCGAAATTAAAAAACCAAAAGTGTGAAGGATCTACCACTCTGCGTGGGTACGCAGCTGCCCACCCATACATGCTGTCTGCGTCCCGCTTACCCATGTTCTCCTTTTTTTAATACCAATATTATCCATAATTTTCATGTAGATAATCTTGTTTTTCCTCTTTTGTTTGGAAACCTGCTCGCGAAGGAGATGTAAGTGAAACGTGTGAAATGGGTAGAGAGTTTGATCCTTCTCGCAAAATGAAACATTTCTTCTGTATTTGTGTTTAATGAAAAAAATGTTTGCCTATAATCCAAAAATATTCCAGTGGACGTTAACGGCTTTCCCTCACCTACGCCATCTTCTTTGGCGAGCAAAGCGCTAACTCACACGACAAATACTGAACGATAAGGATTAGGCAACATGGGCAAACTGAGACTGACAATGGCGCAGGCGCTGGTGAAGTTCCTTGATAACCAGTATCTGGAGGTGGACGGCGAAGCGCAGAAATTCGTGAAAGGGATTTTCGCTATTTTTGGTCACGGCAACGTGTTGGGCTTAGGCCAGGCGCTGGAAGAGAACAGCGGCGAACTGCGGGTTTACCAGGGGCGTAATGAACAAGGCATGGCCCATGCGGCCACCGGCTTTGCCCGCCAGTCACTGCGCCGGCAGATCATTGCCTGCACTTCTTCCATCGGTCCGGGAGCGGCCAACATGATCACCGCCGCGGCGACGGCAACGGCCAACCGTATCCCGTTGTTATTACTGCCGGGCGATGTATTCGCCACCCGCCAGCCGGACCCGGTACTGCAGCAAATCGAACAGAGCTACGATCTGAGTATCACGACTAACGACGCATTTCGCGCGGTGAGTAAGTACTGGGATCGTATTATCCGCCCGGAACAGCTCATGAGCGCCTGCATTAATGCCATGCGCGTGCTGACGGATCCGGCGGAAACCGGCGCCGTCACCTTGTGTCTGCCGCAGGACGTGCAGGGGGAAGCCTGGGATTATCCCGAGTCCTTTTTTGCCCGCCGTGTCCACCGTCTGGATCGCCGTCCGCCAAGCGCGGCGCAGTTGGCGGATGCGGTAGCGGCAATTAAAGCCAGCCGTAAACCGCTCATCGTCTGCGGCGGCGGCGTGAAATATTCCGCGGCAGGCGAAGCGCTGGTGAGCTTCGCCGAACGTTACGACATCCCGTTTGCGGAAACGCAGGCCGGAAAGGGCACGGTGGTTTCATCGCATCCGCTGAACGTCGGCGGCGTTGGCGAAACGGGCTGTCTGGCTGCCAACCTGTTGGCGAAAGAAGCCGATCTGGTCATCGGTATCGGCACGCGCTTTAGCGATTTTACCACCTCCTCGAAATGGATATTCCAATCCCCGGGCGTGCGCTTTCTTAACGTTAACGTCAGTAATTTTGATGCCTGGAAGCTGGACGGCATCCCAATGCTGGCGGACGCCCGCGAGGCGCTAAGCGCGCTCAGCGCCGCGCTGGCGAACGAGTCCTGGCAGGCAGGATGGGGCGCGCAGATTGCAAGCGTGCAGAGCCGGCAGATGAAAGAGACCCAGCGCGTCTACCAGGCGGTCTGGCAGGAAACGGATTTCGTACCAGAAATTGACGACCATATTGACCGTGAATCGGTTTATCGCGAATTCCGTCAAATCACGGATTCCACCCTGACGCAAAGCAGCGTTCTTGGCCTGCTGAACGAGTCGCTGGCGGCGGATGCGGTCATTGTGGCGGCGGCGGGCAGCCTGCCGGGGGATTTACAACGCGTCTGGCGCAACCGCGCGCCGAATACCTATCACGTCGAGTACGGCTACTCGTGCATGGGCTATGAGGTCAACGCCGCCCTCGGCGTTAAGCTGGCGCAGCCGCAGAGCGAAGTCTATTCGCTGGTCGGCGATGGCTCCTTCATGATGCTGCACTCTGAGCTGGTCACCTCCCTGCAGGAGCGGGCGAAGATCAACGTCATTCTGCTCGACAACATGGCGAACGGCTGCATCAACAACCTGCAGCTGGAACACGGTATGGATAGCTTCGGCACCGAGTTTCGCTACCGCTCGGCGGAAAACGGCCAGCTGCAGGGCGGGCTGGTACCGGTGGATTTCGCCACGATCGCTTCCGGCTACGGCTGCAAGACCTGGCGGGTCACCACCCTCGATGAGCTTCGCCACGCGCTGGATGCCGCTCGCCGTGAAACCGTCAGCACGCTTATCGACATTAAAGTACTGCCGAAAACCATGGTCCACAAATACGGTAGCTGGTGGAACGTTGGCGTGGCGCAGACGGCGCTGTCGGAACGTATCCGTAAAGTCGCTGAAATGATTAATGAAAAACGCGCCCAGGCGCGGGATTACTAACAAAGAACACGAACCCTGAACCCTACAGAACTACGGAGAGAACCATCATGTCACTCAAATTAGGTGTCATCGGCGCAGGCGCCATCGGTAAAGAACATATCCGTCGCTGCACCCAGGTCCTACAGGGGGCGACCGTGGTCGCCGTTTCCGATATCAACGCCGATAACGCCCGTGCGGCAGTAGCGCTGCCGGGCGTGCAGGCGGAAGTCTACGCCGACGGTCATGATGTGATTAAAGCCAGCGACGTTGACGCCGTGCTGGTGACCTCCTGGGATCCAACCCATGAAGAGTACACCCTGGCGGCTATTGAGGCCGGTAAGCCCGTCTTTTGCGAAAAGCCGTTGGCGATGAGCGCGGAAGGCTGCCGCCGCATCGTTGATGCTGAAATGAAAGCCGGGCGTCGCCTGGTGCAGGTCGGCTTTATGCGCCCGTACGATGAAGGCTATCTGGCGCTGAAGAAAGTCATTAATGACGGCGATATCGGCGCGCCGCTGATGCTGCGCTGCGCCCACCGCAACCAGTCGGTCGGCGAGAACTACACCACCGATATGGCGATCACCAACACCCTGATCCACGAGCTGGACGTGCTGCGCTGGCTGCTAAATGACGACTACCGCTCCGTACAGGTACGCTTCCCGCGCTCGACCTCCCATACCCATGCGCGGCTGAAAGACCCACAGATCGTCTCGTTTGAAACGAAAAAGGGCACCCTGATCGACGTCGAAGTCTTCGTAAATTGCCAGTACGGCTACGACATCCAGTGTGAGGTGGTTGGCGAAACGGGCATTGCGCGCCTGCCGGAACCGTCGGCGGTGGAGATGCGTAAAGCCGCCAGCCTGTCGACAGCTATCCTCACCGACTGGAAAGACCGTTTCATCAAAGCCTACGACGTCGAACTGCAGGCATTTATCAATGATGTGAAAGCCGGCAAGCTGCAGGGCCCCTCCGCCTGGGACGGCTATGCGGCATCGGTTGCCGCCGACGCCTGTCTGAAGGCGCAAGAGTGCAACGAACCGGTAGCAGTGTCGCTGCCTGAGTGCCCGGCATTCTACCAACGCTAAATCCTCCTTCACCGACGTAACGTTTCAAACAGGTAACGACGATGAAAATTGCTTTTGATGTCGATGTGATTCGCGATCTCGGGATCACCAGAATGGTTCAGCAGGTGGCGGAGTGGGGCTACAAATACATTGAACAGTCGCCGCACCCGCAGATTAACCCATTCTACAAACATCCGCGCGCCAGCCGGGAGATCATGGCCGAGTATAAGCAGGCGCTGCGTGACAACGGCGTTGAACTCTCCTCGTTCATCTGCGTTTATCGCTGGTCCGGCCCGGATGAGCTGCGCCGTCAGGCGGCGGTGAAGAACTGGAAGCGGCTCATCGAAGTGGCGGTAGAGATGGGCGTGCAGGTTATCAACACCGAATTTTCTGGCGATCCTAACCAGCCGGAAATTTGCGAAGAAATGTTCTACCGCTCGATGGAAGAATTACTGCCGATATTCGAACGTGAAGGTATCCGCGTCGAAATCCAGGCCCACCCGTGGGACTTCTGCGAAGAAAACAACGAAACGGTGGATATCGTGAAGTCCTTCCGTAGCGACAACGTGAAGTACGTCTACAGCGTGCCGCACACCTTCTTCTACGACAAAGGTAAAGGTGAAGTCGAGAAGATGCTGCGCTATGCCGGTCAGGACCTGTCGCACGTGCTGATTGCCGATACCCGCAATCACACCAAACACTGCCGCTATATCGTTAATCCGCCGGGCGTTGACGCCGCCGTACACCAGCACGTCGGCGTCGGCGAGGGGGATGTCGATTTCGATGCTCTGTTCCGCACCCTGCGCGATATGCGCTTCGCTGAACAGACCTTCAAAGTTGGCGGTGAACCGATCGTCTGCACCTCGCTGTTTGGTTACCCGGAAAAGATGAAATACCAGGCCGTGGAAACGCGTGAACTTATCGAACGTGAACTGCTGCGCCGGTAAGGCGCGGCGGCAGGAGCATCAAAATGAACAAAGACAACGTCAAACTGGCTATCGCCCCTATCGGTTGGACTAACGACGATATGCCTGAGCTGGGGAGCGAAAACACCTTCCAGCAAACGGTCAGCGAAATGGCGCTGGCCGGGTTTACCGGCAGCGAAGTCGGCAGCAAATATCCGCGCGATCCGGCGGTGCTGAAGCCGATGCTGGATATTCGCGGCATGCAGATTTGCAACGCCTGGTTCAGCACCTTCTTCGCGAATGGCCAAAGAGAAAAAACCATCGATGAATTCGTTAACCACATGAATTTCCTCCATGCGATGGGCGCGAAGGTGATTGGCTGCTCTGAACAAAGCGGCAGTATCCAGGGGCTCGATAAACCGATTCTCGGCGATGTAAAACCGTGCTTTAGCGACGAAGAGTGGCAGCGGGTAGCTGAAGGTTATAACGCGCTTGGCAAGCTGGCGGCAGAGAAGGGGATGCAGGTTTGCCTACACCACCATATGGGCACCGGCATTCAGACTACCGCGGAGATTGACAAGTTTATGTCGCTGGTGGACGAACGCGTCTTCCTGCTCTACGACACCGGTCACGCCTGGTATTCAGAGGGCGGCGAGGCGCCGATGCTGGCGATCCTGAAAAAATATCTGCCGCGCATCAACCACGTGCATCTGAAAGACGTCCGCCCCGCGGTAATTGAGCAGGTGCGCCGCGAAGGGCTCTCATTCCTCGACGGCGTCAAGAAAGGCACCTTTACCGTACCGGGAGATGGCGAAATAGATTTCCGTCCGGTCTTCCAGTTGCTGGATGACTACGGCTACAAGGGTTGGATGGTAGTGGAAGCCGAACAAGACCCTGCGCTGGCGAACCCCTTCGAATACGCCGTAAAGGCGCGTAAGTACATCCGCGAAACGGCAGGAATCTGATCGTTGATGCATTTCGGGCCACACAGCTGCGTGGCCCGCTTTTTCTAAACCTCAAGAGAACCACACGAGAACGACACGTCCGTGAGGCAGGAGGCCTCTGTATTCAGACAAGAGCATATCTTCCCCCTACAAGGTAGGTTACTGGAGTCTTCTATGTCACAGGAACAATATCTCACACTCAATAAAGCGTCGGGGCCGAATAGCGACGCCCCGGCAACGCCGTTTGTTAAGATCGTCGCGTTGATTGCGACCTTAGGCGGTTTACTCTTTGGCTACGACACCGGGGTGATTTCCGGCGCCCTGCTGTTTATGGGTAAGGAACTGCATCTCACGCCGTTTACCACCGGGCTGGTGACCAGCTCGCTGCTGTTCGGCGCCGCATTCGGCGCACTGCTTTCTGGCCATCTGGCCAGCGCCGCAGGCAGAAAGAAAATCATCCTCTGGCTGGCGGTGATCTTCGCTATCGGCGCGGTGGGAACGGCCCTCGCGCCGGACGTCAACTGGATGATTTTCTTCCGCCTGGTTCTCGGCGTAGCGGTTGGCGGCGCGGCGGCAACGGTGCCGGTTTACATTGCTGAGATGGCGCCCGCCAACAAACGCGGGCAACTGGTCACGCTGCAGGAACTGATGATCGTCTCTGGCCAGCTGCTGGCCTATATCTCTAACGCCACCTTCCATGAGCTGTGGGGCGGTGAAAGTACCTGGCGCTGGATGCTGGCGGTGGCGACGCTACCAGCCGTGTTGCTATGGTTTGGCATGATGTTTATGCCCGATACCCCGCGCTGGTATGCGATGAAAGGCCGACTGGCGGAAGCACGCCGGGTGCTGGAGCGTACGCGGCGTAAAGATGATGTCGAATGGGAGCTAATGGAGATTACGGAAACTCTCGACGAGCAGCGCAATCTTGGTAAGCCAAAAATTCGTGAAATCATGACCCCGTGGCTGTTTAAGCTGTTCATGATCGGTATCGGCGTGGCGGTTATTCAGCAGCTTACCGGCGTCAATACCATTATGTACTATGCGCCGACGGTGCTGACCTCGGTCGGTATGACCGATAACGCCGCGCTGTTCGCCACCATTGCCAACGGCGTGGTTTCGGTGCTGATGACCTTTGTCGGTATCTGGATGCTGGGGAAGATAGGCCGTCGCCCGATGACCATGATCGGCCAGTTCGGCTGTACCGCCTGCCTGGTGTTTATCGGCGCGGTGAGCTACCTGCTGCCGGAAACGGTCAATGGTCAGCCGGATGCGCTGCGCGCCTATATGGTTCTGGCGGGAATGCTGCTGTTTCTGAGTTTCCAGCAGGGGGCGCTGTCGCCAGTGACCTGGCTGCTGTTGTCGGAAATTTTCCCAACCCGGATGCGCGGGATGTTTATGGGCGGGGCGGTGTTCTCAATGTGGATTGCCAACTTCCTGATCTCGCTGTTCTTCCCGATACTACTAGCGTGGGTCGGCCTCTCCGGAACCTTCTTTATCTTTGCGGCAATCGGCATCTTCGGCGCGATCTTCGTGATCAAATGCGTGCCGGAAACGCGCAACCGCAGCCTTGAGCAGATCGAGCACTATCTGCGCGAGAAGCTGGATACCAGCCCGGCGGGAAAAGCCTACGCGCGTAAATCCTGGGCTTCGTCGCAGGCGGATAAAATCTAAGGCTTTGCAAAATCTCCCCGGCGCATTCTACGCTGGGGGCGGTTGGTCACCCGGCTTGGGCGTTTACGCCGCAAGCCGGGCGCCCCGCTATAGAACTGCGCTACTTCACTTCTCCCAGCGCAGTCTTATCAACATAAGGTTTCATTAGCGCGTCAGCTTCCTTCTGCGCTGCCTGTACCGCGGCTTCCGGCGTTACTTTGGCATCGTTGACCACTGCCGCCAGTTGGTTCTCCATCGCCTTACGCACGGCGACGGTCTCCCAGGTGGAGTACCACGGATGCGCGTACTTCAGCTGTTCAAGGGCGATCGCTGCTCGTGGATCCTGCTGCAGATATGCTTTCATCTCCGGCGTATCGTAAGAAGCCTTACGCGGCGAGAAGTAGCCGGTAAAGCGGCTCCACGCGCCGTTTACCTGCGGGCTCACCAGATAAGTCAGGAACTGGTAGGCCGCTTTCTTCTGCGCGTCGTTGATGCCTTTAAAGCTCACAAGGCTGGCGCCGCCAATCGGCACCGCGCGCTGCTCTTTGGCTGGTAGCATGGCGACCCCGAGTTCAAAATCTTTACTGTTCTCGCGCATAAAGCCCAGTGCGCCGGTGCTGAGCATCGCCATGCCAAGTTTGCCGGAGAAGAATGAAGCGCTGATCTGCTTCGAATTCAGTACCCCGGAAGGCATCACTTTGTCTTTGTAGATCAGATCCTGCCAGAAGCGCAGAGCGCCGATAGCGGTCGGCGAGTTGTAATAAACCTCACCCGGATAATCTTCATTGAAATATTTACCTCCGTTGGCGCGCACCAGCGCCGAGAAGATCCAGCCGCCGTAGTCGTCGTTGGTCGACGGCAGCATGATCCCCCACTGGCCTTTGCTCTCGTCGGTCAGCTTTTTGGCATCGGCCAGCAGCTCGGCCCAGGTCTGCGGTGGTTGCGCGATCCCTGCTCGATCGAACAGCGTCTTGTTGTAGTAGAGGATCGGTGTCGAGTTATGGAACGGGATCGCATAGGTGGTGCCCATCACCTGGGCGTTCTTATGCATCGCGGGCCAGAATTCCTTTTGCAGAAAATCGCCGGCCTTTTGATCGCCATATTTAAACAGTTCGTCCATCGGCAGGATCTCATCCTTCAGCGCCAGATCGGTAGTGAAGTTGGCGGACATGATCACCAGCGCCGGCGGTTGCCCGGCCTTCTGTGCGGATTCGGCTTTGATCTTGGTGGTGTCATAGTTGCCGGTGAAGATGCCGCGAACTTCGACATCCTGCTGCGAGTCGTTGAACGCTTTAATAACGCGGGTCATCTCCATCGTCAGCTTGCCGTCTACCGGAGCCGGGAACATGAAGTCTATTTTCTCTTTCGCCAGCGCCGCGCCGCTCAGGGCGAGGCTGAGCCCAACCGTCAGGGCGGTGAGGGGGTTAAACATGATTACACTCCATCAGTAAATTATGCTGGGTCTCAGCATGAAAAAGATGCACATCGGCAGGCGAGAAGCCGAGGATCAGCGATTCGCCTTTTTCAGGCACCGTGCCACGGTGGCGGCGGCTAAAGCGCAGGGTGCCGATCGGGGTGCTGACGTGGAGCAGATAATCGGCTCCCATCAGTTCTCGTTGCAGGACGGTGCCCGGCAGGCGCAGATGGCCGTGCTCGACGCGGTCGGTAATATGTTCCGGGCGAATGCCCAGCCAGATGCGGGTCTGGCTGCGGTGGCGCGGCGGTAGCGGATGGCGTAGTTCGCCAAGCTGAACGTTGCCGTCAACGCAGGGGAGCGATAGCAGGTTCATCGCTGGCGAACCGATAAATCCGGCCACGAAGAGATTGGCCGGGTTGGCATACAGATATTCTGGCCGCCCCATCTGCTGCACGTGGCCGCCGTTCATCACTACAATGCGATCGGCCATCGACATGGCCTCGGTTTGATCGTGGGTGACGTAGACAGTACTGGTTTTCAACTGCTGGTGGAGGTCCATAATGCTGTCGCGGACTTCGCTGCGCAGGCGGGCGTCGAGGTTGGACAGCGGTTCATCCATTAAGAACAGCCGCGGATTACGCACGATCGCCCGCGCCATCGCTACCCGCTGCCGTTGGCCACCGGAGAGCTTCGCCGGTTTGCGATCGAGCAGCGCCTCCAGCTGCAGCATGTGCGCGACTTTATCTACCCGCGGCTGCCAGCCGCTTTTTTCTTCCTTGCGTACCTTCATGCCGAAGGTGATGTTGTCGCGCACCGAGAGATGTGGAAACAGCGCATAGTTCTGGAAGATCATCGCAAAATTGCGTTCGCGCGGCGTGGTGTCGGTGATGTTCTCATCATGCAGCCAGATTTCGCCTTCGCTGACCTGCTCCAACCCGGCAAGCAGGCGCAGTAGGGTGCTTTTACCACAGCCCGACGGGCCGACCAGCACCACGAATTCGCCTTCGTGGATATCAAGCGACAGCGCGCTGAGTGCCGGTTTACCGTCGAAATGTTTACTGATGTTTTGCAGACTGAGCATGGTGGTTAGCGCTCTTCCGTTGGACAACTGATGTTTTCGTCGTACAGCCACGGCCCGGCGTAGTGGGCCAGCGAGTGCTGGTAGCTCACCCACTGCTCGCCGACCTGGCGGTGCATCAGGCACGAAGCCGGCGAGAGATCGTAATACGGCCGAGTGTCTTCGTGGCAGTACGGTACCTGATGGACGGTGCCGGGGAGGGTGGAGATCAGCGCCTGGCGATACTGGGTCATGGTCAGGCTATGGTTATGACCGCAAAAGATGCGCGTCAGCGACGGGAAACGCTCTACCAACGCCAGCAGACGGTGGCCGTTTTCGCAGGCAATCGGGTCCATCTGCGCGTTGCCCAGCGGCAGCGGCGGGTGGTGCATAAACACTGTGGCCGGTTTGTCGCCGCCGTCAAACAGCTGCGCTTCCAGCCAGCTAATGGTCTCGTCGGTCAGCCAGCCTTTTGAAGTGCCGGCGCGGCTGGAGTCGATAAACAGCAGGCGGGTAGCGAAGTCGTCAACCGCATAGCGCATATTATTGGCATCGCTACCGAGCTGTGGGCACAGCGGCTGCAGGTACTCCAGAAACAGCGCTTTATCATCGTGGTTGCCGGGGATGAGATACAGCGGATAGTTCAGGCTGCCGAGGATCTGGCGGGCGACCTGATACTCCTCCGGACGGCCGCAGTTGACGATATCGCCGCTCACCACCACCGCATCCGGGCGTTCGCGCAGCGCGTTAAGTTGAGAAACCACATCAGCATTGGCGGCGTTTACGTCGATAAAGCCGTACAGCTTCTCGCCGCGGCTGCGGAAATGGGTATCGGAAATGTGCGCTAACAGCATGAATAACTCCTTATTTGATCCCGGAGAAGCCGAAGCTTCGCAGGAACTGTTTCTGGAAAAGGATGAACGCCAGCATCAGCGGCAGGCAGACCATCAGCGTCCCGGCGCCGATGGTGCCCCACTGGCCGCCGGATTCAGCGCCCATGGCGAAAGAGACCAGCCCGACCGTCAGCACCTGCTTATCGGGATCGTTGAGCATCATCAGCGGCCACAGGTACTCGTTCCAGTGGTAGGTAATGCTGACGGTGGCGAAGGCCAGCACCGATGGCCAGGACATCGGCAGCAGTACGCGGAATAGCACCTGCCACCAGCGGCATCCCTCCATCAGCGCTGCCTCTTCCAGCTCTTTCGGGATGGCGAGGAACGCCTGGCGCATCAGAAACACGCCGAACGCCGAGGTAAAGTAAGGCATCATCACGCCGGTCAGAGTGTTGAGCAGGCCGAAGGTTTTCAGAGTCAGCATGTTCGGCACCATCATCACCACCGGCATGATCATCAGCTGGACGAGAAACAGCAGAAACAGCGTTTTCTTGCCGCGAAATTCGTGGCAGGCGAAGACGTAGCCGGCGGTGGTGATGGTGAGTAGCTGCACGAAGAAAGTGCCGAAGGTAAAGATAAGGGTGTTGGCGTACAGGCTCAGCCAGTCGGCGCTGTCCCAGGCGTCGCGGAAGTTATCGAGGGTCAGCGGCAGGCGCGGCAGCAATGAGGCCATATCTTCGCCGAAGGTGGTGGCGCTGAACGAGGTCGCCAGCATCCAGATAAACGGGCTCACCCATAGCAGCGCCAGGCAGCACATGATTACCGTCAGGGTAAAGGGCTGTGAGCGACGCAGGCGCAACCACAGCGGACGCGCAGCGGCGGGCGAGCGGACCATCAGCGGCGAGATTTCAGCGCTCATAGTGGGCTCCTTTTTCCAGCAATTTCAGGTTAATCAGCGAGAAGGCAAACAGCCCGGCCAGCGTCAGGAAGGTGGCGGCGGAGGCTTTGCCGAGGTCGTGGGTATCCCAGGCGAGATTCTGGATGTAATAGAGCAGCACGGTCGTGGCGTTATCCGGCCCGCCGCGCGTCATCACCGCGACGTGATCAATCTGGGTAATGGAGTAAATCAGCGCGGTGGTGATAACAAAGCTCAGCGTCGGGCGCAGCAGCGGCAGTGTGACCTTAAAAAACACCTGGGTGCGGCTGGCCCCTTCCATCAGCGCGGCTTCCCGCGTCGAGGCCGGAATGCTCTGCAGCCCGGCGAGGAAAAACAGCATGTAGTAGCCGGCGAACTTCCACACGCCAATCAGCGCCAGCGCCAGCAGCGCGCTGTTGCTGCGCCCCAGCCAGTTGTTGTTCAGCGGGCCAAATAGCTTCGCCAGATAGTGATCAAGCAGGCCGAGGCCGGGCATAAAAATAAACAGCCACAGCGCGGCGGCGCTGACCATCGGGATAATCATCGGGAAGAAAAAGGCGGTGCGCAGCCAGCGGTTGACGCGGTGATTCTCGCTCAGCGCCACCGCCAGCAGCAGAGCGAGCGTCACGCCGGTTACCACCGTCAGCAGGATATAGAGCAGATTATTGACCAGCGACTGCCAGAAAACGCCGTCGGCAAACAGGCGGGCGAAGTTATCCAGCCCGACGTACTGTGCGCCGTCGTTGGCCATGCGGGTATCAAACAGGCTGTCATAGACCGAACGGCCAAGCGGAAACCAGGTAAACAGCAGTAAAAACAACAGGGAAGGCGACAATATCAGCCAGGGGAGCCAGCGCTTATTCATGGTGACGGGCGTCTCGTTCAGGCGTTTATGGAAGCCCGGATTGTGGTAAGCGATGACTACAGGGGAATGGCGGGGAGATGACGGTTTGATGAAGCAAGGAGAAAAGCGCCGGGCGCACGGGACGCCCGGCGGTAAATACCAATCAGAAGTCGGCTTTTAGTACCGCGCGATAGCGAGCTTTACCTTCGCGCACGTGTTTCAGCGCTTCGTTAATTTGCGACATCGGGAACAGTTCAGTGGTTGGCGCCACTTTGCTACGCCCGGCGAATTTCATCAGCTTACGCAGTTCGGACGGATTACCGGTCGCCGAGCCGGAGATGCTGCGGTCGCCGCCGATAAGGGTAAAGGCCGGTACCGGGAATGGCTTCATTACTGCGCCGACGGTGTGGAAGTTGCCGCCGTAAGCCAGCGCCTGGAAGTACGGCTGCCAGTCGAGATCCACCGCCACGGTGTTGATGATCAGATCGAACTGACCGGCCAGCGCGGTTAACGCCTGCGGATCGCGGCTGTTAACCACGCGATCGGCGCCCATTGCCAGCACTTCCTGCTCTTTAGCCGGGTTGGAACTGAAAGCGGTCACTTCCGCCCCCATCGCCCGCAGCAGTTTAATGGCGATATGGCCGAGACCGCCGATACCAATCACGCCGACGCGGCTGGTAGCGGTAACGTGGTGGGTCAGCAGCGGTTTGAAGACGGTGATGCCGCCGCACAGCATCGGGCCGGCGGAAGCCAGATCGATGTTCTCCGGCAGCGGGATCACCCATTGCCAGTCGGCGCGCAGCTTATCGGCGAAGCCGCCGCGGTTCATGATGGTCGGTACCGAGCCTTCCAGACAGTTGATCTGATTGCCGCTGATACAGGCGTCGCAGTGGCCGCAGCTGCGCGCCGTCCAGCCGATCCCGACCTTCTGACCAATCTTCAGCCCTTTATCCTGCGCCGCGCTGCCCAGCGCCGCCACCCGACCAATCACCTCGTGACCGGCGACCAGCGGGTAGCTCGACATGCCCCATTCGTTGTCGATCATCGACAGGTCCGAATGACAAATCCCGCAGTACTCTACTTCGACTTCAACATCTTCCGGCAACAGTTCGCCGGCATCGTACTCCCACAGCGACAGATCGGCGCCCGCTTCTTTGGCGGCGTAACTTTTAATGATGCTCATGTTTGTTTCCTTGGGGTTGGCGTAGTAACGAAGAAAGTGTAGAGCATGGCAACAGGCGTCGCTTGGCATTAGGAGGGGTGAATAAGCGGGCGGACCAGCCGCCCGGGAGACGGTCAGCGGCTGGCAAGCGGCCACTGATTGAGGCGGATACCGCGCTGCGGCGCGCTCTCGGCAAAATCATCCAGCACCGCCTGCACATCCGGGTCAAGATAGCCGACGTTATCGTGCTCGACGATCACCACGCTCTTTTCCGGAATTTTCGCCAGCAGCGCCAGCAGATGTGGATTGTGTAAAAAGGTCAGGTTTTGCTGGATGCGCAGCACGTAGTGGTCGTCGTAGCGCGCCAGCTGCAGCGAATGGCGATGGCTACGCCAGATGCTGAACGCCACCTGGGTGGCGAGGCCAATCCCGATCCCCGCCAGCATGCCGAAGCCGATAATCCCGCCAATGGTGGCAAGGAAGGGGACGTACTGTGCGGCGCCCTGGCGGAACTGTTCAATGAACAGCCGCGGCGTCGCCAGCTTATAGCCGGTGTACAGCAGCACGGCAGCGAGGCTGGCGAGCGGGATTAACGTCAGCAGGCCGCTAAACCACAGTCCGCAGATCAGTAGTAGTACGCCGTGGATAAAGATCGACAGTTTGCTCTGCGCGCCGTTGCTGACGTTGACCGAGCTGCGAACGATGACCGCGGTGATCGGCATCGCCCCGAGTACGCCGGAGAGCAGGTTGCCGACGCCCTGGGCGACCATTTCGCGGTTCGGCGAAGGCGGCGGATTTTGCGGACGCAGTTTTTTCAGCGCTTCCTGGCTGAGCAGGGTTTCGAGGCTGGCGACCAGCGCGAGGGTCAGCGCCACCATCCACACCGAAGGATTACGCCACGCGCTCCACGCAGGAGACTCCAGCTCGCCCAGCAGATCGCCGAGGCTACCGAACTCCGGCAGGGTAATGCGCGGCAGGGCGGCAAGCTGCTGCGGCGCGGCCTGGGTCATTAATACGGTGGTGGCACAACCGAGCAGGACAGCGATCAGCGGGCCGGGGATCCAGCGCAGGCTCTTCACCTGGCGGATAAGCGGCGAACCCCACAGCCATAGCACCAGCAGGCCGCCCAGGGCGACGGCGATAGCACTGAGGGAGAAGGTGGCGTTACCCTGTACGATATCAACGAGCCCGGTCTCTTCTGCGCTGCCAAGCGCGACAGGGATCTGCTGCATAATCAGCAGGATGCCGATCGCCGCCAGCATACCTTTGATGACGCTGGCGGGAACCAGCGAGATAAAGCGCCCGGCCCGCAGGATGCCGAACAGCAGTTGCAGTACGCCGGCCAGCACCAGCGCCATCAGGAAGACGGAGAAGGAACCCAGGGATTCAATGGCGGCGACGACGATGGTGACCAGTCCGGCGGCGGGGCCGCTGACGGCGAAGCGGGAAGGGCTGAGGGCGGTGACGACCAGGCCGCCGATGATACCGGTCAGCAGACCGACAAAGGGCGGTAAGCCGCTGGCCTGGGCGATGCCGAGGCACAGCGGCAGGGCGACAAGGAAGACGACAATGCCTGCGAGAGAGTCCTGACGAAGAGTATTCATGGGGCATGCTCCTGAGGTGAGAGGTGTTCGACGAGAGTGGTCAGATGGCCGGATGCCAGATCGTAGACGCAGCCGTGCAGGCTGAGCGGCCGTCCGCTGGCGAGCAGCGTCTGTACGGGGTCACAGTCAAGCAGGCGGCTGAACTGGGCGCGAACGTTGGCCTCCACCAGGGCATTGAGCGTCTCGGCCGCGTCGGTGTCAGTGTCAGTGAGCGTCAGAGCTGCGATATCACCCTGCAGGGTATCGCGCAGCGAGCCGATGCGGCGGGCCAGCGCCGAGGACTCGTGGGCCAGCGGCATCTCCGGCAACGAGAGCGCCGCCTGTACGCCGCCGCAGCCGTAGTGGCCGCAGAGCACCACCCGTTCGACCTCGAGATAGTGGAGGGCATATTGCAATACGCTCATAAAGTTGTCGTCGGCGGGGTCAATCATGTTAGCGATATTGCGGTGGACGAAGAGTTCGCCGGGATGGCTACCGGTGAGCACTTCGGCGGGAACGCGGCTATCGGAGCAGCCAATCCACAGCGAATGTGGCCGCTGCCCGGCTACCAGTTTTTCAAAATATTCCGGGTCATGCTGGCACTTCTGCAGCGCCCAGCTGCGGTTACGCGCCAGTAAAGGTTTTAAGGTAGTCACAGTCTTTCTCCTGAGTAAATTCACCGAGTGAAGATGTCCATCGAGACTCGTACAGCGACTAGTAAAAATAGTATTTACCGGAACTTTCACGCCTGAGGAAAATCCTGGAATAAAGAGCGAAAACAAAACTTTTCATTAATGTAAAGTTATAAAAATATTGACGTAATTAATAAATCCTTAAGGATTGCGGTAATAAGAAAAAGCGATGGGGTAGTTTTTTATGGAATATATAAATCAATTACATTAATTATTCTGGAATCTTATATTGAATGCTCGATGAAGCATAAATGCTTATGGTTGGCAGCGATAAAACGGTGGCGCGATGAGGGTGTAATGTGAGATGGGTTTGAGAAAAATTGGAGCGGGATTGTGATGTGTTGGTCGTAGGGGCAGGGAAGCGAAGGCCAGGGAGCCGGTTTGCTGCGCATTGATGGGTAAAAATGTGACGCCGCACCGCTCGTTTGTGGGATTGCGCTGTTTTTTTCAACACTTAGCACTACTGATGCACGCTGTCGCTTGCATGGTGGCTATCGACAGGTATAATCCAAAACGTTTTCCGTATCCCTTCAGTGCCGAAGTGGCGAAATCGGTAGACGCAGTTGATTCAAAATCAACCGTAGAAATACGTGCCGGTTCGAGTCCGGCCTTCGGCACCAAGTGATGCAATAATTAGCTACCTAAGGGTGGCTTTTTTTGTGTCCATTCTCATCCAAATTCGTCCATATCCGTCTGTAATTCAAAGATAATTTATTTTTGAATAATAACAATATTTATTTTATGGTCTTTCCGTGTTGGTCATTTTTCATCCATTGACATCCACACGATTTGGGGGCAAACCCGGTTCGATAGAGGAGTGACCCCCAAATGGCGCTTACAGATCTCGCAATCCGGCATGCCAGGCCGCTTGGCAAGGCATACAGGCTCTCTGACTGTCACGGTCTTTACATTCAGGTTAACCCCAGCGGATCTAAGTTGTGGTATCTGAAGTTTCGCTTTGGAAACAAAGAGAACCGTATGGCATTAGGCCCTTATCCGCTTATTTCTCTCGCACTGGCAAGGGAGAAGCAAGCAGATATAAGAAGGCTTATTTTAGAAGGCATTAATCCGGCGGAGAAACGCAGAGAGGAAGAGCGGGGTGGAGAGCCCCTTTATACGTTCGAGTCCGTGGTGCGCGAATGGGTCTCCAGCAACGTGAACTGGTCGGCAGAACATAAGAAGCGGGTGTTGCGTTATTTCGAGCTTTACGTCTTTCCCACGAACGGCAGCTGCGACATTACCAAAATGAAGGTCAAAGACCTGCTGGTACCGATCAAAGAGGTGGAGAAAGCGGGCAAACTGGATGTCGCTTCTCGTCTCCAGCAGCGTACCGCGTGCGTGATGCGCTACGCCGTCCAGAACGGCATTATTGATCATAACCCTGCATCAGATTTAACCGGCGCGGTCTCCACGCCCAAAGTACGTCATCACCCGGGCTGGATCTGAATCTTATCCCTGATTTCCTGGAAAGAATCGACGATTACAAAGGCCGTCAACTGACTCAACTGGCGGTAAAGCTGGCGCTGTTGCTATTCATCCGCTCAAGCGAACTGCGCTTTGCCCGCTGGGATGAAATTGATCTGCATAACGCCATGTGGACTATCCCGTCGAGCGCGAGCGCTCCCCGGCGTTAAGTACTCTGCGCGAGGTGCAGCAGTTCGATGGCCTGTAGCGCGCTGGTGGAGTCAGGCCTGTGGTCAAGCGACGCGGTAGAGCGCCAGATGAGCCATCAGGAGCGTAAGCGCGTGCGGGCGGCGTATAACCATAAGGCGCAGCATCTCGAAGAGCGCCAGGAGATGATGCAGTGGTGGGCCGATTATCTGGATGCAAACCGGTTCAGGCATGTTGTGCCGTATGGCTTCAAAAAGTCGCCGGGAGGCGCACTCGACCATATGAGTTTCCAGGAGCGCAATGACCGGCAGCTAGAAGAGCTGAAAGCCAGAATACTGGCCGACTCGGAATGGCTTACGGCGTCTGAGTTATCGGCAAAAACGGGTTTCCGTTCTGCCGATCCTGATGCTGGCCCGAAAGGCTGGAAAGCGGCCGGGAAGATATTCTCGCTGAAGGTCGACGGGGAGGATTTGTACCCGGATTATGTTCTGGATGAGAAAATGAGGCCCCTCAAGGTTGTCAGGCTGATTCTCTCGCTGTTCAAAGAACGCAAAACGCCATGGGGACTGGCTATCTGGTTCGGTTCGGCAAACCGCAGGTTGAGAGGTGGGAGGCCGAAAGATTTGCTGATTTCAAAGTCAGAGTTGGTTCTGATGGCCGCGCAGGATGAGGTGGAGTTTGGGGGTAAGTAGCCTGTTAAAATGAACCATTCACTTTTAGAGCTCTTCCGGCATACTGTTTATTACTCTCACTGCCAGTACGCACCGCCGTTGTCGCTCCGCATCTCGTTACCCACCTAACAACCACTTAAAAGCTGTAGCGCTGCTCTCAGACTAGGATTGCTACGCTCAGCGCGCAATGTATCTGTGCCACGCCAACCAGTTTTATGGGTCGGTTCTGATGCAGATGCATCACCATTCCCAGCCAGCTTCCGGCGTAACGCTAGCTGGGAATACATAACTTAAAAAAGAATGCGAGATAATGCGCTAAGACGCGAATTCGATTTATAACTTCCTTATCAATTTTCCGTCTTTTTTATCGAAGGATACAATTGTATAATCATAGCCATTTAGCGCTTCTACTAAAACACTCTCATCCTCAGATGTGGCAAAGATAATTTGGCCACTGATCTTTGTTGATTCTGCTGCATCTCTGAGCAATTCAGCAAAGCTCACTTTGTTTGCTTCTTGTTGTCGTGGTTCATCGAAAATAATCACTCCAGGGTGATTAGTAGCAAACCGTTGGCCAACTGTGAACAAGCTGATCAAATACCCCCAAATTATCCTGATACCATCACTTGCTGAGGTATCAAAGCCAATATCATAGCCTTCCCTAGTCGGAAGATAATTATCTTCCGAAATGCCTATAAGTTCCGCATCAAAACTATCAAAATTATATTTCATCAATCTTTGAACAACGCCAGAATTTAACAAACGCAACTTTGCAATATCGTTCTGAGAAAGTATTCTTTCCGGGAGGGATTTTCTATCAGACGTTAGCTTTTTGTACTTCTTGTGTAGCGTATCTAGTTCAAGACGAATGTTAGTTATATCCCTAATCGCCTCATCAATATCATTAATGTCATTTTCCAAGTTAATTTTACGGCGCAAATATTCCTCTTGTAGAGCAACTGAGGGATAATCCGTGTTTTTAAGTTTACTTATCTCAACTTTTAAAGAGGCTATTTTTGATTCAATTCTGCTTTGTTCAACCTCTTTGAACTTCAATTGTTTGTTACAATCTACTAAAACAAACTCAAAAGCCTTTATCTGCTCTTTGATAAAATTTAAACTACTTTCATATGTCATAAGATTTTCTTGTGATGAAAAATCTAAGAGATTATCATTATATTGAGCACCGCAAGTAGGACATTCATTACTAAGTAATTGAGTAGATTCATAAACAGTAGAGTCTGAGATTTTTTTCAAATCCTCATATTTTCTTTTGTCGTCTAAAAGGTTTTCTAATCTTTTATTTGTAGAAAATATCTGGTAATTTATATAGCTTTTATGGTCACTTATTTCTTGTAGTTCTAACTCTAAAGCATGTATTTCATCGACTTTAGAACTTATTGAATTCACAACAGATAACTGCAGAGTAGTATCATCAGCCTGTCTAAAAGTTTCTGTATTAATCACTTTGAGGTCTTCAGCATAAATTGCTCGGAGATCAGTAAGTGATTTAATATTCTCACCATCTTTTATAACCAAATCTATTTTATAATTGTCAAACTTGGCCTCTGGCTGTTCTGGAATGCCAGTTACGACTGATGAAACCTTTGATGCAACTATTTCCGCATTTCGCTTGATTATTTTCCATTGATAAACAATCTCATCGATACCATTTTTTATAGCGCTTCGCTTAAGTATATTTTCATTAACATCAAGAGACATTAAGAACTCAAGAGCTCTTTTTTTTACTTCTTTAATACCAAATTGAGTTGGAATTGTGGCCATTATAGATGACCAACCTTTTTTTTGTTCAACATACCATGCAGGGAATAATACTGACGGATAAAGGGGGGTCTCTTTACCGTTATGATTGGGTACTAGAGGTAAACTCCAACCTAAAAAAACAGTCAACCATTTATAAAACCCCATATCTCTATCCGTATCACCTTCACGATGTAGGAAGTATGAACCACTACTTTTCCTCTCTCCCTTATTGCCAGTTTCATCAATATAAATGATATTATCATTTTCGAACCCAATTATATTTCTTTTCAGAGATGCTATTACGCCGTTATTATTCTTTATTTTTAAAGTGACAAAAGATGAAATGACATTAATTTCTTGTCCGTCAATTGTGTTTAATACTCTTGTTAGAGACGGTGGAAATGGAATTTTGGCTCCTCCCATACCCAATGCTTTTTCCATTCCTAAAGCATAGGCTATAGCATTCATGCATGTGGACTTACCATGAGAGTTTTCCATGCGTAATAAAAACAAACCACTGGAAAATGGAATAGTGACTCCATATCGGCCATCAGTAGTATTTGCAACAATGTCCAACGAAACGATTTCTAATGACATATTACCCCACTTGGAATATTTTGTTAATATTAGTTTCGGACAATCCTTTTTTAAGCTTGTTTAGTTTAAACGATTCATCCTTGAATACATCAAGTGCAATTAACTTAACTGCACATAACTCTCCCTTATCAGTTATTTTATATTTTTCATTTTCTCGAGTTATAAACCCTTCGCCTAACATTAACTCAAGGGCACGGTCGAGTGTAGGGTCCATACGTACTTCAGGTTTAAGGCTTTCCTTGTTTAAAGTCCAAAACTCAAAACTAGCTACATTTTGATCTGATTTCAAAACCCAATTAACAACATGCATTTTTTTTAACGAACAGCAACCAGAACGTCCAACGATAGTTAGAATCAATAAAATTAAACTACAACGCCACAATGGTCTCATATCACAAGGTAAATGTTCAGGCCTTTTTGTAAAGGTGAAAGGTTTCCCAATTATTTCCTCTATGGTTATATGCATATTTTTACCTTAAAAGTCTAATGGGCATCGTATCAACCAGTCGGAAATTACACCCCAGGTAATTTTCTCGAGGTCCGCTTGTTTAAAAGTAGGCACTTCTTCTTCAATACATTTTTTCAACGATTCAATTTGATCTGTCATGATTCTTGAGGGTTGGGCATTAGATGGAGCAAGCATAAACATACCAACTAAATTACTTTCTCTCTGTTGAATACATTTATAAACAATTTCATAAATATCGACCCAGTTTTTCTTTAAAGTGTCTAATAGATTTTGATAATCAAGAAATTTTTGAATTAGGAAGTTTCTAATCTGTTCTTGTCTTGATATAGTGTCGTGAATCTTAGGTAATTTTAAATTCAATTTTTCGAGAAAAGAACTATTATCACTAATGAATTCCATAGCTCCTTCGACAGTTGTATCATCTAAGTTCAGACTTAATTGGTAGGAGTCTCTGCGAAGTAAAAAAGCTTCCTGTGAATAACTATTCTCGGTTTGGACAATAATTTGAAAGTCATCAGCAACATACGAAAGACCTAACTGACGAACCTTAAGGGATTTTTTTGTGCAGTATTGACTTAGTTTTGCTGATTTATTATAAGGAGTTGCCAGAATCCAGCGACTTATTTTTAATGTTCCAAATAGTTCCTCTAACTGTTTCACATTATCTTTAGAGAATTTTTGAATATCATTATATATTTTCTTTTGTTGTGCTTTATAAAGTTTGTCGATATCGCTCGACTGCTCAGGCAAATAACACTGAAAAACATGCCCATTGAGAGTGTAGCATTCAAGACCAAAATCCCCACCATGTGAATCAGGTAAGTCACAACAGTTCGCTGGCTTGTAATGTAGCCAAATAATGCTTTTGAAGTACGATTCCCATGCTTTTGGGTCGCTATGTGGGTCAATATGCATTTCCAAGTCCATTGAAAAATTTTTAACCCAGTATAACTTCTTGTTCTTAAGGGAGTAAATACAGATGGCCAAAAAACAGGCACCCTCAAAAGTCACCTTTATAGAATCAAGATAACCCCGTAACCGACGGTTCAAACCAAAATAGTGGTGAGCGATTGAGTGGAAAAAAATGGCGGAAAATATTTTAACTGATTGATTTATCAAGTTTATCACCCCGTATCATCCATAATTAGGTGTTCGAAATTGGAGGTGCGGAGAAAACGAAAGAAAGCCTATGATTTTTAATTAGATTTCCTTTAGCAATTTCAGTGATCCACTCCAATGCAATTTCTCTGGTTTTTTCTTGGCCTTGCACCTTCCGTCGCTAATCGCGCACTAAGCTCAACCCGTTCAATCATCACTGTCGCGTAGTTCTCTGTTCGCAGATCTCTCTCAATATATGACTGTATGTATATACAGTATCATGTGATGGTGAAATAGGGAAGAAAAATAATAAAATGCTCCTCATGTATATGCATAATATCAATGAAAATTAACTCATAACTCTCTTCAGCCAAGGATTATTCGCCGGTACTTTCTCTCCAAATACCAGCCACGGATCTTCCATCAGAAACCCTTTCAACTGCCCCGTTTTCTGCGGAGCGCGAACCTCGCAGGTCCAGATAAAACTGTCATCATTAGAGCGCAGGGCTAGCCCTGACTCCTGAAACATTCGCTGTGCCAATTTCCAGCCGTCGCCGCTATCGCCTGTCGTTTCTGCTGCATATATCTTAAAGATCCCCGGCGTGACCAAAAAAAGATGGTTTTCCACCACATGTACCTTGCCATTCCGGGTATTTACCGTGGCTGAAGAAATGGTGTGGTTCTTCAGCCACTGCAGAAAATTATTATTGTCACCAAGCCTCGGGTCGTCTGCTATCTCCGGCAGCGGTTGAGAGGGGGCGCTAAGTTCAGGGACGGGTTCAGCTTCGCTTACCGGCGTCACATCACCGGCAAAACCGGCGGGACGTTGTTCGCCTGCCCGACATGCAGCGCGACGGGTAGCGGGATGTTTTCCCACTGTGCCACTTCCGTGGCGAAGGCCGGGAGACTGAATAACAAAGCAAAGAAGAGGTATTTCATTGTTTCTCCTCCGCTACCAGACGCTGCGGAGCGGCATCGATACAGTCGATCGCCAGTCCCCACGGGTTTTTCTCCGCATCAATGGCGTAACGCACTACCTGCAACGGGTAGCGCACCAGCGCCTTTTTTACCGGCTCGTTCTGAAAGTACTCCTCAACCGCCACGTCCAGCGTTACCCGCCAGGCGTCCCGGCTTAATGTCTCGACGCGGGGGAAGGGGCGTTTATCGCCGTCATGCACCAGGCTGCTGTAGCCGTGGCCGGGAAGCTCATACACGCCGCGTGTGCGTTCGCGCAGTTCACCGCCGTTGCGCCGCACCTGAAAATCGTGCTCCAGCCGGGTGTAACAGGCGGGCGTCAGGTAGGCGCGCAGCGAGCGGAGGTTGCGGGAATAGTCCTCCTCGCCGTTGTCCGGCCAGCGGTTCAGTTGCTGGAAAATATAAAAGGTGAAGGCGTAGACGCTGGCGGGAGGCACTTTCCACCACGGGCGGGTGCTGCCGCTGCGCAGGTCCGGCGGGAACCAGAGGGTGAGCTTTTGCGGCGCGCTGTACCAGCCGTAGCCGACGCCCGCCAGGCACAGACACAGCAGAACAATCACCGCCCGCAGCGTCAGGATATGGTTATCTCGTTCGGCCAGCGCGTGGCGAAAGCGGCTCATCGCGGACTCCTGCGCACTACCCATACGGCGCTGTGCTGGACCAGTAGTGCACCGCGAAGATGATGGCGTTCCAGCCAGGCAAGGATCGCTTGCGGTAGCCAGCTGTCGGGCTTACCGCGTTTGGTGCTGGCCAGGATGCGTCCGCCGCCCTGAATCAACAACGCCGCGCCCGCCAGCGCCGAACCGGGGATCAACGGCCAGTAGTGGGTTATCAGGGCCAGCATTATGCCGAACGCGCAGCCGCCGCCAAGACCGAGGGCCAGCGCCAGAAACAGCTCGCTGGTGGTCAGGCCGCGCCAGACCATGGGCTCCCGGTTGAGGCGGTCGGGGAGAAAGGAGATGGTCGCCATATCACAGGACGTCCGAAGCCTGGTTGAGTAGCCAGATGATGACCACGAGAAGAATGCTGCCGACGCCCGCCATCGAGCCCAGATCTTTCCACTGCTTGCGCCCGCTCTGGATCTCCGAGTAGGTGGCAATGCAGTTGTTCGCCACCACCAGAAAACCGACGGCGCAGATGGCCAGCGCCAGCAGTACCACGATGTCAAAACCGTAGTTTTGCAGCGTTTCCATAATGCCCTGGCCCTGGCCACGCGACGGATCTTCCATCGTCGGCAGATCGGCGAAGGCATTAAACGCGGTGAGTAACAGCAACAACAGCCAGCGCATGGTTCCTCCTTAGCTCAGTACCAGCCAGAAACTGACCAGCACCAGTAACAGTGAACGGGCCGCCACCGCGCCAAAACTCTGCCAGCTCAGGCGCTGGTGGCAGACGCCCTGCCAGGCGACCAGTAGCGTCTAGGCACACCACAGCAGCAGGACGCTGGTAAACAGGCCAAGCACCAGCAGGCTGACGGTTTCTGGTTTGCTCAGGCTGGCGGCCTGGAAAGCGGCGAGCTGCGAGTCAGTCATCGGGGTTCTCCCGCTGATAACTGGCGCTCAGGGGCTGGACGGCGCGCGGCTGCGTCCTTGCCGGGGCAAGGTAACGGCGGATGCCCTGTTCAACGGCAGAGATGTCCTGCTGCGCCTGTAAGTAGTCGAAGAAGTAGCGTGACTGCGGATCGGTGCTGGCGCTGGTTTGGGCACGCTCCAGCGAGGTTTTTACGCCGTCGAGTTGCTTCAGCACGAGGGCTAGCTGGGCGGATTCCGGGGAGGCAAATGCCTGCGACCCTGTGAGCAAAGCTACTAACAGAAATAATGGGCTATGGCGCATGGACGTCTTCTCTGGAAGATTGTTTTGGGCAGGGTAGGAGAGAAGCTGGTGTGGAATCAGCGAGGAATTGTTTGTATCTGGTAAAAGTTCCAGTATGCACATGGTGCAGCAACGATACATCTTGAAGATGGGAGATATTTTCTGGTACTCAAAGTACGGAATTCACCTTTGAGAAAGCATGAAGATGCAGTGTCAAATTTTACAATCGATGTTGGGGCTTAAGTTAACTGTTGCGTATCTATTTAGGTATTTCATTTGCCATGCTGCTGGTTATTTTTTCAATTGTTTCCGCTATAGTAATTGAAGCTCGTATTATTGATGTAATAACAAGGATGCCCAATACAAAATAAGAAAATAGAGGATGAATGTGAATGTAATCTACAGATACATTTTTTTCTACTTTAGAAATAACTTTATACCTTATTAGTAAATATATACCATAAGTAAAAGTTACAGAAGTGGATATATTCCAGATGAGATTAGAGAGTTCTTTGTAACAACGAGCTAATCTGGTCTTATTTACCTTCAGTGAAAGAATAGTAAACCCAATAAAGGAAAATAAAAAAATCATTAAACATGCAGTTGCTATTTTATCACCTGAGTAATAATAAATAACCTTGGATATTATAAAATATATAAATGTCAATACCCAGAGGATGATGTTATGCTTGAAAGGCTTTTTTCTTATTTTCATATTCATTATAACAATTATCTTACAGTAATTTTTGTTCTCGATAGCTTTTTAATAACCACCAAGAATAAATTAGGCTTGTATTTATCTTATAAAGTATTTTTTGTTTTATCAATTAGTATTTTTATTATTTATAACCAGCGTTTAAAACTCCCAGCTACCATCCATACCGTTATCCCAAACCATAAGCTCGCAGGTAGTAAAATCAGCATTGCTGGCAGAAACAGCGGCTGCGCCAGATAAAACATCCAGAGTGTTGTGGCGACCGAACTGCCGGACCTGATGACATAGCGGTGAAGAAAAACCGATTCCAGCCCGGAGCCAAACCGCCTCAAATCCCGTTGTACCAGACCTTCTGTCAGCCCGGTTAAAGCGCTCAGGCAGAGCAGGGGGGTCATGGCGGCCAGCCATATCAGACGCAGCATAAAACTCACCAGCATATAAGACAGTACGGTGAACGGTTTCTGAAGGAGTATGTTGGCCTTAAGCACGTGCGTAGTCCCGTTCTCCAGCAGCATAACAATGTCATTCCCCTGCGGATGCGGTTGTAGTGCGATGACCAGTTCCGCCTGCTCCCTCCTCATCACCTGAAAAACATGTCTGCTTCCCTCCTGTGGCCACCAGAAATAGAGTCCCGCCAGGTCCAGTACCACCCGCAACACCAGCGCGCCAATAACCAGCCCAACAATCCGTCCGGCCAGCGACAGCGTCCAGCCAACCAGTCCCTGCGCCGGGCGTGAAGGAGGCGGCCGCTGTTCACTCATTCCGGCAGCCCCTGCTGGCGCGCCTGCATCCATGCCGCCAGTTGCGCGACGGACTCCGGTAGTGGGTAGTGTTTATCCGCTACGGGCAGCGGCAGACGGATTTTCCATAGCTGACCGCCTTCAAGCAGGGCAAAGGCCTGGCCTTTGGGGAGTTGGATCAGCGCGGCGGTATCCAGCAGCGGTACATTGCGAGTGACCACCTGCTCGCGGGTGTTGCTGCTGAAGCTGTTGATGCCGCCCGGCGTGTCGGTGACGCCGGAGCTAACCTGACGGCTGCGCACTTCCACCTGCGGCAGTTGCTTCGTCAGTAGTTCGGCGGTGGTGGTTTCGCGCACCCGCAGCATAATCAGGTTGTTGAAATTGCCGACCACCTGGCCTGCTTTGGGCGCGCTACCGAGGCGGGCCTGAATATCACTCAGCGTCTGGGTATAGGCGGTGACCTGAATGCCCGCGCCGCCGCCCTTGTTGACCAGCGGGATAAACTCCTCGCCCATCAGTTCATTAAACTCATCGCAATGCAGGTTGATGGGCGACGGTTTTTCGCTATTGCCGGGCAGTCCATCATTGAGGCCAAATTTATACAGATGCCCGGCGATGCTCACCAGATCGGCAAACATCGAATTGCCGACGGCGGCAGCGACCACCGCATCAGACAGCGCATCCAGCCCGACATAGACCACCGCCTTCTGGCGGATCGCCTGCTGCCAGTCGAGGATCGGGCGCGTGTCGTCGAGATCGTGGTAGTCCGGGGCGAGCAGGGCGGCGAGCGTGCCGGTGGTCAGCTTTTCCAGCAGCGGCAAAAGCGAGGCGACAATCTTGTCGAAGTAGGTTTTGTCATAGCGCACCGCCGAGAGCAGGCCGTCGAGGATCGGATCGTAAAATTTCTCCGCGTTGAGGTACTGTTCCAGCGCCACCACGTGAGGATCGCGGCCCAGCATATGGCGCGGGGTGTTTTTATCGTTGATACGTTCCGCCAGTTGCGCCACCACTTCCCATGCCCGCGCGTTGTGGCGCGGCAGTACGATGCGGGCATAGTCAATAAACAGGGCGTCGATATTCACGACGTGGCGGGATATTAACTGATAGTCGGGACGCTGTCCGAGCGCCACCAGGGCGCGGGCGATGATATTCACAAAGCGCCAGGCGAACTCGCGAAAGGCCGCCGAGTTACCTTCGCCGGAAAGCTGTCCGGTGAGGCGCGACGCCACTTCCGAAATGCGGCCAAAGCGCCCTATCGCGTTGTAGCGGGCGGAGATCTCCGGGTAGGCCAGATGGAACAGGATAAAGCGGTCGCCGCGTCCGGCGTGCTGCGCCTCTGTCCACAGACGCTTCAGCAGATCCGCGTCGCCTTTTGGATCAAAGACGATCACCACCTCACCACGGCGGATGTCCTGGGTGGCAAGCAGTTCCGCCAGCCGGGTTTTGCCGACGCGGGTGGTGCCGAGCACCAGCGTATGGCCAGGACGTTCACTGAGCGGCAGGGTGACGTCGCACTCTTTCAGCTCCACGCCGTGCAGCCACGGATTGCCGCCGACGGAGGGCAGCGGGCGCACCGGGTTCAGCCAGCGATCGGCGCTGAGCAGACGGGTAAGACGGGGAAGGGTATGTTCGCTGCGTTTTTCGATGTGTCTTGCCAGGCGGTAACACCATCCCGGACGCAGCCAACGTGCGGCTTCCGGTCGCAGGCAGTCGTACAGACGCTGGGTGTGGATGGGCAGCCAGCGAAAGCCTTTACCGAGAAACAGCCTCTGGCGGCTGACCGGGATTTTCCGGCTGGTGAGCGCGTAGCGCGGCAGGCGCAGGAGGTTACGCTGGTAGCGCACGATTTGCCAGCCCTGTCAGCCGCGTCGCAGGGCCAGCAGTATCAGGGTGCAGGCCATCAGGCGGGCTTGCCACGGCCTCAGCATCAGCAGTGGGGCCTGCGTCAGGCAGATTAATGCGCCACAGCCAGCAGTGACGGTGCTGTAAAACTCCACAGGTGGGCGCAGCAGCGCCTCCAGCGCGTAGCGGCTCATGGCGGTACTGCCTGTTGCACATGGTGGCTGACCAGCTTGCGGTAGCGTGCGGCGGGCGCGCCGCCAGCAGGACGGTGATAGCGGGCGGCGGCATTGAGCCAGCTTCCGGGACGTTCATCGTAGCGCTGACGCAACAGTTGCGCGGTGAGCGACAGGTTCTGCAGGGGATGCAGGGCGTCGCAGGGAGAAGCAAAATACGCCCGGTGCCAGCCGATATTGATTTGCCCGAGCCCCACATCAATGCGCTTCGGGCTGATGCGGCGGATGGCGGCCAGCAGCGCCTGACAGGCCTGCTCCCGGCTGGCGTAGCGGTAGCCGGTGCCTTTGATATTGAGCGTCCACGGCCACGGAAGATGTCTGCCGTTCAGGTTTGCGCCGCTTTCGGTTTGTGTGACGGCCCACAGCAGTTCCGGCGGCACGCGGTAATTTTTTGCGGCGCGCATATAAGCCTCTGGAAGAGGCTGCGCCAGCGCCAGACAGGGCGCAGCAGGATCAGGGCAGGACCTCGCGCCATTGCTCCCCCTTACGCTCCAGCGCCACCGGGATTTTGCTCTGCCCCAAAAGCAGCCAGCGTCCCGCGTCGTGGTTAAGCGTGATGCTGTGTTCACTCACCAGTTTTGCGTCGATGCCATGCGCCATCGCCCAGCGGCGCACCCGGTTATCATCGCCTTCGCTGTTGATTAGCCAGATATCCAGCGGGCGCTGTTGTGCCAGCAGGGTACGCAGCAGGCTGTCGCAGGGCGGGCAGTCATCTTTAACAAATAGCGAAACGCGGGTAGTGCTGGCGGACGTGGTTTTCAGCGGCGTTAGTCCCGGATACAGGCGCTGCCAGGCGGCATCATAGGCGCGCTGGAAGGAAAGTTCCTTCTCCAGCCGCTGGTATTCCTGCCTGACCAGCAGTTCGGCGAAGCGCTGACGTTCGTGGTCAGTGTCGGCTTCGACGCCCAGCGTGGTCAGCGGGTCGAGCCTCGGCGACCAGATGCCGCGCGCCTGCTGTTTCAGCGTGAGATAGCGCTGCCACTCTTCCGGTGTGATGCCCCAGACGGTTGCCTGCTGTTGCGTGGTCAGTGGCCTGAGAGCGGAGTCCGCATTCTGGCTGGTCTGCATCTGAAGCGGTTGCGCCCGCACGCTGGCGGTGAACAGTAACAGGATAATCAGGCGTTTCATCGCTTACTCCGGTACTTTCAGCGTCAGCTGGCGTTTGCCGTGGCGGAATACCGCCCGACGCTCATCAAACCGCTCCAGCCGCCAGCCGCGCCACTGTTCCCCCGTGCGCAGCCACACCACCTGATGGAGGTAAATGGCCTCCGGCGGCACGACAACCGCCAGGCGGATATCACCCCGCTGTATGGTCCCGGCGAGAAAAAATGGGGCCGTTAACGGCCCCAAAGGGCGGAGGGACATGGGATGGCGGTAAGCCACCGTCGGAGGGAGGGAATGGTCGCTGGCGAAACAGACCTCACGGCGGTTTTCGTCGGAGGTCATCCGCCACGCCGGGCCCGCCAGCAGTTGCAGGGTAGCCTTCAGGCGCAGCGGGCCGGTGTGATACTGGCTCAGCGGTAACGGGAGGCTATAAAGCTGCGCCCGGCGCGCATCGGCAAGACACAGGCTCCAGCCGCTATCGCGTAGCAGGTACTGCAGCGCTTCCCCTACCGTCGGGTGAATACCGGGCGGAACGGACAGGGCGGTAAGCTGTTCGAGTGGCGGCTGTTGCGGTGACGTGCTGACCAGCAGATAGCGGTCGTAGCGGACGACTTCTGGCGTGGCAGGGGAGGCGGCGGCCACGCCGTTGAAAATAAACAGGAGCAGAGCTGTCAGCTGTCGTTTCATCGCATCCTCCACAGTGCTTTTACAGGAGCGTGCCGGATAAGAGGGCAAGGAACTACCGACAACTGTTTGCGGCGTCAAAAAATAGCGCCCGTTATTCCGGGCGCGAAATCAGTTCAGTAAGGGAATCTTTCCCCCATCAGCCCCAGCGTGGCGGCGATGGGGATGCCGCGCTCAGAAAAATGAACGCGTAGCGTCAGTCTGACGGTTTGCTGCTGTGTGCTGCCGTTGGTTTTTTGCGACAGCACCCAGCGGTAATCGATACGAATGGTGCGTTGCGGCGGTTGGTGGGAGATAAAGGCCACTACCGCTGCCATTTCAACACCTTTCAGCAAGTCCCTGATGGCGTTGTCATTCCGGTCTTCAAGACAGTGCTTGTGGGCCGGAAGGGTAATGGCCAGATCCAGCGGCAAGCCAGCGTCCAGCGCCTCGTCATCAAGGTTAATCAGTTTGCCCCGGTTAAGGGCTTCTTCACGTGAGTTCAATACGGTATTCATCATGCGTCTCTCCGGTAAAAGACCAGGGAAACGCCCCGACGGGGAATTTCCCCGGCAGGGTGAATGCTGTGCGTCAGAACTGCGGTACAGGCTCTGCTGGCGGTGCGGCTGGCGCTGGCTGGGAGTCAGCTTCGCGCTCTGCCCGGTAAACCTCTTCACCATCAATTTTGATGAGCCCGATGTGCAGCAGATGGGCCTTCAGGCTGACACCGGTTTCGCCTTTACGGTCGCCTTTGCTGTAGACAAAGGTGTCGGCATACAGATCGCCGAGGCGGAACTGGATCAGCACCTTGCGCTTCTGCTCGCAGGCGTCGATACAGCGACGGACCAGTATCTGCGCTTCCTTGCCGCTGACGCGGCAGTCGAACCAGGTGTGCTCCGCGTTGCTGGCTTCGCCCCGTAGTGCGGCAATGTCGCAACACAGGAACGGTTCGCCTTTTTTCGGGGTCACTTCCCGGATCCGGTTGAGGTAGCCCAGACCGCTGGTGTACAGGTTGAAGTAGTGGGTATCGTTCATGGTGGTATCTCCGTGTTGAAGGTGCGGAGCGCCCCATGCGCGGGAACGTCCCGCTTCGGGTTTGGCTCATTGGCTGCAAGGCCTCTGAGTTACTGGCAGTACGGGCATTCCGCGCTGTGCGCCTCCGCGTTTCAGGAATGCATGGCGGGTTTTGCTGATAACGGCATTACAGCAACAGTTTTCGGGATGAGAGGACAGCGAGATTTGTTACCGGTGGCTGAATAATTTCCGTGACAGGCCGGGCGGAAAACATGTGATTTTAATCACAAAATTGCGCTTCGGTGAGTTGAAATATTGTGCAGTAACCTCATATAGAAAGCGGGTAAGGAACACCTGCCCACAAGACATGAACTTTTTGAATATTCTTTTTACTGTTCAGGAGGTACATGATGACTCTCAGAACTTTTCCTGTATTACACGATCTCTCCGACTCTCTGTTTGCGGACCGTTTTAACCGTATCGATCGCCTTTTTAGCCAGCTAACCGGCAGTACGCCGTTGCCCTCCACGCCTTCTTACAATATCCGGCGGCTGGGGGATAATCGCTATGAACTGACGCTCAGCGTGCCGGGCTGGAAAGAGAGCGAACTGGAAATTGAAACCGTCGGCGGTCAGCTGAACATCAGCGGTAAACGTGAAGAGGAGAAAACCGAAAACGGCGAAGAAGGATGGATCCATCGGGGTATCAGCCGTAGCGACTTCCGGGCCAGCTATAGTCTGCCGGAGCATGTAAAAGTGACCGGCGCTTCGCTGGAAAACGGCTTACTGGCAATTGAATTACACCAGGATATCCCGGAAGAAGAGAAACCGCAGCGCATCGCCATCAACAACAACCCGGCGATTGAACACAAGCCGTAATCGTTGACTGACGTTGTTTTCACGCCCGGCAAACGCTGGGCGTTTTGCTAACCTGATCAGGCGTTTTTCTGGCCTCTGACTATTTGAGCCGTGAGCGCTGTAACGGCCTCTTGCTGCTGCACCAGGAACGCCTCCAGCCCCATTTTCCCCGTCGCGATGTCATCCAGCATCTGCTCCCACAGCGCAGTGGTGCCCGGATCTTTCAGCGCTTCCGGCAGGGCGTCAATCAGCGCGCTGGCGATATCCGTTGCCAGCAAAAAACGACGCTGCTTAATCAGATAGCCGCGCTTAAGCAGCGTCTGGATAATCCCAGCGCGGGTGGCTTCGGTGCCAATACCCGCATTTTCTTTCAGCCGCTGCTTCAGGCGCTCATCGCTGACAAAACGGGCGGCGTTTTTCATCGCGGCAATCAGCGTCCCTTCGGTGTAGTGCTCCGGCGGTTGAGTCTGACGGGCGCGAACGTCCACCTGTTCCACCTGGCAGGTCTGTCCCTGTTGCTGGGCGGGAAGTGCCTGCGTTTCTTCCGGTGAGTGCGTTGCCATCTCGCGCAAAAACAGTTGCCGCCAGCCGCTGACAATCACGACTGAGCCACGGGCAGTCAGCGTTTCCCCGGCGCAGTTCAGGCGCAACTCCGTTTTATCCACCTCATGGTCCGGCAGAAACTGCGCCAGAAAATGGCTACGTACCAGGCCGTAGACCTTGCGCTCGCTGTCATTCATCTGTGTCAGATCTACCGTTTTACGGGTCGGGATGATGCCGTGGTGGGCGGTGATTTTACTGTCGTTCCACAGCCGTGAGCGCTGTTGCAGGTTAAGCTGCGTGGCGAGGGGATGGAGTGAGGCGTCGCTGTCGACCAGCGCGGCCAGTACTTGCGGTGCTTCAGCGTGCATGGAAAGCGGCAGCCAGCCACAGTCGGTGCGCGGATAGGTGGTGGCCTTATGGGTCTCATAAAGGCGCTGGGCGATATCCAGTACCTCCTGTGCACCCATGCCCCACTGTTTTGAGCAGACCTGCTGCAGGGCGCTGAGGGTGAAGGCCTGCGGTGGCGGCGTTTTCTCCCGCCGGGTTGTTACGTCCATTACCAGCGCGGTTCCGGCTTGTTTCAGGCGTGTTGTAGCCTCACGGGCGGCGGATTCTTGGATACAGCGGCCTTCGTCGTCGCAGTACGCACCATCGGGTTGCCACTGTGCAAGGAAAGATGCTCCTTCAGCATGCAGTCGGGCATCTACCCGCCACCAGGGGCGGGGAGTGAAGCGGGCGATCTCCCGGTCGCGTTCCACCACCAGGCGCAGGGGCGGGGTCTGCACCCGGCCTACAGAGAGCACGCCTTTGTGCCGCTGGTTCATTAGCGTGCAGGCGCGGGTCATGTTGATGCCGACCAGCCAGTCGGCGCGGGCGCGCGCCAGTCCGGCCTGGTACAGCGGAAACGTGCTCTCGCCGGGTCTCAGTGCAGCGAGCGCCTTGTGGATACTGGCCTCATCCAGCGCCGACAGCCACAGCCGTTGGACCGGACCGCGCCAGCGGCATTGTTCCAGAATTTCGCGGGCGATGGTTTCGCCTTCGCGGTCGGCGTCGGTGGCAATCACCACTGCATCTGCCTGTTTCAGCAGCTTTTCGATGATACCGAACTGCTTGCGCACCTCCGGGCGGATCACCAGCCGCCATGTCGGGGGAATAAACGGCAGGTGTTCTGCCCGCCAGTGTTTCAGCGTCGGATCGTAATCCTCCGGCGCGGCCATGCTCAGCAGATGGCCGAAGCACCAGGTGATGGTCACGGCGGCGTTATGCAGGTAGCCGTCGCTGCGGTTACGGGCGTCAAGCACGCGAGCGATATCGCGCGCCTGAGAGGGTTTTTCGCACAGGTAAAGTTGCATGGGCTGTCTCCGGTGAAAGGGAGTTCAGCATGGTGTGCCGGAGGGATAAGGCGACAGGGGAAACTGGAGGGAGAAGGTAAAAATTGCACCTTAAAACGTGCATTAAGCGGATAGTGCCTGTTTTTAGGTGCATGAGGTGAGTTTAAAATTTTCGCTAAAGTGACACTCAGGGTTTAACTTTGCGCAAAATTTTAAATCAGCGTGGTTAACGGGCGTATCCGGCGCAGCATAAACATCACCACTGAAAGTTGTGTATTCAGCACCTGCCGTCGCCATTCGAGGGCCATCAGCGCGTCGCGCAGTTCATCACTCGCGTCCGGCTGTTGAATGGCTTCCTGCAACGCCACGCTCCCCGAACGGTTGTTGTCCAGATTTCGCCAGCGCAGATAGCTGACTCCGGAGCGTGCCGGGTTACTGCACAGGATCAGCGGTACATTACGCCCCGGCAGTTCATACACCGCCTGTTTCAGCATCGGCTGGCGTAGTTGCAACTGCTTGCGCAGCGTCTGTAATTCCCGCACCAGCGCTCGCAGCTCTCCCTTACCCTTAAAGGCCTTTAAAAGGCCCTTTAGCGAGCTTTTGCGGGCGGCGCTTTCTTCGTCGTCGTCATTGTTCATCACGCAGGATCTCCGCAAGCATCTTTTTGGGTAAATTCCCGAGCTTATGCGCCATCGTCTGCGCCAGCGGACTGTTCGCCCGTACGTCGGCGCGGGTCACGCCGGTGGTGCGAAAGCGGTTCACGAAGCTGAAGATCTGGAGCATCAGGCGTGGGATGGTGGCAATGAAATCGCGCTTCTCCGCCTGGGTGATAAGGCCGAGGTGCCAGGCGAGCAGGGTTCGGCGGACCAGCAGATCGTAATCAATCAACTGCTGTAGCAGGCGCGAACCGGGCGGTGAGAACAGCGCCAGTGGCAGGATGAATTCGGTCGGGGACGGATTACTGACCTGCGAGGTGTGGATAGCGCCCGGCAGGCTGGCGAAGGCTTGGTCCAGCTGACGATTTTTTTGCTTCAGCAGGTGTGCGATCAGGTTCAGGCGGATGCGCAGTTGCTTCAGCCAGTGGGCGGCCCACGGATCGTCGGCCTCTTCGGCGCGCAGCAGACGCCTGAGTAACGCCAGACAGAGCAGCATACCGGTGGGATGCGCCTGCCAAAGCCGGGCGGCGACGCGGGTGTGCAGGGTGATGCGGATATCGCTGAACAGGGTTGTGCCAGGCATTGGAAATTCTCCATGGATTCAGATGCCCGCAGTGTCGGTCCGCGCAATCAGTGAAGCGACGGGAAACCCATCTGGTCCGCAGAAAGTTAATTTCACCGATGAATGAGGTTTGATTGATAGCTGGTACACGGTCTTTATGCGGTGCGCATAAAATCGGGGCTATCTGCGCCTGCGCCGAAGCTGATTGAACTCGCCCCGTCTGGCCTTCTCCAGCGTAGCCAGAAGATAGGCGAGGGGGCGGTGGATATCGTGGGCGGCGATCCGCCACAGGCAGTCGTCCAGCACCTGCTGGCAGAGGTCGGGAGCCAGATTGCGCATCGCGCGTTCGGCGGCGCGGCGCTCGCTGGCGCTGAAGGGATTATCCACAGGCCAGTGCAGCAGTTGCGTACGCTTTTGATGTTTATTGTTTAAATCTGTACCAGTATGTACGCAATGCGGCTCAGGTTGCCCGCCAGCTCCCGCCACATCACTGAGTCTTAATTGAAGACTCGGGCATTTTTTACTGAGTCCTTGATTAAGACCAGGGGCGGTCTTCAATGGAGACTCAGTGCAGGTTCGTCCACTGTCCACAGGTTGTTGCAGGGTGAGCAGCAGCCCGATGGCGATGTTGCGGATACGCCGGTTGCGGTGGCGGGAGCAGGCGGTGAGCAGCGCCAGATATTCGCTGTCCATCCGGCAGGCATCGGCATGAGTCAGTGGTGCATCATGCAGGGCGTAGAGGTTACCGGTGATCCTGCCGCTTTGCTCGTCGCGCAGCCGTTGGCACAGGCTCAGCCAGCGGGTGATCCGCAGCATCATCAGCGCGTTGCTGACGGTGCTGCGTGAGGCCTTCTCACCCTTAGGCTGGTCTGAGAGCCAGCCCTGCAGTTCGTTGTAGGAGGGAAAGACGCCGCTGCCGTCGTCGCGGGCGTGCAGGCGCAGCAGTTGCCACGTGAACTTGTCGCGCGGGGAGAGGTTGCGCGCCAGCAGCAGGCGCTTCGGCACGCTCTGCTGCGGGTTGCCGAGAAACAGCAGCCTATCGTCACTCTTCATGCAGCAGCTTCTCCTGAGTCCACTGGCGCAGCAGGTTCCAGATAACCGTCAGCGACAGCTCGTGTTCGCGGGCTATCGCCATCATGGCGCTCAGCGCTTCGGGTGAGTCGAGCTTTTTCACGCCCGTCTTCTGCCACTCGTTCCACACCAGCGTCTCCACCTGCTCATCCGGAGCATTGTTGCGCCCTTGCCGGACAAACAGGCCAATCAGCCGTCGCCGGGCGCAGACTTCCGGCGTAGAAAGGCCAAAATAGTGGTTGATGAATTCAATGGACGCGCCGAGCGACAGCGCTTCCTCCAGGCGCTGCTGGAACAGCCGCTCCTGCTCCATCCTCGCCAGCATCCGGCCCAGCATCTCGTGGTCAATGCGGGTGGTGATGAACTGCACCGCGCTGTTGCTGAGAAACAGGATGTCATCGGCGGTGAGCCGCGTCAGCTCGCACAGCTCCTGCGGGCTGAAGCCGAGCGATTCGCAGTAGCGGATCTGCCCCTCCTTCAGCGCCTGGACGATGTGGGTGAGCACCGCCTGGTTAACTGAGGGCGTCATGGCGAACCTCCCGCAGCCGTCGCTGGCGGCAAAGGCTGATAAGCTGCATCAGTTGCTGGATCTGAGTGTTGTCGTAGTCCGGCGACAGTAACAATTCGAGGGCAGGCATCGGTGTGCTGGTGTCGCCATTCAGGGCCGCCAGCACCTGATAGCAGCGCTGTGCCGCCGGATGGGGAAAATCGTGGCAGGGTGCGAGGGTGAAACCTGCCGGAGCGCTGTCGTCAGGCTGGATACAGGCGTCCAGTCCCCAGCAGGCAAACAGCGACCGTGCCGTATGCACCAGCGGTGAGGGCTTTGGCTCATCGGGCTCGGCGGGTTCAGTCGGTGGCTCAGGCTCAGACTCTGGTTGTGGTGCTTTTTCCGCTTCCGGCGGTGGCGGCCAGAGGACTTTTTCGGCCGGAGGCCCCAGCAGCACCTGCCGCTTGCTCTGGCCATCGGTCAGTTCCGCCAGCAACGTATTCCAGCTCATGCCGCTGCGACAGCTCATCTCACCGAGTAGTTCGTCCTGTACCAGTTGTGGTACCACGCCTTCCGGCTCGCCATTGAAGGTGGCGAGGGCGGTGCTGAACAGGTCGGCAAATTCGGGCTGGCGTTCCAGTGGCATCAGCTTTGCCCAGACCTGTTCCGCTGCGCTGCGTAGCGCCAGCAGGCGATCGATAACCTTTCGGGTCAGGCCGCCGTATAGCGCGTTAGGGATGCAGGGCAGCAGCCAGTCTACGGTCTGCAACATCCGGCTGATTTGCGACTGGCTGACGGGATAGCCGTCGCGGGTGAGTTGCTCTGCCAGCGCCAGCTGCGTCGGGCATTCAATACCTGCCTTGTGGTAAAGATCGCGCAGGTGCAGTACCCCTTCCGCGCGTTCGATAAACATCAATCCGTTATGCAGGTCGCTTTCCGCCAGATGGCCGATCAGGCACTGGACTTCGCCCTGCTGCGGTGACAGCGTTTCCGGCCACGGTCTGAACGGCCAGCAGACGCGGTGGTAACGCTCATCCTGCGTCTCCTGCCACAGTTCATTGAAGATGGCGAGGCGCGTATTTCCGCCGCTGGCGAGCATATATTTTTCATCACCGGGGCGGCGGGTCAGTACCGGCGGGTTATCCAGCCCACGGGCAAGAATTGACGCCTTCAGCACGTCATAGCCGGGGTTGCGGGTGACGCGGGGATTGAGGGAGAACGGCTGGATTTGCTCCAGGCTGACCTGGACCATTTCCTGTTCTCCGGTATTGCTGGCGCCGTGAAGCCAGCGGTTGAGCAGGTGTGAAGCGCACATAATCTTCCTCCGGCATTCAGACATCGCGGGTAAGCCGGATGCGCTGGTGGATCCACGCGTCCACCTCGCTTTCCAGCCAGGCGACGTGGCGGCTGTTGAGTCGAATGGATGGCGGAAACTGTTGCAGCTGGATTTGTCGATAAATCCACGATTTACCGAAGCCGATTTTATCTTCCACCTGGCGTAAGCGTAAAAATCTGTCGCTATTCATAACCATTCCTCCTGTATCCAGATTCGTTCACATCAGCACGATGGGCGTGGTTATCAAAGCAGCAGCGTCCCTGCCAGGCAGTAAAAATCCTTATCCGGGGTAGTGAGAGTTGTTAGTTGAAAGGGTTAGTTGATCGCGTTACGGCGGTGCGCCGCGCTGGAGTGCGGTTTTCAACGTCTCGGGGCTCAGCGGCAGATGCATACCTTCCTCACGCGCCCAGCATTCGAAAATGTTCAGCAGTTTGTAGGGATGCTCCAGCATTTCATCGTCCAGTTGTGGGTTGTGCTTGCAGGCCAGCCACAGCAAACGGGAAAGCGCGGAAGTGATCCGCTCCTTTGATTCCGGCTGATGGCGGGTCAGGAAGGCCTCGAGATGAGTGCGGCGGATAACGAACAGTGCGTCAGGAGGCAGCGTGTCCTGCAGGTAGCAGACGGACAGACTGAGCCGGGATTTCAGGTCACTGCGGCCATTGCCATACAGCTGGCCAATCAGCAGATGTAGCTCTTCCTGGAGGTTGTTTTGCGTGGCGAGCAGTTCCAGTAAAAGCTCCCGCAACGATTTGCGGCAACAGAGCTGGTAGTAGCTGTCGTTTTCATCGCAGACCACGATGCCAATCTGGTTGCAGCAATGGGTATCATTGGGGCAAGGACGATTCAACGTTTTCGCCAGTTGCTGGTGGAGCAGCAGGCGCTCAAGGCCGATTAACGGCAAATTCCACAGATGGCTGGTGGTCAGTTGCAGAGTCGGATCGCGTCTGCACGGCGGAGAGTTCGCCATCACTTTGCGGTTGCCGGGTTTGTTGCACTGCGAAGGTGGAAAGGGCGGCTTGCTGAATCGGCAGGCAAAGCGGCAAGGGGGATTGAGTGGTCTCAGAAGTACGGGCGAGGGGAAGTAGACCGAGAGAGGCAGATCGCCGTGCAGGGCATGACGGATCAGGTCTGCAGGCAGCAACGTGATGTTGTGCTGCCGGATGACTTCTGCGGCTTCATCCAGCGTCAGCCACTCCTGGCGGATTTTGTGTGGAGGCATAGTAGGTTCCTTTTTGTGTTGTGGGTTGCGTGTAGTGCTTGTTGATGGTGAAAACCGGTGTGCGATGTTTTTGCTAAAACAACTAACCTGATCAGTTTAGTTAATTACTTTATTATTGGGTAAGGACGAAAAGATATTATGGTAATATAATGATTGAGTTAAAGTGTTATGCAGGTGAAAACAATAAGGTGGTTAATTCTATATCGTTAATATGCTAATTGTTATAAATGGGCATTAGTCTATTAAATATGAACCATATTCAATGCTTGCAAATTCGACTTAAATTATTTATACCTATACTTATAGCCACTGATGGAGGGTATGTGATGTTGTCATTTGATACGAAGGCCGCGTTGGAACTGATCACACACTCTGCTGGTGGTTTTAGCTATGACACTCTTGCCAGGGCATTGATTTCAGATAAAAAAGCACAACTTTCCCAACACCTTTTAGCTGATTGCCGTGAGTTTTGCGAATCACTGGAGTCACAGGGGATTATTCAGCGGTGTGCATCCTGTCGCGAAGTTCAGGATGTGTATTACGAATATCGTGCCCACTAGACTGAACGTCAGTGTAGGGAAACACATTTTTATTTGTTCAGGCTTGCAACCTAATCTCTCATGCTGTAGCTTTGTGCGGGGGTTTCTGAGGGTATTACTGTGAGCCAAATTAATCTGATAACTACATGTACAAATGGTAAGCACAGTAACGGTTATCCGATACTGAATCTCGCAACGTGGTCAACTTCTCTTTCCTGTTCCCAAAATTTAATCCAGGCATGGTGTAAGGTCGTTAATTCGGCTATTTCTGCTGGGCATACCTTGCCTGTTGAGAAATTGTATAAAGGTGGACACTGGGCGACAGCAATATCTATCCATGAGATATATCCAGTTGAATTGTGGGTCCTTTCTGCAGGGTTAGGGTTATTGAAACGTGGTGATAACGTTGTTCCATACCAGGCGACTTTTGCTGTAGGCCATAATGACTCTATACCATTATTTTCTAAGTCGTATAAGGGAAAAGAATTTCATCAGATATGGTGGTCTGAATTAAATAAATATTCGCCGTTTCAAGAGAAGCATCCTACATCGCTGACTGATCTCATGAAGGCCAGACCTGATGAGTATTTTATCATTTGCGGTTCGCCTGATTATATCAGCGCAGTTGGTCCAGATATTATTACCGGTTTGCCTTATTTACATTCAGCAGAAAAACAGGTGTTGATAATATCATCCTCTCGGGTTAAATCGCCATTAAACCATTATTTACTGGAAAGTAATAAGAGAATTGCTGAATGGCTAAATTGTAACATGCTGATGCTGAACATAAAAATCGCGCAGTATGTAATAGAGCAGTTTACCCGAGAGGGATATGACAATTTGGGGTTATTAGCCGATAGGTTGAATGAAAAGTTCTCTTCGTTGCCTGCGGCCTGCAAAAAACAAGGCGTGCGCAGGACTCCGGAAGAGGTCGAAGCCTGGGTATTACAACATCTCAAAGAGGTGCCTGATACCAGCGCGTCACGTGCTCTGCGTGTCTTTCGTGATAGCGGAAACAGTTTTGAAGAGAAGCGATTTCGTGCCTTGTTTCACACTGCGCAGTTGCGCAATCAGTAATGTCCCCATAATGATAATGTGGTAAGATCCCGCGTTTTTTGAGACCAGACAGAGGCGTCACAGGAGAGCAGGGTTGTCGAAGCTAAAATACTTTTTCCCCGATAGTCAGGATTTTATCGATCCCAGTTTCGACTTCGTTCGCGAAACGCGTAACGAGCATCGCGTTCGTCAGCGTGACGACTACTATCCCCATGAGGTCTTCGCACATCCCTATGATGGCATGTTGGTATCAAAAGCAGTGGTTGACGGTCTGGGCGGTGGTGAGAGTAAATACACCCGAGCACAGCGTTTACGCTACTTCCGTAATGGGATGAAACATTTCTTTCGTCTGCCTGATAATATGCAGACAATGGGTGACTGCGGCGCGTTTACTTATGTAAATCAGGATGTCCCGCCGTATCGCGTTGAAGAAGTTATTGAGTTCTATGAAACATCCCGCTTCAACTATGGGGTTTCGCTCGACCATATTATTTTTGGCTATGAAAAACCGGGGGAATCGTTCTCTGGCGAGGTGCTGGCAGAGTGTCGCCGTCGTCAGGATATTACCCTAACTCTTGCGCAGGATTTTTTAGTGAAATCGCAAAAGAGTTGTTTTACGCCGTTTGGCGTAGCACATGGTTGGAGCAAGGAGTCTTACCGGCAGTCAGTAGAGGCACTGATGGCGATGGGATATAAGAATATCACCATGGGGGGTATGGTACCGTTGAAAACGGCGCAGATCCTCGAAACTCTGGAAGAGATTAAACCGCTACTCAAAAGCGATACCCAAGTTCATCTGCTCGGTATTGCACGTCCAGAGAGCTTTACGGATTTTATTCGGCTTGGCGTTACCAGTATTGACTCCACCACTCCGCTTCAACAGGCATTTAAAGATCGCAAAAACAATTATCACACGCCAGAAGGTCGTGCCTATACAGCAGTGCGCGTGCCGCAGTTCGATGCTAACCCAAGTCTAAGTCGTAAGATTAAATCTGGCGTAATCGACCAGGATGTGGCTCGTCATCTTGAGAAAGATGCTATGCATGCGCTGTTTGAGTACGATAACGACTCGTTATCTCTGGAGAAAACACTGGAAGCCGTGTTGGCCTATGAGCGTCTGCACTCAGGAGAGAAAGAGGCAGAGAAAATCCGAGCCGATTACGAACGTACTTTGGGCGATCGGCCCTGGCGGAAGTGCCAGTGCAATATCTGCAGATCCATTGGTATTAACGTGATTATTTTCCGTGGCGCCGAGCGCAATCGCCGCCGTGGTTTCCACAATATTCAGGTACTGTACAATCGCTTGCAGTACACATTGTCATTACGCTCAGAGGATAAATCATGAGTGAGTTCCGTGTCCCCGCTTTGCGTATCCGGCAGGGTGAGAAGAGACAACTTTTTAGCCTGGCCATTGATGGCAAACAAATTAATAAAATTGCCGCGATTTCTCGTATACGACGCGGAGAAGAGGATCTGATCGGTTATCAGCGTCCGGAAGTCCGAAGCCATATTAAGGAAATCCAGCGCTATATTGAAAGCGCGAACCCGATGATCCCAAACCCGGTGATTATTGCATTTGACCAGCGCGTTCGTTTTGAACCGATGTTGGAAAACAGCGATATGGGCCATTTGGTCATCCCTTATTCTGAAGAAAGTAACTTTGAAAAACCGGGGTTTATCGTTGATGGGCAGCAACGTACTGCTGCGTTACGAGAAGCTGACGTTAATTCTTTCATGATGCCAGTCTCTGCGTTTATCGCCAACGATGCAGAAGAACAACGCGAACAGTTTATGCTGGTAAATTCCACCAAACCGTTACCGAAAACGCTGTTGTATGAATTGGCTCCGCATACCCACGGTCGTCTGCCGTCCGATCTGCAGTTACGTAAGTTCCCATCGCTACTGACTCAGCGCCTGAACTTTGGGGAAGGTCCTCTGGCTGGGCGTATTAAAACGGCGACCAATCCGGATGGGGTGATTGCTGATAACTCGATGATCAAAATGATCGACTCGAGCTTACGTGAGGGGGCGTTGTATCGCTTCCGCGATTCGGCGACTGGTTTGGGCGACGAAGCGAAGATGGTGAAATTGCTGAATAACTTCTGGTCAGCTGTGGAAACAGTGTTCACTGATGACTGGGATAAGAAGCCTCGCAACTCCCGATTGTTACATGGTGTTGGAATTCTTGCTCTCGGCAGTCTTATGGATGAAATTGACCAGGTGCATCAGGATTACAAAGGTGAACCTGGCTGGACCGAGATCCCTTCCTATACCCGTTTTGTCGAAGAGTTACATCGTATCAAACCGCTTTGCGCATGGAGCAGCGGTGTGTGGAATTTAGGCACAGATATTGATGGTCAGCCTATCGTCCGTAAGTGGAATGAAGTTCAGAACCTGTCGAAAGATATATCGCTGGTTACTAATTATCTGGTCACAAATTATATCAAAGCGGCGAACGCAGCCATTTGAAAAAGGGGGCGAAAGCCCCTTATTTTTGTCTATGAGCTCACGAACCAAGTCGTAATGCCTGAGGGAATTTATCCTGTAATATTCATGGCATGTTGAACATGGGTGATGAATGCATTCAGAATTGAACCCGCTCCTTTACCTTCAGGGTAAATAAGATCGCGTCGATATGGTGTTACCGCATACAGAGCTTGGTGTTTCGCGCTTGAGGCGGCAAAAATAAAGTAATCCGCCTGTTTTGCCAAATTGATCAACTTGTCCGTCGCGGTATGATCATGATTCACATCTACTTTGATTCCCTGAAACAACGCCTCAATCATCCCTCGTGCTCGGCGCGCAGCGCCTTCAGTCAAGGTATAAATGGCGACTCGTTTTCCTGCAAGATTCGGAAGTGTTTCAAGCTCACTGTCATCACTTCGTGGTGGTTCCGGCGGAAACGCAGAATCGGCACCCTTGCCCAATACGTCGATGGCCAGATTACGCATGATCGTGCGGGTTGAGTGATCTAGACGCGGCCACACACCAACAGCACAAGCTTGAATATTCATCCACAGAGCGTTTCTAACCTCTTTATCGTGTTCTGGTGCATCCAGGAACAGTTCGATCATCTCGGCAAGTGAAGTTATATTTTTAAGCGAACCGCAGCGTTCAATAATGAGTTGCAGTGTCGCAACAAATTCCTGATAGTCAGTCCGGCTGACAGAACCTTGAAGGAAATGCTCCGTTGCTAGCGTCGCCAGTTGAATATCTGCCGGACTGACACTTTGTTCCATCGCCAGAACATCCATCCATTTAAGCCAAGTTGAGCTCATTAAAAGCACTTGGTTTTTCCTCAGCCAGTTAATGAAGGCCGGCATAGCATTACGCAGGGTGGGAAATGCGTGTGGCGGAATATTCTGTGACAGTAGGCGAATGAATGTGGATTCCTGGAAGGAGGAGGTGGACCAATGTTCGCTTTCCAGAGCGACAATCTGCAACAGTGCATTTCCATCAGCATTGGGATTGCACAGATGTGAGAACCAACTATCCCAGCCGGAGATATGAGTGGTAGTAAGCCGTTCGATACTTTCAATCAGCGTTATAAGTAGTGGAACTTTCTTTGCTTGATCTAGCAGTTGTATATCTATGTCGCGGAGTGTGTCGGCGTATGAATTCAGCGTGTCGGTTGTTGCCGTCAGCGATGTTTGTAGATAAGAGGCCAGTGATTCTAGCGACGTAGGAGGCAAAGAGAATGAGACTGGAGATTGTGTAGAGATATCGTACCTAATTCCTCCAAGATCGGCCCACTGCTGTAATTCTTTTAGCCAGTTGGATTTCAGCGCTTTTGGCAGGGCACTTAGCAGGGTTGGTTCACCGGCTAGCGCCACTCCGATTGCCCAAGTTTTCCAGATGTTAAGAGCTTCCTCTTCGTATCCCAGCAGCGGAACCTGCATAAAGAGCGGATGTAGAGAAAGGAAAGCCGGGCGCAATACTGAGGGGGCCTGCTGCGCGTAGCTCTGCATATCATAACCTAAATAGCGGTTCTGATAAGCGGTGAGCAGCATTCTAACCAGTGAAGTAGGAATGCGTCCTCTGATCAGTTCAGGGAGATCTGGATGGTTTAGCAGGGTGTCCCATTTCTGCCATTTCCCAGCCTGTTGAAGTTCGAGCAACAGCAAATTGCGTTTAGACAGCAGACCGTTGTCACGTAGTTCCTGTAGATAGCTGTTACTGGCCGCTATCTCATTTTGATTTGTTGCCAACATGAAATCGCTAAGGATACGACCAAACGGGCGTTTGCGGGTACGAACAAGCGATGGACGTTGGCGAAATAACGTAATTACCTCCGTCAGTGCAGTAAAAACCCGCATTTTCGCCAGTTTATCCTCACGTTTGGCGGCCAACAATTCAATACGAATAAACCCCCTTGGGCAGTGCTCCAACAGTATGGTTTCCGCGGTGAGTGTGGGACCAGAAGCGGGACTCAGGTAAACCCTGCGGTCAGGTTCGACATCAGCAGAACCGAGTCGGGCTCCGATGACGTTACTGAGTTCTAACAGAGTGCGCTCATCTTCCGCCATCGCAAAGAAAACCCAGTTTTTGCGGTCACACCACGGCAGAATAATGGGCCATTCGCCATCTCGTGCGCTATCCACCAAAGGTAGCAGGGCATTTTTTTGCTCTTCTGGATAAGCACCAGGTCCGTCAGTCAGTAATTTTTCGAGGCTGAGCAAATTGCCTTCGCCGAAAAAGGCTCGAAGCCAGGAGGGAACATTAGTCATCTCTGTCTCCGAATGTATATTGTCCACTGAGCTCAATTAGTGTGTCAGAAATAATGGTTTTATTGGTGGAGAACAGCAAATGTTCATCATTGAGGTTTGCACCACTCCAGGTGTAGTTCATCGAACCTCTCAAGAGGAAGTGCTTTGTTAACATATCCTTAGCATGCAAGTTCTCATGGTATGTGTATTGCACATCATGATCCGGAGAGAGCCTTGCCAGCAGTCGTTCAACGAACACTTTGTTACGAGTATCAGGGCGAGTGACAATCCTGAGTGGACAGCCGTTATTTGCCGCTGTAGCAAGCAACTCCTGGAAACTGATCATTCTGGCCCCCCATGATGGGTCAAGAAAACTCCATTGGCCGCCGCGATTATCAATGATGTCAAAATCGCTTATCCAGGGCGAGATCAACCAGATGAGTTCTGGATAAAGGATTAGTCCACAGAACTGTGCGCTCAGTACTTCCCTAAGTTGTCGCTGTCCGAGAGGTCCGTGGAGAAATATTTGTCGTTGCTCTTCCATTCATTGCTTTCCTTACTGCAGGGCTTCAGCTAGTTCGATTCGCAACACTATGTTACCACCCCGATAGTCTACGGCTCCCATTCGTGGATAGAGGTGCAGGCCGAAATAATCGATAGGCTCCAGTTGCAGTGTGGACACGATCTGTACTATCTGATAACGGGCTTCCCGAGGGATCAACAGTTCAGCAAATCCTTCGCGAGAGATTGCTATATGGATCTGCTGAAGCCAGTCGCTATTGGTCACATCAACTTGTGTTGCTTGCTGCTGGAAGAGGGTGCTGAGCAGCAATCTTTCTGTCAGTTTCGGCCCATTATCAAAGGGATTGTAGTAGCTGAGTACTGACTGACGAAGGGGACTGCCACGCTGCCATAGCATGCCCTGAATCTGGCAAAAACGGTCGAAAATTTTGGTGACGTTCGCATCAGGCAGTTCCTGAGTTGCTTGGGTATGGGCGAATATATTCAGGCTGACTTCATAACCCGCTTTGGCCTCTAGTGCCTGCCATTCCCGCAGATACTCTAGCAAGCGCCGATCGTGAGAGGGGTGGCTGCCAGGGCGAAGAATACGGGTATGTAGCACGGACATAAAGCTGTGAGAAAGAGCAAATCCTTGTTTTTTCAGCTGAGCACGCAGTTGTCCGTTCGCTGTTCGGCGATCGTGATGACTTTCCGCCATGCGCAAATCGTTCAGCGCATTCTGTAATGTAGTGCTTGAAGGAAGTCGAGAGAGTAGTTCGAAAAGATCATCATCTATTTGCTCGTAATCGCTGGCGGCGAAACTGCGTATAAACAGATTTAGCAGGGCGACTGGATCGCTGTGGAACGCTTCTTCGAGGCGGGTGATAATTCCACAGCCCCCAGGCTCTGATTCGGTGAGCCAGATATCGAGGTGCTCGCCATCAAAAACGGCGTCAACAAGCAATCCTCTGTCGTCCACATCTGGTAGCAGTAGATGGCCGGTCTGTTTTACGGCTCCGGAGAAGGTATTGATCAACAAGGTCTGAAGCCACTGACAAAATGAATCACTCTGGCTGAGATCTTCAGTAAACACAGCACTATGTGTATCAAGCATCGCGAGAAGCTGCGGCTCATTGAACAGGCTTCTCAACTGCTGCTGTAACTCTTGACGTTCCGCAATACCGTTACCATCATCGTCGTTTTCAAAGATATTTTCAGCCTGGAATAGTGAATCGGCAATGGTTGCCAGCGACTCTCTACCGTCCGGCGTGCGCAGGGCATGAATTGCATCGGCGACGGTATTGTGGCTGACGATCTCTTTAGTCAGTGCCGCCAGATAGCACTCGTAGATCCAGTCTGCAGTGAAGCTGTCATGTTCGAAACGCGCCTCACTGCTAATGCGGTGATGGAAATAGAGCGTCCTGAGCGAACTAGCTAACTTGGCGTCGTTCATGACCTGCTGATGTAGTGTGGAAGGCAGGGTGAAGCTAAGCTTCAGCCCATCCACCCACTGACGAGCACCCACCGCAACCGGTTGACCATTCTCAACCCATCTGAAATTAACCCAAGCCTGTTGTTTGCTTTTACTGCGCAGCGAAGCACTAGCGGCTGTGGTATAACGCGTTAGCTCAAGTGGAGTCATATGCTGATGGGTATAGAACGTGGCGGACTGCAACACTGTGCTCCATGGACCTGCGGGAATCGCCATCGTTTCGGCCTGAGCATTTGTGGCAAAGTGAGTATGCCACTTCAGCTGAGAATTGCTTTTCTCGGTCAGATTTTGTTTGAAATCAAGGGCCCGAGTAAGTACCTGCAGAGGACGAATAACTTTCATTGCTGGAGCATCCGCAAGCGTAATCAAACACTCAGGCAGCCAGGTATCACCAAATGCCTCGTTGATCTCGAAATCGACTTCTGAAACTTGGTTTAGTAACGGAACAAAATTGTGTGGCACCAGCCAGTCGGCTTCAAGATCGGAATAAATGGCGTAGCGTTTGGAGATGCGGCCCGGTGCAAACTCCTTCAGCCCCTGAATAAATGGTAGGTATTCATATTTTGTAAAAGGGCGCTCAAGCTGGATGCTTAGTTCAGGCAAATTCAGCTCGCTGAAGAGGGCTGCCGGAATAAACAAAGGCAGCGGTGAGCGGCCTGGTGTTCTGTCTGCGCCGGGAATGCCCATCAGTGACCATTTGGTAGTCAACTGGCGCTTTAGGGTCGGAAGTAGTTCCATCATAATGGAACGAGGCGGTGACCACATGATGTGCTGAAGTTGCGATTCGGTAATTTTTAGCGCGTAGAACAAGTATTGTTCCAGCCCCTGTTGCCAGACGTTTTGTTCCAGCACGACAGAAATCAGATTGAGCATCTGTTCCAGATGCCCGTGTTGCTCTCTGTTTTTGGGCGGCTTGTTTAGCAGTGACCAGATGTTACTGCCGGGGATCTTCATACTCAGCCAGTCCAGGGTTGCCATCGCCGCCTGCATTTTCTGGATGTGGATATTACCTAATGGTAGTGATTGGCCCTTGATTTCCGGCGTCACCAACTCTTCATAACGCTGGTACACCACGCGGTCGCGGCCGAATTCTGACAACACTACTATCATCCAAGGGCGCATAGTTCTTGAACGTCCGGCGCGACCTTTGCGCTGAAGATAAGAAGCGACGTTACGCGGTGCTTTGTGCTGAATCACAACCCCGACAGAGGGATCGTTAAAGCCAACTTCCAGCGAAGCTGTCGCCACGACAACTTCGGCTTTGGGGTCCACCCCGGTGTCCTGACTGGAGGTACGCGCTACGATAGCCCGATCGGAATTATCAAGCGGGTGTCCAATATCAATAGCTATTCGCCAGTTTTGACCAGCAAGGGTCAGCGCATTGGATACACCGTTGCGTTCGTTACGCTGAGCCGCCAGAGGGGTTTCGTTGGGCACAAGTTGCTTCCCGCGTGTACGCCATCCCTCAGCGTCGCAAAGTTGGTGATAGAGGCGATTATTGATATCCAGATCGTCGGTAAATACGAAAGTTTTACGGCCCCAGGTGCCGTGCGATGTGGCTTTGCGGGTATCCATTAGTCGGCGTGCCAACATGCTGGTCTGGATGGTGGTAGAAAGCAAGGCCGTTTGCGAAACAGGGTCACCCCGTAGTGCTAACAGATATTCAGCCCCTTTATCCTCCATCTCCTGGAAAGTGGGTTCAATTAGCATGACATGCTTTTTGTTGGCTCCTACCAGGTCTGCGAAGAAGCGTTCTGCATCACTCAGCGTTGCCGAGAGGCCGACAAAGTGCGGGCGACAGCGTGCCAGTTGCATCCAGCGGCGCAGCAAATATGCGGTTTGAGCACCGCTATTGCCTGAATAAGTATGAACCTCATCAAGTAACACCATCGGCGGTGCAATTACGTTTATGCCCACACCGAACAAGTGGTTGGCCTTGTTATTGCCGAGGTGTTGGTTAAGCATTTCGGTCGTGGTGAACAAAATATCCGGTGGATTGTTCATTAGTGATACACGAGTGAGCACTACTTCGTCTTCACCCACACTATGTGCGCAATGCGTACAGCGCAGGATCTCTTTGCCCCGGCTGATATCTTCCGCTTTCCAGCGCATTCCGCCTTGGCATTTAGGCGTGTTACAGCGCAGTAAGTCGAAAGGAATATCTTTGTCTTTATCAATGTACTGGATGCTGTGGGGGGTATCGCCAAAGAAAGATCCGATGCGGATTTTACGTCCAGAGAGTTTAACTGACTGAGCGTCCACTTCTCGGCATTTTCCCCAAGTTTCCATAAACTGGTCTTTGAGTAGTTCCTTACGGGGATACAGGGCCAGCGTACGGACCCGTGCTGAGCGATCGCGTTGCAAGTCATTGATGAGTGAAGTTAGTGCAGGCAGATAGAACGCCAGGGTTTTACCGCTGCCGGTGCCGGCACATACGATTGTAGCCGTTGCTTCTTTGACGCGCGTATGATTGCTATGGAAATCCCATGCTCGCAGGATACGAGCTGTTGCCCGCGATTGAAAACCAGCAATTGAGAAATCACCGATCAGTGCTCGCAAGGCTTGACGCTTGATGTCATTCATCCATTCGACATCGCTCAATTGGCTCAGAACCTTCTCAGCCGGATACTTCCTTTCCGGATAGCTTCGAGGGCGGCGGATAAAACGATAATCTGCCACCAACGTCCGGGTACGACTCAGTTGCTGACCGCGAAACCACTGGCGTTGGTGACGAAACAGATGAACGGATTCCGCCATTCGCGTGCGATAAAGCCGCGTACCTTTAGTATTTGGGATGCTAAACAACATTGCGGCATCCTGCAGATCCTGCATCAATATTTTGCCATTTTCGTCGGGAAAATGGTGGGCAAACAGAGACAGAATATCAGCATCTGTAAACGCGCCTTCCGTGTCTCCCCAGACTAGCAGTTCGGCTTCTCGCCCTTCGAGTACATCAAGCGCCGCGTGTAAACGGGCTAAATCCTCAGCAGTCATGTCGCTATTTCCTTGTAATCACAAAGTCTTCCAACATGTCTTCATCACGCAACCACTCAAAAACTTCTGTTGTAAGTGTGCTGAGGGTTGGTTTGCCACTCTGTGGCCCGTTGATTCGGTCAAAGAAGTGTTGAACCGCCAAAGGCCAGTCGGTTTTCATCATGCCGCGTAAGGTGTTCAGATGTTCCGCCATCGAGCGGATCTGAGTAATGCTCTCGCCATTCTCAGGTAAGGACTGAACCAGTGCATCGAATTTATTGCGTAAGTTTGAGTACTCATCGGCAATTTCTTTTAGTTTGCCGACTTTCTGCTGAGCCTCGAGAGTTTTGTTGTCAACATGAATCTGTTGACGCAACTCTTGCTGCCACTCTTCCCATGCGTTGTTCAGTTGGCCACTAAGTGTACGGTACAGGCCAAGTGACAGGTTCATGCAGTTGGTTAAGGAGTCATTCTGAATGATGTCATAAGCCGTTGGTTCTTTTGTCGTCGTTTCTTCGTCCAACTGTGGATCGGGATTTTCGGTGCTGATGGCAGCGCCAGCCAGAGTCTGATTTTTCAGCCAGCGACTCCACTGGGACAGCAGATTATTAACGCTATTTGCAGCGTTTTTAAGTTCATTACGCTGATTTTCGTTCCAGGTAACTCTTAATTCTGGAGGCAGACGTTGCAGGGCCGGGTACTGATTCTTCAGACGACTATAATGCCCAGCGACCGTATCGGTTCTCGACAGTACCACGCCGCATTTTTCAATAATTAGCGTGGCCTTACTTGCCTGAACGCTCAAATCAAGTTGTTTCTGCATGTCTGCAAGCTGTTGGCGTAACGTACTCATTCATTCGCTCCAGAGGCGCTGATATCAGCCGCCAGATTTTTCAGTCGCTCTTCAACCTGCTTGCGAGCATTTTCAAGTTTTGGCGCATCACCCTTACTGTTTATCTGTTGCAGATTAAAACTGATTTTCGATTGAATATTCTGCCACTGTGCAAGCAGGTTGCCGATGCGATTGACATAATCGCCATCCAGATGGGAGATGTCGTGCCATAGCATGAAGACATCCTGTTGTCTGGTGAGGGAATTAAGTGTTTGCAGGGTATGTAGGCTGGCTTCAGCATCCACTTTCAGGGCATCGATTTCATTCAATAGCCAAGTTGAATTTCTAATCTGTTCGGTTTCTGCTGGATAGTACTGGGTGCGAACCACTTCGATAAACGTTTTCCAGTCATCGAGAAGGGCAATGAATTCATCCTGATTTTTCACATTCTCAAAGAGTTGTGCATTCTCGATCGTTGATGCGATCTCTTTTCTGGCTGTCTCTGCCGCGCGTTGTATCTCCGCACCCAGCGGCTCTTTTAGGATCTCTTTCAATGCGAGGGTGACAACTTCGGCTTCCAAGGCTCGGATTGAACTGAGCCCAGAACTCAACTCAGGAACTGCGACCTGAGAAAGCCACGCGTCTCGCGCCTCGTCCCAGCCCTGAAGGGCAACTTGCCGTGCTTCAGCCACTTTAATGCTGGTGTGAGGTTTTTGATTAGCTTCAAGCCCGTAGAAACAGAGAGCGGAAGGGTTAGTGTCTGCTGTACGTCCTCGGGTTTTCCCTTGGGTTCTGCCAACCCCTTTCTGCGTCAGGCAAAGCGTATCAACTAGTTCCGCTGGATTCTCTTTTCCTGTCATCAGTCCCAGTAGTAGTGCTTTTTGGTAATGATTGCGCAGTGCGGGTTTCAATTTTCGTGCGCGGGCATGATTAATTGCTTTTTCAGTGGCTTGTGGGACCCACCAACTGACAAAGTTTTCATAATGGACATAGTCTTCCAGCGCTTCAGGGTAGTCGCCCCCTTGTTCAAGATCGATATAATGTTGAATACGCAGTATTGCCAGGGACACATTGTAGATTTCGATCCTTCGTAACGGGTCGTTCAGGTCTTTACGATCGTAGAACTTTACAATGGCGTTGGAAGGATCGGAAGCTGAAAGCGGCAGGCTAATTAACGGGATACGCTCGAGCAACGAGGGTTTTTCTACCATGCCGAAAAACTCCGCTTGGGCGTAGAGCTCATAACAACTGTTAAGTCCGGCTCGCAGATTTCGGGCAATATCTTGGGGTAAAACGACTTTGTCGTTTACCCAAGCTTTGAGATGCCTGATAAAAGGCAGACTCGTATTTTCCACTAGTGGTTTTGGCTGTGGAGGAGATACCGGTGGTTTAGGAGCTATAGCTATTTTCTTATCAGTGTCGCCATTTCTGGTTGAAGTTTCAGGCATTTTGCCTTTGCCGTTCAGGTGTTCAGCTAATTCATTCAGACCGAAAGCTTTGGCGACGCCCGGTGATAGTTGTTTTCTGACTTCATCCCAGGAGTGACAGTTGTAGCCCCAGAGTCCGGTCAGTGTCGCCGCGCTGGAAACTCGATGGGTAGTTAATTGGCTTATTTTGTACTGAATTTCAGCATCCGTGGTAATGCCTGCAAGATTAGGCGGTGGGAATGAACCTTGTTCTGCTTCAGCACGACAATCCCGCAGAATATCCAACAGGATACGGCTAATTACTACGCGAGGATTGTAAACAAGTTGATTGCTGCCGTCTCGACAGTATTTATTTGCCAGTGCCCGGATAGCATTGCGGTTAAATGGGAACAGCGGAACGCCCTGTTTGGCTGTACTACCAAAATCAGCCAGCCATTCTGGTACTTCTTCGTCCTGCCAGACTGCAGGCCAGTCATTTAAACCTTGCGCTCGCGACTGCTTCAGTGCTGCTGCACCATGACGCGCCGCGTTCAAGTAGCGACCGCACAGTGAAATAATACTTTCTTCACAACTGTCGCTTTTATGTGTGCTTTCAATGCTCCATTCATAGCCAGCCCTCGTTACCAGCGTGCCTTGTCGACGTTTATAACCTGGATACTCGTTAGTGACCGCTATGACCGAATGTACCGGGCAGAGTGTTCTCACCCCGTCACGAACGCCTTCTTCGATTAGGCTATCAATCAATACGTCTTCGATCGCTGAAATAGCAGCCATATCTTCCACTAGGATTACCAGGCGGCGATCCTGCGCAAGTAATTCACGGCGGATCTCTTGAAATAGTTCCTGAAAATTGCCGCCGTTAAAGGTGAAGAGCTTGGCAAATAAAGATTTCAGTGCTGCATGCATCGCTTCATTCAGAACATTTACGGCCTGAACTCGCGCCTTTTCATTATCATGTTCATCAATACGAGAATGTCGAATATATTCGCGGGCAAGCGACGACAGGTCATCAATGTTGTCTTGGAAAAAGAGGTCGCTAGGCACCAGTTCGTACTTGTCGTGATCCTCATCACTAGCCTTTAGCCCATCGCTCATACGACTGGCGCGTTTGTAGATGCAATGCTCCGGCTTGAGCAGATTCAGCTTGAAGTTAGGATCGGTTATCAGGTTGCCAATGCCATTTTCGACTTCTTCAATAATGGTATTAATGCGTTTATCAATATCGGCAGGAATCTCTTTCCCCTGCTTTTCGTATTCCATACCAAGTGCCATCGATTCGTCGTACATGCTCTGTAGTTGGTGTGACATCATGGTTAATAGCAGGTCGGCGAGGTCTTTAGCGGAATGCGCTTGGGCCACATCGTCAACGCGTTTGCGCGCGTCATCAAAAAGGCCTCCGTGCAGGTTTTTCAGGATCAGTAACAGCACTTGGCGCAAGCTGGCGTTTTTCGGAATACGAACAATTTCCCACTGTGTAAGCTGACCTTTCGTCTCCAGGTAGCTTTTGAGACGGCAGTCCAACCAGCGCACCAGATGTGATTTTCCCATCCCTGAGTCGCCAATCAGTGGGATAGCACGCTCGGTAGTAAGCAGTTGGTCAAAAAGATCCTCATCTTGGAGGATCTCCTGATTGTTATTGACGTCGCGGCGGATGAGATCCATCTTTTCATGCACAGCTAGAAGCACGTCATCCTGCAATTCTTCAGCTTCTTTACGGATGCATTGCTCGATGTTCTCAAGGGATGGCCAGTAGTTCATAATGCTCATTATGCGATCTCCCTGAGACTAACCTTGCTTACGGGGCGGATTTCACCAGTGGGAAGTTGCAGGGATAACGATTCGGCATCATCACTTCCGAAAGTCAGTTGGATCTGTTGGCTGATCTCCAGACGACGGAGCGCAAGCGAAGTGCTGGTACTGATGTTTTTGCCTTCCGGTGCGGACCACCCCCGTTCGGCCATCATTTCCTGCACTGTCACTCTAAAATCGCCACCATCCATCATTGGCATCGCTTCTGCCATATTGGCCATAAAGGCTTTGATGGGCAGGGTTTTCTGGTCGCCAAAAATTTGCGGTAAAAAGCATTTAATTGCCCGGGTAGGATCAGTGTAATATTTTTGGTCTGGAGCTAATTCCAGGAAGCCAAGGTAGCGACCATATTCTATAGGTAATTTTTCACTATTACTGTTGATCGTTCCTGCTGGCAACCATTTATGTACATTTTTAGCAACCTCAGTTACTGAAAGAGGTTCTGTCCCCATCAATGTATGTTGTTGCAAACTTAGCAAACAAGACAGCACTCGCCACATAGGTTCGCACTCATTCCCTTCGGCGATGCCTTTTTCTTTGCAGGCTTCGATGGTGCATTGCAGCACTCGCTGATAGAGCGGGCGTGTTTCTTCTGGTTGCGGTAGTAGCGCTTCATTTTCCATAGGCCAAAGTCCCAAACGACACCAGAAGGCAAGGTTCTCTCTAATCTTTCCCCAGGCATTGTCGTTCGCGGGGAGATTGTTTGGGCGATAGCGAGCTATGATCGCATCCTGAGAAAGCGAAACACGGGCGTTTTGTACAATGCGATCAAACAAAGGGAGCAGCACCAGACTGCTGCCAGGGTTGGCGTTATTGATGATTGACATATTGTGATTGCCTGATAAAAGTGTCCAGGGGCAGAGAGTTTTCTGCGCTATCCCACCATTTTCTGTACGGATGCAGTGGATCTGCCAGATGCTGTGGGGCGATAATAATACGTTCATAACGTGAGGCTGGTAGTGTCGGTAGAACTGTGGCGGTATTTGCCACGATCACAATTTCTGCTCCGTTTGACGTTGGCGCTGCAAGTTTTTGTACGCTCCAGAAACGAGACACAGAATCTAAAGCGCGTTCCAGATGAATAAAGTTAACTTTATCTGCTCGGATGGTTTCGTAATTGCCGGAACCGATCAGATGGCGAAGGGTAACGCGAAGTTCTGACAGCAAAGTTCGAATATCCATTTCTTCGCTGTAATACACTTTTTTTTCTGCTCCAACGAAGCGTGCTTTTTTCTTTGGTGTCGAGTGCAAGATTTTTACATCGGTGCCAACGGTTGGAGAGAATGAGGCCTTGCCCTGAGCCCGGCAACCTGGGCAGCCTCCACAGGTTAGCTCAGGTTCATTATTTTGATAAATATAAAATTTTCTTAAAACCTGACACAAAGATGGTTCGAGATCCTTCAGCCATTCTCTTAACAACGTAAAAGCTGCTCGCCTCTTATTCAATTCTTCCCTACGGGCTTTTTCCACAAAGTTATTCCAGTACTCTTCCGAAAGGTGAGAATCGTTGCAGTGACGGATATGTACTTGGCTATAATAATTGGCAAACCAACCACGGATCGCCTGATCATTTTTTTCTCCACCTTCTCGTAAGCTTTTCGGTAGTTCAGGTGCAGCAAACACCAGTTCAATCAGTCCTGTACGCTGCATCAGCAAGAGGGTTCTGCGGTTCCAGGCTTGGTTGCGATCCCCCTGATAGTCGATGTGATCGGGTTTGGTATCCAGAGAGATACAATAGTTGGCGATATCACTTGGCTGACGTTGTTCAAACATCGCTTTCCAACGTAAGAAACCTTTTTCGACTCCGATGAGTTTTTCAACTGAGAGACTTTCCGCCGTCTCCATCTGCGCTGGATGCCAGACCAGATGTGCCTGACACGCTTTGCCGTCACGCCCGGCACGTCCGCACTCCTGATAGTAGCGATCAATATTTTCCGGAACAGCGGCATGAATGATCGTGCGGACGTTGCTTTTATTCATCCCAACGCCAAACGCAGAAGTGGCAATCATTATATCTAGTTGATCGTTCGCCCATTGTGAAATTAGCTTTCTACGCGTCAGCGTTTCCGTATCACCATGGAACAGGCCGACACGGTGATATTGTCGTTGTTGAAGCCGCTGATACCAGCTTTCTGCTTCTTCTTGAGTCGTGCAATAGAGAATGAGTGGACGTGGGAGTGACATCAACAACTGTTCAACGCGCTGCTTATGTGAGGTCGGATTAGGCTCGGTATGCACGAAGTATTCAGGTTCGGGACGCAGGAAGTTCGCCGTGATTTCAATGAGTTCACTGTCATCTGCACGGAATTGCTCCACAATGACGTCACGAGTGTTCTGGCTCCAGGTAGCGGAGAGCAGCAGGGTGCGGAAACGGCAATCAGGCTGGGCTTTCAGTGAACGGATCAATGGCGCAATGAGCTGAAAGTCGGGGCGGAATTCGGCTCCCCATTGATCAATTAGATGTGCTTCGTCGATAATGACGGCACCAATCAGATTATTTTTTGCCAGCTCAAATAGCACCGGAACCAGCGATGATTTAGCTGCTTCTGGTGAACAAAACAGGGCTCGCTGGGTGCCGTTTTTCAGCCGCTCTTTCAGTGTCTGGCGCGTCGTCTGATCCTGCCCGCCAACCCACGCGTAGCTTCCACCATGATCTTGTTCGGCCTTGCGCATCATATCCCGCATCAAATCGGCTTGTTCAATCGCCAGTGCTACTGTCGGGACAATGACTAAAGTTAAGGAACAGGCAGGAGCGCTGATAGCCTGGATTTGAGTTATCAGGCTCTTGCCGCAACTAGTAGGTAGATTTATCACCAACGTACTGTTGATGTCTGAGGTGAGTAACGTGCGGATTGCTGCCTGCTGCCCAAAGCCGCGATAGTGCGTATGTGGTGTATCTACCAGCAGGTTTTTAAGCGCCGGATCCATCTCCGGTTGTAGTAAATTGCGACGGGTTTTGCATTGGTAAGTAGCTTTTGTGCTATCCAGGTGCATATCTACAGAGAGTGACAATGTCTGCCCTGCGACTGATTTTACCAGACCCCAAAGAGGATGGGGCATATCCGTTATTGTTGGTGGATAGGGGAGCCAAGGTTCTTCGATGCCATTCGCTTGTGCGGCTCGAAGGGCATCGGCGTAACCAGCAAAAATATCATTCTGACCAGCGGAGGAATCGGTAATAATATTCATTAACCGTTTAAGAAAGGGGTTTTCAATCCCTTCCGTAAAGGTCACATCTTCATTAAAACAGGTTGTCAGCGCCAACTGTAGACGCGACCATTGTTCAATCATTAGGCAACTCCGGATAAAATATTGCTGCTACAGATGATGATCGCTTTTACTGACATTAACTGGATATAAGCGCTGTCTCCGACCAAACCACGCTGTTTTTGCAAGGCTTTATCATAAACTTGCTCGACCATTTCTTTCCAGGCATCAGCGGAAATCAGTTCTTCTATTTCCTGCCATCTTGAGGCGCGCAGGTTGAGATCAACATAGCTTTTCGTTGCTGAAGGATTTTTGCTGTACTCGCTGTTTAGTATCTCAAGGAGTTGTGGACTGGTCACAAGAGAACCGTCAGCAGCAACCCATTCCTGCAATATGCGTGGCGGTGCAAGCTCGTCGCTTTTACGAAGGTAGGCGTAAGGGCTGAGGGGGTCGCAACCAGTAATGAGCCAGGTCATCTCGAAGAAGAAGCGAGGGGCGTTGAGTTGCGCGTTAATCATGCGCAGTAATGCTACTGAACTGCCACGTGCATCTTGGTTCAGGAGTTGCCAAATTGCATCGACAAAGGGCTGACCATAGCGCAAAGGATACACCGTTTTCCCATCAATGGCCGGGATACGCTTTGCGCTCATTAGATGCGTGGAAGGAGGGTTGCCTCCCTCTTTGTCAAAGCTGAGCATACAGGTCGTGAGGAATGTTTTAAAGTCGACTAGCGTACCTGAACTGCGTTCAGCTAGTTCGAAACGAAACCGTATGCCCTCTTCAGCATTTCCCGATGAGCGGAAGCGTAATCCTTCGGTGATCCAGGGCGTCAGGGCTTTACACTGTTCTACAGCGCTTAGGTCGTCATTGCTTAACTGCTGCGCGAAAAGTGCAGCTTGTACGACCTCTTCATCCATCGCCAGCAGTTTTTCCTGCATGTTGATTTTGTTAGTTTCTCTGATCAACACGCCGTTTTCGCCTGGCAATTCTGTCGCAAGGTTTTCTAGTACTTGTGGACCTTCTCGGAACAACCTGCTCCAGGCATCGCCAATATAGTCATCAAGTACAAATTGAAGGCTGGCGATAGTGTTGTTAAATACACCAATGCTGTTCACCAGAAGATCTGCCCACAGATTACGTAGACCTTGGGTAGCATAATTCTTTAGCACAAGGCTCTGAATGGGTTTGATCCTTATCAGATTGGCACTATAGCGATTGAGGCGCCCAAGTCGCTGCTCGATACGACTGCAGGAACGCGGCAAGCCGTAGTGAACAGCCAGTCGGCGCCCTCCATGGAGATTCAGCCCATCCTCGCCACTTTTATCGCACAGAAGTACACGAATGGGGCTTTGCGGTTGGGTAAATTGCAAAGTTTGACCCGGTAGATAACGTTCAACCGGATAGTCCAACAGGATACTTAGTTTGACCGATAGATGTTGCGCCAACTCAGGGCGATCGCAGAACACAATTGCTTTACCCTCCTGGAATTGCTTCAGCCAGTCATTGAGTGCTGCAGCTAACATATTGTCGATGGCCTGTAGTTCGTTTTTGGCCGTTAAGACTATGTGTTCCAGCAATGCCTCTTCATCGGAAGGAAGAGGGTTTGAAGATGCAAGAGCCGCTTTTGCACGCTGCATCACGCACAATGGACTGGAAAATAGATCGTCAACCCAGTCGATATAGCTCGCTTCTTTTAGCGACCAGTTATGGTTTTGCGGCAGCACTGCCATGGCCCGATATTCTTCCAGTAACTCGTCCAGCGTCAGCCCTTCGGTTTGCCAGTGATACTCAATCACCCCATCAAGTCCAGGGAATAGCAGATTTAAATTCAGGTTCTTACTTTCGTCCTGACTAAGAGCGACTTGGCGGCGGTTTCTCAACAAACGATGATGGATTCGATAATGTTCACCAAGGTGCAGGCGTATCGCTTTAATACCCGCTTCACGCTCAGGCGTTGGCTGAGAGAATCTGCCAATCAACGGAAACAAGTCCTGGCACAGCGTTGCTAACTGATGGTCATCCGGAAATTGCGCAAGAATTTCATCAAGGTTACGGCGGAGACTGATGTTAGACACTGACGGTACAAGGGCCGAGAAAACGCCACCAAGACTTTCACGGTTTTTCACCAATTCGGTGAACGCCTTTAGATGGTTCTCGTCAATCTGATAAGCCTCTGAATTGATACAATGCAGCATTGACAGGAAGTTACGCTCATGCCCATGAAGCGGTGTTCCTGTAAGTAGCAACACATAATGTGCTCTGTGGCACGCCTGTGAAATCAGGCCGAAATCATGGCGTTCGTCTTCATCTATTGACCATGGCCAGTTTGCAATTTGGTGGATCTCATCGACGGTAACCAGAGATGGTTTGAATCCTCTGCTAAGCAGAAGGCTGGCTTCAGTATAACTGCAGATAACTATCCCTTGCGCGATCCCATCTTGCCTTAGTGAAGAGAGTGTTGTCGTCACATCTACGAGCAACTGTCTCAGCTGAAAACGTTCACCCAATTCTTCCCGCCACTGCTTAACGAGTTGGTTGGGTACGGCAATGAGCATGCTGACATGACTGGCTTCTTCTAGCGCGTGTTCACGAATGATCATGCCTGCTTCAATCGTTTTTCCGAGCCCTACTTCATCTGCCAGAATATACTTCGGCGTTTTATCTTGCAGTACGCGCCGTACAACAGCTAATTGATGAGGTTCAAGTTCAACTGCGCTGCTTGAAAGGGAAGCCATACCCCGACATGACGCTCGCTGCTGGATATACGTATTGATAAAGGATTGACGGCGAGGGAAGAAAAACGGAGCATCATTCGTCTGAGAGGCAAGGAAATGGGCCGGATTAATCGGGATATCAGGGGCTTTATTGAGAACGTAGACTTTATCGATCGGGAGAGTCGCAGATTCGTCTTCTCGAAAGATTACCAGAAAATCGCCATTGGGACGGGATCCGCCAAAACGCGCGCGTACCCATCGCTGGCTTTCTGGTTCGATACAATATATCACTGCCTCATCGTGAGGAATTGTCGGAATCAACTTATCCAGACGAGTATCAGTGTGCCGGGCGAAAGGTTGCAAGGGGGACTCAAAAAATGCAACTGTTGCGCGGTTGGCATCAATATCAACATTAGTAACTTTGCCAATGCCGTCAAAACTATCTGAAATAACCAACGACCCAATTGGTAATACACTCATCCACACAATCCTTGAAAATGCTTTCTCAGACACATATGATTGAAAAATGTACAGTCATGGGATGCGATTAGAGATTTTCCACGTCTGAACGACAATGTAAGGGAAAGCAAAATTTACGTACCTGAGGATAGAATACTGTGATAAACCCTATATTCAAGTAGAAAATGTAAAAAATCTCTTTGGTTTCACAGAACATGAATCAATGTGATTAAGCACAATAAGATATGAAATTTAATTTCAACTACTATTTATGGTATTAAATTATTTCGATTAATGTTTTGTATTGAGATTTTTTATTATTTTATGTCACTATTTGATATATGCATAATTTTTATGATGACGGTTATTGAAGGTGATTATTTATTTTAATTTTATGTTAAAGCATTTAGATAGCCACAATTTAGTTCTTGGCTATCTAAATGAGTCACTACACACCGCGATAAATGCATCCCGCAGTGCATGTTTCTTTCACGACTACAGCACTTAGTATTGGTAACAGAGGCTTAATCTGATTCCATATCCATTCAGCTAAGACTTCACTAGTTGGGTTTTCCAGGCCTGGTATATCGTTGAGATAATAGTGATCCAAACGATCTAATGTTGGTTTAAAAATCGCTTTAAGTTCCGCAAAGTCGATAATCCAACCGGTATTTTTATTCACCTCTCCAGTAATCTCAAGGCGAACCACAAAAGAATGCCCATGTAGGCGCCCGCATTTATGTCCGTCGGGTACATTAGGTAGTCGGTGTGCAGCTTCGAATGTGAAATCTTTATACAGGGTCGTTTTCATAGTTACCTCGTCTTTTGTTATAATATAACAAAGTAAGTTAGGGATAGGAAGTGCTACGATCTTAGTGATGTGGCGCTAGTGTTCATTAAGTAGTTCATCTTTTGACGACATTACTGCTGATTAGCAACTCTGCATAAATAGTTAGGCTCCTAAAGATCTAGGTTAGAGCTAGCAAACTAGCGTTTATGAAGATGGATAAGTTTGTAAGTTGATATGAGTTACAATATTTAGTCTTTGCACTTCTCTCCGAGAGATATAACTTTGTCTAGTAACGCCACTTTTTGGCGCCATTGACGTTCGCTCGATTAACGAATAACCATCACGGATGTTCCTATTCTTCAATCTCTGAATCACTTAACGCTTGCTGTCGGTAATTTGCAAACTAGCATGATATTCTAGCGCGATTTGCTGGGGTTGCAGCTACATGCTGAGTGGGATACCGGTGCTTACCTTACCTGTGGTGACCTTTGGCTCTGTCTTTCTTATGACGTATCCCGTAGCTACGTAGCCCCGCAGGAAAGCGACTACACCCACTATGCATTCAGCATCGCGCCAGAAGATTTTGAACCGTTCTCGTATAAGCTGAAACAGGTGGGAGTGACGGTCTGGAAAGACAATAAAAGCGAAGGGCAATCTTTCTATTTTCTTGACCCGGATGGTCACAAGCTGGAGTTGCATGTGGGAGATTTAGCATCTCGACTGGTGCAATGCCGTGAGAAGCCTTACTCTGGAATGCGTTTCGGACCTGGAAAATAATCACGCAACTTTGTGATCTTCCACGCAGTATTCAATTTTATGTCCCATTTTGGGGGCAAATCCCTAAAATAAATCCTCACAACCCATTAATTTTCAATAAATTAAAAGAAAAGGCGAGTCCGGCCTTCGCACCAAGTCGACATTAAGATCATCCGATGGCACTTTTTATGTGAATTTCAGTATCGGTTTAATCACGCCGTTTAAAGAATGCGAGCGTTATCCACCCACTAACTGCACTAATTCGGCTGCAAATTTTTCCGGATAAAGTCTTTCCCCTGTCGATTACGTTGGCATAAGAAACAATACTATACCGTTGCAATTTAGAGCTATTTTGAATGCCTGCAAACGAGAGGATTAATATGCGACATTCGGGATACGTATTAAACTCGCAGGAATCAGGCTCATAACCACTAGCGGGCAGGTCACCAGCCCTACACCCCATATCCCCGGTACAACCAATACCCTCCAAACAGCACCACTACATTCAGCACGATGCTAATAATGAAATACGTTCTGAATGGCTGCTTCTGGGTTTTGTGGCGAAAACACTGCTGCCCGGCAATCGCGCCCGGCCATCCGCCAAGCAGGCCGAAGGCCAGCAGGGTGGATTCCGGGATCCGGCTCCAGGCTTTACGGGCGGCTAATTTGTCGATGCCGTAGATAAGCCAGGTCAGCACGTTCGCCAGCAGGAACCACATGGCGATGGAATAGGGCAGCAACAGGCTGCCGACGGCGGCGATGGCCAGCAGGAAGTAACAAAAATAACCTAGCTTCATACGATATCAACAGCGCTTAACGGTGGCAGGTAAGGCAACTATACCTGGTTTGTTGGCTGGCGGTAAGACACCGATTGTTAATCGCGACAGGTCGACAACTTTACCCCTCCGTTCCCTACCTGCAACCCATTTCCCGCGCCAACCTGCCCGGCTGCGTTTTTAGCGTTGCGGCAGCGGCCGCCGGCAGTGCTGGCCACAGCGTCAAATGCGGACTGGTGCGGCGCTCAATCTCTTCCACCGTCACCTGATAGTCGCAAAAATTAGCATCGCGCGGCGTCGCCTGGTCCAGCACGAATGCCGCGTACTGGCCGCTCTGTGGGCCGCTATCGAGGAAAATAATCTTCCAGTAACCGCTGGGGATCTCCACGCCCGGCGCGGCGGGCAGGGTGGCAATATGCCGTTCGAACAGCGGTCCGGTAACCGAATAAACCGCCGTCACCTCCGGGCGCCCGGCTAACGCGCGCTCCGCGTCTTCCAGCCGCGCCCATGCTCCCTGATTCAGCGCCGCTTCCTGCGGGGTGATATTCGACAGATAGTTCAGCGCAGGCCAGTCCTCCGCGCCGCCGAGGCTCGCCAGCGGTGCCTGATGGCCGCGATCGACCGCCAGTAAGGTGTTGGCCCGGCGATAATCGGCGGGCGCCAGGGTATCGGCAGCGGGTAAATCGGGGTCCTGCTTCCACACTCTCTCACGGTTGCTGGCCTCGCTGGCACGGGTGATTTTATACGCTACCCAGTTGGCCAGTTTACGACTGGGGTTATTGTTCAGCGTGTAGGCCGCGCGGAAGAGCGTCTGTTGGCTGCCGCCGGTTGGGCAGCCAACTTCGCAATTATCCACCTTTGCTGTCGCGGCATGGCAGGGTGATATCGTATTCAGGGCAGAAAGTAATAACAGCAAAAATAAACAGGGTGGAAAAGGATTCAGGTTCATCGATAGCGCTCATTGAATTAAGGCCCACCTTTTCTCTGCGTGATAAATACGCAGTCAGGGTGAGCAGGAAAATCAATGAAGCTAAAGGGAATAACGTGGCGTGAAGGCCGATTGGCGCAGAGGATGAGATAATATGAGAGCGGGTGAGGGTTAAATGAGGTAATTGCTTGTGGGTCTAATAATTAAAAGGCCCGCCGGTGAAATACCAACGGGCCTGCCTTTACTTATTCTCCGCGCTTGCCCCGATGCCGGTACAACCACATCAGCTTATATGTCGCCGGAATGATAAACAGCGACAGCAGCGGCGCGGTGATCATCCCGCCAATCATCGGCGCGGCGATACGGCTCATCACTTCCGACCCGGCGCCAGTGCCCCATAAAATCGGCAGCAGGCCGGCGATAATCACCGCCACGGTCATCGCCTTTGGCCGCACGCGCAGTACCGCGCCCTGATACAGCGCCTCGTCGAGCTTATCGGCGCTGAAGGTTTGCGGGTTCTCCAGCGATGGCTCCGCCTCAATGGCGTGGCGCAGGTACATCAGCATCACCACGCCAAACTCCGCCGCCACCCCGGCAAGGGCGATAAAGCCGGTACCAGTGGCCACCGACAAATGGAACCCCATCCAGTAGAGGAACCAGATCCCGCCGACGAGGGCGAACGGCACGCTGGTGATAATCAGCAACGCCTCGCCGAAGCGGCGGAACGCCAGGTACAACAGCACGAAGATAATCATTAGCGTCATCGGCACCATCAGCTTCAGCTTCTGATTGGCGCGTTCCAGCAGCTCAAACTGCCCGGAGTAGGAGACGCTGATGCCCGGCTTCAGCTTCACCTCTTTGCCGATAGCCTGCTGCAGATCGCGTACCACCGACACCATGTCGCGGTCGCGAGCGTCGATGTAGATCCAACTGGTCGGGCGGGCGTTCTCGGTCTTCAGCATCGATGGCCCGGTAACGACCTTAACCTCGGCGACGTCGCCGAGCACGATCTGCTGCTTCAGCGGCGTGAGGATCGGCAGCTGGCGCAGGGTCTCCGGGCTGTCGCGATAGCTCTGCGGGTAGCGGATGTTGATCGGATATCGCTCGACGCCCTCTACCGTTTCGCCAACCATCGCGCCGCCGATGGCGGACGAGACGAACAGCTGCACATCGCCGACGGTCATGCCGTAGCGGGCCGCCTTCTCACGCTGAATATCAATGTTGAGGTAGCGCCCGCCGACCAGCCGCTCGGCTAACGCTGACGTGACCCCCGGCACGGTGCGCGCCACCACTTCAATTTGTTCGGCGATGGCGTCGATATCGGCCAGATTAGTGCCGGAAACTTTAATGCCGATCGGGCTCTTGATGCCGGTGGAGAGCATGTCGATGCGGTTGCGGATCGGCGGCACCCACAGGTTCGCCAGCCCGGGTAGACGTACGGTTTTATCCAGCTCCTCGACGATCTTCTCCATGGTCATCCCCGGCCGCCATTGATCCTGTGGCTTGAGCTGAATCGTGGTCTCTACCATCTCCAGCGGCGCCGAGTCGGTGGCGGTTTCGGCCTTGCCGGTTTTGCCGAACACCCTTGCCACTTCCGGCACCGTCATGATCAGCTTATCGGTCTTCTGCAGCATATCCGCCGCCTGCGCAGCGGAGATCCCCGGCAGCGTTGACGGCATATACAGCAGATCGCCTTCATTAATCTGCGGCAGAAACTCGCCGCCGACCCGGTTAAGCGGCCAGGCAATCGTCAGGATCGACAGAAGCGCAATCAGCAGGGTAGTCTTCGGCCAGTGCAGTACCTTCAGCAGCAGTGGGTGATAAATGCGGATCAAAAAGCGGTTCAGCGGATTGCTGTTTTCCGCCGGGATCTTGCCGCGGATCCAGAAGCCCATCAGGATCGGGATCACCACGATCGCCAGCAGCGCCGCCCCGGCCATCGACCAGGTTTTGGTGAAGGCTAGCGGGCCGAACAGTTTGCCCTCCTGGCCTTCGAGGGTGAAAATCGGGATAAACGACAGAGTAATGATCAGCAGGCTGATAAACAGCGCCGGGCCGACCTCCACCGACGCATCGGTAATGATTTTCCAGCGGATGTCGTTGCTTAGCTTCTCTCCCGGGTGCTGATGTTCCCACTCTTCCAGCCGCTTATGGGCGTTCTCAATCATCACGATGGCGGCATCGACCATCGCCCCCACCGCAATGGCGATCCCGCCCAGCGACATGATGTTGGCGTTGAGCCCCTGGAAATGCATCATAATAAAAGCGAAGCACAGGCCGAGCGGCAGCGAGATAATCGCCACTAGCGCCGAGCGCACGTGCCACAGGAACAGGGCGCAGACCAGCGCGACAACGATAAACTCTTCCAGCAGCTTGTAGCTGAGGTTGTCGATGGCGCGGTCGATAAGCTGGCTGCGGTCGTAGGTGGTAACCACTTCAACCCCTTCCGGCAGGCTGCTTTGCAGTGACGCCAGCTTCTCTTTGACCGCCGAGATCACCTCGCGGGCATTCTTGCCGGAGCGCAGGATCACCACGCCGCCGGCAACTTCGCCCTCGCCGTTAAGCTCGGCAATACCGCGGCGCATCTCCGGGCCGATCTGCACCCGCGCGACGTCGCCGAGATAGACCGGCACGCCGTTATCGCTGGTTTTCAGTACGATATTTTTGAAGTCGTCGAGCGTCTGCAGGTAGCCGCTGGCGCGCACCATATATTCGGCTTCCGCCAGTTCGACGGAAGAGCCGCCCGCCTCCTGGTTAGAGGCGTCCAGCGCCGATTTCACTTCACCGAGGCTGATGCCGTACTGGGTCAGCTTCATCGGGTCGACGACAATCTGGTACTCCTTGACCACGCCGCCCACCGAAGCAACCTCCGAGACGTTAGGAATGGTTTTTAGCTCATATTTTAAGAACCAGTCCTGCAACGAGCGCAGTTCGGCGAGGTCATGTTTGCCGCTGCGGTCGACCAGCGCGTACTCGAAGACCCAGCCAACGCCGGTGGCGTCCGGGCCCATTTCGGCGCTGACCCCGGCGGGCAGTTTGCCCTGCACCTGGTTGAGATACTCCAGCACCCGCGAGCGCGCCCAGTAAGGATCGGTGCCGTCTTCAAAAATCACATACACGTAGGAGTCGCCAAACTGCGAGAAGCCGCGCACCGTTTTGGCGCCGGGGACTGACAGCATGGTGGTGGTCAGCGGCCAGGTGACCTGGTTTTCGACGATCTGCGGCGCCTGCCCCGGATAGCTGGTTTTGACGATCACCTGTACATCAGAGAGGTCCGGCAGAGCGTCTACCGGGGTGTGGATGATGGTCCAGGTCCCCCAGATGCTGAGAAACAGCGCCGCCATCATCACCAGGAAGCGGTTGGCCACCGAGCGGCGGATAATCCATTCAATCATTGTTCCGTTCCTCAGTGCGCGTGGGCGGCAGGAGCCGTGACATCAGGAGCCTTCGCGCGCATGCGCTCCAGCGCGCCGGAGATATTGGCTTCCGAGTCGATCAGGAACAGGCCGCTGGCGACGACTTTTTCGCCCTCCTGCAGACCGCTGCGAATGGCCGTAACGCCATTGGATTCATGGAATGCCTGCACGATTTTCGGCACGAAGCGGCCCTCGTTATCTACGGTAATCACCCGCTGCTCGCTGCCGCTGTCGATCAACGCTTTTGATGGGATCAGCAACATTGGGGCGCTTTCGCTGGTCAGTTGCAGATAGGCGTTCATCCCCGGCTTCAGCGCTTCATCCGGGTTGTTGACCTGCAGGCGTAGCTGCAGGGTACGGGTGGCGCTATCGACGCTGGGGAGAATGGTCCATTTGTTGATGCTGAAGGTTTTGCCCGGCCAGGCGGAAACCTGAATGGCGAACTGCGAGGCGTCTTTAATCAGCCAGGCGATGGATTCCGGAACCGCCACGCTGACCCACACCGGGTCCATGCCCTGAATTTTCGCCACCACATTATCTTTGGCGATATTCATTCCGGCGCGCAGATCGAAGGCGGTAATAACGCCATCGATCGGCGCTTTGAGGGTAAAGCGGGTCTGGATTTTACGTGTAGTTTTCAGGCGGCGGATATCGTCATCAGGCATTCCGGCGAGGCGCAAACGCTCGAGGATTCCCTCGACCTGCGTGGCGGTGCCCCCGGTCTCCTGCAACAACAGATATTCGCTCTGCGCTTCCACCCAGTCCGGGATGGTCAGTTCGATTAATGGCGTGCCTTGTTTCACTTTGTCGCCGACGGTCAGCGGATAGACTTTATTAATAAAGCCCGCCGCCCGCGCCTGCATAATCACGTACTGGTACTCGTTATAGCTGATGTTGGCCGGGAAGGTCTGGGCGTAGCGCAGCGGCCCGCGGGTGACCGCGGCGGTTTTTACGCCGAGATTCTGGGTCTGCGTCGGGTCGATACGCACCCCCGGCGCACCGGCGGCGGCACTCTCCTCATCGGCGTATTTCGGCACCAGGTCCATATCCATAAACGGCGATTTACCCGGTTTATCAAAGCGAGTATTCGGGTACATCGGGTCGTACCAGAACAGCACTTTACGCTGCTGCTCGGCCGCCGGAGCGGCAGCGTGGGTCGGCGTCAGTCGGGTATACAGCGCCGCGGTAAGCGCGCCGCCAACCAGCATGCTGCCGAGGATCAGCGCCGTATTTTTCAGTGTCAGGGATGCCATGTGTCGTCCATTCAGTTGTTGAGGTAGGCTACCGTCGCCGGGCCGTTATTGGGCGCGGATATCCTGTAACAGCGACAGATTGCCCTGCTGAACGAAGGTGAAGTCCACGCTGTCGCCATCCTTCACATTGTTGAGCTGCGTCTGCGGGGTGATGGTGAAGCGCATGGTCATCGGCGGCCAGTTCACCGCCGGGATGGCCTCGTGGGCGATAGTGATTTTTTTACTATCCATATCAATGGCTTTAATGACGCCTTTACCAGTGATGCTTTGCGTCTGCGCGGCGGCGGGTTGTTCATGCATCGCCATGCCGGCGTGCGGTTCGGCAGCTTGGGCCGCGAACACTGCGCCAGAGAGCAGGGTGAACAGGGCGATTTTAGACAGTGAATTCATAATCAAAACTCCTCGGGTTATTCCATCCAGCCGCCGCCGAGAGCGGTGAACAGGGTGATTTCATTCGCCTGACGGGAATAGTTGAGTTCCAGCAGGGTTTGTCGGGTGGTGAAAATGTCGCGCTGGGCGCTCAGGACTTCGATGTAGCTGACCGCGCCGTGACGATAGAGCGCAGTAGCGCGCTGCAGGGTGATATTTAGTGAAGCGAGATAGCGCTGCTGGGCGGCAATCTGATCGGCCAGGCTTTGGCGCAGGGCCAGCGCGTCGGCCACCTCCTTAAAGGCGGACTGTATTTTTTGCTCATAGTTGACCACCTGCTGCTGCTGGCGGATTTCCGCCAGATCGAGGTTGGCCTGATTACGCCCGGCGTTGAAAATCGGCAGTTCAATTTTGGGGATGAAGTTCCACATCGCGCTGCCGGCGTTAAACAGGCTGGAGAGCTCGCTGCTGCTGCCAGAGAGCGAGCTGGTCAGGGTAATCGACGGGAAGAAGGCCGCCCGCGCGGCGCCGATGTTGGCGTTGGCCGCCAGCAGGCTGTGTTCGGCCTCTAAAATATCCGGCCGCTGCAACAGGATCTCTGAGGAGAGCGACGGCGGCAGGGTTACGCCTTTCAGGTCCACCGCGCTGCTGGCGCTATCGTCCGGCAGCCGTTGATAGCTGCCGAGCAGTAGCTGCAGGGCGTTATTGGCCTGCGCCAGTTGACCTTGCCGTTTGGCGATATCGGCGCGGGTGCTTTCGATCATCCCGCGCGCCTGTTCCAGCGCCAGCACGGTGGTGCTGCCGGTCAGCAGCTGCTTTTCAACGAAGGCGTAAGACTGCTGATAGTTCTGCAAGGTGTCGTTCGCCACCTGTAGCTGCGCCGCCGCCAGCCGCTGGTTGAAGTAGCTTTGTGAAACGTTAGCAATCAACAGGATATGCACCGCGCGCCGCGCCTCTTCGCTGGCGAAGAAGTTCTGCCGGTCGGCCTCGCTAAGGTTTTTCAACCGGCCAAAGAAGTCGAGGTCGTAGCTGAGATTCAAGCCGGCGGCATAATCGCTGCTGGTGGTGGTGTCGCCTTTGAGCTTGCCGCCATAGGTGGTGCTGCCGTCGCCGTTAAGCTGCGGGTAGCGGTCGGCGTCGGTCACCCGGTACTGGGCGCGGGCTTCCTGCACTTTCAGCGTCGCCATCCGTAGATCGCGGTTGTTGGTCAGCGCGGTACTAATCAGGCTTTTTACCTGTGGGTCGACGAAAAAGGTGCGCCAACCGGTCTCCTGGTAGCCCGCCGTCGTGGTAACCAGTTTGTTCTGGCTGAGAGAGAACTGCTGCGGTACCGGCGCGGCGGGGCGCTGGTAGTCCGGAGCAAGTGACAAACAGCCGGTTAAGGCGAATATCACGCTGAGAGTAAGAAGCTTTATTGGGCGCATGGCGACAGACGGTTTTTAGCGATTTATCAATGGCGGATACTTTACGCAGCGGGCTCTGTTCAACGCGTGACAGGAAAATGACAAAGCTGTCATTTTCCTGATATTTCATTGCTATCCGGAGGGGCTCCTCTAAAATTGAATACCCGCACAGAGCGCGCGTGAAGGAGCCAGCCGTGAAGATTTTGATTGTCGAAGATGAGAAGAAAACCGGGGAGTACCTGACCAAAGGGCTTACCGAAGCCGGATTCGTCGTCGACCTGGCCGACAACGGCCTTAACGGTTATCACCTGGCGATGACCAGCGACTACGATCTGCTGATCCTCGATATCATGCTGCCGGACGTCAACGGCTGGGATATCGTGCGCATGCTGCGCGCCGCCAATAAAGGGATGCCGATCCTGCTGCTCACCGCGCTTGGCACTATCGAGCATCGGGTGAAGGGGCTGGAGCTGGGCGCCGACGATTATCTGGTGAAGCCCTTTGCTTTTGCGGAACTGCTGGCGCGGGTGCGCACTCTGCTGCGTCGCGGGGCGGCGGTAATAGTAGAAAGCCAGTTTCAGGCGGCCGATCTCAGCGTTGATTTGGTGAGCCGCAAGGTGACGCGCGGCGCGACTCGTATCACCCTGACCAGCAAAGAGTTTACCCTGCTGGAGTTCTTCTTGCGCCATCAGGGCGAGGTGCTACCCCGTTCGCTGATCGCGTCGCAGGTGTGGGATATGAATTTCGACAGCGACACTAACGCCATCGACGTGGCGGTGAAGCGGCTGCGCGCCAAAATCGATAACGACTTCGAGCCGAAGCTTATCCAGACCGTGCGCGGCGTCGGCTATATGCTTGAGGTGCCGGATGGCCGCTAAGCGCCCCTTTTCGTTGGCCACCCGGCTGACCTTCTTTATCAGCCTCGCCACCATCATCGCTTTCTTTGCCTTCACCTGGATCATGATCCATTCGGTGAAGGCCCACTTTGAAGAGCGCGACGTTCACGACCTCAAGCAGCTCAGTACCACGCTTGAGACGGTGCTCAACCATGCCGACTATCCGCAGGAGCGGCGGTTGGAGATCTTAAAAAACGTGATTGGCGGCTACGCTAACGTCTTTATCTGTCTGGATGATGCCGAGGGCAATATTCTGTTTCAGTCGCCAGACGGCCCGGAACTCAGCCATATTATGAGCACGCCGGGGCTGGCGATGAAGTTGCGCGACGGTAATGTGATTTCATGGACCGACCCGCAGCCGCGGGAAATGGTTCATGATAATCATCAAATGGAGACCCGCTCCTGGCGGCTAATCATGTTGCCGCTGGGCAAGCAGGCGGATGGTAAACCGGCCTGGCATCTGCTGATGGCTTTATCGATCGACTTTCACCTGCACTATATTAATGAGCTCAAAGCAAAGCTGATTTCCGCGGCGTCGATAATCAGCCTGCTGATCATCGCCATCGTGCTGTTTGTGGTCTATCAGGGGCATAAGCCGATTCGCCAGATCAGCCGCCAGATCCAGAATATTACCTCCCGGGATCTCGATGTACGCCTTGACCCACAGGCGGTACCCATCGAGCTGGAGCGGCTGGCGCTGTCGTTTAACCATATGCTGGAGCGCATAGAGGATGTCTTTACCCGCCAGTCGAACTTTTCCGCCGATATCGCTCATGAAATCCGTACGCCGATTACCAACCTGGTCACGCAAACCGAAATCGCCTTAAGCCAGAGCCGCAGCCAGCAGGAGCTGGAAGAGGTGCTCTATTCCAATCTCGAAGAGTTCTCGCGCATGTCGCGGATGGTCAGCGATATGCTGTTCCTCGCCCAGGCGGATAATAACCAACTGATCCCCGAACAACGGGCGCTGGATCTGGCCGAGGAAGTGAATAAGGTGTTTGAGTTCTTTGAAGCGTGGGCGGAAGAAAAAGAGGTGGCGCTGCGTTTTGTCGGTAGCCATTGCCGGGTGATTGGTGACCCGCTGATGCTGCGGCGGGCAATCAGCAACCTGCTGTCGAACGCGATTCGCTATACGCCGGCCGGGCAGGCGGTGACCATTCAGTTGAGCGAAAGCGCCGAGAAGATTCGCCTGGTGGTGGAGAACCCCGGCGCGCCGATTGCCGCCGAGCATCTGCCGCGCCTGTTTGATCGTTTCTATCGCGTCGACCCCTCGCGCCAGCGCAAAGGCGAGGGCAGCGGCATCGGTCTGGCGATTGTAAAATCGATTGTCAGCGCCCATCACGGCAGCGTGGCGGTGCAGTCCGATCTGCGCTCCACTCGCTTTATTATCGTGTTGCCGAAATATGCGCAATAACGGCTGAAAGCAAGCGGGCAGCGCCAGGCGGCTGCCCGCAGTATTGCCGTTCTCTTACTCTTCGAAATACCAGTAGCCCTGATTAATCAGGCGCGTCAGTTCGCTAACGAACGCCGGATTTTGCAGGCCGCTGCCGAGCTCTTCTTGACCTAACGAGGTATAGCGACATAGCGCATCGAGCGCGCCGGCATCGGTAGTGTCGAGTTGTTCGCTATGCACGAAGAAGCTGTCGCCGATATGCAGAACGCGCAGGCCGCTCAGGCGAGAAAGCTTTTCCCCGCCCAGCAGCGCATCGACCACTTCCTCTTCTTCATATGCCGGTTCCGCTGGCGCAATATCCAGCTCATGACGTGGCGTGGTGACGAAACTGCCGAACCACTGCTTGAAGTCTTCGGGTTGGCGAATCATGTCGATCATCATGTTGCGCAGACGGTCGAGTTCATACTCTTCAACCCGGCCCGGATGGTCGCGGCAGGTGAGGTCCGGATCGCTGTAGTGTTCCCCGCCGAGGTCGTTTTCCAGCACATAGTCGGCGAAGCTGCTGATCAGGTCGCGGCCGTTTGGCCCACGGAAGCCGACGGAGTAGTTCAGTGCCGTTTCGTGGGTCACTCCGTCGTGTGGGAATCCAGGCGGAATATAGAGGATGTCGCCCGGCTCCAGATCTTCATCAATAATCGGCGGGAACGGATCAACGTGCAGCAGCGCCGGATGCGGACAGAACTGACGCATCGGCAGCTTGTCACCCACGCGCCAGCGGCGGCTCCCCATGCCCTGAATAATAAAGACGTCATACTGATCGATATGTGGGCCAACGCCGCCGCCAGGAACGGAGAAGGAGATCATCAGATCGTCTAAACGCCAGTCCGGCAGTACGCGGAATGGGCGCACCAGTTCGGCGGCAGGCATATGCCAGTGGTTTACCGCCTGGGCCAGCAATGACCAGCCGTTTTCACCCAGCCCATCGAAATGTTCAAAAGGACCGTTGCTGGCCTGCCATTTACCGTTGACCAGGCTGACCAGCCGGCTATCGACTTCCGGTTCCATGGCTAACCCGGCCAGCTCGTCTGGCGTAATGGGGTCGATGAAGTTAGGGAACGCCTTCTTTAATACGACCGGCTGCTTTTGCCAGTACTTCTCTAAGAACTCGGGCCAGTTAATGTTGAGTTGATAAGCCATAGATTATTACCAGTAGGAAGAAACGGCTCTGATTATAGAAAGGAGGGAAAGCGTGGCGCTTTGTCATGGGTCAAGAGTGATGCTTAATTCACCATTAGCGTTGTGAGGGCGTCGGCAGAGCGAGAAAAATCACTTTTTCGCCAAAAACGATTTTGACTGTAACTACGCTACAAGCCGCATGAACACTGGGTTTTCGCATTTATATATCAAGAAGGATAAACGTGAAAAGTGTAATTAATGAGCGCTTGATAAGTTTTTTGTATTTTAAGGCTTGCTATATCTCAGCAGCTCCCTATAATGCGCACCCACTGACACGGCAGATGTGAATCACTTCACACAAACAGCCGGTTCGGTTGAAGAGAAAAATTCTGAAATTCAGGGTTGACTCTGAAAGAGGAAAGCGTAATATACGCCACCTCGCGACAGAGCGCTAAAGCGCGTCGCAACTGCTCTTTAACAATTTATCAGACAATCTGTGTGGGCACTCAAAGTGACATGGATTCTTAACGTCCTCGGACGAAAAATGAATACCAAGTCTCTGAGTGAACATGCGTAATTCATTACGAAGTTTAATTCACGAGCATCAAACTTAAATTGAAGAGTTTGATCATGGCTCAGATTGAACGCTGGCGGCAGGCCTAACACATGCAAGTCGAGCGGTAACACAGAGAGCTTGCTCTCGGGTGACGAGCGGCGGACGGGTGAGTAATGTCTGGGAAACTGCCTGATGGAGGGGGATAACTACTGGAAACGGTAGCTAATACCGCATAACGTCGCAAGACCAAAGTGGGGGACCTTCGGGCCTCATGCCATCAGATGTGCCCAGATGGGATTAGCTAGTAGGTGGGGTAATGGCTCACCTAGGCGACGATCCCTAGCTGGTCTGAGAGGATGACCAGCCACACTGGAACTGAGACACGGTCCAGACTCCTACGGGAGGCAGCAGTGGGGAATATTGCACAATGGGCGCAAGCCTGATGCAGCCATGCCGCGTGTATGAAGAAGGCCTTCGGGTTGTAAAGTACTTTCAGCGAGGAGGAAGGCATTAAGGTTAATAACCTTAGTGATTGACGTTACTCGCAGAAGAAGCACCGGCTAACTCCGTGCCAGCAGCCGCGGTAATACGGAGGGTGCAAGCGTTA
>OKWS01000007.1_pt1 | contig 220645 bp, 221 predicted proteins | sample 1607061 | NCBI WGS metagenome assembly OKWS01 (sample SAMN07501040, study PRJEB24779) | human gut metagenome | isolation source: stool | host: human infant | place: USA: Pittsburgh, PA | reverse complement strand
TGCGGGTTGGTAATAACATCGACCTTTTTATCGGCCGCGGCATCAATTTTAGCCTGGCGGTCGGCCAGCGCTTTATCGACGGCTTTCGCGACGATGGCGTCGATCTGTTCCTGGGTAAATTCTTGGGCTATTACAGAGGTAAACGGAGAAAACGCGGCGATAACCGCCATAGTTAATGGAAGCTTTCTAATCATTGTCATCATTATCTCAATAGAGGTTAATTTTATTCAGACAATAACAACCTTACTCTGGCTACGCAGAATATGTCGCTACTGTGAGAACAATTTATTTTTATTTTGTACCGTTACAGAGGTTTTAAACTAGTATCGTAATTCTTTCTCCACAATCGAAATTAATGATTAGCGCTGATAGAAAATCATCGCCACAGTGATTCTGCCGCGTGGGCATCATTATATGGTGAGTAAAACCCTTGATAGTTATCCGCCTAAACTAAGATGGCATAATACCTCCGACATTGGTGAATGTAAGAAATGTAACAACTATGACACATCCTGTATTCTATAAACCGGTTGCTCAATTACGATATTTCACTCAGCGATTGAGAAAACACTCAAATGTGAGCCACCTCGCAAATATTACTTTCAAATATTTAATGCGAGAAAATCCATATAAAGTACATAGATTGTGTCAAGTGGCTGTTGCTCTGAGGATCACAGAAGTAAAAAAACATAATTAATTAATTTAAAAACGTAATAGATTCTTCGAGATCATTTGTGTCAGAAAGTGTTTCACACTCACACAACAAACCGGAGTCTGCTCAGAATGGGTAAAAAAATAATGCAAAGTCGCAATGATGAATATCATAAGTTAACTTGTGGGGAACGTATTGGCTACGGGATGGGCGATTTTGCGCAAAACCTGGTTTTCGGCACAATAGGCGGCTTTCTTGCTCTACATATGTTGACGGTGAATACGATCAGTACGGCCACTGCGGGGTTCATTTTTCTTTTCGTACGAATAATCAATGTGTTTTGGGATCCGATGGTTGGAACCTATGTAGACAAAAGGACGTCAGTCGCGGGTAAATACCGTCCCTGGCTGTTAAGAGCCGGCGTGCCGCTGGTGATCCTTTCCGCTTTGCTTTTTGCTCCCATTCCTGGCGTGAGAGGTTCCGTACCGTTCGCCTTTATCATTTATTTAGCGCTGGATTTAGTCTACTCCCTGGTGAATATCCCTTATGGTTCTCTTAATGCCTCACTGACAAGAGATCCGGAATCTATTGATAAATTAACCAGTACGCGAATGATGCTGGCTAATAGCGCCAATCTTCTGGTGTATACCCTTTTTCCGATGTTCGTGCAAATGGCCTCACCAAAAGACCGTAGCCTGAAGGATACCGGTTTTTTTGGCATAGAACTCAATCTGGGAAACTATACCGATCCATCAGCAAATTACGCCTGGTTCGGCGTCTACTCCGTGTATATGTTATTAGGTGCGGTGGCACTTTTCATTTGCTATAAATTCACTAAAGAACGCGTTGTTGCGACCGCGGAACAGACCGCCAACGTTAAAACAACCGATCTGTTCCTTGAACTTAAAAATAATCGTCCACTCGTCATTCTTGGATTGTTTTTCATGCTGGCCTTTACCTTCATGTTCTTTATGAACACGGTTAACGGCTTTTTCAATCAGTATGTTGTTGGTCACTCCGAATGGATGGGCGCCGTTGGGCTGGTCGCCTCTATACCCGGCATTGCGTTCCCCATATTTTGGCCAAAACTAAAAAAGATTTTTGGTAAAAAAGGCTTCTTCCACATTTTCCTGGGAATGTTTATTGCTGGTGAATTATTAACTTACGTCTGGTCGCGTGAAGGCATGCACGATGCGCTGTGGCTTGCTTACATCGCCACATTCATTAAACAGTGGGGCTTAACCTCAGCCACCGGATTTATGTGGGCGCTGGTTCCTGAAGTTATTGCTTATGGTGAATTAAAGTCTGGTAAGCGAAATGCAGCAATTATTAATGCCATTATGGGACTGTTTTTCAAGATTGGCTTTACCATTGGCGGCGCCATTCCTCTGTGGCTGCTGGCCGTCTATGGATTTAATGAAACCGGCGCGCAGCAAAGCGCGAGCGCTATCGATGGGATCATGATGACAGCGGTCTGGATCCCCATCGCCTTAGCGATTGTAGCAATGATCGTCATGCAAATTTATCCCATCTCAGACAAACACGTCAGCGACATTAACCGCCAGCTTGATGAGATTCGGGTGTAAATCCAATACAGAGTAAACTTTAAATTTATAAAGGTGTAATAATATGTCCCTTATCCAAAACCCTATATTACGTGGTTTTAATGCCGACCCCAGCATTATCCGTGTTGAGGACACCTACTATATCGCCAACTCGACATTTGAGTGGTTTCCTGGCGTTCGTTTACATGAATCAAAAGATCTGAAGCACTGGAATCTTCTGCCGTCGCCATTGTCAACCACTACCCTCTTAGATATGAAGGGGAATCCGTCTTCAGGCGGTATTTGGGCTCCGGCGCTCTCTTATGCGGATGGTAAATTCTGGTTAGTGTATACCGATGTGAAAGTCACCGAAGGTGCCTTTAAAGACATGACAAACTACCTGACCACCGCAACAGATATTCGCGGCCCGTGGAGTGCGCCGATAAAACTGAATGGCGTGGGTTTCGATGCTTCACTTTTCCATGACGATGATGGCCGTAAATATATTGTGCAACAGACGTGGGATCATCGGGAGTACCACCATCCTTTTGATGGGATTACCTTAACAGAGCTTGATACAACAACTTTAAAATTAATGCCGGAAACCGCACGGACCATCTATCGCGGTACCGCAGTAGCGCTCGTTGAGGGGCCGCATCTCTATAAACTGAACGGTTATTACTATCTCTTTGCCGCTCAAGGGGGGACGGTATTTACTCATCAGGAGGTGGTGGCCCGTTCCACCACTTTAAATGCCGACAGCTTTGAAACCGAGCCTGGAGAAGTATTCTTAACTAACGTTGATACCCCTGACAGCTATATCCAGAAGCAAGGACACGGCGCTTTGGTTTCGACGCCCGAAGGCGAATGGTATTATGCTTCGCTGTGCGCTCGTCCGTGGAATCGTCCCGGAGAATCAATCTATGATCCTCGCGGCTGGTCCACGCTTGGCCGGGAAACGGCTATCCAAAAAGTGTACTGGGATGACGATGGTTGGCCGCGCATTGTGGGCGGTCACGGCGGTAAAACGTTTGTTGAGGGCCCAAAAGACGCCATTTATACCGAAAGCGCGAAAGATAATAGCCAGCACGATGAATTTACTACGCCAACGCTTAATCTCAACTGGAATACCCTGCGGGTACCGTTTACCGAAAAGATGGGTACCACAGGCGACGGAAAGCTTACCTTAATCGGCCAGGGATCATTAGCGAATACGCATGATTTGTCGTTGATTGCCCGCCGCTGGCAAGCCTTTTACTTTAATGCTGAAGTTAAAGTCGCTTTTAATCCTTTCAGCTACCAACAAATGGCCGGATTAACCAATTACTACAACGACCGTCACTGGAGTTTTGCTTTTGTAACCTGGAATGAAATTAACGGCAGAGTCATCGAGGTTGCCGAGAACAATCGTGGAAAATATACTTCGTACCTGAAAGATAACGCAATTAAGATTCCTGACGACGTCGAATACGTGTGGTTACGGACGAAAGTCAGGAAGCAGACCTATAGCTATGAGTATAGTTTTGACGGCGCCGAGTTTATTGAAATTCCGGTAGTTTTCGATGCCGCAGTCCTTTCCGATGACTATGTTCTGCAAAGCTATGGCGGGTTCTTTACCGGTGCATTTGTAGGTCTTGCGGCAGTAGACTACTCAGGCTACGGCGCCAGCGCTGAATTTTATCATTTCGATTATCAAGAGTTTGGCGACTCGTTAATTGGCACGGATGTTTATAGTTGGGAGGCTGGCGAGCTACGTGCTGATTAGTTTGATGAACGTCTTTTATAGTCAACCTGGCGCAGATTAACCCGGTAAGAAGAAAGCGAAGATCTGTGGATTGGCAATGTTTATATCAGGACGGTGGGTTCCCCCACCGTCTCGTTATGACTTTTTTACTGCTTTTGAACGCCCAGACAACCACGTACAAATTCCGGATTAAAATGTTTCACCGCTTCACCCACATAGCCTAAATCCAGTGCACTAATTAGCGCCATTTCGCTATCGGTTAGGGAGAAATCCCAGAGATCAAAGTTTTCTGCAATACGTTCCTGCCGGGTGGATTTAGGAATTACCGTGACGCCGCGCTGCACGTTCCAGCGCAGAATAACCTGGGCGATGGTTTTTTGATGGGCAGCGGCAATCCCCTGCAGCATTTCATTTTCATACGGTTTATGTCTCCCGCCGCCTAACGGCGCCCAGGCTTCGGGCTGAACGTTATAGCGCTTCATGGTTTCCAGCGCGGCGGGTTGCGCAAAATAAGGATGTAATTCGACCTGGTTCACCATGGGCTTAATTCTGACGGTTTCACAGAAATTAACTAACACGTGAGCGTAGAAGTTGGACACGCCGATGGCTTTCAGTTTACCGGCTTCATAAGCCTCTTCCAGCGCGCGCCAGGCGCTGAAATAATCGCCCATGGCCTGATGCAATAAATAGAGATCAAAATACTCCAGGCCCGATTTTTTCAGCGACGCCTCAATACCGGCTTTAGCCACATCGCCGTTGGCCATGTCCTGAACCCACAGTTTCGACGTGATAAATAACTCCTCACGGGTACACAACCCTTCAGCGATGGCCTCGCGAACCGCGTCACCCACGGCATCTTCATTGGCGTAGATGGCAGCGGTATCAATCAGGCGATAACCGGTACGAATAGCGCATAATACCGACTGCTTACACTCTTCTTTATCGGTAACCTTAAACACGCCAAAGCCGACCATCGGCATTCTGAGGTTGTTACTTAATACTGAATATTTCACGGCAAGGCCCCTGTCATGTTAAAACACCATTTTAGGCCGGAAACACCACCATGATTAGTCTGTCATTTCTGATTTGACCTATGCATTGAATTCATAAATACAGGCAGGTTGATTGGCGCAACGCTACAGAGCGGCGAACGTATCGAATTAATGCCGGATATGGAAACGACGAGTAAGAGTGAACCACAAAATATTGCTGCTTTTTACCCTCATGCTCTTCACCCAACGTTAATCGTCAGGGCCGTAATTGATTATTAGATAGTCTTTTTAAGTAATTCTGATAACATGCCCGTAACAAATAGGCCACCATGGCGACCCATTTGTTACTCGTGGCGATTAGAACAGAATGCAGAAATAATATATGTCGCGATAATAATAACAATCATTGTGAACGCGACATCATGTTACGGCATGCCATTATGCATATATCTAACTAATCTTAATATCATCGAAGTTGATATCTTCCTCTTCTTGATCGTTATTGATAACAACATCGCGAGGAACATCTTTTTTGATGACAGCATAAATGGTTGCTGTTACTAATATATTAACTATCAATGCCATAATACCTGCCATGGGATTTGACATTGTTGGGAGCATCAATACCCCGCCAAAAGGTACAGTTGCATCCGCACCATACACCATGGTGATTGCACCACCACAAGCACCGCCGATTGCCGCTGCTGCAATACCGCGAACGATATCATTCATCACTATAGGGATAGACCCTTCAACAATATTCACTACCCCCATAGGAACCGCCGACTTTAACATTTCGATTTCTTCGTTATTATAGATATTTTTGCGAAGCAGTTTGGCGATAAAAAATGCAAGCCCAAAACCGATAGGTGTTGCCGTGTTGACTAACTGAAGGGCCGTAACTGGCTCATTTATACCCTGTGCCTGGAGAGTTAAGACGAATGCAAAGCACGTTTTATTGATCGGCCCACCAAAGTCAACGATACACAACGCCCCAATAACAGCACCTAATACTAAATTAGATGAAGTTCCCATACTTCTCAGGAACGATGTGAGTGCATCGGTAAAAATACCAATAGGCGTGCCGATGATATAGACCATGAGCAGAGCACTGAAAATGGATGCAAAAAATGGCACAATCAATGTCGGCATTAAACCCCGGGCCCAGCCAGGAACCTTCACATTTTTAATGATAGCAAGAGCAATATACCCGGAAATGTAGCCACCGATCATGCCCCCGATAAAACCCGCACCAATAGCATTAGCGGCCAGACCGACAACAAAACCAGGGGCAATACCGGGCTTACCTGCGATCGAACCGGAAATTCCGATAGCAATAACAACGGGCAATAGTCCGAGCGCCTTAGCTCCCATGGTAGCGAAAGCCTGCCACAGATCAAATTGACCCGATACTAAAGTGTCCTGAACCGTCCCGCCAAAACCCATACCGATGGCAATAATAAACCCAGCACCACAGACAATCGGAATCAAGAATGAGATGGCAGTCAGCAGATGACCTTTAGGGTTTGCTGCTTTCCATATTTCTTTTATATTCATAAATTACGCCCTTTATTTTATATAGGATACGCATAGGTAGGTGTTATGAATTGACTAATTCACCAAGCTTTTCAATAAGCTTATTTGGTGATTTAACTGCCATTTCCGTTGGTACTTTGACGACTTTCTTCCCGGCAAATCTTTCTTCACCTGAAACTTTAACATCGGCGGCTAACAGAACAATGTCGGCTTGTGCAATTTCTTCAGCGGTCAAGGCATTCTCGATACCTATAGTGCCTTGCGTTTCGATTTTGACATTGTGACCGGCCTTTTTTGCTGCTATTTCAATTTTCTTTTGCGCAATATAGGTGTGTGCAATACCTACAGTGCAGGCTGTAATTCCAACAATATTCATAACTATTCTCCGGGGTTAATTGTTTTCGATGCTATGATAATTAAATTAAGCGCTGACACCTTCAGCATTTAAAAGATCAATGATTTTCTGCGGGGAATCTTCCATCAGTAATTTTCCTACTATCTCTTCATCGGCAAGTGAACCTGAAACCTGGGATAATAATCGGATGTGGGTGGTATTTTGATCCACCAGGCATACAGCAAATAAAATAATACAACGAACGTCACTACCATCCATAGTTTCCCAGGGGATATGATGTTGGGTTCGGCCAATGGCCAATGCCGTACGGGCTACGCCTGAGGATTTACCATGAGGGATCGCTATATGATTTTCGAATCCAGTAGAGCCCTGTTCTTCGCGTAACCAAACATCTTTCAGAAAAATATCTTTATTAATAACAGCTCCATCACGTACTAATAAGTCGGCTAATTCTTCAATTGCTTCTTCCTTACTCTTAGCCATCATGTTTAATTTAATATTTTTTACGTTCAGTACACTCGAAATGTCCATAAGTTACCTTCGTTAACATAAATAATCATCAGTAATCAGCGATACCAGCTTCTGCCACCACGTAGTCTGCCAAACCCGTCGGGGCCGGACAGCATAATAGATAGCATCCGCAAGCGTACGACGAGGCGTCGCAAGCGAACTCCAGATATAAAAAGGGTTACAGCGCTCTCAACCATATAAATCTAACGCGAAGGCAAAGAGACAGACCGGTTAAATAGACTCTTTGCACTGCGCAATGGCTCAATACGGCTGAGCGCGCTGCAATTTTCAGGCAGCGATTTCGCGTTGATAGATATCGACCATTTTATCCCATGCATCGCTGACATTATCCGCCAGGGAGAACAGGCCCGAGGTTCCCACAATAAAGACGTCAACGCCCGATTGGGAGATAACATTGAAAGTTTTCTCGTTACAGGAGCCGTCAATTTCGGTCAGATAGTGGTAACCATGCACTTCGCGCATCGCGATCAGCTGTTTAATTTTATTGAGCGATTCTGGGATAAATTTCTGACCTGCGTAGCCCGGGTCAACCGACATGACGGTCACTTTATCCAGCAGGTGCGCGTACTCTTTAATAGCATCCGCCGGAGTAGCTGGGTTCAACACTACGCCGCAGCGACGACCAGCGTCTTTAATCTGGTTCAACAGCCGGAATATTTTGTTATTCGCCGTCTCAGGGTGGAAGCTGATAATATCGGCCCCGGCATTAATACACATTGGAATTATATCTTCCGGGTGATTCACCATCAGATGTACGTCGATCGGCACATCGGTAATTTTTTTCAGGTTTTCGATAAAAAACGGTGATAGCGTAATATTCTTCACATAGTTACCGTCCATAATATCGACGTGATAAAAATCAGCCCGACCGTTCATTGCCGTAATTTGCTCTCTGAATTGCGTTAAATCCATACACATTAACGAGGGCGAAAATTTAGCTGCCATACTTCACCTCTATAAAATTAGTTAGTTAAACAGTGACACGACATGCCCAAGAATGATGCCAACAACGCCAAAGTCCGCATCGCCAAAGGTGGTGGATGCAAAGCCAAGGTCGCCCATCAGGGGCAGCAAAATCGCGGGCAAAAAAGAAATCAACAGACCGTGAGCGAATGCCCCCACCACCGCGCCGCGACGACCGCCGCAGATGTTGCCGTAAACGCCCGCCGTCGCGCCGCAGAAGAAGTGCGGCACCAGGCCGGGAACAATGACGCTCAGGCCAAGCAGCGGACACAGGAACATACTCACCAGACCAGCGGCAAAACTTGACAGGAAGCCGACGATCACCGCGTTCGGGGCGAACGGAAAGACGGTTGGACAGTCGAGTGCCGGTTTCGCGTCTTTCACCAGCTTGTCGGCGATGCCTTTAAAGGCCGGAACAATTTCGGCAATAATCATGCGAACACCCGCAAGGATGATCCACACGCCTGCCGCGAAGGTCAGCGACTGGATAATGGCAAAGATGATAAAGTTCTGACCACCACTGATGCTGGTCTCAACAAACTCTTTACCTGCGACCAGTACCAGAATCAGGAACAGAATCATCATCGTCAGCGAGATAGCCACCGAGGAGTCACGCAGGAAGTTCAGCGTTTTCGGCACCTTCAGCTCTTCAATCGACGGGCTGCCTTTACCGATCGCTTTTCCCACCAGCGCCGACAGCAGATACCCTGTTGAACCAAAGTGGCCCAGCGCCAGGTCATCAGTGCCGGTAATTTTGCGGGTAAATGGCTGCAGAATAGCCGGAGAGACCACCATCATGATGCCGAGGATTACCGCCCCCACCAGTACCACCCAGAACGGCGACAGACCGCCGACAGAGAGAATGACAGCCAGCATCGCCGACATATACAGCGTGTGGTGGCCTGTCAGGAAGATGTATTTCAGCGGCGTAATACGGGCAAGAACAATATTAAACAACATCCCCAGCACCATGATCATGGCTGTCGCAGTACCGTAGTTTTTCTGCGCCAGCGCCGCCATGGCGTCAGTATTGGGGACAACACCCTGAATATGGAAGGAGTGCTCAAACAGCTGGCTAAACGTCGTTAACGTCGTGGCGACAATCGCCGCCCCGGATGTTAATATCACAAACCCCATAATGGTTTTGAGGGTTCCGGAAATAACGTCGGAAACTGCTTTTTTCTGCAATAATAAGCCGATCAGGGAAAACAAACCGACCAGTATTGCTGGTGTGCCCAACACATCATGAATAATAAACTGCAGCATAGAATGACTCCGTAAGGCCGCAAATAATTAATCAGAGATTCTCGGAAAGAATTTCTTTGATTTTATTGTTATCCAGCAGGTTAGATAAACCAAAAACCTGTGCAGAATGGCTGGACAGATGTTCAGCTATATCCCTGGCGCTAAGAATAATATCGGCAGTCTCGCTTTTTGCTGAAGTCAGATCGGTATGGGAAACCTCTGCTTCTTTATTTAACTCTGTAATGATTTTTTTCACGTTCATTTCAACGATAAAGCTACTACCTAAACCGTTACCGCAAACAATCAGAACCTTTTTCATCTCTACCTCACTATCCATTGATAACGGCTTGAATTTTCGTCATTGATGAGGCTTTCAGCAGTGCTGAGAGTCGTTCATCATCGCTAAAAATGTCCGCCAGGGCTGTAATCATATTGATGTGTTCATCTCCCGAAAGCGCACACAGCATAATCACGACGTAAATAGGGTCATTCTCTTCCGAGCCAAAAGAAACGCCTTTTTTAATATGCAAAAGCGATAAACCATTTTTAATTGCACCTTGCTCCGGGCGAGCATGAGGCATCGCCAGACCAGGCGCTAAAACATAATAAGGACCAAGTTTTTCATGGCTGTTAAAAATGGCCTGAATATAATCTTCAGTAATCGCCTCTTTCGCCAATAAGGGTTGAGCCGATAACGTAATTGCCTGTTTCCAGTCACTGACTGAATCCACAATCTGGATATTTTCCGTTGGTAACCAGGTCGTGATCATAAATTCCCCGATAGCATTTAAAGTGAGCCTACTATAGTGGAATCTCTTCGCGGCTTACCGTGATCTTCATCTCAAAGTTAGCGCTAACATGGCAACAATGTTAAAATTCTTGTTACCGCTAACTTTGTTATCCATACTTATCATTACTTTGCAGTTGGGCAATGCGTAAAATGCCAAACATCATTTACAATGGCTGCCCAGTCAGGCGAAAGGAGGACACCAGTGCAGACGTTAGAAGCGGACGATAGCGCGAGAGAAAAACGCAGGAAAAACACCGGTAAAATTACGCTTGCTGAAGTGGCAAAACTGGTCGGCGTGAGCACGATGACCGTGTCACGCGCGTTACGCATGCCTGAAAAAGTGAATCCTGAACTGCGTACACGCATTGAAGCCGCAGTAAGCGAGCTGGGCTATGTGCCAAATCTGCAGGCCCGCAACCTTGCCTCTGCTGACTCCAGTCTGGTAATGGGCGTGGTTCCCTCTTTTTCCTCCCCGGGCTTTCTTGCCGTCTCCGAAACACTACAGACCGTGCTCACGACCCAGGGCTATAGCATGATGTTTATCGAGTCCGGTCAGGGTGGACAGAGTGAAGAAAAAGCTTTTGCGCAAATACTCGCTTACAACCCGGCTGCGATTGTTCAATTCAATATTGATAACATCAGCAGTTGTTCGCAAATGATAAGTAACACCGGCGTGCCGGTGGTTGAGATTGGCGCCATCAATCGCGATGCGAGCTGGGTCAGCATTGGCGTTGACTATGCCGCAGCCATCAAAAAGTTGGTCACATCGCTTGTACAGACCGGATATAAAAATATCGGCCTGCTTTGCACGGCTTCCAATAACATTATGTTTCGCCAGGTACTAAGCGGTTGGAACAGCGCGATGCTCTCCGTTAACCACTCCCCGCATCGCGTGGTGACCTCTCACCTGCCGGCAGGCATTACGACCGGCCTGAACCTGCTCGGCGATATTCGTATCACCTGGCCTGAGCTTGATGCGCTGATTTGCACATCCGATGAAATCGCCTGCGGTTGCATTATGGCCTGCCATGGAGCGGGGCAAAAAGTGCCCGACTCTCTGGCACTGGCAAGCCTGAGCGGGGGGACTCTTGCCGCCGTTTGCTCACCGGCGCTGACTGCCGTCGAATTCCCCTGGAGTGAAACGGGAACCCTCGCAGGACAAACATTGCTTGAGCTACTGGCGGGTAATTCGACGGATAAATTCATTGAATTACCCTCAGCGTTACAAGTTCGCGCCAGCACCCGAAAGCCGTAGTTTTAGTGACATATTTATTTGTTATCCCGCCAAATACGGCAGGATAACTATGAGTTAGAAAAGTTATGCTTTCTGCTGTGGCGGGTAATGGTCAGAAGGAGAAACTGGCGCTGTAAGCCGCGCCAGTTCTGAGGTTAGCGATGGTTGCCTGACGCCATCAGGCAACCGCTACTGATTAATGCTTCACAATATACATCGTGCGACTGTACGCCACGTCTTCCGGATTGGTGATCGGGTATCCTTTTAACCACGGCTTGATCAGGCGGCCGTTGGTATACTGATATATCGGCGCAATAGGCGCTTTGGCCATGATGATTTTCTCTGCCGCATTGTAATCATCGTTACGCGCTTTTTCCGAGGTTTCCTGCGCCGCCTGGGTGAGGATCTTATCGTATGCCGGATCGTTAAAGCGCGAGATATTACCGCTATGAGTAGAAGTGAGTAGCGACAGGAAAGTCGACGGCTCGTTGTAATCCCCTACCCACGATGCGCGGATAACGTCAAAATTACCGGTATTACGGCTATCGATATAGGTCTTCCACTCCTGGTTTTGTAGCTTCACATCCACACCAAGGTTTTTCTTCCACATCGATGCCACGGCGATGGCGATCTTCTGGTGATTTTCCGACGTGTTGTACAGCAGCGTCAGCTTCAGCGGACGGTCCGGGCCATATCCTGCCGCCGATAGCAGCGCTTTAGCCTGGGCATTAAGCTCGGCCTGGCTTATGCTTTCAAACTGCGAAGGCTGCGGGGTAAAGCCTGCGGTGACGTCAGGGGTGAACCGCCAGGCCGGTTTCTCACCGGTACCGAGGATTTTCTCCGCCATAATCCGCCGGTCGATGGTCATGCTTAACGCCAGACGCACACGCTCATCGGCGGTTGGCCCTTTCTGGGTATTGAAAGCGTAATAATAGGTACCTAACTGCGGAGGCGTGTAAACCTGTCCGGGAATATCCTTCAGTAGCTTCTGATACATATTTTTCGGGAAGGATTCGGTGATATCAATATCACCCGCCAGATAACGTTTGGTCGCCGAAGATTCCTGGTTAATCGGCACGAAAGTCACCTGCTTAATCACCGTTTTGGCGTTATCCCAGTATTGTGTATTCGGCACGACAACCAGCTTCTCATTCACCACCCGATCTTTCAGCACATAGGCGCCGTTGCCGATAAGGCTGCCCGGGCGCGTCCAGTTAGCGCCGCTTTCGACGTTGGCTTTCTGCACCGGATAGAACGCAAAGCTGGCGGTCAGGTTGCTGAACCACGGCAGCGGTTTATCCAGCTGCACGCGCAGCGTGTGGGCATCGACCGCCGTCACCCCAAGGGTGTCCGGCGCTGCTTTACCATCAATAATATTTTGCGCATTACTGATACCCGCCAAGGCGGCGAACCAGGCAAATGGCGAGGTGGTTTTCGGATCCACCAGCCGCTGCCAGCTATAGACGAAATCCTGCGCCGTCACCGGGGTGCCGTCGGACCAGCGCGCGTTATCACGCAGGGTAAAGGTCCAGACGCGGTTATCGTTGCTCTGCCAGCGGGTCGCCACGCCAGGGATGATATTGCCCTTCGCGTCCTGGTTCACCAGCCCTTCGAACAGATCGCGGATAACCTGAATTTCCGGCAGGCCGACGGCTTTAGCGGGATCTAATGAAGCGGGCTCGTCTTTTATATGGCGTACCAGCTGCTGTTTTTCAGCTAATACGGTTCCCGGAGGCACGTCCGCCGCCCAGGCAAGAGAAGAAACGCTGGCTAACCACAGCGCGCCGCATGTCAATGTGACAGGATACTTCATGAGATCCCCTTTTAAATGAACAAACCAGTGCTGGCAGAGCGATAATTATTTGTTTCCCCACCTGAAATTGCAAACGGCTTATGATAGAAAATTGACATGACGAGTTTTTTCGCCAGAGAGGGAAAGCGTTTGATTCCGGGACGCTTTTCTACAACACTGCTAACAATAACCTGATGACAGGATACCCTATGCCCGTTTCACGCCCTCGTCCCCTGCGCGGCGCTTTCCCGCCAGGCACGCAACGTTACGGCCAGTCGCATCTCGGCGCGCCGCTGCTGTGGTTCCCCGCTCCGCTGGCAGATAGCCGCAGCGGTCTGATTATCGCCGGCACGCACGGCGACGAAAACTCGTCGATCGTCACCCTCTCCTGCGCGTTGCGCACGCTAAAACCGGAGTTGCGTCGCCATCACGTGGTATTAACGGTCAACCCTGACGGCTGTCAGCTAGGGTTACGCGCCAACGCCCGCGGTATCGATCTCAATCGTAATTTCCCGGCCGCTAACTGGAAGGCGGGAGAAACGGTGTATCGCTGGAATAGTGCAGCCGAAGAGCGTGATGTGGTTCTGCTGACCGGTGAAAAACCCGGTTCGGAGCCCGAAACCCAGGCGCTGTGCCAGTTGATCCACCAGATCCATCCGGCGTGGGTAGTCTCCTTCCACGATCCGCTGGCCTGCATTGAGGACCCCGGCCACAGCGAGCTGGGACAATGGCTCGCCGGGGCTTTTAATTTACCGCTGGTGGGCAGCGTCGGTTACGAAACGCCGGGCTCTTTTGGCAGTTGGTGCGCCGATATCGGCCTGCCGTGCATTACCGCCGAATTTCCGCCGGTCTCCGCCGACGAAGCGACAGAAAAGTACCTCGCGGCGATGACCGATTTACTACACTGGCACACTCACAGATGAAGCATGCCGGTGCTGAACTGCAGCGCCGGTTCCACATCTACCGCCAGCCAGGTCGGGCCATCGAGATCCGCAAAACGGGCCAGCGGCGCCAGCGGCAGCGCGGCGGAAATGGCCCGTGAAGTACAAAGCATACAGCCCAGCATCCTCTTATAACCCAGCCGTTCAGCCTCCTGCGCCAACAGCAATGCCTCGGTCAGACCACCGGTTTTATCCAACTTAATGTTGACCATTTCGTAGCGACCCTGCAGCGCCGGTAGGCTTTCCCGCGTATGACAGCTCTCATCGGCGCAGATCGGCAGCGGATGAATGAAGTTTTCCAACGCCTCATCCGCGCCGGCCGGTAACGGCTGCTCCAGCATCGCCACGCCGAGATCGGCCAAAAGCTGACAGCGCGCCGCCAGACCTTCGCCACGCCACGCTTCGTTAGCATCAACGATCAACGTCGCCTGCGGCACCGCGTCGCGAATAGCAACCAGCCGCTCGCTAATCAAATGATCGTCGAGCTTGACCTTCAGCAGCCGCGCGCCTTTCTCCCACAGCGCGGCGGCGCTGGCCGCCATCTGTTCCGGCGTGCCGATTACCACGGTTTGCGCCGTCACGACTTCGCGCGGCAGATTGACGCCAAGCAGCTGCGGCAACGTTTTCCCCGCGCGGCGCGCCTCCAGATCCCACAACGCGCAGTCGACGGCGTTGCGCGCTGCCCCAGCCGGCAGTAGCTGTTGCACTTGCTCGCGGGTAGCGCCGCGCTCAAGCTGCTCGCCGATCGCCATAATCTGCGCCATCACCGAGGCGATGCTTTCCCCGTAGCGCGGATAAGGCGTACATTCTCCGGCCCCTTTTACCCCATCCTCTTCTATTTCCACCACCACGACTTTGGCCTCGCTGCGGCTGCCGCGAGAGATAACAAACGGCGTGTGAAGCGGCCATGATTCTTCAAAAACTCGAAGGTTGCGCATTCCCTGGGCCTCTTAGGTAAATGTTAAATAGAGTTTGCCGTGTTGCTGGCTGATGTCATACACTAACTACGACGTTAACTATATGTAAACAGGAAGATAACCATGTCGCAAACCGTACATTTCCAGGGTAACCCAGTGTCCGTTCAGGGCTCCATTCCGCAGGCTGGCGCGAAGGCGCAGCCGTTTACGCTGGTCGCCAAAGATCTCTCTGACGTCACGCTGAGCCAATACGCTGGTAAACGTAAAGTACTGAATATTTTCCCAAGCATCGATACCGGCGTCTGCGCGGCATCGGTTCGCAAATTCAACCAACTGGCTTCTGAGCTGAACAACACCGTGGTGCTGTGCATCTCCGCTGACCTGCCGTTCGCGCAGTCCCGTTTCTGCGGCGCAGAAGGCCTGAGCAATGTGGTCACCCTGTCCACCCTGCGCGCGCCGCAGTTCCTGGCAGATTATGGCGTTGCTATCTCCGCAGGCCCGCTGGCTGGTCTGGCTGCACGCGCAGTCGTTGTTATCGATGAAAACGACCAGGTGGTATACAGCCAGCTGGTTAACGAAATCACCGAAGAGCCGGATTACGATGCGGCGCTGGCTGCGCTGAAAGCGTAATCGCTTCCCTTCTGTTATCAAGCCTCCTTCAACGGGGGCTTTTTTCTTTGCGCGGCGCATAGCGCGAAATTAACCGCGCGGTGGCCGGGCCGGTGAGCAATATGGTAAACAGGCGCAGCGTTTGCATCGCCATGATAAAAGACATATCCGCCCGGGTACCGACGGCGATTATCGCCACCGTATCCAGACCGCCGGGGCTAGTCGCCAGATAGGCGGTGAGAAAATCCAGCGCCAGCAGGTGCGTTAACGCTAAAGCCATCAGCGCGCACAGCGCGATCAAGCCGACGATGGCGGCGATGATTTGCGGTAGCGTCTTCAGCGCCAGCATAAAAATCTCGCGATTAAACTGCAGGCCAACCGTCCAGCCGAGCGCGGTATAGGCCAGCACCAGTAACCATTCCGGCAGCTCCAGCAATAGCACGCCTTCGCCCTGTGCCAGCGCGCCGGCCACCATCGGTAATAACATTGCCCCGGAAGGGATGCGTAAACGTAACCCCAACCAACCGGCGACCGCGGTCAATAGCAACGTTAACGGTAGATTAAAAGTCAGCGGCGGGAACCAGACGATATCCTGGGTCATTTCCTGCGCCTCGCCGCCGAGCGCGAAACGCACCACCATTACCGCCGCGCCGACCACGAACAGTACCCGCAGATACTGCATCAGGGCCACCAGACGAACGTCGGCGCCATACCCTTGCGCCATCACCACCATCGCCGAAGCGCCGCCCGGCGAGCTTCCCCACGCGCCGGTTGCCCCGGGTAGCGAACTGTAACGCACCAGCAGCCAGCCGGTCAGCGCGCTGATAGCCAGCGTGGAAAGGAGGATAATCAACACCAACGCCCAGTTGGCGGCCAGAACGCCGAAAATAGACGGGGTTAGCGCGCGGGCGATCATACAGCCGATGATAGCCTGAGCGGAGATGAAGAATGGACGAGGGAGACGAATCGTGGCGCCGCGCAGACTAAGGGTAATTCCGGCGATAAGCGGGCCAAGCAGCGGCGCAGCGGGAAGATGGAGCCGGAACAGCACAAAGGAGAGCACGGCGGAGAGTGCCAGTAATATCATCCACTGAGGCCAATCCCGTTGCTTCGCCAACCGTCACCTTCCCGGAAAAAGAATAATAAAATAAGTATATACAGAGATATCGCTGAAAAAACGCTGAAAATCGCGGCCGCGCCGAGCCGGCCGCACCGGTGATTTATTCTTCGCCTTTCTTCTGGCTCAGACCATACTCGCGCAGCTTGTTAGCAATCGCGGTATGCGAAACGCCGAGACGTTTGGCTAATTTACGCGTGCTGGGGAAGCTGCGATACAACTGGGTCAATACCGAACGCTCAAAGCGGCGGGTAATATCGTCGAGCGATCCTTCCATCGCCTCTTCACCTACCGGCAGCGACGACACATCGTGATCTGGCAGCAGAATATCCTGCGGGCGCAGTTCGAAGCCCTCGAGCTGGGTTAACGCGCGGTACACTGCGTTTTTCAACTGACGCACGTTGCCCGGCCAGCTATAGCGGGTCAACACGGTATTAAGGTCAGCGGAGAGTTTTGGCCGCGGGATGCCCTGCTCATCGGCAAAGCGCGCGACGAACAGTTCGGTCAACGGCATGATGTCCTGCGGACAATCGCGCAGCGGCGGCAGGTTCAACGTCAGCACATTCAGACGATAATAAAGATCTTCGCGGAAGAGTCCTTTTTGCACCAGCTCGACGAGATTTTTTTGCGTCGCGCAGATAACCCGGACATCGACATGCACTTCGTGATCTTCACCGACGCGACGGAAAGTACCATCGTTGAGAAAGCGCAACAGCTTCGTTTGCATGCCAGGCGACATTTCGCCGATCTCATCCAGCAGCACAGAGCCGCCGTTGGCCTGCTCAAAGAAACCTTTTTTCCCCTGCGACGCATCGCCGAATAGCTCGCTCTCTACCGCGTTTTCCGGAATCGAACCGCAGTTCAACGCCAGATAAGGTTTGCTGGCGCGCGGGCTGGCCAGATGGCAGGCATGGGCCAGCAGATCTTTACCGGTACCCGTATCGCCGACAATCAGCAACGGGGCGCTGAGCATCGCCAGCTTGCGGGCCTGTTCAACAACGTGGCGCATTTTCGGCCCAACGGCGAGGATCTGGCTAAAGGCGCTGGTATCCTGGGTCGTCAGCGTTTGCAGTTGACGCCCCATACGTACGGTGGAGCGCAACATCACCACGGCGCCGGTCAGCACACGCTCTGCGTGTTCGCCTTCCAGATACACCGGCGTTACTTCCAGCATAAAGTTTTGGCCATTTACGACCACATGCTCGGTATGCGACTCCAGCGGGTTGCCTTCCAGCCAGCGCTGCAGGTTGAAATCAGTAATGAGTTGCGCCACCGGATGGCTGCGTAAGCGTGCCTGAGTTTGACCAAACAGTTGGCAGCTGGCCGGGTTGGCAAGCTCTACTTTGCCTTTGGCATCCAGCGACAGCACCGGTTCCGGCATTGCCACCAGCAGCGCGCTCAGCGCCAGATGTTCCCGCTCTGACGGCATCCACGCCACGGTACGAACATCGGTTACGCCGGAGATACGGCGGATTTCCGCCATTAAACTGCTGAAACTGGCGAACTCCAGTTCGGCGAAATTAAGGTAGATTCGGCCAATCGGGTCGATATCGATACCGCGCAGATCAATACCGCGCAGCACCAGCAAATCGAGTAATTCACGGGTCAGACCAAGACGGTCCTGACAAAAGACTTCCAGACGCATAGGAGTTTTCACCCTAAAAAGGCCAATGACGGATGAATGATAGGACAGATATGGGCTTACGTGAAGATAGCTGTCAACAATTATTGACAGTATGGCGGAAAAATGGGCTTTATGCCGTAAAGTTATGCGGGCATTTCTTTTGCGTTATGGCTCGCATGGCACAGAGGGCGCTGGGCGCCAGGGGTTTTCCCGGAGGCGGCGCGTTGCGCCTTCTCCGGGCTACCAAATCGCAAAGCGCTGTAGCCCCGGTAAGCGGCAGCGCCACCGGGGGGTCCAGCGTGGTGAATAAATTAACAGCAGGCCGCACGAACCGTAGATACTGTTATCGGTTTGCAATCTTTTAGCTTGAGAAAAGCGTTTATCTCGTTTCGCTCCAGAGTATCTTGCGCTCCCGGTTAATTTTTCTGCAACATGTTTTCCGTGGCGCAGGGAGCGCACAGAGGGCGGCCAATCGCCGCCGCCCTCTGTACTCCCGGGCTCTGGCCGCCAAAATCGCCACTTCGTGGTTCCTTCGACTTATCCCGGCAGGCTTCGGGTCGGGCCGAGGCAGCGTCCTTGCAAATCACGGCCCTCAGCCCGCATCCATGCGGGCTGCCCCGGCCTTCCGGGAACGTCTCTGCGATTTTGAGGCCACCAACACCGGCAGTTTCAGTCAGCATGGTGAATAAATTAAAGGCAGGCCGCACGAACCGTAGATACTGTTATCGGTTTGCAACTTTTTTAAGGGGTTTTCCCGGAGGCGGCGCGTTGCGCCTTCTCCGGGCTACCAAATCGCAAAGCGCTGTAGCCCCGGTAAGCGGCAGCGCTGCCGGGGGAGCCAGCGTGGTGAAGACATTAAAGGCAGGTCGCACGAACCGTAGGCCGGGTAAGGCGCAGCCGCCACCCGGCATTTACGCTTGCCGGCGTTATTTCTCCGCGCCGGTTTTGCTTTTCTGCAGCGTCTCTTTTAACTGGCCGATCAGTTCGCGGCGGAAATCGCCGAGCCGCGGTTTATCATCGGCGATCCACGGCAGCGGACGGCACAGCTCCATCGCTTTAATCCCCAAACGGGCGGTCAACAACCCGGCGCCGATACCCTGGGCGGCGCGCGCCGACAGGCGGGCCGCCAGATCCTGCGACATCCAGTCCATGCCGACTTCGCGCACCAGTTCGCTGGCGCCGGCAAAGGCGATATTCAGCAACACCAGACGGAATAAACGCAGGCGGCTATAATAGCCAAGTTCAATACCGTAGAGGGTGGCGATACGGTTAATCAATCGCAGGTTACGCCAGGCGATAAACGCCATATCCACCAGCGCCAGCGGGCTGACGGCGATCATCAGCGTCGATTCCGCCGCCGAGCGGCTGATTTCCCGCCGCGCCTGCGCGTCCAGCACCGGCTGCACCAGTTGCGCGTACAGGCTCACCACTTCGCGATCGTTTTGCGTTTCATGGATCGCCGCATACCAGCGCTGCAGCGCCGGATGCGATTGATCCAGCCCGGCCTGCTGCGCCAGTTTCTCACAGAACGCGCGCCCTTTGCCCACCGCGTGGCTATGCATCAGATCCCGCGCTTCATCGCGTTCGTGCGCGCGCTGGCGCAGACGCCACAGGCGACGCCATTCGGTCGCTACCGACCCCACGCCCGCGCCGACAATCAGCGCCCCGGCCGCGCAGCCGCCGAGCGCAATCCAGTCCTGAGTCTGCCAGGCCGTCACCGTCCACTGCACGCCCTGCGCCACCACGCTAATACCAAAAATTGCCAGCCCGGCACTAACCATCCGCCGCCACAGGCTGCGTTTCGGGCGCAGTACCGATTCCACCACCGCTTCGGCGGCCCCCTCCTCTTCAGCAACCATTTCAGGCAGCATCGGAGAGAAGGTTTGCGCATCGGCCGCGTCAAAGGCGCGGGCCGATTTTAAGGTCTGGCTCTTTTCCGTTTCCAGTGGGCCATCGAAATCGATCCGCGGTTTTATCGGCTCGCTCATCGCAATTTATCTCCAATCAAAAATTCCAGCGCCGCGTCAAGGCGTATATGCGGCAGCGGTTTATCGACATCCATCGCTCTCGGGCGGAAGTTCTCAAACTGGAAGCCCTGCTGTTCCCAGAAGGCCTGGCCCGGCAGCCGCGCCGGCACCTCCCCCGGAAAAATGGTAAGCGGTTGCCCATCGCTCAGACGATCGCCGCGCAGCGCTGGGATCTTCTCACCATTAACCTCGATAAGCCCGCCCTGGGTAGCCTGAATGGAGGCCAGCCCCAGACAATCCATGCTGATGCCTTCAAAGGCGGCATTCTGCCAAGCGTCCTGAATCAGTTGCTGAAGTAGCGACACCATGTTGCCGTGCTGATCGACGGTCACGTGATCGGCTTTAGTGGCGGCAAACAGTAGCTTGTCAATAACCGGTGAAAACAGGCGGCGAAACAGCGTTCGCTGACCGTAATGGAAGCTTTGCATCAACTGGGTCAGCGCCAGACGCATATCATTAAACGCCTGCGGCCCGCTGTTTAACGGCTGCAGACAGTCCACCAACACAATCTGGCGGTCAAAGCGCAGGAAGTGGTCTTTATAGAAGCCTTTCACCACTTTCTCGCAGTAGTATTTGAAACGCTCGCGCAGCATTCCGGCATTGGTGTGTTTATCCGCCTGCGCCAGCCTGGCTTCGCCAATCGCATCAACATCCGGCCAGGGGAAGAACTGCAGCGCCGGGGCTCCCGCCATGTCACCGGGAAGCACAAACCGCCCCGGCTGAATAAAGTGCAACCCCTCGCGCTTGCAGGCGTGCAGATAATCGGTCCAGGCGGCGGCGATCTCCGCCAGCCGGGTTTCGTCGGCGGGCGCCAGCGGATCGAGCCCATCGCACAGTTGCCGCCAGCGGGCAGACCACTCCCCGCGCTGCCCCTGCAACAGCCCGGTCATTTGCCGCGACCAGCTTAAATAATCCTGCGCCAGCATCGGCAGGTCGAGCAACCATTCTCCCGGATAATCCACGATTTCCAGATACAGAGTAGAAGTGTCTTTGAAATGACGCAGCAGAGAATCGTTAGAGCGATAGCGCAGCGCGAGGCGAATTTCGCTCACCCCACGGGTCGGCGTCGGCCAGGCCGGCGGCTGGCCATAAAGCTGCGCCAGGCCTTCATCATAGGTAAAACGCGGAATGCCGAAATCACGCTGCGGAACCCGCTTCACGCCCAACAGGCGTTCTTCGCGCGCCGCGCTCAGCAGCGGCAGTCGCGCTCCGGCGTGGATATTCAGCAGTTGATTAACCATCGCGGTGATAAAAGCCGTTTTGCCGCTGCGGCTGAGTCCGGTCACGGCAAGACGTAAATGCCGGTCAACCCCACGGTTGACCAGCGCATTGAATTCAGTTTTGAGTCGCTTCATCGCCAGTCCGTTATGCCCAGAAGGAATGTCGTTTAATGATAAGCTATTTAGATGGGGATAATCAGGGCCAATATAAAGCGCGCCGGTATTCCTCCCCCTGAGGAATTATTTCATGCCGCGGGCAAAACGATTGGCCAGCCGACTGAGCAGCGGCTCAAGCGCTACCGCCAGCAACATTTTCAGCGGCCGACGCGCCACCGATTTCACCGCCCAACCGGCAACGCCAGCCGGGCCGTATCGCAGCGCGGTCAGTAGCACCAGCTTACCGGCGATCTTAAGACCCGGTTTCACTTTTTGCCCTGCCTGTTGCCATTTCATATTCATGCGTTGCCTCGTTGGTTACATGGAAAAATTTTACAGCTGACGAAAACGGCTGCGCAGCGTAAAGGTATCGGAGGTGATATAACGCTCCATATCACGCAGGCGCTGTTCGCCGGAAGCCAGTTCGGCATCCACGGCGGCCAGTAAATCGCCATTGCTCGGCCCTTTCTCGCCGTACAGTTCGCTATCCGGTATCGGATCCAGCGCGAAAGTCAGAATGATGTAGGCCACCAGCACAAAAAAGAACAGGCCAAAAATCATCGCCAGTACGGTTATCAGACGCACCAGCTTCACCGGCACATCCAGGTGCTGCGCGATACCGGCGCAGACCCCCTTCACCATTCCGCGCTGCGGGATACGCCACAGTTTTTTATTAAAGTCCAATCCGGCCATTATTTGTCTCTCCAGTTCGGATGTTCCGCGTCAAGGATCGCTTCCAGCGCCTGAATGCGTTCGCGCATCCGTTTCGCGTCATCGGTCAGCTGCAGCAGGCGCTGCTGTTCGTTCTGGGTTAACGCCCCGTCCGCCGAGCGATTGTTGTAGTGCAGCCATAACCAGACCGGCAACACGAACAGCACAAACAGCGTGAGCGGGATGGCAAGAAAAAGCATGCTCATGTGTACTCCTTACAGGTGGTGAGCCGCGGCGCAACACCGCGCCGCGCAATATGCATTACTGGTTATTCTGATTCATTTTGGCTTTCAGCGCTGCCAGTTGCTCGCTGATTTCATCATCCGCTTTCAGTTCGGCAAACTGCTGATCCAGCGATTGTTGTTTGCCAAAACGATGGCTCTCCGCCTCGGCTTCCATTTGGTCAATACGGCGTTCGAAAGACTCAAAACGCGCCATCGCTTCATCCATTTTACCGCTATCCAGCTGGCGGCGAACATCACGCGAAGAGCTGGCCGCCTGATGGCGCAGCATCAGCGCCTGCTGACGAGCGCGGGTTTCGCTGAGCTTATTCTCCAGCTCGCCAATCTCTTTTTTCATTCGCGCCAGGGTTTCATCCACCAGTTGCGCTTCGTGTTCCAGGCTGCCGATAAGGTCGGTCAGCTTCTGTTTTTCGATCAGCGCCGCACGCGCCAGATCTTCTTTCTCTTTACGCAGGGCCAGCTCGGCCTTTTCTTGCCATTCCACCTGCTGCGCCTGCGCCTGTTCGATACGGCGGGTCAGCTGTTTCTTTTCCGCCAGCGCGCGGGCGGAGGTAGAACGCACTTCAACCAGCGTGTCTTCCATCTCCTGAATCATCAGACGGACCAGCTTCTGCGGATCCTCCGCTTTCTCCAGCAGAGAGTTGATGTTGGCGTTCACGATGTCGGCAAAGCGAGAAAAAATACCCATAATTTCAATCCTCATAGTTCTGATAGCAGGCAGCGGCCTGTGTAGTAGTTAATACAAATGGCGTGCCAACTTTTTATCTTATTGATTTTAAACAAGGTGGTTGAGATATGGCCGCCTGCTTGCTACAGTGAGTTGGCGAATCACACTACTTAATGGCGAAATTCATCATGGCGGAATACAAGGATAACCTGCTGGGCGAGGCTAACAGCTTTCTGGAGGTGCTCGAACAGGTCTCGCAGCTGGCGCCGCTGGATAAACCGGTGCTGGTGATCGGCGAGCGCGGGACCGGCAAAGAGCTCATTGCCAACCGACTGCACTTTCTCTCTTCGCGCTGGCAGGGACCGTTTATTTCGCTGAATTGCGCGGCGCTGAATGAAAACCTTCTCGATTCCGAATTGTTTGGTCATGAAGCCGGCGCCTTTACCGGCGCCAGCAAACGGCATCCGGGGCGCTTTGAACGTGCCGACGGCGGCACGCTGTTTCTCGATGAGCTGGCCACCGCTCCGATGCTGGTGCAGGAAAAATTGCTGCGGGTAATTGAATACGGCGAGCTCGAACGCGTCGGCGGGAGTCAGCCGCTGCAGGTTAACGTACGGCTGGTGTGCGCCACCAACGCCGATCTGCCCAAAATGGTCGAGGAAGGTCATTTCCGCGCCGACCTGCTCGACCGGCTGGCGTTTGATGTCGTGCAACTACCGCCATTGCGCGAGCGCCAGAGCGACATCATGCTGCTTGCCAACCAGTTTGCCATTCAGATGTGCCGCGAACTGGGGCTTCCTCTGTTTCCAGGCTTTAGCGAGCGAGCCGTCGACACGCTGCTCGCATACCGCTGGCCGGGCAATATTCGTGAGCTGAAAAACGTGGTTGAACGTTCGGTTTACCGCCATGGCAGCAGTGATAGCGAGCTGGATAATATCATTATCAACCCATTTAACAGCGCGACGCCTGCGCCTGCACCGGTCGTTGAACATGCGCTTCCCGCGTTGCCACTGGACCTGCGGGCCTTTCAACTGGAACAAGAAAAAAGCCTGCTGCAGTTGAGCCTGCAGCAGGCGAAGTACAATCAAAAGCAGTCAGCGGAGCTACTGGGGCTAACCTACCACCAGCTACGCGCCTTGTTGAAGAAGCATCAGCTATGAGCGGCGCGCGGCAGCATCATCGCGCTCACCACCATTGAGCCTAAACACAGCGCGGCGTTAAACCACAACGCGTATTGCGAGGCGCTGGCCATTCCCAACGGCAGGAACAGCGCGAAAAGTGACGCCGTCACGGCAATACCCATCGCGCCGCCAAGCGAACTTCCCATCTTATAAACCCCTGATGCGACGCCGATCTTGTTCTCCGGCGCATTGGCGACGGCGGTATCGGTCGAAGGCGTGGCGTAACAGCCGAGCCCGAGGCCAAACAGAATATTGCTGAAGAAGACGGTCCCGATATACAGCGACTTATCAAGGAAGGTACAGGAGATCAGCAAAATGCCGATGGCGGTAAAGACCGGCCCGGTCATCATCGGCAACCGCGCGCCGTAGCGCTGGAGCAACTTTTCCCCAACGCGAATCATCGCCAGTACCGTCACCAGATATCCCAGCGTCATCATGCCGGTTTCCAGCGGGGTAAGATGATGCCCCTGCTGCAGCCAGATGCTGGTGATCATCATGGTGCCGATAGCGCCATTAAGCATGAAGTTCGACAGCACCGCCGCGCCGTAGGCCCGGTTGCGAAATAAAGCGAAGTCGATCAGCGCCGCTTCACCTTTACGCAAACCGCTACGGATAAACAAACCACCCGTAATTACCGCGCCGCCCAGCATCGACAGCGATAAGCCACTGCTCCAGCCCCATTGATGGCCCTTGCTGATAAACAGATTAAGCAGCACCAGCGACGCGATCAGGCTTAATAATCCGCCCACATCCAGCTTATGCCGATCGGCGCTGGCGCTTCGACTCTCCGGCGTGCCGCGCAGCAGCAGCAACGCCAGCAGAGACACCGCAATCGAGAACACGAAGATCCACCGCCAGCCAAGACCGGTGGCAATCGCGCCGCCGACAAACGAGCAAAGCCCGCTGCCGCCCCAGGAACCAATGACCCAGAAACTCACCGCCCGCTGCCGCGCCCTACCTTCATACCAGGTTTTAATCAGCGCCAGCGTCGCCGGCATAATGCAGGCCGCCGAAAGCCCTTGCAGGATACGACCGGTGATAAACAGACCCGGCCCCTGCGACGCCGCCAGAAACGCGCTGCCGATAATACTCAACGCCAGGCCGAGATAGGTCATCCGCACCCTGCCGAATTTATCCGCCAGCCCGCCGCTGGCCACCACAAAACAGCCGCTAAATAAGGCGCTGAGACTCACCGCCAGGGTTAGCGTCTCCAGTGAAATATCGAGGCTGCTTTTCATCGCCGGAACAACATTGATAACCGATTGCGCAAACAGCCAGAACGTCAGCACGCTGAGCACAATACCCGCCAGCAGGCGATCGCTACCGACGATACGAGATTCGCTTAACGATACAGAACTCATAATCGGGTCCCCCCGTCGCGATAAGTTAACGCAGATAGCGTTCCGTCAGGCCGCACCACAGCGCTGCGCCGGTAAGCAGGATTTGATCGTTAAAATCGTATCCCGGGTTATGCACCATGCAGCGGTCGGCTTCATCACCTGCGCCGATTGTGAAGTAGCAGCCTTTGGGATTGCTCTCCAGCATGAAGGCGAAATCTTCGCTACCCATGAATGGATTCACGGTACCAACCTGTTCTTTGCCAAACAGCGAGGTCGCTACTTCACGGACCAGCTCATTAGCCGCCGGATCGTTACGTAAAACCGGGCTGCCGTTGACGTGGGTTAAGGTAGCGCTGGCGTTAAAACTTTCCGCCTGAGCGACCGCAATATCGTGAATGCGCTGCAGCACCGTTTCGCGCACCTGCTGGTTAAGGGTACGGACCGTCAGCTTCATCAACACTTTATCGTTGATGATGTTCGGCGCGTGACCAGCCTGAATGCTGCCGACGGTGACTACCGCAGGTTCAAATGGCGTGATGTTGCGTGAAACGATCGATTGCAGCGCGAGGGTAATGTGGCAGGCAACCAGCGTCGCATCCACGGTATGTTCCGGTACCGCGCCATGGCCGCCAACGCCCTTCACTTCGATATGCAGCGTATCGGAAGAGGCCATCATCGCGCCGTCGCGCAGGCCGATTTTGCCCAGTTTCTGGCCCGGCATGTTATGCAGGCCAAAGATGGCATCGCAGGGGAATTTTGTGAACAGGCCATCTTCGACCATCACCCGTCCGCCGTACAGCAGCTCTTCTGCCGGTTGGAAAATTAACTGCAGCGTACCGTTAAACTGACGCGTGCGCGCCAGATATTCCGCCGCATACAGCAGCGTGGTGGTATGGCCATCATGGCCGCAGCCGTGAAAACGCCCGTCGACCTGGCTTGCCCATGCTTTACCGCTCATTTCCTGCATCGGCAGCGCATCCATATCCGCGCGTAGACCCAGACGTTTTTCGCCGCTGCCGACTTTCAGTGTCCCGACCACGCCGGTACCGGCGAGGCCGCGATGCACTTCATACCCCCACTCAGCAAGCAGCCTGGCGACTTCATCGCTGGTTTTATGTTCTTCAAAGCCAATCTCGGGCTGTTGGTGGAAGCGGCGACGTAAGGCCACAAACTGCGCTTCATTAACTTGCAAAGATTCAATCAATGGATGTGTCATTTTTATTATTCCTGTGTTGTGTTTGCACGACACTTTCGAGTTTATGCGCCCCACCCGGCTTTAAAATGCGCTTTTTTGTTTTATATTGACGAATTATCAATGACTGTTTTCTATACAATTCTGTTATGACAAAAAACACCCTGTTATTTTTTGTCTTTTAAGGAGCGGCGCATGGAACACCATCTCGGCGATTTCAGCCTCTCGGTGCGCGATATTCGCCACCTCAGCCCGCCGGAAAGCGACGGATTAACGCTGCTGTGGCTACTGGAAGGCAGCGCGCGGTTGCAACTCGGCGAAGCGCCGCAACCGATGCGGGTTGATGAACTGGCGATCGTTAACCGCCGCCAGCGCTGGCAGATTACCGGCGAAGAGGCCAATGCGGTCATGATCCTCAACCTTGCCGCTGGTTGGCTCACCCGCCTTGATAGCGATTTTTTTGCCTGTGATTTTCGGGTTAACGGCGAAAACATGGATGCGGCAGATAACCTGCGCCAGCTGATGCGCCAGTTGCTGGTAGCCGGGCTGGTTAATCATCAGTCGCGTTACCGCTTAGAGGCCAACCGCTGGCTCAGCGAAATCGCCCTGCTGCTGGCGACCCGCTTTACGCAGCCCATCGTACCCAGCCTGCGCCGCGGCGCCGAAAACTGGAGCCGACGAATTATCAACGTAGTAGCGCGCATTGAAGCCAACTATCAGCGGCGGATCTCGCTGCAGGAAGTGGCCGCCGCTGAGTTTGTCTCGGAGGCCTGGCTTTCCCGCCTGTTTCATAAAGAGGTCGGCGTCAGCTTCGTGCAGTACATTACCGCCCTGCGTCTCGGCAAAGCCGCCGAGCAACTGCTGGCCACCCGCCGCTCGGTTCAGCAGGTGGCGCAGGACAACGGCTTCGCCAGTTCCCGCATCATGAGCGATCTGTTTAAGCGCCAGCATGGCGTCACGCCGCGGCAATTTCGCCAACAGCAGCCGCAGCCCGCCGCTCGTCCGCGAGTCAACGCCAGTGAGATCTGGTATCCGGTCGCGGTTGAGCGGCTTTACGCCCGCCTTAACGAGGCGGAAAAAAACAGCCATAATACGCCGCCGCTGCTGCTCAACCCGCGTCAGACCAGGCTGGTGGATATCCGCCAGCTGCCAGCGCGCGCGCCGGTATTGCGCCATACCCGTACCATCGTCACCGTCCGAGAACTTGATGATTTACTCCGCGAAGATGTCCGCCGCGAGCTGGAGCAACTGCAACAGACGCTACCCGTCTACGGCATTGATATTCACGATCCGTTTCTCAGTAGCCGCCTGTTTGGCGAAGGCTGGGACGACCCGACGCTCGCGGGTTATGCCTGTTGGTACAATCTTCAGCAGCTGTTTAGCTGGCTGGCGCAGAAAGGCTGGACGGTGCTACTCCACACCGGTTTAACCACCCGCTGCGATTTACTACAGCGTTTTCTGCAACTTGCCGCCAATCACTTTTCACCCACGACGCTTGCGAGCTGGCGTTTTGTCTGGCACTGGTCGCCGCAGGCCAGTGAAGCGGCGCGACAGCAGGCCTGGCGACAACAGCGCGAAGTGCTCGCGTCCACCTTGCAACAACCGCAAATGGGGATCTGGCATCGTTTCCCGCAAAGCGATATTGCCGACGATCCGCTACTGCATTCCCCGCTGCTCAGCGAAGCCGATTTTCTCGCCTGTCAGGCGGATGCTAATGAACTGCTTGACCTGGCGCAGGCCGATAGCAGCAAGCTGGCCGCCAGTGAAAGCTATCCACGACAGAAATTACGCCAAATACATAATGCCCTACGGCAACGGCAGCTCTCGTTGCCGCTGTGGCTGCTATCGTGGAATACGTTGACCGGCGATACCCGCGATACCAACGGACGTTTTTTCCGCGGCGCGCTATTGATGGATAACCTGCTGGGCATTGCCGAACAGGTGTGGCTGGCCGGCTTCTGGCTTAATTCCGGGCTGCAGGGGGAGGCGCGGGACAACGGTAAACTTGACACCTCCAGCCTGGCGCTGCATTACCTGCATGGTCTGCCGCGCCCGGTTTACTGGGTATTATGGCTGTGGCGGCGTCTGCGCGGCGAAGTCTTAATCAATGACAAAAACCTGTTGTTATTGCGCCATAACGGACACTACCAGTTGCTGCTGCGCAATACGGTGATTTTCAACCCCTGGCTGTCGAGCGAAGAGGCCTTTACTCAGCGGTTTCGCCAGCCTTATACCCTGCGGCTTGAAGGGCTGGAGGGACGCTGGCGCATCAAACAGCATCTGTTCGATCAACATCACGGCGCGCTATTTCCGCTGTTTGAGGCATTCCGCAGCCGCAGCGGCCCGGACGAAGAAGATTATCGCTGGCTCCAGCACCACGCCCGCCCGGCGCTGAGCGTGCATGAGGAACTGATGGATGATGGCTGGCTTCGGGTGGATTCACTGCAGAGCAATGCGCTGGCATTATATGAATTCACACCGCTGGATGATTGAAGCGTGACAACGTCACTATCATTTCATGTATGAAAACGCGAGGAGTTAATAATATGTAACTGGTAAGATGTCTTAATGTGAATTATCATCGGCGGCAATTATATTCAATGGACTGAAAATTCACGTGATTCCGGTTAATTCTCATACGCTAACCCGCTATGCCGCCCATGCCAGTTTGATCCACACCATGAAAAATCATCATGCCCCAGCCCTCTCTTTAATGATGATTTTCTCGGATCTCTGCGTGCGCTCCACGCGCGATGCTTACAGCGAACAAGGATGGGAAATATCAGAACGTAAAAGCGGACTGGTGCTGCGTACCTTTGTCGCTATCCATCGCGACGGCGGAGAACTGGAGATCACGCCAAAGGATTATATCGCCCGCTATAATCAACTCCTTCCGCTCTGATCCCGCAATTCACACCCCCCCTCTACAGAACGCATACAGATGGCTAACTGGAGAAATCGGCAATAAAAAGATACCATGTTTCTTAATACTGGTTTATTTCCGACACTATTTTGACCAACTGGCTGGACAACATGCGCTGCCGGTGACCGCATTATCCCCCTCGATGTCGTAAAGGTGGTGGTAAATGTCATTTAATATTAATAAGATAGAGCTCTGCTCTATGATCAAAAAGAAAATATGCGCCTGAAATTGTCCTCTCTTTTAGCGGCAGCCTCGATGCTGTGCGGGCAGGCTTTTGCCGCACCGGCCCCGGCGCTGCCGGCTAATGCCGATATCCGCGATAGCGGGTTTGTCTATTGCGTCAGCGGGCAGGTAAATACCTTTAACCCGCAAAAAGTCAGCAGCGGCCTGATTGTCGACACCCTCGCCGCCCAGATCTACGATCGCCTGCTCGACGTCGACCCTTATACCTATCGTCTGGTGCCTGAACTGGCGGAAAGCTGGGAAGTGCTTGATAACGGCGCCACCTACCGCTTCCACCTGCGCGATAAGGTCCAGTTCCAGACTACCGACTGGTTTAAACCGACCCGCGCTTTTAATGCTGATGATGTCATCTTCACCTTCGGGCGCATCTTTAATCGCGACGACCCGTGGCACAGCGTCAACGGCAGTAGCTTCCCCTATTTCGATAGCCTGCAGTTCGCCGACACCGTAGAAAGCGTTCGTAAGCTGGATAACCATACCGTCGAGTTTAGCTTGAAACGCCCGGATGCCTCATTCCTGTGGCACCTGGCAACACACTATGCTTCAGTCATGTCGGCGGAGTATGCCGCGCAGCTGACCAAAAGCGACCGCGAAGAACAACTCGACCGCCAGCCCGTCGGTACCGGCCCGTTTAAATTGGAAGAGTATCGCACCGGGCAGTATATCCGCCTGCAGCGCCACGCGGCCTACTGGCGCGGCAAACCCTTGATGCCGCAGGTGGTGGTGGATCTCGGTTCCGGCGGCACCGGCCGTCTGTCAAAACTGCTGACCGGCGAATGCGACGTGCTGGCCTGGCCCGCCGCCAGCCAGCTCACCATCCTGCGCGACGATCCGCGCCTGCGTCTGACGCTGCGCCCGGGAATGAACATCGCCTGGCTGGCGTTTAACACCGCCAAACCGCCGCTGGATAATCCGGAGGTTCGCCACGCGCTGGCGCTGGCGATCAACAACCAGCGTCTGATGCAATCGATCTACTACGGCACCGCGGAAACCGCGGCCTCAATGCTACCACGCGCCTCGTGGGCTTATGATAACGACGCTAAAATTACCGAATACAACCCCGCGGAGGCGCGCCGTCGCCTGCAGGCGCTGGGTCTCAGTAATCTCACGCTAAAATTGTGGGTGCCGACCAGTTCTCAGGCGTGGAACCCCAGCCCATTGAAAACCGCCGAGCTGATACAGGCGGATATGGCGCAGGTGGGTGTCAAAGTGATTATTATTCCTGTAGAAGGTCGTTTCCAGGAGGCGCGATTGATGGACATGAGCCACGATTTAACGCTTTCCGGTTGGGCTACCGACAGTAATGACCCGGATAGCTTCTTCCGCCCGCTGTTAAGCTGCGCGGCGATTGGTTCGCAGACCAACCTCGCCCACTGGTGCAACCGCGAGTTTGACGAGGTATTACAAAAAGCGCTGATTTCACAACAGCTGGCGTCCCGTATCGAGGCCTACAAAGAGGCGCAGCATATTCTCGCCCGCGATCTGCCGGTGCTGCCGCTGGCCTCTTCGCTGCGTCTGCAGGCTTATCGCTATGATATGAAAGGACTGGTGCTGAGTCCGTTTGGCAACGCCTCCTTCGCAGGCGTGTCGCGCGAAAAAGAAGAGGTGAAAAAACCATGATTATTTTTACCCTGCGCCGCCTGCTGTTGTTGCTTGTGACGCTTTTTTTTCTCACCTTTATCGGCTTTAGCCTCAGCTACTTTACGCCGCACGCGCCGCTGCAGGGCGCATCGCTGTGGAATGCCTGGCTGTTCTGGTTCAAAGGGGTTCTGCACTGGGACTTTGGCGTCTCCAGCATCAACGGCCAGTTGATTTCCGAACAGCTGAAGGTGGTCTTCCCTGCCACGATGGAACTGTGCATTCTGGCGTTTGGTTTTGCGCTGCTGGTCGGCATTCCCGTGGGGATGATTGCCGGAATTATGCGTAATAAATGGCCGGACACGCTCATTAGCGCCCTGGCGCTGGTGGGGTTCTCCATTCCGGTGTTCTGGCTGGCGTTGCTGTTCACTCTGTTCTTCTCCCTAACGCTGGGATGGTTGCCGGTCTCCGGGCGCTTTGATCTGTTGTACGAAGTGAAGACGGTGACCGGCTTCGCGCTCATTGATGCCTGGCTCTCTGATTCGCCGTGGCGCCATGAGATGATCGTCAGCGCCGCGCGGCATATGGTGCTGCCGGTGCTGACGCTGGCCGTCGCGCCGACCACCGAAGTGATTCGCCTGATGCGTATCAGCACCAGTGAAGTCTACGATACTAACTATGTTAAAGCGGCGGCGACCCGCGGCGTTACCCGCAGGACGATTCTGCATCGTCACGTGTTGCACAATGCCCTGCCGCCGGTGATCCCGCGCCTGGGACTGCAGTTCTCCACCATGCTAACGCTGGCAATGATTACCGAAATGGTCTTCAGCTGGCCGGGGCTGGGGCGCTGGCTGATCAACGCTATCCGCCAGCAGGATTACGCAGCGATTTCCGCCGGAGTGATGGTGATCGGCGCGCTGGTCATTATCGTCAACGTGATCTCGGATATTTTAGGAGCCATGGCTAACCCACTGAAACATAAGGAATGGTATGCCCTACGATAGCACCTACAAAGCAAAAACTTTTATCAATTAAAAACAATGAGTTAAATTTTAAAATTGTTCGATATTCCTGACTTTAATACACAATTTTGTACACATTGTTTTTAACGTTAGCTCCGACAGTCATCAGTTTGATTGCTGTCGGAGTTTTCTTCCTACTCCTCCACACATTCTATACTTTCAGTCTGCAAACGGGAGGTAACCATGTGCGGACGCTTTGCTCAATCACAAACCCGTGAAGAGTACCTGGCTTATTTGGCTGAAGAGGCTGAGCGGGATATCGCTTATGACCCCGAACCAATCGGCCGGTACAACGTGTCGCCAGGTACAAAGGTTTTGCTCCTGAGCGAATGCGACGAACAACTGCATATCGATCCTGTCTTCTGGGGTTATGCGCCCGGGTGGTGGGATAAGGCTCCACTGATTAACGCGCGTGTTGAAACTGTGGCCACCAGCAGGATGTTTAAGGCGCTATGGCAAAATGGCCGGGCGATCTGCTTTGCTGATGGGGGCTTGGGATGGAAGAAAGAAGGTGACAAGAAGCAACCCACTCTACTTTATCCATCGCGCCGATGGCCAGCCGATATTCATGGCGGCAATCGGAAGCACACCATTTGAACGTGGAGACGAAACAGAAGGCTTTCTGATCGTCACCGCAGCAACAGAAAAAGGTCTAATAGATATCCACGACCACCAGTCTCTGGTACTGTCGCCAGAAGCAGCAAGATAATGGATGAGGCAGGACATTGGAGGGAAAGAGTCAGAGGAGTTAGCTGCGAATGGCACTGTGCCCGCAGACAAATTTATCTGGCATGCAGTGACGCGCGCCGTAAGAAATGTGAAAAATCAGGGGAATAATTGATTGAGGCAATCAAATGCACATAGCCAGACGTACGCCTAATGCCAAAAGCGGAAATAAATAATAATTTTTCGATAATAACTTACTGGGTCAGAAAACGGAATATCCGGTGAAAAGCCCTTGTTGCATTGTCTGGATGTATCAATATGATGCCGGGTTCCTCCCGGTAAATATTTAGGTATCCCCCCATGACTCGCGGCTTCAGTCGTGCATGATGAACATTCCAGCAGCAAAGTCATCAGGTTAGAAAGATATCTGCATTTTGTCAGTGCACAAAGAGTGACTTCCCTATATGAGAACGATTATTAAAAATGAACATGTAAAAAAAAGGCCTGCTATTAGCAAGCCACAAAGATTTCAACTCATTTTTTGTTCGCTTCTGATAAATAGGGTAAATACGCAATTCAATTTGAAGCAGAGAACATAACGAAAATGCTATAAATATTTCCGGAACGCATCGAGTATTTCCTGTGACATTAACTGTCTGTCAGAGGCTACGTAAATAACATCATGATCACCGGTTAATGAAGGAAAGCCTGCAGACATAATCTGTAGATGTATTTCTTCACCGTTTGGGTATTCCTGTCTGATTGAGGATGTACCCTCCGGAACGGTCATGACTTTACAGGATTCGGTATTAAAGAAAACGAGTACTTTTATCATATGCCACCATAATTCTGTTAGTCTTTCCCGTCACTCTCTTCTATCAGTGATGTTAAATGCCGATGCCATTAAAATACAATCAGGGACGTGATGCTTTCAGGCTTTCAGGCTTTCAGGCTTTCAGGCTTTCAGGCTTTCAGGCTTTCAGGCAGCAGTCCTGCACTTCATCACATCGGTCAGCACACTCATAATTGCGAAAAACATGTTGACCTGATATTAAAAAAACAACCGACTTTCTCTGATTTAATTTATGGACCTGTCTACTCAGGAATAATCCTTCATCGTTGTCGCGGGCCCACAAATCTTCATTTATCGCAAAGTATTACGTTTGTAGCAGCAGGCCCTTTTTCACCACTCTGCATGGCGAACTCAACTTTCTGCCCTTCAAATAAGGTATTGAAATTCTCACCATGGAGTGCGGAAAAATGGACGAAGACATCCTTGCTTCCGTCAAGAGGTGAAATGAAACCAAAACCTTTATCTTCGTTAAACCATTTTACCAAACCTTTAATTCTTGTGGACATACTGACTCCCGTTATACATGATAGTATTAATAGTAAACGTATAGTATTAAAGGTATGACTCAAAAGGAGGGGATATCAGCGATAGCGCCTGGTAATGAGGACTGACCAGAAAATGTTTAACGTTCGTTTGTACATTGAACTAACAGGATTCATTAAGACACGGGAGATACTAATACGCAAATTATTTTTTAGCCATCCAGAAGTCCTGCAGGAAAATTAAGTGTGGCAATATACTATTTTGAATGTATAGTCTTTACGTGTTTTTAATAAGGAATCGACTTGTCCCATAAAATGACAGGCATTGTCAAAAGCTTTGACATTCTCAGTGGTAAAGGCCTCATCATCCCTTCAGATGGGCGAAAAGATGTTCTGCTTCACATTTCAGCCGTTAACTCCCGCGAATCAGAATTACTCATCCCAGGAAGCCGCATAGAATTCTGTCGGATCAATGGTCCCAGAGGGCCTGTGGCTGCGAACATTTACCTCTCCTGAATTTCAGGGTCACAAAATAAACAGATTAAAACTTAACCATATGTGATACGGTGAAGTTCATTCATTGAAAGGTTAATGGTTATGTCTATTATCAATTACGCAATGAAATTCTTCAGCGGTGCATCTACTGCCACTGTTGTCTGCACTGTTTGTGGTTTCAAATCAGTTCAACCGATGGCAAAAATCCGGCGCAATCAGGCCATGCTTTGCCCTCGGTGTAAAGCCCTGTTTATCTCACGGCGCTAGTATCAACTGATCCGCCGTGGGCAGAACCATCTTCTATACTTAAGTTAAATCCCAGCAGCTGTTAAATCCCTGATGCCTTACGCCCATCCTGAGAGAACGTTTCTGAACTGATTTCGCAACTGCTCCTGCGCGCTAATGTCGCATCAGAGCAATGCTATGAAAATGAACCCCAGAGCGTGGTTTAACCGCTCCCGTATTCCGGTGAATGCTGCCGAAAACGTAACGTTTTCGGCGAACGATCCTGCAAGCGAAAGCACTCCGCGGTCAGAACTCTTTTCGACTGCCCAGATGGAACGCTATGGTCAGAAGCTGGCGCGGACCCATAAAGTATCACCGGATAAACATCCCTATTATCTTCTGAAACGGCTTGGCGACAATGAGGCCGTTATCACCCAAAACTGCTATGAGCTTAATGCAGGTAAAAAGACCAGTATCATGCCCGCCGGGGAGTGGTTGCTGGACAATTATTATCTGATTGAGGAACAAATCCGCACTGTCCGCCAGCATCTGCCGAAAAGTTTTGGAAAAGGTCTCCCGTCGCTGGTATCGCCACTGAATTGCCCACGAATTTATCATATTGCATCAGAGGCCATTGCTCACGGTGATGGCCGCTGGGATGCCACCAGTCTGACCAGCTATCTCGCTGCCTATCAACAGGTGACGCCGCTGACACTAGGTGAAATCTGGGCATTACCGGGAATGCTTCGACTGGCGCTGATTGAAAATCTTCGTCGTATCAGTATGGAAGTGATAAAAGCGCAACAGGACAGAAACCTGGCAGATACGTGGATAACCAGGATTTTCGAATGTGCAGAGAGTGCGCCTGGTGATTTAATTATGGTGGTTGCCGATTTAGCGCGCTCCCGTCCTCCGTTATCCAGCGCGTTTGTCGCAGAGCTGGTGCGGCGTCTGCAGGGGCACGGCAACGCGCTGTCGTTACCTCTGACCTGGGTTGATCAGTGCCTTCGGGAACAGGGAGTCACCACTGACATTCTCATAAATAACTTCAATCAACAGCTTGCCGCCAGTCAGCTGTCAGTCAGTAACAGCATCGCAGGTCTGCGATTACTGGGTGAAACGGACTGGGCTGATTTCGCCGAAACGATAAGCGTCGTCGAACAGGCATTAAGCAATGATCCTGCCGGTATCTATCCCCGGATGCACTTCAATACCCGGGATCATTACCGGCACGTAGTTGAGGTCCTGGCCAGAGACAGTGGGCTCAGCGAGCCTGAGGTTGCTGACAGGGTGCTGGCGCTTTCAGAGGAAAAAGCCCCCAATACACCGGAACATCATGTTGGTTATTATCTCGCCGGCGAAGGTCGACAGGCACTGGATATACATCTCCTGGCAGACACCTCAAGACTCATACGCTTGCGGCACAGTTTCAACAGAATAACCCTGCTGTCATGGCTTGGTAGCCTGGCGTTGTTGACAACCGCAGCGACCGCGGCAATATTGCACGAAACTGCCATGCAGGGCGCAGGTTGGTTGTTAATCGCGGTGATATTACCTCTGGTTATCGCTTTAACTCAGTTAATGAGTGATTTACTCAGTGACGCAACCACCCGTTTTCGCGTTCCTCGCCCCTTGCCGGGGATGGATTTTTCAACCGGCATTCCCGCTGACAGTGCCACCATGATCGTCATCCCCTGCATGCTGACCAGCCACGAAAGTTTCAGCCAGCTCCTCTCCAGTCTTGAAGTCTGTTGGTTGGGGAATGAAAACGAAAATCTCAGGTTCGCGCTGCTCACTGATTTTGCAGATTCTGAAAATGAACCCTCGCCGGAAAGTCACGCGCTGCTCAGACAGGCTATCGCTGATACGCAGGTGCTGAATCGCCGCTACCCCTCCGGCCGACCACGTTTTTATCTGTTACATCGTCAGCCTGAATGGAACCCCTCGGAAGGAGCGTGGATGGGCTATGAACGCAAGCGGGGAAAACTGGCGTTACTGAACAGCTGGTTGCGCCATCCCGGAACGCAATTCGTCAGCGTTGCAGACATGCCTGCCCACCTTTTACCGGGTCACATAAAATACGTCATTACCCTGGACAGTGATACGGTGTTGCCGCGCGATACGGCTCACAAACTGGTCGCGGCGATGGCCCATCCGTTGAATACGCCAGAGTATGATCCGGTACGCCAGAGGGTGGTCAAAGGATTTGGTATTTTACAACCCGGTCTTGCGGAGGAGATACCACGTAACGGTCAGGGGCGTTACGCCGCCCTGCGCAGCAGCATACCGGGTAATAACCCCTATTCTATGATGTCTTCGGATATCTATCAGGATCTCTTTGGGGAAGGATCGTTCGTGGGCAAAGGGATTTACGATGTTGACATTTTTATGCAGGCCACTGCCAATACCTGCCCGGAAAATCTGGTTCTCAGCCATGATCTCCTCGAAGGGTGCTATGCGCGCTCGGGTCTGCTGAGTGAGGTGTTACTCTACGAACAGTACCCTAATAATTATCTGTCGGACGTTGCACGCCGTTCACGCTGGATCCGGGGTGACTGGCAACTGCTTAACTGGCTGAAACCACACGTCAGAAAAGCCGATGGAACCCGTACCCGGAATCCACTGACCGCGCTTTCTTACTGGAAATTACTCGACAATCTGCGTCGCAGCCTGGTCGCCCCCTCTTTAGTGGTATTGCTCTACTTCACCCTGCTTTGGGTTCCCAATCCGGTTTACTGGCTGTGCATACTGTCACTGATTTGGCTGTTGCCAGCCCTCCTCTGCATCACCCATGACCTACTCAATAAACCTCTGCGCCGCCGCCTGAAGCCGCATCTGTTACTTGTAGGGGCGGGCGCGCTGAAGCGTCTGTCAGGTATCAGCCTTAATTTTGCGATACTGCCGCACGAAGCCGGATATTCTCTGAAAGCGATCGCCGTGACGCTATGGCGACTGGGGATAAGCAGGCGTCACCTCAGCCAGTGGGTCAGCCACAGCCAGGACAGCAGTCAGGCCAGATCCACTGTTGCACGTTTTTATCAGGCGATGTGGCTGAATGTTGCCGGTGGCGTGACGCTGATAATTCTGACCGGAAAATTGGCCCCCCAGCTGCTGGGGATTGTGTTACCGATCGGTTTGGTATGGTGTGTGGCCCCGCTGCTGATGAGCTGGCTGAGTCGTCAGCCCGTGCGTAAGGTTTTTTCGCCAGGTCAGGAACAAAAACAGCTGTTACGCCAGACAAGCCGTGAAATCTGGGCATTTTTTGAAACCTTTGCCACAGAAAAAGAGAACTGGCTTCCGCCTGATAATTATCAGGAAATACCACAACCGACGGTGGCACACCGAACTTCTCCTACCAATATTGGTCTTTCCCTTATGGCTAACCTGACGGCATGGGACTTTGGCTACCTGCCTGGCGGAGAGGTGCTCCGGCGCGTGTCGCTCACGCTCGACACGCTGGATAAAATGGAGCACTACCGGGGCCATCTCTACAACTGGTATGACACCCGTACGCTGGTCCCCCTCAGTCCACGCTATATCTCCAGCGTCGACAGCGGCAACATGGCCGGGCATTTGTTGACCCTGCGTGCAGGCCTGTCCGCCATGCGTCATCAGCCTGTTTTAAGCAGCCAACAGATACTGGCAGGACTGAACGATACGCTGGATATTCTGGAAAAACAGTGGGGTAAGAACCCACCTGACAGCCTGAGACTGCTGCGCAAGCATTGCCTGAATGCGGTGTCGCTCTCTCCGCAGGCGTTTATCAGCGAACTGAAAAGCATGCGCACCCAGTGCAACCATCTGACCAGCGCATGTCATCAGGGATCTCCTCTTCAGATGCGCTGGGCTGGACATCTGGAGCATCAACTGGTTCAGCTTTGCCATGAGTGGTCTCTGTTGCTTGGCTGGTTACCTGTATCCTGGAATGAACAGACGCTGCCGACGCTGAGCGAGCTTGCCCGTCCGACATTAACCGGTACAGAAACGCCTCCGGCGTCAGTGGCGGAGCAGGCCCGAATGCGACTCAATATTGTCTCCGAGCTGGAACAGCGGCTGGATGAGCATGCCCGGATGGATTTCGCCTTTCTGTACAGTGAAGCAACCAGTCTGCTCAGCGTCGGTTATAACTGTGACACGAATACGCCTGACAAGAGCCACTACGATCTCCTGCCGTCTGAAATCCGCCTGACCAGTTTTCTTGCCATTGCGACTAATCAGCTGCCTCTTAAAAGCTGGTACGCGCTGGGTCGATTGTTTACCACGATTGATAATGAAACGGCCCTGATGTCATGGAGCGGATCCATGTTTGAATATCTGATGCCGAATCTGGTGATGCCCACCTGGCCCGGCAGCCTGCTCGATGAAATGAGTCAGTCGGCGGTTATGCGCCAGATTCACTGGGGGAAAGAACGCGGGGTACCATGGGGTGTTTCAGAGTCTGGCTATCATGCTTTTGATGTTCAGCATAATTATCAGTATCAGGCATTTGGCGTACCGGGGCTCGGTCTGCGCAGGGGGCTTGCCGATGACATGGTTGTTGCTCCTTACGCCACGCTGCTGGCGCTGATGGTTTCCCCGCAGAAAGCCTGTGAGAACCTGTTCAGGCTGCAAAAAAATGGTGCACGCGGAGAATACGGTTTTTATGAAGCGCTGGACTATACCCCCTCACGTCTTGCAACCGGTCAGCTCTATGCGGTGGTACAGTCCTGGATGGCGCATCACCAGGGTATGGCATTTCAGGCGCTGGCTCATGTGCTGCTTGACGCCCCCATGACTGAACGCTTTATGTCCAGTACGGTATTCCGGTCAGCGAGTCTGCTGTTACAGGAGCGCGTGCCGGATGCGGTCGATCTGTACAGTCCGCGCCGTCATTTTGAATCTCATGAGGGCAGGGTCAAACCCATCCGCTATGAACCCCGTATTTTCTATAGCGTGGATACCCCTGCCCCGGATATTCAACTTCTGTCCAACGGCCATTATCATCTGATGCTGACCGCAGCCGGCGGCGGTTACAGTCGCTGGAACGATATTGCAATAACACGCTGGCGCAGTGATACCACCCGTGATAACTGGGGAGCATTCTGCTATATCCGCGATACCCAGACGGGAGATGTGTGGAGCAATACCTGGCAACCGACAGGCTACATCAGCGGACAAGACGAGGAAGTGTTATTCACCGATGCGGGGGCAGAATTCAGACGCAGCTTCGGGGGACTCAGCGTCAAAACTCAGGTGGTGATCTCTCCGGAGGATGATGTTGAATTGCGACGGCTCACACTGACTCATCGTGGTCGCAAGCCTCGCTCTCTGGAGCTGACAACCTATGTTGAAGTGGTCCTGGCAGCGGCTGCCAGCGATCTGGCACACCCGGCATTCAGCAATCTGTTTATTCAGACTGAGCTGGCTCCTGAGCGTGACGCTATTCTTTGCCACCGGCGCCCGCGCTCACCGGATGAACCGGGTCCTTGCCTGTTTCACATGATGGTGGTGCACGGCGATAACCGAAATAACGTGTCGTTTGAAACGGACAGGGCAAGGTTTATTGGACGTGGCAGAAATCCTGCGAATGCCCAGGCAATAGAGGCGGGAGGGACGCTCAGCAACACGTCGGGGTCAGTGCTGGATCCGATACTGGCTATACGTCACTCCATCACTCTACAGCCGGGGCATCCGGTTACGATTGATATCGTTTATGGTATCAGCGAGAACCGCCAGCAGAGCCTGGCCCTGCTGGAAAAATATCGCGATTACCCTATTGCCGATCGCGTCTTTGAACTGGCCTGGTCTCACAGTCTGGTGGTATTACGCCAGATGAATGCCAGTGAAGATGATGCAACTTTGTTTAATCGTCTCGCCAGTGTTGTGCTTTACCCTGTCCAGGAGCTGCGCGCCGAAGGCCAGGTGATCAGCCGCAACCGGCGTGGTCAGTCCGGTCTGTGGGGCTGGGCAATTTCAGGCGATCTGCCGATAGTACTGCTCAGTATAACCGGCGAAGAAAGTATCGCCTCAGTGACCACACTGATTCAGGCACACCGTTACTGGCGACAGAAAGGACTGGATGTTGATTTGGTTATCCTGAATAACAGCCCCGGTGGCTACCAGCAGGGATTACAAAATCAAATTATGGAATTAATTTATGCGGGGTCTGAAGCCAGTCTGTTGGACAAAACGGGCGGTCTTTTTGTCCGTAATGGCGAGCATCTCTCCGCAGAAGATAAGTTGCTTCTGATGAGCGTGGCCTGTCTTTATCTTGATGACCGCGCAGGGAGTATTAATGAGCAGCTTAACCAGCGTATCCATACCCTGAAATCGCCGGTCATAGCATTCATGCCGCGTGCAGTGCGCGAGCGTAATCAACATACGGACTGGCCCCCCGATATCAGTCAGTTATGCTATTTCAATGGGTTCGGTGGATTTTCTCAGGATGGACGGGAATATCAAATTGTTATGCGGGAAAATGCGCAGACACCGGCTCCCTGGTCAAACGTATTGGCAAATCCCCGTTTTGGCAGCGTGATCTCAGAGGCAGGACAGGCCTATACCTGGTATGAGAATGCCCATGAATACCGGTTAACACCCTGGGAAAACGATCCTGTGAGCGATCGCTCTGGCGAGGCGTTTTATCTGCGTGATGAAGAGACCGGGGAAAACTGGTCACCGACAGCGTTGCCTGTTCGCGGACACGGTGATTACCTGACCCGGCATGGTTTTGGCTACAGCGTTTTTGCCCATCGAGAGAGTGGAATAGACAGCGAGCTGACGGTCCTGGTTGCCGAAGAGGCGCCAGTTAAACTGGTGCTCCTGACACTCAGTAACTCTTCGGGACGGACACGTCAACTCTCCGTCACAGGTTATGTAGAGTGGACGCTCGGAGGATCACGAACTCGCTCAGCTCCTCACATTGTGACACATGCGGCCAGAACGTCTGGCGGTTGCGGGGTGCTGGCGAACAACTTTTATGGTGATAATGGTGGAGGCCGAACTGCATTTTTTGCCGTCAGCGGTAATGACTGTTCGCTGACCGGGGACCGTCGGGAGTTTATTGGCCGTAATGGTTCCCTTCACGCGCCGTCAGCCATGAAACTGCGCAGGCTTTCAGGTAACACGGGCGCCGGTCTGGATCCCTGCGGGGCGGTACAATCGACGGTAACATTAATTGATGGGGATCAGAGGACGTTTATTTTTATCCTCGGCGCAGAAGAGAATGATGTTTGTGCTAATGAGACGCTGGCCCATTACATGAACGAGGATACAGTCCGCCAGGAGCTGAACCGGATTCATAACCACTGGCACAATGTGCTCGATAAAATCGTGGTTAACACCCCCGACACGTCAGTAAATTTACTGGTCAATGGCTGGCTGTTATATCAGACAGTCGCCTGTCGCCTTATGGCCCGCAGTGGTTACTATCAGTCTGGCGGTGCATATGGTTTTCGCGATCAGTTGCAGGATTCACTGGCACTGAGCCATGCTGATCCGAACCGGTTGCGTGAACAGATAATACTCTGTGCCTCCCGGCAGTTTATCGAGGGGGATGTGCAGCACTGGTGGCACCCACCACACGGTAACGGTGTCCGTACCCGTTGTTCAGATGACTACCTGTGGCTGCCGCTTGCCGTTTGCCACTATGTTGAAACGACGGGGGATATGGAGGCTCTGGGAATACACATTCCTTATCTGGAGGGGCGCCTGCTTCCGCCTGGTGAAGAGTCTGTCTATGACACGCCGGTCATCAGCGGCATCGAAGAGACTCTCTGGTTACACTGTGTCAAAGCTATTCGCCATGGACTTCGGTTCGGGGGGCATGGCCTGCCGCTGATGGGGGCTGGTGACTGGAATGACGGGATGAACCGGGTGGGTATCGAAGGCAAAGGTGAAAGCGTCTGGCTGGGCTTCTTCCTGTACGACATTTTGCAGCGGTTTGCAGCGCTGGCGGAGCGCAGGCTGGATGAAAGCGTCGCCGCGATGTGCCATTCACAGGCTCTGCGCCTGCAAAGCAATCTCGAAGCCCACGCCTGGGATGGGGAATGGTACCGGCGCGGGTATTTTGACGATGGTACTCCCCTGGGATCGAAAACCTCACAGGACTGCCGGATTGATGCGATTGCGCAGAGCTGGTCTGTATTGTCCGGTGCCGCGAGCCCGGGACGGTGCGCAAAGGCCATGCAGGCGCTGGATAAGCACCTTGTGGATAACAAAGGCGGGCTGATCAAACTGTTAACGCCTCCTTTCGACGGACACGGTCCAAATCCGGGCTACATACAGGGGTACCTGCCCGGTGTGCGGGAAAACGGAGGGCAGTATACTCATGGCGCCATCTGGGCCGTGATGGCATTTGCCCGGATGGGGAATGCCAAACGAGCCTGGCAACTCTGGTCAATGCTCAACCCTGTAAATCATACTCTCAATGCGGGCTCTGTCGGGATTTATAAAGCTGAACCTTATGTCATGAGTGCTGATGTCTACAGCGTCGCTCCCCATACTGGTCGTGCAGGCTGGAGCTGGTACACCGGTTCTGCAGGCTGGGCCTGGCGTTTACTTACCGAGGAATTACTGGGGATAAAACGCACCGGCACTGACTTTAGTGTTCATGCCCTATTACCGGATGCGTGGCCGTCTTTTTCTATTGCTTATCAGTATGGTGAAAGCCACTATCAGATTAGTGTCTCACGCGGCGATGCAGAATATTTCGTGACGCTGGATGGTGTTCTCCTCCCTGATGACAGAATACCGCTGAAGGATGATGGACAAAACCATACGGTTGAGATCATTCAGAACTGACACTGATCCCGGAGGTGCATTAACGTCTGCCGTTAATGCGCTGATTATCCCTGAGAACATCAATCGCAGTCTGCATGGCGATTTTGTCATCCCGCCTTTTTTGTTTTTCCTGCATGACCTGAAGGTATTCCAGCAAGGTGCGGGTATTAATCGGTCGGCCCTGTTTACCCACAGCCAGCACAGCTTCGCCAAGAATAATTTTCACAGGCGGTAGTTGTGCCGGATACCAGTCAAGGGTGTCTTCTGATTTCATCATAAATTTCTCACGGAAGGATAGTGTATCATAAATCAGACGTTCAATTTTCAATATCTGACATCCTGATTCAGACACAATTTAACATAACTTATGCCAGTTATTTTTATATCAAAGCGTATAATAATTACTGTATTCCTCAGAGAATCATTTATGTCTTATACAAAAGGGCTCAGATATTTTAAAGAAAGACCGGTTCATGTTGCCTGCCCGGAATGCGCACACAGAGCCGCTCAGAAAGCAGGTAAGCTAAGAAAAGATGCCGTTCTTGAGTGCCCTGCCTGCGGGCTGTTGTTCAGACCATCAGAATGCTGGTGTATCGGCGGCTGATCAGCTTCTTCCACTTAACGTAAGTGATATCGGGAAATGACCACATTTCTCCTGTACTGCAGTTGTTGAGGCATGATAATGAAATCTAAACAATCGCTTTTTATTGAAGGACATATCCTGTCGAACAGCTGTCACGGGCAGGCTGGCCAACCTTTCTGTATTCACCGGGTCAGGTTTAGTAATGGTAAATATGCGATTATCCGGGAGGCATCCGGGATATGTTTCAAACCAGGCGAAATTATTCAACGAAACGATTGCAAATGGTTTTATAACCTTACCCCAATTCGCCTTCTATCTTTTGAGTACCTTGAGGATGATGAATCAAGAAGACAATTTCTTGAATATCAATGAAAAAGCCATGAAGTTATAACAGCATAACTTTGCTGATTTACAATGTATCCCTGACTATTCAAAAACTGTTGCCAGTAATTGAAATTGTTTTTTCTGAATTTATACGAATTCAAACTGTCTAAAAGAATGAGTATCGCTAAAGACGAATTTTCTCAGCATTTCCCTTTTGCGTTATAACTCCATTAGCATTAAGGAAATTTATGTCACAGACTTTTACTCATAATTTACTCCATCCCCGCTACTGGCTTACCTGGACTGGTTTGGGTCTGCTGTGGCTTCTCGTTCAGCTTCCTTACCCGGTTTTACATATTCTGGGCTCTGGTCTTGGAAAAATATCCAGACCCTTTCTGAAACGTCGGGAAGGAATTGCGATTAGAAATATCGAACTCTGCTTTCCCGAGATGACACCGTTTGCCCGGAGCCAGATGGTCAATAAAAACTTTGTTTCTCTCGGACTGGGACTGATGGAAACAGGAATGGCCTGGTTCTGGAGTGATGCGAGAGTCAAAAAATGGTTTGATGTCGAAGGGCTTGAAAACCTGACCGGTGCGACCAGAGGGGTAATGGTTGTCGGGATTCATTTTATGTCCCTTGAGTTGTGTGGAAGAGTAATGGGTTTATGCCATCCTATGATGGCAACGTATCGCCCACACAATAATCTATTAATGGAATGGGTACAGACAAAAGGGCGTATGCGTTCAAATAAAGCGATGATTAATCGGCGTAATTTATCTGGTTTTGTTCATGCATTGAAAGCTGGTGAAGCCGTGTGGTTTGCACCAGATCAGGATTATGGGCCTAAGGGAAGCGTTTTTGCACCTTTTTTCTCGGTAAAAAAAGCAGCCTCAACGAACGGAACATATGCTCTGTCAAAACTCGCAGGTGCACAACTGATCACACTTAGCATGATTCGACGTAGCGATAAAAAAGGTTATCGCATGTATATCAGCAATCCGTTGTCAGGCTATCCAGGGGAAGACAAGGTCGCCGCAGCGGGTTATATGAATAAGATCATCGAGCATGAAATTCTCCGAGCCCCTGAGCAATACCTGTGGATGCATCGCAGGTTCAAAACGCGTCCTGAAGGCGAAGCCTCTTTATATAAATGAACCATTCTACTTGTCATGTACCATGAATCTATCTTGCTGACTACTTTGTAATAGCAGCAGGCTTTACCACGTTGAAATCCTTAAGTTTATAAGGATGAGGCAATGTTTTCCGGGGAAATATCTTAGTAGTCTTCAAACTATCTCCGATTATCCCTGCAATTTTTTACCAAGAGGTTCCCGAGTAAGTACTCGGTGGTTCCCAACTAACTCTTACATATAGCCATTGGCAGTTTACTTAACCAGAAAACGATTGTCAGAAATTTGTAAAGCTCACAACCTTCTACAGTTCCTGCTGTCTAATGAATGACAACACACACCTCAAGGAACTACATGACATTTTTAATCATCTCAGGCGTATCAGTAACCTTATTTGCCATGACTATACTTGGCCTGATTATCGTGTGGGGCGGTATCTCCAACATCCCTGACGATTACTGATCCTCAAAATTTCCTACACTAGCTACAGGGAAATATTTGTAAATCATTTTTACCCCTACTCCTATCACTTCCGCCACCTGATGCCGGGTGGCTCCATTCTCCAGCATCCTGCGACTACGCTCGACAACCTCAGACGTCATTACCCTCCCCCCCCCCGACTCTCCCTTGCTCTCTTACTCTCTTGCTCTCTTGCTCTCTTGCTCTCTTGCTCTCTTGCTCTCTTGCAGTGACTAATCCTGCCCGAGTGCGCACTACGATCAACTCTCGCTCCATTTCCGCCACTACCACTGTTTGTATATGCGGTATTTTTTCAGAACCAGAACCAGAACCAGAACCAGAACCAGAACCAGAACCAGAACCAGAACCAGAACCAGAACCAGAACCAAGCATAGATTCAGCCTATCAATTTGAAATTATTAAAAAGTTATTTTATTCATTGGTTTTATGACAATGATGAACAGATAAGATAAATTAATGATAAAATAACAAAAATTCAGATTGCTCTCACTTGACTTATTTCACAAGAAACTTAAACAAAGCCTAAACGGATGAATAATAAAAGCGACGGATTCGATTATTTTCTGCGTAGCCATTGGCTGACAAGACTGGCTGGTATCGTTTCGGTGGCATCCATCGCTACCGGGTTCACTAAATGGCCGGATATTTTGTTCGTGTCAGCATGCGTTATGATTGGATTGTGGCTTCATGCCGAATACCAATGGACATGGCCTAAGGTTAAGGACCTTCTTTCCAGGAAAAAGTAGGCTTCCATGCCTACGGTTCCCATCAGGTTAGAGAAGAGAAATGCCGCGGAGTGCGCAGCGGGTTTTGGCATTAGCATAGGCTGTCTGAAGATCTGCAAGCGTTGTCGGGCCATCCCGATACAGGCACTCAACCACCTCTAACTGTTTTGAAAAACCATTGGTATTGTATGCCGTGTTACCGGGCCCAACCTTCGCCGCTGTTGCCGGGGTTTTAACGGAATCCGTCAGATTGACCTGCGTGGATGCACCTCCTACCATTGAAATGAGGTTGTTCCCGTTTCTGCTGAACGCCAAAAAAATATACTTTCCAGCAGTGAGTCCGGCCGGCACCGGAATTTCAGTTGTCACTGATGCCCCCTGCGCATTGCGCACAAGGTGGGTCATCACACTGGTGCCGCTCATATAGATACACTCCCCTTGTGTTCCGGTATTTACCCCGAGAAGGATCTGCGTTGCGGCGCCGGTATACTGAACGACAGCGGTCAGTGTCATGCTGTTTGAGTCATTATATTCAGTGCTGAGGCCGTTAAAGCCCGTCGCTACAGTAGGAAGAACAAGCGATGAGTTTTTATAGGTTGGCAAAGCACCAGTCGACGGTGTCATAACATGACCACCTGACAGTGAAGTGAGGCTGTCAGCACTTCCACCAAACATCCAGTTTACAAAACCAGACTCCGGATTAAATTCCGGATTAATGAGGCGGCGGACAGAGCTTTCATCAACATAAGTTGGATTATCAAATGGCACATCAAAAGACAGACGGGTGAATAAATAGCTCATGAAATTGCCTCTTTCCGGAAAATGGTTAGATAGTTGCGGAGTTCATAGGGATTGCCGTTTTTATCGCGGAGGTCAGATTCGTAATCATCAGAATCACAAACATTTCCACGACACCCGGCGGTATATCCGGCAGGCCAGTTTGGATAGATACCACCACCACTGTCGGCACCGCGGTTTTCCGGCGTGAATGCATAAGCCAGATAAATTTTATCAGCCGCATTAAACGGAGCCGCAGGAACAACTTTAATTCGTGATCCGCTTACGATAGTGACCGATGAGATAGCCAGGCGTGTTAGCGTCCCGGCACTGTTTTCTGCCCACAGTTCGAAGCCTTGCATCCCATCTGTCGCAGCAGTTACACGATCGGTACTGAACTTAACCGGGCCAACCGGCACGTGCAGATCAAGCAGGACAGAGGTATTGCCGATACGGCTGACTTTAGTTGGATATAACGGCAGCCATGGCTTTTTATTTTCGTAGTAAAACTTCTGGGCTTTCGAGAAGAAAATATCCCTGTGACGATAGCCGTCATTCGTGAGGTGTAGCCCATCGGCATAGTCGAAAATATACATCGGCGTCGTGAGCTGGATAAGCGGGTTACTGATTGCCTCATCCAGTTGAGCCAGCGGTATTTCATAGCTGGGATATGTTGTCCCGTCATAACGGCCATGTGTCGCCATCTGATACGTGAACATGACCACATCATGATTCAGCCCTGAAATAGATTTAACATGAGCGTTAGTGGTTTCCTGCATCTCTTTCGATTTCTGCCGATAGTAGGCATACCCGGTTCCTTGAGAAGCATCGGTTTCGCCATGCTGGAAATTAAACCACAACATCCCATACTGGACTCCCCGCGCATCAGCCAGGTCTTTTGCCTTCTGGATTGTGTTGATGAACTGGGTGTAGACCACCGTTCCGGGCTCCAGCCCTGAGAATGGCGTACCGCCTAACCCCGATGCAGCAAGAAGAAACTCACTGTTTGACGCATCCGAAACTTTGGTCTGGAAGTCATGGATTTGACTTTGCATGTACTGGCTAGACGTAGGGTCCTCCAGCGCCACAAGTGACGTCGGATTCTTGTTGTAGGTAAGGACTCCCGTATCAAACCTGAAAGTCTTCACGGTGGGCGTAGCGAGACCCGGAGTGCCCTGCGAGTAAATACTTAAACTCTGCCCATAGCTACGAGCGTCCATGAATTCAGGAATAAACGTCGGGTACACAATTGACGACTGTTCGGTCCCTACAGCTTTACCAAATACGTAATAAAGCCCGGAAGCAAGGTCCAAATATTTAACAATACGGCCCGACTTATCCACCAGCTCAATTATGATTGTCGGATTGCTATCATCCATCACCCATGTTTCAGAACCTAATTCCGAAACCGTTTTGTTATCCGCCAGTGGCTTTCCATAGGCGACTATTTTCTTTGCGCTATGGTTTGCGTAAATAACCTCTCTTCCTGAAGCATCGGCCATTATCGTGGTTTTGGCAGAACTGCTACTGTTATCAACCCACTGCGATTCGCTGCCCAGAGTGACATCCACCCTGAAATCATCGTTTATTTGAACGGCTTGTTGCGATGGCATCGCTCTGCCAGTTGGTTCAATGGTCCCTGCGTTGTTAATGTACTCATTAGCCAGGGCGCTACCACTAATGCTACGTACATAGGTTGTGCTCCCTTCTGGGATATTGGCAATATCCGCCATGGCGTCTTCCTCGGTCATATACTGGCGACTGAGGGGAATAAGGTTCTGACGAATTTCATCATTCTTCGCCATCATCTGGCGCCAGGTGTCAAGTGGCTCACCACCGCGGTCGTTAACTGTTCCTTCCGGGCCGTTAACCAACTTGTCAGCGCGCTTGACGTTATCCAGGAAAATTTCAGGCGTCGTCGTTCCCAAAGGCGGGTTAAGTTCGGCCATGTTTTTTGCTCCAAAAAGAGGATTCGCCCAAACGAGGGTTTGAGCGAAAAGAGTTAATTAGGGGTTGTTATGGGGTATTACGCGACATCGTCGGGGTATGTGGCGTCGTCGTACTGGTAAAACGATTCAAGGTATTCTTTAGCGGTGACCTGACAGGTTCCGTCAGACTGCGGGGCGATCTCCTCTACAATGGCGTCGTAGACGTGGCGCGTTGAGCCGCAGAATACCAGACGGATCGGCTCGATGGTTTCCGATGACAAGTCAACCTTCATCGGGTCATCAAACTCGCTCAGGTGCGGGACTGACAGCTGAAAATCGCCCACCCTACTCACCACCATCAGCCCGGATGCAGAGCCATCCTGATAGCGGATCAGCGCGCGGGGATTTTCGAAAGACCAGTCCAGCGGCTCCGTAACGGTGAACGTTGTCACGCCACCAGCCGTTGTCATCGCCTCCACCAGACAGGAAATCGTGTTGTTACCCGGAATATCATCCGTGAGCACAATGCGATCGCCCGTGTTGTAGCACAGCGCGTCCAGCTCGGTAGTGGTCTGGAAGGTCACCCGCTGCTGCAGGTATTTCATCAGGCGGCGCATCCCGATCTGGTAGGCGTGATCCTCATTCAGTACCCCATCAAGTTTGTAGTTCTCGATTTTCACCGGTGTGGGATTGTCGGGCGTCCGGCATTTAATGGTCTCCTCTGCCCAAGTGACACCGTTGATGTACGTCACGTCGACGCCATCAAAATCATCGTCGGATGGTACGGTAAATCCGCTCTGCAGCTCCTCCACCATCTCATGCGGAGTGATCACGCCAGTCCATGGCTTAATCCCCTCACGGTTGACCGTCGCCAGGCCATCGCTTAACAGGAAGCGGGATTTCCCGGCATTGGCTATCATCTGCAGCATTTCCAGCGCCGAGATACTGTCGCCCGTGGCAAAATCGAAATTTTCGCCCCGTGGCGTCCAGTACGCGGATTCAAGCGCGGCGATGGTGTCGACGTCCATCTCCAGCCCCAGCGAATTCCCGACATGCAGAAGAGCACCCGAGATGGTTCTGGCCGTTCCGGTTTCATAGGCGCGCGTGGCCACAACATTTACGCGCCGATCAGACTGCGCCGCCAGTTTGCCGCCAGATTCCACCGTCACGGCCATTAACGATACTCCGGCATATGATGCCGGGCGGGTCAGTAACCTGCCGCGCAGCGCCTGCCAGTACATAGAGTCCCTGGCGTTTTTACTCCCCTGCTCATTACGCCGCCGGCACCGCACCTCAACCAGACCAGGGGTAGCCAATTCAAATCGCTCAGTGAACCCCAGGGCATTAACGTTCTTCATCCGGTACCGTCCAGTTTTGCTCACCCAGCCCGAACCAGAACCATATACGCGGTACTGAATTTCATAATCAACGTTGCGGAAATTTTTGCCGCCGGATTTCCCGAAACCGCAAATACCGCTGGGAAAAGAGAAGTTAACCTCAAAAGCATTTACGACTTCATTATCCGGACAAGCGAGAAACGGTCCCATCCAGCTATTGTTGTCGTTAAGACCAGTGGCCTCATAGTCAATCATCGTCCTTGCGGCGAATCCCGGCCACGAATCATCAACGGTACCGTTAACCATGCGCGCCACCGTCACCGTCGTGCCGTCAGATGACACAATCCGGTACTCATTCCCGCGATGAGCAAGTGAAAGCCGTTGCCCACCCTCCGGCATCCCGGAGAATGCGGTGCCCGTGGCGCTGTTATAGGCGAGTGTCACAGATGCCGTTACCGCTGGGCTCCCGCCGGTTGATGCCGTACCGGTGGTATAAACCGGGGCATCACCGAAGACAGATGCCGGCAGCGACGAGGACGTGATCGCCCCACCCGCAAACGGGCTGGCCGACTCGGTTATCAATACAGTTCCACCGTTGTCCTGCGCGACCAGGGAGGATCCAGTGAGTCCCTCGGTGATGGCCGACAGAAGTCCCGACATTGAGACATAGTTCGTCACCAGCGATACCGTGTAGGTAACCCCCTGCCAGGTGATCGTGAACGTGCTGGAGCTTGTCGAAAAGTCGTAGGTAGTCGGGGCCGCACTGGCCTGTACTTTTGCCGCACTCCCCCCGGCGCCGGGCACTGCAGCCTGACCGGGAGTATATGACGCGATAAACAGATCGTAATCGACTGAGTTAAACCCCAGCGTCACCGGCATACCAACCACCGGCGCGATTTCCGTCAGCAGTGGGCTTGCGATTACGCTATATCCGGCTGCCGTTGTGATCTGGTAGTTTGCCGGGGCTTTCAGTTCAACCACCGCGCCGGCGACCCAGCTGGGTGGCAGTTCGTTGTCGTTCTCGTCACTATCGTCATCATCATCCGTATCCAGCCCGGTAAACGTCACGCTCGATCCAGAGACGGTCATGCTGTCCGCGATAATATCGTCAGCATCCGGCGACGTCTGGGCCATATCCAGCCCGGTACCGGATGATGTCCCACCAACCTCCGTACTGTTGACCCAGTTTTCACTGCGCTCATCACCGGAAACGTCCGCGCCTGGCGGATAATAGGTACTGCTGAAACCTGGCAGCGTCGATGCAGGAGTGCTGCCTACCCTGATATCGCCATTGGTATAAATCAGTTCACCGACACCGAGACACAGCAGCATCTGGACGTGCATCTTCGTAGGATCGTCGGCATCGAACCGGGTAACGGGCTGCACGACATAATCCGGATAAATACGCACGCGCCCAAAAACTTCACGAATCGCATCACCCAGTTTCGCGCTGTTTGCTTTAGCGGGGTTCAGGTCGAGGCTTCGCCCTGTGGATGACGTGTAGCCGCCGGCATCAATGTTACTCATCATGAACAATGAATAAGCCGCAGATGCGACGGCGATACCCACTCCTATCCAGGCAATCGTAGCGGCCTCAAGCCCGAAAGGCACAGGATAAAGCCGGACATCACTGTCAGGGTGGATCACGAAAGTAGCCCATTCGCCTGGCGGAATTGACTGCCCCTCAACCTCAATGGTCAGCGGTGGCACATCCCGATCCTCGTAACCTTCAACATTTTCCACCAGCCAGTTGCGAATACTGGTTACACCATGTTCATGCGTTTCCAGTGGTTCACCAGGCAGTTGGGATGGGTAAAAACGAATGGTCATTGCCAGAACTCCACTTTGACAAAACGCCGCTTAAATCGCGGCAAAGCCAGAAAGGTGACGTTCGCTCCTGGATTGCATTCCGCCACGTGCAGCAGGCCACCGATATTGACAACAATACCGACATGGGTGACGGTTGAACCGGAATAACAGGCCACCCCGGCGCCCTCACAAGGCTCACAGCGTTCCAGTGAAAGCATCATCCGGCGCGCTTCTCGATCGAGCCCTCCGTCGTCTTTTGTCACCCCGGCGAACTCAGGCCAGAGAGGTAGTCCAAGGTCAGCCCGGATTTCGTTCACAATGCCGAAGCAGTCGAGTTGCGGATACACTCTGCCGCCCTTCAGCCATGTGACTGAAAGGTATTTATCAGGATTAAACATTAGGATTCCTTAGCTGATGTAACGCAGACCGGGGAATAAAGGGAGCGTATAGCGGTAACGCGGCCAGGCGGTATCGAGGATGTTCATGTAACCCGCAGTGATCTGTGTCTCTGTCGCCGTCCAGTAACCAGACTTTATTTTCAGCGTATAAGGCACTGCCGCAGGCGCTGCTAAATCTGTAGAGATATAACTCCGGTAAGTCAGCAATGCAGACAGACGGTTAGCCAGCGCATTGCGGATAGCCGTGGACACAACACCATCGATATTGCACAGGGCAAATTTTAGGTCCTGCGTGCCGTCCGCATTGCGCGCCGGCAGCGCAATGTCTATTGCGCAGGCTGTGAATGTTACCGTATCGCCGTTCTCCGTCGTTGCCGTAATATCTTCGTAGCCCTGGCACAGGTAGTGAACATCAGATCCAATGGTGATCTGCAGAGTTTCAATGATCACCTCCGTCCCGCTGCTGGCGTAGAGGCGTTTAATCTGCGTCATGCTTCGGCCACTCCTTATTCAGCGCAATATCCAGCAGTGAGCTGCCGACGATCCATTCCGGGTAATTACCCCATGGGGCAGGAGCAAGGGGGCGTTCCCATAATTCAAGCGTCGCTGTGTACTTCCAGTAAATCGGGGCCACCAGCACCGGTCCCTGATAAATATCTGTGAAGCGGCATTTGTAAAACTTAATACCTGCCGGCGTCTGCAGCTTCATCATGAACCATGCAGCCCCGTCAGATAACGCATCACGGAACCAGGATTCAAACGCCAGTCCCTGCGCATCGGTTTCCATAAACCAAGTGATGCTAGCCTGCGTCGGTGTGGACGTATAAGCTCGCCTTTGCCGCGCGCGGCCGGTGGTTAACTGGGTTCGTTTTAACGGGCTTACAGGCTGGAATCCATAGCCTTCCTGCAGTGGCATTGGGAGATAGTCGTGTGGGTAAAGGATATCTGCCATGTTATTCCTTATACCCCCTCACGTAGCGACTCTTTAAAGCGCGGCCAAAATCACCCTGCGGCATCATGACCTCCTTCGTAAGCTCCCCTTTCAACTGCCTGGAAAGCTGTCTGTTATTCTGGTTTAGAGTAGAATTAAGTTGCTCAGGCGTGACCCCCTGAAGGTTAAACTCTTGGGTAATCGGCGCATGAACAGTGGTTCGCCGGCTGTTGTCGCTGCTAACGTTCTGAACGCCAGTCCCAAACCCCGAACGCCCCAATGTCGCATCAAGCGGCTTGCCGTTCCGTAATGCCTCAAGCTGCGACACGCCGATTCGATTTGTAGACTCCTGATCGAAGACATATTCCCCTTTATGGACAATACCTGCCGGCTGATACTTTCCGCCTGAGCCAGTATATCCACCAGAAGCAAAGCCGACGGCGGCAGCGCTGGAGATGCTGGATGTTATAGATGCCATTAGCCCGACAACTGAAGCCATGGCCGCAATATTAGCGGGGAACGGTAAACCGGCCAGCGCCTGCCCCATTGCCATAGGAAGTTGCAGAGCGGCTTGTGCAATCGCGAATGCTTTCTGAGTAACAAACGCAGCCTTATACATCGCGGATTGTTCACCAAACATCACCCCCATCGAATCGGTGATACCGGAGAAAGAGTTTTGCGCTGATTGCATCTGTGCGGCATTAACTGCGGTGCTTAGTGCCAGTTGGTTCTGTTGCCCTTGCTGTTGGAGGGCCAGCAGTTGCTGCTGCTTCTGCTGCTCATTCAGTAAAGTATTTTGTGTGATCGCCTGTTGTTGCTGATTCAGCCAGGCAGCATAATCAGTCTGGGCTTGCTTCAGCTTTTCGATAACCTCCAGCTGCGGATCAATTTGCAGCCCTATCATATTCAATCCCTGCCCTGACAGGTCGCTATTGGTTGCTCCAGACGTCAGCGTACCACCAGCCTTGTTCACACCTGATATAACGGAATCAGGCAGCACTGATTTACCAATCAGGTCGCTCGCCTGCTTCCCTGCAGCCTCCGGCGTCAGTTTCTTCAGCTCAACCATCTTCTGAAGAATTTCGAGGCGTTTTTGCAGCGTCTCATTTTGGCGCAATTCCTTTGGTGCAATTTGCTCCTGCATTTTCCGGTAGTCATCCAGCGTTTTAACTGAACTCTGCAAAGCCTCCTGCTGCTTATAGGCCTGCAATATTTCGTCAGAACGGGAAAGAATCGACTTCTGGTCGGCAGTTAACTGCGTTTTAGATTTGAGGTCAGCGATCTGCTGCTCGAACTTTACCCGTGCCTGCGTAGCGCTATTAAGTTTATCGCTGGCATCCAACTGGGACTGCATCGCGGCAGTCTGCTGGTGTATCTGGTCAAGAAGCCGAGTTGCTGCGTCCTCTGTAAATGTTTTACCTTTTATCTCTTTCTTAGGTTTTTCATTGCCCTGTTTTTTGGCCTGCTCCAATTCCTTTTCACGAACGGCAATTAGCGCATTAGCTTGTTCAATCGCCTCTTTGTTCCCTGAGAAAGCTATTTTTCTTGATTGTGCCCTCGCTTCCTTTAGTCTTGCTTCGGCTCCAGCGACCCTATCAGCCGCCAGATATTCCTTATTAATCCAATCAACGGACTCTGCGACAGCTTTATTTCCCTCAATAGTCAGAGTATTCATCGTTGATTGTAGGTCGATGGCCTGTCCGATAAATCTCATCGTTGGGTCAATTGCGCCGCCAAGAGCAACATTCTGCTTACCTTTGTCGGCAGCTGTGTAATAGTTTTTGACCTTTATTGCCGCTGCCGTCCAAGAGTCGCCAATTTTCAGTATCTCTCGACGGTGCATGTCAATATCAGCATTCAGAGCCGTAAAATTAGCTGAATCCTTATATTGAGAAACTTTTTGTCGTGCTTCATCGTAGCTATATCCGACATCAATTAATTTATTTACTGCCTCGCTGGCACCGTCATTGGTCGTAATAAACATGTTGCCGACGTCATCAATAGCCTGACCCGTTTTGTCAGATATAGCGACCATATTGAGCGCCAGTCGTTCTGCCGCATCGCCGTTAGCACCAAGTGACGTTGTCGCGATTTTCGTTGCGGCATCTATCTCCTGGCGGTTTTGATAGACGGCATAAGTCAGTAGACCAACTGCGGCAGCGGCCACACTGTATGGATTAACCAACCCCATTACATAGGTACCAACTCCCTTAATAGCTGGCCCAATACCGCCAAACATATCTTTTAACTGCCCACCCTGCTGCATAAGCACCATAAAAGGGGACTGGCCTGTAGAGAGTCCGACTACGATATCCGTCATCTGAGCGGGGATCATGCGCATTGCAAAAGCTGTTTGGGCAGCAGACTGCCCAGTTTTTTTCAAGTCGTCACGAAAACCGGTTAATTTGTTACGAGTCTCTTCAATTCGCTTTGAATAAAGCTCAAATGTATCTGTATCTACCATCCCTTTAGATTTGAATTTCGCCAAATCCTGTTGTTGTTTGTCCAGCTTATTCAGGGCGGCATTCACCGGATCAATACGATCGAGAAGTTCAGATAGAGCCTGCTTTTCTTCGTCCGTAGCCTTTGTCACCTTGCCAGCGCTCGTAGCTGCACGGTCTCCAGCTTGAGTCATTTTAACCAGTGCAGTTGCGAGATTATCGGCCTGCTTTTCTGCCCCAGAGCTGTCGATAATGATTGCGAGGCGTGAGGTTTGTTCTGTCATTTAGCGATCTCCGGGCAATAAAAAACCCCGCCGAAGCGAGGTTAGAGCTTTAGAACTGTTAGGCTTTTAATTCATTGACGGTAAAACATTATTGCGCCGATAATCGCCGCAAAGACCGCCAGCACAATCCCCGCGATTAACTTTACATTAACGTCAGCCAGCCTATCGCTGGCGCCAGCATCGTTAGTGTTAACTATTGTCTTCGAAGGGGTTACATCACTCCCGCAATGCTTGCACTTCACCGCTTCGGAGTTTATTAATTCTGCGCAGTAAGGGCATTTGGACCCTTTTAACTTATCGCCCACCAGAGCAACGATGATACCGGCGATGGCTACGAACCCTCCAAATATCATGTAATTTTGGCGCGATGACATTAATCCAAGATTGTTAACCCTGTAACCACCGCTTGTCGCTACTGTCACATCCATGAATAGCGCAGATATCGCAAAGATCACCCCTATTGCAATCGCTATATAACCAATAATCTTCACTTGCCTACCCAATCAGTTAAAAAGCCACCCGAAGGTGGCCTTATCAATCAGCTTGCGTTCTCGCAACCCGGCAGGCTGCGGTCAATCACGAGGTTGCCTTCAACACGCAGACCTATTTTACCAAACAGGAAAGCATGGTTTAGCTGAGTGACAACTACGTCTGACAGACCAACAGCACAACGATCTTTTTCAATCGCGCGGTCTGCTGCAGTTTTCACGTTAGGGATCCCTGTAGGGAAGATGATGACCGGGTAGCTATCTTCAGCAGTAACTCGTTTACCTTTGTAGAACTTGCCCCCATTAAGGTTGTAGTTTTTGGTGCTTGCTACAGTTAAATCTGCAACACGCACAGTACAACCCGAAAGTAACAGCGCTCCAAGCGCCAATGCGATGACTTTTTTCATTTTATATTTCCTTTGATTGCAATCGGAAACATCCTAACACATGAGTTGTGCATCGCAATGCTACAATTATTTAGCGTTTTTCCTGTCTTTTCTGCTCCGCTGCCCACTCGTCACGCCACGCATCGTCGAGCGACAGGATAGCGGCGTCAAACTCGGTGCGGTCAATCAGGATGGTGCGCGATGCCAGATATAGCTCAATATCATTCAGGGATAATGGGAGCGGTACTCCGGCCATGCCGGCATATTTCCTGCTGCGCGATATCATGGCATAGGCATTGAGGATCTCCCCTGTTACTGGATCAATTTCTGGCTCAGGAATCGGCGGAAGGTTCAATTGCTCCCGGCGCCATTTTGCCTTGTCTCCCCTTTCGCCCCCGAACTCCTTTAGCCACGCCTGCGCCTCTAGGGCTTTTTTACGGTTTCCTGAGTCTGCTGCTCCTTACCCTGAGCTATGTTCGCAGCCTCTGCCAGAATCAGCCAATACAACGCGGGGTTCTGCTTCAATAACGCGACGCCAAGTTCGGGTGTATACGCTACAGCCTTCTCTATACCATCCACCAGCTCACCTACTCCCTCCCAGTCTTTCAAAAGGAAGCGCGCGCAGTTATCGATGAGAAGATCATCAATCGAGTCAATTTCACCTACGCTGGCGAGATCGAAAGCGTCGGTACCGACCTGATAGCTCGCGTCCATTTTGTCGATATGGCGCCGCACCAGCGCATTACGTGAGCGATACTGTGGATTCTCGCTGCTGGCCACCAGCAGACGGAGTTTAAACAGTGCTTCTTCTTCCGGTGTGTATTTCTTTTTACGGCCATCAGGCTTTTTAAAAGGGCAAAACCAACGCTCGCCACTCAGATCAAGTTGAGAAGAAATAATCAGCATACAGACTCCATAAAAAGCCCGAACCGCGATGTTCTGCGGAACGGGTCAGGGAAATTAAGGTGCGGTGACAGTGATTTCAGACGTTGCCGTAAAGGTGCGAGCCTTCCCGGTGATCGTGGCGTTCCCGGCAGCGTTGCGGGTCACTTTCGCCGTTTTTTGCCCGGTAGAAACTACGCTGGCAATCGCAGGATCCGATGACTTCCACTGGACGATATCTGTTGAATCAGCAGGCGTAAGCGTGGCGGTTAATGTCACCGTAGAGCCGACTGCGCCATTTGAAGTGGCTGGCGCAACACTGATTGCCGTCGCCGGTACTTTTGGCGCGCGGGTAATCGTTGGCGGCGTATTGGCGGCCGTGATATCGAGCTGAACCTGTACGATGTCAGTATTCCCGGCGTCCGGCCAGTCGCCAGAAATCTGCACTTCAGGGAAGCTGAATGTATAAGCGCCTTCGGCGTTCTCCAGCGTGAAGGTAAACGGCACCGTTTCGCCGGTGAAGGTTTTTTTATAAATCTCCCAAGCCGCCTTGGACCATGACAGCGTGATCTGGCCTGACGGTGTAAAGGTCGTCGGAATGTTTGCGCCAGCAAATGCTGAGCCGGTACCGATACAACGCTGAGTCTGCATGTTGTTATCAAACTGGATATTAAACGTATCCACACAGAAGCCGGCACCACCCGCCACCCCGTTCAGACTCAGGCCTGTCACTTCCTTAAACGAATAGCGCAGCGCGCCAGCACCATCCACCGGGTTAGTGAAATAACTGGTATCGTCGGCTTTGGTTTCCCAGTCAAGCCCGGCGAAGGTAATGGTCGCAGTGATGTCGCCATCATTCGGGATTTCAATCTGGAAAGTTGCAACCTGGCAACCGCGGGCAATCTGTGCGATCCCTACATCATCAGCGTATGAAGAAACTGAAAAAGTAATGCGGTTGTTGCCCATCGTCAGCACATTATCGAGCCAATCCGCTCCGAAACAGCTCGCCAGAAAATCATCATGCTGATTCCAGCGAAATTTGGTGCCGACATCACCGCCGACATCAATCGTGCCACGGGAAACGCCCTGCGCCATACGGTCACCGCCGATTTCATCGTTATCGTTGGTGTTCTGCGTTGGCATCAGCCCGAACGACGAACGGCGTAACAGGTTCCAGACACCAGCAGAGGGTGTCTCTCCCGGTGTGGTTTCGCGAATAAACGCGGTTACTACTTTTGCGCCTGAACTCACAGGAGCCTCCTGTTGATTGTGCGCTACAGAGCGCGATAAGGGATTTGAAGATTGAGCTGAGACCAGCCATCGGTTTCACCTGCCGGGATGGCGGATACGGCGAAATAACTCAGCGCTCCGTCGTCCTGAAACTCGAAGAGTTGCGTTAATTTGTCGGCGGCCTGAGTCAGCTGCAGAGTGCCTGAACCAACAGGGACGAAAAGCTGGATGATGAGAACCCCTGTTCGGTGGACAGTCGGGCCCGCTCCAATTTCGTTAGCACCTGCTTGTCCGGGGATGTCAGTAAGACGCGCCCAGATTTTTCGACCGCTGGGATCGAATACAGGACCGTTTGGATAATCCACCGCATCCTGGGCAATAGCGGTCTGCGTCGTCATTCGTCTGATGACAACGTTTCTTATTTCTGTGAGGGTCATTTGTAGGCCTGAATCACACCATTAAATGAGACGGCATAGACGCCTGTCGGCGCTTGCGTAGAGTGGCCATTCTCCAGCGGTACGGAGTAAGGGAGGTTTGACTGAATGTAAATCACCGAGTAGGCCGGCGCCTGATTGATGATATTTTTCCCGTTGAGGAATGTCATTGTTCCGCGCGGGTCAGGCTCGGATGGTATTGAATGATCTGGTTCTCCAATACTGACAAAGTGTGACGCCCGGAAAGTTCCTGCGCGATACTCAGCCGGACGCCGGATATCCATGCCATCGTTAACACGTGCTTTCTTTCTGAGACGGCCTGTCTTTGTCAGGTTGGCAGGATCGGCATAAAGAGATTCGTTCCATTCACCTACCGCTTTGTTGTACTGAACCGCAGTGGCGTTGATGGCCCACAGTTCCGGGTTACCTACAGGCGATCGCTGAACGATTTCATTCAGCAGCTGAATGGCGATAGTTCTCTGCCGTAACCTCACATCGTCCTCCACCAGCCCGGCGAATGCCGCCGGGTCAATGTTCCAGCCCTTAGCCATATCACGCCCTCCGCAGTTGAATGGAGTACGCAGCACCAGCAGAGTCTGCAGAAGCGGTAATGACCTCGTAGCGCTGGAGTACGCCAGTGATCGGGTCAGGTGCCGTGATGATGTGCTCAACCTCTGGCTTGTCGGTGACCTCATTAACGAGGGCTGTGAGTTTCACATCACCATGAAGGATGTTAACACCATCGATGCGGCGGAGTTTATAGCGCGCCAGCACTCCGCGCCCCGAGTAAGTCACCTGCGTTTCAGTGCCGGTTTCCGTAACCGGGTCCCAGTCACCTCGTACGGTGTATGTTCCAGTGAAATCCTTAACAGCATCCTTCAGGTCGGTATCGAATGCCGCAGCGACTTCGGTTTGCAGTTCGTCACGAATTCCCATTGCACCCACCACTACGCTGCTGAGGTTTAACGATCACCGTACCGTGGAGTTTTCGGGTATAAATTGCGCCGCTGCGCTTAACCCGCAGCGGGAGCGGAGCAAACTCAACAACGCCCTTTGCCGGGTTTGCGTAAACGACATGTCTGATCGGGTTTCCATTCACAAACACATCGCGAGGACCGAGCCCGTCACCGGCATAATGCACATCCGGATTTTGCATGTTACCCCCTCACCAGCCGCACCTGCGACTGATTAACACCGTATGGCTTAAGCATGGCCAGAGCCAGCTGCAGGTCAGAATCAAGCAATGCAGAGCTGTTGGTAGCAAGTTCTGAGAAGGTTTTGGAAACAGAAACGTCGTCAGCGTCAACGGCCTTACTCAGCAATACCCCCGAGTCAGTTTTCTGCTGATACAGCCCGCCATTTGCCGCCGCCAGCGCCGCATAGGCGCCAGCCTGTTTTACATCGTCAGGAATGATGGTTTCGTGAGTTGCCTTATCGCACGGCATTTTCAGGTTAAGTCCATTCATCCAGGTATTAGCCATCAGCACAGATTTGGCTTTTTTGCTTTCATCCGCCCAGGTGGCACCGAGTATCGAATTGACATCTTCAACGGTGACGAAAGTGATCATGCATCACTCCATTTCTTTCCAGCCGTGCGCCTTCCAGTTCTCCACTTCATCAGGGTGAACGTTGGCTGTATTAGGAGCGCCGGGGAATGCCGGGAAATCGGTAATCATCGCCACCAGCTGCAGTTCCTGCTGTGCAGGAGTATTGGCGTCAACCTGCACGGTCGCAAGTTTTGCTGCAGCACGTTCAGCACGCTGCTCTTTGGTTAATCCGGCCATAAGCCCTCCACTAAAAAAAGGGGCCGAAGCCCCCGATAATTAACCCAACAGCAGAACCGAGTGCTCAGTTTTCACTGCCGCTACGCCCCAAGACAGGCCAACTTCGTAGCGCACCTGACGGTATTGACGGTACAGCGCCACCTGATAAGTGATGCCTGACACCGGGTCAGTAACGTTCATGACGTCATCCGCAGTATCACCGCCCTGCGGCATTGCCGGGGTACGCGCAGCCAGCAGGAACGCGTTACGGTCGAATGCCATGTTTGCGGTATATCCACCTACGGTAGTAATCGCGGAGTTATCCGCCAGCGCCTGACGCAAGCCCGGTGCTGCCAGGGTAATAGTGGTAGCAGTAGCTGCAGCAACGAGGTATTTGTTGCTATCACCATCAAACGTCACAATATCACCTGCCGTGAAAGAACCCGTGCCGGTATCAATCGCGATCAGGATATCACCCTCCGATTTTGCACCATTTACCAGATAATCAGTGGCAGCCGATGCCGCGCGTTTCTTAACATGCGCGGATTCATGGATGTTGAATCCTTCCAGTCGCCCCACGATACCCTCACGCAGCAGCGCATCGGTACCAGACTCGTTCACCTTGAACAGAACTGACTGTTTACCACGGAGGTTAGCAATCGCAGAGGAACCAAGGACCATCTGCAAATCGGTAGTCGGGGAGCCGTTATCGGACAATACCTGGCGCGCATTTGCCGCATCCGACAGATCGCCAGCGATCCCGAATGGAGTAGTACCAGCCGTACCGACAGCGCGGGAGGAAGCGAAATACAAAGCCGCGAGATCCGAGTCCATCTCATTTGCCAGCGCACGGAACGCTTGCTTGAACTGATCCGCCAGGATGGTGTTGTAAGTACCGGCCGGACCAAGGGCCAACTGCTCTTCGCCGTTCCATTTGACCGGGGCCATTTTGGATTTGGTGATTTTGACATCAACGGTACCGATCGTCTGGTCGCCATCATTTGGTGCAGTAGCCCCCGGCGTAATATCAACTGTGGTTGCCGGTGGAGCAACTGGCGCAGTAACAGTCTGATCCTTCGCCGCCGCATCAGCTTTCGCATTGCGCGATACAGCCGGGATAAAACCGACCTGTTCGCGGGATACGGTATCCAGAGCCGTAAAGATAGTCGGGATCAACCCGGTAAGCGTATTAGCCATGTGTTTGGATTCCTTGGAGATTAAAATATAGGGTTGGTTGAGCTATCCAGCTCCGGCACCAGCTGCCATCCGGCGGCTGGCAAAGAATTAATCGACGATGGTGATACCGTCTTTGAGAGTTGATTGCTGATCTGTCGGGCTCAAACTGGTAAACGCATCGCGTTTCATCGTTTTCTGCCCGAGTGAATGCTGAGACTGGCGAGAGCCGCCGCCCTGGTTGCCGCTGGCCTTCAGAATGTGGTCTTTCTGAGGGTATTGCTCCACCAGGAATTCCAGCGCCTCATCGAAGGCCGCCAGTTCGCCCGGCTTTGAGCGTGAATAAATTTTGTTGCCTGAACCGTCATAGGCAACGACTTTACCATCCTCGACTTTGAAGGACTGACCGAAACGCGCCTGAAGCATATCTGCTGGGATTGCCACTTTATCTGCGATGAATTTCGAGCCAGAGAACCGGCTGCCGATCATTTCCTTATAAAGCTGGCCTTCAAGGGTCGTCGCACGCTGAGTAGCTTCATCAAGCTGGGACTGGAAGGATTTGGTGATATCCGCTTTAACTTGATCAACGGCACCCGCGTCGATCAGTTTTTTCTGGTCTATTTTAGTCATCATCTCCAGCGCTTCGAGTGCTTTCGCCGGATCACCGATTTTGGCAAACTTAGCCAGACTGGCTTCAGCTGCTTCTTTGGCTTCACGATGAGATTTCGCCTCGCCATTCAGAGAGGAGATTTTCCCAACGGCCTGCACAGCATCAAAACCAACTTCCTGGCCGTCATCGTGGACATAGACGGGTAAACCGCTCGCATCGACTTCTGCATAACTTTTGCCGTTAACTTCGACTGTTTTCAGTTTCATGTGGTTACCTTTTCGGGGTCATCCGACCGTTGCACCGCTCACCATCCGGATCACGGCAATAAAAAAGGCCGCCCGGAGGCAGCCTGATTGAAGACTTAAAAAGCTTTAAAGTCTGGCGTTGCTGAACGCCTGAGCATCCAGGTTACGCAGTTGCTCCAGAGTCAGCCATTCGCCCTTGTCGTTGTAGAAGTCATCGGGCGACATGCCGCCGTCACGAATCAGTCGGGCCCGAGTTACGCCAACGATCTGGGACTGGCGAGTGAACGACTGGCGCGAGAACCAGCCCTGATAATCGGTATCCGAAGGCACCTGCCCGTCCATGCTGGCACGTGAGCTATCGGATATTTGCCCTACAGCAATACCCAGCTCATCAGACGATTTCAGGATGTAGGTTTCGACGCTGCGACAGCAGAAATGGATTTTCCCGGGTCCCTGCAGATACGGCACCTTATGGCCGATCGGCTTGTTATCCAGTGTGTACTTGAGGCGGTCGCGAATCCGACAGTCTTTTGATGTACGGTTATCCAAAGTGGATAACCACTGTTTACCCTTCAAAATGTCATCGTTCGCATCTGCAAAGCTTTTCCTGGCCGTCGAAGCAAGATGCCCCACAGCCGTTTTTACAATACTGCCGGCATTGGAGCGGCTCATCTGCAGCGCGCCATCCTGATAGCCACGGTTAGCATGACCACGGACCTTTCTGACGATTTGCTCATGCGTATCGCCCAGGAGAAAACCCTGCCGCACTGTATTGGATATTCTTGCCATCCTGTCAGCTTCAAGGTTATCTGCCCACTCCGAAAGCAGGCGCCCCTGAAACGGCTGTGCCATCGCAGTTGCATAAACGGCATCCGGTGAAATGCCCACCAGTGGATGAAGCGATAGAACATCATCGGGGATCGCAAACTGGAACAGGCTCAGCTGAAAGCCTGCTTCGTACTGAGCGAGTTGCTGCAGCTCATCAGATAGTCCCGCGTACATTGACTGCACAGCCTCGCGATTGAGAGCTCTGACACTAACGAGCAGCGCTTCCAGTCGCGACACGGTAAAGCTTTCAGCATCCAGGCTATCCATCGCCACCAGCAATCTGGCTGTCAGTTCCGCATCGCTGTCATTCAGGATTTTTATCATTCTGTTTGCAACGCTGGTGCTGTACCGCGCTACCCATATCGCATGCGCTATCGATTCATCCTGAAGCTTGTCATTCGCCGTTGCCATTTGCACCCCCCTGGTTACTCAGCCCGCCGGCAAGCGTGACCTGCTGATTCCGCAACTCGTCGATTACCTCTTCGGGCTTCGCGTCCGGATCGATAAATTTGAGGGCCTGCAAAACGCGAACAGCATCAACCTGACGTATATCCCCCCCCTGACGGAGCGACTGAACAGCCGTTGCAGCTGCGGCATCAAACGTCTGGGCTGAAACGTCCAGTTCGGTGCGTACATCGACATTGCCGCCTTCTTTCTCGCCCAGCCATTCCGCCATAATCTGCAGGATATTATCGAGCGCATCCTCAAGCGAGCTTGCCATGGTGTAGAGAGGTGAATTCTCCTGCATCCGCTCTTCGTGAGTCTGGTCTAAGGATTTAGTCGATGTGTTTTCCGCGCGCAGCAATTTTGCGCCGGCCTGACGCATCTGGTTTTCCAGATCCTCAAGGGAAATCTTACCGGCTTCAATCGCAGCCCCGGTATGCTCGACATATTCCAGTCCCTGCCGCTGGCGGTCATCGAAACGAGTCGCAGAGGAAGAACCTATCGTCAACGTTTCGCCATCAGCCAGACCGTAAGCCACCAGCAACGGCACACGAGCGACATGCAGGATGTTGTCCTGTTCACTCTGACTCTGCCAGTGCTTGATATTCAGTAAAGCGAGATTAAGCAGTGGCGGTGAACCGCGCATAAAGCCTGTTCGCTTCGTGTAAAGCGTCACCAGGGGAATATCATCGCGACTGGTTTCCCACTCGTCGTGAATCTGCCACTGGCTTTCACCATTTTCACCTTTATTTCGGCGATAAATTTCAACCTTACCCGGCATAATATGGCGTATTTGCTCAACTTTCGTTTGCCCGTAATCATCGCCATCAATAATGATGACCTCTCTGATACGCAGATCGGTCAGCACCACTTTCCCTTTAACCACTTTCGATTTCCAGCCGATGACCTGGCGAGGATTTAACATCGTGGCATACGGGCGGGATCCCGCGGCTTTTTCGTCGGCTTTAGTTTTTACTGCCTCCGGGTCAATTTTCGGGAAGTCCACCAGCGCATGTACCAGACCATACTGGAATCCGATGCTGAAAAATTGCTGTGCCCAGACATCGAGCCGGTTTCCTTCCATATCAATATCTGGCGACAACTCTCGTATTTGTTCAGGAGAGTCCTCACTCAATACCGTCGGCTCAGCAAACACTCGCCCGATGTTTTGTTTAATGGCCTCTTCATAGGCAGGTAGTAACGTTGCCGAAGCTAAACGCTCCTTATAGCTTTCAGGATCTTCGTTCGGCCATTTCGGGAGATACTTCTTGCCCTGCCGGCGCATTTCCAGCGTGCCGCCCATCAGCGCATCATTAATATCCCATGCCTCAACCATATCGTTATAGTCGAGGTTGGGCGTTGAAATATCAGGCATGTTTTTACATCCGCAGTTGGGTGACTTTTCCGGTTGGTTTGATGATCGGGAATTGCTTCACAATGAAATACCCGCCGGCATCGTTAGGGTGATCGTTATCCGTCGTTTTATCCGGCTCACCGTTCTCGGCCCAGACCTGTTGTTCGAGCGATTCTGCGTACACCGGGCAGCGCTGTACGTTCACCTTGTAGCGACGTTCGCCGTTGCCATTGCAGAACATGGCATTCATCGAGTTGATGCGGTCTTTCACTGGTGGGTTTGATGCATTAACAACCACATTGAAGCCAGCCTGCTTAAGCTGGGCGATATCAGTGGCGCTGGCATTGCTGGATTTACGAGAATCACCGGAAGCATCCGGATAGATATAGATTTCACGCACCTTGCGATAATCTTTGCCGTCGTACAGCCAGAACCGTTCTTTGATGATGCGAATCATGTCAGGGGTATCGTAAGCCTTCACGATTTCATTCACCGCAAACGGAAGCCCCAGACGTAACACGTGAACAATCCCGGCCATCTTCCCGACGTTAAAGTCCATACCAATATACAGAGGCTCGCCGGGCTGCTCCTCTTCCCGGCAGTTATTCAGCTTACGATCGAACTGATGGTAAATCGTCCCGCTGGTCAGGTTGGTGAACTGGCCACGCAGATAAGCCTTTATCAGTTCCGGCGGGTATGACTCCATCAATGACGGGATGTAGTCCGCCGGCAAGTTCTTTTCGTTGTCGAACGTCGAGGCCTGAACCAGTCCGTACAGCGTTGAGAGAGAGGGTTTATCACGCACAGCCTTTGCGAACTGTCGATAAACGAATTTAAACCCTTCCGGCGTCGTGGTGACGTCTATTCCGTTACGCAGGCCGGGCACCTTGTAACGCATACGCGCGATGATTTTTCGCCAGGCTAATTGCGCCTTTTGCGCGGGCATCACGTCCAGCTCATCAATCAGCGCGTTACCAATTTTAAAACCAACGATGGTTTGTGGTTTCTCCATCGAGCGGCAGATCGTGGTTCCGCGATACTGGCGCCCGGCGTAGAAGTGAACCTCTTTGTTCCCCTCGTTGATTTTGACATTCAGCCCCCAGTCATTGGCTACTTCCTCAACGGTGGGATAAAAGATGTCACGGATCTGCGGATACGTAGGGGCAAAGTAACCCTGGTTGATTTTTGGGTGTTCCCACATTCCTTTGCAGATGCCGCCGCAACCGACCCATGTTTTGCCAGAACCGAAGCCGGCGACATAGGCCTTAAACTTGTACTGCATCGCAAGGAATTTGGCCTGAGGAACGTTAAGCGTCGGTGCTATCGCCATCCTCTTCCCTCACTCGCGCATCGACTACGTTGATATTGATCGCAACTGGCGTTGGTTCGTCATCTTCCGGGTCAGCGGCCAGTTCTTTGCGAAGTTTGTCGATCTCCAGCTGCCGGCGCTCAATTTCTATCTGCTGCAGGCGCTGGGCGAATTCACTATCAGCCAGGCCGAGACGCTTCATCACCGCCTCGAACATTCGCTCGCGGCTGATAGCGGTTATCTCCACACCGTTCTTTCCGAGCTTCACGCCGGAATAGGCAAGCGCTGCATCAGGCGCCAGCTTGCGCGTATCAGCGAAGAAAGGCTGGCCGATACCATCCCCATTGCAGCGAGGACATTCCGGGTTAGGTGCGCTGGTGTGGTCGTAGCCGTATCCCCCATCATCCAGAGGTTCCCGACGTTTACGCTCAAGAGCTTCGAGGCGTTTCTCTTCGTACTCTACGGCATCGCGCCATTGATACTGATGACCGAAGCCCCAGCAGTAACGGCAGCTACCGCGGCGATACTGAGAAAGCTGGTTGGCGTCGAATGTTGCCAGTCGCCACATCTGCTCAAGCACTTCATCAGCGCTTCCGAGTGTGCGCACAATGGATGCTTTCTGCTGCTGCGCAATGGCCTGCGCAACGTTAGGATTCGTTAGAAGCTGACGGCCATAGTTCGGGTCGCTGTAGCCTGCACGCTCAGCGGCTGCCGTTGCATTCTGGTCCTTGAGGTATTCAGCAATGAAGCGCTTAACCTTAGGACTTAGTTTGCTATCCACCAGCTCTTCTGCGCACTTTTCCTTTTGCGCGGTGCGCAATTTCTTCTGCGCAGGTTTTTGCGCAGTTTGCGCAGTGGGTTTCTTGATGTATCGGCGGGCAGTAGCGTAATTCAGTCCCTGCGCTTCACACCAATCCTTCGGTGATACGCCGGTTGCGGCATGATCGGACAGGAACCGTTTCTGAAGCTCGCCCCAGTCCGGTTTTGCCATGGTATTTTCCTGTGGTAACAACCATTAAAAAAGCCACCCGGAGGTGGCCTTTGTATTGGTGGCTGTATGTTGCTTTGCTGTCGGCCTCAGAAGATTACCAGGCCTGAGAATCAATCTTGTTTTGGACATAGCGGAATTCGAGTAATTCTTTGGTGATAATCGCTACTCCAGTGGCAATGCACTGCTCCTGCGTTATCTTTCCTTCATCAAACTCCGCCATAAGGGCTTTCAGTTCAGATGATTCTTTGGATAGGATATCAAGGTTTTTCAGCACCGCATCGTAACTCTCTTCCCGACACTCTTCCGGAACTGGAGGAGACAAGGCATCTTTAATTTTCTTCAGTAGGCTCATAACCACTCCTTTTCAGAGCAATCCTAGCAGCGAAAAAGATGTTTTTGAACTACCAGTCATGTAAGCGATAGGATATGCACATATCTTAATTGCCAATGTCAGCTTCAGTATTAAACAGCGCCAGCGCTTCGGTTGCTTCCTGAATCGCCTTTCGAGTTTTCGAGGCAATCTCACTTTCCGTGTAAACACGATCGAAAGAGTCTGCAAAGAGCTCAGCTTTGAGATAGATATCGCCAACCCAATCAATGGCCAGCTTAGCCGCGGCGGTGTCGTAGTTAACTTTCTTGATGATATCTAGGCGGATTTGTTCGGATGCAGTGATCTCTGACATGTCTTACCTCTGTGCGATGTGGGACATTATCGAGGTCACTCTGAGAATGGCCTCTGTGATGCATTCGCATTTATCCTTGCCACGTATACAAGAAGAGCGGTTACCTACAGGATACTTGTTGCGCACAATAAAAAAGGTCGCATAAAGATGCGACCTTTGGTTAATACCAGTTAGAAAACTAAAATCTCTAAGGAGCCACCCGGGTGAGACTTTTCTGCTTAATAACTGACCTCTGCCATTTCGGTGTTAGCTGGCAGTAGTTACGAGATGATAGCTTCATTTTGGCTATCGATATCATTTAATTACTGAAAAAGCCCTTTATATTAATTATTCACTACTATCCAGAACATTGAACCAGAACAAAAGATGTATATGCTGTTCTTTTGATGCCAATGATCAATTCGCTCCAACCAAGTGGGTTGCTAACAAATTATTCGAGGGTTCCTTAGACAGTGACCCATATATTTAAATGCTCAATGTAGCGCTGGACAGGAACATAGATAACCACTCCGTTAGAAAGATCAACAGACTTGATAACACACCCCTGTGGCGCAAAATATTCCCCATCAGAATGAGGCTGGATTGAGTGTTCGTCTCCGTAACGATAATCGTGGGGAAGTTTAGGAAGTGAATTTTTCGTCATGGGCAGCTTCTTAGATTGAAGGAATTTAAAAATCAATAGTGCATTAGCGCCCATGAATTAGATACAAACTTTTCATTGTTTACCGCTCTATTGTCTCGCTTTCAGATTTTTACTAATGTGGCAGTATATATATCAATAAGTTAGATATTCTCTGTATTACTTAGCACCCTTCTCTGTAATTTGCGAGCAATTGGCCTGCACTGCTTTATTGTGCGCCAGAATGTCGCGCTTGGTCTGCTTATCCAGCACATTGATATCGTGGTCGGTCAGGTAGATGATTCGTACCCAGTTGCAGGCCGTATCAACCACCACCGGGGCGGGTAAACTTTTCGCGCAGCTCCCGATCAACATCGTAATCAGGCATATGGCTAACAGTCTGCTGTACATTGCTGGCCTCTCTGGTGGCTTCCTCTTTCCGTTCAGCTGCAGCTACGCTAGCAGAGGCTTTCTCTTCAGTGCGCGCTTGTGCTGATTTGGCTTCTGCCTTACTGGTGCCGCGAGCATGGCCAATACCGAATGCACCAGCGATAGCACCCAGGATGAGGACCACCAGCCCAGCAATAATTTCAAAACTCATTGCTACGGCTCCTTTTGTTCGTCGGCCTTATCTTTCAATGCCGGCTGGCGTACGTATTGTGAGAGCACCGCCAGAACTACCAGCGCAGGGCTAATCAGTGCAACGATATTTGGCGGAAGGATGTTTTTGATATCCGGCGGCAGCATTGCCCAGCCATGAAGCGCGGCATCCGGGAACGACTGCGCCCATACACCGACCAGTGCGCCAGCAGCCCCCAGACGAACAGACCAAGTTCTAAGTAACAGGCGAGCATGTCCCACAAACTCAAGCCGGGTATACTTTCTTAACAGCAACAACGTTAAAACAGCCACCAGCGCAAGCAGGAAGAAGATAATTAGCTTCATAGGTTTACTCTCTCCTTCACCCACCCGAAGAGAAATTCTTCATTGGCTTCCCGCGCTTCCGCAAGTTCGAGATACCGTGCGCCCTGACTACAGTTCAACCCTTTCAGCATCACCGTGACCCCTGCACTACCCCGTACGGCGAGGTAACTGCGCAGCGCGGCGATCGTGATGTTCCCAATGACGCCATCCGGTTTCAGGTCGGGATACAGTTTGCCGCGTTGGTTCAGTGCCGTCAGCCAACGCTGCAGGAACGTTGTGGAAACACGCGGCCCCATGTTGACGCCGGTATCGCATAACTCTTCTGCGATTGATGGTGACAGTTCGGCGATCTTGTCAAATTTGGGTTCCAGCCAGTACTGCTGCATATAGATTTCTTTCGCAGTTTCCCGAGAGAGCTCTTTCATATCGCCTTTGTAACCGTAGGCACGCGCTGTGTTCTGCGTGATACCCCAGCGAGTAGGGCCACCTTTATCATTTAGGTTATTAACGTAATCCCCCTCTTTGCCTAGGATGGCTTCAATGATCTGGTCTGCTGTCATTGTGCTTTCACTCCTGTAATGCGCTCCCAGAAATACGTAAGGGCAACAGAACCCATTGCACCGCTGATACCTGCAGTCGCCAGAATCATATAAATACTTAGGCCGCCTTCTATGCCGACAAGCCCACCGATGACCCCGGTGAATCCCGATACCACAATTTGCGCGAGAGCGTTTATCCAGCTCCAGGTGGCTTTGTTTTGCTTAACGTCAATCAGGTATCGGACAAGACCGCCCCAGCATGACAGAGCAAGGACAATCAGCCATGAAACTCCGGCAATGCTTTCTTTATCTTGCATACGTTTAGCCATATCACCTCCGAAAGTACGGGGTGCTGTGTGTGTTTGAAAGGATCAGGACCGTCGGGCTGATTTATCAACAAAGCTCGTCGCAGATGATTCCCGCGGTCCTGAAATAAAAAAGGCCGCGCAAAAGCGCAGCCTTGAAATGAGTTTTATCGAATGTCGATTTGCCCTATTTGCGGCAAAAAAATGCCTGCTATGGAGCAGGCCAAGAAGTAGGTTCATGTCAGACCAAACCGACAGCATCATTCCAAGTATCCCGAGCTACTGTTTTACCTGGAGGGCAATCGATGCTTCGCTTTGTCTTTCGTATATATAGCATGCGTTACAGAAGTGGGAAACATAGCAAGAACATAAAATTACAGAGTGGTTTTAACGCTCTGTAGACATTAAGATCCGATGTGTACTTAATGACAAGGAGTCAATATGAAACAGGTGATTTTAACAACAGTCTTGCTAGTATCCTCAGCGAGCGGCTTCGCTTCAGACGCAGTCGGAAAATACAAACAAGGCGACTGCATAATAGGTACCGACCCACATTATAGCTGGAATGGCCAGATCGCCGCCGTTGAAGCATATTCTGAAATCTCGGGCTTTTTCGGGCCTAAATACATCCTTAATTTTCCAAAATACAAATCTAGTGCTGTAGTCTTCGACAAGGACATCGAAGCGCACTCAACCAAAATTGGAGATAATTTCTGTAGAAATCTTTAAGACAAAAACCCGCTCAGAGGCGGGTTAACGTAAAATTGGCACACTATCAAATTTACATGAAATATATGCGTTTCAATCCAGTTTTGCAAGACTTACATCTAAATTTGTCGCCTTTTGTTGTGAACGTGTTCGCGTAACCTGTAATAACGAATCGCTATCAAGGCGCCGCAAAGTGCTTTTCATCTCCTCCCACCGCTCCGTAAACGTTTCTGACCAGTTCTTCGTGGTCACTCCGATCAGGGAGGCAAGCATTTGGTATTCGTATGTGTTGCGCCCTGTCAGTTCAGCTTTGACGTCCTGCGCTGCCAGCCAGATAAGCTGACGCAGACGATCGACCGTTTTCTTTGCAATGCGCACGCCGGCCAGCTTCTGGCTGAATTGCTCCCACGCCCACCGGGTGATCGTCTCCTGATGCTCCCAACGGATATTGTCGCTGTAGTTCCACAGTAGCCAGGATTTCTGATGCTCTTCCAGCGATAGAACCGCGCGGCGCCAGGATGCAGTTGAATATTCCACGGGCATAACGAGAGCGATCGACGAACCCTTAGCGCGGGACTGCTGTCCGGGGGTTGGCGGGCTGGATGGGTTTACCATGCGGCCGGAGACCGGATCGGCGACTTTCTTCCTGCCGCGGCTGCGCGCCGTCGCTGTGAATTGTGCGTTCTCTGCAAAGGCTACCAGTTGCCCTTTCGTCGCACCGCTCAGATCGGCGGTGGCCACTATCAGCTGCTGGCGAACATACTCAAGGTACTGGGTATTCATGCTTTCTCTCCTGAAGCCTGATAGATGCGGACGAAATTCTTCAAAATGCGGTAGTCAACTAAGACGGTTCCACGGTGCCGGCAAAGGCGGAGCTTGTGCCAGCGGTCGCGGATGCGTTCGATAACATCGCGGCTCATGCGGCCTCCCGTTGTTTTATTAGTGCACGGCGTAGCGCGCTGTAATGGCGTCTGATCCCTTCCAGCTCTTCGATGGTGTATCGATGAGGGGTGTTGTTGTTTTCCAGCGCCTCGACGCGCTCAGCGCCGATTTTCTCTACCAGGCCAATGCGGTATTGCTGCTGATTACCTGACATCTGCACATTGCAGTGATGGCACTGCTTGTGAATGTTGTCCTCGTTGTATCGCAGGTGCGATGCTTTACCGCGGGAACGGTAATGACCAGCCTCCCACTGAACCGTGTCAAAAGTGCCGCAGCTGATGCATGGCAAGTCGTAGTCTCGTTCGCGGATATAGTCGTTAACGACACGCTGGGTCATATCTTCCCAGTGCCTGAGGGGCTTCACCGAGGCTTTGCGTTTACGCCATTCGGCGCGCTCTTTCTTCGCTTTCGCATGCGCCTGTTTTTCGCGCTTCTTCTCCAATTCCTGCATGGCAAATTCAGCGCCATGCTCAGGAGAGCACCAGCGGTGGTTCTCGAAAGCTGGAGTGAATTTCGCCCGGCAGATTTTGCAGCGTCGTTGGGGTCTCTTTGCCATATTCAACCCCACATCCAGTTGCGCCAGCGGGAATCAGGGCGCGGTGGATTCTTGTCTTCCACCAGCTGAGCGCTGACGGTCCAGGTCGTAAAGTCCTGGTTTAAACTACGTTCGACCTTTACCCCGCGTTTGCGGTAATTATCTATCAGTTCATCGGCCTGCTCGGTCGTGCAGTCGTGATGGTGAAACCATGAATATTTCATCGATTCACCCCGCAAAGCTGAGCAATTGAGACGCTGCATTTTCAGCAGCTTCACGACTGGCGAATTTATGGGACAGAATCCACCGCCAGAGCACATCCAGTGAGGCCTGGTAAAGCTGGTGGAATTCGGTTTCGTCCATACTCGCGAAAGAAATGCTGCGTGGGTGCTTTTTCAGAGTGCCATCTGGCAGCTGAAGCGCATCGTAATGGCCGGCTTCCACGATTACCCATGAGCGATAGGCGTCAAAGGATTTGCAGATACTGATGCTTCCGGCTCGTTTTTCTGCGACGCGGTCAAGATATTGCTCGGCGATATCCTGGAATACCGATTCATTGCCACCATGGGATGCAAGGAATTTGGAATAACCGAGAATTAGCCTGCGCTCGTTCGAAGAGATTGCGCCGCCAGTAGGCTCCCAGTATTCAAAGCCCAGATTGAGTAAGGCGAAATATCGGCGGTGAAACGCCGGGTTGCGGACAAGCTTATATTCGGCCTCCAGGACGGCACCGAGCTTGCATTTTGTTTGAAGAAAATCGCTGGTCTCCGGCGTTGCGGGGATCAGGATACCTTGAGAATGTTTTATTAAGTGCAATTGCGCCATGGTTTTTCTCCGTGGCGCAGTAGGTAACGGTTGTTCAGGCCGTTGATTTCATATTATCAGAAGGTGGAATAACACGATAGCCGAGTCGTTCAGCAAACCTCATAAATCCATTTAAGGTAAATATTTCTTCTTCTGGCAATAATGGGCGCATGGAGATAATACCATCGGACCTATAAACGAGATGCCTTCCCGTTGAAGGAAAGCTACATATAACGACCCCATCAGTCCGCCTTACTACATCGTACCAAGCCTGATCATTAGGAGTTTCAAAACAAATCGTCACGTTCCCTCCCTGAGTGACCTGCAGACGTACTCACATAACGCCAGTTCCGCAACTGTAGATGACTTTATCCACTTATTCATTTTCAGTTCGGTGTACATTAACACCCCCAAAGTACTGTATATACAAACAGTACACTCAAAAATAATATTGTTCAACCTTAAGGTCAAATGTTTGAATGATGCGCATAACAGGCTAATGACTGTTCCAACCTAAAAAAAACTCCAGACTTGTTGACAATGATTATCAACAACAATACAGTAGAAATACTGGTTATTTATACAGTATTTTATTTACAACTTTAAACGTCAAAGAGGAATTATCATGGCTGATGAAACCATGGTTGTAAAAGGCACTGCATCACCCAGTTTTGGACAAGACTTATCTATTCCAGGTGGTTCGAATGCCCCACACGTACCTGTGACTGGTCACATTAAAGGAGGAGTCAATTTCCCAGTCGCTATTACCCCAGACGGGTGGCCAGTAGATATCTCTGAAAGGAAGAAAAGTGAAATCAGACCAGACGTTGATTCATTACCAGTTGACACCAAAGTCGTAGTGGAAAATGGTACACCTGCCAATGGATATCGATTAGTAACGAACTATATCCCCATCGGGCAGGTTGAAGAACGTATTACTGTTTTAGCGAAAAAGTATCATAATCAACAGCCGCGCTTAATTCTTACCGATGGTTTATCCATCAGTTTCGATAGTTTTCATCAATTATTTGCTTTCGCTAATCGTTCTAAAGCTCGTGGAACACCCGGTGGTCAGAATCATGGCGCCTCCACACAAGCATGGGCACCTCCGCTCACTTGGGGTCCATGGGTTGATTTAGCTTCGCATGTTGGTGTTGACGTATATACAATCAATTTTGATACTGTGTCTGAAGCTCCATCAACTTTTTCTATACAAATTGAGTATGCCGGCACAAATGGTATGGTTACGATTAATACTTTAGGCCCTGGTTCATATCAAGTAACAGATAATAATGGTGCAGGAACTGATCGTATTCGTTTTAAGAGCCATACGATCGGGCAAAATATTAGCATTCAATATTAACTACTAAATACAGGGCGCCTTTTACAAGGTGCCCATTTATGTTATTCATAAACCCCATAAATACTATGAGCCGTATCTTTATTAGGTACGGAAAGATTAAATCCGTCTTCTGTTTTTATCTGTGATGCAATTTTAGCATTCAGGAGAGCCTGACTATTGAAAGTGACGACTAGATTTTTTCCTATATTATCAGAGATAAGCTTGTCGAATTTTTGAGAGCAGACTTCACTCTTTTTGACTTTTATAAAAACGCTGGGAGAGGATGCATCTTTAAATGAAACATCATCAATACAATCTTTTTTCAATGTGAAGGTTTCATCCCCTGCACTGAAACTGAGCTCTCTGTTTTTAGCATGAACGCTACATGAGGCGATGAATACCGCTGCCAGCAATACAGGTAATATGTTTCCAATCTTTTTCTTCATCACTATCTCCATATGCTATCGAGTTATAAAAATTCGCTCACTTACTTCCGTTTTTATATTAATATACAGCAAAAAAGAGCATTTGCTAACTTTGAAAGAGCCCTGAACCTAAGAAATACTCATCTTCATAGCAGGGAAACTGATGCTCTCTTATTACGCTATACAAATGATCACAGCAAAGCCAATAGTCTGTGCTGCCTCAATTCACATAACCCCCTTAGTAACTGACTAGCCTCTTCGGTTTCTTCTTCAAGCCAAATTCAGACATTGTTGCATAGTGTGCTTGTAATTTTGCGATGATAGCATTCAATTCTTCATCAGTCAGAACGTTGTCAGTCATCAATTCTTCTCCGTTCAATACCTGTATCGATTATGGACTTTCGCAGTATGCGACTCTCTGAACGGCATTGTAATATTTCAATTAGTATTAAACTACGCCTTGTACTAGCTGGGATTTAGAAGGGAAAGGTTGAGTATCATGACGACCATTCCTTGATAGTTTATAACATCCTCCCCCCCATACGGTGGTTTGTTTCACACCGACTCTAGCCTATCTAAGGCTCTGGCTATCTCTTCGAAAAAGCCATCTCGGGTATGGCTGGTCATTGCTGGTAAAAATACGGCCATCAGCCTGTTTGTGTTGCAGTTCTCATCGTCTGCGAACAGAGCGATTTTTTTATCCAAGCGCACCTTCGCTTCCTGCAACTGCTCGTTTTTCTTGTTAGTGCGCTGGATATAGTCGGCAATGATTTCTATAGCCTTGTTTGTGTATTTTTCGACGTGTTCAGTCATGTGAACCACCTATCGCCTCAATCGTTTCCAACAACAACCGGCGGCGCGTATTTTCTGCAAAGTGACGGCGCCCGGTTTCTTTGTGGTAAAACTCGTTTTTGCCGACGACCCACATCCGCTCTGTCTGGTGCAGTTTTTTTACCTTCGGACCGTCTTTGGTGATCACGGTGCCGGTATGGGTTTTTACGATTGTCATACAGCCTCCCCAAGCACCCAGCGCAGAGCCGCCGCGTATTCACCGCTGGCACCTTCGAGGGCTTTTGTGATTTCTTTGCGTGATTTGAGACGTGACTTAGTTTCGCCAAGCACAGCGCGCTGACGCCGGGCTTTTTCATGGCCGGTTGTGCCAGCAGTTGCCGCTTCGATTTGAGCGACCTTCTCCCGCTGCTCTTCTGGTTTAAGCGATACCAGCTGACGCGCCTGAGTAACGGTGACAGTTCCAGACTCCACTGCATCGCGAACAGCCTGAGTAGCATCCAGCAGTGACAGCGTTGCGCGTACGGTCTGGACGCTACAGCCAAACATCTGAGAGAGGTCTTGTTCATCGTGTCCACGTTCCAGCGCATCAGCCATTTTTTTTGCGCGGCCCAGCGGCGTATCTGCCTGGCGGATTTCGTTAGCGCTTACCATCGCCTGCGCCATGCGGATAGCAGAGCCACGTTTAGTGACTGCCGGAACCTGTAACGGTTCTTTGCCCTCATTCGACAGACGCTTGTTGGCTTCCAGTGTATGGCGCACACGCTGGCGACCATCAACCACACAGGACAACCCGCTCTCAGGGTCTTTCCAGACAATGATTGGTTCCAGTACTCCCTGGTCCATGATGTTCAGCACCATTGCCTCGCTGATAGGAAGGTGAATACGCTCATCGTAAAGTGGGTGGGCCTTATCGGTGACCAGGTGCAGGTTTTCAGGCTCGAAGTTGAGCACGTTTGTTTTGCCGCTGGCACCATATACATCGATAGAATTCTTAGCCATGAATAGCCTCCTGAACATCTAAAACTCGCTGAAAAACAGGACTGCCAAGCAGGCTGTAATTCATCCCAACAACTGCTTTCGGCACCAGACCAAATCGTTTCATGTCAAAATCGATGATGGCGCGCTGATCGCGGAATAAACCGGATCGGCCATGCCGAACAACTTCGCCAGTGGCTTCCGCATCACGGAAATACTTCAGAACGGTATCGCGGCTTAACCCCAGTTTTTTCATTGCTTCGCTGGTCGTCAGTCGCCCCTTATGTTTCGTGAGACGAATCACTGCGCGGACATACTCCCGGCGCTCAGCAGTTGAAAATGCTCTAGCCATGATTCCGCTCTCTTCCCAAACCGAACTTCGCGCGAATCTCAGCAATTTTGTTTAACCCCTGCTCGTTGCTTAACGGACGTCCGCCGAGTTTTGGGATCTGCTTAACCGGTTCTGGAAGCGTTTCTCCGGCGTTCAAGCGACGAACCATACGCAACAGTTCATCCGATGCTTTACGACGCAGTTCTGAATCGCTGAGGCCATTTGCGCGCATATCGGTGTACAGTCCCGTGACCATCCAGTAGCAGGCTTTGTGCTTCAGCGTGGCCGGGATGACTTTGTGCTCAGGCCAAGGATATGACTCTGCGTCGGGGTACTGTCCGCGAGTTCGGCAATACTGGTAGACCATATCAACCAGTTCATTCGCATCTGGCAGTCCAGCAGAAACAGCCTGTTCTGAACGGCACCAGGCGACGAATTGTCCCGGCGACGGCATGAACGGTTTTTCCTGTTTGCGGGCAACACGCATTCCGGCGTTAATCTGCTCCATGGTGGTGATCCCGTTCTCTTTGAACGCAAGAAGCCATTGCCGGCGCATCTCGTTGAGGTCTTCTGCAGACTTGCTGGCCAGTGCCGGGAATACGGCGAGCAGCTGGCGAAACAGCTCGTTGAATATCTCAGCCGTTTTTGTCGCCTGATGTGCAAAGCTATGCGCATCCTGCATTTCAGACATGCCGGCTGCGATACGCTGGAAGTTCTTCCGGTCAAAGTTATGCATGCTTTCTGCGAGAGATTTCATTCAAGTACCCCCTTGATCCAGTCGGTATTGTCCAGCGCAGCTGCACAGGATTTCGCGTGTTGTGGGTTTGGGTTGCGCTGACGTTTAGTCGTGAGCTTATCCCACTGTTTTCGCAGGCTGGTGGGGCTCAGAATGTTGTTCTGCCAGAAGCTGTCTTCGTTGGCCCACTTGAACAATTCGCAGATTTCGTAATGGCTGCGCTTGTCCTGCATGCGCATCAGACGGATGGTGTTTGCCCATTCAACCCAGTTCGGTTCTGAGAGTGAGGCATTCACGGTGAGGGCTTTATCGAAAATCCATCGCGCGGCTTTGAGGTCGTCAGCTGTTCCCCAGGATTTTCCCGCAGGGGTATAAATCCCATCGGACGCTTCTGGATGACGAGAGAGAAACTTCAAAGTTTCCTCGTTTCGGGATTCTTTAGAATTCCGAGACGAAGAAGATCTTTTACTATTGTTCTTGTTCTTGTATTGGGTGTCTCCCGTTTCCGGGAAGAGTTTTCCCGTTTTCGGTAACACTTTTCCCGATTCCGGGAAGAGTTTTCCCGTTTTCGGCTTGTCTAAAATCCACTCAGATAGCTCAGTATTTATACCGACAATTTTCATCACTCCCTGCTTATGAGCGAAGATAATTTTCCGCTCCGCGAGAGATTTGATTGTGTCGGAAATATGCGACTCTCCGAGGTCTGTAAGCTCAGCAATCACCGTGTTTGTTACTCGGTCCTGCTTCTTGTTCCATCCATAGGTAAGCCAGATAACAGCCTCAAGACACTGCCACTCACGACCAGACATCCGCAGACGTGGCTTGAGCTTCTGTATCTCGTTTGCGATCTTGGTATACCCGTTAGCCAGGTCGGCCATTTGACCTCCCGAACGCTCGGTTTTAATCGGAAAATTGATAACTTCAGCGGTATTTGACATACTCACTCCGTGAACTAAGAGCCCTTTTTTCACACCCCGAAGACTGGCTGTGTTGGCGCACAACAGTCTTCACCCACTCAGAACAACCCAACCTGGCTATTCCCCTTACGGATTGATTTCTTTGCTTCTCGCTTTTCTGCAGCGCTGGTTTGCTTCTCAGCCCACAGCCTGGCGTGGCGCATAACATCATCAAAAATGCCTCCCTTACGACTGGCCTGTGACATGCGCTTGTACATATCGACAGCCTGAAATGCCCCCCTGAGCCACTGACTGGGTAAATCCCTGCCGGATAAGCTCTTCGCGGACGTTTTTCTCAATGAATTCGATATGGTTCACGTAAACCTCCAGCTACAACGTGCCGAGCATTGAGGTGACGATTGCCATTAGCGGCCCCGTTAGCTCTGGGTCAACCCGGAACATCTCGACAATGCCCTCACTCAGCTCTTTCAGCTTCTGATGGCGTGGTGCCCCCATAGCAACGGCAACCTTCGCTTCGCTGGTTTCTTTCTCCAGACGAGCCAGTCGGGACATAAAACTCTCTTCGGGCAATAGGCGGTGGCGGTATTCCAGCGGAAGAACGGCCATGATCGCCGGTGTAAGAAGGCGAACATACTCGCGATAGCGCTCAGACTCGGCCGGGTTGTCCAGGTAGCGAAAAAGCTTCTGGCGGGCACGGCTGATATCATCAGGAAACGCGATCTCCTCGCCGCCCTGCTGTCGCCACTCATCGATGATGTGTGCCGACACAACATCCTGCCCTTCAGCTGCAGCCCAGGCGCGAACGGCGGAGCGAATAGCGTCGTGATCTGACTCTCTCAGCTGATTTCGCTTTATCAAAGTGCCGGTCTTGAATCCGGTATTTTGTTGAAAGGAGAGTATTTGCATGGTCAGCCTTCCTCTTTCGGTAGGCCGTCTGTTGGATTTGGATAAAGATCAGGGCGAAGTTCGTGAGGTGTAATGCCTGTAGCCTGAAAAATAGAGGAAATGCGTCCCTGAGGCACAAGCCCCCCACAACGTTTTTTCCAATGACTAATTGTCATTGATGAGACGTCCAATTTTTCAGCAAGCTTTGTTGCGTTACCGGCATTTTTTATGGCTTTCTCTAATGCATTCATAAGTGACTCCTTATAGTTTACGAATCAAATTAAACATTATGTTTATTTTAATGTCAACTTTATGAATGTTGTGAGCGTAAACATTTAGTTTAAAATCGTGATATATGAGAAAAAATACGCACCAAGCAGATAACCCGCAGGTTCAGCGGCTTAACGAAATCATTGAGAAGAAGCGCATATCAAAAGCTGATATCGCGAGGATCTGTGGTGTGAGCGCGCAGTCTGTTAACAACTGGTTTGTGCGGGGCGCAATAGGAAAAAGCTCTGCGATAAAGCTCGCGGATGCGCTTGGCGTCAGCCTTGAATGGGTTTTAGGCCAAGATGTGGGCTCTAAAGACGGATTGAGACCTGACGAGCGAAGGTTGCTTGAACTTTACAACCAACTGCCAAACGAAGAAGAACAACAGAACATGCAGCGGATCATATCTCTTCGGCTGAAGGAGCTCGATGAGCTGTACGCCAAGTACATGGGGCGGCGGATTAAGGGTGATGCTGAGTAACCGCCTCAGAGGTATAGACAGCATTCGTACTCAATAGTGGGCTGATGAGGTATTTTGGTTGTTCGGCAGCATGATACAAACATATAGGCAAGACGGTTATTTTTACTTTTCAACCCTATAAATACGGTATGTTTGTCTTAACTGATATAAAACACACAATATGCTTCGTTTAACTAGAAGGATTTTGATATGCCAAACCAACTTTTTGAATTCAAAAGCTACCCTATCGTATTCATTGGTTCAGGTATATCTAAAAGATATCTAAAAAATTACCCTACTTGGGAAGATTTACTAAATGAGTATTGGCAAAAAATAAATCCTGAAATAGATTTCTATAATTATCTTCTGACAATAAAAGAGAAATTTCGAGCCAGCATTGGCGATGATTCTGATTTAGATCATAAAATATACACTGAAGCAGCAACTAAAATAGAGAATGACTTTAACAAGCTTTTTACTGGCAACGCAATTAAACTTGAAGGGCTAGACGCAAAACGTGTGTTTAGTGAAAACATTTCACCTTTCAAATACTCAATATGTCAACGGTTCTCTTCTCCTACGCTTAAGGATGATGTAGACCTAGATGAATTAAACTCTTTCAAAGCACTATTAAAAAAAGCAAAAATGATCATTACTACTAATTATGATGCCTTTATAGAGCATCTGCTTAATGATCAAGGCGTCACCCCTAAACTATATATTGGAAATAATGGTTTCTTCGAAGACACCATCGGATGGTGTGAGTTATACAAGATACATGGAGATATCAAGGAACCGAAATCAATTGTAATTAGCTCTGAGGACTATGAGAAATATGATGATAGTGCAATTCTCATAAGTGCAAAAATACTATCGAATATGATTAAAAATCCAATTCTCTTTATAGGGTATTCGTTAACAGATAGAAATGTGAAAAAACTATTGTCAGACTTCTCATCACAATTACCAAAAGAAGATGGAAGGAAATCAGCTGAAAGAATAATTCTTATTCAACACAAACCAAATGAAGAGCAAGTAATCATAAAGCAAATCACTGATCAGCAACTTCAGGTTACTTACACCTCTGTTGAAACAGACAATTACAAACAGATTTATGATGAGATAAGCACTGTTGATGAAGGATTGTCTCCTTATGATGTTTTACGATATCAGAGAGCAATTAAGACACTTATTGTTAATGAAGGCGAAAAAGGCAATCTCGACACATTACTAGTATCTCCATCAGACTTAGATAAACTTGAAGAAAGCGTTAAACAGGGAAAAAACCTGGTTGTAGCTTTAGGTGATAAAAAATACGTTTTCACTCAAATAAAAGAACTTAATTATCTAGAGGACTATTTGTTTGAGAAAAATGAAATATCCAACAAGTTAGCAATTGAGTTTATCATTGATGCAAAAAATACAATAAGATTACCGTTTTCAAAGATTATATCCAGTTGCAACTTCCGTGATTTAAATTTGCAGCAAAAAGCATTAACTCGACTTAATCAAAGAATCGAGCGTCATGGTAACTTGGATAATATAATTAACTCTATAACATTAGATAAAGCAAATGCAGAACGAATCTTTACCACAATTACAGAGATAAAAAACGCAGGATTTAGCAAGCGAAAAGAACCAGTTGTCGTTATAAAAAATATTAGACACATAGATGTGCGTGAATTATCTGTCTATGTAAAAGAAGATATATTTTTACAATTTATATCATGTGATAATGAAAACTTAAAGACTGTTTATAGGAAATTGTTCTTAGCCTACGATTTGCTTATAAATGGTGATATTAAGAAACCTCTCTGAATAAAATCCCCGAATAGTAGTTTTGTTCGGGGCCTTTCGCCTTCCGCATGGTGGCGGAATGGTTTCTCTATGGTGAGAGAAACCGTGTGCACACCTCTAGCTTTGCAGATTACCTATTCAATATATTGGACATTATAAAAGTCTTGTAATTGTAAAACCCATATTATTCATAGAATTATGCTTCATGTATTTTAATGCAAATGTTGTAAACCTCAACATCGTTGCGATCATTCTTCCTCTTTAAGCCGTGCTTTTTACTAGCAATCATGTAACAACCGTTCATGACTACAAGCAGAACATGGATTCACCACAGGCGTAGCCAATATAAGTATACCATCCCCTCTGATTCCCTTTCCTATACATCCTTTGGCGCTCCCTTGGAATGACGTTGTCTAAGGTGCGCAGTTGAGTACATCCAATCCTGTCAGCGATGAAAGCTCGAACTCTATCCAACTCATCTCGCTCCACAACCATTCTAGCTGATGATTTTTAAACCAATAACAGCATTAAAAACAGTCAACCCACCTCTTAAATCAATTGCGTGTAAACTTTTTGTTTACTTAAAACAACTCATTTAGTTGACTACTGAGTAAACATTGTGTTTAATTATTCCATCGAAAAAAACCACCCAGGCATGGAGCCCACGAAGTAGCTGCCGGCGGCATACGAAACACCGGATGAGGTGGAGAGATCAACGCGCAGTAGGTTTAAACGTTCCGCTGGCCGGCGACAAGGCAGAGGTTGAAATGAGCAAGCGCGGCATCAGAGCCCTGGTCATTTCGGCAGTAATTGGACTCTTCATCTGGATAGCGCTTATCAGCGCACTGAGGGAGTTATTTCTATGATTGATTTCGCACGCAAACCCGCTCGTCAGCAGGCTGTTCGTTTAAGTCCGCTGTCAGCTTTCATCCGCCGGGTGTGCTACATGCTCGCGCAAAAAGGAGACCCTTCATGAGCACGATGTTTGCCCTGGTTCTCACCGTCAGCATGCTGACGGGCGGTAATCAGGATGTCCTGCTCGGGGTTTACGACACTGAGAATGACTGCAAGGCAGCGGCAGAAGAGCAACACGTGAAAGCTGAATGTTATCCGCTGAAAGGTGTACTGGACGAGCATCCAGCCGGGTTCACGGTGCAAATGTAGGGGGAGTTATGCAGAAGAAATGCGCTTATTGCCGCAAGCCGATTGAGGAAGGCAAGGAAGTAAAAATGACCATCCTCATCATTCACGGTTCGCAGCTGGCGCCACGGGAAAGGACCTATTGCTCTACGAAGTGCGGTCAATACGACCAGATGGCCAACGAGGCCTAACGTAAAACCCGCCGAAGCGGGCTGTACGTCCGGTGACACCGACCAAAGTTCCACCGGAAATTACCAAAAACCAATGAACACCCTGAATGGGCGCTATCAATGGCCCGAGGGATTCTACATCCAAAATTGAGGCTATCACATGGAATATTTTTATCTGATAAAAGCGACTCAAAAATCGGGTAAAGCCGATGCCGTAATCTGGCGTTCTGCAAAAACCGAATCCCGCGCGCTGCTGCAGTTGGACGTCGACCTGGAAGATGCTGAGATTGAAACAGGCCGCGGAAAAGACTATCAAAAGCCAATCCGTACCGATTTCCCGGTATTTAACGACCTGCCAGCTGAAGGCGTGCTCGATTACTCATGGTGCGAACGCTACCAGCTAGCCGACGACGGTCGTACCTGGGCACTGAAGCCAGGACAAGAGCCCATGGACGTTCATCACACCGATGATGCTGGGGTATCCTCTGACCCTGTCACTGGCGAGTTGGTTGATGACAATAGTGCTGACGATGCTGGTGATGTCGATACCGTGGAATCGTTCGGCAATGCTGAATACGAAAACGATACAAACGCCCTGTTCAATATTGCTGAGCAGCCGTTCCGCATTAAGCTGCTGGCGCAGTACATGGCGAATGATAACCACGTCTATCAAATCAGTATTCCTCACCGTAAAGAGCTCGCAGTTCTGGAAATGGATACCGATAACTCCGCAGTGCAGGATCTGATTCTCGCCGCTGAGAACGTCCAGGGGTTGAAGGATGCCGACATGCCTACCCTGTGGAAATTTACCAGCGCCAACAAAGCTGTATTTCCTGAAGGTAAGCGCCACGAACTGGGCAAGCGTATCCAGTTTGCAAAACTGTGGTTTGAAACTCCGCACATTGACCGCGGCAAACTCGTTCGCGAATGGTCTGCCGGAAATTACATTTCTTCCGTTCAGAAAACGGACACCGGCACGAATGCTGGCGGCGGTAATAAAACCGACCGCAACCCTGACTACACCCATAGCCTTGATACGCTTGATGTTGAGATTGCGCTGGCCACAATGCCGATGGATTTCGATATCTACAATTTCCCGGCATCCATTCATCGCCGGGCTAAAGAAATCGTCCAGAAAAAAGAAAGCCCGTTCAAAGAATGGTCTGCTGCGCTGCGTAAAACCGCAGGCATCCTGGACTATTCCCGCGCTGCTATTTTTGCCCTCATTCGTGGCGCCACCAGCGATATTCATCATTTCCCGGTAAGTCTGCAGACCTATATCAATGCGAACCTGACAGAGCATAAGCATGAAACGCCCTCTGCTGAAATGCTTGAGAAAGCCGGGCATGTGTCATCTGCCGCCGTCGCTGAACGGTCAGCCGTGGATAAGATTCTCTCAGCTCAGCGCGGTGAATATATCGAAGGGGTAAGCGATCCAGATGCACCGAGCTGGGTAACGGAAGACCTGACCAAACCCAAACAGCCTGAAGTTTCAAACATGGGCAATGGTGTTTTTTCGATTGATGGTCTGATGGATAGCCAGTCAGCATCAGCATCAGCATCAGCATCAGCATCAGCACTTTCTATCGTGGACCAGGCGCGCCAGCGCGCTGCAGAAGAAAAATTACATCCAGCTAATTCCGGGGAAACCACCAGCGATGTGCAGATGGAAACGGCTCAGCCAGTCGAAGACGAAAATGATAATGCGGTATCAGCAAGCGAAGGCACTGATGCAACTGCTCCGCAAGCAGATGCCGTGAACATGCGCGACATTCTTGCTGAGCGCTGCCCTGACCTTACCGCGGCAGTATTGAAAGACCAGCAATCAGCAACTGCAGAAGAAGAGCATGAGCCAGAGCCGGAAGCAACAAAATGGCCTGAATTCTTCGAGCCCGGTCGATATGAAGGTGTTCCGAACGATGTTTACCACGCGGCGAACGGCAACAGTTCGACTCAGGTTAAAGATGCCCGTATATCTCTGATGTATTTCGAAAAACGCCACGTCTCGAAAGTCATTGAAAAAACGCGCTCTCCTGTTCTGGATATGGGCAATCTGGTGCATGCGCTGGCGCTGCAGCCTGAACAGCTGGAAAAAGAATTCAGTATCGAGCCGGAAATCCCTGAAGGCGCCTTCACCACGACTGCGACGATCCGCGCGTTTATCGACGAGTACAACGCCGGTCTTCCACCGCTTTTGAGTGCTGACGACATCAAGGCACTGCTGGAGGCTCACAACGCCACACTGCCCGCTCAGATTGCGTTAGGGGCATCAGTTGAAGAAACCGGGCAGAGCTATGTGTCATTGCCTGCTGAGTTCCAGCGCATCGAAGACGGGCAGAAGCAAACCGCGACCGCAATGAAGGCTTGCATCAAAGAATATAACGCCACCCTGCCCGCTCAGGTAAAAACCAGCGGCAGCCGTGATGCCCTGTTAGAACAACTGGCGATTATCAATCCTGACATGGTCGCTCAGGAGGCCCAGAAGGCGCAGCCGCTGAAAGTATCAGGCACCAAAGTGGATCTGATTCAGGCCGTGAAATCGGTTAAACCGGATGCCGTGTTTGCCGACGAACTGCTGGATGCATGGCGCGAAAACCCGGAAGGAAAAATACTGGTTACCCGCCAGCAGATGAGCACTGCGCTGGACATTCAGAAAGCACTGTTGAACCACCCCACCGCCGGCAAGTTGCTCCAGCATCAGAGCCGCGCCGTTGAGGTGAGCTATTTCGGTATTGACGAGGAAACCGGGCTGGAAGTTCGCGTGCGCCCTGACCTTGAGATAGACATGAGCGGCCTGCGCATTGGTGCGGACCTGAAGACCATCAGCATGTGGAACATCAAGCAGGAAGGCCTGCGCGCGAAGTTGCACAGGGAAATCATTGAGCGCGATTACCACCTCAGCGCGGCTATGTACTGCGAAACCGCTGCTCTGGATCAGTTCTTCTGGATATTCGTTAACAAAGACGAGAACTACCACTGGATCGCCATTATCGAGGCATCTGAAGAACTACTTGAACTCGGCATGCTGGAATACCGCAAAGCAATGCGCGCCATCGCGAACGGTTTCGACACTGGAGAATGGCCGGCGCCGATCACTGAAGATTACGCCGAAGAACTTAACGATTTTGATGTACGCCGTCTCGAAGCGCTGCGCGTACAGGCATAAGGGGGAGCAGTCATGGAAAATACCAACATTGTTACAGCCGAACAGCAAGCACCAAACACCATTTCAGCTAGCAACGCGATCTTTAACGTTCAGGCTCTCGGTCAGTTAACTGCTTTCGCAAACCTTATGGCTGATTCACAAGTGACAGTACCAGCTCACCTTGCAGGTAAGCCAGCCGATTGCATGGCCATCGTTATGCAGGCTATGCAGTGGGGCATGAATCCCTATGCGGTCGCGCAAAAAACGCATCTGGTAAACGGCGTACTCGGATATGAAGCCCAGCTCGTCAACGCGGTAATCGCCAGTTCCAGTGCTATCAACGGTCGATTTCATTACCGCTACGGCGGCGACTGGGAGCGTTGCACAAGGACGCAGGAAATTACCAGGGAAAAACACGGTAAAAATGGGAAATACAACGTTACCGAACGGGTGCGCGGATGGACTGATGAAGACGAAATCGGGCTGTTTGTTCAGGTCGGCGCGATTCTTCGCGGTGAGTCAGAAATCACCTGGGGTGAGCCGCTTTATCTCTCAGGTGTTGTAACTCGTAATTCCCCATTGTGGGTTTCTAACCCGAAGCAGCAGATCGCTTATCTGGGCGTGAAATACTGGGCTCGCCTGTACTGCCCGGAAGTGATTCTGGGTGTTTATAGCCCGGATGAAGTTGAGCAACGAACAGAACGAGAAATCAATCCGGTGCCGGTGCAAAGAATGTCTGTAGCAGAGATTACCAGCAACTCTGACGCCACCACCAGCGAACAGGGTACAGGTATCAGCATTGATTCACTTGCTGATGATTTCCGTGATCGCATTGAACGCGCCGAATCTGTTGATGCGGCAAAAGCTATCAGAGCTGATCTGGATAAAGAGAAAGCTGTGCTGGGTACTGTTCTCTTCACCGAACTGAAAGGTAAAGCAGTGCAGCGCTACTTCATGGTTGATGCCAAAAACAAAGTTGAGGCTGCCATAAATTCACTTCCTAACCCAGGGGATCCGGAAGCCGAAGCGTTATTCGCAAAGGCAGAAAGCACCCTGACCTCATCGCGTCGCCACCTCGGTGATGAACTGTATGACCAGTTCCGCATCACCCTGGACGACATGAAACCGGAATACCTGGGCTAAAGGAGGCGGGAGGGTTCGCCCTCCCGGTAACGATATGAGCAAATCACTTAACGCACGATGCATACGCCGCTGGGAAGTTGAATTCAAAGGGCGCTGCGATTCGAAATATAGCCCCTATTGGCACAAGCGCGATCTCCGCGGTTACATCCGTGAGGTGGCACTGACTACGGCGTATTGCATGGTTGAAAACTTGGCCTACAACAACGCAATGCACGATTTTTTCGCTGATGTGAGTGACAGGAATGGCTGGTCGCCAAAGTTCTCGGCATGGTACGACGGGCATCGAGAGCATTATCTCAAAGAAGCGCGCGACTACCTGAATGAAGAAGCTACCAACGACGAGATCGACGAGGAAATTCAGAACGAGCTGGAGGCCTGGAATGACTGAGCGCGGAATGATTTTTAACGGTGAGATGGTGCGGGCCATTCTCGACGGCCGGAAGACGCAGACCCGGCGGCCTATCAAATGGAAACAGACTCGGTTCACTGAAATTGGTGAGCGCGAAGACGGTAGCAAATGGCCGTGGAGCGAAGATGCAGAGCATGCTTGCGACTTCTGGCACCCATGCCCGTTCGGCGCCGTCGGCGACCGCATCTGGGCGCGTGAAACATTTCGGGTGCATAGCCGGGCTACAGACGTTGCCACCTTGGTATACAAAGCCAGCGTGCGAAATTCGTGGACGGAGCAAACCCATCGCGTGCCTGTAGCTGTCTGCAATAAAGCGGCAACGCCTGAGAAGTGGACACCATCACTACACATGCCGCGCTGGGCCAGCCGCATTCTGCTGGAAATTACAGACGTGCGGGTTGAGCGGTTGAACGCTATCAGCGAAGAGGATGCGCGAGCAGAAGGCATTATTGACGGTGGCTGTCTGAATTGCGGGGAACCTGAGCCATGCGGATGCGCCAATCCAGAGCCTGATGCTACCGATGCTTTTGCCTACCTGTGGCAATCGATTTACGGGCAGGAAAACTGGAATGCTAATCCCTGGGTTTGGGTTATCGAGTTCAAGCGCGTAAAAGGCGGTGCAGCATGAGTCTTAAACATCGATTACCTGAGCTGGAAGCCAGCATCGACCCTGCGGCATTGCGCGCGGCCGCCGACGAATATTCGGATCTGCTTCTGACTTTGTGCTTGTGCATGAAGATGGCCGGCCCCACACGAGCGAACGTACGCGCCTGCGCCACCGCGCTTAAAAAGCGCATGACAACATGGCACAGCCAGAAAGAGCTCAACGTAATTCTGTCCAGTTGGGATCCCGTTGGCTATGTTCTCGGCCTCCGCCGTGAAGCGAACGACAACGCGCGAGCAGCTGGCGATCCGGTTGATGTATTTGTGTGAGGTGGATATGCGACTGATAAACCGAAGCAAGCAATCACCGCTAGGCCGCCAGGCTTGTGATGCCGCACTGGCAAAACACGTAGAGCTTTATGGCGATTATGGTCGGCAGAAAATGAAGCGGACTTATACCGTCGTGGTGCAGGGTTCAAAAATCACTGTTGAGGTGGTTAACCGACGCTGTAGTTACGTGGCTACTGCTATGAGCTGCGCCCGCAGGCTGCAGCATCTTCCTGGACAATGTAACTAAGGGGCTTTTATGAATAACGCATCTCATTTCCAAGATGAAATATTGGTAACCAGTGACATTCTGTCCAGATACAAAATTTCGCGCAGCACACTGTATTTCTGGAGCACTCCATCCCGGATGCCATCGTACTTTTCTCAGCCGTTTCCGAAGCCAAAAATAAATGGCAGCCCTAAAAGATGGCGTTTGTCAGACCTTCTTGCCTGGGAAGACAACATGAGTATCAAACCAGAGGCTGGCCAATCAACTTCTCAAGATGACGCTGCCAAACAGCAAGCCAATGACGCTGATCATCCAAATAATCGTGGAGGTTATACCGCGCCATGACTCCAGACATATGATGCCCTAGTAGCTTTTCCACAACATGTGGTGGCGCACCTAATTCAGAAAGGCGCGTCGCCACTGTTCTTCTCAAATCATGAAGCGACCAAGGTTTCATCCCTGTTTTTGCAATTATCTGCGCAGAGAAAAGAGCCACGTTTGGTTGAAGTGGCGGCCTGTCATCTTCTGGTCCCCTGTATCGTGACAACGTCACAACATGTTTTGAAACTGATGTTTCTTTTTCAGCTACCATCATCTTTATTACAGCCTCAGGAAGCGCCCTTCTCACCGACTTCCCAGTTTTATAGTCACTTGCCGGGATAGTCCATGTTTTTTCCTTGAAATCAAACCATTCCCATTTTGCTGTTCTGATCTCTGTACTTCGACAGCCAGTCATAATGAGAAACTTCATTATCAATTGCTGCCTATATTTCATCTCAGGCAGGGCATTCCAAACTGTAATGATTTCATCATCACTTAACCTGCGATCTTTTACAGCTGCTGTGAGCCCTACATCTGATCGTCTAAGGCTTTCAATAGGGTTCACGTTAATTACCCCACGGTTGGAACAGAAACGAAATGTGCGCTGCATCAAACCGAGCATTTGCCCTGTAACCACTCTTCGCCCCATACCGTCAAAAAGATTTAGCCAGTGAGCTTTAGTTGTCTGATCTACAATCATATTTCCGAGCACTGGGGCTATATGATTATTGAAGTCGCGGCGGTTAACTTTGATTTTTACCAGACCTTCAGGGATGCAGTAGTACTTCTCCCAGTAATCGAATGCTTCTTTCACTGTAAGCGCTTCGACTTTTTTCTGTTTCTCGAGTAGTACTTGCCGTCTAGGATCAAGCCCTTCCGCTAGCCAAGCCCTGAACTGTTGCCTACGTTCTCGGGCATGAGCTAATGAGGTGGTTGGATAATCACCAATCGTTAGTTGTGCGGCTTTCCCGTTCCATCTGTAGCGGTAAAAGAATGTTATACTGCCGGATGTAGACAACCTGACATTCAGACCATGTGCGTCTGAAATGACCTCGATTTGGTCTCTTTTTTTGCCAAGAGCTTTTCTTAATTTTGTGTCGGTAAGCAATGTGTACACTCCGGAAGAAGATATACACATCAGTGTACACATTATACGTAAATTGATAACCTTCAAATCTATGAAGAACACACAAAAATAAAGCGCTACATACTGGCAAGGCGTTGATAATAGCGGGATTCTTGAAAAGAAATAAAGCATGACTAACAAACTTAAAACGGATACATATGCCCTACGATAGCGTCTATCTCGAAAAGCGCCCGCCCGGCGCATTGCGCACCGTATGGCGTAAATTCTACGGCGATACCACCGCGATGATTGGTTTATACGGCTGCGGCGCGCTGGTGCTGCTGTGCGTATTCGGCGGCTGGTTTGCGCCCTATGGCATCGATCAGCAGTTCCTCGGCTACCAACTGCTGCCGCCTTCATGGTCGCGCTACGGCGAAGTGTCGTTCTTCCTCGGGACCGACGATCTTGGTCGCGATGTGCTAAGTCGCCTGCTCAGCGGCGCGGCGCCGACCGTCGGCGGCGCCTTTGTGGTCACGCTCGGCGCCGCGCTGTTCGGCCTGGTGCTTGGCGTGATTGCCGGTTCCACCCACGGTTTGCGTTCAGCGGTAATGAACCACATTCTCGACACCCTGCTGTCGATTCCGTCGCTGCTGCTGGCGATTATCGTCGTCGCTTTTGCCGGGCCGCATCTGAGCCATGCGATGTTTGCCGTCTGGCTGGCGCTGCTGCCGCGCATGGTGCGTTCGGTCTACAGCATGGTGCACGATGAACTGGAAAAAGAGTACGTGATTGCCGCCCGCCTTGACGGCGCTTCCACGCTCAATATTCTCTGGTTTGCGGTTCTGCCTAATATTACCGCAGGGCTGGTCACCGAAATAACCCGCGCGCTGTCGATGGCGATCCTCGACATTGCCGCGCTCGGTTTTCTCGACCTCGGCGCTCAGCTACCCTCTCCGGAATGGGGCGCCATGCTCGGCGACGCGCTGGAACTGATTTACGTCGCCCCCTGGACGGTCATGCTGCCGGGAGCGGCCATCATGATAAGCGTACTGCTCATCAATCTGCTGGGCGACGGTATTCGCCGCGCAATTATTGCCGGGGTTCAATAATGCCGTTACTGGATATTCGTAATCTCACCATTGAGTTTAAAACCAACGAGGGCTGGGTAAAGGCCGTCGATCGGGTCAGCCTGACGCTGGCTGAAGGTGAAGTCCGTGGCCTGGTGGGGGAATCAGGTTCCGGCAAAAGCTTAATCGCCAAGGCGATTTGCGGCGTCACCAAAGATAACTGGCGGGTCACCGCCGACCGTATGCGTTTTGATGATATCGATCTGCTGCGCCTCTCTAACCGCGAGCGCCGAAAACTGATTGGCCACAACGTATCGATGATCTTCCAGGAGCCGCAATCCTGTCTCGATCCTTCCGAGCGTATTGGGCTGCAGTTGATGCAAAATATCCCCGGCTGGACCTTTAAAGGCCACTGGTGGCAACGCTTTGGCTGGCGTAAGCGCCGCGCTATTGAACTGCTGCACCGGGTGGGAATTAAAGATCACAAAGATATTATGCGCAGCTTCCCCTACGAGCTGACCGACGGCGAATGTCAGAAGGTCATGATCGCCATCGCGCTTGCCAACCAGCCACGCTTGCTGATTGCTGATGAACCCACTAACGCCATGGAGCCAACCACCCAGGCGCAGATTATTCGCCTGTTGACCCGGCTCAACCAGAATAACAACACCACTATTTTGCTGATCAGTCACGATATGCAGATGCTCAGCAAATGGGCGGATAAAATTAACGTCATGTATTGCGGGCAGACGGTGGAAACCGCGCCGAGCGAAGAGCTGGTGACCATCCCTCATCACCCCTACACTCAGGCGCTGATTCGCGCCATCCCGGATTTCGGCAGCTCAATGCCGCATAAAAGCCGGCTGAATACCCTGCCCGGCGCCATTCCGCTGCTGGAACAACTGCCCATTGGCTGTCGGCTGGGGCCGCGTTGTCCCTATGCGCAACGCGAGTGTATCGTCACGCCGCGTTTGACCGGCGCGCGTAATCATCTGTACGCCTGTCATTTCCCGCTGAACATGGAGAAAGAGTGATATGGTCGAAACATTGCTGGAAGTTCGCAATCTGAGTAAGACCTTTCGCTATCGCACCGGCTGGTTCCACCGTCAGACGGTTGAGGCGGTGAAGCCGCTGAGCTTTACCCTGCGCGAGCGTCAGACGCTGGCGATTATTGGTGAAAACGGCTCCGGTAAATCAACGCTGGCCAAAATGCTGGCCGGGATGGTTGAGCCGACCACCGGCGAACTGTTGATTGACGACCATCCGCTGGCGTTTGGTGACTACTCATTCCGCAGCCAGCGTATTCGCATGATTTTTCAGGATCCCTCGACCTCGCTCAACCCGCGTCAGCGTATTTCGCAGATCCTCGATTTCCCGCTGCGGCTCAATACCGATCTTGAACCAGAAGCCCGGGAAAAGCAGATTATCGAGACGATGCGCATGGTGGGCTTGCTACCGGACCACGTCAGCTACTATCCGCATATGCTGGCGCCGGGGCAAAAGCAGCGCCTGGGTCTTGCTCGTGCCTTGATCCTGCGTCCGAAAGTGATTATCTGCGATGAGGCGCTGGCCTCGTTGGATATGTCGATGCGCTCGCAGCTAATCAACCTGATGCTGGAACTACAGGAAAAACAGGGAATATCCTACATCTATGTCACCCAGCATCTGGGGATGATGAAGCATATCAGCGATCAGGTGCTGGTGATGCACGAGGGTGAAGTGGTCGAACGCGGCAGCACCGCCGATGTGCTGGCCTCGCCGCTCCACGAACTGACCAAGCGGCTGATCGCCGGCCATTTCGGCGAGGCGCTGACTGCCGACGCCTGGCGAAAAGATGGTAAATAGCGTTAACCTTCCTTCAGGGGCGGCATAATAGCCGCCCCAGCTATTTATCACTGCGGAAACACACTCTGCGCCGGTAATGGTCGGCGGTCAAAGCGGCGCAGCGCATAATACAACCATCCGGTACCTACCCAGCCGATAATCCATGACACATCATTGCCGGCGAATATCCACGTCAGCGAACCATGGAACAGCGGGTTCTCAATAAACGGCAGTTGAATAAGCACGCCAATGATATAAATGGTAATGGCATACAAATTCCAAAAACCATAGCGCTGATGCGGATCGCTAAGCGCCGGAATATCGACCGCGCCTTTAGAAATAATGTAGTAATCGGTCAGGCTGATGGCGCTCCAGGGAACGAAAAAGGCCAGCAGGAATAACAGGAAATGGGTGAAGTGCTTTAAGAAAGCCGGTTCGCTAAGCAGCGCGATAATACACGAAGCCGCGACCATCAGGACGACGAAAGCAACGCGGCATTTCTGCGACAACGCCGTCTGGCGACGGAAACCGGAAACAATGGTGGTCAGAGACATAAAACTGCCGTAGGCGTTAAGCGTCGTGAAGGTGATCTTGCCAAAGCAAATAGCAAAGTAGATAACCATCGCCATCACCTGGCTTTTACCCAATCCCACCAGATAACTCACTTCATGACCGGGGAAAGCGCTGCCGGCAATCGCGGCGGTAAACACCCCCAGCGTCATAGATGTCTGGGTTCCCAAAACGGTACCGAAAAACACCGAGCAGAACGTTTTCGTTGCCGATACATTGCGTGGCAGGTAGCGCGAATAGTCGGACACATACGGGCAAAACGCGATTTGCCACGACGAGGACAGCGACACGGCCAGCAGGAACATCGGCAGGGAGAAATGGTTATTTTGCGCCAGGGCCGCGAGATCCGCCGACATCAGCAGGGTAACGAACATATAGACGAAGGCCAGAATGCCGATAATGCTCGCCAGTTTACCCAGCTTATGAATCACCTTATAACCCAGCACCGCAATAACAATAATAATTGCACTGAATAGTAGCATTCCGGCTACATTGCTGATACTCAACAGTTTTGCCATCGCCTGCCCCGCCAGTACGGTACCGCTGGCGGAGAAACCGACATACATAATGCAGACCAGTACCAACGGCACTACTGCGCCAAAGACGCCAAACTGGGCGCGGCTGATTATCATCTGCGGCAAACCCAGCCGTGGTCCCTGCAGCGCATGCAGCGACATTACCGCCGCCCCCAGCACCTGACCGAGGAGAAGACCTATCAGCGACCACACCACGTCGCCGCCCAGCACCACGGCTAAAGCGCCGGTGACAATAGCGGTAATCTGCAGGTTGCCGCCAAACCACAGGGTAAACTGGCTAAACGGATGCCCATGCCTTTCGCGCTCGGGGATGTAATCGATCGACCGCGTTTCACTTAATCCAGCCTGACTATTTTTTGACTGCCCATCTGTAGATGAAAAAGAAGACATAGGTACCTCGCTATTATTATTTATTCACTCCCCATCTGACCGATCCTGTATATACAAGCATTGACAACTGCCCGCACCGCACGCATCCTATTTTTGTGATGAATATGTAAATTCTTTGTATTGCAAAAAGTAACAAAACCATAACAATAACGTTGATAACGCCTGCGCATACCGCGCTAAACCGAGGTGTAACGCTCATGATCGTTCCCGTCCAACTATCCACTCTGCCCGTCACGCCCTGGAAAAATGGCGCAGGCGAGACCCGTGAGATAGTCTGTGTCCCCTCTCCTGACGCCCCTTTTTTATGGCGAGCTAGCATTGCCACTTTGCAAAATGATGGTCCGTTTTCCTGCTTTCCCGGCGTCGACCGGGTCATTACTCTACTGGCCGGGCAGCCGCTGCGCCTGAAAGGCGAAGCTATTGATCACGCTTTAACGCTTTGGCAACCCTGGGCTTTTGCCGGCGAGTGGCCGTTGCGTAGCGAAGGGATCCGCGAACCCGGTCTCGACTTTAATATCATGACCCAGCGCAACCGCGCCGCCGCCGAGGTACGGGTCGTTGATGATATACAGACTCCCGGCGACGAAGGCGTCGCTTGGGTATTACAGGGGCGCTGGCAACTTGGTGAACGGCAATGTGAAGCGCAATCGGGTATTTTCTGGCATCAGCAAACGCCGGGCGAACTCGCACCGCTCACGACGGACGCCCTATTGTTACTCACCACGATCGTGCGCCGTTAACCGCAGAAATATCGGTAACGCGTCGTGATCTCACGGTAAAACGTAGTGATTATCCGGTGATATACTGGGGTAAGCGCATTTATCATTACGCGCTGCGTTGCGATAGGCGGCACAAAAAATCGTGACACAAGGGGTCTTCAGTGGGATATAATTCCCGGCTAAATTTGAGTTATTTTGAAATAACAACGTTAACCGTTTGATTGTTAGAGTAAAAATAAGCAATAACGATAAGGATTAAAGCTATGGGTTTTCTTTCCGGTAAGCGCATTCTGATCACTGGCGTGGCCAGTAAACTGTCCATCGCCTACGGTATTGCGCAAGCAATGCACCGTGAAGGGGCTGAACTGGCATTCACCTATCAGAACGAAAAACTGAAAGGCCGCGTAGAAGAGTTTGCTGCTGCGCTGGGTTCTAACATTGTGCTGCAGTGCGACGTGGCTGAAGACGAAAGCATCACCGCGCTGTTCACTGAGCTTGAAAAAGTATGGCCGAAATTTGATGGTTTCGTGCACTCTATCGGTTATGCGCCGGCTGACCAGTTAGATGGCGACTACGTCAATGCCGTCACCCGCGAAGGTTTCAAAATTGCCCACGACATCAGCGCTTACAGCTTCGTGGCGATGGCGAAAGCTTGCCGCTCGATGCTGAACCCGGGCTCCGCGCTGCTGACTCTCTCCTATCTGGGCGCTGAGCGCGCGATCCCGAACTATAACGTGATGGGTCTGGCAAAAGCGTCTCTGGAAGCCAACGTACGCTATATGGCGAACGCGATGGGTCCGGAAGGTATTCGCGTGAACGCCATCTCCGCGGGTCCGATCCGCACCCTGGCGGCATCCGGTATCAAAGATTTCCGTAAAATGCTGGCGCACTGCGAAGCGGTCACCCCGATCCGTCGCACCGTCACCATCGAAGACGTCGGCAACAGCGCGGCCTTCCTGTGCTCTAACCTGTCTGCGGGCATCTCCGGTGAAGTCGTTCACGTTGACGGCGGTTTCAGCATCGCTGCGATGAACGAACTGGAACTGAAATAAGTTCCCTATCCTCCTCACCCCGGTGAGGAGGATCTCTCTCCTTTCTCTGCTTACGCTTCTCTTCTGTTATTCCAATCCGCTATTTGTTAGTACGTATCAATATTTTCTCCTGCTTCAGGGTTACGCCAGGATAGTTGTGCATAGAGGTACCGCGAAACGGCGGTTCGCCACCTACCGAACAAGGAACGCCCATGGAGCAACGCCGCGTGTATGGCAAAAACCACTGGTATCACGAGACCCAGTCAACCAATAGCCCGGTCGAGATTCTTCCTCTGGTCCCGGAGGCCGCTGACGTTGATGACCGTTTTTTGCTCGATCTGCCACTCGCAGCCGATCTCAGCCACCCTCATGAAGGCTGGCTGGCGCCCGCGCGTCAGTTGACAAAGGTCCTTTTCCCGGACAACGTCACGGTAACCCGATTACAAACCTTCAGCGCCTACGACCGTCTTAGCACCGCCCTGACCGTCGCTCAGGTCTACGGCGTACAGCGCTTGTGTAACCACTACGCCGCCCGTCTGGCGCCGTTGCCTGGCCCTGACTCCTCACGAGAAAGTAATCACCGGTTGGCGCAGATAACCCAGTACGCCCGCCAGTTAGCCAGTTCTCCTTCGGTTATCAACGAGGTCTCCCGCCGCCAGCTTGAGGAGGTCGGGCTGACCAGCCGCGATATTGTGTTAATTAACCAAATTATCGGCTTCGTGGGCTTTCAGGCCCGCGCTGTGGCCGCATTTCAGGCCGCGCTTGGGCAACCGGTACGCTGGCTTCCCGGTATGCCGCAGCAGAATGATGCCCCGGCAGAACGCTTTACTGATGTTACTGGAGAGTGGTCCCTGGATATCGATGATGCCGACCTGCGTTACGCCAGTGATGACAAGCAAGTCAGGCTCGCCGCATGGAACCGTCATCCCGGCCTGCAGCCTCTCGCCCCCCTTCTGGCAACGGATGAAGGCGCGTTGGCCCTGCTACATCAACTGCTGAATCAACTGGATAATTCTGCGCAGCCCTTAAGCGCAATGGCGGCGTTACTCGCGGCGCGAATCAACGGCAGCGTCAGCTGTTTTAACGCCTGGAGAGCTCGCTGGACAGGTGACAACGGATTGTTGCAGGCATTGCGCGGCGATGAACGAACGGTTCAGCACTGGGCGCGAAGCCATTCTTTGGAACACGTTTTCCTACAGGCGGCGCAGCTATTGACTCGTGCGCCGGACCGTTTTAGCGCCGCGCAGCTAACTCCCCTCACTGAATATGGGCTTTCCCGCGTTGAGGCTATCGATCTGCTGGCGTGGTGCGGCCTCTGCGGGTGGCTGAACCGGCTTAAAATCGCCCTCGGTGAGGTACGTCAAGCGACGTAAAATGCTGAAACAGCGCTTGCTGAGGCAGGCATATTCGCGTAAAAATGTCAGCCGCTCTTTTAGCCACGAAAAAACCTAATTATGTTTCAGGACAACCCGCTGCTAGCGCAGCTTAAACAGCAATTGCATTCCCAGACTCCGCGCGTTGAAGGGGTCGTTAAAGGCACGGAAAAAGGTTTTGGCTTCCTTGAAGTCGACTCGCAAAAAAGCTACTTCATTCCGCCGCCGCAAATGAAAAAAGTGATGCATGGCGATCGTATTATCGCTGTGGTCCATACCGAAAAAGAACGTGAAAGCGCCGAGCCGGAAGAGCTGGTTGAGCCTTTCCTGACCCGTTTTGTCGGTAAAGTGCAGAAAAAAGACGATCGTCTGTCTATTGTTCCTGATCATCCGCTGCTGAAAGACGCCATCCCTTGCCGCGCCGCGCGCGGCGTAGAACACGACTTCAAACAGGGTGACTGGGCGGTGGCAGAAATGCGTCGCCATCCGCTGAAAGGCGACCGCGGGTTCTATGCCGAATTAACGCAATTCATCACCTTTAGCGACGATCATTTCGTGCCGTGGTGGGTGACGCTGGCGCGTCATAACCTGGAAAAAGAAGCGCCGAATGGCGTTGCCACCGAGATGCTCGATGAAGGACTGGAACGCCGCGATCTGACGGCGCTTGAGTTCGTAACCATCGACAGCGCCAGCACCGAAGATATGGACGATGCGCTGTATGTCGAGCGCGCCGACGACGGTAAACTGCTGCTGACCGTCGCTATCGCCGATCCGACAGCGTGGATTGCCGAGGGCAGTAAACTGGACAACGCGGCGAAAATCCGCGCCTTCACCAACTATCTGCCGGGCTTTAATATCCCGATGTTGCCGCGCGAGCTGTCTGACGATTTGTGCTCGCTGCGCGCCAACGAAGTGCGTCCGGTACTCGCCTGCCGCATGACTCTGGCGGCTGACGGCGCCATTGAAGATAATATCGAATTCTTCGCCGCAACTATCGAATCTAAAGCCAAACTGGCTTATGACGACGTCTCCAACTGGCTGGAAAATATCGGCTCATGGCAGCCTGCTGATGACGCTATCGCGCAGCAAATCAAACTGCTGCAGGAAGTCTGCCAGCGCCGCAGCGAATGGCGGCAAACCCACGCGCTGGTATTCAAAGACCGCCCTGATTATCGCTTCGTGTTGGGTGAGAAAGGTGAAGTGCTGGATATCGTTGCCGAACCGCGCCGCATCGCCAACCGCATCGTTGAAGAGTCAATGATTGCCGCTAATATCTGCGCGGCACGCGTGCTGCGCGATAATCTGGGCTTTGGCGTTTATAACGTGCACACCGGTTTCGATCCGGCTAACACCGAGCAACTGGCCGCGCTGCTGAAAACGCACGATGTACACGTCGATCCGCAGGAAGTCCTGACACTTGACGGTTTCTGTAAACTGCGCCGGGAACTGGATGCTCAGCCTTCAGGTTTCCTCGATAGCCGCATCCGCCGCTTCCAGTCGTTCGCCGAAATCAGTACCGAGCCAGGCCCACACTTCGGCCTTGGGCTGGAAGCTTACGCCACCTGGACTTCGCCAATCCGTAAATACGGCGATATGATCAACCACCGTCTGTTAAAAGCCGTCATTAAAGGCGAGACCATTGGTCGCCCGCAGGATGACGTCACCGTGCAGATGGCGGAACGCCGTCGTCTGAACCGGATGGCGGAACGCGACGTCGCAGATTGGCTGTATGCTCGCTTCCTCAATGATAAAGCCGGAACCGATACCCGCTACGCGGCAGAAATCATTGATGTCAGCCGCGGCGGCATGCGCGTGCGCCTGGTCGATAACGGCGCTGTCGCCTTTATCCCGGCACCTTTCCTGCACGCGGTGCGCGATGAACTGGTCTGCAGCCAGGAGAACGGAACCGTACAGATTAAAGGTGAAGTCGTTTACAAAGTCACCGATGTTATCGACGTGACTATCGCTGAAGTTCGTATGGAAACCCGCAGCGTCATCGCCCGTCCGGCGGCGTAACGCTTTTATGGCCCCTGCCCAGGGGCCATACATTTCTCGTTTTGAGTGAATATCGCCAGCCGCGCAAGGATGTGCGTTTTTTTCGCTTCTCTTTTGCAACTGTTTTTTGCATCATTGATTTCATTCATTTTTGTAACCAGGATAATGCTATGTCTGATCTGAATGCCCGCCTGCTCGCCCAACGTATCGATACCGTGCTGGATATTCTGGTTGCCGGAGATTATCACTCGGCGATCCATAATCTGGAGATCCTCAAAGCCGAACTGCAGGCGTTGTCTCACGACGAGCCAGAGAAGGACTCAGGGCAATCGAAAGCGCCGTGGGAAATCTAATTCATTCCTATCCCCCAGCACGCCTTAAGGCCTGCTGGGCGCCGTATAGACCTCTAACTGTGATGTAGCTATGAACGCCCGACAACAAAGTATTTTGCAAATGGTCATCGATAAAGGCCGTATGAGCGTAGCCGATCTGGCCAGGATGACCGGTGTCTCAGAAGTCACTATTCGTCAGGATCTGAATTCGCTGGAAAAACAAAGCTACCTGCGCCGTACCCACGGCTTTGCGGTACCGCTGGATAGTGAAGACGTCGAAACCCGGATGATGACCAACTTTGCCATTAAGCGTGAACTCGCCGCGCGCGCCGCGTCGCTGGTGGCAGCCGGAGAGACGGTGTTCATCGAAAATGGCAGTTCAAACGCCCTTCTGGCTCGCACATTGGCGGAACGCGGCGATATCACCATCATCACCGTGAGCAGCTATATCGCGCATTTACTCAAGGAAACGCCGGGCGAGGTGATTCTGCTGGGCGGTATTTATCAGAAGCGTAGTGAAAGCATGGTCGGCCCGCTAACCCGCCAGTGCATTCAGCAGGTACACTTTAGCAAGGCATTTATCGGCGTTGACGGCTGGCAGAGCGAAACCGGCTTCACCGGCCGCGACATGATGCGCGCCGATGTGGTTAATGCGGTGCTGGAAAAACAGTGCGAAGCCATTGTGCTGAGCGACAGCTCGAAATTCAGCGTTGTGCATCCCTATCCGCTGGGCCCGATTTCCCGTTTCAATCGCATCATTACCGATAATAATTTGCACGACACTATCCGCCAGCAGCTCACCGACAGCGGTTTAACCGTCGATATTGTTAATCCCGCCTGATCGCCTCCGCCAGCGCCCGATAAAATGGCGTTGGCGTCCCTTCTGCGTCTGAGAGTATTCCGACCCGCAATTAAGATTTTTTACCTGACGTTAAATTTTAAAATAAGTAGAATTATTATTAGCGATATAACAGGAAGTGACTATCACCTGCGTGATTAGAGCAACACCTGCGCAACTTAAGTTTCATGGAATAACCCGTAAGTCATAGCCTGTTGCTATGCTTAAAGGAAGTTGTATCCATGAATAGATTATTCAGGAGAATAAAATGATGACTTCGATGAGCAAAAAAATGGCTGCGGCCGTACTGGCGGTTACTGTAGTAATGTCTCTGAGCGCTTGCTCTCACTGGTCTAAACGCGACCGTAACACCGCAATCGGCGCCGGCGCCGGCGCACTGGGCGGCGCGGTATTAACTGACGGCAGCACCCTGGGCACCCTGGGCGGCGCAGCGGTTGGCGGCATCATTGGCCACCAGGTTGGCAAATAACCACCCCGCATATTAAATTAATAATAATTTCGTAGTTACTGACTCACGCATCTACAAATAATTAAGGCCACGGTAAATACCGTGGCCTTGTTGTTTATTTCATAGAAATTATCTTAGCCACCCGCTAATTTCACTTTCATCCCTTTGGCTTCCAGCAGTGATTTCAGCAAGTCGCGTTTATCCCCCTGAATTTCAATCACTCCATCTTTCAGTGAACCGCCGCAGCCGCATTTCTTTTTCAGCTCAGCGGCCAGCTTCGCCAGCGCGTCGTCATCCAGATCGATGCCGGTAATCAGGCAGACGCCCTTTCCTTTGCGCCCGCTGGTCTGGCGTTGAATACGCACGATGCCATCGCCTTTCGCTCGTTGCGGCGCCGCTTTCGGCTCTTCGATACGGCCGCTATCGGTGGAGTAAACCAGGCGGCTATTAGAATCACTCATTACGCCCCCTGCTTCAGCGATGCGTTGATTGCCGCAAGCGTTGCCGCCGGATCGGCAGACTGGGTAACCGGGCGACCAATCACCATATAATCAACTCCCGCCTGCTGCGCCTGTTCCGGGGTCATGATTCGGCGCTGGTCGCCAGCATCGCTGCCTGTGGGGCGGATCCCTGGCGTGACTAACTTAAATTCCTGCCCTAACTCCTGCTTAAAGCGGACGGCTTCCTGCGCGGAACAGACTACGCCGTCGAGACCACAGCGTTTGGTTAGCGCAGCCAGTTTAGCGGCATGATCGGCAGGAGAAAGCGTGATGCCAAGGTCCTGCAAATCGCTGGCTTCCATGCTGGTCAATACGGTGACCGCAATCAGTAACGGCGCCTCTTTTCCGAACGGCAACAGCGCCTCGCGGGCAGCCGTCATCATACGCGCGCCGCCGGAGGCGTGAACGTTCACCATCCATACGCCGAGTTCCGCCGCAGCGGCGACCGCACGTGCGGTGGTATTAGGAATATCGTGGAATTTCAGGTCGAGGAACACTTCAAAGCCGCGTTGATGCAGGTCGCGAACAAACTGCGGCCCCAGCAGCGTGAACATCTCCTTACCTACTTTCAACCGGCAGTCGCGGGGATCGATTCGATCAACAAAGGCTAACGCCTTGTCACGGTTATCATAATCAAGCGCAACAACGACGGGAGAGGATGTGATAACACGAGGAGAAGAGGTAGCAGTAGACGTCATGACCGGACCTTAATTGTGGATGAGCGCCGCCAGGGCGCAAAAAAGGTAAACGGGCAGCATTCTACCTGCGAAGTGGGGAAAATGACAGGCTGCTTTTGCCCCTCTACAGACAAAAACGGGCACGCGGCAACAGGATTGGGCATGGTAAAACCCAGATAAGTATGTTGTAACTAAAGTCTGGCTTTTTTTAGAAGTTACTGACCATCCAGGCCGCGAATCGGCTTGATAGTCGCCCACGAGCGGCAGGACGGGCAGTGCCAGTACAGGGTGTGGGAAGTAAAACCGCACTTCTGGCAGCGGTAGCGCGGTTTGCTCCGCACCTGTTCACCAACCATGTTACGCAAAACCCCCAGACTCGCCTTCGCGCGCCCTTCTTCCGCCTCATTAAGATGGTAGTCCATCAGTTTATGGAACACGCGCATCGTTGGGTGGCGTTCCAACTGGCGAGTTACATAGCTTTGCGCCGCTTCCGCCCCCTCCTGCTGCTCGATAATCTGCGCCAGCATGAGTTCCGCCGTCGCACCGGTGTTCTCTTCTACACAGCGGCGCAAAAACGCTTCCCACTCCGCATGCTTACCCAACTGCTGATAACAGGTTTGCAGCATTTCCAGGGTTTCACCTACCAGTTCTTTATCCTGGCCAATCACCCGTTCCAGGCTTTCTACCGCTTTCGCGTAGTCGCCTTTTTCCATCCACACGCGCCCCATCATAATCGAGACGCGGGCGCTGTTGCGGTCCGCAGACGCGCCTTTCTTCAGCAGCGTCATCGCTTTATCGAGATCGTTGCTGGCCATCTGCTGTAGCGCCAGTTCACACCAGAAGTTGGCGATGTCGCTGCGATGTTTTTCTTTGCCCAATTTTACCAGCCGTTCGGCGACTTCAATCGCGGACTGCCAATCGCTGGTCAGTTGATAAATCTGCAGCAGTTGTTGTAGCGCGCCCAGGCGGAAGTCGGTTTCATCAACCAGCTGCTTGAACATATCTTCCGCGCGATCGTACAAGCCGGCGGCCATATAATCGCGCCCCAACTGTTGGACGGCGAGCAGGCGTTGATCGTAGGTGAGCGAGGCGCTCTCCATCAGGCTTTGGTGAATACGGATGGCGCGGTCAACTTCGCCACGGGAACGAAACAGGTTGCCAAGCGTCAGATGAGCTTCGACGGTGCCGGTGTCCTCTTTTAACATATCGAGGAACAGATCTACGGCTTTGTCCTGCTGATTGCTCAGCAGGAAGTTGACCCCGGCCACGTAATCACGCGACAGGCGACTAGCATCGTCCTGTTTGGACTGTTGTGCGCTCCTGCGCCCCATATACCATCCATAGGCAGCGGCAACGGGAAGAAGCAGAAACAACAACTCCAGCATAGAAGGTTATTCCTTGACCGCAGGGACGCCGGCATCAGCGGGCGCCGCGGCCACTGGCGCGATCTGCTGCTCCAGGCGTTTAATTTTACGCTCGGCGCGCGCCAACGACACACGTACCCGCAGCCAGAACAGACCACAGATCAGCCAACCAATGGCAAATCCGCCAGCAAACAGTACCGCCAGCAGCGTGGAGATACGGAACTCACCCTGGGCAAGCAAATAGTTGAACGTGACCAGTTGGTCATTTTGCGCGCCCAGCGTCACAGAGATGACGAAGATAGCTAATACCAGTAAGAAAATAAGTAAATATTTCACATGACTTCCCGTTCTGTGGGTGGCGCGAGTAAAACGCGTTCAAGCCCTATAAAGTATCATTTTCACCGCAGTGGTGAAATGGAAAAGCATGACACCCATCATGATATGCGGCCAGATGCCGCGAAATTCAACATAAACGCCGTCAGGTTGCGCGTTTTTTGATATCGCTCGCCTCTTCAACAGGCGGGGTTAACGGGCCGCAAAAACGCTGCGTGAGCCAGGTCGCTGCGGTAACCAGCAGCCATGAAAGGCTGGTCGCCACGATAAGATCCTGCGGCCAGTGCATGCCCAACGCCAGACGACTGCCCATGACCGCAGTAGCCCAACCCAACAGCAAACCGATAGTTACCCAGCGCCGGCGCGGCCACAACAGCCCTACCCCCAGTAGCGCCCAACTGGCGGCAAACATGGTATGGCCGGACGGAAAGGCAAAACCGGTCTCTTTTTGCCAGTGTTTACGCAAGAACCCCGGTATTGTCTGTTGTTCAGCCAATTGCTCATGCACCAGTTTAGCGCGTTCTTTACGTTTTAACTCATAGAATTGCGCCACCGGAACCTGTTGGGTTCGTTCTAACCAAATCACAAACGGCCGTGGTTCCTGCACCCGTTCTTTGATCCAGGATTTAAGCCCCTGTCCTGCCAGGATAGCGGCGCCGAGAATGAGAAACAGCACCAGCGCTTCGCGCAGACGAAATCGTAAACACCACAAAAACCAGCCAAATAGCGCTACGTGAGTAATTATTCCCCACGGCTGGGTGACGGTTTCAGTCACCCAGTACCACATTTTCAACATAGCCGGTGCTTGACCCGGCTGCCACTGCCAGCCGGAGAGCCAGACTATAACGGGCATAACAAGCAATAGCGCCGCCCCGATGGCGGTCCTTTTGGCAATCAACAGCATCGTATCTCCTTCTCTTTCCTTCTGAATATCATAACGGAAAGTAGATCGTTTGTGCGCTTTCCGCGCAGGCGGTCGTTGGTAATTAGGAGAACGTCGCGGCGTTGTGGCAAAATAGTAGTAAACAGAAAGCACATTCAGGTGCTGTCAGAATCTGGAGAATCACATGCAGCTTAAACGTGTGGCAGAAGCCAAACTGCCAACCCCCTGGGGCGATTTCCTGATGGTGGGCTTTGAAGAACTGGCAACCGGGCAGGATCATGTCGCGCTGGTGTATGGCGATATTTCGGGGCAAGCCCCGGTACTGGCTCGCGTACACTCAGAATGTCTGACGGGCGATGCCCTTTTTAGTCTGCGTTGTGATTGCGGTTTTCAGCTGGAAGCGGCGCTGTCGCACATCGCTGAAGAGGGGCGCGGGATCCTGCTCTATCACCGTCAGGAAGGCCGAAATATCGGTTTGCTAAATAAAATTCGCGCTTACGCGCTACAGGATCAAGGCTACGATACCGTCGAAGCCAACCACCAGCTTGGCTTTGCCGCCGATGAGCGCGACTTTACGCTATGCGCCGACATGTTCAAACTGCTCGGCGTAGAGCAGGTTCGCCTGTTGACCAACAACCCGAAGAAAGTCGAAATTCTGACCGAGGCGGGGATCAATATCGTCGAGCGCGTGCCGCTCATCGTCGGGCGTAACCCGAAAAACGAACACTATCTCGATACCAAAGCTGCCAAGATGGGGCATCTGCTGAATAAATAAATCAGCTCCAGAATGAATCAGGGCCAGCATTCGCTGGCCCTTTCTTTTACAGCATATTACGAATCACATAATGCAGAATGCCGTCGTTCTGATAGTAAGTCAGTTCTGTCGCAGTATCGATACGACAGCGACACTGAATGACCTCCTGCTGTCCATCGGCGCGGGTAATCGTGACTGGAACCGTTGCCGCAGGATGCAGCGCCTGCAGGTTACTGATATCGATCCGCTCTTCGCCGGTCAGCTGTAGCGTTTTACGCGTCACGCCCTGCGGGAACTCCAGCGGTAATATCCCCATGCCAATGAGGTTGGAGCGGTGAATACGCTCGAAGGACTCGGCAATGACCACCCGCACGCCCAACAGACGCGGCCCTTTTGCCGCCCAGTCGCGGCTGGAGCCTGAGCCATATTCTTTACCGGCGATCACCGCCAGAGGGGTACCTTCAGCTTTGTACAGCATGGCCGCATCGTAGATGGCGATAGGCTGCGTGTCCGGCAAATGACGCGTCATTCCCCCTTCCACGCCCGGCACCATTTCGTTGCGGATACGGATATTCGCAAAGGTGCCGCGCATCATGACTTCATGGTTACCGCGTCGCGACCCATAAGAGTTGAAATCACCGCGCGCCACGCCGTGCTCCTGCAAATAGCGTCCTGCCGGGCTATCTGCCTTGATGCTTCCTGCCGGAGAGATATGGTCGGTGGTCACTGAATCGCCTAACATCGCCAGGATCCGGGCGCCGTGAATATCTTCTACCGGTTTCGGCTCAACCCCCATCTCATCAAAGAACGGCGACAGGCGAATATAGGTAGAGTCATCCTGCCAGCGATAGGTATCGGAACGCTCAACCTGAATGGCTTTCCACTCCTCGGTACCTTCGAAGACTTCGGCATACTCTTTATGGAACATGTCGGTGGAAACCTGCTGCACCGCGCGAGCAATCTCCTCGCCGCTCGGCCAGATATCCTTCAGGAACACCGGCTTACCGTCTTTACCAACACCGAGCGGTTCATGGGTCAGATCGATGTTCATATTGCCGGCCAGCGCATAGGCCACGACCAGCGGTGGCGACGCCAGCCAGTTGGTTTTCACCAGCGGATGGATACGACCTTCGAAGTTACGGTTGCCGGAGAGCACTGCGCCGACGGTCAGGTCACCTTTTTTGATTGCCTCTTCGATAGGTTCCGGCAGCGGCCCGGAGTTACCGATACAGGTTGTGCAACCGTACCCCACGAGGTTAAAGCCCAACTCATCAAGATAAGGCGTCAACCCGGCATGCGCCAGATAATCGGAAACCACTTTCGAACCCGGCGCCAGCGAGGCTTTCACCCACGGCTGCGGTTTCAGGCCGCGCTCAACGGCGTTCTTCGCCAGCAGGCCGGCGGCCATCAGCACGCTCGGGTTGGAGGTATTGGTACATGAGGTAATTGCCGCAATCGCCACCGCGCCTTCCGGCAGCGAATAGCGTTGCCCATTGAGAGTATAATCAACCGGCTGGCGCGATTTTTGCGTTTGATTCACTTCCAGTTCGTTACTGGCGGCAAACGCTTTCGGCACATCGCCCAACGCGACGCGATCCTGCGGCCGTTTCGGCCCGGCGAGGCTGGCCTCAACCGTGCCCATATCCAGCGCCAGCGTACTGGTGAAAACGGGTTCATCGCCCGTCTGCCGCCACATCCCCTGCGCTTTGGCATAAGCTTCAACCAACGCCACCTGCTCTTCGCTGCGTCCGCTCAGGCGCATATAGCTGAGGGTCACTGCATCGATCGGGAAGAATCCGCAGGTCGCGCCATATTCCGGCGACATATTCGCAATGGTCGCCCGGTCGGCCAGCGGTAACGAGTCGAGGCCATCGCCATAGAATTCGACGAACTTGCCTACCACACCGTGTTTGCGCAGCATCTGGGTCACTGTCAGCACCAGGTCGGTCGCGGTGATCCCTTCACGCAGTTTACCGGTCAGCTTGAAACCAACGACATCGGGAATGAGCATGGATACCGGCTGGCCAAGCATCGCGGCTTCCGCTTCAATCCCACCGACGCCCCACCCTAATACGCCAAGGCCGTTGATCATGGTGGTGTGCGAATCGGTACCCACCAGCGTATCCGGGTACGCCACCCATTCGCCATTCTGCAGTTCGCTCCAGACGGCACGGCCGAGATATTCAAGGTTCACCTGGTGGCAGATCCCGGTACCCGGTGGCACGACGCTAAAGCGGCTAAAGGCCTGCTGTCCCCAGCGCAGGAAAGCATAACGCTCGTGGTTCCGCTCCATTTCGAGACGCACGTTGTCTTCAAAAGCGTTTTCATTACCAAAACGGTCCACCGTCACCGAGTGGTCAATCACCAGGTCAACCGGCGAGAGCGGATTCACTTTCGCCGTATCGCCGCCCAGACGTTTTACTGCTTCGCGCATGGCAGCTAAATCGACCACCGCCGGTACGCCGGTGAAATCCTGCATCAGCACGCGTGCCGGGCGATAAGCGATTTCGCGGTCAGCATGCGCTGTCGCCAGCCAGCCGGCCAGCGCCTGAATGTCCTGTTCGGTGACCGAGTCGCCGTCCTGCCAGCGCAGGAGGTTTTCAAGCAGAACTTTGAGAGATTTGGGCAGTCGAGTGAGATCGCCCAGTTGTTTAGCGGCCAGCGCCAGGCTGTAGTAATGGTAGGTTTTGTCTTTGACCTGTAGCGTATCCTTACTGGCTGCTCGTAGTGTTGACGACATAGCTCCTCCTTTATCACAGGGATGCATGCCCTGAACTCCTCAGGGTCTTTATTAAAGATAACACAAACCTGACATAACACTTTGATAACAACTCAAATTGCTAAAATTGACAAAACCGTACAATTCAGAAAATTTGATGATAGCGATATTACAACGAGGAGATATTTGATGAGGTTAAGTAAGTTCCAAACAGCTAAAGAAGTGTGATCGAAAAAGAGCTAATCACGACAAGCCGTGATTAGCTCAGGATGGATTAACATTTAAAGCTGATAAGTCGGAAAATAATTTCTTCCACAGTGTTTCACAATTCCGGGTGCTAATTTTACCAACCTCCTTTTGTCACAAAAGTGAAATATAACTTTCTCTGATAAACTGCTTTAGCTAATAATCCAGATGAATAATGCAACGATGCACCAGAAAGCGCTAAGCCCCACCAGTAGTGAGCCCCAGACCTGACTGCGCAGCGTTGGATCGATTTCCGCTTTGTCACTTTGGTATGCCATCGCGAGCTTTGTATAATCGATATTGTTTATCATTTCATCACCACCAATTGCTAAAATCATCAGGTACAGATAAATCTTAATAAGATATATAAAATAGATCCAGCTAATTCAGGAACAGGTAAAAGGCTTTTAGCCGTTATTTTGATCGCAGCGGGTATAATGAAAAAGTAATGAAGTGAAATACGCAGAAATGTGATTACAACGAGGTTTATAAGTTCTGATAAGGTCCATAATAGAAAATGGCACTCCCCGGAGGAAATGCCATTTAGCAATACGATTATTTTTCCGGCAGTTTAATATCTTTGAACATCGCCTCTATATCCTCATTCGAACGTAGCGCTACGGCTGTGTCTACCACATCCCGCGTCAAATGTGGCGCAAAACGCTGAATAAAATCATACATATAACTTCTGAGGAAGGTGCTTCGGCGGAAGCCTATCTTGGTGGTGCTGTGGCTGAAAATACCATTGGCATCAAGTTTTACCAGGTCCGGATCGGACACTGGATCGACCGCCATGCTGGCAATGACCCCAACACCAAGCCCTAAACGCACATAGGTTTTGATAACATCGGCATCAGTCGCGGTGAAGACGATACGCGGAGTGAGCCCGGCGCGATTAAACGCGGTATCCAGTTCGGAACGTCCGGTGAAGCCGAAGGTATAAGTCACCAGCGGGTACTGCGCCAGCTCTTCAATGGTCACCGAGCCTTTAGAAGCGAGCGGGTGATCCGGGGTCACCACAATTGAGCGGTTCCAGTGGTAACACGGCAGCATCACCAAATCGTCGTACAGATGCAGCGCTTCGGTAGCAATGGCAAAGTCGGCATTGCCCTTCGAAACCGCTTCAGCAATCTGCGTCGGCGACCCCTGATGCATATGCAAAGAGACCCGCGGATAACGCTCAATAAAGCCCTTAATCACCCCAGGCAGCGCGTAACGCGCCTGAGTATGGGTGGTGGCGACGTACAATGAGCCTTTATCCGGCCAGGTGTGCTCCCCTGCCACGGATTTAATGGCCTCAACTTTGGACAGCACTTCGCGCGCGATGCGGATAATTTCCTGCCCGGCTGGAGTGACCTGAGTTAAATGCTTGCCGCTGCGGGCAAATATCTGAATCCCTAACTCATCTTCCAGCATCCGCACCTGCTTGCTGATGCCTGGCTGCGAAGTATACAAACCTTCGGCGGTAGAGGAGACATTCAGGTTATGGTTAACAACCTCAACGATGTAGCGGAGTTGCTGTAGTTTCATGGCTGATATCCGTAAACGCGTAAAATGAATCCGCTTAATACACATTACGTTCAGACTGCTGCCTGCTGGCGGCAAAATGCCAGACATTCCCTGCGGCGCGCCGAACCAGCGCCACAACGCGTCCTGAAACCGATGATGTATAAGACGATTTGATAATAAAAAAGTGATTCTCTATAACCACTATATCATTTATATCTACAGTGTATAGATGGTAACAAAAAATAATAAGTCGGTTATAAAGCGGGAGCGACGAGGCGGTGCGCGTGGATAATCGGAGAGAAAATGGGCCGCATTGCGGCCCATTCAGAAGGTTACTTTTTCGCTTCAGTCCATTTGCCGTCGATAAAGAAAGCGGACCAGCCGGTCGCTTTGCCCTCTTTCTCGGAGGAGACGTACTGTTGCTTGGTCTTACGACTAAAGCGTACCAGCGTTTTATTGCCTTCCGGATCCTGCTGCGGCGCATCGGCCAGATAACGCAGCTTTTCAGGCAGGCGATCGCGGAAGCGGTACAACTCTTCCACTAATGGCGCACGCGTTTCACGTGATTTCGGGAAGGTGTTTGCCGCCAGGAAAACGCCCGCCGCGCCATCGCGCAGGACGAAGTAAGCGTCGGACTTCTCGCATGGCAGTTCCGGTAAAGGCACCGGATCTTCCTTCGGCGGAGCCACTTCGCCATTACGCAGGATCTTACGCGTATTTTTACACTCGTCGTTGGTACAAGCCATGTACTTACCAAAACGCCCCATTTTCAGGTGCATTTCGGAGCCGCATTTCTCACACTCCACGATAGGGCCGTCATAGCCTTTGATACGGAACTCGCCCTCTTCAATCTCATAGCCATCGCAGGTCGGGTTGTTGCCGCAGACATGCAGTTTGCGCTTCGGATCGATAAGGTAACTGTCCATCGCGGTGCCGCATTTCTGACAGCGACGTTTAGCGCGCAGCGCGTTGGTTTCGGCATCATCGCCTTCCAGCACGTTGAGGACTTCGTTTTCCGGTACCAGGTTAATAGTGGTTTTGCAACGCTCTTTCGGCGACAGCGCGTAGCCAGAGCAGCCGAGGAATACCCCGGTACTGGCAGTACGAATGCCCATTTTACGCCCGCAGGTCGGACAGTCGATACTGGTCAGCACCATTGGGTTCGGCTGCATGCCGCCTTCTTCAGGATCCTTCTCAGCCGTCTGTAGCTGGGAAGTGAAATCGCCAAAGAAGTTATCCAGTACCTGTTTCCACTCGGCCTGATGATTAGCCACCTGATCGAGGCGGTCTTCCATCTGAGCGGTAAAATCGTAGTTCATCAGATCGCGGAAGTTCTCTTCCAGACGGTCGGTGACGATTTCACCCATCTTTTCAGCGTAAAAACGACGGTTCTCGGCACGTACATAGCCGCGGTCCTGGATGGTCGAAATGATCGACGCATAAGTGGACGGACGACCAATGCCGCGTTTTTCCAGCTCTTTCACCAGCGAGGCTTCGCTGAAACGCGCAGGCGGTTTGGTGAAATGCTGCGCTGGGGTCAGTTCCACCAGGCTCAGGCTGTCGCCCTGATTGACCACCGGTAACGTACGGTCTTCATCGCCTTTACGCAGCGCGGGCATCACTTTCGTCCAGCCGTCAAAGCGCAGCGTACGTCCGCGGGCTTTCAGTTTGAACTCGCCAGCCTGTACCGTCAGGGTGGTTGAGTCGTATTTTGCCGGGGTCATCTGACAGGCGACGAACTGACGCCAAATCAGTTGATATAATTTCTGCGCATCGGCTTCCATGTCTTTCAGCGATTCCGCCATCACGTTCACGTCAGAAGGACGTATCGCTTCGTGCGCTTCCTGCGAATTTTCTTTGCTGGCGTACTGATTCGCGTTTTCAGGCAGGTATTTTTTGCCGAAGTTATCGCTGATATAGCCGCGAACCATGTTCAGCGCATCCTGACTCAGGTTGGTTGAGTCGGTACGCATGTAGGTAATATGGCCGGCTTCATACAAACGCTGGGCCATCATCATGGTTTTCTTCACGCCGAAGCCAAGACGGGTACTGGCGGCCTGTTGCAGCGTGGAGGTGATAAACGGCGCCCCCGGCTTGCTGCTGGTCGGCTTATCTTCGCGCTCCAGCACGCTATAGCGCGCTTTTTCCAGCAGCGCGACGGCAGCCATGGTTTCGTCGCGGTTAACCGGACGGAACGGCTTGTCATTCTTGTGAGTCACCTGCAGCGGTAACGCGTCGCCGCCCGGCGTGGTAGTACTGGCGTCGATCTCCCAGAACTCTTCCGGAACGAAGGCTTTAATTTCGCGCTCGCGTTCAACGACCAGGCGGACTGCGACAGACTGCACGCGTCCTGCGGACAGACCACGGGCAATTTTTTTCCACAGCAGTGGAGAAACCATATAGCCCACGACGCGGTCCATAAAGCGGCGCGCCTGCTGGGCATTAACACGATCGATATTCAGCTCGCCCGGCTTCTCAAAAGCCTGACGAATCGCGTTTTTGGTGATTTCATTAAACACCACGCGGCTGTACCGTTGCTCATCACCACCGATAACTTCCCGCAGGTGCCAGGCAATGGCTTCCCCTTCGCGGTCAAGGTCGGTTGCGAGATAGATGTGGTCGGCTTTTTCCGCCAACTGTTTGAGTTCTGAAACTACCTTTTCTTTACCCGGAAGTACTTCATAATGCGCATTCCAGTCGTGCCATGGGTCCACGCCCATGCGGTTGACCAGAGCGCCACGTTCATCCTTTTTAGGCTTTTTAGCCCCTTTGGTGGAGGTAGAGTCGGCGCTCTTTTTGGAAGCTGAGCCACTGGTCGGCAAATCGCGGATATGACCGACGCTGGATTTCACCACGTAGTCATTACCCAGATACTTATTGATCGTTTTGGCTTTTGCCGGGGACTCAACGATAACGAGAGCTTTACCCATATTCACCTTTACCTAATTTAATTCATCCAGGAATACATCGCACATTGATTCACCATCCACTAGCGACGTGCCTGATATGTTGCGGCCACGTCGATGGATATCAACCCTCTGCACGCCCAGTTTCACATCCATAAAACCAGATAGCTGAGTTTGCTGGCTTTTGCGAGCCAGGTTGCATAGCACGAAGAATTTTTGGCCGAATGTCAAGCAAATCTGTTGCCAGATCGCTGAAAGCGTCACACTGTACCTGATAAAATTCGTTACGCAACTTTATTAGCATGCAAAAGCTAACTCCGCCAGTAAAGTGATGTTTCTTAGCCAGTTGCAATTACCCCTGCACAATCAATGGAAAATTTGCCCGTTGCCCTCTCGCGGCGTAGACTACCGGCGAAGAACTACAGGAGTCCGTTATGCAAGGTACAACCCAACCCATCGAACGCCAGGCGTTACTTGAAATTGCCAACCAACTCATTCGCGATCATGAAGATACGTTAGCCGGAATTGAAGCCACCAACGTCGTTCAGCGTAACGGGGTTTTGGTGTTCAGCGGCGAGTTTTATCTTGATGAACAAGGTTTGCCGACAGCGAAGAGCACTGCCGTATTTAACATGTTCAAGTATCTCGCTCATGAGTTGTCAGATAAGTATCACCTGGTTGATTAATCGCCAGTCATTGATGGGCCGGCTCTCGGCTTAAGCCAGCCAGAAACAACAACGCGAGGTATCAGCCTCGCGTTGTTTTTATTACATTAACGGTTTTTGTCCACGCTGCCACCAGCGCAACAATAGACGGTCAGCGCTTTCCGCCGCGCTCCCGGTAACGCGATCGAGCAATTTCTTACGCTGCTGATAACGCACGCTAATCACATCGTGATTATCCATCATGCTCAACAGGAGTTCATCGCTGGTTTGTACCGCATCCGCCAGCCCTTTTTCCAGCGCCTGCACGCCGTACCAGTGCTCGCCGGTCGCCACCTTTTCGATATCCAGCGACGGGCGCATCTGATGGACGAAATCTTTAAAAAGCTGATGGGTTTCATTGAGATCGTCGCGGAACTTCTGTCGACCTTCCTCAGTGTTCTCGCCCAACATGGTTAACGTGCGTTTATATTGCCCGGCGGTATGGAGTTCAATATCGATGTCTTTATTTTTCAGGAAGCGATTGATGTTGGGGATCTGCGCCACTACGCCAATCGAGCCAAGGATAGCAAACGGCGCGCAGACGATTTTGTTCGCCACGCAGGCCATCATATAGCCGCCGCTGGCAGCGACCTTATCGACCGCGACCGTTAGCGGGATTTGTTTATCACGTAAGCGCTGCAGCTGCGAAGCCGCCAGGCCATAGCCGTGAACCACCCCGCCAGGGCTTTCCAGACGCACCACCACCTGGTCGCGCGCCTTCGCCGAAGCCAGCACCGCCGTAATTTCTTCGCGCAGGCCGCTTACCTCGTGAGCATCCATACTGCCTTTGAAATCCAGCACCCAGACACGCGCCTTGCCGCTGGGTTCCGCGGTACCCAATTTTGCCCGCGCTTTGGCCTCTTTGGCTTCCTGCTTATGTTTTTTCTTCTGCGCTTTATGCCAGAGTTTTTGCTGCGGGCCATCCAGTAGCGCCACCGCCAGCTCTTCTTTCATCTCCTTATATTGCTCGCTAAGATTCGTTACCCGCAGCTCGCCGCGCTGCTTCTTACGCTGAGTCAGATTAACGATAATGGCGGCGATAACCGCAATGGCGACGACGATAGTCGCAGCCTTGGCTAAAAATAAGCCGTACTGAGCAAGTAATTCCACGTTTTCACCTTGTGTAAAGCACTGACGTTGACGCACAGTGTACATCAGCCTTTATCATCAAGTCTCTGCGCTTTCCGTGCGCTGCGAGGCGCATTCCCGTTTTTTTTGTCGCAATGAAATCGTTGCAAGATATTAATTCTGCGAAGAGTTTCCCTTTGACTGATTGCAATCATCAATCGTTTGAGGCATAAAGCGCAAAAGTAAGATACCGAATAAGACATGGCCGTACGCAGGCCAGCAGAGGAGTCGCCGTGCACTATCAACCGCAATATCACCTACTTAAAGACCGTATCATTCTGGTCACCGGCGCCAGCGACGGCATTGGCCGTGAAGCCGCCCTCACCTATGCGCGCTACAGCGCAAGCGTGGTCCTGGTTGGCCGCAATGAAGAAAAACTGCGCGGCGTCGCGCAAGAAATTGAACAGGCTGGCGGTATTGCGGCACGCTGGTTTACCCTCGACCTGTTGACCTGCACGCCGCAGGAGTGCCAGCAGCTGGCGCAGAAAATCGCGATTCACTACCCGCGCCTTGACGGCGTGCTGCACAATGCCGGCCTGCTTGGCGACGTCTGTCCGATGGACCAGCAGGATCCTGAGGTATGGCAGCAGGTGATGCAGGTAAACGTTAACGGCACGTTTATGCTCACCCAGGCGCTTCTTCCTTTATTACTCAAGTCCGATTCCGGCTCGCTGGTGTTTACCTCTTCCAGCGTTGGCCGCCAGGGCCGCGCCAACTGGGGCGCCTACGCGGCCTCTAAATTCGCTACCGAAGGGATGATGCAGGTCCTGGCCGAAGAGTACCAAAGCCGTCATCTGCGGGTAAATTGTATTAATCCCGGCGGGACGCGTACCAAAATGCGCGCCAGCGCCTTCCCGACAGAAGATCCGCAAAAGCTGAAAACCCCCGCCGATATCATGCCGGTCTATTTATGGCTGATGGGCGACGATAGCCGGCGCAAAACCGGTATGACCTTCGATGCCCAGCCGGGGCGTAAACCAGGGATCTCCCAATGAGCGATCAACGCTACCGCGAGCGCCAGCAGCGGGTAAAAGACAAAGTCGATGCGCGGGTCGCCGCCGCCCAGCAAGAACGCGGGTTGATCATGGTATTTACCGGTAACGGCAAAGGCAAAACCACCGCCGCCTTCGGTACCGTCACCCGTGCGGTTGGACACGGTAAAAAAGCCGGCGTGGTGCAATTCATCAAAGGTACCTGGCCTAACGGTGAGCGTAATTTGCTGGAGCCGCACGGCGTCGAGTTCCAGGTGATGGCCACCGGCTTTACCTGGGATACGCAAAATCGCGACAGCGATACCGCCGCCTGTCTCGATGTCTGGCAGCACGGGCGCCGAATGCTCGCCGACGATAGCCTGGATCTGGTACTGCTGGATGAACTGACCTACATGGTGGCTTACGACTATCTGCCGCTGGAAGAGGTGCTGACGGCGCTGCGCAACCGCCCAGCGCATCAAACGGTGATGATTACCGGCCGCGGCTGCCACCGCGAGATTATCGAGATAGCTGACACCGTCAGCGAACTACGCCCGGTAAAGCACGCCTTTGACGCCGGGGTCAAAGCGCAGATGGGGATTGATTACTAACCGCCAGCCTCGCCAGCAGTTGGCCGTTTAATGGCAGGCATACGCAGTCCTCGCCGAGCGCCAGCTGTTGGTCGAGGACGTTTTGCCGCGAAACAAAGCGTTTGCGGTACTCTGTCGGCGTCAGTCCGCAGTATTTGTTAAAGGCGGCGATCAGGTATTTGTGCTCCTGAAAACCGCAGCTATGGCTGATTTCGGTGATCGGCGTACGCGTATCACGCAGTAGATTGCGAGCCTTATTCAGCCGCACCAGGGTCAGATACTCTTTAAAGTTGTAACGACTCACCCGCTTAAACAGCCGGGAAAACCACGAATAGCTCATGCCGCTGTGCTCTGCCACTTCGCTCAAGGTCAATGGCCGGTCGTAATGCAGATTAATATAATCAATGCCTTTTTTAATCATCGACTCTTCGCGTAGCGAGCTCTCCTCACGCTCCTGAGGCTCTCCTGCCGTCACCAATGCATCAAGCAGCAAATATATCGCCGCGATACGCTGGAATGGCGTACGGTTATCGACAAGCTGTTGCAGCAGCGCCGTTAACCGCTGGCGCACCTGCCAATCCACGCTCTGCGCAATACGCCCGGCGGTACACCACTCCAGCCGCGGAGAGGGATGCATTTCATCAAACAGACCTGGCGAAAACTGCACGGTGACCAGTTGGCTACCGGGCATCTCCGCGCTGAGTGAATGCACCTCCTCCGCGTTGATATACAACATATCGCCCGCGCGCAATTGCCACTCCCGCTGGCCGACGGCCAGCGTGAAACCGCCATGCAGGACGGTGATAAGCTCCGGTGCCGGGTGCCAGTGAGGTTCGCAGTAGCGCACCTCGGCGGCGAAGACGTTGAGTTTCTCAGCGTCGAAGGCGATCAGCTCGTAGCCGCTATTGGTCGCCGGCTGCCCGCTTTGTGTCACCTGACGGGGATGCGTCACTGAAAACGGGAACACGGAGTACCTCCTGAACTTTTGTTGATTAATGACCCGCCAGCACGGCATTGAGTTCGTCGCGATCGATATCCAGCGCCAGGAACTCAGTCAATGCAATCAGCAAACCACAGAACAGATCCGGCGCCAGGCGGATAAGCTTTTCACGTACCAGGTCAGGCGCTACCCCGCTCTTCGCCGATATCAGCGCCACCACGCGGGCAAAGGCTTCCGGCTGTTGAATAAGCTGCTGCAGAGAATTGTCGTCGCGCAGCGGTACGTAGCGCGCAGGGCAATCAATCTCAACGCTTGCCGTTAAGGGAAGATCGCGAGACGAGGCGCCCACGTAGATTTGCCACTGCCCAGGGGTCACCAGCCAATCCGCCAGCCCCGGATGATAGCAGGCTAAATCAGCGACGGGCAGCGCAAGCTCAACGCGACGCGTTTCCCCTGCCAGCAACGACACTTTGCTAAAGGCTTTCAGCGCGCGAACCTCGCGGATCAGCTCCCCCTTCGGGGCCGTAACATACAGCTGTACAATCTCCTTGCCCTCGCAATCGCCGATATTCGTTAAATCAAAGGCGACATGCAGGGTTTCGCCTTCGGCAAGCCGCGATGCGGAAAGCGCAAGATTGGCATAGCTGAATTGGGTATAGCTCAGGCCAAAGCCAAACGGGAAACGCGGCGAAAGAAGGCGTTTATCGTAATAGCGATAGCCGACAAATAGGCCCTCGCCATAGTGATGGCGCAGGTTTTCCCCTGGATACTGCAGCCAGGCAGGCGTCTCTTCGAGAGTATTTGGCACCGTGACGGTTAGCTTACCGCAGGGGTTCCGCTTACCGAAGAGAATTTCAGCCACGGCGCGCCCCATCCCCTGTCCGGCAAAGAAGGTTTCCAGCAGCGCCCGGCATTCGCCAAGCCATGGCATCACCACCGCATCGCTGTTGGCCAACACCACAACCACGTTTGGCTGTACCCCGGCGACCTCACGGATCAGCTGTTCGTGCGCGGGAAGAATATTCAGATCCTGGCGATCGCCATTCTCGCCATCTTCACCGACCGCCGTGCTGACAAAAATCACTGCCACATCGGCGGCTCCGGCGACGTCACGCGCCTGCGCCAGCGCCTGCTCGTCGCTTTGATTGTCGTCTGGCGCGCCCGGCGCCCACGTGACCTTAAAGTCATCCCCGGCAAGATCGAAAATCTCATCCAGCGGACGGTCGAGTAAATAGGGAACCGTAGTGGCGCAACCCGAGCCCTGAATAACCGGCTCCTGAGCGGGTTTACCGATCACCGCGATGCGCGGCGTTTTGTGTGGCTTCAGCGGCAGCAGGTTGTCTTCATTTTTCAGTAATACGATGGATTCTGCCGCTAAACGCTGCGATAACGCATGGTGTGCGGCAAAGTCAGCACGCGTGTGCGGCCGGCGATGTCGTTGCACTTTATCAACCAGTTCCAGCATCCGCAGACACGCCCGGTCGACCACCGGCATCGGTACCTCGCCGGTGGAGATTGCCGCCAGCAGGGTTTGTTTGTCCCGGCGGGTTTCCGGCATTGCCAGGTCATTGCCGGCAAGCAGCGATGCCGGGCGATCTTTAATACCGTACCAGTCGGACATCACCAGACCGTCATACCCCCATTCATCACGCAATACCTGGGTCAGTAAGAACGGATCCTGCGATGTTTGAACGCCATTAAGACGATTATAAGAAGACATCACCGTCCAGGGCTGGGATTTGGCGATCGCTCGTTGAAATCCGGCGAGATAGATTTCACGCAGCGCCCGCTCCTCAATAATCGAATCCATTTCGGTACGCCGATACTCGGAGTTATTGGCGGCAAAATGTTTAAGGCTGGCGCCGACGCCTTCGGCCTGTAAGCCGTTAATCAGCGCCGCGGCGATATCCCCACTAACGACCGGGTCCTCTGAATAGTATTCATAGCCGCGTCCAGCCAGCGGGGTGCGCCGAATGTTAATTCCCGGCCCCAATAGAATACCCACCCCCATCTGTTGGCATTCGCGACCCAGCGCTTCGCCCATCTCCCGTACCAGTTCAACATCCCAGCTACAGGCCAGACTGGAGCCATTCGGAAAACAGGTGGCCGGCAGCGAGGCGCTGAACAACGCTTCGCTGCCGCCCTTGGCGACAGGCTCGTCGGCGCTGGCCTGGTCGGCTGTTTGGGTAATCACCGAGATGAAGTCATCCATGCTCCACTTTTCATTGCCATCTATTTGCGCGCTGCTATAGCGCACGCCGTAGGTACCATCGGTCATCACGATATCGGGGATACCGTGCTGCGGCATCGATGCCGTGCGCCACAGGCCGCTGCCGGTCAGCAGCGCCACTTTTTCCTCTACCGACATGGCGGCGATAACAGTACTAAAATCGTTGTTCATCTCTCTGACTCCTTGAGGTTAAAGCGCGTTTTGCTTACGCAGGCTGATTTTCTGCACGATATCGCGATAGGTATTTTCATCTAACGCATAGCAGGCCACGAAGATGGCGCTGATGGCGAACATTGCGCCGGGGAAAAGCGTCATCAGAATATTGATGCCATTAATCGCATCGCTGGTCACATTACCCGCATCATAGTGATAAAGATCCAGCATCCAGCCCGCGCAGCCGCCGCCAATCGCCATCGCAATTTTGGTGATGAAGTTAAAGAAACCGTAGATGGCCCCCTCAGAGCGTACACCGTGATGCCATTCAGCATATTCGACGGTGTCGGCAATCATCGACCACATGGCGACAAAGCCCATGCCAAGCGTAATGCTGTAAAGACACACGCCGATCATTATCAGCCACAGGTTATTACCAGCGATGAAATATTGCATCAGTACCCCCAGCACGCCAATTAACAACGCCAGAAGCGCCATTTTCTTTTTCCCCATTAACGCAATCACTTTCTCAGAGATAATGGTTCCAATAATATAAGCACCAGACTGAATCATGAAGAAAGTAGCGGTAAACCCTTCGCTGCCGATAATGTATTTAATAAAGTAAATGGCGATCGCCATCCAGACTGTATAGGCGATATAGAAAAACACGGTAAATAATGAAAGATGAATCAGTGGTGCATTACCTAATACCGCACGGAACATTTCGCGAAGCGTCGGCGCATTCATTTTATCCTCTTCGCCAACGCGTTCTTTGGTCATGCCAAAACAGGCAAGAAACATAAAAGTCGCTAACAGCGCAAAGCAGGAAACGGCAAAGACATAGCCCATTTGTTTGTCGTTAAAGGGCGAAATCAGCCAGTCTGCCGTTGTGGAAACAATCAGATACCCGACAATAGCCAACACAAAGCGATATACCGACAGCGACGAACGCGAGGCCTCATGCTGCGTCAAGCGGTTGGTCAATGCCGAATAAGGTGTGTTAACCGCCGTATAGGCCAGGCAATAGATGGTATAGGAGGCCAGCGCGAAATAAAATTTAGCTTCCCCACCAAATGGCACAAAACACAACACGGTTAAAAAGCCTAACGGTATCGCACCATATAATAGCCAGGGACGCAATTTGCCATATTTACTCTGCGTTTTATCAATTGCAAAGCCAATCAGGATATTAAAAATTGCGTCAATCACTCGGGCAATCACAAAGATCAGACTCGCCTGTACCGCGCTGATGCCATAAACATTAGTATAAAAAAATAGTAAGAATAACGAGACAAAACCGAACGATAAATTAGAGGCGAAATCGCCTAAGCCATAGCCTATCTTTTCTTTTACGCCGATGACCACATAGCTTGCCGATAACTTTGTTGTTGTACTCATTGCGGGCTACCTGTTTTGTAATCAGTGCCGACAGTATATGACGACGCTAATAACATCACTTTGCGTTATTTGTCTGCGTAATTCCTGTTTCTTGTCTTTATGCGAAAGTGTGAAAAATGTCACAAGCGAGGGAAAAGAGGAGCATCCCGGCGGGAACCCGCCGGAATGTACAGCATTAGCCGTTAGTCTTGTTGCGGGTGCTGGAACGGCGGTTGCCGTTATTCCCCTGGCGAGGATTGCCGCTGGTCTGGCTATGACGCTTGACGGCGCGGCGGATTTGATTCGCTTTCATACGACGGCGATCTTTCTCCACCGCTACTTTGCTTTCGGTTTCCGCCGGCAGCTCCACCAGTTCACGAAGATAGTTGGTTTGCGCCAGATCCAGTTCAGTCCAGCCGCCGCGCGGCAGGCCTTTCGGCAGCAGAATATCGCCGTAGCGTACGCGGATAAGACGGCTAACCTGAACGCCGACGGCTTCCCACAGGCGACGCACTTCGCGGTTGCGCCCTTCGGTCAAGGTAACGTTATACCATTGGTTGATCCCTTCACCGCCGGTGAACTTAATCGTTTTAAACGCTGCAGGGCCATCTTCTAACTGTACGCCACGCGCCAGCTGGCGCAGTTTGTCTTCATCGACCTGGCCGAAAACGCGGACGGCGTATTCACGCTCAACTTCGCGGCTTGGGTGCATCAAACGGTTCGCCAGTTCACCATCGGTGGTAAACAGCAGCAGGCCGCAGGTGTTCACATCGAGGCGACCTACCGCAATCCAGCGCGCGCCGCGCAGTTTCGGCAGACGGTCGAAAACCGTTGGGCGCCCTTCCGGATCGTTACGGGTGCAGAGTTCGCCTTCTGGTTTGTAATAGGCCAATACCCGACAAATTTGCTCGGCAGATTCTTTTACCGAAATAAGATGACCGTCGATACGGATTTTCAAACCAGGTACGATTTCAACACGATCGCCGAGGGTTGCGATCTTACCATCCACGCTGACGCGTCCAGCTTCGATGATAGTTTCAATTTCGCGGCGGGAGCCATGGCCAGCACGAGCCAGCACTTTCTGTAATTTCTCGCTCATAGAGCTTCCTTTAGGTGTCGCCTTCCCAGGCGTCTGATATGCTTTGGCAACAACAGGCCATATAAAATCACCAACCTGTTGTTATATAAATACTTTACACATTTTAAGGCGCCATTCGTCAGCACTGTAAAACAGCGCGCGCGCCTGCGTGGGCGAACATACTACACTAACTTCAAAATGAATGCTTCACTGCGATACATTTCTCTGTCTATAGATTATCGCTCGCCGTCAATGCACTTGCCAGGAAGGGAAAGTCGGCAAATGGCGCCGGGTGACCAAACAGATAACCTTGCGCTTTCTGGCAACCGAGGTCGCGTAACTGGTTTTTTATCGCCTCATCTTCAATACCCTCAGCAACGACGGGTACCTTAAACCCCTGAGCCAGCACAATCAGCGATGCAATCATCGATTCTGCTTTATCATCATCGGCAAATTGGCAAATCAGACGGCGGTCAATTTTGATGCTATCAAATGACAGCGTATGTAAATAAGGCAAACTGGATAAATTGACGCCAAAATCATCCAGCGCGACGGCAATACCATGGCGGCGGAGATAAGCAATCATCCGGCTAATTCGCACAGCATCATTCATCAATAACCGTTCGGTTATCTCAAGACAAATATTGCCCGTGACCAGCCCATGACGATAAATTGCATCCATTAAATGCCAGGCAAAATCCTGTTGCAGGAGTTGAATCGCCGATACGTTGATATGCAGAATAAAGTTCGCCGGCGCCCCGCGGAGAATCATCGCGGAAAGTTCCCGACAGGCCTGTTCAATAATCCAGCGTCCCAGCGGGATTATCAACCCGCTCTCTTCCGCCAGGGGGAGGAAACGATCGGGAGAAATTTCGCCTACCGTTTCGGAGCACCAGCGAAGCAAACATTCACCTTCCTGAAAAGCGCTTTGATCCTGCAAATCCACAATTGGCTGTAGCATCAGATGAAATTCATGTTGCTGGATCGCATCATGAAGATGCTCATGGAGTTGGATATTATAAAGCTCAGCCTCATGCATCTCGCAGCTGTAAAACGTCGCAACGCCGTTTCCCTGTTTCTGCGCATGGCGTAATGCAATCCATGCCTCACGCAACGTTTGTTCAATATTCTCTGCGTGGATCTCAGTCGTCACCAGGCCAATATTGCCGGTATAAACGTATTTGCTTGCCGTAGGAGACGCTTCATTATTGACGTCGATAAATAGTGAGGAGAGCAGTTCTCTGTAGCGCTGACGCTCTTTTGGCTGAGTTTGTCCTGGAAAAACCACGATGAGCTTATCCACTGTATCGCGGGCAATCAGCGTATTCGTCGGCAGTAAATTATGCAGGCGAAGAATATAATCGCTAATAAATTTTTCACCATACTCCGTACTTAAGGAATTGATAATAGCGTTCATATTACTGATATGCACCAGCGCGAGCAGGTTTCTACCTTGATATAGCGATGTCTGACGCAGTAACCCTGTCCGTGAGAATAACCCGGTGGTTTTATCCTCCTCTATTTCACGCCGTTGGGCGTCGAAACTTTCTGCCAGCTTATGCGATAGCGCCATAAATGTGGTTTCCAGAGAGGCTATTTCCGGGAAATGTCGCTTATTATCTGGCGGCGTCCAGCGGTGCGTCGCAAGCTGATCCGCTTTACGGACAATATCTCGCAGAGGTTTTACCACCTTCGCCAGGCCATAGAAAACCACCAGCAGACCAAGTACAAAAATGACAAACAGCATGCTCATGGTAATGGCTATATATTTAATGATGGTATGGGTAATCATTCTCGCCGGGCTAATCACAATCCCCGTCCAGTGCAATATGTCATCACGGTCGGTGATTGGAAAAGCATCAACATAATATTCTTCTTTGCCGGAACTGAAAAACTGCAATCCCGTATGGTGATTCGCTTTTAACGTGCGACTGGCTGCCACAACAACCGGTAAATGAGTGTTTTCAAGCGTTTGTAGATTCAGCCGTGAGTGTTTTCCCCCGGCCAGCATATTTCGCGTCAATGATGGCACTGATGAAGAAATGAGCTCATTTTTTTCATTAACAATCAGCAGAATACTTTCAGGATGGGGTTTAAATTTTTCCAGACTTTTATTTAGTTCGTTGAGGTGCAACTCGCTGGCGACGACGCCAACAAACTGTCCCTGGCGATTGAATGCCGGTGAGCTGAACGCAACGCCAATTTCATTTTCATATTCATAATCGCGAAAGGGTTTTGTCCAGTGCGGACGCTGGTCTTTGGCAACCGCCGCATACCATTCGCGCTGCGTTATTTGATAATCCGCAAGCACCGCTTTTTCCAATGAGTTCACCGTCAGGTGACTATACGCCGTCAGATGGTGATCTGTTTGCGCATCTTTTACCGCAAGATAATCATTCGACTCGGCCTGGCCGCGCGCCACTTGAATAAAATCGCCATTGACCGCGCCAAATCCGACCAGATTCAGATAATGTTTGTTGCTGAAGACGTTATTGGTGGTATTGACCATTTCGCCGATCAGGCTGCGAACCGGGATCGCAGTACTGGATTGACGTCCGATCGCATGAACCAGTATCGCGTTCGATTGCGCGGGAACATCAATATAATCGTGGATGACTTCCTCGATATTGACTCTTTTCGCACGCAGAATATCCTCACTCACCTCATCAAAAAAAGCATAACCTTCGTAGTAGAGAAAAGCATATGTCGTCAGCAGCACGACGAGAATTGTCGTGGCTAAGGTAAATATGATGGCCTGAGTTAGGGTGAACGGGTAGCTGTTGACCGAAAGCTGTTTTTTTAATATTTGCATCGTTATTATCGCCGTTGGTCTATCTCATCATTCCGGTTCAACAACGAAAAACCCATTGGCGACGTCAAAACTATCAAACGTTTTCGGCCGGGAATAATAATATCCCTGGGCCAAATCACAGCCCATCTCCTGCAGTTTTTCTGCCATTTCGCGCGTTTCAACGCCTTCGGCCACCAGCGGCACGGAAAAACTTCGCGCCAACATTAACACCGAGGCGATAACCGCTTCGTTTTTTTTATCATCAAGCACATTGCTGACAAACCCGCGGTCAATCTTCAGACAATCAAATGGCAGCGAATGCAGATACGAGAGGCTGGAATAACCGGAACCAAAATCATCAATCGCGATACATACGCCAAGACGACGTAGATAAGCCAGTATTTCGACAATTCGCCACGTGTCATGCAGCAAGACGCTTTCGGTGATTTCAAGACAAATATTGCTGTTCATCAAATCATTAGCGTGAATTGATTCCAGCAGATGCTGAGCAAAATCAGGTTGCTGAAGCTGAATTGCCGAGATATTGACGTGCAGTTTAAAATCACGCGGCGCGCCGCGCGTGATAAACGCGGCAAGTTCACGACAGGCGGTTTCAATTATCCATTTCCCTAACGGCACAATCATGCCGGTGTGCTCGGCAAGGGCGATAAATTTGTCGGGCGGCACGAAACCCAACACATTTGATTGCCAGCGGATCAGGCATTCACCTTCTTTACAAGGCCGCTGCGATTCAAATGAAACGATCGGCTGCAAAACCAGATGGAAACCTTCCGAATGGAGATCGTCGCATAACGCCTGATGCAGACGCAGATTATTCACTTCCTCTTCACGCATGGCGGCCATGAAAAGTTTACTCGTGCCGCTACGCTCCATCTGGGCATGCTGTAAAGCCAGACTAACATTCATCAGACATTCGCCGATGTTCTCTGGGGTTAATGATTCAATCAACATGCCAATATGGCCAGTAAATATATGCGATTCGCCGGGCATATCAGAAGCAGACATACGAAAAACAGAAGCAAGTAGCGCGCTGTACCAGTCGACATCCTTTTCGGCATACATGCCATCAAAAGCGATAATGAACAAGTCTTCTCGATCACGACAACATAGTGCCCCTTCAGGCAATATTTTGCGAAGGCGTAAAGTAAACTGGTGAATAAACTGTCGGGCCTGAGTCGTACCGAGCACATTCTTAACCGAGTTGTAGTTGTTAACGTGTACCATCGCCAGCATATTGCGATGACGGTACAGCGACTCACAATGCAGTAAACCGCTACGGGTTAAAAAACCGGTTTCGCTATCTTCTTCCAGTTTGCGGCGTTTAGATTCGAAAGTGTCTGGAATAATTGCATAAAGGTTGCTCAATGCTGCATCCAACGAGGCTATTTCCGGAAATACGCGTTTAGTTGGTTTCTTCCACGGCATTAACCCCAGACGCACTTTATCTGCAACGTCCTTTAAGGCGCCGGTGAAATGAGAAATAATCATCAGAAGAACCAACATCAGAATAAAAATAAACAGTGTCGTGGCGAAGGTCACAAGTAAACGCTGTTTATTCATTTCCGCCATTTCCGCATGCTGTGGCGCGATAAGTACCGCCTTCCAGTTCAGCAGATGTTGGCGGTCCTGCACGCTAAAGGCGGTCGCCAACAAAGACTCGTCCTCAGTACGCAAGGAAAATGACGTCGGCGACGGCTGCGCCGAGGTAAGCTTTGCTATCAGTTGGCGATCTTGCTGCCATTTATGTTGGTTGCCGGAACGCGCGACAATGCGATTGTTGTCATCGATAAGCAGGAGAGCATAGCTTTTATCCGGCAGGAGACTCTGTAAATAAGCGGTCATATCTGCAGGTGTGGCGCCGCTGGCAATCGCCCCGACGAAGCGGCCTTGTTTATCGTACACTGGCTGGTTCCAGCTCATGATCAAACTGCCGGTAGAGAGAGAGCGTTGCCAGAAACCGTGCGTTTGCTGGCGAGCGCGGCGAAACTGCGGTAAATCAGCAACATTAAACGCGTTATTGACGTTGACAATATTGGTCTGCGGGCTTAACCCGCTGTATTTAACCAGGGAGTGATGATTATCACGCTGGGTTCGTTGTAAATAAATTTGATTACTATGATTGTCACGAATAACAGCAATACTGGAGCCATTTTCCGCAAACCACGACAGGCTCTGGAAGGCGGGCATGGTTTTAAACGCGCTCGCAGTCAAATACACCATTTCAGGAACTAAAGTATCCTTATCGATGTTGTTATTTTCGCCCTGAATATATTGTAAAAATAGATTCGTTATTTGTCGTGGGCGATCGACGGCATCCTCAAGTTTATGCTGAATAAACGCATACTGAGAACCAATGATTTTTTTATCAATGGCACTACTGACCTGACGCGACTGATAGTTAAACAAGCCAGTCAAACTGATAATAATCAGTATTAGCGCCAGCAGTGAAACCACCAGCACGCTTTTTACCAGGGTGATGGGATAGGTATTTGGGGTCAGCTTTGGCATATATTAACGGTATGTAATCACTATTATAAGATTATTATCACTGAATACCACCAGAGCTTAATGTATGACTTTACCCACCAGATATAAGGTAACGGTAACACTGGAAAGCATGAAAAAAATTAACAGTACTTTCTTCCGCTTAAACGCGTCAGAGGGTTAAATAGTCAGCTTATACATAATGTTGAATTTCTTTCTGGAAGCAATATCAATGAGTGATATCGTAAGCGGACTAATAATATAAAGAAGAAAGGAGCGACTCAATGCGGAAAGAATTTTAAAATAAATTTAAGCCGCGGGCGACGCGTGAAACGCCACCCGCGAGAAGCCTCACAGGAACGGTTTGATATCACCGACGCCTTCACGAAGCACCACCGGCGCGTCTTCGGTCAGGTCGATAACCGTCGTCGGCTGCTGGCCAAGATAACCGCCGTGAATAATCAGATCGACCACCTTCTCCAGACGGTCTTTAATCTCTTCCGGATCGGACTCCGTGAATTCATTACCCGGCAGCATCAAGGATGTCGAGAGCATCGGTTCGCCAAGCGTTTCCAGCAGCATCTGGGCGATGGGGTTCGCCGGCACGCGCATCCCAATGGTTTTACGCTTTTCTTGCAACAGGCGGCGCGGCACCTCTTTCGTTCCCTTAAGAATGAACGTGTAGTTGCCCGGCGTATTGTTTTTGATAAGACGAAACGCCACGTTATCGACAAACGCGTAGGTCGATAACTCGGAGAGATCGCGGCACATCAGGGTGAAATTGTGGCCATCCGGCAACTGACGGATACGGCAGATCCGCTCCATCGCCCCTTTATCTTCAATTTTGCACCCCAGGGCATAGCCAGAGTCCGTTGGATAAACGATAACCCCGCCCTTACGCACAATTTCCACCGCCTGATTAATCAACCGCGCCTGCGGATTATCGGGATGGATATAGAAAAACTGGCTCATACTTCCCTCTCAATTTGTTCAGCGGCCACTTCCCAACTGCGCCAGATCCCTTCCACGCCAGCGGGTAGCCAAAGTTTGCGCCCCAGTTCAATCCACGGGCAGGGCTGGTGGAAATCCGAACCCTGCGACGCCATCAAACCAAACTGTTTCGCGTAGCTCGCCAGCTGCGCGCGCTCATGCGGCGCCTGCTGGCATTGGGCGACCTCCATCGCGTCGCCGCCCTGCTCGCTAAAATGGGCCAACAGCCGTTTCAACCATTTGGCGGAAAGATCGTAACGCCCCGGATGGGCGATCACCGCTTTGCCGCCAGAATGATGAATGACATCAATCGCTTGTTTTATTGTACACCACTGCGGCGGAACGTATCCGGTTTTCCCGCGGGCAAGATATTTTTTGAATACATCGGCAATATTGCTCGCAAAGCCGGCTTCAACTAAAAAGCGGGCAAAATGGCCGCGGGTGACCGCGCCGCCATTGGCGAGCTTTAACGCCCCTTCCCAGGCACCGGGGATACGCGCTTTCTCCAACCGTTCGGCAATCATCTGCCCGCGCTGGTTGCGCCGCTCTTTCTGTTCACAGAGCAGTTGCGTCATCGCCGGATGGTTGATATCAATATTCAGTCCGACGATATGAATTTCGTGATTTTCCCACAGGGTGGAAATTTCTACCCCGGTGATAAGCGTGAGCGGCAGTTCAGCCCGCGCTATTTCGGCACGCGCTGCCGGAATGGCCGCCACGCTATCGTGATCGGTGATTGCCAGCGTCCCCACCCGCATCTCATGCGCGCGATGTACCAGCTCTTCTGGAGTCAATCGCCCATCGGAGGCGACGGTATGGCTGTGCAGGTCATAAATGACCGCGTAATTAGTGTCGCTCAAAATGGCTCCTGGTGGACCTGAACTGAAATAAGCGCATTATGATAACGACTGAGAAAGAAAATCTGCAAACAAGGGTTGACTTTATTTTCATGGACTAGTTAACTAGTACGCAAGTTCACACAACGGGTATCTCTGATGAAAGCGCAAATTATTACTCTTCATAGCTGGTGGCGTCGTTCCTGGAATCGGGCGGCGTGATCGCGTTTTGCACTCAGCAAACAGATACCGGGCCCGCCACTGAGCGGGCTTTTTTTTGAACAAAATAATGAACAGAACAGGCGAGAATGATAATGCAAACATCAAAACCAGCGCTCGAGCTTCTCACCAGCGACGCCATTTATCGCGAAAACCCGACGGCGTTATTCCATCAATTATGCGGCGCGCGCCCGGCAACCTTGCTGTTGGAATCAGCCGACATCGATAGTAAAGACGATTTAAAAAGCCTGCTACTGGTCGATAGCGCCCTGCGCATTACCGCTCTTGGCAATACCGTCACTGTCCAGGCGCTTTCAGCGAACGGCGCCGCGCTGCTTGAACTGCTGGATAACGCATTGCCGTCCGGCATTGAGAATCTGCGCCAGCCGAACAGCCGGGTACTCACCTTCCCACCGGTTAGCGCCCTGTTGGATGAAGACGCTCGCCTGTGCTCGTTATCGGTGTTCGATGCGTTTCGTCTGTTACAGGATTTGGTCAGCGTCCCGCAGGCCGAGCGCGAAGCGATGTTCTTTGGCGGCCTGTTCGCTTACGACCTGGTGGCCGGTTTTGAGGATTTACCACCGCTCAATACCGATACCGCCTGCCCGGATTACTGTTTCTACCTGGCGGAGACGCTGCTGGTTATCGATCACCAGACCAAAAGCACCCGCATTCAGGCGAGCCTGTTCACGCCGCTGGAGAATGAGAAACAGCGTCTTCTGCAACGTATCGCCCAGCTTCGCCAGCAGTTAAATGAACCGCCCGCGCCGCTGCCGGTAACGACGGTTGCCGAAATGCGCTGCGACGTCGATCAGAGCGATGAAGAGTACGGCGCCGTGGTGCGCAAAATGCAGCGCGCCATTCGCGCGGGCGAAATTTTCCAGGTCGTGCCGTCGCGCCGTTTCTCACTTCCCTGCCCGTCGCCGCTGGCCTCGTACGATGTGCTGAAAAAGAGCAATCCCAGCCCGTATATGTTCTTTATGCAGGATAACGATTTCACCCTGTTTGGCGCATCGCCGGAAAGCTCGTTGAAATACGACGCCGTCAGCCGCCAGATTGAGATCTACCCCATTGCCGGCACCCGTCCTCGCGGCCGCCGCGCCGATGGTTCACTGGATCGCGATCTCGATAGCCGTATTGAACTGGAGATGCGTACCGACCACAAAGAGCTTTCTGAACATCTGATGCTGGTTGACCTGGCCCGTAACGATCTGGCCCGCATCTGTACCCCGGGTAGCCGCTACGTAGCGGATTTGACCAAAGTCGATCGCTACTCTTTTGTGATGCATCTGGTTTCCCGCGTGGTCGGCGAACTGCGCCGCGACCTTGATGTCCTGCACGCCTACCGCGCCTGCATGAATATGGGCACCCTTAGCGGCGCGCCGAAAGTTCGCGCCATGCAGCTAATCGCCGCCGCGGAAGGCAAGCGTCGCGGTAGCTACGGCGGCGCGGTCGGCTACTTTACCGCCCATGGCGACCTCGATACCTGCATCGTGATCCGCTCAGCCTACGTTGAGGATGGCATTGCCACCGTGCAGGCGGGCGCCGGTATCGTGCTCGATTCCGTTCCGCAATCCGAGGCGGATGAAACCCGTAATAAAGCTCGCGCCGTGCTGCGCGCCATTGCTCAGGCCCACCACGCGAAGGAGACTTTCTAATGGCCGACATCCTGCTGCTCGATAATATCGACTCCTTTACCTATAACCTCGCCGACCAGCTGCGGGCTAACGGCCACAACGTGGTTATTTATCGTAATACCGTACCGGCGCAATCGCTGATTGAACGTATCGGCACCATGGATAATCCGGTGCTGATGCTCTCTCCGGGGCCGGGAACCCCAAGCGAAGCCGGCTGCATGCCCGAGCTGCTGACCCGCCTGCGCGGCAAGTTACCGATTATCGGTATCTGCCTCGGCCACCAGGCCATCGTGGAAGCCTACGGCGGCTATGTCGGCCAGGCGGGAGAAATCCTTCACGGCAAAGCGTCAAGCATTGAGCATGACGGCCAGGCGATGTTCGCCGGTCTCGCCAACCCGCTGCCGGTGGCCCGCTACCATTCTCTTGTCGGCAGCAATATTCCGGCCGGGCTCACCATTAACGCCAATTTCAACGGTATGGTGATGGCGGTTCGCCACGACGCCGATCGCGTCTGCGGCTTCCAGTTCCATCCGGAATCGATTCTGACTACCCAAGGAGCGCTACTGCTGGAGCAAACGCTGGCATGGGCGCTGCAGAAACTGGAGCAGACCAATGTCGTACAGCCGATTCTGGAAAAACTGTACCAGGCCGAGACGCTGAGCCAGCAGGAGAGCCACGTGCTGTTTTCCGCCGTCGTGCGCGGCGAAGTGAAGCCGGAACAGCTGGCCGCCGCGCTGGTAAGCATGAAAGTGCGCGGCGAACAACCACAGGAAATTGCCGGCGCCGCTACCGCGCTGCTGGAAAACGCCGCGCCGTTCCCGCGCCCGGATTATCAGTTTGCCGATATCGTCGGTACCGGCGGCGATGGCAGCAACAGTATCAATATCTCAACCGCCAGCGCCTTTGTCGCCGCCGCCTGCGGTTTAAAAGTGGCGAAACACGGTAACCGCAGCGTCTCCAGTAAATCAGGTTCGTCCGACCTGCTGGCCGCGTTTGGCATCAACCTGGATATGAATGCCGATAAATCGCGCGCCGCGCTGGATGAACTCGGCGTCTGCTTTCTGTTCGCGCCGAAATACCACACCGGTTTCCGCCACGCGATGCCGGTCCGCCAGCAGTTGAAAACGCGCACCCTGTTTAACGTGTTGGGGCCGCTTATCAATCCGGCGCACCCGCCGCTGGCGTTGATTGGCGTCTACAGCCCGGAACTGGTGTTGCCGATTGCAGAAACCTTGCGCGTACTCGGTTATCAACGTGCCGCCGTGGTACACAGCGGCGGCATGGACGAAGTCTCGTTGCATGCGCCGTCCGTGGTCGCCGAACTCAATAACGGCGAAATCCAAAGCTATCAGCTGACCGCCGCCGACTTCGGCCTGACGCCATATCATCAGGATCAACTGGCCGGCGGCACGCCGGAAGAAAACCGTGACATTCTCACGCGCTTGCTACAAGGTAAAGGTGAAGCCGCTCATGAAGCCGCCGTCGCCGCCAACGTCGCCATGTTGATGCGTTTACACGGGCATGAAGACCTGAAAGCCAACGCCCGGCAGGTGCTGGATGTGCTGCACAGCGGAGCGGCCTATGACAGAGTGACCGCATTAGCGGCAAGAGGGTAAATAATGCAGACCGTTTTAGCAAAAATCGTTGCCGACAAAGCGATTTGGGTAGAAGCCCGCAAACAACAACAACCGTTAGCCAGTTTTCAGAATGACATCGTGCCGTCCGAACGCCATTTTTACGATGCGCTGGCCGGCGCCCGCACCGCTTTTATTCTCGAGTGCAAAAAGGCGTCGCCGTCGAAGGGACTGATTCGGGAAGATTTCGACCCGGCGACCATCGCCGGGATTTATAAGCACTACGCCTCGGCAATTTCGGTACTGTGCGATGAGAAATATTTTCAGGGCAGCTTTGATTTTCTGCCGATCGTCAGCAAAGTCGCGCCGCAGCCGATTCTGTGTAAAGACTTCACCATCGATCCTTACCAGATTTACCTCGCGCGTTACTACCAGGCCGATGCCTGCCTGTTGATGCTTTCGGTGCTCGATGACGATCAATATCGCCAGCTCGCCGCCGTCGCCCACAGTCTCAATATGGGCGTCCTGACCGAGGTCAGCAATGAAGAGGAGCTGGAGCGCGCGATTGCGCTGAAGGCCAAAGTCGTCGGCATTAACAACCGCGATCTGCGCGATATGTCGATTGATCTGAACCGCACGCGGCAATTGGCGCCGCGTCTCGGCCCGGATGTCACCGTGATCAGCGAATCCGGAATCCATACCTATGGCGAAGTCCGCGAGCTTAGCCACTTCGCCAACGGCTTCCTGATTGGCTCGGCGCTGATGGAACAACCGGACCTCAGCGCTGCGGTGAAGCGCGTGCTGTTAGGTGAGAACAAGGTCTGCGGCCTGACTCGTCCGCAGGATGCGCAAGTCGCCTGGGAGGCGGGCGCCATCTACGGCGGCCTGATTTTCGTCGATAGTTCGCCGCGTGCCGTTAACGACCAGCAGGCACAGGCGGTAATGGCCGCCGCGCCGCTTAGCTACGTTGGCGTGTTCCGTGATGCAGCCATTGAAGAGGTCGTCACCCGCGCGACCAAATTGAAACTCGCCGCGGTACAGCTTCATGGGAGCGAAGATCAGGCCTGGATTGATGCCCTGCGCGCGGCGCTGCCGGAGCAGATCCAAATCTGGAAGGCGCTGAGCGTAGGCGAAACGCTGCCGCCGCGTAACCTGAACCATGTGGCCAGATATGTCTTTGACAACGGTCAGGGCGGGAGCGGACAACGTTTCGACTGGTCGCTGCTGCAGGGCCAGGACCTGCGTAACGTGATGCTGGCAGGCGGCCTTAGCGCCGATAACTGCGTAGAAGCCGCGAAAAGCGGCTGTGCCGGACTCGATTTCAACTCAGGCGTAGAGTCGCAGCCGGGAATAAAAGAGGCAAGCCTGGTGGCTGCCGTTTTCCAGACGCTGCGCGCATATTAAGGAGCAATGCAATAATGAGCACTTTACTGAACCCGTATTTCGGCGAATTCGGCGGTATGTACGTTCCGCAGATCCTGATGCCCGCCCTGCGCCAGCTGGAAGAAGCTTTCGTCAGCGCGCAAAAAGATCCTGAATTTCAGGCTGAATTCACCGACCTGCTGAAAAACTACGCGGGTCGTCCGACGGCGCTGACCAAATGCCGCAATCTGACCGAAGGCACCCGCACCACGCTGTACCTCAAGCGTGAAGATCTGCTCCACGGCGGCGCGCACAAAACCAACCAGGTGCTGGGCCAGGCGCTACTCGCCAAACGTATGGGCAAAACGGAAATTATCGCCGAAACCGGCGCCGGCCAACACGGCGTCGCCTCGGCGCTGGCCAGCGCCCTGCTCGGTCTGAAATGCCGCATCTATATGGGCGCCAAAGACGTCGAGCGCCAGTCGCCGAACGTGTTCCGCATGCGCCTGATGGGTGCGGAAGTCATTCCAGTGCACAGCGGTTCCGCCACCCTGAAAGATGCCTGTAACGAAGCGCTGCGCGACTGGTCCGGCAGCTACGAGAAGGCGCACTACATGCTCGGCACCGCCGCTGGCCCGCACCCATTCCCGACTATCGTGCGTGAATTCCAGCGCATGATCGGCGAAGAAACCAAAGCGCAGATCCTTGAGAAAGAAGGACGCCTGCCGGACGCGGTGATCGCCTGCGTTGGCGGTGGTTCTAACGCCATCGGCATGTTCGCTGATTTCATTGATGAATCCCGCGTTGGCCTGATTGGCGTCGAGCCTGCCGGCCACGGTATCGAAACCGGCGAGCACGGCGCGCCGCTGAAGCATGGTCGCGTCGGCATTTATTTCGGCATGAAGTCGCCGATGATGCAAACCTCCGACGGGCAGATTGAAGAATCTTATTCTATCTCCGCCGGGCTGGATTTCCCGTCAGTGGGGCCTCAGCATGCGTTCCTTAATAGCACCGGGCGCGCTGAGTATGTGTCAATTACCGACAACGAAGCGCTGGATGCCTTTAAAGCGCTCTCCCGCCATGAAGGCATCATTCCGGCGCTGGAGTCGTCGCACGCTCTGGCGCACGCGCTGAAGATGATGCGCGAGAATCCGGATAAAGAGCAGCTGCTGGTGGTTAACCTGTCCGGCCGCGGCGATAAAGACATCTTCACCGTACACGACATTTTGAAAGCGCGAGGGGAAATCTGATGGAACGTTACGAGACGCTATTTGCACAGTTAAAAAACCGCCAGGAAGGCGCCTTTGTTCCCTTCGTCACCCTCGGCGATCCGGGGCCGGAACAGTCGCTGAAAATCATCGATGCGCTGATTGAAGCCGGCGCCGATGCGCTGGAACTGGGGATCCCCTTCTCCGACCCGCTGGCCGACGGCCCGACGATTCAGGGCGCCACATTGCGCGCTTTTGCCGCCGGCGTTACCCCGGCGCAGTGCTTCGAGATGCTGGCGGCGATCCGCCACAAGCATCCGACCATTCCGATCGGCCTGTTGATGTACGCGAACCTGGTGTTCAGCCCGGGGATTGATGAGTTCTACGCCGAATGCGCGCGTGTCGGCGTGGATTCCGTGCTGGTCGCCGACGTGCCGGTCGAAGAGTCCGCCCCGTTCCGTCAGGCAGCGCTGCGCCATAACATTGCGCCGATTTTCATCTGCCCGCCAAATGCCGATGACGATTTACTGCGCCAGATTGCCTCCTATGGCCGCGGCTATACCTACCTGCTATCGCGCGCTGGCGTGACAGGCGCGGAAAACCGCGCCGCGCTGCCGCTGCATCATCTGATTGAAAAATTGGCGGAATATAACGCCGCGCCGCCGCTGCAGGGCTTTGGTATCTCGGCGCCGGAGCAGGTTTCGGCCGCTATTGACGCCGGTGCCGCCGGGGCAATATCCGGCTCGGCCATCGTCAAGATCATCGAGCGCAACCTTGAACAGCCGCAAAAAATGCTCGAAGAGCTAAAAACCTTCGTACAGAGTCTGAAAGCGGCGACCAAAACCGCCTGACCCTTTGCCGCCCGGCCTCACGCCGGGCGGCTATTTCTGCTGCAGGCTGTTGGCGTATTTTCGCGTTAAGCGAAACAGCGCCAGCACCTCGTCTTCTGACCATCCATCCAGCACCTGATTCATTAACCGCCGCCGCGCAACGGCAATAGCGTCGATCATCCGCTGCCCCTTTTCGCTGAGCGTCACCTCGCTAATCCGCCGGTCTTTGGCATTGGCCTGCTTGCAGGCAAGCCCCTGAGCCTCCAGCTTTTTCACCTGACGACTGACGGTGGTGTAATCGCGGCCTAAATGATCCGCCAGCTCAACTACCCCCACCGGGCCATAGCGCCCTACCGCCACCAGTAGCGGAAATAGTATCTGTTCAAGCTGCACCCCTGCCGCCTGCAATATCTGCTCATCGCGCAGAGGTTGATTCATCACGCTAATGATATCCAGCAGCGCGCCGTGAAAGTCGGTGATGTCGTAATTATTATGTGCATATTGCATATATTAGTTAACCGCGTATAGTGCTCCTGAAGAATATGTGCATATTACACATAATTATCATCAGGAGATAATGTTATGAAAGCCGCCGTGGTATTTGATCTAAGCGAAGGCCCGGTATGGGCCGATTTTAGCGAACCGCAGCCCGCCGTCGGACACACGCTGATCGACGTTCGCGCCGCCGCCATTAGCCACGTGGTAAAGGGCCGGGCATCAGGACATCATTATAGTTTTGACGGCACTCTGCCGTTTGTCGTCGGTATCGATGGCGTCGGTATGACCCCTGACGGCCAGCGCGTCTATTTTGCTTTCCCCAGCGCCCCGTTCGGCAGTATGGCGCAACGCGCGCCGGTCGCAATGCAGAATTGCCTGCCGCTGCCGGATGCACTTGATGACATCAGCGCCGCGGCCATGGCCAATCCGGGCATGTCTGCCTGGGCTGCGCTTGTCAAACGGGCGCAGTTTCAGGCCGGCGAAACGGTACTGATTAACGGCGCCACCGGCAGCGCCGGGCAGCTGGCGGTGCAGATTGCCCGCTACCTCGGTGCGAAAAAAATCATTGCCACCGGGCGCAATGCGCAAGCGCTGACCGCCCTCGCAGCCGATGAATGCATTAACTTAACGGCCGATGAGCAGACGCTAAACGCGCAGTTTGCCGCCGCCAGCGCCGGGCAAATCGATGTGGTTGTGGATTATTTGTGGGGCCGCAGCGCAGAGTTGCTGCTGCCTATACTGGCGAAATATACCCCCGGCGATAAGCCGGTACGTTATGTGCAGGTGGGTTCTCTTGCCGGGGCGGATATCGGATTAAATGGCGCGGTGCTTCGCGCCGCGCCGCTACAGCTCATGGGTAGCGGCATCGGCAGCCTGACCATGCCGCAACTACTGGCGGCAACCGGGGAGATGCTGCAGGCGGCGGTTCCCGGTCATTTTACCATCGCCACCACGCCGCTGCCGCTCCGCGATGTCGCTGCGGCATGGCCGCGTGATAACAGCCAGAAACGCACGGTTTTCACCCTTGATTAAAAAAATGCGCCTCCGCACAAACTCTGGGGTTGATATCTTAAATGAGAAATATTATCTTTCTCATTACCGAATAGTTGAGTGAACAACTCAGGTATTCGGTACGACATTGCTCACATTGCTTCCAGTATTTTTGCCCGCGTTTATCGCGGGCTTTTTTTTGACTCAACTTCAGCTTTTAGTGGTCGAGATACAGATAATGCAGCCAGCTGGTCATCCGTAACAGCACCTTACGCATCACCGACACGTGGGCAAAATGGTCGGTATACACCGCCGCCTGGGCACTGACCCCATCCGGTAAATGGGCAAGATCGCGGCTCGCCGCCAGGTCAATCATCACATAAACCCCTTCCCGACCGGGCGTGGCGCTTAAACCCTGTAATGCGCCGCTCGCCTGGTAACTACCGTCGGGAATGGTTGGCAGTACCTTTGTGACCTTGCCGGCATACACCTGCCCCGGTAAGCCATTAAACACAACCTCTGCCTCGTCCCCCTGCTCCAGGCGCAGGATGGCGTTCTGGCGAAATACCGCCACCACCTGGCGTTTTTGCTGCGGAATAAAAATCATCACCGGTTTGAACGGCAGACGAACTGCCGTGGTTCCCGGACGCGCCAGCACCTGAGTGACATAACCATCGCTGGGCGCGTGGAATACCGTCTGTTCAAGGTCATAACGCGCCTCGGCAATCTGCGATTTCAGGCTGGCGATTTGCGCATCCTCGCCATTGAAACGCGCCGAAAGTCTTTCGAACTGCTGTTGATACTGGGCTTTAGCCGCCCGCAGGGCCGCAGATTGCGCTTGATATTGCTGCTCGGCGTGATTCACATCCTGCTCGGAAAAAGGATTTACCGGCATCGCTGCGCCTTTCGCATAGCGCTGATAATCCTGACGGGCGCGTTCATATTCCGCCGTCATCTGCTGGACGTTGGCGGCGGATTCACTTAATGCCGCTTTCCGGGTTCTGATATCCGCTTCGGCGGCACTGAGATCCGCCTCCAGTTTATTCAGTCGCGCACGATAACGGCTATCATCAAGACGAAACAGCACCTCGCCTTTGCGTAATAACACATTCGTTTTATCGGTAACTTCTACGATGACCCCCGACACCTGCGGTACAATCGGGATCGACAATGCTATTTTTTGCGCGCGGTCGGTATACGGGTGATTATAATTCATGGTCAGAATTAGCGCGCCGACAATAAACACGCCGCCAAGGACTGCCGTTGGCACCGTCCATTTATTTACCGGGATACGGAAAATTTTAAATACGCCATAGGCCAACGCCACATAGCAAAGAATAATGAGTAAATCCATACACTGGCCTCAGCGGTTATTTGACGAGTTTGTCGTTACAGTTATCTGTTGCTCCTGCAGACGCTTGAGCTCGCTTTCAAGTTGCCTGATTCGCTGATGCATTTCGGCGCTATCTTCGCCTTTATGCGCCATTCCCCACCCGCGCTCGTGGCGATACAGCGTGGCCCAGATCCATAACAGCGGCCAAATCGCATGCAGGGTAAACAGGCTCACCCAGCCGGCGACATGAATTGCATCCTGGTGAGGATGCTGGCGTTTCTTGGCCAATAAATAGGGAATATCATGAATAATAATAATGCCGTAAAATAAAATTAAAAAAACGGCAATTAACACGCCTAAGGCGAAGTAGTCGAGAAACATAATAACACCTGGTAATAAAAAAGGTAAACCGTACTAACTACGCTGTTTTATAATTAGCAATGCCACTCACTGTAATAGTGCGGCTGTGCCGGGAATAATCATTTTCCGACTGATAGACCAAATATTGATAACGGTAAAAATCAGTACTTTTATCTTTCCGGTATAATATCTCTTCCGCCGAAACCGATAGTCCCTTGATAATATCGTCATATTCAATATGTTTTTCTTTTTCGGTTACGCTGGAAGCGCACGCCGCCAGCAGCAACATTGCAGATAACGCAGCCATTGTTGTTATTTTCATCGAATTATTTCTCTATATTTTTCGGCTGTAATAAATAATCCACGCAAATAATACCCAGCTACTCGCCAGAAGTCATATGACAATGACGGCAAAGATGTATATCATTTTTGATATAGCAAACCAAAAGAACCAACCTTGTGAAAGAAAAAGACCTGCGCATTGACGAACTCCGCATCGTTCGCATGATTGCCGAAACGGCAAGCGTGAGCAAAGCCGCCCAACTACTGGACATGCCGCAGTCGAATGTGTCGCGGGCGCTGAATGCGCTGGAACGGCGCCTGGGGCTGGAGATCTTTATCCGCCATCCACGGGCGTTAATCCTGAGCGAGTTTGGCGAGCAGTTCCTGCGCCGGGCGGATATTCTGCTGGATAAGCATAATGACCTGCTTGATATGTCCGGTACCTGGAAACGCAGCCTCAACGGCATGGTGACGCTCGGCGCGCCGATCGGCATTCAGGCTTTCCTTGCCCGATACCTTTTGCCGCCGGTGCTACGTTCGGCGCCGGAATTAACCGTCAATATTCTCACCCGCAATCCCGACGAGCGCGAACAGAAACACGGGACGCTTTTCGATAGCGATTGCGATCTGCTGATTAGCTTTTTCCAACCGCAGGACGAAAGCCTGATCGCAAGGCCACTCACTCGCTTTCGCATGGGGCTGTTTGCCTGCGCGGATTATATTGTGCAGTCGCCTCTGCACGATGTTGATGAGCTTGCGCAGCACCGCTGTATCACTTTGCGTACGTTGGGCGGGATCCGCAACAGTTGGCATTGCTATAACGCCGCGGGTGAGAGTATTCAGGTAGAGGTCAACGGTTCCAGCGTATGCGATAACATTTTGCCGGCTATCGAGCTTGCCAAGCAGGGCCTGGGCATCGTATATGCCCCTTTTTACTCCGTCGCGGCGGAATTAGAAGCGGGTACGCTACAGCCCTGTCTGCCACGAGAACGCGGCGTGAATATGCAGGCGTGGTTGATTTATCGTCAACGAGGCGTGTTGCCGCATCGCGTGCAGGTGATAATGGATAGCATTATGGAAAGCGCCAAACTGCACGCCCATCGGTTGGTCTGAAGAGGATAAAACTGGCCGCGAACGGCCAGTTTTTTTAAACCATTAGAACCGATAACCGGCAGAGAACATAAACACCCACGGGTCCAGACGGGTACTGACGGTCTGATTCTCTCCGTTAGCTTTAAATTTCACGTCGGTGTCGATATCCATGTACCACACTGACATGTTCAGCAGCCAATTGCGGTCAATCAGATAATCCAGGCCAACCTGTCCTGCCGCGCCCCATGAATCCTTCAGGCTCAGGTCGGAAAGCCCGGCGTCCTTACCGGTATCGTTGAAATCATTGTTAAAGAAGGTTGTATAGTTAATACCGGCGCCGACATACGGGCGCACTTTGCTTTGCGCATCGCCAAAGTACCACTGCGCCATCAGCGTCGGCGGCAACTGGTGTACGGTAGCGATGGTGCCGGTCGGCCCGGTACCGACCTTGTGGCGGAACGGCGTTGCCGCCAGCAGTTCGATACCGATATTGTCGGTCGCCATATAGGTAAAGGTTAAACCTAACTGGGTGTTATTACTGACGTTAAAACCGCCGAGACTACCCAGTACGTTGTCAGAACCCTCAGTCGGGCGAACCGTCGCCGAACCCGCGCGAATAAAAAACTCCCCCGCTTCATGCGCCCAGGCGCTACCACCAGAAAGCGTACCTAAGATCAATGCCGCCGCTGCAATTTTCTTCATATCCATGTCCCCATTATGGTTTTTATCAGCGGCAGCAAATATACCTACAATGAGTTAGTTTTGATCTGTTTTAGATCACACCAGGCCATTAGATTTAACATTTATTGATCCAGATTAATTTTTGCAGCACTCAGTAACGTTCTGATTTGTCCTTACATCAATTTTTACCCGTGAGAAAAATTTTTGCGTCCCCCTCTTGTCGCCGATCGTGCGGATAGCTAATTTAATTGCCGACAATTTGTGTTGATGCGTTTTTTTCAGGTGTAATTATGAGTGAAATCAACCCGTGCATGACGTGCGGTGCCTGTTGTGCGTATTTTCGAGTCTCCTTCTATTGGGCTGAAGCCGACGACGCCGGCGGCGTGGTACCTACGCAGCTCACCGAACCCCTTACCCCTTTTCTGCGCTGCATGAGCGGCACCAATCAGCGGCAAAGCCGCTGCACAGCCTTAAGCGGCGAAATCGGCGAATCGGTGCACTGCACCATCTATCATCAGCGGCCTTCCCCCTGCCGCGAATTTGCTATGTCAGGCGAAGGCGGCGAACTCAACGAAGCGTGCGATCGCGCCCGTGCCCGCTACGGCCTGCCGCCGCTGGGAACTCTTTACAAAGATATACTTACCGTGACAGCGGCAGAGACTGCTACCCAACCACGTTTTGCGGTACAATCCCCGGCTAGTTAAAACACCTGCAAGACTCAAGGAGAATGCATGTCTATCACGGCGAAGTCCGTCTACCGTGACACGGGGAATTTTTTTCGTAATCAGTTCGTTACTATTCTGCTGATTGCGTTGTTATGCGCGTTCATCACGGTAGTCATTGGCCATGCCTTTTCGCCCAGTGACGAGCAGTTATCGATCCTCAGCGAAGGCGATAACCTGGCGGGCAGCGCCGGCTTGTTTGAGCTGGTGCAGAACATGACGCCGGAACAGCAGCAGATCTTGCTGCGCGCGTCGGCAGCCTCAACCTTCTCCGGCCTGGTGGGGAATGCCCTCCTCGTCGGCGGCGTACTGTTGCTGATCCAGCTGATCTCCGCCGGGCATCGCGTCAGCGCGCTGCGGGCGATCGGCGCCGCGGCGCCGGTTCTGCCGAAACTGTTGCTGCTTATCCTGTTCACCACCTTCGTGGTACAGATGGGGATGATGCTGGTGCTGGTGCCGGGCGTGCTGCTGGCGATTGTCCTGGCGTTCGCGCCGGTGATGCTGGTGCAGGATAAAATCGGCATCTTTAGCGCAATGCGCGGCAGTATGCGTCTGGCGTGGGCTAATATGCGTCTGGTGGCGCCAGCGGTACTGGGCTGGCTGCTGGCAAAAACGGCGCTGCTGCTGCTTGCTTCAAGCTTCGCAACGCTGTCGCCAAACGTCGCCGCCGTGGTCATTAATACCATCAGCAATCTGTTCTCTGCGCTGTTGCTGATCTATTTGTTCCGCTTGTATATGCTTATTCGCAACTAACTTTAATCTGGGCCGAGTATTCCGGCCCTTCCTGAACGACGGAATTGATGTATGAAGCAGTTTCTCGATTTTTTACCGCTCGTAGTCTTCTTCGCTTTTTATAAGATTTACGATATCTACGCCGCAACCACCGCGCTGATCGTCGCCACCGCGGTGGTCCTCATTTATAGCTGGGTGCGCTATCGTAAAGTTGAAAAGATGGCGCTGATCACTTTTGTGCTTGTCGCCGTCTTCGGCGGTCTGACGATCTTCTTCCACAACGATGAATTCATTAAGTGGAAAGTGACCGTCATTTACGCCCTGTTTGCCGGCGCCCTGCTGTTCAGCCAGTGGGTGATGAAAAAACCGCTGATCCAACGCATGCTTGGCAAAGAGCTGACGCTGCCGCAGCAGGTGTGGTCACGGCTGAATCTGGCCTGGGCGCTGTTCTTTATTCTCTGCGGACTGGCCAATATCTACATCGCGTTCTGGCTGCCGCAGAATATCTGGGTCAACTTCAAAGTCTTCGGTTTAACGGCATTGACCCTGGTCTTCACCCTGTTGAGCGGCGTCTATATCTACCGCCACATGCCGCAGGACGATAAGCACTAATACCTCTCAACGGTACGCGCTGGCCGGCGCGTACCGCCTTCTTTTTTCAACTCGCGTCCCGACCTTTGCCAAAACCCCGTTTTAACCGTACCGACGGGCGTATTCCCCTATTCTCTCTGCGCCGTTTTCATAGTAGCATCGCGCCTGATCTTCTTTGACTAGTACAGAGTATAGAATGACAACAACAGATCTCGCCCCGAAGGGCGAATTGGTTTTACGCACCCTGGCCATGCCGGCGGATACCAACGCGAACGGCGATATTTTTGGCGGCTGGTTGATGTCGCAGATGGATATCGGCGGCGCGATTATGGCCAAAGAGATTGCCCGCGGCCGCGTTGTGACCGTCCGTGTTGATGGTATGACTTTTTTACGCCCGGTCGCCGTTGGCGATGTCGTGTGCTGCTATGCCCGCTGCGTAAAACGCGGTAACACCTCAATCACCATTAATATTGAGGTATGGGTGAAAAAAGTATCGACGGAACCGCTGGGCCAGCGTTATAAGGCAACGGAAGCCCTGTTTATTTATGTGGCGGTAGACAATGAAGGCAAGCCGCGAGCGCTGCCTGCCGAATGATAAATGGCCCGGTTACCCGGGCCGTTTGTCTATTTACAGGAAGCCAAGCAGTGAGAAGAAAACATAGCCAATCACAATCACCACAATCGGCAGCACGTAAAGCGTAAAATACTGCTTCAGGATGGTATGACGCGGTACGACAATACGTTCGGCAAGCTGTTCACGAGACAGGCCTTCCGCTCCTTTAGCCTGTTCCAGAATCAACTGATCTTCCACCCCTTCGCGTAGAAACTTCGCCTGGCGGCCCATCCGCGCGCCGGAAGCCTGCAACGCCATGCCAACAAACACCAGCGCGTAGATAATCCAGAAACCGATGTTCAACGCATGTTTGAACTCCGGCAGCGGCGAGTTGAACCAGAAGAAATTCAGGAACGGCGTATTAAAACGCACCATCTCAATCATCAGGTGGGCGAAATCCATCATCACCGCATCAATACCCGGTTTCTTTTCGCTATGCTCGTACATAAATTTCAGTACGGAAATCAGCGTAGACAGCACGGCTGGAATGAAGATGACCCATCCCAAAATGCGTTTAATGACCGCAATGCGTCCAGCTTGTTGATACGTCATGAGTTCCCCTTGTTTAAAACGCCAGACTCTCCATGCCGCCATAGAGTCAGGTATAAGTCTATCTTCGTCAGCGAATTTCGCCTGCTTCAGCGCGGTATGATATACCATATGGACAATTTCGTTATCTACTTACGCCAATGGAGAGGAACTTATGTCAGCGAAGCGCCAGATTCTTGCCGCTATTTTCGATATGGATGGCCTGCTTATCGATTCAGAGCCGCTATGGGACCGCGCAGAGCTGGAGGTACTGGACAGCCTCGGAGTGGATATTAGCCGCCGTGATGAATTGCCGGACCTGCTGGGGCTGCGCATCGACCTGGTGGTCGATTTGTGGTTTGCGCAACAGCCCTGGCGCGGCCCGGACCGCGCAGAGGTAACCGCCAGCATTATCCGCCGCGCCATTCAACTGGTCGAGGAGTCGCGGCCGTTGCTGCCCGGCGTGCGTGAAGCCGTGGCGCTGTGTAAAGCCCAGGGACTAAAAATCGGTCTCGCTTCGGCGTCGCCGCTGCATATGCTGGAAAAAGTGCTGGAAATGTTTGAACTACGCGACCAGTTTGACGCGCTGGCTTCCGCCGAACATCTGCCATACAGCAAACCGCACCCCCAGGTCTATCTCGATTGCGCCGCTAAGCTTGGCATCGCGCCGATGTCTTGCGTGGCGCTGGAGGATTCTGTTAACGGCATGATTGCCAGCAAAGCGGCGCGAATGCGCTCAATTGTGGTTCCGGAAACAGAAAACAGCCGCGATCCGCGTTTTGTACTGGCCGATGTGAAACTGACGTCTCTGCAGCAGTTGACGGTAGCAGATCTGCGCGGCTAAGCGGCGTGCGCTGACATTGGCGTCGTCAAAATGTGTCAACCTTGTGACAAAGAGTTACACCGTCACCTCTTCCGTATACTGTATAAAAACCCTATACTGTATGAATTGACAGTTTAGGGTTTTTATCATGACGGCGGAAGGCCACCTCTTCTTTTCTATCGCCTGTGCGGTATTTGCAAAAAATGCAGAATTAACCCCCGTGCTGGCGCAGGGGGACTGGTGGCATATCGTTCCTTCCGCCGTGCTGACCTGCCTGCTGCCCGATATCGACCATCCGAAATCTTTCCTCGGCCAACGTTTAAGCTGGGTTTCCAAACCGGTAGCCCGCGCCTTCGGCCATCGCGGTTTTACCCACAGCCTGCTGGCGGTATTCGGCGCGCTGGCGCTGTTCTATCTTAAAGTGCCGGAGAGCTGGATTATCCCGGCCGATGCGCTGCAGGGTTTAGTACTCGGCTACCTCAGTCATATACTCGCCGATATGCTCACCCCGGCCGGCGTACCGCTGCTGTGGCCCTGCCGCTGGCGGTTCCGCCTACCGATCCTCGCGCCGCGCAAAGGCAATCAGCTCGAGCGCGCGCTGTGCATGGCGCTGTTCATTTACGCCGTCTGGATGCCGCAAAGCATGGCCGAAAATAGCGCCGTGCGCTGGTCATCCAATATGATTAATTCGCTGCAAATAACCTTTAATCGCTTTATTAACCATCAGGCTGAACGATAAATACGCTAAATGTTTTTTTTGGTTATAACCCATTCCATTTGAGTATAAGAAAGCAATAAGGCCTTCTGCTACTCTTGGCGCCATAAGAGTTGGTTTCAGACCAACCCAGGTAACAAGATATCAGGAGAACGGGGATGAATTTTCCATTAATAGCGAACGTTGTCGTGTTCGCGGTTTTACTGTTTGCGCTGGCTCAAACCCGCCACAAACAGTGGAGCCTCGCTAAAAAAGTACTGGTCGGTCTCGTTATCGGCGTTGTCTTTGGTCTCGGCCTGCAGCTGGTTTACGGCTCCGACAGCCAGGTTCTGAAAGATTCTATTCAGTGGTTCAATATCGTCGGTAACGGCTATGTGCAACTGCTGCAGATGATCGTTATGCCGCTGGTCTTCGCCTCCATTTTGAGCGCGGTGGCGCGCCTGCACAATGCCTCTCAGCTGGGTAAAATCAGTTTCCTGAGCATCGGTACGCTGTTGTTCACCACCCTTATCGCCGCGCTGGTCGGCGTACTGGTGACCAACCTGTTTGGCCTCACCGCTGAAGGCCTGGTGCAGGGCAGCGCGGAAACCGCCCGTCTGAACGCCATCCAGAGCAACTATGTCGGTAAAGTATCAGATCTGAGCGTTCCGCAGCTGATCCTGTCGTTTGTGCCGAAAAACCCGTTTGCCGATCTGACCGGCGCGAACCCGACTTCTATCATCAGCATTGTTATCTTCTCGGCGTTCCTTGGCGTCGCGGCGCTGAAGCTGCTGAAAGACGATGTGGAGAAAGGCCAACGCGTCCTGACCGCCATCGACACGCTGCAGGGCTGGGTGATGAAGCTGGTGCGTCTGGTGATGCAGTTAACTCCGTACGGCGTGCTGGCGCTGATGACCAAAGTGGTTGCCGGTTCCAACCTGCACGACATCATCAAGCTCGGCGGTTTCGTAGTGGCTTCTTACATCGCGCTGGGCATCATGTTTGTGGTGCACGGTCTGCTGTTAGCCGTCAATGGCGTCAGTCCGCTGAAGTATTTCCGTAAAGTCTGGCCGGTGATTACCTTCGCCTTCACCAGCCGTTCCAGCGCGGCTTCTATTCCGCTGAACGTGGAAGCGCAGACGCGCCGTCTGGGCGTACCGGAATCCATTGCCAGCTTCTCCGCCTCATTCGGCGCGACGATTGGCCAGAACGGCTGCGCCGGTATCTATCCGGCAATGCTGGCGGTAATGGTCGCGCCAACCGTTGGCATCAACCCGCTGGATCCAATGTGGATTGCCACCCTCGTGGGTATCGTCACCGTGAGCTCCGCGGGCGTAGCCGGCGTTGGCGGCGGCGCCACCTTCGCGGCCTTGATCGTGCTGCCGGCGATGGGTCTGCCGGTCACGCTGGTCGCACTGTTGATTTCCGTCGAGCCGCTGATTGATATGGGCCGTACCGCCCTCAACGTTAACGGTTCAATGACCGCCGGCACGCTGACCAGTCAGTGGCTGCGCCAGACGGATAAAGCCATCCTCGATAGCGAAGAAGACGCCGAACTGGCGCATCGCTAACGTTAACAGCCACAAAAAAGCCGCTGAATTTCAGCGGCTTTTTTATTTTACCCACGAGGTCAGGCCTCTAATTCACCTTCCTGGCGTATCTGATTAGCCCAACGCTGCGCCGATTCCGGCACGGTGAACGCCGGTGAACGGCGGAAACGCTCGCCCATCAGTACAAAGGCGACATATTTGCCCCGCAATATCCAGACATCGCGAAAATGGTCCATTTTAACGGCATGATCCGGCGGCGCAGGCTCGACGCGCGGCACGTAGCTAATGATAGGGCGATTTTGTTGGCGCAATGATTTCATAACAGATGGATTCACTAAGCAAAGCGGGAACATAAACCCCTATCATAGCCGATTGCCCCCCTTTTCGTCGCCCCTCCTGGCACGATGCGCATTTTAGGATAACTCTATTCCTGCCTGAGCAGCATCCTCAGCACAATGTTCTATAGTTAGAAGGGTTTTGGTTTAGCAACGACCACTTTTAGCAATGAAAGCAGGAGACGAGCAGATGTCAGAAAAACACCACGACCCACACAGCCGACAGGCTCCGGTACACGATAGCGACGAAGCAAAACCGGGCCTCGATTCACTGGCGCCAGAAGACCGTGAGTGGCGCCCTACCCCCCAGCCAACCGCCCCCGGGGAAGAGCCGACGGCGCCGGGTAGCCTGAAAGCGCCGGATACCCACAGCATTAAATTAGATACCCTCGAGCCGCAGCGTAAAGGTGGTGAAAACTTCCCGCTGACCACCAATCAGGGGGTACGCATCGCCGACGATCAAAATTCGTTGCGCGCCGGCAACCGCGGACCAACGTTGCTGGAAGATTTTATCCTGCGTGAGAAAATTACCCACTTTGACCATGAACGCATTCCCGAGCGTATCGTTCATGCTCGCGGTTCCGCCGCGCACGGCTATTTCCAGCCTTACAAAAGCCTGAAAGAAATTACCAAAGCCGATTTTCTGTCCGCGCCGGAAAAAATCACCCCCGTTTTTGTCCGCTTCTCTACCGTTCAGGGCGGCGCGGGTTCAGCCGATACCGTGCGCGATATCCGCGGCTTCGCCACCAAATTCTATACCGAAGAGGGCATTTTCGACCTGGTGGGCAACAACACGCCAATTTTCTTTATCCAGGATGCGATTAAATTTCCCGACTTTGTTCATGCGGTGAAACCCGAACCGCACTGGGCAATCCCGCAGGGACAAAGCGCCCATGACACCTTCTGGGATTATGTTTCGCTACAGCCGGAAACGCTGCATAACGTCATGTGGGCGATGTCCGACCGCGGCCTGCCGCGCAGCTATCGCACGATGGAAGGTTTCGGTATTCATACCTTCCGCCTGATTAACGCCGAAGGGAAGGCTACCTTTGTGCGCTTCCACTGGAAGCCGGTGGCCGGTAAAGCATCACTGGTATGGGATGAGGCGCAGAAATTAACAGGCCGCGATCCGGACTTCCATCGCCGCGATCTGTGGGAAGCCATCGAGGCTGGCGATTATCCGGAATTCGAGCTCGGCCTGCAGTTAATTCCGGAGGAAAACGAGTTCAATTTTGACTTCGATCTGCTGGATCCGACCAAACTCATTCCGGAAGCGCTGGTGCCCGTTCAACGAGTCGGCAAAATGGTGCTTAACCGTAACCCCGACAACTTCTTCGCTGAGAACGAACAGGCGGCATTCCATCCGGGTCATATTGTGCCGGGTATCGATTTTAGTAACGATCCGCTGTTACAAGGGCGACTCTTCTCCTATACTGATACGCAAATTAGCCGCCTCGGCGGGCCAAATTTCCACGAAATTCCAATTAACCGCCCTACCTGCCCGTATCATAATTTCCAGCGTGACGGCATGCACCGAATGGAGATTGATACCAATCCGGCAAACTATGAGCCAAACTCTATAAACGATAACTGGCCCCGTGAAACGCCGCCGGCGCCGAAACGCGGCGGCTTTGAATCGCTGGCGGAACGCGTTGATGGCGAGAAAATCCGTAACCGTAGCCCCTCCTTCGGCGAGTACTACGCCCAGCCTCGCCTGTTCTGGCTCAGCCAGACGCCGATTGAGCAGCAGCACATTATCGGCGGCTTTAGTTTTGAGCTGAGCAAAGTGGTCAGAGTCTGGATCCGCGAGCGGGTGGTCGATCATCTGGCGCATATTGATATCGGGCTGGCGGAAGCGGTAGCCAACAATCTCGGTATCGAACTCAGCGATGAGCAGCGGAATATAGCGCCGCCTGCGCCGGTTAACGGCGTGGAGAAAGACCCGACCCTCAGCCTTTACGCCGATGGCGATGGCGACGTAAAAGGACGAATTGTCGCGGTATTACTCAACGAGAAGACCTGCGCGCAGGATGTACTCAACCTGCTACAGGCGCTACAGGCCAGAGGCGTTCACAGCAAACTGCTCTATTCGCGTATGGGCGAAGTCAGCGCCGATGATGGATCGATGCTACCGATCGCCGGAACCTTCGCTGGCTCGCCGTCGTTGACGGTTGATGCGGTTATCGTTCCCGGCGGCGATCTGAGCAGCATCAGCGATAACGGCGATGCCCGCTACTATCTGCTGGAAGCCTATAAGCATCTGAAGCCCATTTTACTGGCGGGCGATGCGCGGCAGTTTAGTTCGCTGCTACAGGTGCCCGCTACGGGTGAAGAAGGGGTTATCGAATGCGACGCGATTAACACGCTTAGCGTCGATAAACTGCTGACGCTACTGGCCGCGCATCGCGTCTGGTCAAGAAGCAGTAAAGTTGCGGCCATACCCGCGTAACAAAAAGCCCGGCAGTTATGGCTGCCGGGCTTTCCTCTCTTTATACGTCGCGATAGTTTCCGAGCCGGTAGCCACGTTCCGCAATAGCGTACTTCAGTTCGCCGGACGTCAGCACGTCCAGTTCGGTCAGCCGCGGATAGCAGTAAGCGCTGCACATGATGGTGTTATCGACAAATGCCGGATGACACATCACTTCCAGCGAGTTTTCCTGCCGTTCAATCGACGCATCCAGCGTCTGCAGGAACAGCGCTTGTGAAACCGCTTCACCATAAAATTCGCTGCTGAAGCCATCGCTACTGCGCGCCGCATCCTGGTCGAGGCCATTCAGCGCCGCCACCTGACGATCGATACGCAAAGCGACGCCCTTTTCGCGCGCAAAGGCGGCGACAATGGGATAGATCTGCGCGATCATATGCACATGGTGGTGGCTGTCGATATGCGTTGGTTCGCAACCAAACAGTTCGATAAAACGCCGGTACTGACACTCCAGTTCGTGGGCGATCTCATCCAACGGCAGGCTGTCCTCTTCCGCCATCTGCCAAATCCATTTGCCCAACCGCCCGTCGCGGGTTAACCCCGGCATCGCCGATAATGGCTCGCCCAGCGTCAACACAAAGTGCATGCCTACCGCCAGCTCAGGCAGGCTACGGCTTAATTGGGCGGCGTGGCCGATAGCCGCGCCGTTGACCAACGCCGTAGTCGATGTCACCAGTCCATTCTTGCAGGCTTCGATAATGCCGTAATTCTGCCCTTTGCTCAGGCCATAATCATCGGCGTTAACGATCAATACGCGTTCCATCGGCCGCTCCCGTTACTGTTTCAGTTTTTCGATAGTCGCTGCAAAGTTCGGCAGCCACTTCTCATGGGCGAGGATCATCTCCCGCGCCAACTGTTCGGCATCACGATCCGAATGAATCAGCGGGCTTAAATTGAGCGCCAGCAGCACATCATTGAGCTCACCGCTCATTGCCGCCTGGCTGGCCGCCACTTCAAAGCCTTTGATGGTATAAATCAGCCCCAACACTTTTTCATCAAAATGCGTGATTCGCGGCGTGGGCTTCGCGCCGTCGCGGCCCAGCGTGCAGGTCATTTCTACCGCCCAGTCGGCCGGAATATTATCAACATGGCCATGGTGCGGAATATTCACATAGTGCTCGGCCTGCTTATCATTGTAGATGGCATTAATCACCTCGCAGGCGGCATCAGAGTAGTAAGCCCCGCCGCGCTGCTCAAGCTCCTTCGGCTTAATGTTCAGATCCGGATTTTTGTACAGTTCGAACAGCTGCTTTTCAACCTTCTGTACGACCTGAGCGCGCGCGCCGCCTTTGTAGTACTCGCCCATCTCAATCGCCAGCATCTCTTTCGGCTTGAAGTAATAAAGCAGATATGAGCATGGGATCAGGCGCAGTGAGCGAATCAGCCCTTCGCTAAACGGCAGGTCGAAGATATTTTTCACCGAGTTCGCGGTCAGACGGCCAGAAGCCACGCCGTCCAGTAGTTCATCGAAGCGCGACACGCCATTGACCAGCACATCGCGAACGAACACCAGGTGGTTAAGGCCGAACAGATCGATATTCAACTCATCGCTCGGGCTCAGTTGCAGCACATCGGTAATAAACATCTTCATACCGATTGGAATGTTGCACACGCCGATAAAGCGTTTGAAATTGGTATGGCGGTATACCGCCTCGGTGACCATACCCGCCGGGTTGGTAAAGTTAATGATCCACGCATCGGGGCAAATTTCCTGCACATCTTTGACGATATCGAAAATCACCGGGATGGTACGCAGACCTTTAAACAGACCGCCCGCACCGTTGGTTTCCTGGCCAAGATAGCCATGGCTTAGCGGGATACGTTCATCTTTTTCACGCGCTTTCAGCTGGCCAACGCGCAGCTGCGTGGTGACGAAATCCGCCCCTTCCAGCGCCGCGCGGCGATCGAGAGTTTTGTAGACTTTCATCGGCACGCCGGCTTTTTCCACCATCCGCTGGCACAGCGCATGGATGATATCGAGCTTTTCCTGCCCTTCTTCCACGTCCACCAGCCACAGTTCCGTTACCGGCAGCTCGTGATAGCGTTTGAGGAAACCTTCCAGTAATTCCGGGGTATAGCTGCTGCCGCCGCCAATAGTCACGACTTTTAATTTCTGGCTCATATCTCTCTCCCTTAGGCGCTACGCGTAGACGTAGACCGCTCTCCGCATAAATGCGGACAGTTAACTTGAATGAATAAACCGCGCGGTAAATACCGCTGCGAGTTAATTAATATTGGTCAGTTGTTTGCGATAACTGCTTGGCGTAAATGAAGTCAGCCTTTTGAACGTTTTAATAAACAGACTTGGGCTGCTATATCCTGATTCATACGCAATATCAGTGACCGAATAGTTGGTGATTTCCAGCTGTTTTTTCGCGAAATTGATGCGGATATCATTAATGATCTGCATCGGCGTCTTACCATAATAGCGCTGGGTCGCCCGGGTTAAATATTCTTGCGTTTTCCCGGACAATTGCACCATATTTTCCAGCGCGCTTTCGCCAAATTTATTTTTATCGTGCATATCCTCTACGGTATTTTTCAGCCAGTGAGGGATCACATCTTCAACGGGCTCTTCACGATAATGACGCAAGCGGTTAATGGTGTAAAACGAGACCAGTTCAATAAATTCGTCAAATTCAGTCTCGCGAAAATTCAGTGAAGCAATAACCGACTCGATATAGCTGAGAAAGGCGCTTTGCACCGCATAGACCTGAGAGGCGACCAGCCCGAACGGCAGCAGCGGCAGATAATGTTTCTCAAAGAAGCGTCTGCTGATGCCAACGTTAAGAATGCGCGTCGCACCAAATTCATAAAAGCTCTGATGGTGCGACCCCATTGGGATGAAAACAAAATCCCCGCGCTCCAGCAGCACCCGTTTGCCATTAATTTCCTGATAATAGCGCCCGGTTAAAACGATAGTGAACTCGTAGTAATCATGCTGGTGAAGCCCGCTCACGCTCTCCGTTTTGTTATAGATGACCACATGAAAGTTTTTCCCGTTGAAGAGCTGTTGTTCCCTGGCGGTACTGATCTCTGTGGTCATCATTTTCGGCTGCCTCATCGTTCGGATAGCCTATTGTACCTTCTCGTGCAGCTCGATCAATTCGGCCACCAGTTCACGGGCCAGCATTGAGGTCATCAGATGATCCTGCGCATGAACCAGCACCAGACTCACCTTCATCTTGCCCTCGCCTTCATCGCTTTCAATAAGCTGGGTCTGGACGCGATGCGCTTCACTCAGCGCCATTCGCGATTGCTCCATCATCGATTTCGCGGCGGCAAAATCTCCCTGCTTCGCCTGCTTCAGCGCCGCATAGGCCAGGCTACGCGCCTGTCCGGAGTTGATAATCAGCCCCATCACCACCTCTTCGAGGTCATTTTCCGGGGTTTCTACCGCGTCGATGTTATCCAGATCAAACATAATATTTCCCTCGTTTCTCAGGCGGTACGGGGAGAGCCCGTACCGCTCGACATCAGAATTTCAGTGCGTTAGCAATATCTTCTTCGCTTTCTTCCTGCTCGATGGTGCTCTGCGCTTTGTTCGACAGGATGACGAACGGCAGGTACACGGCAGTAGCGACACAAAGGTTGAAGAGCGCGACCAACAGGGCAGCAACGCTACCGTTACTGTTAAAGAAGGCCCCCAAACCGGTTGGCATCGTCCACGGCGCCAGGTTGGTCACTGGTGGGATAATGCCCAGGCTGTAAGCGGCCAGCGTAATCGCGGCCAGAATCGGTTGTACCAGCACGAACGGGATGAACATGACCGGGTTCATGATGATCGGCAGGCCGAACAGAATCGGTTCGTTAATCTGGAAGATGCCTGACGGCAGCGCCAGTTTAGCCACCTGACGATGATCGGCGCGGCGAGAAGCGATGAAGATGGCGATAATCAGACCCAGCGTCGCACCGGAACCACCCAGCAGGATGTAGGAGTCGAGCATCGGCTTCGCCCAGAAGTGGAACTGTTTTCCGGCTTCAATGGCCGCGTCGACAGAGCCATACTGGTTATACAGCGCGATGTTTTCCAGCGCCCACGGCGTCATAATGCCGTTATCCAGCGCCGTCAGCGCCAGCGAACCGTGCACCCCGAAGAACCACAGCAGGGAGTTAAAGATAACGTACGCCCAGCCAACGACGCTGCCCATCGCCGCCAGCGGCGTGGAGATGGAGTCCATGATGATCTGATGGAAGTTGCTGCCGTAGTTTGACAGAATCCACGAAATAATGCCGAAGACCGACAAAATCAGGAAGCCCGGGATCAGCGCCGAGAAGGAGCGCGATACCGATGACGGCACGCTATCCGGCAGTTTGATGACCCAGTTGCGGCGAATGACAAAGGTGAACAGTTCCGCCACCACCAGGCCGATAATCATCCCGGAGATGATGTTCTGCCCGCCGAGCCAGTTGGCGCCGACGGCATAGGCTTCACCCACGCTATAAGGCGTGACGGTCATAAAGGCGGCGACCGCCAGCAGACCAGCTGCCATAGGGTCGACTTTACGCTCTTCGGCCAGCGCGGCGCCGATAAAGAACGGCGCCATCAGCGACATAATGCCCAACGTACCGTTGTAAACATTACCGCCGATGGCTTTAAAGCCGTTTAAGGTTTCAATGGTGGAGGCATCCAGGCGAATCCCCATTGAATAAAAGAAAGAACCTTCACCAAAGCTCAGAAAAACGTTGTTGATTAATACGAACATGGCCCCGGCGAGGGTCAGCGGCATTAATTTAATAAAGCCGTTTTTAATCGCATTAATGTGCGGTTGCTTTCCTATTTTAACTGCAAAAGGAAGGAGTACCTTTTCAAGCGAATCGATCACTTTACTCATAGTCAATACCCTTAAAAGCCGCAATAAAATATTACGGCGATGATGTATGAAATTACTCTTTGACGGGAAAATAAACTGTTGAATATAGTGGCGGCTAGTATTAATTAACGACCAGACGCCAACATATCGCGAGTTTAAAAAATAAAATTATTGTGCTGCAGCTTTCTTAATGGCCGCGACGGCCGCCTTCAATACACCTAAACCATCGACTTTACCGTACAGAATGGAATCAATGACCTCTACCGGCTTGTTTGGCAGCAGACGTTGAATTTCCGGCAGCATATAAGCGATTTGGGGTCCTAATAATACAACATCAGCTTCCGGTCCTTTTTCACCGGCCAGCGTTTCAGGATACGCTTCAATAATTACCGGGACTTCATACTTTTCCGCCTGGGCGCGCATTTTGGAGACCAGTAATGAAGTGGACATGCCAGCCGAGCAGAACAGATAGATATGTTTCTTTTCCATGAACGCTTCCTCAATGTGTAGGACCTGGGCTTCAGCAATGGCTGAGAGCCGGTAAGACTGGTAACTTGCGGTTAGTTTTGTTTATGCATTGAGTATACGGCAACATTTGGCGGCAGGATAATTCCCTGTTGAACAGAATTGTCTCTCATTGACCTCGCGTTTTGACTACCCTCACATTTCCCCCAAATAATTCGCGCAATTAAATAAGCATTAGCCGCCATAAAAAAGCCCGACCAATGGTCGGGCTTTCGTAGCTCTCAGCTTGTGACGCGTAGTTATTTGTTGTTACGCGGATCGGTGTCGTACTCGGCGCAGGTCTGGTAGCCGGAGTTCATCACGTGACCGGTCTCGTCCAGCGCGACAAAGTAGGTTTCAATTTTACCATCCCGTTGACCCAGGATATAAGTCTGGCAGGTTCCGCGCGCGTGGATCATGGTGACTTCAGACGACGGTTTACCGGCAATCTGCATAACCTGGCTGCGGGTCATGCCTTTTTTGACATCCTTAACAACTGGCTGTGTGAACTGGTCTTTGGTGCGGTCATAGGCCGTACACCCTGCCAGCATGGTTAATACTGCTGCTGCGCCCATCAATCCTGCTAATTTTTTGTTCATATTCCGTCCTCATTATGTAATCGGCGTGTTTTAAGCCTGGAATAAAAAGCGTTATTTTTCAAGCCAAACGTCGAATTCATGTAAATTCAGAACTTTTCTGGTAACCAGATGTGAGCAAAAAATCAGCGACGGAACGTACTCCACTACCGATGTTTTCCCGCACCATAAATAAATGCTATGCCATTGGTTGCCTTCTTTTCCGTCAGTCAGCGGTACCAGCCTTGTCGTTTCGGCAGCAAAGAGGTAGTTTTAGACCATGCTGGTTGCCATACAGGCTCACTTTCCGGAGGGCGTAATGACGCTTCAACAACAAATTATTCAGGCGCTGGGCGCGAAGCCGCAGATTGATGTCGAAGGCGAAATTCGACGCAGCGTGGATTTCCTGAAATCCTATCTGCAGACCTATCCGTTCATTAAATCACTGGTGCTCGGCATTAGCGGCGGCCAGGATTCCACCCTTACCGGCAAACTATGCCAGATGGCGATCGATGAGCTGCGGGCTGAAAGCGGCGATCGGAGCCTGCAATTTATCGCCGTACGCCTGCCCTATGGCATCCAGGCCGATGAGCAGGATTGCCAGGATGCCATCGAATTTATCCAGCCTGACCGTGTGCTGACCGTCAATATCAAAGGCGCGGTGCTGGCCAGCGAGCAGGCGTTGCGTGAAGCGGGTATTGAGCTGAGCGACTTTGTTCGCGGCAACGAGAAAGCCCGTGAGCGAATGAAAGCGCAATACAGTATCGCCGGCATGACCAAAGGCGTGGTCGTGGGAACAGACCATGCCGCAGAAGCGATCACCGGCTTCTTTACCAAATACGGCGATGGCGGTACCGACATTAACCCTATATTCCGTCTCAATAAACGTCAGGGCAAACAGCTACTGGCGCAGCTGGGCTGTCCTGAGCACCTTTATATGAAGCAGCCGACCGCCGACCTCGAAGATGACCGCCCTTCTCTGCCGGATGAAGTCGCGCTGGGCGTAACCTACGAAAATATTGATGACTATCTGGAAGGCAAAACGCTGGATGAGAACATCGCCAAAACCATCGAAGGCTGGTATCTGAAAACCGAGCATAAGCGCCGCCCGCCAATCACCGTCTTCGACGATTTCTGGAAGAAGTAACGGCTTCCCGACACCCCGGCCAGCGCCGGGGTTATTTTTTGTCCTTTTCGCCGCAAAACTCGCCTGCTATACTGGATGTATGCACAGTATCAGGAGTTGTTGTGGCCAGAAAACAATCTGCCCCGCGTCTGGAATTTGAGGCGGCGGCAATCTATGAGTATCCCGAACACTTGCGCCCATGGCTGGAGGCCTTGCCAAAGCTGCCTGGGGTGTATCAGTTCCATGGTGAAAGCGAGACGCTGCCGCTTTATATCGGAAAGAGCGTGAATATCCGCAGCCGTGTGCTGTCGCATTTGCGTACCGCAGATGAGGCCTCCATGTTGCGCCAGGCGCGACGCATCAGTTGGCAACGCACCGCCGGTGAATTAGGCGCGCTGTTACTTGAAGCGCGGTTAATTAAAGAACAGCAGCCGCTGTTTAATAAACGACTGCGGCGTAATAAACAGCTCTGCTCCTGGCTGCTGGAGTCGGGTAAACCGCAAGTTGTGTATGCGCGAGAAGTCGATTTCTCCCATCAGCAGCACCTGTACGGCCTGTTCGCTAACCGCCGCGCGGCATTACAGGCGCTACAAACCATCGCCGATGAGCACCGTCTGTGTTATGGCATTCTGGGGCTGGAGCCGCTGAGTCGCGGGCGCGCCTGTTTTCGTTCCGCACTGGGGCGCTGCGCCGGCGCCTGCTGTGGTAAAGAGAGCGTCGAAGATCATAACCAGCGGCTGCTGGCGCAAATGAGTAAACTTCAGCTGGTGTGCTGGCCGTGGGCGGGTCCGGTGGCGCTGGAAGAGCGCGGCCCGGATATGGTTCAGTACCATATCATTCATAACTGGCTGTGGCTGGGCGCGGTAGATTCACTGGCGCAAGCCGCTAAACTCACCACACTGCCTGCCGGTTTCGATCACGATGGCTACAAGATTCTTTGTAAGCCATTGCTCAGCGGTGAGTATCCGCTGCACCTTCTTGGCTAATGATATCGCAAACGTAAAAAACCGCCGGCCCTGCCCAAAGCCTTAATGGCAATGATTGGGCAAGACCGGCGGTCTTCATTCCGCGCGCTGAGTTACTCAGCAGGTGCAGGCATTTTACCTTCCGGCGCTTTACGTTCTGTCAGATGCTTCTCAAAATTCGCATTGAACTGTTTTTTCTGTTCCGGCGTCAGGATGTTGTAAATCTTGTTCTGGGTTTCCATGCGGGAAAGCATCATCTCTTTATGCTGTGCTTCCATCTTATCAATCTGCGCGCTGGCTTTCGCTTTGTCGAAAGTATCGCTGGCGATGAGATCGTGCATGGCGCGACGTTCGTCAAGGGACGGACGTTTCATGTTCTGGCGTTGGCTTTTCATGATGTCGCGAACCTGCTGCTTTTGCGCATCGGTCAGGTTCAGGTCTTTGAACATCATATCGTGATGACCCGGCATACCTTTATGGTGCATCATCGGTTTGCTGTCGGTTTGGGTGGTAGCGGTAGTATCGGCTGCGTGAGCCAGGTTAGCAGCACCCAGAGCCAGCGTAGAGGCAACAAACAGAGCAGTAATCTTCTTCATGGTTATGTCCTTACTATCAGTTATTCTGACGGCGCATTGCCGTGTTGACGAGATTAACTTTACGCGCTTTATCGTCAATTAGTCAGTGCAAGCGTAAAACAATGAAAGTGTAAAAAACATTTTCTCACCAATTGTGGAGAAAATAAGGAAAATGAGGAGGGATATGCAACAAAAAATAAATAACAGGCTGTTTTATAAGGAAACTGTGAAGATTATAAAACAGTGGAGATTAAAAACAAAGCATTTAACCAGGAATAATCTGCAAACCATATCAATGGCACAAATAAATAAGATTGGCGCGCAGCGATATTTCACTCGATATTCACAACCGCGAACGACAACGGCTGTGAATAGTTAAGTGCGGGAATTACAACCGTTCCAGCATCAGCCCAGCCCGTAGCCCTGGCGCCACGCCGGGGTTGGGAAACAGCACGTACTCTTGCGCCTTTTCGACGACATAGCGCGTTTCGCCATCCTCCGCCAGCAGCGTCCCGGCGCTGAACGGCGTAAAATTGAGCGTCTCCCCCGACATATGCAACTGGAACTGGTCGCTATGGCGGGTGATCTGCTGCACCACCCGGTAGCGCAGCGGCGCAGTCGCTTCTTCCACCGCCAAATCGCCCACCAACAGTCTGCTTAACGCCCGCTGCGTCGCTGAGAACTGGGTTAAATCGTTGTCGCCAAAAGGCAGCGCTTTGCCCAACTCCAGCGTACAGGCCAGCGCGGCAAAACGTTCGCAGCTAAAGTGGGTAAAAGTTCCCGCCGGTTGTTGATGGAACACCAGCGCCTCCAGCCCGGCCGCGCCAAGCCAGCTGAGAAAATCTTCGCTCCACGGCTCCTCACGTGCCGGCAACACCCCAAAGCGCGGATGCAGCGAGCCGCGAATAGCGGTATGCATATCCAGATGCCAGCGCACGCCATGGCTATCGCTAAAGAAACGCGTCACAGCGCTTTCCAACTGCCGCGCCCGCACCGTTTCCCCACTGGGCGCGAACTTGCGCCAGCGTTCGCCGAACATGCGGTTCATATCGCTATCGAGATAGCGTTTATTTTGCCGCAGCGCCGGCGGGTTGCCGAATATCACCAGCACCCGCCAGCGCAGCGGGAGTTCGCCGCGAAACAGCTGCTGAAGCAAAGCGTTGACTATCTCCACCGGCGCGGTTTCATTGCCGTGAATACCGCAGGAGAGTACCAGTGAACGTTCGCAGCGCGCATGCGGGGTCAGCAGCAGGATGCCGCAATCGATCCAGTGCCAACGAAAATGGGCGGTTTCGCCATGAAAATGATGCGGCCAGCGCCCCGCCAGAGTTAGTGCCAGAAAGTCGTCCACGACGCCTCCTCTATTACTGAAACGGATCGAGGAAAACTCGCAGGGCCGAGAATCCCGGCCCCGCGAACTTTCATCAACTTGCCTGCGATGAAAAATCCAGACCCGGGCTGAGCGTCTCCGGTAGCGCCAGTTCGGCAGATTCCAGGCTGGCCATCGGCCAGGCGCAATAATCGGCGGCGTACCAGGCACCTGGGCGATGATTTCCCGAGGCGCCGGTTCCGCCAAACGGCGCGGTACTGGCGGCGCCGGTCAGCGGCTTGTTCCAGTTGACTATCCCGGCGCGGGCTTCCAGCAACAGGCGCTCGAACTTATCACGCTCGGCGGAAATCAATCCGCAGGAGAGACCAAAACGGGTGGCGTTAGCCATGGCGATCGCTTGCGCGAAATCGTCATAGCGCCACACGCACAACAGCGGGCCAAAGACTTCTTCATCCGCCACCTGCTGCACGTTGCTCATGTCGATGATCCCCGGCGTCAGCAGCGAAGTGCCGTCGCGCAACAGACGCGGCTCCAGTAACGTCTGTCCGCCGCTCGCCACGTGCCCAAGCCAGGCCTGATGCACCTTTTGCGCGGCCTGCGGCGATACCAGCCCGCCCAGGAACGGCTGCGGCTGCGCATCCCACTCGCCGGGAATAAGACGTTGTGACACCGTCACTAAACGCTGCAAAAACGCGTCGCCCGCCGTGCCGCGCTTGACCAACAGGCGGCGCGCGCAGGTACAACGCTGCCCGGCGGTGATAAATGCCGACTGGATAGTCAGGTGAACCGCTGCGTCAATATCCTGCGGCTCGTCAACAATCAGCGGGTTATTGCCGCCCATTTCAAGGGCGAGGATTTTTTGCGGCTGCCCGGCGAGTTGACGATGCAGTTGGAAACCGGTCGCGGAGCTACCGGTGAACAACAGCCCGTCGATATCCGCCTGCCCGCTCAACGCCTCGCCGGTCTCCCGGCCGCCCTGCAGTAGATTCACGACTCCAGCGGGTAAGCCCGCCTCAGCCCACAGTTTAACCACCGCTTCGCCACTTTGCGGCGTAAGCTCGCTGGGTTTAAAGACGATGGTATTACCAGCGAGTAGCGCCGGTACGATGTGTCCGTTAGGTAAATGGCCCGGGAAGTTATACGGCCCGAACACCGCCAGTACCCCGTGGGGACGGTGGCGCAGCGTGGCGGCGCCGTCTGCCATCGCCGTCTCGCTCTCGCCGGTGCGGCTATGGTAGGCGCGCACTGAGATTGCCACCTTATTTATCATGGCGGTAATTTCCGTGGCCGCCTCCCAGCGTGGTTTACCGGTCTCGGCGGCAATAATCGCCGTCAGCTGGCTTTTGTTCGCTTCCAGCAGCGCCGCAAACTTCTCGACGATACCCTGACGCGCGCTAAATGGCTGACGCGCCCAGGTGGGAAAAGCCTGACGCGCGGCGCTAACCGCCTGCGCGACCTGCCCGGCGTCGGCGTCATTTCCCTGCCACAGCAGCGCCTGGTTGACCGGGTTATATTTACTGCGCTGCGGGCCACGCCCGCTTTGCCATTCGCCGTTAATCCATAAACTCATGATGCTTTCTCCTCCGGGATCAGGCGGACCATCCGTACGCGGTCGCCTGGATGGCATTTCAGCGTATCCAACTCACGCGCGCTCAGCAGCAACGTTTCGCTATCCGGGTCGGCATGGACCAGGATGGCGCGGAACTGCTGATACTGCTCGTTGGTGACCAGACACTGCGGCCACTCTCCCTGCGCAGGCTGCCCTTCTTCCACCGTCAGCAGGCGGCTTTTGCGTATCGCCCGCACCCGGTCGATTTCGCACTCCAGCGTCGGGCCGCCGTCGAAAATGTCGATGTAGTTGTTAAAACGGAAGCCTTCTTTTTCCAGTACCGCACGCGCAGGCGCCGTTTGCGGATGAACCTGGCCGATGACCGCCCGCGCTTCATCGGAGAGAAAGTCGATATATAACGGATGTTTTGGCATTAGTGCGGCGATAAACGCTTTTTTACCGGTGCCGGAGAGATAGTCGGCGCTGGAAAATTCAATCGCGAAGAAGCGCTTGCCAAGGCTTTCCCAGAACGGCGAATAGCCATGCTCATCAATCACGCCGCGCATCTCGGCAACCACTTTGTCATTAAAGTGGTCGCGGAAACCGGCCATAAACAGCAGTCGCGATTTCGACAACAGGTAGCCGTTACCCTCTTTACGCCATGCCGGATCGAGAAACAGCGTGCAGAGTTCGCTACAGCCGGTGTGATCGTTGCTAAGGAACAGCGTCGGCAGCGCGTGATAAACGTTGAGCTCTTTTGATGCATGTACCTGCGTGCCGACCCGATAGTTGTACCAGGGATCGTTGAGGCCAACGGCGACTTCAATCGCGCAGATCCCAACGACCGCGCCGCTGACGCTATCTTCCAGCACAAAGACATAGCCCTGTTCGCTTTTCGGCAGTTCGCCGCGCCAGGTCTGCTGGGAACGTTCAATGCGGGCAGCCAACGTGGGTTCGTCCGCCGGCAGCGACGTCAGGCCGCCGCCGGTTTCTCCCGCCAGAGCCATCAGCCCCGGCAAATCGGCTTTTTCAACCGGTCGGATCACCATCATGATGAAACTCCCGCAAGGAAGTGACGGCACGCCAGCTCAAAGCGATCGAGACCGGTGTTCACCTCTTCCTCGCTCACGTTAAGGGCCGGAGCGAAGCGAACGACGTTTGCCCCGGCAATCAGTACCATCAGCCCGTCTTCCGCCGCCTGGGTACTAATGGCTTTAGCTTTCCCGGCATATTCGTCGTTCAGTACACAGCCAATCAGCAGCCCCAATCCGCGAATTTCCTTGAACAGGCCGTATTTGGCGTTAATCGCGCTCAGGCGTTCGCTAAACCACTGGTGACGCTGTTTAACGCCGTTCAAAAGCGTCGGTGTATTGACGATAGACAGTAACTCCCCGGCAACAGCGGTGGCGAGTGGGTTACCGCCGTAAGTCGTGCCATGGGTGCCGACGGTCATCACGCTGGCGCATTTTTCCGTCGCCAACAGCGCGCCGATCGGGAAGCCGCCTCCCAGCGCTTTCGCCGTCGACAGGACATCCGGCGTCACCCCGTAGTGCATATAGGCATACAATTCGCCGGTACGACCGACGCCAGTTTGAACCTCATCAAAAATCAGTAGCGCGTTGTGCTGGTCGCACAGTTCACGCAGGCCACGCAAAAATTCCGCTTTCGCCGGCACCACGCCGCCCTCGCCCTGCATCGGCTCGACGATCACCGCGCAGGTGTCGTCATTAATCAGCGCCCGCGCCGAGTCGAGGTCGTTATAGGTAGCATGTTGGATCTGAGGCGGCAGCGGCGCAAAATCCTGCGAATAGGAAGGCTGGCCGCCAGCGGACACGGTGAACAACGTGCGCCCGTGGAAGGCGTTTTTGAACGCGACAATGCCGCTTTTGTGGCTGCCGTAATGATCGTGGGCGTATTTACGCGCCAGTTTCAGCGCCGCTTCGTTGGCTTCGGCGCCGGAGTTACAAAAGAAAACGCGGTCGGCAAAGGTGGCGTCGATAAGCTGTTTGGCAAGGCGCAGCGCCGGTTCGTTGGTGTAGCCGTTACCGGTATGCCAGAATTTTCCCGCCTGCTCGGTCAGCGCTTTTACTAGCTGTGGATTAGCGTGTCCCAGCGCATTCACCGCGATACCGCCGGCAAAATCGATATACTCTTTCCCCTGCTGATCCCACAACCGTGAACCTTCGCCGCGTACCGGAATAAAAGCCGCCGGCGCATATACCGGCATCATCCATTGATCAAAATTGCTACGCGTAATTGACTGAGACATATCGACCTCTTCCGGTAAATTAAAAGTAAGCACAATGTTAAAATTTATGAGTTATTACGCTGTAAATGTAGATTGCACGCATCGTGCCAGCCAGAGGCAAAAATGCATAAATTGAGCTCAATCACGCGATATCAATGAGTTACAGACACTAACTATTCAACAAAAATGCATAGTTAGTGAATAATAATCAAACAAACGGCGCTGGATAGAGGAAAACGACGAGAAGTTATGCAGCGATAAGATATAATTCTGTAATTGTGATCCTCTACGAAATTTATCGTAGATATCTGCGCTTTTTTGGCGCGACATGCGCCAAAACGGTGCATAATTTGTGCGATTCGCTCGCCAACCGCAGTAATCGGTAGAATTAACCACCTGTCGGCAGCCACCATGATGAAATTCTGCTAACATCCTTGCACTATTCACCTTGCACAGTGGCAGCGACTATGAAATTCATCTCTTTTAATATCAACGGCCTGCGTGCCCGCCCCCATCAACTGGCCGCCATCGTCGATAAACATCAGCCCGATGTTATCGGCCTCCAGGAAACCAAAGTACACGACGATATGTTTCCTCTCGAAGAGGTGGCAAAGCTGGGTTACAACGTCTTTTACCATGGGCAAAAAGGCCATTACGGCGTCGCGCTGCTGACCAAAGAGACTCCGATAGCCGTGCGTCGCGGCTTCCCGGGCGACGGCGAAGATGCGCAACGCCGCATCATCATGGCGGAAATTCCCTCGCCGTTTGGTAATGTCACGGTAATTAACGGCTATTTCCCGCAAGGAGAGAGCCGTGACCACGAGACTAAATTTCCGGCGAAAGCGGCGTTTTATCAGAATCTGCAGAACTACCTCGATACCGAGTTGAACAAAGAAAATCCGGTGCTTATCATGGGCGATATGAACATTAGCCCTACCGATCTTGATATCGGCATTGGCGAAGAGAACCGTAAGCGCTGGCTGCGCACCGGTAAATGTTCCTTCCTGCCGGAAGAGCGTGAATGGATGGATCGCCTGCTGGGCTGGGGCCTGGTCGATACCTGGCGTCACGCCAACCCCGATAATCATGACCGCTTTTCATGGTTCGATTACCGCTCTAAAGGTTTTGATGACAACCGCGGTCTGCGTATCGACCTGCTGCTGGCAAGCTCGCCGCTGGCTCAGCGCTGCGTCGAAACCGGCATCGATTACGACATCCGCGGGATGGAAAAGCCTTCCGATCATGCGCCGGTATGGGCAACCTTTAAACCATAACTCTTCTTTGGGGCTCCGGCGCGGAGCCCCGCTATCCTGAGCAAAATCAATAAAGTGAACGGTATACATTGTCGCTCGCGGCAATTTACTATACTGTCGCGCGCACCCGGCGTTTCCTGCCGGACAAAACGAAGACAGGAGACCCTCATGCAAAAGAAGCCGTTACCCGACACGCTATAAACTGCTGTTTGCCGTACTCCTGTTTGCCCTACTGGCATGGCTTGTTCAGCACGCCGGGCTGACGAGACTGTTCAGCCACCTTCACGATCTTCAATTGCTTATTCTGCACAGCGGTAGCGCAGGTTATGCGCTTTATATCCTGCTGTTTATCATCGCCACCTTGTGTCTGATGCCAGGCAGCGCGTTAGTCATCGTCGGCGGTATGATATTCGGCCCCTGGTTGGGCACGCTACTCTCGCTTATCGCCGCGACTGTCGCCTCATCGCTGTCGTTCCTGCTGGCCCGCTGGCTGGGTCGCGAAGCGCTACAGCGCTATTGCGGTCACCACGCCGTTTTTCAGGCGTTCGAGCGCGGTATTGCCCACAGCGGCTGCGATTTTCTGATTTTCACCAGGCTGGTGCCGCTGTTCCCTTATAATCTGCAGAATTATGCTTATGGGCTGACGGCGATCCCCTTCTGGTCCTTTACGTTTATCTCCACCATCGCCACCCTACCGGGATTGTTTATTTATACTTTTATGGCTAGCGAACTGGCCCGCGATGGCATCACCCTGGCTTTTATTGGCAAACTCAGCATTGCCGGCCTGATGCTCTTTGTATTAACTCAGGCCGCCAGACGTTATGGCCGCTATAAACGCATTAGTGTCGCAACATCCGCGGTAAGCGATAAAAATGGATAACAGAAAACGGCTGTGGCTCTTACGCGGCGCTATCATCCTGCTGGCACTGGCAGCGCTCGTCGGCTGGTGGTTAATACCGGGCGTACGCTCCTTTGTGCAACATAGCTTCAGCGCGTTTGCCACCCTCGATCAGCAAGCGCTGGAGCGTTTTATTCACGCTTATGGTCCGCTGGCAGCCCTGGTCTCTTTCGGGCTGATGATCCTGCAGGCGATTGTCGCGCCGCTGCCGGCATTTTTAATTACCTTTGCCAACGCTTCGCTGTTCGGCGCACTGTGGGGCGGCGTATTGTCATGGGTCAGCGCGATGGCTGGCGCGGCGTTGTGCTTTTTTATTGCCCGCGTACTGGGCCGTGAAGTGGTAGAAAAACTAACCGGCAAGGCGGTATTACAGAGCGTAGATGGTTTTTTTAGGCGCTACGGCAAGCACACCATCCTGGTTTGCCGCCTGCTGCCCTTCGTCCCTTTCGATCCGGTGAGTTACGCCGCTGGGCTAACCTCAATCCGCTTTCGCCATTTTATGTTTGCCACCGGCGTCGGCCAATTACCGGCGACTATCGTCTACTCGTGGGCCGGAAGCCTGCTGACGGGGGGGCTGTTCTGGCTGCTCAGCGGTTTATCTATTTTGTTCGCTTTAGCTATCGTAGTCGCGATAGTCAAAGCGCAATACGTTGCGCATCACAACAGGAAATCGCCATGAATCTACCGCCGTTAACGTCGATTCCATTGATCCTGCGCCCGCAGGCGTGGCTACACCGTCGCCATTATGGCGCGGTGCTCAGCCCTATCCGCTGGTGGGGGCGCATCCCGCTGGCGTTTTATCTGGTCTCCATGTTTGTCGGATATCTGGAACGCCGACGCTCGCCGCTCGATCCGCTGCTACGCTCGTTGGTGAGCGCCCGTATCGCCCAGCTGTGTCACTGTGAATTTTGCATTGATATCACCAGCATGAAACTGGCGCAGCGCGCCGGCGGCAGCGAAAAACTATTGGCGGTTAACGACTGGCGCAATAGCGGATTATTCAGCGATAGCGAGCGGTTGGCGCTGGAATATGCCGAAGCGGCGAGCATGACGCCGCCCGCCGTCGATGATGCGCTGCGCGCCCGGCTGGCGCAGCAGTTTGATGTTCAGGCGTTAACCGAACTAACCGCGCTGATCGGCCTGCAAAATTTATCCGCACGCTTTAATTCCGCGCTGGCGATCCCGGCGCAGGGCCTGTGCCAAATCCCGAAGCCCGATGTTTCCGACACTCATCCCTAAGGAGTCAATATGCGCAGTCTGCGTTATTGTTTAATTTGGCTTGCCGCACTGCTGCTGGCCCCGACTCTCGCCAACGCCGACGAGAACTGGCAGAGCATCAGCCAGCAGGCGCGCGGCCAGACGGTGTGGTTCAACGCCTGGGGCGGCGACCCGGCGGTTAACCGTTACCTCGACTGGGTCAGCGCAGAGGTGAAACGGGATTACGCCGTCGATCTGCGTATTGTACATATCGCCGATGCCGGCGATGCGGTCAAGCGTATTCAGACCGAGGCGCGTGCCGGGCGTTCCCGCGGCGGTTCAATCGATTTATTGTGGGTTAATGGCGAGAATTTCCGCACGTTGAAGCAGGCGAATTTACTGCGCAGCGACTGGGCCGAGAAGCTGCCTAACTGGCGCTACGTCGATACGCGAAAACCGGTTCGGGAAGATTTCTCCATCGCCACCGACGGCGCGGAATCCCCGTGGGGAAGCGCGCAGCTGACTTTTATCGCCCGCCGATCGCAGCTGGCTGAACCACCGGACAGCGCACAGGCGCTACTGGCTTTCGCCACAGCACATCCAGGCAGCGTCACCTATCCGCGGCCGCCGGATTTTACCGGCACCGCTTTCCTTGAGCAGTTGCTGGTTGCGTTGACCGATCGGCCGGAGGCCCTGCGCCAGCCGCCGCAGGAGACAAGTTTCGCCGCGGTGACCGCGCCGCTTTGGGACTATCTCGACAGACTACACCCGCTGCTCTGGCGCCAGGGCCGCGATTTTCCGCTGTCGCCGGCGCGGATGGACGCGATGCTGGCGCAAGGCACGCTACAACTATCGCTGACCTTCAATCCGCTGCATGCGCAGCAAAAAGCCGCCAGCGGCGAACTTCCGCCAGACAGTTATAGCTTCGGTTTTAAACAAGGGATGCTCGGCAACGTGCATTTTGTCGCTATCCCCGCCAACGCCCGCGCGACGGCAGGCGCACAGGTGGTGGCCAACTTCCTGCTATCGCCACAGGCTCAGCTACGAAAAGCCGATCCGCAAATCTGGGGCGATCCCAGCGTACTCGATCCCGAAAAACTCAACGACGCCCAGCGCGCCGCATTTTACGCCGTGCAGCCGAAAGCGACGCCGCCAATGCTGGCTGAACCGCACGCCGCCTGGGTTGACGCGCTGGAGCAGGAATGGTTGCGCCGCTACGGTACCCACTAATTGCGCTGACGTGGGGAGCGATAGCGCTTATCTACCTCCCCCTGCTTCCCGCCGCCGCGCTGATGGCGATACCTGCCGTCGACGCCGCAGCCTGGCGGGCGCTATTTAGCGATCCGCAGTTGCCGCAGGCGCTGGCGGCGACGCTAGTCTCTACGCTGCTGGCGGTGGGCGGCGCGCTGTTCATCACCCTGATGGTGATTGGCGCATTATGGCCAGCTACTGGCTGGCAGCGTCTGGCGAGAAGATTACCGCTGCTGCTGGCGGTACCCCATGTCGCCTTCGCCACCGCCGCCTTGCTGCTATTTGCCGAAGGCGGCTGGCTGTATCGTCTGTTTCCAGCATTGAGCCCACCGGTCGATCGCTACGGTATCGGGCTGGGCCTGACGATGGCGGTTAAAGAGAGCGCTTTTTTACTGTGGGTGGCGTATGGCGTACTGGGTGAAAAACAGCTGGCAGCCCAAAGCGTAGTGATGAAAACCCTCGGCTATAACCGCTGGCAATGTCTGCAGTGGATTATTGTGCCGGCACTGCTGCCATCGATGAGCCTTGTTCTGCTGGCCACCGTCGCCTGGAGTTTGTCGGCGGTGGATGTCGCTTTGGTGATCGGTCCGGGAAATCCGCCAACGCTGGCGGTACTGGCGTGGCAGTGGCTTAATCAGGGCGATCCGCTGCAACAGGCGAAAGGCGCGCTGGCCAGCCTGCTGCTGCTGGCGTTCACGTTAATCTTCGCGGCCATCGCATCGGTAGGCTGGCGCCGCTGGCGGCAAACTATTCCCGCACTATGCGGCAAGCGCGCCGCCCCCGCCAACGCAACGACTGGACATATCCTGGCGCAGGCGGTACCCGCCTGCGGTCTGGTTTGTGCGTTGTTGTTGGCTGGCATTTCACAATGGACGCAGTCAACGGCTGAGGCGATCGGCAACAGCCTCTGGCTGGCGTTAGGCGCGGCGATACTGGGGGCCGCGCTGTGCCTGCTGTGGCTGGAGTTCGGTCCCGCCAGATATAACGGACTCTGGCTGCCATTAATCGTGCCGTCGCTGCCGCTTGCCGATGGTCAATATCAATTAGCGCTTGTGGGCTGGCTCGATGGTCAATTGATGACGGTATTATGGGGGCATCTGTTATGGGTCGTGCCATGGATGCTGTTTATCCTCTCCCCGGCGTGGCGTAATCTGGATCCACGGTTGCTATTGATTGCCCGTACGCTTGGCTGGCGGCGCGGACGCCTGTTCTGGTGGGTCAAACTGCCGTCAATGGCGCGACCGCTGCTTACCGCGCTGGCGGTCGGGTTTTCGGTGAGTATCGCGCAATATCTGCCGACCGTGTGGCTCGGCGGCGGACGGACGCCGACGTTGACCAGCGAAGCGGTCGCGCTGAGCAGCGGCGGCGACAGTACGCGGCTTGCCGCACAAGCGCTGTGGCAATTGCTGCTACCGGCGATCTGCTTTATGGTTACTGCGCTGATAGCCTGGTTTATAGGCCGTCGCCGCCGGGGATTACGCTAATGCTAACCGTTCACAACCTGACATTAACCCTCCACCGCCAACCGCTGTTGTGTGGGGTAAATTTTTCTGTCGCCACCGGCGAGGTGTTGGCGCTGATGGGCCCTTCCGGCTGCGGTAAATCAACCCTTTTCGCCTGGATGATCGGCGCGCTTGCCGACCCCTTTCGCGCCGAAGGTGAATTATGGCTCAACAAACGCCGCTGCGACGGGCTCGCCACTGAAGCGCGACGCATTGGCATCCTGTTTCAGGATGCACTACTGTTTGACCACTTCAGCGTGGGGCACAATTTACAGCTCGCCCTGCCCGCTGAGATCCGCGGCGCGGCGCGCCAGAGCGAAGTTGAGCAAGCGCTGGTGCGCGCTGGCATGCCGGGGTTCGCCTCGCGCGATCCGGCCACGCTCTCCGGCGGACAGCGCGCGCGCGTCAGCCTGCTGCGCGCCCTGCTGGCGAGGCCGCAAGCGCTACTGCTGGATGAACCTTTTAATCGCCTGGATGCAGAACTTCGCGCCGATTTTCGCCAGTGGGTGTTTGCGGAAATTGACCGGCTGGCAATCCCGGCGGTCCTGGTGACTCACGACAGCCAGGATCTCCCACCGGGCGGACGCTGTATTAATATTGCCGCCTGGCAGGCAAATTCCGCCTAACCTGCGTTATCGCAAAGAAATTCCCTTATCAGGAGCAGAGAATGAGCCCTCCTCTTTCTACCGTCGAGCATTTCGATGAAACGTGTTTCTCAATTGACCGCACTCGCCCTGCTCATGGGGCTTGCTGCTTCCTCTACTTTCGCCGCTGATACCATGCCAACGCTGGATTTTTCAACGCTGCAACAGCAGCACGGCGTGGCGATAGACACCCGCCTCAGCGCTTTCTATAACGGTTGGCCGCAAAGCGCCAACGGCCCGCAGGGCCATGAACCGCAGGCGCTAAACCTCTCCGCTACCTGGCTTGGCGCAATGAGCGACGAACAACTGCGTGCCTGGGCTACTCAGCACCAGCTGCAGACCGATACGCCAATCGCGTTATACGGCGGCGCTGACGATAACGCCAGGGTCGCGGCGCGCCTGAAAGAAGCCGGATTCACCAAACTCAGCACCCTTAGCGACGCTTTCAGTCAGGGCGAGCGCCTGCAGAAGCTGCCGCACTTTGAGCAGCTGGTATATCCGCAGTGGATCCACGATTTACAGCAAGGTAAAACCGTTACCGCCGCCCCGCAGGGCGACTGGAAACTGTTTGAAGTGGCCTGGGGGGCGCCGAAATTTTATCTGCTGAATCACATTCCCGGCGCCGGTTATATCGATACCAATGAAGTGGAAAGCGAGCCGCTGTGGAACAAAGTGTCCGATGAACAGCTAAAAGCGATGCTGGCTAAACACGGTATTCGCCATGACACCACTGTGATTCTATACGGCCGCGACGTCTACGCCGCTGCGCGCGTCGCGCAGATCATGCTGTATGCCGGGGTGAAAGATGTCCGCCTGCTCGACGGCGGTTGGAAAAGCTGGTCCGACGCGAATCTGCCGGTCGAGCGCGGCATGCCAGCGAAAGAAAAAACGGTGACGGATTTCGGCGCGCCGATCCCCGGTCAGCCGCAGTTAATGCTCAATACCGAACAGGCGCGTGGGTTACTACACCGGCAGGATGCTTCGCTGGTCAGCGTCCGTTCGTGGCCGGAATTTATCGGCACCACCAGCGGCTATAGCTACATCAAGCCGAAGGGCGATATTGCTGGCGCCCGCTGGGGTCATGCCGGCAGCGATTCCACCCATATGGAAGACTTCCATAATCCGGACGGCACCATGCGCAGCGCCGACGATATCGCGACGATGTGGAAACAATGGAACATTCTGCCCAACCAGCAGGTCTCGTTTTACTGTGGCACAGGCTGGCGAGCCTCAGAGACCTTCATGTACGCCAGAGCGATGGGCTGGAAAAACGTCTCCGTTTACGACGGCGGCTGGTACGAATGGAGCGGCAATCCGCAAAATCCGGTAGCCACCGGCGAACGCGGCCCGGACAGCAGCAAATAATCCGCCTACTGAGGGAGGTTGTGGCTTTGCGCCTCCCTCAGCGTCAGGTAGCCGCTCCAGATACGGGTGAAGGTCGTCAGCCAGCATAACGCGCCGAAACACCACGCCAGCCAGGTGAAGTGCGCCGGAAACAGGCAACACAGCACAAATAGCAGGATTGTCTCCGTTCCTTCAGTCAACCCGCCAAGATAATAAAATGATTTATGCGCATAGCCCGGATTGGCAATTTGATGCTTTGCCGCGAGTGTCGCAAACGCCAGGAAACTGCTGCCGGTGCCGATAAACGCAAACAGCAGCCAGCCGCCCGCCAGCGCATTTTGCGCCGGGTCGGCAACAATAAAACCGAACGGCACCAGCGCGTAAAACAAAAAATCGAGCGAGATATCCAGAAATCCGCCGGCGTCGGTGAGACCACGCCGCCGCGCCAGCGCGCCATCCAGGCCATCCAGCAACCGGTTCAGCACAATGGCCGCCAGCGCGGCGCCGTACCAGCCGAGCGCCAGAAACGGCAGCGCCAGCACGCCGATAGCAAAACCGAAAAGCGTCAGGCCGTCAGGGGAGATCCCCGGACGATCGAGCCCGCGGGCGATGGCATTCAGGACGGGCTTCAATCGGGGATGCAGGCGGCTATCAAGCACGGTGACGCTCCATCAGGCTAAAAGGTTGTCGGTACAGGGGAAAGACGGAGATAATACGCCATTATAAGCAAGGCCGGTATTTGAATGATTCAGGACAACTATGCAAAAAATCATTGATGTTGTCGCCGCGATTATCGAACGCGACGGTAAAATCCTGCTGGCGCAGCGCCCGCCGCATGCCGATCAGCCTGGGCTGTGGGAGTTCGCCGGCGGCAAAGTCGAACATGGCGAAAGCCAGCCGCAGGCGTTAGCGCGCGAACTGGAAGAGGAGTTGGCTATCGTTGCGAGGCCAACCCGCTATATCGCCAGCCATCAACGGGAAGTCTCCGGACGTTTGATCCACCTGCATGCCTGGTGGATTAGCGAGTTTAGCGGTGAACCGGTCGCTCATTACCATAGCGAACTGCGCTGGTGTACGCCGTCGCAAGCATTAGAATTTGATCTGGCGCCGGCGGATATTCCTCTGCTGAATGCCTTTATCGCTCAACAGGCAGGTTAGTTTCTCCTCCCATCTTCGACCTGGGTCATCGCTTTTAGTTATGACCTTTGTCGGATTATAAATTTTTCTCCGCGCTCAATTTTTCCTTGTCAGCCTAACTATTTCCGGTGTTATAGTCGGAAAATCGGCTTTTTCAAGGTCGTGTATAAAAAATAACAAGCAACCACAACCGTAAGGGGAAATTACATCTATGGATCAGGCGTGTACTCTGGAAAGTTTTCTCGCCCGCGTTCAACAGCGCGACCCGCATCAAACTGAATTCGCCCAAGCCGTCCGCGAAGTGATGACCACTCTGTGGCCGTTCCTTGAACAGAATCCGCGCTATCGTCAGCTCAATTTGCTGGAACGCCTGGTCGAACCGGAGCGCGTCATCCAGTTCCGCGTCGTCTGGGTTGACGATCGCAATCAGGTGCAGGTTAACCGCGCCTGGCGCGTGCAGTTCAACTCCGCGATTGGCCCATACAAAGGCGGCATGCGCTTCCACCCGTCGGTCAATCTGTCGATCCTTAAGTTCCTGGGCTTCGAACAGACCTTCAAAAACGCCCTCACCACGCTGCCGATGGGCGGCGGTAAAGGCGGCAGCGATTTCGACCCGAAAGGTAAAAGCGACGGCGAAGTGATGCGCTTCTGCCAGGCCTTGATGACGGAACTGTATCGTCACCTCGGCCCGGACACTGACGTTCCGGCGGGCGACATCGGCGTTGGCGGCCGCGAAGTCGGCTTTATGGCCGGCATGATGCGCAAGCTTTCCAACAATAGCGCCTGCGTCTTCACCGGCAAAGGTCTCTCCTTCGGCGGCAGTCTCATCCGCCCGGAGGCTACCGGTTACGGTCTGGTTTACTTTACAGAAGCGATGCTCAAGCGCCACGGCCTGGGCTTCGAAGGGATGCGCGTCGCGGTATCCGGATCCGGCAACGTGGCGCAGTTCGCCATTGAGAAAGCCATGGAATTCGGCGCGCGCGTCATTACCGCTTCCGATTCCAACGGTACGGTGGTAGACGAAGCCGGCTTCACTAAAGAAAAACTGGCCCGTCTGATCGACATTAAAGAGCGCAGCCACGGTCGCGTTGCCGACTACGCACGCGAATTCGGTCTAACCTACCTCGAAGGCCAGCAGCCGTGGTCAGTGCCGGTAGATATTGCGCTGCCGTGCGCGACCCAGAACGAACTGGACGTCGATGCCGCGCAAATGCTGATCGCCAATGGCGTTAAAGCGGTTGCCGAAGGCGCCAACATGCCCACCACCATTGCCGCCACCGATCTATTCCTCGATGCTGGCGTGCTGTTCGCGCCGGGCAAAGCTGCCAACGCCGGCGGTGTCGCCACATCCGGCCTTGAAATGGCGCAGAACGCCGCGCGTATGGGCTGGAAAGCGGAGAAAGTGGATGCGCGTCTACATCACATCATGCTGGATATTCACCACGCCTGCGTCGAGTACGGCGGTGAAGAGAAGCAGACCAACTACGTCCGCGGCGCCAATATCGCCGGCTTCGTCAAGGTCGCTGACGCCATGCTGGCGCAGGGTGTGATTTAATCTGTGTCTTTATCCCCGACGCCCGGCGTCGGGGATATCAACGCTACTCCATGGTAATCACCACTTTCCCCAGGTGATTACCGCTATCGAGGCAGGCATGCGCCTGCGCGATTTCAGCCATCGGATAGCTGGCGTAAATCAGCGGTTTACATTTACCCTGCGACAGCAGCGGCCAGACATGGCGCTGTAGCGCCTGAGCGATCTGCCTTTTTTCTTCCGCGCTTCGTCCGCGCATCGTTGAACCGGTCACGGTCGCGCGCTTGAGCATCAAGGTTTGAATATCAACATCATGGGCGATTCGCCCGCCCATAAAGCCAATAATCACCAGCCGCCCATCTCGCTTCAGCAGTTCCAGATTACGATTAAAATAGGGGCCACCCACGATATCGAGAATAACGTCGACGCCTTTACCATCGGTCAGTTGATTGATTTTCTCGGCGAAATCATCGGTTTTGTAATTGATAGCCGTGGCATAAGGACGCAACGCCGCCACTTTTTCTTCCTGCCCAACGGTGGTATAGACTTTCATACCTAACTCATGACACAGCAGGATCGCCGTTGTCCCGATGCCGCTGGCCCCGCCGTGAATCAGCACGCTTTCATGAGGTTGCGCCCTGCCCATCTGAAACAGGTTGGCCCACACGGTAAAGAAAGTTTCAGGTATCGCCGCCGCTTCGCTAAAACTCAGCCCAGGCGGTATTGGCAACGTTTGCCCCGCCGGTACCGCGCAATACTCCGCATAGCCGCCACCGTTGGTCAGAGCGCAAACCTTATCGCCGGGATGAAAATCCGTCACCTGCGATCCTACCGCCACAACCACTCCTGCGACTTCCAGCCCCGGTATCGGCGTTACCCCTTCCGGCATCGGATAAACGCCCTGCCGCTGTAAGATATCCGGCCGATTGACGCCAGCGGCTTTCACCTGGATCAGGACGTCGTTATCACCAACCGAAGGGATGTCGCCTTCACCAATCTGAAGAACCTCCGGGCCGCCCGGGTGACTAATTGAGATATATTTCACTGCTCCCCCTCATCAGATTGCTGTTACTTTGCATATTCGTCGAGCAACGCTTTTGCCGCCAGTTGACCGAGCGCATTTGCCGCAAAAGGACTGTCCCCGGTCAGCACTTTACGATCCTGATGCACACGACCTTTAATATCGCTGTTTACGATTTCCAGCCCCATCGCTTTCAGCGCTTCGCCAAAATACCAGGTCAGGTGACCGGGCATATAGCCGATATCCGGCGTTTGTTTATCGGCAGCATCCGGAAACGCGCAAATGGCATAACCGTTTAACGGATTCTCCCCATGACGTAATGCGAGAAACGCCGCCGGGCCGTGACAGAGCGAAATCACAAACCGATCGTGCCGCAGCGCCCAGCGCAGCGTTTCAGCGACGGCTTCGCTCTCCGGCAGGCCGATAAGCGCACCGTGGCCACCGGGAATAAATACCGCCGCATAGTCGCTATCAGCCCCCAGTTGCCTCACAACATCTGAAAGCGCCAGCGGCTGGCGGAACTGCGGCAGATAACGCTCGAAGAACGGCATAATCTTTTGGTCTTCGCGCGGCATCGCCCAGTATTCGAACTTGGCCATTTGCCCGGAGAGCGTCGCAATATCAAAATCGAAACCTGCGGCGTGCAGATGGTACATCGGCAACAGCGTCTCTACCGGATGATTACCGGTCGAAAAGAGAGTGCCGTTATCGGTAGGCAGGTAACGTTCATCGGCGGCGATAACCAGCACTTTCCGCCGCCCGCGATACCCTGGTGCATAATCAGCGCCGCTGAGATCGGACACCGGGCTGGTAAACTGACTAAGGGAGTAGGCTGAAGGGAAAAAAGCATTCTCTTCAGCGTGGTCAACTTGCGGTTGTTTACTGATTTGTTCGCTCATCATCTTTTCCTTTTCATCCCTTCTTTAACATCAATAACCCTATTTTAGAGCAGGGAGGCGGAAATGATATGTGGGAAAACCCTCATCCGGGTTAAGCGCCCTCAGGCGGAAGTGCGTTTTAGCTAAGCCCCTCGTGGCGAGGGGCGAAGAAAATTATTGCGGACTTTCCGGCGCGATGTCCGCCGCCGGTTTTTTCCCTTTCGGCTTGCCTTTCCCTTTATTAAACGCCTTTTTCGCTCCGCCTGGCGCGACCAGCCCGCGGAACTGGCGCACCGGCGTGCTCCGCGCCTGATCGATAAGCTGGAACAGCGTCCCCACCAGCGGCTGCATAAAGTCCTGATAGCGGCACTGTTTTTCGCTGATTTGCGTCAATACCGATTCCCAGTGGGCGGTCATATCCGGGCGCGCGGCCATTTCCGGCAGAGAATGGATTAGCGCCCGACCGGCATCCGATGAGTGGATATAGCGCCCCTTTTTATTCAGGAAACCGCGCTTAAACAGCAGCTCAATAATCCCGGCGCGGGTCGCTTCTGTCCCCAGACCGTCGGTTGCGCGGAGGATCTTTTTCAGTTCTTTATCCTGCACAAAGCGGGCAATACCGGTCATCGCCGACAGTAACGTCGCGTCGGTAAAGTGGCGCGGCGGCTGGGTTTGTCGCTCCACTACTTCACCTTTTTCGCACAATAGCTCATCGCCTTTGGCGACCACCGGCAGCGGCGTACCGTCGTTCTCTTCGTCGCGCTCTTTGTTACCCAGCAGCGCGCGCCAGCCCGCTTCGGCGAGGAAGCGCGCCTTGGCGACAAATTTGCCGTTAGCAATATCAAGGTCAATCTGGCACTTGCGGAACACCGCATCCGGGCAGAACTGCATCAGATACTGACGAGCGATCAGGTTGTATACCTTCTCTTCGTTATCGTTGAGTTTGACCTGACTGCTGCGCGCGGTCGGGATAATGGCGTGGTGCGCATCGACCTTTTTATCATCCCAACAACGGTTGCGGATCTCCGGATCCATCACCGGCTGCGGCAGCAGATCCGGCGCATGGACGCTAATCGCATTCAGTACCGCATGGCGGCCGGCAAAATGTTCCTCCGGCAGGTAGCGGCTATCCGAGCGCGGATAGGTAATCAGTTTGTGGGTCTCATACAGCTTCTGGCAGATATCCAGCACGTTCTGGGCGCTGAAGCCGAAACGTTTGGCCGCTTCGATCTGTAACGCCGACAGTGAAAACGGTAGCGGCGCCGGTTCGGAATCGCGCTTATCGTTATAACCGGTCACGATTGCCGGCTGGCCTTCAATGCGTTTAACCACATGCTCGGCCAGCGGGCGATGCAGTAAACGCCCCTCTTCATCCTGATAGGGTTCGCAGGCTTCGCTCGGCACCCAGGTGGCGATAAACCGCTCGTCTTGCGGCGTGACAATATGCGCTTTGACGTCAAAGAAATCTTTGGCGACGAAGTTCTCGATCTCTTCATCGCGACGCACCACCAGCCCCAACACCGGCGTCTGTACGCGACCAACTGACAACACTCCCTGATAGCCGGCATTACGCCCGAGAATGGTGTAGGCGCGGGTCATGTTGATGCCATACAGCCAGTCGGCGCGAGCGCGGGCCAGCGCCGACACGCACAGCGGGACAAACTCGCTATTCGCGCGCAGGCGGTTAATCGCCCGCTCAACCGCCTGTGGGTTGAGGTCGTTAATAAGGCAACGCTGCACCTGCTGGCGCTTTTCCGGCGCCAGCTGCAGGTAGTCCAGCACCTCATCGACCAGCAGTTGCCCTTCTCTATCCGGGTCGCCCGCGTGAACCACTTCCTGCGCCTCGCCAAGCAGGCGCTTGATGACGTTCAGCTGTTTGGTGACCGACGGTTTTGGTTGCAGTTGCCACTTTTCTGGAACGATGGGTAGATCGAGCAGGTTCCAGCGCGCATAGCGCCCGTCGTAAACATCCGGCTGCGCCTGCTCCAGCAGGTGACCGATACACCAGGTGACCACCTGCCCGTTGCCGCACTCAATAAAGCCATCGCCTTTGCGATGCGGTTTCGGCAACACATCGGCGATAGCGCGACCGAGACTCGGTTTTTCTGCAATAAACAACCGCATCTAATCAACGGATCTCGATCATTGGACGCCCGCCGCGGGCGGTGACCAGCTCACCAATGGCGGCAAGCTTAATGCCAAATTCCGCGGCAGCGGCCTGGACTTCGGCTTCGGCTTCCGGCGTGACCGCCAGCAGCAGGCCGCCGGAAGTTTGCGGATCGCACAGCAGATCGCGCCATTCCGCCGGCATCTCGCCCATCAAATGACCGTAGCTGGCAAAGTTGCGTCCGGTGCCGCCCGGCACTGCCCCGGCGGCAATGTAAGCTTCAACGCCCGGGAGTTTAGGGATATCGGCGTAGTTTAGTTGCGCCTGAACGCCCGCGCCGCGGCAGACTTCGCTGAGATGCCCCAGCAGGCCGAAACCGGTGACGTCGGTCATCGCTTTTACCCCTTCGATATTGGCAAATGCGGCGCCGGCAAGGTTCATCTGGCACATGGTTTCCGTCGCCAGCCCTTGATGTTCCGGCTTCAGCAACGATTTCTTCTCGGCGGTAGTCAGCACGCCAATACCCAGTGGTTTGGTCAGATACAGCTTGCAGCCCGCCTGCGCGGTGCTGTTTTTCTTGATACGTTCGGTTGGCACCACGCCAGTCACCGCGAGCCCGAAAATCGGTTCCGGCGCATCGATGGAGTGACCGCCCGCCAGCGCAATCCCGGCCTGCTGGCAGGCAAAACGCCCGCCTTCAACCACTTCGCGAGCAATCTCCGGCGCCAGCGTGTTGATTGGCCAGCCAAGTATCGCAATCGCCATAATCGGTTTGCCGCCCATCGCGAAAATGTCGCTGATGGCGTTAGTCGCCGCGATACGGCCAAAATCAAAAGGATTATCGACGATCGGCATGAAAAAATCGGTGGTGCTGATGATCGACGTCCCGTTACCCAGATCGTAGACCGCCGCATCGTCGCTGGTTTCGTTGCCGACAAGCAGGTTCGGGTCGACAAACTTCGCCTGCTCGCTATGCAGAATGGTTTCCAGCACTTTAGGGGAAATTTTACAACCGCAACCGGCTCCGTGGCTGTATTGCGTTAAACGAATAGCTTGCTCGCTCATGGACATCTCCTGTCATTGCAATCCCGCTATGGTAGCGCCCAAACGGCAAGGTGATAAGTGCGACACTCCGAAATCGCGAGTGGTTGCTCATTAAGCAGACAAATATGCGTTTTTGCGATACCGAACAATTTTTTCAACGCCATTTTAACTTTTACTTACAGATGACAAAAATGTGACTAAAAACAAAACCATTGTTCTGGACATATAACACCGTAAGGAAATGTAGATGAAAAAGCGCGTTCTCGCCCTCTGCCTCGCCAGCCTGTTTTCCGTTAACGCTTTCGCGCTGGTCCCTGCCGGCAATGATGCAACCACCAAACCGGATCTCTATTATCTGAAAAATGCACAGGCCATCGATAGTCTGGCGCTGTTGCCGCCTCCGCCGGAAGTTGGCAGCATCGCATTTTTAAACGATCAGGCGATGTATGAGAAAGGACGACTGCTGCGCAATACCGAACGCGGCAAGCTGGCGGCTGAAGATGCTAACCTGAGCGCCGGCGGCGTCGCGAATGCCTTCTCCAGCGCTTTTGGTTCGCCCATCACCGAAAAAGACGCGCCGCAGTTACATAAGCTGCTGACAAATATGATTGAGGATGCCGGCGATCTGGCCACCCGCAGCGCGAAAGAGAAATATATGCGCATTCGCCCGTTTGCGTTCTACGGCGTTTCAACCTGTAACACTACCGAGCAGGACAAGCTGTCGAAAAACGGATCTTACCCTTCCGGCCATACCTCTATCGGTTGGGCAACCGCACTGGTACTGGCGGAGATCAATCCGCAGCGGCAAAACGAAATTCTCAAACGCGGCTATGAGTTGGGCGAAAGCCGGGTTATCTGCGGCTATCATTGGCAGAGCGACGTCGATGCGGCGCGGATAGTCGGCTCGGCGGTGGTGGCGACCCTGCATACCAACCCGGCCTTCCAACAGCAGTTGCAGAAAGCAAAGGATGAATTCGCCAAAACGCAGAAGTAACGTCATCGCCCTTGCATTCCCGGAGGCGGCGCGCTGCGCCATCTCCGGGCTACCAAATCGCATCGTGCTGTAGCCCCGGTAAGCGACAGCACCACCGGGGATTTTGAGATAGCCCGCACCAGTAGTTTCAGCCAGCGTGATGAATACATTAACGGCAGGCCGCATGAGTCGTAGATACTGTTATCGGTTTGCAACGGTTTTGGTCCGAGAAAAACATGTGCTTTGTGTTAATTCAAAGCCTATTGCGCTCCCGATATTTCTTCTGCGTTATGGTACGCATGGCGCAGGGAGCGCACAGGGGGCGGCCAGTCGCCGCCGCCCCCTGTACCCCCGGGCTCTGGCCGCCAACACCGGCAGTTTCAGCCAGCATGGTGAATAAATTAAAGGCAGGCCGCACGGACCGTGGATACTGTTATCGGTTTGCAACTTTTTTAAGGTTTTTTCCCGGAGGCGGCGCGCTGCGCCTTCTCCGGGCTACTAAATCGCACAGCGCTGTAGCCCCGGTAAGCGGCAGCGCCACCGGGGGTAACAAGCGCAGACTCAGAAGCGCGTGACGAACGGCGCGGTATCCGGGCGCGCAAACGTGGTTGATGCTTTTAACTGCGGCGTGCCAAGGTAGAGGAAACCGACAATTTTGTCCTGTTCGCGGCAGCCAAAGCCTTCGCGGACAACCGGACTCTCGGTTAACGCACCGCTACGCCAGATACCGTTATAGCCCTGCGCCACTGCGGCCATTTGCATCGCCATCACCGCACATCCCGCGGACATCTCCTGTTCCCACAGCGGTACCTTCGGATGCTCTTCGCAGCGCGCGACCACCGCGATAATCAGCGGTGCGCGAAACGGCGCATTGCGTGCTTTTTCAATGGCTTTTTCATCCTGCCCGGCGGCCATCGCCCCTTTTTCCAGCAGTTGGCTAAAGCGTTCGCGGCCATCATCGGCAATAATAAAGAACCGCCACGGTTGTAACGTGCCGTGATCCGGCGCGCGCATCCCCGCGTGAAGGATATTTTCCAGCTGTTCACCAGCCGGAGCCGGATCGGTCAGGCGCGACGCGCTGCGGCGATTTACCAGTAGTTCGAGAGCATCCATCTGTGTAACTCCTGTGATGTCATTTTGCATAAAATTAACATGCGCATGGATTTTGTTACAGCTCGATGGGTGATTCCTGCTGACAAGCGTCGGCACTCTCTTTAGGATAGCCAGACGCGGCAGCCCCTGCGGCTGACCCATCATCAAAATATTAGGGAGAATACATGCGAACCCTTTGGCGATTTCTTGCCGGATTTTTTAAATGGACATGGCGAATACTCAATTTCATTCGCCAATTCGCGCTGAACCTGGTGTTCCTGGTGTTAGTGCTGATTTGCGTCGGCATCTGGGCACAGTTTAGCAGCAGCACCGCGGAACATACCGCACGCGGCGCGCTGCTGATGGACATCACCGGCGTGGTCGTTGATAAGCCTTCCGCCAGTAGCAAGCTCGGGGTCATTGGCCGCCAGCTGTTCGGCGCCAGTTCCGATCGTCTGCAGGAGAACTCGCTGTTCGATATCGTACAGACGATTCGCCAGGCGAAAGACGACCGTAATATCACCGGTATCGTACTGGATCTGAAAAACTTCGTCGGCGGCGATCAGCCCTCGATGCAGTATATCGGTAAAGCGCTACGCGAGTTCCGCGACAGCGGTAAACCGGTATATGCCGTCGGCAGCAGCTACACCCAGGGACAATACTATCTGGCGAGTTTCGCCAATAAAATTTGGCTCTCGCCGCAGGGTGAAGTCGACCTGCACGGCTTTGCCACCAACGGCCTGTATTACAAGTCGCTGCTGGATAAACTGAAAGTCTCGACCCATGTTTTCCGCGTCGGTACTTACAAATCCGCCGTCGAGCCGTTTATTCGCGACGACATGTCGCCGGCTGCGCGTGAAGCGGACAGCCGTTGGATCGGCGAACTGTGGCAGAACTATCTCAACACCATTGCCGCTAACCGCCAGATCACCGCGCAGCAGCTGTTCCCCGGCGCTCAGGGCGTGATCGACGGCCTGCGTAAAGTTGATGGCGATACCGCGAAATACGCGCTGGATAATAAGCTGGTCGACGAGCTGGCCACCTCGACGGAAATGGAAAAAGCGCTGACTAAGCAGTTTGGCTGGAGCAAAGCGGATAACAACTATCGCGCCATCAGCTACTACGATTACAACGTCAAAGCGCCTGCTGAACAGGGTTCAGCGGTAGCGGTTATCTTTGCGAACGGTGCCATCATGGATGGTGAAGAAACGCCGGGTAACGTCGGCGGCGACACCACCGCGGCGCAAATCCGCGACGCGCGTCTGGATCCGAAAGTGAAAGCGATCGTTCTGCGCGTCAACAGTCCTGGCGGCAGCGTCAGCGCCTCGGAGGTCATCCGCGAAGAACTGGCGGCGGCGAAAGCGGCGGGTAAACCGGTGGTGGTCTCAATGGGCGGCATGGCGGCATCCGGCGGTTACTGGATCTCCACCCCGGCGGATTACATCGTGGCGAACCCGAGCACCCTCACCGGCTCCATCGGTATCTTCGGCGTGATTAACACGGTGGAAAATACGCTCGGTTCGATTGGCGTTCATACCGATGGCGTCGCCACTTCGCCACTGGCCGATGTCTCAACCACCAAATCGCTACCGCCGGAAGTGCAGCAGTTAATACAGCTGAGCATCGAAAATGGCTATAAGCGCTTTATCACCCTGGTGGCTAATGCGCGTAAGAGCACGCCGGAGAAGATTGACCAAATCGCACAAGGCCATGTCTGGACCGGTGAAGACGCCAAAGCCAATGGTCTGGTAGATAGCCTCGGCGATTTCGACGATGCGGTGGCGAAAGCCGCGGAGCTGGCGAAACTGAAACAATGGCATATCACCTGGTATCAGGAAGAACCGACGTTCTTTGCGATGGTAATGGATAGTCTGACCGGTTCGGTGCGCGCTGCTCTGCCGGCCGCGATTCAGGCATACCTGCCTGCGCCGGTTGCGGCAGCCGCGGACGTTGTGAAAACGGAAAGCGATAAACTGGCGACATTTAACGATCCGCAGAATCGCTATGCCTTCTGTCTGACCTGCGCCAATATTCGTTAATCCCCCGTCTGCCCCCGCCGTGGGGCAGCGTTTCAACGACATTAAATTCAAGCGCTTCTCTGCAACTCCCAGGGTTAGCGCTTTATTTTTTTGCCTGCCACTTTATACTGCGCCTGTTCACGTCCAACCTAAGCGATGCTATGCAAAAGAAATCGATTTACGTTGCCTACACCGGTGGGACCATCGGTATGCAGCGCTCCGATCACGGTTATATCCCCGTTTCCGGCCACCTGCAGCGCCAGCTGGCGCTAATGCCCGAGTTCCACCGCCCGGAGATGCCGGACTTCACTATTCATGAATATGCGCCGTTGATGGACTCGTCTGATATGACGCCGGAAGACTGGCAGCATATCGCTGACGACATTCGCGACCACTACGACCAATACGATGGTTTCGTTATCCTGCACGGCACCGATACCATGGCCTTCACCGCTTCGGCGCTGTCGTTCATGCTGGAGAACTTAGGTAAGCCGGTCATTGTGACAGGGTCACAAATCCCGCTAGCCGAGCTGCGTTCCGATGGGCAAATCAATTTGCTCAATGCGCTGTATGTCGCCGCCAACTACCCGATCAATGAAGTTTCGCTATTCTTCAATAATCGTCTGTATCGCGGCAACCGCACGACCAAGGCCCACGCAGACGGTTTTGATGCCTTTGCTTCGCCAAACCTGGCGCCGCTGCTGGAAGCCGGCATCCATATTCGCCGTCTCGGTACCCCGCCCGCGCCGCACGGAAAGGGCGAGCTGATCGTCCACCCCATTACGCCGCAGCCTATCGGCGTGGTCACTATCTATCCTGGGATTTCTGCCGATGTGGTGCGTAATTTCCTGCGTCAGCCGGTGAAAGCGCTGATCCTACGCTCCTATGGCGTAGGCAATGCGCCGCAGAACGGCGAGTTTATTCAGGTCCTGGCGGAAGCCAGCCAGCGCGGTATTGTGGTGGTGAACCTGACGCAATGCATGTCGGGTAAGGTGAATATGGGTGGCTATGCCACCGGCAACGCGCTGGCGCAGGCCGGAGTCATTAGTGGTTTTGATATGACCGTGGAAGCGACGCTGACAAAGCTACACTATCTGCTCAGTCAGAACCTTGATGGTGCGGCCATTCGAAACGCCATGCAGCAAAACCTGCGCGGCGAGCTGACCCCCGATGAATAAGGAACATGCTATGAGCCACCGCGCGCTGCTATTGGTCGACCTGCAAAACGATTTCTGCGCTGGCGGCGCACTCGCCGTCCCCGAAGGCGACAGCACCATTGATATCGCAAATCAGCTGATCGACTGGAGCCTGGCGCGCGGCGACGCCATCATCGCAAGCCAGGACTGGCATCCGGCCAACCATGGTAGCTTTGCCAGTCAGCATCAGGCGGAACCCTATGCCCAGGGCGAGCTTGATGGCCTGCCGCAGACTTTCTGGCCCGATCACTGCGTGCAGCATAGCGATGGCGCCGCGCTGCACCCGCTACTCAAACAGCAGGCTATTAACGCCGTGTTTCATAAAGGGCAAAATCCGGTAATCGACAGCTACAGCGCGTTTTTCGACAACGGTCACCGGCAGAAAACCGAATTGGATGGCTGGCTGCGCGCGCACGGCGTGACGGAGCTGAACATTCTCGGCCTCGCGACGGATTACTGCGTTAAGTTTACCGTGCTTGATGCGCTGGATTTGGGCTACACCGTCAACGTGATCACCGACGGCTGTCGCGGCGTCAACCTGCAGCCGCAGGACAGCGCCGTTGCCTTTATGGAAATGGCCGCCGCCGGAGCCACGCTCTACACCCTCGACGACTGGCTGGAAACCCAGCCCTGACCTCACGCCCGGCGCACCTCACGCCGGGCGGTATTTACCGCCTCGTTGACCTCGATAAATTGAGCTGTCTCGCAGTTTCCCCGGATAAGGGCTGATACTGTGGACAGGCTGTTTTTTCGCCACGCCATTTCCGTGGCGTGTGCATATTTATTATTGTCAAAGAGGAACTCCGATGAAACTTTTGCCCTTTCTGGCAGCATTACCCCTGCTCTGCGCCTCTGTCGTTTCCGCGCAATCTTTCATGTCGGTCGGCTACTTCAACGGCGGCGGCGACGTCACCGCAGGCCCCGGCGGCGATATCGACAAGCTGGATGTCCGACAAATAACCCACCTTAACTACTCGTTCGGGCTTATCTACAACGATGAAAAAGACGAGACCAACGAGGCGCTGAAAGATCCTGAGCATCTCCATCAAATCTGGCTGTCGCCAAAAGTACAGGCGGATTTACAAAAACTGCCGGCGTTACGTCAGCAAAATCCCGATCTGAAAGTTCTGCTCTCCGTTGGCGGTTGGGGCGCGCGTGGATTTTCCGGCGCGGCGGCCACGCCGGAAAGCCGAGCGGTATTTATCCGTTCGGTTCAGCAGGTCATTGACCAATATGGCCTTGATGGCATCGATCTTGACTGGGAATTTCCGGTTAACGGCGCCTGGGGATTGGTGGCCAGCCAGCCGGCGGATCGCGATAACTTTACCGCGTTGCTGAAAGAACTACGTGCCGCCGTTGGCACTAAGAAACTGGTGACCATCGCCGTTGGCGCCAATGTTGAAAGTCCAAAAAGCTGGGTCGACGTGAAAGCGGTCGCCCCACTGCTGGACTATATCAATCTGATGACCTACGACATGGCCTACGGCACACAATATTTCAACTCCAATCTGTATGACTCCCGCCACTGGCCGACCGTCGCCGCAGCGGATAAATACAGCGCCGATTTTGTGGTGAATAACTATCTGGCTGCTGGCCTCAAACCCAGCCAGATGAATCTCGGCATTGGTTTCTATGGCCGGGTACCGAAACGTGCCGTCGAGCCAGGGATTGACTGGAGTAAGCCAGACGCGCAGAAAAACCCGGCTACCCAGCCTTACTTCGGGGCACAGCAAATCGAGTTGTTTAAATCGCTGGGTTATGACCTGAGCAAAGATACCTATGTGAAATACAACGATATTGTTGCCAAACTGCTCAACGATCCGCAGAAACGCTTTACTGAGCACTGGGATGACGAAGCGAAGGTGCCGTGGTTATCGGTAAACTCTGCCGATGGCAAAGCGCTTTTCGCCCTGTCCTACGAGAATCCACGTTCGGTGGCGATCAAAGCCGATTACATCAAGAGCAAAGGGTTAGCGGGCGGCATGTTCTGGGAATATGGCGCAGATGACAAAAACCAGCTTGCCCGACAACTGGCCGAGTCGCTAGGTATCAAGACGCAGTAAAACACACACCCCGGAAGCACTGCGCGACCGGGGTGACTTAAAGAGCCGCCCGGTTAAACCGGGCGCTCAGTGCAGCAGATTACTGCGGTTTGAACGTCGCAATCGGCTTCGGCACGATTCCGAAATCCTCTTTCAATTGCTGTTTGCTCTTCATCACCATCTGACCGTTGGTGTCGATGGTCATATGCTGCGCATCCGTGTTGTTGCGCGCCTGCCACAACATCACCAGCTGCATGCTGTTTTCTTTTTGTTCCGGGGTCAGCGCAACGCCGTCCGGCCATTTTCCTAACTCCACCGCGGTGGCTAAACGTTGGTACAGTTCCGGCGTCATACTGGCAATAATTTGCTCGATATCCATCTTCTGCTCATCCGTCTTGGAATAATTTGCTGAATCGTTTCTTAGCCTTTAGTTCGCTCGCCGTTTTGCTCATCGGTGAAGCTTAAAGAGGCCGAATTGACGCAAAAACGCTCGCCGGTCGGCTGCGGGCCATCCGGGAAGACATGCCCCAGGTGCGCATCGCAATTGCCACAGCGAATTTCAGTACGCTGCATCCCGTGGGAGTAATCATTGAGATAACGAATCGCGTCGTCGCTCACCGGCTCATAGAAGCTCGGCCAGCCGCAGCCGGAGTCATACTTGGATTGTGAGTGAAATAGCGGCGCATCGCAGACCAGGCAGTGGTAGATGCCGTCTTTTTTGTTATGCAGCAACCGTCCGGTAAACGGCGGTTCGGTACCGTGATTCTGCGTCACATAAAACTGCATCTCGCTCAATTCTTGTTTGAGCTCGTCAGGAGATGGTTTATTAGCCATGTGATTACTTCTCGCTTTGAAAGGGCAACTTTACCCGTCGATTCTAACAAAACATTAACAATGAAACCTGTACTTTTGTTCTAAACTTATCCGATGCCATCAGGCAGCCAGATAATTGTGATACCAATCACATTTTTATCTTATATGACCTTTAAAATTCCGGACGCAGTCCCCATATGGAATTGGGCTCAAAGGGAGAGTGAGGCAAATCAATCGCGCAAAGGTCTGCTCAGGATTGATTTGTCGCAATGATTGACACGATTCCGCTTGACGCTGCGTAAGGTTTTTGTAATTTTACAGGCAACCTTTTATTCACTAACAAATAGCTGGTGGAATATATGACTATCAAAGTAGGTATCAACGGTTTTGGCCGTATCGGTCGCATTGTTTTCCGTGCTGCTCAGAAACGTTCTGACATCGAGATCGTTGCAATCAACGACCTGTTAGACGCAGAGTACATGGCTTACATGCTGAAGTATGACTCCACTCACGGTCGTTTCGACGGTACCGTTGAAGTGAAAGACGGTCATCTGGTCGTTAACGGTAAAAAAATCCGTGTTACCGCTGAACGTGACCCGGCTAACCTGAAATGGGATGAAGTTGGTGTTGACGTTGTTGCTGAAGCAACCGGTATCTTCCTGACCGACGAAACCGCTCGTAAACACATCACCGCTGGCGCGAAAAAAGTCGTTCTGACTGGCCCGTCCAAAGACAACACTCCGATGTTCGTTCGCGGCGCTAACTTCGACACTTACGCAGGCCAGGACATCGTTTCTAACGCATCCTGCACCACCAACTGCCTGGCTCCGCTGGCTAAAGTCATCAACGACAACTTCGGTATCGTTGAAGGCCTGATGACCACCGTTCACGCTACTACCGCAACTCAGAAAACCGTTGATGGCCCGTCTCACAAAGACTGGCGCGGCGGCCGCGGCGCAGCGCAGAACATCATCCCGTCCTCTACCGGCGCTGCTAAAGCGGTAGGTAAAGTACTGCCAGAACTGAACGGCAAACTGACCGGTATGGCGTTCCGCGTTCCGACTCCGAACGTATCCGTTGTTGACCTGACCGTTCGTCTGGAAAAAGCAGCGTCCTACGAAGAAATCAAGAAAGCAATCAAAGCGGCTTCTGAAGGCGCAATGAAAGGCGTTCTGGGTTACACCGAAGACGACGTTGTATCTACCGATTTCAACGGCGAAGTTTGCACTTCCGTGTTCGATGCTAAAGCTGGTATCGCACTGAACGACAACTTCGTGAAACTGGTTTCCTGGTACGACAACGAAACTGGTTACTCCAACAAAGTTCTGGACCTGATTGCTCACATCTCCAAATAAGTTGAGATGAATAAGTAATCAATAAGAGCGGCTTCGGTCGCTCTTTTTTTTGCCTGAAAGAGGATGGCGTAATGATCAATAAAATTTTTGCTCTCCCGGTGATTGAACAACTTTCTCCTGCATTCTCCCGCCGCAAGCTGGACGATCTTGAACTTATCGTCGTTGACCACCCGCAGGTAAAAGCTTCCGTCGCCCTGCAGGGCGCTCACCTGCTCTCCTGGCAACCGGCCGGTGAAGAAGAAGTTTTGTGGTTGAGCAACAATACCCCATTTAAAAGCGGCGTCGCCCTGCGCGGCGGCGTACCCATCTGCTGGCCATGGTTCGGTCCGTCAGCGCAGCAGGGGCTGCCGTCGCACGGTTTCGCACGCAACCTGCCGTGGGCGCTAAAATGCCAGGACGAAGATGAAAACGGCGTGATGCTGACCTTCGAACTGCAGAGCAGTGACGAAACCCGCAAATACTGGCCTCACGACTTCACGCTGTATGCGCGCTTCAAGCTGGGTAAGACCTGCGAGATCGAACTGGAAGCCCACGGCGAGTTTGAAACCACATCCGCCCTGCACACCTACTTCAACGTTGGCGATATCACGGCAGTCAAAGTGAGCGGCCTTGGCGATCGCTATGTCGATAAAGTGCTGAATGCCGAAGAAGGTGTGCTGAAGGACGGCATCCAGACCTTCCCGGACCGCACCGACCGCGTTTATCTCAATGCCGAAGCCTGCAGCGTGATTCATGATGACGTCCTGCAGCGCAACATCGACGTGATCCATCGCCATCACGGTAACGTCGTTGCCTGGAACCCGGGCCCGGCGCTTTCCGTCAGCATGGGCGATATGCCGGATGATGGCTACAAAACTTTTGTTTGCGTGGAAACCTGCTGCGTGACCGTGCCGCAGAAAGCCAGCGAAGAGAAACCCACTCGCCTGGCGCAGACTATTCGCGTTGTGAAGCGTTAATTAACGCGCAAAACCGGTAAACGAAAATGCCCGATAACCGTCGGGCGTTTTTTTAGACCATATCCAACGGTGTCTTTTTCGCAGGCCTTGGCCAGGCGTTATCCAGTCGCGCCAGCTCATCCGCCGAAAGCGTTATCGCCAACGCGCCCGCATTTTGTTCCACATGCGATATCGAAGCCGCTTTCGGGATAGCCAGGACTCCCGGATGCCCGATCGCCCACGCCAGCAAAATTTGCGCCGCTGTCGCCTGATGCGCATCGGCAATCTCGTTTACAACGGGGTCATTCAGCAGGCCCTGGCGCAAACGCCCCGCCTGCGCCAGGGGACAATAGGCCATCACCGGCATCTGTTGCTGCTGGCACCAAGGTAGCAACTGCCGCTCAATTCCGCGCGAAGCAAGGTGATACAACACTTGATTGGTGGCGCAGCGCTGGCCGCCATCGACGCGCCACAGCGCCTGCATATCATCAATATCGAGATTCGACACGCCCCAGCGGCGGATTTTCCCCTGCCGGACCAGGCTTTCCAGCGCGGAGACCGTCTCCTGTAGCGGGAATTCGCCACGCCAGTGCAGCAGGTACATGTCCAGATAGTCCGTCTGTAAACGACGCAGACTGGCTTCACAGGCAACCTGCATTTTTTGCCCGCCAGCGTTCCACGGATAGACCTTTGACACCAGCGTCACTCGATCGCGCCGTCCGCGTAGCGCCTCTCCGACCACCTCTTCCGCGCCCCCGTCGGCATACATCTCAGCGGTATCAATAAGGGTCAGTCCAAGATCGATGCCCGCCTGTAGTGCAGCGATCTCTTGCTTACGCGAGTCCGGCTGTTCGCCCATATACCAGGTTCCCAGACCAATGACCGGTACGGCTGGCTGATCGCCGAAAGGTAAGGTTGTGTGCGCCATCGATGATCTCCTCTATGTGATGCACCACCGTATAGCAAAACAGGGTATGACGCCCTGTTTTGATGCACAAAAAAGTCTGTGGAAGTGCACTGTCAGAAGGTATAGGTGATCCCGGTCGAAATCAGGCCGCTCCAGGATTTGTCCACCATCGGGCTATCGGTGATTTCGTCAGACAGACGAGTGTAACGGGCAATACCGTAAACGCTCCAATCGCCGAGGAAACGATAGTTCGCCGCCAGCTCCAGATACGGGTTCCAGCTGCTGTCAGGATCGTAGCTGCGCATGCCGCTGCGATTCGACTCATGCTTCGAGACGCCGTAGTAGTATTCGTTCTGATTGTCGCTGTTCCACTCCACGCCAATACCCGGCGTCAGGGTCAGGTTGCCGTTGGTGTAACGGTACAGCCAGGCCATATCCCAGGTAATGCCATTGCTGTTGTCCAGCGTATCGCCGGCCAGCGTCGTACGCAGGAATCCGTACTGAGTGTTATGAACGTAGCTCAAACCTGCCATCATGGTGGATTTGCGGCGGTCCAGCTTGCGCATCTGCGAATTGTCGCTGTCGCCCGGCTTGAAATACATCGGCGACCAGTAAGCGGTCACGGACAGTTTGTCGTTGGTATCATTCCACAGGTAGTAGCCACCACCCAAACCGTGGAACCAGAAGTTATCGCTTTCATAACTAAGGACAGGTACCGGGTAAACATCTGCATCATATTGTTTATAAGGATGCTCGACGACGCCCACGCCGGCCCCCAGCGTTAACTTCCCGTCAGCGTGCGCTGCGCTAGCTGACGTCGCGATGAACACACCCAGTGCCAGAAGTTTGATTTTAGTCACGATCCATATTCCTGTTGTCAAATAATTAGCGCGTGCAGTTTAACGTCGTAGAGGTCATGCCTCAAATGCTTTACTTGCTCTTACACTAAACCGAACAATTTCCCACTGCTTGATGACCGCCCTCTTGCGACTTCATGACACATTGATGAAAGGCTTTGGCAAGATATGCGAAAAATTGCCTGGTTTCCGGATGAGTTATTGATATGTCATTGAAATTGAGTTTTAGCGGCATGCAAGTTTTCTAAATGCATCTACGCTTAAATTTAGAAGGTGTAGTCGCAGAGCACGTTATCCAAATCGCTTCTGTAACCTGGCACGAGGGTTGCTGATAAGTAAAGGATGTCGTTCAGCCTGCTCCTTCCGGGGGCCCCTACTATTCATATGAACGGCTCTCAACCTGTGCTAAAAAACGAAAGGACGGCATGCCATGAATATATTCGATCACTATCGCCAGCGCTATGAAGCTGCCAAGGACGAAGAGTTCACACTGCAGGAGTTTCTTACCATCTGCCGGCAAGATCGCAGTGCTTATGCCAACGCGGCAGAGCGGCTATTGACGGCCATTGGTGAACCAGTCATGGTCGATACGGCCCTGGAGCCGCGGCTGTCCCGCCTCTTTTCAAACCGGGTTGTTGCACGCTATCCGGCGTTTGAAGAGTTCTATGGTATGGAAGATGCCATCGAGCAGATTGTTTCCTATCTGAAACATGCTGCGCAGGGTCTGGAAGAGAAAAAACAGATTCTGTATCTGCTGGGGCCGGTTGGCGGCGGTAAATCCTCGCTGGCGGAACGCCTGAAATCGCTGATGCAAAGGGTGCCAATCTACGTGCTGAGCGCGAATGGCGAACGCAGCCCGGTCAACGATCACCCTCTGTGCCTGTTTAACCCGCAGGAGGACGCGCAGATCCTCAATAAAGAATACGGCATTCCTAACCGTTATCTCGGCACAATTATGTCGCCGTGGGCGGCTAAACGCCTGCACGAGTTCGGCGGTGATATCACTAAATTCCGCGTCGTGAAAGTGTGGCCGTCAATCCTCGAACAGATTGCCATCGCCAAAACTGAACCCGGTGATGAAAATAACCAGGACATTTCGGCGCTGGTGGGGAAAGTGGATATCCGTAAACTGGAACACTATGCGCAAAACGACCCGGATGCCTATGGTTACTCCGGCGCGCTGTGCCGCGCCAACCAGGGGATCATGGAATTCGTCGAGATGTTTAAAGCGCCGATTAAAGTATTGCACCCACTGCTGACGGCGACCCAGGAAGGCAACTATAACGGTACCGAGGGTATCTCCGCCCTGCCGTTCAACGGCATTATCCTCGCGCACTCCAACGAATCCGAGTGGGTGACCTTCCGTAATAACAAAAACAACGAGGCGTTCCTTGACCGTGTCTATATCGTCAAAGTGCCTTATTGCCTGCGCATCTCGGAAGAGATCCGTATTTATGAAAAACTGTTGAATAACAGTGAGCTGACCCATGCGCCATGCGCCCCAGGAACGCTTGAAACGCTGTCGCGCTTCTCTATTCTGTCGCGCCTGAAAGAGCCGGAAAACTCGAGCATCTACTCGAAGATGCGCGTCTATGACGGCGAAAGCCTGAAAGATACCGACCCGAAAGCGAAATCCTACCAGGAGTATCGTGATTACGCTGGCGTCGATGAAGGGATGAACGGTCTCTCTACCCGTTTTGCCTTTAAAATTCTCTCAAGGGTGTTTAACTTCGATCATGCCGAAGTGGCGGCCAACCCGGTCCATCTGTTCTACGTACTGGAACAGCAAATCGAACGCGAACAGTTCCCGCAAGAGCAGGCCGAACGTTATCTGGAATTCCTCAAAGGCTATCTGATCCCGAAATACGCCGAATTTATCGGCAAAGAGATCCAAACGGCGTATCTTGAGTCTTATTCCGAATATGGACAGAACATTTTTGACAGATATGTCACTTATGCAGATTTCTGGATTCAGGATCAGGAGTACCGCGATCCGGATACCGGGCAACTGTTCGACCGTGAATCGCTGAATTCGGAACTGGAGAAAATCGAGAAGCCCGCCGGGATCAGCAACCCGAAAGATTTCCGTAATGAAATCGTCAACTTCGTGCTGCGCGCCAGAGCTAATAACAGCGGACGTAATCCGAACTGGACCAGTTATGAAAAACTGCGCACGGTTATTGAGAAGAAAATGTTCTCCAATACCGAGGAGCTGTTGCCGGTCATTTCGTTCAATGCCAAAACGTCTACCGACGAGCAGAAAAAACACGACGACTTCGTCGATCGCATGATGGAAAAAGGCTATACCCGTAAACAGGTACGCCTGCTGTGCGAATGGTACCTGCGGGTACGTAAATCGTCCTGATAGCGACCAACCCGGTAGCTGCGGCTGCCGGGTTTCAGCACCACTGCTCGTATAACGAAAGACATCTACCCTAATCAACATCAGGGTACAGTTGGCAAATGCAGTACAGGAGGGCATATGACCTGGTTCATAGACCGACGCCTGAACGGGAAGAACAAAAGCGCTGTCAATCGTCAGCGCTTTCTGCGCCGTTACAAGGCGCAGATAAAGCAGTCGATCTCCGAAGCCATCAATAAACGTTCGGTGACCGATATCGACAGCGGTGAATCCGTCTCCATTCCGACGGACGATATTAACGAGCCGATGTTTCATCAGGGGCGCGGCGGGCTTCGTAATCGCGTCCATCCCGGCAACGATCACTTTGTGCAGAACGACCGTATTGAACGCCCTCAGGGCGGCGGCGGCGGAGGCGGCGGTGGTCAGGGGCAGGCCAGCGCCGATGGCGAGGGCCAGGATGAATTCGTCTTTCAGATTTCGAAAGATGAATATCTTGACCTGCTGTTTGAAGATCTGGCCCTTCCCAACCTGAAGAAAAACCAGCAACGCCAGTTGAACGAGTTCAAAACCCATCGTGCGGGTTTTACCGCCAACGGCGTGCCGGCCAATATCAGCGTGGTGCGTTCATTGCAGAATTCGCTGGCACGGCGAACCGCGATGACCGCCGGTAAACGGCGCGAACTGCGGGCGCTGGAAGACGATCTCGATACCATTGCCAAAAGCGAACCAGCGCAGTTGCTGGAAGAGGAGCGGCTACGTAAAGAAATTGCGGAACTACGGGCTAAAATTGAGCGCGTGCCGTTTATCGACACCTTTGATTTACGCTATAAAAACTATGAGAAACGACCGGAGCCTTCAAGTCAGGCGGTGATGTTCTGCCTGATGGATGTTTCTGGTTCAATGGACCAGTCCACCAAAGACATGGCGAAACGTTTTTACATTCTGCTGTATTTGTTCCTCAGCCGGACCTATAAAAACGTTGAAGTGGTCTATATTCGCCACCACACCCAGGCGAAAGAGGTGGATGAACATGAGTTTTTCTACTCCCAGGAAACCGGCGGTACGATTGTTTCAAGCGCCTTGAAGTTGATGGATGAGGTTGTTAAAGCCCGCTATGACCCGGCGCAGTGGAATATTTACGCCGCGCAGGCGTCGGATGGCGATAACTGGGCAGACGACTCGCCGCTGTGTCATGAACTGCTGGCGAAGAAAATATTGCCGGTGGTTCGTTACTACAGCTATATCGAAATCACCCGCCGCGCTCACCAGACTCTGTGGCGCGAATATGAACATCTGCAGGCGACGTTTGAGAATTTTGCTATGCAGCATATTCGCGATCAGGAAGATATTTATCCGGTGTTCCGCGAACTGTTTCATAAACAAGGCGCGACCAGTAATACTTAGCCTCATAAATCAGCCAGATAAATACCCGTTCTGGCTGATTTTTCTGTAACTAAAACACATTAATAGCCAGCCACAGTTCCGTTCATTTACATTTCGATAATTGTCGAATTAATCCTTTACGCATTGGGCCTCTGGACGGCTAAAATAAATCTTGCACTATTTTTTCTACTATGCGTTAATGGCTACGTCGATTTGAAAGACAGAAAGATATTACCCAAGCAGTTACTCACACCTCCAGGCGCTATCGCTGATACCACCTTTCCTGAGTCTCTCCAATAGTATTAAGATTCTTCTGCAAATCAAATCCTGTATGCTTTGATACATTAAAAAACCTGGATAGAAGATGACTAATAAGATTTATGACTTAGTAAAACGGTTAAACGCCGGCTAAATTTGATGCGAACTTCTGATTTACGATAACGATGACGGCTTTGACCTGAGTAGATAAATAAGAAGCATCTCATTCAAATCAACACAAAATGGCATAAATTGATAACATAATCTGTCAGCTATGCTATTTTTAGTAGTAACGCAAAATATTTTTCCGTTTTGCAGTTCAGCCCACCAGAAATTTACATATTCATCTGTGGGTAAGTGACAAAATGTAAAAAAACATAATAATATAAAAGGATAAAATTATGATTAACAATATTCATTTCCGATGCCCGTGCTGCCATGGGTCACAATACAGAACCTCACATTTTGACGTGAGCGAAAAAAACCCCTTCGGCGCGAAATGCATTTTTTGCAAATCCGACATGGTGACTTTTGACAATATCGAATCTATCGATGTTTATCAGCCTGTCATGTCACAACTCGCCGGAAGCAAAATGTTTGCCTCCGCCGCCTCATGAGTGGCCTTTGGCCAGTCCTGCGCACTCTTCAGACACGCGTCATGAAGAGTGCCGCATTTTAGTTAGTCTGCCCTGCCTCGTTCTCCACACCTACACTACCTGTCAGCATAGTTAATCTGACCAGCCGTTCGTTCACCCACGCTCTGGTAGCCTGTTTATCCACTATGATAAAATCAGCTAAACGGGTAAGACGAATCCAAACATCATGAAATTACAGAATAAATTACTGCGACATGTTATTTCCGCAGGCGTTGTGGTGTTGACGTCTTCTTTTCTTGTATACGAATTAATCGCTACCCACCGCGATATGTCAGGCTATATGCGATACATCGTAGAAAAAGGAGAATCGACCTTTCTCTATGATAAGTATCAGAATCAACTCATCATCTCTCAGTTTCTGCGTAAGCTGGATACTCCCCCAAACCAAACAGAGGTAGAACAGGTCTGCAATAGCGTACAACACAACGGGGATGTCAGTGGTTTGAATATCGCCGGATATACCTATCCCCAGTTGCATGGCACGCTAAGCGCCGCGCATGCCGACTGCGGCAAGTGGCGTGGAGATATTCCTGCACTCCAGGCATTCGATCGCGCGGTTGCCAAAAATGATAGCTGGCAGCCAGAGGTTCCCGCGACGCTTAAATCAGAAAAACGCTTTCGCTATTACATAGACCTGGTAAATAAATACATCTACTTTTATGCGCCCGTCAGAATTAAAAGTAATCCGATACAGAACTGGAATTTTCTTCAGGACAGTAAACTGGGTATTAGCCAGGCCAGCCTTGATGGTTTAGAACAGGGTCGTTCGCTCATCTCGACCGTGTATGTTGATGCGATGACGGGAAAGAATATTTTATCGTTTTTAACGCCAGTGTATTTCAAGGATAAGCTGAAAGGCGTAGTGATGGTCGATGTGACCGCGCAAGAGATTGAGGCCTTGTTATACACCAGCGACCGACCTTTGGTGTGGCGCTATCTGGATATTACCTTGAAGGATTCCGATACCGGCGCGCTCATTGAGGTACATCATAGTAAAACGCACCTGTTGAATTACGCCCATTACACCCATCAGGTAGCAGAAAACTTACGGATAACTCTGTCTCTGGATGTTATGTATTTTCTGCTTAGTTCATGGAAACTCTTCCTGTTTTATTTACTCTCTACCGCCGCATTACTGCATCTGGTGCGGGTTCATTTCCGCCTTTATAACTCGGTATCGAAAGAGAATATCAGCGATACCATGACCGGCCTTTATAATCGTAAAATCCTTACCACGATGCTCGAGTCGCGCCTGCAACGACTTACCGCGCAAGGGGTTAACGTGGTAACGATGGCCCTTGACTGCGATGGACTGAAAAAGATCAACGATACCTGGGGGCATAACGCCGGCGACGAAGCGATTATTCTACTGGCGCAGGCTATTTCCGCATCCATTCGTAGCAGCGATTATGGCGTGCGCTTAGGAGGCGATGAGTTCTTTCTAATTCTGATCGATTATCCGGAAAGTGAAGCGGAAAATATCCCGGCGAGGATCCGGCAATATCTGACGATTCATGACCATCAACAGCGCGTCGATTTTTCCTGGGGCGCGGAACATCTCGCGCCAGAACAGTCGCTCAGCGAAGCAATGAAAGCTGCCGATGCGCGCCTGTATATGAACAAAAAGCAGAAAAAAAGCCCCGACATTCGTAGATAAGTTTTCATTACCGCCGTGCGGGGTTAAGCTTTGTCTTTTCAGTAGAGGAACTAACGCAACATGCAATCGCCAGAGACAGCCGACATACACCAGCGGTTATGCCGCCTCCTTGATGAGCAACAGGCCCGCTATCGGGTCATGGAACATGAAGCGGTTGGTAAATGTGAAGCCGTATCTGCAATCCGCGGTACCGCGCTGGGACAGGGCGCCAAAGCGCTGGTCTGTAAAGTGAAAGGTAATGGGGTAAACCAGCACGTGCTGGCTATCCTTGCCGCCGATCAGCAGGCCGATTTATCTCGCCTGGCGCAGCATATCGGCGGCAATAAAGCCTCACTCGCCAGCCCGGCAGAAGTCGATGCCCTTACCGCCTGCGTATTCGGCGCCATTCCGCCGTTTAGCTTCCACCCTAAGCTAAAACTGGTCGCCGACCCGTTGCTGTTCGAACGTTTTACAGAGATAGCCTTTAATGCCGGCCTGCTGGAAAAATCGATCATTATGAATACCGAGGATTATCTGCGTATCGCCCGCCCTGAGCTGGTCGCGTTCCGTCGCGTCATTTAGCGCATCGTCGGTATGCGACAAGGTTCGCGGGCGGAGCTGGTAGCCTTATTTGCAGCAAATAAATTAAAAGCCTGTTTATTCACGCGATTATGCGTAGAGTAAGCAGGTTTTCTTTTTTTATTTTGGCAAGGACCTCTGGCATGTTCGATACAACCCTGTTTATTTTGCTGGGGCTGGCGGCACTCGGCTTTATCAGCCATAACACCACTGTCGCTATCTCAATACTGGTGCTCATCATCGTACGGGTGACGCCGCTTAACGTTTTCTTCCCCTGGATTGAAAAGCAGGGGCTGAGCATCGGTATCATCATTCTGACCATCGGCGTGATGGCTCCCATCGCCAGCGGAACGTTACCGCCCTCGACGCTGATTCACTCTTTCGTCAACTGGAAGTCACTGCTGGCGATTGCCGTGGGCGTGTTCGTCTCGTGGCTTGGCGGACGCGGAGTCGCGCTCATGGGTTCGCAGCCTCAACTGGTCGCTGGGCTGCTGGTGGGTACCGTGCTGGGCGTGGCGCTATTTCGCGGCGTCCCGGTCGGGCCGCTTATCGCCGCCGGTATTATTTCGCTTTTTATCGGAAAGGCTTAGCCAAACTGGCGTGGTAGCGGCCCGGCGTTTGCCCTAACCCTTTTTTGAACATGGTGATAAAGGCGGTTGTTGAATCGTAACCGAGCGTCTGGGCGGTTTGCTGTACCGTCTGTCCGCGCACCAGCATCTGCAGCGCCAGGATCAGCTGAAGCTGGTGCCGCCAGCGGCGAAAGCTAAGCCCGGTCTCCCGCACCACCAGCCGCGCCAGGTTGCGTTCGCTCATAGCGAACGCCGCCGCCCACTGCGAGAGCGTCTGCCAGTGTGCCGGATCGCGGGCCATGGTGTCGGCCATCCGGCGGATCTTCGGATGTCCTGAAACCGGCAATTGCAGATGTTCTTGCGGTTGTTGCGGTAGCTCATCAAATAATACCTGCACCAGGCGCTGCGTAGGCGGCGCGTCAAGCGCCTCCCTGCCGCGTTCCGCAAGGGTCATAATCAACTCTCGCACCAGGGGTGAGATTTTTAACGTGCAGCAATGCTCAGGCATCGGCGCCGCCCCCGGTTCTATGAACAAAAAGCACACCTGTGCCCCTGGCGTTGCGCGATTGCTGTGTGGAAGCAGGCCTGGAACCCAAACCGCATACAGCGGCGGCACCATCCACATGGCGTTATCCACTTCGCAGGTTAAAGCGCCGTGTAACGCGAGGATCAGTTGACCTTTGCGGTGCTGATGGCGCGGAATGAACTGCTCGTCGTCCACCACCTGAATGCGAAACGCCAGCGCCGCTTCATGTCCGCTGTCTGGTTCATAGCCGTCTAAACCCAGTCCAATCATCAAATTGTCCGATATTAGCGATAATCTGTCATTTTAGCTTGATTCAAACAACCGTTAAACAGGCTATTGTTACGACCCTGTTTATTAGTCTGAGAACGTTATGAGTCCTGTTTCTTCCTCTGCCAACGGCAACAAACTGCTGCTGATTGTCGGAATTTTATTTATCGCCGCCACGCTACGGGTAACTTTCACCGGTATCGCCCCACTGCTGGATGCGATACGCGCTGAATACCAACTGACGACGGCGCAAACCGGGCTGCTCACGACCCTGCCGCTGCTGGCCTTCGGGCTGGTCTCTCCGCTGGCGGCCGGCGTCGCCCGCCGATTCGGCATAGAGCGTAGCCTGCTGCTGGCGATGGTGATTATTTGCCTCGGGATCGGATTACGTTCCCTCCCCTCAGCAGCCTGGCTGTATATTGGTACGGCGCTCATTGGCTGCGGAATCGCGCTGGGCAACGTGCTGCTGCCAGGGTTAATTAAGCGTGATTTTTCCGGCCATGTCGCCCGTATGACCGGCGCCTACTCCATTACCATGGGTGCAGCGGCGGCGGCAGGCTCCGCGATGGTGGTGCCGCTGGCGCTGGCGGGTTTTGGCTGGCGCGGCGCACTGCTGCTACTGATGGTTTTCCCGCTGTTGGCGCTATTACTCTGGCTGCCGCAGGCGCGCCGCCAGGCTACCACGCCGATGACCGGATCGGGTGCCGCGCACAATCGGGGGATCTGGCGTTCAGCGCTGGCGTGGCAGGTCACGCTGTTCCTTGGGATTAACTCACTGGTCTATTACGTTATCGTCGGTTGGCTGCCCGCAATCCTGCAGAGTATGGGCTACAGCGAAGCGCAGGCTGGCTCTCTGCATGGCCTGTTGCAGTTGGCAACCGCCGCGCCGGGCCTGGCCATCCCGCTGGTACTCCATCGCCTGAAAGATCAGCGCGGCATCGCCGTTCTGGTAGCCTTAATGTGCGTAGTAAGCACGCTGGGATTATGGTTACTGCCCGGTCAGGCGGTGATCTGGACATTGATTTTTGGCTTCGGATCCGGCGCCACCATGATCCTTGGCCTGACGTTTATTGGTCTACGCGCCAGCTCAGCGCATCAGGCCGCGGCCCTCTCCGGCATGGCGCAGACTATTGGTTATCTGCTGGCTGCCTGCGGACCGCCGCTCATCGGTAAAATCCATGATGCTTACGGCGACTGGCATATACCGTTAATCATCGTCGCACTCATCGCAGTGGTCATGGCGCTGTTCGGCGCCCTTGCCGGAAGGGCGCGCGAAATTCATTAATCACAAGAGTCGGCAGCCAGGGCTGCCGATTTTTTATTGCCGGGCCGCGTGCAGGAAAGCCTGTACCAGCGGCGCCGGACGCCCTTCCAGCGCGTTGCGCTCGTGCTGGAACAGCGTGGCGACGAAGAACGGATGGGTAGTTAACTCCACGGCGCGGATCTCGCCGTTCTCATCCCAACCGGTCACCCGCAGCGCGCCCTGCTCCAGTTCATGGGCAAAGCTTTCGGCAATGCCGTAGTTACAATGATATCCCTCTTCAATGCTGTCACGGCCATAAGCGCGGGCAATCAGCGTGTTCGCGCGCAGCTCGATAGCGTCTGATTTTTCAACCAGCGAACAGCTTAATGGCGCAATGACCATTCGCCCTTCGCTATCGGTTTCGGCGTGCGCCGCATCCTGCCATCCCATAACATTACGGGCGTATTCGATAATCGCGTGCTGGAAGCCGCCGCAGGTACCGAGGAACGGAATGCTATTTTCGCGGGCGTAGCGAATGGCGATAAATGCGCCCTCGGCGTTTTTATACGGGCTGGCGGGAACCACCCAGATGGCGTCATAATCGGTGAGCCGGTCTGCGCTGGTAATCTCGCTGGTGGCTATCCAGTCATAACTCACCGGTTGTTCCAGAACCGCGGCAGCGTCATCGATAGCCAGCGGAATCGCCTTATGGGCAATCACATCAGGGTTATAATCGCCAACAAGGGCAATGCGCAAAGGGGTGTTCATAGCAGGATCCTTATGTCTGAGGATTATCGGGCAACACAAGGAACCTCAGATTAGCGATATCATTCGCGGAACACAATGGTTATTTAGCGGCACGCTGCACGGGCAAGCCGCCAGATAGACATAACGAGGGGAGAATAATGATGATTCAATGTAAACGCGTTTATGACCCTACAGAGGCCAGCGATGGTTACCGCGTGCTGGTCGATCGCCTGTGGCCACGCGGAATAAAAAAAGAGGATTTGCATTATGACGAATGGTGTAAAACCCTGACGCCTTCCAGCGATTTACGCAAGGCTCTTCACGGAGAAGCGATTGACTTCTCTCACTTCCGCCAGCAGTACCGCGAAGAGCTTGAAACCCATCGCGATGAAGGGCTACGGCTCGCCAAATTGGCCAATCAGCAACCCTTAACGCTGCTCTACGCGGCCAAAGATACGCAACAAAACCATGCGCTGGTGCTGGCGGAGTGGCTGAAAAGCTTAATCTAACGGCGGCGAATTATTTCTTCGCCGGATGATCGCGCCGCCACAGTTCCCATTCATCGAGCGTTTCACCACTGGGAAGTTTACAGTCGGTGCGCACGCCCTGAGGTGTCTGGACCGGAACCTGCTTACCGCCCTTCTGGTCGCAATAGACGGCGGCCGGATTGGCCATACCGATCGAATTTGGCGGCGGTGGCGCATCAGGCTGTTGTGACTGAGCGCAGCCCGCTAGCATCAGCGGCAACATCATTACTATCCACTTCATAATTACTCCTGTTTTATTCAAAGCGACCTTTCGCCCTGAATCTCCACGGTTTCTCCATTTTAACTACACTTTTGCCCTTTAGAGTAGCGCTCGTTCTCGAATTGACCAGAGAACAGATCATTCCATAATCAATGAGTTTTGCCCCATCGCCCCCGATGGGGCTTTTTTTTACCGTCGCGATAGCAGATATCCCCCTGCTAAATGTGATACATTCGTTATAAATATGTTTGTTATTAGCTGTTCGCTGCGCCAGCTCGCAGTGCTGCGCTAACCTCCGGGGGCCGTTTCATTCATGTCAGATTTCATTCTTGCCCGCGTCTCACAGACGCTTGCTACCGAACGAACGCTCGAAACGTTGGTGCGACAACTGCTGGAAATGCTGGAACTGGTGACTCGTATGGAGTCCACATACCTGACGCGGGTTGATTTAGAAGCACAGCGCCAGTTAGTCATGTATGCCCACAACAGCAGCGAAATGCAGATCCCGGAAGGTTTTTCCGTTCCCTGGGACGAGTCGCTTTGCAAACGCGCAATCGATGATAACTGTATATTTTGCAACGAGGTTGGCCAACGCTGGCGGTCCTGCACCGCCGCGCAGGAACTCGGCATCGCCACGTTCTTTAGTATTCCCGTCCATCTTGCCGATGGTTCGTTATATGGTACGTTGTGCGCCACCAGCCGCGTCAAACAGCCCTATAATCTGGAAGGCGAGCAGGTAATGACATTGTTCGCCGGCCTGATCTCCCATTACGTGGAGAAAGAGACGCTGGTTCAGCAACTGCGTAGCGCAAATGCGGCGCTGGAGATGCACTCCAATACCGATGAACTGACCGGTCTGGCCAACCGCCGCGCGTTGTTTAAACATCTTAAAACGCTGTTTACCCAAGCTCGCGCCCAGCAGCGCAGGCTCCTGCTTATTTTTATCGACCTCGACGATTTTAAAGCGATTAACGATAAACTGGGCCACCCCTGCGGCGATAGTTTTCTCATCCAGATAGGTGAACGACTAAACGCTAGCGTGCGTGACGAAGATGCCGTTGGCCGCCTCGGCGGCGATGAATTTTTAATCATCGGCCCGGCACTTGGATCATCTGAGCAGGAGGCGTTTATCGCCCATCTGCGCCAGCAGCTTACCGGGCGTTACCGCCTGGCCGGACACGGTATAGAATACCCTGGCGCCAGCTTTGGGGTCATCGACGTCGATCCGCAGAATATGGACGTTGAACAGGCGCTACGCGCAGCGGATGAGGCTATGTACCACGACAAAAACGCACGCCGCATGCTGACCATTTTCGATATCGACCAGAAAGCATAACTTTCCAGTATGATAGATAACATTACGTTAAGAGACAGGAACTAAGCATGAAATTGGGTATTCTTTTTCCGGTGGTGATTTTCATTGTCGCCGTGGTCTTTCTGGGCTGGTTTTTTGTTGGCGGCTATGCGGCGCCAGGGGGGGCATGATGAAAAAGACAACCATCATTATGATTATTGTCGCCATCGTGGTGGTCGCCGGCACCGAATTGGGCTGGTGGTAATCTCAAATTTTCCCGCCGCCCCGCTATTGCGGAGTTGTCTTATCTACTCAATAAGTTAAGACGATACACTCATTTCATCAGCCGCTTCGCTGTGTTTATGCAGCAAAGCGGGCATTAACAGGAGAAGTGAGTAATGAAAAAACCGATGGTGTTACCGTTGATTATTGCGCTGTGCACGCTGTTATCGGGATGTATCGTGGATGATGGTTATCATCATCGACACCACCACCACCATCATGATCGAGGCTGGTGACAGATAGAATCATTCAAAAAGGCGAACAAGAGTTCGCCTTTTTGCATTTAGTCCTGACGGTCAGAACCTAAAAACAGAAAGCCCAGCGGGATAGCAAATAACACGGTGAACACGGTACTGTAAACCATCACCATCGCCCCCTGCAGGAAGAACATCGAGGTTGTCCACTCCGAGTACGGCATGTTGTACTCGCTCACCACGCCACCGAACGTTGCGCGGCCCACGACGGCAAGCGCAATGGCAAAAACTGTCGCCATCGACAACAGAAACTTCTTGCCGTTTTTATTACTGAGGATTTTTTGCAGAATCATCCGGGTTCCCTTCTCTGTGAGCGATAATCGGCTGTATATGTAACACCAATGCAATAAAAATTGAAGGGTTTTTGTTACAACACAGCGATTATCGCTGGCAGATCGTTTCCGGGATCAGGACTGCAGCGTCGCCAGGCGGGCGGCAAAACCCACAAAGACCAGACCGATAAGGCTGTTGCCCAATTTCGCCAGTTTCTTTTTGGTTTTCACATAGCGCGTCACAAACGAGCCAGAAAGGATAAGGAAGCTCATGTAGACAAAGCTAATGATCTCCAGCGTCAGCGCCAGGATAAAGAACGCGATGCCCGGCGATGTCGCATTAACGTCAATGAACTGGACGAAAAAAGAGACATAGAAAAGAATCGCTTTCGGGTTAGTCAGGCTCAGGGTTAACGAGCGTTTGAGGATGGCGCTCCCCGGCTCAGCATCGGCGGCATCATGCCCCTCGCGCTGTTTAAATACCGAGTAGAGCATTTTGGCGCCCAGCCAAAGCAGATAAATCGCGCCAAGATAGCGCACAATATTAAACAGCACCGGGGTCGTTTTGATAAGCGTCGCAACGCCAGCAAAAGCCAGGAACATCAGAACCGCATCGCCGATAAACACGCCAGCGGCGGCAAGGTATCCTTTCTTCACGCCGTGCGCGATACCGGTTTTCAGTACAAAAAAAGTATTGGGACCTGGTACGAGAATGATAAAAATAGCCCCGACCAGGTAGGTCAGATAATTCAAAACACCAAACTCAGCGAACACGCTGCACTCCTTCGCTTTCAACAAAAAGTATGATCCGGCTCACGTTAACGCAACTGCGGTCATTTTGAAAGCGTGGAGCGCAAGTGTTGTACTAATATACCGAGGTTTCGCCAAGCGGGCGGGTTTTGAACCGGCGATGCACCCACAGGTATTGCTCTGGTGCACGCAGGATTTCTCGTTCGATGACCTTGTTGATATAACTGGCGGCAATCTGTTTATCTTCGCCGGGGTAATCATTCATCACTTCACTGATGTGCAGGCTGTAACCTTTTCGATCCAGCTTGCGCACCATACTGATACTCAGCATTTTTGAACCGGAGAGGCGCGACAGCACCCAAGTACCATTAGTCGTCGCCGCCTGTGGAACCGAGAAAAACGGCGCAAATACGCTGCCCTTCGGGCCGTAATCCTGATCCGGCGCAAACCACACCGCCTCACCGGATTTCAGCGCATGCACCAGCCCGGAAAGATTACGGCGGTCGATCATTGCTTTATTCGAGCGCAGACGAGCGCGAGTCTGCACCCACTCCATAAGCGGGCTATTGTGCGGGCGATACGTCGCCATCATCGGACGACACAAGCCCATTGCTCGGCCACCCAGCTCCAGTGACATAAAGTGGATGCCAACAACCATCACGCCTTTATCGGCGCTGAGCGCATTGTTCAGATTGGCGATGCCTTCGACGTCAAACCACTTCTTAACGCGTTCATCGCTCCAGAACCACGCCATACCCGTTTCGATAAGCCCCATGCCGAGGGACATAAAGTTCTCTTCCAACAGCTTTTCACGAGCCGCGCTGGACATTTCCGGGAAACACAGCTCAATGTTACGCCGGGCTATGTGTTCCCGACGCTTCAGGAAGCGACGCGATAGTCGCCCTGCGCTGGTGCCGAGCGTATGTAAAACGGGATAAGGTAGTTGGACGATTAACCAAAGAATGGCCAGGCCAAACCAGGTCACCCAATAGCGGGGAAGCAGTAGATTTTTTTTAAAGGCGCAAGACATGGTTTTTCCTGTAAACATTAAAATATAGGGTAACGCTTAAGGAAAAAACGAGTCCCTTCATCCGTCATTAGGCGATACAACGAGTAAGACAATAGTAATCCTGGTAAATTCACGGCAGCAAGAAAAAATTACACTTAACGCTAAAATACATAATAGACACACAGATGTTACAAAATGTAAAGTAAAAATGAAGTCCGTTCATTCATATTTACGCTGATAATCATTTTCGCGCTAATGATTTTTTCCGATATAGGAATGAACTTAAACTGCTATCTGGCGATTTTACAAACACAACTTCACGCAGGCCACTGCTGACGCCCCCTCCCGGCACATCACAGCCCGAACTCAAACGGTCAACAAACATTCAAGCATCGAATTCATTCACTAAAAATCATCACTGTAGATAATAATATTTACAGGACGCACTGACTCATTAAAATTTTAGTTATTGTGAAATATAAATAAGAACAGGATTATTTATGCTTGCTGATAAATACTGACAAAAGTATATAATTGAGACTAATAGTCACGTTTGCAATAATATAAATTATGCCATAACTGTTATTTTTCGCCCTTTTCAGGCAATAAAACTCCATGACCAATGCCTCCTCGCCAAATAGAGGCGAACAAAACAGGAGAGCCGATTTGCACATGCTCCAACCCGCCCTTACAGCGCCGCGAAAGGTGATGTAAAAGCAATCACTTCTCATCACAGGTAGATATGAATCAAACTGTGAAGAGATTCATCACGCTATTACCACAATGAAAGCGACTATGTGAGCTAAAATGAGTTGTTCACATAAGTGGGTGGCGTTTGAGTCTGGCGTCGATTCACCTGTCAGGCGCCAGGGGGATTTGATCGTGCTTGCCGGCGCCACAGGATTAACGGCAACAGCGGATTGCATGGACGGAGAGAAAAATGCGTATTGCCTTAAAGTCGGCTTTAATGCTGGTCACGCGCGTCATTAACGCCATCAACCCAAGGCTGGATCTGCATCTACAGCGCACGGCGCTGATAAGCTACAAATTATCGCTGGCGTTGGATCTTCCTGCGCCGCAACAAAAAACCATCTTTCTGGCTGCGCTGCTACATGATATCGGCGTGCTTGGCGATAAGCGGCGCATTGATTCGCTAAACGCAATAGACAACCTTTATGACCCGCACCAAATCCGTGGCGTACAGATGCTTGCCGGGCTGGATACTTTTACCCCTATCAGCCCTATTATTGGCGATCACCACTTCAGCCCAAGCCGCAAAGGCAATCTGGAGCAGCATATCGTCTATTTCGCAGACTGTTTTGAGCGTCTACTCCCTTCGCAAGGCGTCGTTGCCCCGGACCAACAAAGTGCTCTCATCGCCCGCTTTGTCGCTGACTATCGCGACATCGATCCTCCACTTTGCGATAGACTATGCGAACTGGCGCAACACCCTACCTTCTGGCGCCATATGCAAGCAGAGCATATTCAGCGGTTGCTGGAGATCGTCGGGCCGATTAATGACGTATATATTGACATCGATGGTCTAAAAGATATTTGTTTGTTGATCGCCAAAATTGTCGATACCTACAGTAGTTTCACCGCCAGCCACAGCATCATGGTTGGCGAAATTTCTTATGCCCTCGCCGTCTATATGCATCTGCCGCCGCCGGTGTGCCGCAAAATTGAAATTGCCGGCTATTTGCATGATATCGGCAAAATATATATTCCACTGGCGATCCTCGAAAAACAGGCTGAACTTAGCGATGACGAAGCACAATTGATCCGCGAGCATAGCTATATGACCGGTGAAATATTACGAGATTTCACCGATCTGGCGGAAATCATCGATTGGGCCGCTAACCATCATGAGAAACTCGATGGCAGCGGCTACCCGCTGAATTTAAATCATCGTTATTTACAACTTCCGGACAGAATTATCGCCGTTGCGGATATCTTTACCGCGCTCGTTGAGGATCGCCCGTATCGGCTCGGCATGCCGTATCAGGAGGCGTTACATCTTATAGAAGCTGATGTTATAAATGGCGCTCTGGATAACGATGTGTATCTTGTATTGCGCCAGCATGCCCAGGCGCTACATCACCTCGTCACCCGCATACCGCGCGTCTGATCCTTCCGGTTGGCTACAGGGCTCTATAATAAAAATACCCATTTCTCATTCATCTGCCTGCAAGGAAATACCCGGTGAGAATCGCCACCATGACTAACTGGGCCTACGGGATCACCGTAGGGCTGACCATTGCATCCGGTATGGCGATGCTAATGGCTTCCGGCGCCGATCGCGCTGAACGCCAGGCTGTACAACAACGGGATACGTTCGTTCGTCTCGCCGATGAGGTAGAACGCGATGCGTGGGAGCTTTCGGACCTCACGCGACTGTATGTCATCGAAAAACAACCGGAGACGCTGCAACAGTATCGTCAGCAGATCCAAACGCTCGAATCAATTGAAAATCGGTTGCTTAAACTAAAAGACATTGGCGCCAGCCAGCAGGAACTGGCGCTGTTGCACGATGGTCTGCGTATTGCCGATGAATTACAAGATGAACAGCAGACCGCGATCGATCGCGTCGCTCGTGGCGAAGAGAAAGAGGCGATTTTGCAGGTTTACGGTAAGCCTTATGAGCAGGAGTTGGAGCGGGTGCAAACGCAAATCGATCATTTCCGCCTGCTGCTGGAAGGACGAACAAACAACGCCATGCAGCAAGCGACTGAAAAATCACGCCTCTGGCGGACGCTTTCGGAAGCGATGGTTGGCCTGACCGCCTTGATGTTTTTATTTGTTCTCGGCTTTATTCTCAAACGCCGGGTGCTCACCCCTGTGGTACGACTCAGCGATGTGGTACAGCGTCTGGCATCGCAGGATTATGCCGTCGAACCACCGCACTTCAAACAGATTGATGAAATCGGCGATATGGCGCAGGCGATCCGTATCTTTCGCGAAAATGGCCTTGCCCGCCAGCGTCTTGAACAACAACGCGATGCCGACTGGGCCGTTCGTGAACTGCTGGCGCGAATGACTCAACGCTTGCAGGGATGTGAATCATTTGAGGATGTGGTGAAGGTCGCTGAACTTTTCGCCCCCTATATCGCGCCGGACGTTCCTGGCCGACTGTATATTCTTGATACCGATCCCTGGCAAATGCGCTGCGTCGCGCAGTGGCTTTCGCCGCCGGACGAGGCGGCCGTGTTTTATCCCGATAAGTGCTGGGCAGTACGTCGAGGCCTGAGCCATCCGCCGGTTAACGGCGAACCGGACATCGCCTGCTATCATCTGCCGCAAGAATGCAACGAGCAATCATTGTGCGTTCCACTGATCGCGCAGGGTGAAGCCATTGGCCTGCTCTCTTTTCGTAATGTCACTAGTGAGACAGCCCCCTCTCGCGCTTATCTTGAACTCATGGCGGAAGCGTTGGGCCTGGCGCTATCCAACCAGCGTCTGCGCAATGCTCTGCTGGAAAAAGCGTTGTTTGATTCTCTGACCGGGTTGCGAAACCGCCATCATCTTGAGGAAGCGCTGCATACGCAGATGAATCTGGCGGTGCGCAACAACAGCCCGCTGAGCTGCCTGATGATCGATATCGATCACTTTAAGGCGGTTAACGATAATTACGGCCATGAGGCGGGCGATCTGGTGATTAAAAACGTCGCAGCGATCATCCAGCGCGCGGTACGCGATCTTGGCATGGCATTCCGCTATGGCGGCGAAGAGTTTTTGGTACTGCTTTCCGGCAGCGATGAGGCCAGCGCAGAAGCCTGCGCGACTGAAATCTACAACAACGTGAGAAATATGACTTTACGCTCTGGGCTGACGGATATAGGCCAGGTGAATGTTTCTATCGGTATTGCCAGCTATCCGCAACACGCGCAAAGCGACAGCCTGCTACGTGCCGCAGATGCCGCGTTGTATCGGGCGAAAGAGCTGGGACGTTCGCGGATAATCCGCTTTGATATGCTGAAATCGGCATAACATGTCACGCCAAACGGGAGTGTATTGGCTCCCATTTACCTGCGTTACACCGACTTATCCACCCGGGTATCATTTCCCGACGTCAGGATGCGCACCTTATCTCCCTTGTTGAAGATAAGCCGACCGTCGTATCCCTGTAGCACCTGTATCACCTGACCGCTACTGGTTTTGATTAACAGTTCAACCTGCTGAGCACCCTGCTGCCGATCCTGGTGATAGCGAGAGGCGCCAGCTCCGGCCAGAGCGCCTGCGGCGGTCATCGCCGTCTGGCCTTTTCCGTTGCCGAACTGATGGCCGACCACGCCGCCCAGCGTTCCTGCCGCGAGCGTACGAAGCGGCTGGCGCTGATGCGGAGTGCTAATAATATGGCTTTCCTGTACGACGCCATAATCAACCAACGTTTTAGTCCCGGCGACGCCAGCCTGGCTAAACAACGCGGCCATTCCCAGCGCAATAAAGAGAAACTTCTTCATGATGACACCCTTGTCTTTTCATTGAGGAAAGTCATTAGCTATGCTCCGCTGGGTAGCGGAGCATGCGAACGTTGCTTAGTTGAGAGCCTGCTGCAGATCTTTTTTTACCTGCTCACGTTGTTCAGCCGTCAGCACCTGATTAATGCCGAAGTAATATTTCACGCGGTAATAACGCGTCTGCTGATCCAATTGCGCAAAAGCGGCTAGCTGCTGTTTTACTTTCGCATCGTCCCATTTACCGGACTGAATCACATCCACCAGAGCACCATCCTGGTAACCACCAATTTTGATATTTTTGAGGTTTGTTTCCAGCTCCTGACGCAGGGCCTGAATTTTGCTGACCTGATCGTTGCTCAGCTTGAGATGTTGTACCACCGGGTCCTGGGATAACGGCGGCACTTCGGCTGTCGTCGCGGCCTGAGCGGCAACGGAAAGACCCGCAGTCATCACTACGGCAGCCAGGGTGTTACGCAAGAAAGTATTCACGATAAATTGTCCTTAATACGCTTTATAAAGAGTGCGGATTATTACCTCCGGAATATGATCCATCTGTAACTAAGCGTTAAATTTAAATCTGGACAAATTTACAATAGATTTTATTTAATAGATAAAATAGCGGAGATGTCAGCAGCTGATCTTTTTTTAACTACACTTATTGCTAAATTGGTTGAATATTCTCTTCGATTCATCAGGAACGCCTTATGTCTCCACGTAGCGCCAGCGATCTGTACGCCGAAATGAAAAATATGTCAGTAGAAGAGCGTATTCGCTTTTTCTCGCTTTCGCTTGCGGAAATGCATCGTGAGCTACAGGAGAGCATCAGCGAGATTGAGTCGATGCAGCGAGCGCTGGCCGAAAGCGAGGAGAACCATCGACAGCTGGTTGAGACTGCACAGGATGCGGTGATTACCATCAATCATGCTGGGGTGGTGATTAACTGGAACCAGGCAGCGGAAAGAATGTTCGGCTGGTCCGCAGGGGAGGCTATCGGCAACAACCTGGGCGAGATGATCGTGCCGGAAGAGTTTCGCGAGCAGCACGCGCGTGGTTTAATGCGCTTTCAGGCGGCTCAGCCGTCGAATATCCTTAATCGCACCATCGAAATTACCGCCCTGCATCGAACTAAAGGCAAATTCCCTATCGAACTGTCGATCTGGCCGCATCAGCAATCAGGCAAGCAGATTTTCTCCGCGTTTATTCGCGATATCACCGACCGTAAACAGCGGGAGCAGGTGGTCTGGTTGCACGCCAACTTCGACGCGCTGACCGGATTACCAAACCGCAGGCTGTTGGTTAATCGCCTGGAGCTGGCGATTACTCAGGCCATCGCCAATGAGACAGAAGTCGCGCTGCTTTTTATCGATCTCGACCGCTTTAAGCCGGTGAATGACGTTTACGGCCACGCCGTGGGTGACGAACTGCTGCGGCTGGTGGCGTTCCGTCTACAAAGCGTTTTACGAGAAGGTGATACGGTGGCCCGCCTCGGCGGCGATGAGTTTATCGCTCTGCTCCCCGGTTTAAAGGCAAACGATCCGCTCCCCCGACAAACGGCGGAAAAGATCAGCAATGCGCTAACCCAGTCATTTTTGATCCACGAGCATGTTATTACGATTTCCGGCAGCATCGGCATTGCGCTTTTCCCTCACGATGCCGCGGATGCCGATACATTGCTGAACAGTGCAGATAAAGCGATGTACAGTAGTAAGAAGGCGACGCCGCGTGAGAGGTAAGTAAGGTATTCAGCCGTTTCAGCGTCAAAATACTGGCCCCGGAAGCGCAGCGGGTTGTTGATACGATCGGCGTAGACCTCCCCTTTTTCTCCCCATACGCCCGTCTTCTCTGACCACACTATCTCGCCCTGCAATGGCGTCAGGCGGACCGGCGCGCCGTTCGGGTCACAATGATAGTGCCAGCTCTCCTTCCTGCCCGCTTCCTGCGTCAGCAGCGCCAGCGGCTGAAAACTTCCCGGATAGTACACGTACTCGCGCATACTGCTGAACAGCGCTGCCTACACTTTGTATTGTTGTAACTGGCTGCTAGTGTAAAATGGAAAGCACCCTATGTGGAAAAATCCAACAGAGTGCTATAAGTTGATTTAGTATATGAATAAGCATTCTTTATTGAATTACACAACCCCCTCATTATGATAAAGTAATAAACGCATCGTTTTCCAGATAATAATTTAATCCTGAAACAAACTCTTCCACCGTCGCATTTGATTTTTGATTCAGTGCATTTTTGAGAACATCCATAAACTGATCGCCGTAAAAAAACAACTCCAATTCATTTTGCTCAACGTATTCAGGATAAACGTCTTCATCATCACTAACTTCAGGATACCGATCCAGATAGCAAACAAGTTCGGGGGTAGCAACAGCTTCATATTCCTTTGTGTAAAGGCAAAAATTGTCTTTTGTGTATCCCTGATGAACAATTTTCGTAATTAATTCTTTTAAGCTATATGGCTTTATATACTCGAGTTCTTTCATTAGCATCTCCCTCCTGCTTTACGTACTCTGACTGGTTTTAGATTGTCCGTCAACCAACCATTCCGACAAACCGGGATATCTCCCTGTTGAACCAAATTGCATCTATGGCATGAATGTATTTAGAAAGAATACGATAAATAAACTTATCATGTTAAAAAGAAACCCAATGGAATAAAGGCATGCTGAAGTAGTAAATCAAGCATTAGTTAAACAACAAAACCGGGAAAGTCTAATCTTCTTTCCCGGTGTTTAATTTATCTATTTTTAATAATATCCAAACCATCGTCTAATATTTTAGTATTGTTAACATCCCCCCCACGATCTATATACCTAGACCATTTCGGATAATATTCCTTAAACAAAAGGTTACCGTCCTCCGTTAAATCAGAACTATACAAAACAAGATCTTCTCTTAGGCTACCATCCTCTTCAAACGGTTCTATTATAACTAAATTGTTTTCCTTTAGAAAATTCATTAATACTATTGTTATAGTAGTTATTTGTTCGCGATAAGACAAAGATTTACTTCTTTTCAATAAAGTTGAGTAATTAAATCTTAATAAATCCATGTTGTCACCTCCATTAATCAAGACGTATTATTCTAGATATATCGTCAGAAAGTTCTATCAATTTTTTTGTAACTGGATGACGGACAAAACCACCTCCAGCACTCCGAATAATTTCCTCTTTTGAAGATTGGGTGATTTTAGAAGCTGTTTTGCTAGTTACCTCTATTCCTTTCCAGCCATCCTTAGTCTTAACGACAAAATCAAGGATGCGAGAACCTTTTGTTTTACCTAGTTTGATTTCATCATCAACAAGACCAACAATTTTTCCCTGAGCATTACGTAAATGCCGCTGACTAATAACATTTTCAACACCGAAGATATTTTGCAATCGTGTTAAGAGTTTTGCTTCTCGGGCATCTCCATTAACTTTATTTGGTATACACGTTAGCCCCCACGGATCCACCCATCCCAGCGGGTTCGGCGCATACTGATAAACATTCAGCCCGCCGGCTAATCCAATCGGATCCTGGCTAATAAATCCCGAAATTTCAGGATCATAGTAACGATGTCGATTATAGTGCAGCCCCGTTTCAGCGTCAAAATACTGGCCCTGGAAACGCAGCGGGTTGCTGATACGATCGGCGTAGACCTCCCCTTTCTCTCCCCATACCCCCGTCTTCTCTGACCACACTATCTCGCCCTGTAATGACGTCAGGCGGACCGGCGCGCCGTTCGGGTCACAATGATAGTGCCAGCTCTCCTTCCTGCCCGCTTCCTGCGTCAGCAGCGCCAGCGGCTGAAAACTTCCCGGATAGTACACGTACTCGCGCATACTGCTGAACAGCACGGCCTGCGCTTTCTGCCGCTGCAGCCGGCTGCCGGTATCAAAAATGCTCTGTGCCGCCAGCGGTTCGCGGGTGATAGTGACCGTTTCCCCCGCCAGCGCGTCGCCCTGCCAGTAGAACCAGCGCGTCTCTTCCGCCGTCTGCTTGATATATTATTATGAATTCTGTCGTAGCATTTTCTGGGAAAAGCCTGTTTCAACAATACGAAACATTTTTATCAGAGTAACTTTCCATGTATAATATCTATTTAATTAATTAACTCAATTAAAACTATTGATGGAAAAGCATTTACCAAAGTACTCAATCCCAGAACGGCAAATTAGAGCCTTCTTCACAAAAGATTTTATCCGTGTCTATCAGGCATATTCCGATGAAATAGCTGATAGTGCGATTAAAAACAATACGTTCGTTTCTCCCCCATTTAGCCTGACTAGAATGACATGGATTAAGCCATCATTTTTATGGATGATGTATCGCTCTGGCTGGGGGAAAAAAGACAGCAATCAGACGAGAATATTAGCTATAGACTTGAGTCATGACGCATTCCAAAAAATTCTTCATTTAGGGGTGCCAAGTGATTATCATTCAGCATCAACCTTTCAAAATAAAGAAGAATGGCAAGATAAAATAAAGAATTCAGATATTATATTTCAGTGGGATCCTGAGAGAGATATTCATCTAAATAAACTTAATTACCGTACAATACAAATTGGAATTCGAAACCAAGCAGTCATTAATTTTTGTAATGAATGGATTGTTAATCTACATGATATCACCCATCAGGTACAGGAGATTCACAACCTCGTCTCTTTAGGGGATTTTTGCAAGGCGAAAACGCTTATCCCTACAGAAAAAACATATCATTTCCAACTTTAAATTAGTTTTAAATATTTTTCTAAATCGCCTGTAATGGACAGGCGACTTTAAACACCCATTAGCTCAACTAATTTTACTTAATTGTTTCATTGCGCTTTTTTTTATTTTTTCATTTTCTACCATAGCCAATCTTTCCAATTTTTCGATTGAGTTTTTATTTTTTATTTTGGCTAGCGCCCTAATACATTTATCTGCCAGAACATAATCCTCATCATAGTCTCTATAATTTAGTTCTAACAACGCCGCTTGATATAAGTATTCAACACTAGTCTCACTATGATAGTAATTTAGAATCGTTGCTAAATCCTCATGTTTTTTATGCCAATCAGCTATTATCAATTCATTCAATAAATCTATACACTTAAAATCATAATTAATAAGAGCTGACAAATATAAAAAAACATCAACTAATTCAGCATCTCTATTTTGACGAGCTAATTCAAGTTCATAGCATATGTTAAGTTCACCGTAAAATGCATTGAAATCATTATAAAATTTTGAGATATCAATTTCTCTTTTCATTAAAGAGACAATTAATTGTTTTTTATCAATTTTCATATGCTATTAATTTAACCTCTCGAATCGCTGAATCCCTTGATTGAATATATCTAATGCCTTACCTTTACCTAATCCAATATTAATCTGTTCCCCTTCAGCTTTAAAGAATGCACTTGTCTCCTTCCATCCCTTCCCTACATCTGGCATGTCCGGATAAGTAATACTGGTAAGTACTGCTGAATCTTTAACCCCAATTGATTTTAGTTCTGATAATGCATCGTTTTTAAGGTAAAACCTCACTAAAACTCCATCGTAATTCACAGAGAATGCTCTTCTTGGTGAAATGAATGTTTCAGATGTTCCTCTTAATTTACCTGTAGTGCGTAAATACTCGAAATCTTCATGACTCATTGAACGATAAAATTTTGTTGTTCCACCACATGACTTAGCTAATCCCCACGGATCCACCCATCCCAGCGGGTTCGGCGCATACTGATAAACATTCAGCCCGCCGGCTAATCCAATCGGATCCTGGCTAATAAATCCCGAAATTTCAGGATCATAGTAACGATGTCGATTATAGTGCAG